>Ga0070717_10000001_pt1 | contig 465573 bp, 438 predicted proteins | sample LARL113metaG_FD_71366 | JGI IMG/M metagenome (GOLD analysis project Ga0070717, IMG submission 71366) | Corn, switchgrass and miscanthus rhizosphere microbial communities from Kellogg Biological Station, Michigan, USA - LAR L11-3 metaG | ecosystem: Host-associated > Plants > Roots >...
CGCGGCGGATGTCCGCCGGCACGCGCTCCAATGCCATCACGGCGCAGGCACCGGCGGCCTCGGCGATCCGCGCCTGCTCCGGCGTGACCACATCCATGATCACACCGCCCTTCAACATCTCCGCCAGACCAGCCTTCACCGAAAACGTCGCCTCGTCGCGCATCTGGGCTGGAATATAGCCGCGGTGCGGCGCCCGGCGCCGTCTGGTTAGCCTTCCGCCGCGTGGCCGAGGCGATCTACCTTCCGGAGGGCTCCGACCGCTTCGCGCCGACCGAGCTCGCGCGCGGCCCGTGGGACCCCGAGGCGCAGCACGGCGGCGCGCCGGCGGCGCTGATCGCGCGCGCGGTCGAGCGGGCGCCGAGCGTCGCGCCGCTGGACGTCGTGCGGATCACCTACGAGCTGTTGCGCCCGGTCCCGCTCGCGCCGCTCGACGTGCGCACGCGCGTCCCGCGCGACGGCAAGCGCGTCCAGCTCGTGGAGGCGTCCCTGCTCGCGGGCGAGCAGGAGGTCGTGCGCGCGACCGCGCTGCGCATCCGGCGCGAGGCCGTTCCGGCGCCCGGCGGAAGCCCTGAGCCGCCGCCGCACGGCGGCCCGGCGACCAGCGCGCCGATCGACATGCCCGCGTTCGAGGCCGGCCCGGCGATGTTCGCCCGCGACGGCATGGAGGTGCGCTTCGCAGCGGGCGCGTTCGCGGACGTCGGCCCGGCGTTCGCGTGGTTCCGCCTGCGCGTCCCGCTCGTGGCCGGCGAGCAGCCCTCGCCGCTGCAGCGCCTCGCCGCCGCCGGCGATTTCGGCAACGGCATCGCGGCCGCCGTCCCGTGGGCGACGCACGTCTTCATCAACCCCGACCTGACGCTCTACGTCGAGCGGCTGCCGCGGGGCGAGTGGGTCGGCCTCGACGCGATCACGCGCGTCGGCCTGACCGGCAGCGGCGTCAGCGACAGCGCCCTCTACGACGAGGCCGGACGCGTGGGCCGCGCGCAGCAGGGGCTCTACGTCGCGGAGCGGGTCACTTCAGCCGGAACGCCTTGATGCGCGTCTCGTACTGCTGGGCGTCGCGCGCGTAGACGCCGTAGGCGAGCGCCTGCAGCAGCGACAGCAGCGCGACGTGCGAGCGCACGTACGCCGGGCTGTTGGACGAGTAGTAGAGGCGGATGCGCGCGAGTCTGGAGACCTCCGAGAGCGTCGCGTCGGCGATCGCGAGCGTCGGCGCTCTGCGGTGGCGGGCGAGCTTCATCGTGCGCGCGATCAGCGGGTGGGGCCGGCCGGCCGAGAGGCCGATCACGAGCGTCATCTCGTCGATCCGCGCGAGCCGCCCGAGCGCCTCCTGCGAGGGCGAGGCGACGACCTCGGCGCGGATGTCGAGCAGCATCAGCAGGTGGCGCAGGTAGCTGGCGAAGAAGGCCATCTGGTCGGTTCCGGCGATCAGCACGCGCTCCGCCGTCGTGATCGCCTCGACGGCGGCGTCCATGTCCTTGCGCGAGAGCTTGCGCGCGGTCTCCTCGACGTTGACGTGGTCGGTCGCGAGCGCGGTCTCGTACTCGTTCTGGTCGAGCGAGAACAGCGGCGCGGCGACGGCCACGGCGGCGCCCCCGCCCTGGCCGGCGCCGGCGTGGCGGCGGTACTCCTCGCGCGCGGCCTGCTGGAGCTCGGGGAAGCCCTCGAAGCCGAGCGCCTGTGAGAAGCGCACGACGGTGCTCGACGAGGTGGAGGCGCGCCGCGCCAGCTCCTCGGCGGTCTGGAAGGCGGCCTCGTCGAGGTGGTCGACGATGTACTGCGCGACGTCCTTCTGGGAGCGCGAGAACTCGTCGAAGCGGGCGGTGATGTAGTCGGAGAGCGCCTGGTGGCCGTGGAGGCGCGGCGGCTCTGGCGCGGTGGTGGCGGAGGCTCGCTTCATCGGCAGCGATGGATTCGACGCCCGGCCGGCGCTCTCCTGCACAGCCGTCGCCGGCACTATGCTGCCCGACCCATGCGCACCGTTCCGAGCAGGCTCGCGGGCGTGCTGGCGATCGAGCCGGCCGTCCACGGCGACCACCGCGGCTTCTTCGCTGAGACGTTCCGCGCCGACGCCTGGGCCGTCGCCGGGATCGGCGAGACGTTCGTGCAGGACAACCACTCGCGCTCGGTGCGCGGGACGCTGCGCGGGATGCACTTCCAGACCGCGCCCGGCCAGGCGAAGCTCGTGCGCTGCGCGCGCGGGGCGATCTTCGACGTCGTCGTCGACCTGCGGCGCGGCTCGCCGACGTTCGGGCGCTGGGAGGGATTCGTGCTCGACGACGAGTCGATGCGCCAGCTCTACGTGCCGATCGGCTTCGCGCACGGCTTCTGCGTGACGAGCGAGGTCGCCGACGTCGTCTACAAATGCTCGAGCTACTACGACGCTGCGACCGAGTCCGGGATCGCCTGGGACGACCCCGCGATCGGGATCGAGTGGCCGATCGGCGTCGAGCCGATCGTCTCCGAGCGGGACGCGAACGCCCCGCGGCTCGCGGACGTCGCAGACGCGCTGCCGTTCGCCTGAGCGGCGGCGCTAGCGGTGCTCGAGCGAGCGGGCGCGGTGCTCCTCGTTCTGCTGGCGCTCACCGAGCACCTGGATCACCGCGTAGACGATCAGGACGTTGGCGATGATGCCGATCCCGACAAAGGTCACGAGCAGCCCGAACGTGAACGTGAACGCGGGCGACGCGGCGAGGATCGAGGAGACCACGCGCGGGAGCTTAGCGCAGCATGCGGCGCGCAGGCCGGTGGCCGGGCCTTCTCCGGCGAGCGCCGCGGGAGCGATCGGGTACCGTTGAGCGCATGGACTCCCCCCGCGAGCGCGCGTGTCCGAGCTGCGGCGCTCCAGCCGCGGGCCCGCAGCGCTGGTGCCTGGAGTGCGGCCACGAGCTTCCCGGGCCCCGGCGCCCCGGCCTGCGCCCCGCAGTCGGCATCGCGACGACGCTCGCGGTGCTCGTCGGCGCCGCCTCGGCCGGCGGCTACACGCTGCTGCGCCACGAGAAGCCGCTGCCCCCGCCGCCGACGACGGTCGCGCAGGCGCCGCCGGCGACGACCGCGCTGCCGCCCGCGAGCGAGTCGCCGCCGCCGTACAGATCGGCGCCGTACGCGCCGTCGACGAGCTCCGGGTCGCTGACGGGCGGGCCCGCGTATCACCCGAGCACGCCGCTGGTGACGCCGAGATCGTCGACGCAGACGACGAGAAGCGCCACGACGCCGAGCGTCGGCTCGCTCCAGCCGACCACGCAGACGACGACGAAGACGACGCCGCAGAAGTCGCAGCTGGCGCTGACGGACGTCGCGCTCGGCGCCGCGGCCGTCGTCTACGCGCCCTACGCGCCCGCGACCGTCGACCTCGGCGACCCGAGCCTGACGGTCGACGGCTCGACGGCGACCGCGTGGAGGGCACCGGCGCCCGACGGCTCGGCGAGCCCGCAGCTCGGCGTCTACGTCGACCTCGCGAGCAAGCAGACGATCCGCACGCTCGTGCTGCAGACGCCGACGCCGGGGATGAACGTCGAGATATACGGCGCAGTGAGCGGCCCCCCGGCCGCGATCACCGACGCCGGCTGGGACCATCTCGCAAGCCGCAGAGACGTGGCGGCGAAGACGAAGGTCGCGCTGCCGAGCCGGGCCTTCCGATACGTGCTCGTGTGGATCGTCGGAGCGCCGCCCAACGGCGCGCGCCCGGCGATCTCGGAGCTCTCGCTGATGAGCCTCCAGCCGGAGTGAAGGTCGGTCCGCCCGTGGACCGACCTATGCGACGGTTGCCACTTGAACGCAGCCGGTCAGGCTGAGAAGCTGAAGTATCCCATCCGCAGCACCCGTACGAGGAGAGCAGGACGACCACGCGTCGCAGCGCGGCGCGCTGCCGCACGCAGGGCAGGGGACGCCTTGCGCGCCGGTCGTCGTCATTCGGGGGCGCAAATCAGGAGGAGCAGATGTACAAGACGGCCCGGGAGTACGTCACCGGCCTCGGTGAGTGCGTCAGCGAGTACGAGACCGTGCTCGAGGGTGCCCGCAAGCTGTCCGAGCTCGGGGTCGACGCTCTGCCGATCTGCGGCGATGACCGCAGCGTGCTGGGCATGCTGTCCGAGCGCGACGTCGTGCGCGTCGTCGCGCAGCGCCGCGACCCGGACGCGGTCCGGATCGGCGGGCTGCCGATGGCGGCCGTCGCGAGCGTCGACGCTGACGCCTCGATCGATGTCGCCTGGACGACGATGATGGAGCACGACCTCATTCATCTGCCGGTCACGGACGACGGCCGCCTGATCGGCGTGCTGCGGCGCGCCGACCTGCGCGGCCGCATCCGCGTGCCGCGAGACGTCGTGCACGTCTGAGAGCAGCTCTCCGCGCCAACTTCGCGAGTTGCGGTGTGACGCGGCCGGGGCGGATCCCATCCGCACGCCCCGGCCGCGTCGAGCGCAAGGCTGGCACGTAGCCTCGCACCGATTGGGTCCGCGCAAGCGACACGCAGACGATCGAGCGCGCGGGTAAACTATAAACAAGCCCGTCTTTTGTTGTCAACGGCGGCTCCACCAGTTACTGTCGCCTGTATGGGGGCTTCATCGACAGCCTGCTCCACCGCCGTCCGGCCCGGGTCGGCGCGGCCGGCCGGCATGTCCCCCGCACGCGAGGACGCCGATGTTTCCTGAGGGTGTCTATGGTCGCGCGATGCCGATCGCAGCCGACCGCGTGCCCGAGCGCCTGCCGCGCGGGCGGCACGGCCTCCCTCGCCGCTTCATCGTGCACAACCAGCGCGAGCGAATGCTGCTCGCGGTCGCCGAGGCCGTGGCCGAGCAGGGCTTCGCGACGACCACCGTCGCAGACATCATCGCGCGCGCGCGACTCTCGCGGCGCACGTTCTACGAGCATTTCGCCGACAAGGAGGAGTGCTACCTGGCGGCGTACGACACGGTCGTCGAGCAGCTGCTCGCCGCCGTCGGCCAGGCGTACGAGCAGGCTGACGGATGGACGCAGAAGGTCCACGACGGGCTCGAGACATTCCTCGCCTACCTCGCCGCCGAGCCTGCCTTCGCGCGCATGTGCATCGTCGAGGTCGTCGCGGCCGGCCCCGAGGCGCGAAGCCGCCGCGACGCCGCCATGCGCGTGTTCGTCGACTTCCTCGAGCCGGGCCGCGCCGAAGCGCCCAAGGGCGTCGAGGTGCCCGCGCTCGCCTCGGAGATAGTCGTCGGCGGCATCTACGAGATCATCTACTCGCGGCTGCAGCGCAACGCGGCCGACGAGCTGGTCGAGCTTCTGCCCGAGCTGCTGCGCTGCGCTCTGGTCCCGTTCGTCGGCCACGCCGCCGCCGACAGATCGGTGCGCGCGGCGCGCGCCCGTGCCGGCGCCGCGTAGCGACCTCCGCCTGCGGCGGTGATCGACCTCCACTGCCACATCCTGCCCGGCCTCGACGACGGCGCAAGCGATCTCGAGGACGCCGTCGCGATGGCGCTCCACGCGCGCGCGGACGGCGTGCAGACGATCTGCGCGACACCGCACGTCCGCCATGACCACGCCGTCGAGATCGGCTCGCTGCCGGATCGCGTCGCGGCGGTCCAGGCGGAGCTCGCGCGCCGTGCGATCGACGTGCAGCTCCTCGTCGGCGGCGAGGTCGCGCAGACCGAGGTCGACGCGCTGAGCGACGCGGAGCTGCGCGGCGCCTCACTCGGCGGCGCCGGCGGCTGGATCCTGCTGGAGCCGGCGCCGGGCCCGCTCGACGCCCGCTTGGAGCTGAGCGTCGAGCGCCTCAAGGCGCGCGGGCTGCGGGCCGTGATCGCCCATCCCGAGCGCCATGCCGACGCCGACCTGGAGATGCGCCTCCAGGCGCTCGCCGCGCAAGGCTGCCTGATCCAGTGGACGGCGGCGTTCGTCGCCGATCCGGCGCTGCGCGAGCCGATCGCGCGCTGGGCCGGCATGGGGCTGGTGGACCTGCTCGGCAGCGACGCGCACTCCGCGCGCTTCGGGCGCTCCGTCGCGCTCGCCGCCGGCTATGCGCGCCTGCGCGAGACGCTGCCGGACGCGATCGTCGACTGGATGGCGGAGGCGGCGCCGGCGGCGATCGTACGCGGCGAGCCGGCGCCGGCGCGACCGACGTAGCGCCGCTACGCGTCGAGCGGCTCGGCGCGCACCGCCCCGCGCAGCTCCTCGACGACCTCGCGCGCGGCGCTGCCGAGCCCCTGGCGCAGGAACGTCGCGGCGCCGGCGGCCGCACCGGTGAGCGCCGCCTCCTCGAAGCTCGCCCCCTGCGCCCACGCCGCCGCGAGCGCGCCCATCATCGCGTCGCCGCAGCCCTCGCGCCAGCCGCGCTCGAAGCGCGGCGGGACGAGCAGCCACGCGCGCTGCTCGTGCAGCACGAGCGCCGGCTGCTCGCCGCGCGTGACGATCACGCTGCGCGCTCCGGCGCCGCGCAGCCGCTCGGCCGCGGCGCGCAGCTCGTGCGGCTCGGCGACCGGCCCGCGCACGTAGGCGGCCAGCTCCCAGTCGTTGATCTTCACGAGGTCGGGGCCGCCGCTCAGCGCGCTGTCGAGCCGCGGCGAGGAGAGGTCGACGAGCGTCCGCACTCCGTTCGCGCGCGCGTCGGCGACGAGGTCGCCGTAGACGCTCAGCGGCAGCGACTCGCCGGGCATCGGGTTGGCGACGACGAGCCAGCCGCATGCCAGCGCCTCCGCGCAGCTGAGCGAGAAGAGCGCGTCGAGCTCGTGGCGCGAAGGCGGCTCGCTCGTCGTGAAGGCGAGCGCGTCGCGCGCGCCGGCGCGGCGGTCGACCACGTAGCAGCCGCTCTCGCTCGCCGTCTCCACGAGCCGGCGCTCGCCGGCGAGCTGCTCGAGCAGCGGACGCAGCAGCACGCCCGCCTCGCCGCCGACGAAGCCGCAGAGGACGGGCTCGACGCCGAGCTCGCCGGCCATCCGCGCGACCCACACGCCCTGTCCGCCGGCGTGGAAGTGGATGCGCTCGCGCTCGTCGTCGCCCTCGCGCTCGAGCGAGACGGTGAGCAGCGGGTGCGGGCCGAAGATCGCGACGCGGGCGGACACGGGCGCCCGCGAGCCTACGCGGCCGCGCGGACCGGGGTGCCGGATCGCGAGCCGGGTACGCTGGGCACATGGAGGCAGGCCCGCGCTGCACGCACCTCGACCAGGTCGAGCTGCTCGACCCACCCGAGCCCGTCCGCGGATGCCCCGAGTGCCTCGCGATCGGCTCCGGCTGGGTCCACCTGCGGATGTGCCAGACGTGCGGGCACGTCGGCTGCTGCGACGACAGTCCCAACCGCCACGCGAGCGCGCACCATCGCGCCTCGGGCCATCCGATCATCCGCTCGCTCGAGCCGGGCGAGGACTGGTCGTGGTGCTACGAGGACGAGCTGCTGTTCCGGCTGCGCTGAGCCGGCGTCAGTGCAGCACGCTCATCTGCGGATGGGTCGCCAGCAGCGTCTGCGTGAAGACGTAGTCGAAGGCGCCGACGAGCATGAACGTGGCCACGATCGCCTGGTTGACCGCGCGTCCGACGCCCTCGGCCCCGCCGGAGGCGGTCATCCCCTTGTAGCAGCAGACGATCGCGGTGATCGCGCCGTAGAGCGTGCACTTCAGGAGCGAGCCCCACAGCTCGGTCGTCGTCGCGTTCGCGAGGAAGGTGGCGAGGAACTGGCCTGTGCTGCCGCCGTTGACCGCATTGGCGAGCAGGCCGCCGCCGACGCCGGCGAGGATCGCGAAGACGTCGAACAGCGCGGTCACGAGCATCAGCGCGAGGAAGCGCGGCACGACGAGGTTCTTGACCGGGTCGACGCCCAGCACCTGCAGCGCGTCCAGCTCCTCGCGGATCTTGCGCGCCCCGAGATCCGCCGTGATCGCCGTGCCTGCGACGCCCGCGACGACGATCGCGGAGAAGATCGGCGCGAACTCGCGGATCACGGCGAGCACGAAGAAGCCGCCGAGGCGGTCGAGCGCGCCGAACACGATCAGGAAGTCTGCGCCCTCCAGCCCGGGCGTCGCATAGGAGGCGACGAGCAGCGTGATCAGCAGCGGCAGCCAGCAGAGCTTGAGCGCGAACAGGAACTCGGAGACGAGCTCCCCGCCGTACGGATACGGCGGTCGCAGCGCGGAGACGACCGTCTTGCCGGTCAGGATCGCCACGTCTCCGGCCTGCTCGAGCACACCCTGCGCGGGCGCCGTCGTGCGCTCCACGAGTTGCGCGATCATGCGCCCAGAGACTATTAGTGCGCTAGCAGACTGTCAAATCATGGCGGAGTGCGGCGACGCAGGCCGAAGTCGTTGCGCGTACAATGGGTCGAACAGATGGCGCTCCAGATCGAGAACCTCGTCAAGCGCTATCCGACCGGCACCGAGGCGCTCAAGGGCGTCGACCTCTCGATCTCCCCCGGCCAGTTCTTCGGCCTGCTGGGACCCAACGGCGCGGGCAAGTCGACGCTGATCCACTGCACGACCGGGCTGGCGGCGCCGACATCGGGCGCGATCCGCGTCTTCGGCCACGACGCCGTCTCGCACTACGAGCAGGCGCGCCTGGGCGTCGGACTCGCGCCGCAGGATCTCAACCTCGACTGGTTCCTGACCGTCGAGGAGACGCTCGACTACCACGGCGGCTACTTCGGGATGGCGCGCCGCGACCGGCGCGAGCGCGCGAGAGAGCTGCTGGAGGCTTTCTCCCTGACGGCCAAGAAGGACGAGCGCACGCGCACGCTCTCGGGCGGCATGAAGCGCCGCCTGATCCTCGCGCGCGCGCTCATGCACCGCCCGCCGCTGCTGATCCTCGACGAGCCGACCGCCGGCGTCGACGTCGAGCTGCGCCTGGAGCTGTGGCAGTACGTCCAGCGCATCAACGCCGAGGGCACGACGATCCTCCTCACGACGCACTACCTCGAGGAGGCCGAGGAGCTGTGCGACCACATCGCCTTCATCAACGGGGGCGAGATCGTCGCGAGCGGCACGAGTGGCGAGCTGGCCGCCCGCTACGGGGTCTCCTCGCTCGAGGACGCCTACCTGGAGCTGGTGGGCCGCAAGGAGCTCTCGCGCGCGCACCTGACGGCGGAGGAGGCCGTATGAGCACGCTGACCGAGCAGCCGCGCAAGGCGCCGGCGCGCGAGCGCGGCGGCCTCGTGCGCCTGAGCTCGCGCCAGGTCCGCTTCCTCGCGCTCGTGCGGCGCGAGTGCAACCGCTTCATGAAGATCAAGCGCCAGACGGTCGGCGCGCCGCTGCTGGAGACGTTCCTCTACATCTCCGTCTTCGGCGCCGCGCTCGGGTCGCGCATCCACACCCTCCACGGCTTCAAGTACATCGTCTTCGTGATCCCCGGCCTGATCATGATGGGCTGGGCGATGAACGCGTTCTCGAACAACGCCTCCTCGATCCTGCAGCAGAAGTTCCAGCGCTCGATCGACGACCAGCTCTCCTCCCCTGCGTCGCCGCTGGAGCTGCTGCTCGCCTTCTCGCTCGGCGGCTTCCTGCGCGGGATGACGGTCGCGGTGCTGACGTTCGCCGCCGCCGAGCTGCTCGTCGACCTGCCGGTCCGACACCTGCCGGTGCTGCTGGCGGGGCTGTTCTTCGTCGGCTTCTTCTTCTCGCAGCTCGGCGTGCTGATCGGCGTGCGCGCGGAGCAGTTCGACGACGTCGCCGTCTACCAGCAGTTCGTGCTGATGCCGCTGATCTTCCTCGGCGGCGTCTTCTACTCGGCGACGCTGCTGCCGGAGCCGTTCCAGACGCTCACGCACCTCAACCCCGTCTACTACATGATCGGGATCGTGCGCTACGGCTTCCTCGGCTACCACGACGGCAACGTCGCGCTCGCGCTCGGGGTGCTCGCGCTCGCGGTGAGCGCGCTGTTCGCGCTCAACCTGCGCCTGTTCGTGACCGGCTACCGCCTGCGCGCGTAACGGGACCGCCGTGGAGCTGGACGTGCGCGTGATCCCGCGGGCCGCGCGCGACGAGCTGGCCGGCGTGCGCGACGGGCGGCTGCTCGTGCGCGTGAGCGCGCCGCCGGTCGACGGCAAGGCGAACGCAGCCGTCTGCGCGCTGGTGGCGAAGGCGGCCGGCGTGCCGAAGGGCGCGGTGTCGGTCATGCGCGGCGAGCGCTCGCGCGAGAAGCGCGTGCGGATCGACGGCGTGGACGACGAGCGCGCGTTGCGCGCGGCCCTCGGGCTGGGATGAGACCGCCCGCGGGGCGCAGGCGCGACGCCTCAGGGGACGAGCACGACCTTCCCGACGTTGCGCCGCTGGGCGATGATGCGGTGCGCCTCGGCGGCGTCGGCGAACGGGACGACGTCGGAGACCACCGGTCTGATCGTGCCGTCCTCCATCAGCTCGGCGAGCGGCTCGATCCACGGCGCGAGCGTCCCGCGGTCGTCCCACAGGCGCAGCATGTTGAGCCCGATCACCGCCTTCGAGTCCGACATCTGTCTGATCAGGTCGAAGCCGCGCAGCATCCGCAGCGCGTGCGGGGCCGCCCTCAGCAGATTGCGCGTCTCGCCCTGCTGGACGCTCGAGGCGCCGAACGCGACGAGCCGGCCGCCGACGCGCAACATCCGGTAGGAGCGCTTGAAGGACTTGCCGCCGATCGCGTCGAGCACGACGTCGAAGCTGTCGTTGAGCTCGTTGTCCCAGCCCGGCTGCGTGTAGTCGTGCGCGACGTCGACGCCGTTTGAGCGGACCGCGTCGTGCTTGGCGGGCGAGGCCGTGCCGTGCACCTGCGCGCCGTAGCGCTTGGCAAGCTGCGTCGCGGCCATGCCGACGCCGCCGGCGGCGGCCTGCACGAGCACGGCCTCGCCGGCTCTGAGGCTGCCGAAGCCGAGCAGGCCCGCCCACGCGGTCGCGTAGACGACCGGGATCGCGGCGCCCTGCTCGAAGCTGAAGCGGTCCGGCAGCGGCACGACGTCCGCAACGGGCACGACGACCTGCGAGGCATAGCCGCCGAAGCGCGTCCCCGCCATCACGCGCCCGCCGTGCGCGATTCCCTCGACGCCCTGGGCGACCTCGGTCACGGTCCCCGCGACCTCGTAGCCGACGACCATCGGCGGCTTCGGCGCGTCGGCGTAGAGGCCGGTGCGCGCCATCGTGTCGGCGAAGTTCACGCCGGCTGCGGCGACCTCGATCCGCACGCAGCCGGGACGCAGCGGCGGATCCGGGCGCTCCTGGACCTCCAGGACGCTCGGATCCCCGTGCTTGGGAATGACGACGGCGCGCATCGCCCGCAGGACCCTACCGGGGTCGGTCAGGCGAGGAAGCGGTAGCCGACACCGGGATCGGTGCCGATGTAGCGTCGCCCAGCCGTCTCGCCGGCCGTCTCGGCCGGCTCGAGCTTCCGCCGCAGGTTGGCGATGTGGGTGCGCAGCGTGCGCACGTCCTCGGCGTACGCCGGCCCCCACACCTCGGTCAGCAGCGCGCGGTGCGTGATCAGCCGCCCGCGGTTGCGCGCGAGCGTGCGCAGCAGGTCGTACTCGATCGGCGTCAGGTGGACCGCCTCGCCGTCGCGCCGCACGACGCGCGCGGCGAGGTCGATCTCCAGGCCGTCGACGGCGATCGCCGGCTCCTCCGTCGTGCGCCCGGCGCGCCGCAGCGCCGCGCCGAGCCGCGCGACCAGCTCGCGCGCGCCGAACGGCTTCGTCACGTAATCGTCGGCGCCCGCCTCCAGCGCGCGCACCTTCTGCTCCTCGTCGCCGACGGCGGAGAGCACGAGGATCGGCATCTCGCTCCACGCCCGCAGCCGCTCGCAGACCTCGACGCCGTCGCCGTCGGGCAGGACGAGGTCGACGATCGCGGCGTCCGGCGGGCGCGTCGCGGCGGCGTCGAGCGCCTCCTCGGCGGTCGCGACCGCGATCGGCTCGAAGCCCGCGTCGCGCAGGATCACCTTCAGCGCGCGCAGGATCTGCAGCTCGTCGTCGACGACGAGCACGCGGCGCGGCGCGCTCACCGCGCGCCTCCCGCCGCTCGGGCCGGCGTCGACGCGACGTCCTGGGCCAGCGGCAGCTCGACGACGAAGGTCGCGCCCTGGCCCGGCAGCGACTCGGCCCACACGCGACCGCCGTTGGCCTCGACGAAGCCGCGTACGACCGCGAGTCCCAGGCCCGAGCCCGTGTGGCCCTCGCCGGGGGAGCGGTTTCCACCGATCCCGCCCCCGCCGCCACGGTAGAACGGCTCGAAGATGCGCTCCCGCTCGGGCGCGCGGATGCCGGGACCGCGGTCGACGACGCGCACCAGCAGCCGACCGCCGGCTCTGCCCCCGACCGCCCGCGCGCGAACCGCGACCGGATGCTCGGCGCCGTGGCGCGCCGCGTTCTCCAGCAGGTTCGCGAACGCGCGCTCGAGCTGCGCGGCGTCGGCGCGGATCAGCGGCAGGTCGGGATCGATCGCCACGCTCCAGCCAGCCGCGTGCGGGACCTCCTCCATCGCCGCGCGCAGCACCTCCTCGACCGAGCACCACTCCGCGCGCGGGGCGGCCGCGCCGCCCTGCAGGCGCGAGAGGTCGAGCAGCTTGTCGACCAGGCGCGACAGGCGCGAGGACTCCCCGACGACCGCCGCCGCCAGCTCCTCGCGCTCCGCCTCGGTCAGCCGCGGCGAGGCGAGCGCCTCCCCCGCCGCGGCGATCGCCGTCAGCGGCGAGCGCAGGTCGTGGGAGACGGCGCGCAGCAGTGCGGTCTTGATGTCGTCGCTGCGGCGCAGCGCCTGCGTCTCGACCACCTCGCGCTGCAGCTCGTCGCGCGCGAGCGCCGCGCCGAGCAGCGCCTCCAGGCTCGGCACGACGCGCTCGAGCAGCTGCGCGAGCGCTTGCTCGGACGGGCGCCGGGCGAGCCGCAGCAGCGCGATCCGGCGGCCCGCAGCATGCAGGGGGACGCACATCTCCTCGCCGCCTGTAGGCGCGGCGGGCTCCAGCTCGATCGCCGCCGCCGGCAGCTCAAGCGCCTCGGCGAGCCGCTGCGCCGCCGGCGCGAGCGCGTCGCGCGCATCCGGGCCGGTCAGCAGCAGCCGTGCCAGCTCGGCCGCGAGGTCGGCCTCGCGCCGGCGCTGCTCGGCCTCGCTCGCGCGCGCGCGGGCAAGCTCGGCGAGGCTCGAGACGATCACCGCCGCGAGCAGGAACACGCACAGCGCGACGACGTTCTCGGGGTTGGAGATCGTCAGGCGCCCGGTCGGCGGCAGGTGGAACCAGTTGAACGCGACGGCGCTCCCGACGGCGCTCGCAAGCCCGACCCATACGCCGAACCAGGTGGAGACGAGCAGCACTGCGAGCAGGTAGACGACGCCGGTCGAGACGGCCGGCATGACCGTCCGCAGCGGGTAGATCGCGAGCGTCGTGAGCGCAACCGCGACCGCCGCCGCGAGCAGGCCGACCGCGAGCGGCGGGCGCGTCTCGCGCAGCAGGAGCGAGGAGGAGCGCCGCACCATCGGCCTGAGCATACGGCGACGCCTCCCGGGGATGGGGGTCGAGAGACGTCGCCACCGCCTGAGGGGCCGAAGCCGCTGGGCGGGAGAGCGGACAGGCGCGCACGTCTTGGGGGAGCCGGCGCGCGTGTCCGTGCTGCACGGCTCGCCCGCGATTGGGGGATGAGCGGCCGTGCGAGGCGCGCGAAGCTAACAGAGTCCGCGGGCCTTCACACCCATAGGCGGCGAAGCTCTCCCGCTCTTTCCGGCGTTTTTCGGCTCTCTGTGTCACCGCGACATTCACCGGTGACGTCACCCGTGCTGGCGCCGTCGCGTCGACGGACCACGTTCGGGCCGTCGCACCGCGCCCGCTGCCGCACCCCGCCCGCGGACGGGGCGCGAGCCGGCCCGGCCGCCGCTCTGCGAAGCTGCCCGCACGATGTCCCCCGACCCCGTGCTCGCCGTGGCGACGACGGCGTTCGACCACGCGGCGCTCGCGTTCGGCGCGCTGCTCGCGCTCGGCGCGCTCGTGTCGGGGCTCGCGCGCCGCAGCTTTCTCGCGCTCGCGCCGCTCTACGTGATCGCGGGCTTCGCGCTCGGCCAGGGTGGGATCGGCTTCCTGCACTTCCACGCGCGCTCGAGCTTCGTGGCGGAGCTTGCATCGGTCGCGCTGATCGCGATCCTGTTCCGCGACGGGCTCGACGTCGACGGCGAGATGCTGCAGCGCCACTGGACCTGGCCGGTGCGCAAGCTCGTCGTCGCGATGCCGATCACCGCCGCGGTGCTCGCGCTCGCAGCGCACGAGCTGCTGTCGCTGGACTGGACGCGCGCCTTCCTGATCGGCGCGCTGCTCTCGCCGACCGATCCGGTGCTGTCCTCGAGCGTCGTCACCAACCCGCGCGTGCCGCGGATCGTGCGCCACTCGCTGAACCTGGAGTCTGGCCTCAACGACGGGCTCGCGCTGCCGCCCGTGCTCGCGCTCAGCGCCGCGCTGGTCGTCGGCGGATCGCGCGACTTCGTGTGGTGGCGCTTCGTGCTGCAGGACGTCGGCCTCGGACTCGCGTTCGGGCTCGTGTGCGGACTGCTCGCCTCGCTGCTGCTGCCGCGCGGGGCGTACACGCGCGAGGCGATGCCCGCCCACCAGCGCGCGCTCTACGCGCTCGGCGTCGCGTTCGCGACCTACGGGATCGCCGTGCTGCCGCCGCACGGCAACGGCTACATCGCCGTGTTCGTGTGCGCGATCGTGCTCGGCATCCGCCGCCCGGACGTGCGCCACTACGTCGCGCAGCGCAGCGACGACGTGATCGAGATCGTCAAGCTCGGCATCTTCGTCGTGTTCGGCTCGCTGCTGACCCTGCACGGGCTGTTCGCTGACGGCTTCTCGGCTGTCGCGCTCGTCGTGGTCGCGCTGCTGCTCGCGCGGCCGCTCGCCGTCTGGGCCGCGCTGGCCGGGCTGCGGGTCGACTGGGCGACGAAGGCGTTCATGGCGTGGTTCGGGCCCAGAGGTGTGGCGACGATGACCTTCTCGCTGCTGGTGCTCACGCAGGCGATCCCGGGCAACGAGCGGATCTTCAACCTGACCGCGCTGGTCGTGCTGTGCTCGATCGTCGCGCACGGGCTGACCGACACGCCGGGCACCGAGTGGATCGCGCGGCGTGCGGGCCAGGACGGCGATCCGCACAGCCCTCTAGGCTGAAGCGATGGCCGTGCGCGTAGGAGCCGCCCGAGCGGCGTTCGATCCGAAGGCGTTCGCTGCCTTCCGCTTCGTCGGTCGGGACATCGGCGAAGACGGGCTCGTGACGCTGCGCTACGCGCTCGACGACGAGATCGAGTTCGTCGAGCGGTTCGAGCTGCCGGCGGGGACCGCGGTGCCTGCGCACGCGCGGGCGCGCGTCGAGGGCCTGCTCGCGCTCCTGCACTGGGTCGCCGGCGTCAGCTACTTCAAGACGGCGATGCCCGCCGCCGTCCGCTGCGAGACGGGGACCCCGCCGCCCGCGACCGCGGCGCTGCTGGAGGCGCTCTACTCGGAGGGTCTCGGCGAGCTCGCGTACACGAACCGGCTGCCGTCGCTTCCGCGTCCCGCGTTCCCTGCGCAGCCGGGCGATCCGCGCCCGAGACCGCGGCCAGCCGCCGCGCAGCGCGTCCTGGTGCCGATCGGCGGCGGCAAGGACTCGGCGGTCGCCTTGGAGATCGTCCGGCGGGCAGCCGAGGACATGGCGCTGTTCTCGGTCGGCGACGCGCCGCCGATCGCCCGCACGGCCGAGGTGGCCGGCCTGCCCCGCCTGATCGTCCGCCGGCGCCTCGATCCCGGCCTCGCCGCGCTCAACCGGCGGGGCGCGCTCAACGGACACGTCCCGATCACGGCAATCGTGTCGTGCGTCGCGCTGCTCACCGCGGCGCTGCACGGCTTCGACACGGTCGCGATGGCGAACGAGCGCTCCGCGTCGAGCGGCAACGTGACGTGGGACGGGATCGAGGTCAACCACCAGTTCAGCAAGAGCCTGCGCGCCGAGCGGCTCCTGCGGGCCGCGGTCGGCGAGGCGACGCAGGACGTGGAGATCCTCTCGGTGCTGCGGCCGGCATCGGAGCTGGCGATCGCCCGTGCGTTCGCGCGCATGGAGCGCTACCACCCGGCGTTCACGAGCTGCAACACCGTCTTCCGGCTCGATCCGGAGCTGCGGGGGACGTCGTGGTGCTGCGACTGCCCGAAGTGCCGCTTCGTCTTCCTCGTGCTCGCCCCGTTCAGCGCTCCGGAGCACCTGCGCGCGGTGTTCGGTCGCGACCTGCTCGACGACGACGAGCAGTTCGCCGGCTTCGCGCTGCTCACCGCGACCGGCGGCCACAAGCCGTTCGAGTGCGTCGGCGAGGAGCGGGAGAGCATCGCCGCCATCCGCCTGCTCGCCGCCGATCCGCGCTGGAGCGGGCATCGCGTCGTGCGGCGGCTCGTCGCCGAGGTGCTGCCCTCAGCCCCCGACGCCGGCGATCCCACAGCGGCGCTGGCGCTCGGCGACGACCACGACGTGCCCCCCGCGCTGCTGTCCGCCGTCCGTGAGATTCTCGGAGCTTGACGGCACGCGTGTCGGCGTCTGGGGCGCCGGCCGCGAGGCCCGCTCGTTCGCCGCGCAGCTGGCGCGCCGCCTGCCCGCGGCGCGGATCGTCGCCGTCGCGCTGGACGTGGAGCCCGCTGCCGACGTGCGGGCGCTGCTCGGCGCGCCGGACGCGCGCCTCGCCGTGGGCGCGGAGGTCCTGCCGGCGCTGAGCGCCTGCGACGCGGTCGTGCGCTCGCCCGGCGTCTCGATCCACCGCCCGGAGCTGCGAGCGCTGCGCGAGCGCGGGGTCCCGGTGGCGACCGCGACGGGGCTTTGGCTCGACGAGCGCGGCGGCCGGGGCGTGATCGGCATCACGGGCACGAAGGGCAAGAGCACGACCTCGGCGCTCACGGCGCATCTCGCGCGCGCCGCCGGCGTGCCGGCGCGGCTCGCCGGCAACATCGGCGTGCCCGCTCTCGACCTGCTCGACCAGCCGTCGGGGGAGCTGGCGGTGGTCGAGCTCTCCAGCTACCAGATCGCCGACCTCGCGACCGCTCCGCAGGTCGCCGTCGTCACGAACCTCTTTCCGGAGCACATCGACTGGCACGGCTCGGACGCGACCTACCGCGCGGAGAAGCTGCGGCTGCTCGGCCTGCCGGGCGTCGAGGTGGCCGTCGTCGATCCGCGCGATCGGAGCATCGCCGGGGCGGTTCCCGCCGGGCTGCCGACGCATCCGTTCGGCGTCTCCGAGGGCTGGCATCTCACGCGCGAGGGTGTCGCGCATGCCGGCGCGCCCGTCGCCGCGTTCGCCGAGCTCCCCCTGCACGGCGAGCACAACGCGCTGAACCTGTGCGCGGCGCTGGCGGCGCTGGAGGCGTTCGCCGTCGCGCCGCCGCCGCTGCCCGGCGCGCTCGCCGACTTCGCCGCGCTGCCGCACCGGCTCGAAGTCCTCGCCGAGCACGACGGCGTGACGTGGGTCGACGACAGCATCTCGACGACGCCCGAGTCGACACTCGCGGCGCTCGCGAGCTTTCCCGACCGCGCGCTGGTGCTGATCGGCGGCGGCCAGGACCGCGGTCAGGACTACGCGGCGCTCGCTCGCGCGCTCGCCGCCCGCGGCGCAGCCGTGATCGGCGTGCCGACGACCGGCGGACGACTCGTCGCCGCCGCGCGCACGGCGGGCGTGCCTGCCGAGCGGGCCGTCGAGGCCAGCGGAATGGCGGAGGCGGTCGCTCGGGCGCGCGCGCTCGCCCCGCGCAGCGGCGTGGTGCTGCTCTCCCCCGCCGCGCCGAGCTACGACACCTACCGCAACTTCGAGGAACGCGGAGACCACTTCCGCGCGCTCGCGCAAGAGCGCCGGCCGGCCTAGAGGGGAGGCATCGCGTCCTGGAACCAAGCGAGCTCCGTGCCCCTCAGCCCTGCTCGACTCTTTAGACATATAGTTCCTTGAGGCAAGCGCCCTCAGCCGAAAGCGTGCGCGCGTGCCCTCAAGAGAACCTTGCCCGCCGCTGGGCCAAGCACTCCGTGAGCGGCGGGAGGAGCTTGGGCTGACGCAGGAGGCGCTTGCGCAGGCGTCCGGCCTGGCGACGAAGCGGATCTGGCAGATCGAGCGCCAAGGCGCGAATCCGACCTACTCGACGCTGCTGTCGATCGCGGCGGCGCTGCATGCGCCGGCGGAGCTGCTGATGCTGCGTGCGCGGGTGATCGAGGACGATCGGGCGCGTCACAAGAAGACTCTGCGCCGGTGAGCATATGCCCCCGGGAACGGTGACGTCGCAGGGGAACGGCCCCGCAGAGCGCTAAAAATCCCGGTATCTAGTTCCGTTCGCACGTCGCCGACGCGATCCGCGCAACCACGTCTGGGCGGACGGGGCCCGACTCGAACCCGCTGCGCATCCAGCGTTGCAGCGTCCCCGGGGCGCGTTCCGTCGAGTGGTAGACGACACGCCGTTGACGCGGTCGGTCGGGCTTCGGCTCCTCGACGGTGCGCACGAGGCCGGTTCGCGCGAAGTCGTCGAGGATCGAGTACACGACCTTGGGTTCGACCTGCCACGTCGGGCCCAGCCGGCGATTGAGCCGGTTCGCCAGCTCGTAGCCGTGCCCCGGCCGCTCGACGATGAGCGCGAGCGTCGCCCCGCGCAGCTCACGCAACCGTCCTCGCGCCAGGTCTATGTGCGTTGCCCCCATCCGTGACACCCGTCCGCCAGAGGCGAGAAATACGCCCGTCTACTGAGGAGAACTGGACCATACCTATAGGACGGAATCGTGTGCAACTCGCCACGCGCAGACGAAGGCGATATGCCGAAAAGGAACATCCCCTTACGGTCTATGCGCTCCACACGTGCGCGGGCAGGATGGCGACCCGATGCTGCTCCGACGCTTCACCGCCGTCGTCCGCGCCCATCCCCCAGTCGGGCGGCGGCTGTCGGCGGCATCGCGCGCCGGCTGCGCGGCGGCGAGGCACCCGGTCCCCCACCACGCCTCTCGTCCCAGCCGGCGCGAGCCTGCTCGCCCGCTCCGCCGCGCGCGGGGCCCGGAGTCGCCGGCCGCTGTGCTGCGCCGGAGCGTGCAGAGCAGAGAGCAGGAACGCGTGAGCGCCCCGGCCCCGGCGATCCCCCCGAGCCACAGGCGCCGGGGCCGGGCGCTCCGACGTGGCCTCGACCGCAGGCGGGGTCGGTCGTGGCGGCCGCTGAGCAGGGCTGGCGCGTTGTGCAGCTCGCCGAGCTGCTGCGCGCACTCGAGCGCCACCAGGACCGCGCGCTGCGAACCCTCTACCGCTTCGACCCGGCCATGCGCGCGTCGTTCGCATACACGCTCAAGGCTCGGCAGCTCCTCAGACTGCACCGCGAAGGGAACGAGATCGCCCAGCTCGCCGAGCAGATCGAGACGCTGCTCGCCGCGCTTCCCGACGCGGACCCCATCCCGGTCACCTACGAGGACGTGCGCGCCAGCGCCGAGCAGCTCCTGCGCCGCAGCGCGAGCCTTGAGGCCCGCGCCGTCCTGCTCGCCGCCCAACTGCTCGACCGCACGACCGGCCTGCCCGCACTCGCCGAAGGGCTGCGCACCAGCGGCGCCTACACCGCGTGGGACGAGACGACGGTCGGCAGCCTCCTCGGTGCCTTCCGCGGCGTCACCCCGCAGCTCGTGCGCCGGATCGCGACCGCCGCCCGGATGGCGCCCGGCACCGCGATCGCCGGCTGCCACCCGGACGAGGTCGGGCAGCTCGCCGATCAGCTGGACCTCCACGCCCGCAGATGAGCCCCGCCGGGCAGCGCGACGACGGCGCCCGGCGCGCGATCGCGGCCCTCTCGCATCCGACGCGCACGCGCATCCTCGACCACCTGCAGGTCCACGACCGGGCGAGCCCCGCCGAGCTCGCGACCGCCTTCGGAATCCCGCTCGGGACCGTCAGCTACCGCGTCCGCCGCCTCGAGACGCTCGGCTTCCTACGCCTCGTCGGACGCACCCAGCGCCGCGGCGCCATCGAGCACCACTACGCCGCCGTCAGCGCCCACGACCCCGAGCGCGTCATCGCCCAGCTCGCCGGCCGCTTCTTCGCCACGCCCGAGACCAAGCTCAGCGTCAGAGCCCTCCTCGACGCCACCGCCATCGCCGAGCTCCACGTCGACCTCGACCGCCTGTTCAGACGCGCGCGCGAGCTGGAGTCACAGACCGTCGCGCGCGCCGGGCTCGGCGGCGGCCGCACCTTCCCGGTGCACGTGGTGTGCGTGGTGGATGCCCGGCCTGGGAGCTGACTCCGGCCGGCAGCTCCGCGGAGCGGCTCGGCTTCGTCATCGGGCCAACCGTCGGGATGGCTTCGCTGAGGCCACCGTGCACCGACGCGGAGGCAGCCCAGTGGCGCCGCTAGGACTCGAACCTAGGACCAACGGATTATGAGTCCGCTGCTCTAACCAACTGAGCTACGGCGCCGTAGCGGGTCCGACGCTACCAGAGCGGCGAGGGCGCCGGCTGGGGAACCTCGGCCAACCGCGACCGCGTGGACAGCCGCCGGCTACTGTCAGGCGCGTGACCTCCGGCGCGCCGCTGCTGCCCTCCTCCGAGCACCTCGCCGCGCGGGCGTTCGTGCCCGCCAGCCGGCAGACGGTCGCGCTCGAGCACGCGCTGCGGCGCACGTGGGTCCCGCTCGCGCGCAGCTGGCGGATGACGCCGCGCGGCGTGCGGATGCTCCAGCGCGTCACCGAGCCGGGCCGGCGCGTGCCGGTGCTCAGAGGCAGCGTGATCGAGCACACGCGCGTCGCGGGCGTCCCGGCCGAGTGGGTGCGCGGGCCGCGGGCGCTCGGCGCCGCCGCGCACCGCGACGATCGCGCGGTCGTGCTCTACCTGCACGGCGGCGGCTACGTGTTCGGCTCGCCGCGCACTCACCGCAACCTCGTCTCGCGCATCTCGCACGTCACCGGCCTGCCGGCGCTCTCGCTCGACTACCGCCTGCCCCCGGTCGCGACGCTCCCCGCGCCGATCGAGGACGCGCTCGGCGCCTACCGCCACCTGCTCGACGAGGGGCACGCCCCGCAGCGGATCGTCGTCGCCGGCGACTCGGCCGGCGGGCACCTCGCGCTCGCGCTCGTGCTGCACGCGGTCGAAGCGGACCTGCCGGCGCCGGCCGCGCTCGTGCTGCTCTCGCCGTGGACGGACCTGACGATGTCCGGCGCCTCGATGGCGGCCAACGCGGCGCGCGACCCGTTCATCCAGCCGATCGCGCTGCACCGCGCCGCGCGCGTCGCGCTCGCGGGCGCCGACCCCGCCGACTGGCGCTCCTCTCCCCTGTTCGCGCCCGCCGACCTTTATCGTCGCCTGCCGCCAACGCTCCTGCAGGTCGGCTCGACCGAGGTCCTGCACGACGACGCCGTCCGCACGGCGCGGCGACTCGCAGACGCCGGCGTGCGCACCGAGCTGCAGGTCTACGAGCGCCAGCCGCATGTCGTGCCGCTGTGGAACGGCACCCCCGAGGCCCGCACCGCGCTGCGCGAGATCGGGCGCTTCGTCGCCGAGACGCTTGCGCCTGGGGATGCGCCCGCCGCGCCCGACGAGCGCGTCGCCGCGACGGCCGCTGCGCGCGAGACGGCGACCGCGCAGCACAGCTAGCGCACGAGCCGCCGCGCGAGCGCCGCATCCGGCGCCAGCGCCGCCCGCACCTGCGCCCCGCGCCGCGCCACCGCGCCGGCCGAGCCGTCCGGCAGGCGCCACGCGCCGCCGCCGTGCGGACGGGCATGCAGCCCCTGCGCCAGCCACGCGCTCAGGCCGGCCGCGAGCGCCCGCGCGCTCGCCGGCCCGTCCGTCGCGACGGCCAGTGCCAGCGCGTCGCGCGAGCGGCAGGGCGCGCCGCAGCGCGGATCGTCGAGCACGCCGCGCCGCCACAGGGCGTAGCGGCCGCCACGCCAGCCGGCCGTCAAACGGCGTGCCGCCAGCGCTCCGCTCTGCGGCGCCAGCAGCGCCGCCAGGTCCTCCTCGCCGAGCGTCGAGCCCGCGACCCGCCGCCATCCGACCCCCGGCACCGGCGAGGCTGTCACGACCACGGGCTGCTGCGCGCGCAGCCAGCGCAGCGGCTGCAGGATCTCCGCCGTCGTGCGCGGCGGCCGCGCGCGCTCGGCGACGTCGACCAGCGCCCACCTGCCGCCATCCGTGTCGCGCAGCGCCTGCACGAACCGCTCACCCTGCAGGTAGGGGAAGATCAGCTCGCGCAGCGTGTACTGCGGCAGCGGCGTGCCGCTCGTCGCCTGCGTGAAGCCGGCAAGCGCGTCGCCGAGCGGCGTGGCGCTCGGCCAGCGCGCCGCGTAGCGCTCCATCACGAGCGTCGCCGCCCCCTCGACGAGCGCCTGCTCGGCCGTCGAGGCGTCGTCGTCGCGACCGCCCTCCAGCCGCCGCAGGCTCACATGCTGGTCCTCGAGCGCGTGCGTCAGCTCGTGCGCGAGCGTGACGTCGTCCACGCCCGCCCCGCGCACGAGCGAGAGCCGTCTGCGGCGCGGGTCGTAGTAGCCGGCGACCTGCTCGCCGTAGACGGCCGACTCGATCCGCCGCAAGTCGCTGCCGGCCGGCAGCAGGCCGAGCAGCGTCAGCAGCTCAGTCGTCGCACGCCGCGCGGCTGCCGGCTGGCGGTCGAAGTCGGCGAGGCCGTCGCGGCGCGCCTGCGCCGGCGAGACGACCGCGACCGGCACGGGGCGCAGGAAGCGCAGGCCGCGCAGCGCCTCCACGCGCCGCTCGACGAGCGCGATGTGCGCCGAGCCGACCTGCGACGGGATCGCAGCGCCGGATCTCGGCGAGCGCGACGAGCCGCCGCCGAGCAGCGCGGCGGCGAGCGCGAGCACGGCGATCAGTGCGAGGATCGTCAGCTCCGGCGTCCCAGGTCGGCCGGGCAACCGGCGAGCGGGGCGGGGAGTGCGTGATTGGATGCTCACCGACGACTTCGAGACCTCGGACGAAGGGACAGCATGGCGCAACGAGCAGCGATCGTGACGGGCGCGTCGAGCGGCATCGGCTTGGCGATCGCCCGGATGCTCGGTGAGGAGGGCTACGCGCTCACGCTCGCCGCCCGCCGCCCCGACAAGCTCGCCGAGGCGGCCGCCGGGCTGCGCGACGAGGGCTTGGAGGTCCAGGAGGTGGCGGCGATGCTGTCCGAGGAGGAGGCCGTCCGGCAGGTCGTCGCCGCCCACCGCGAGCGCTACGGCCGCCTCGACGTGCTCGTCAACAACGCCGGCGTCGGCATCGGCGCGCCGGTCGCCGAGATCCAGACCAGACGGCTCGACATGCAGCTCGACGTCAACCTGCGCGCGATCGTCCTCTTCTATCGCGAGTGCGTCGAGCTGCTGCGCGCGGCGGCGCAGGAGCACGGCACCGCGCAGGTCGTCAACACGGCTTCGATCTCCGGCAAGCGCGGCCAGGCGTGGCTGTCGGTCTACTCCGCCACGAAGGCCGGCGTCGTCGGCTGGACGGAGGCGATGAACAAGGAGCTCGCGCCCGAGGGGATCAAGTCCTGCGCGCTGTGCCCCGCGTTCGTCGACACGCCGATGACCGAGTTCGCGAAGGCCGGCGGCGTCGCCGCCGAGCAGATGATCACGACCGTCGACATCGCCGAGTCGGTGCGGCTGCTGCTGAAGGTCTCGCCGATGTGCCTGATCCCCGAGATCATCTTCGAGCGGCCGGGTGATGCGCTGTGAAGCTCGGCGTCCACATCGGCTACTGGGGGCTCGGGCTCACCGCCTCCGAGCAGCTGCAGATCGTGCAGGAGGCCGAGCGGCTCGGGTACGACTCCGTCTGGGCGGCCGAGGCGTACGGCTCCGACACGGCGACCGTGCTCGCCTGGCTCGCCGCCGGCACCAGCAGCATCAACCTCGGCTCGGCGATCTTCCAGATCCCCGGCCGCAGCGCGGCGATGACCGCGATGACCGCCGCCACGATCGACAACCTCTCGGGCGGGCGCATGCGCTGCGGCATCGGCGCCTCCGGCCCGCAGGTCGCCGAGGGCTGGCACGGCCAGCGCTACGGGAAGATGCTCCAGCGCACGCGCGAGTACGTCGCGGTCGTGCGGATGGCGCTCGCGCGCGAGCGCGTCGAGTTCCACGGCGAGACGCTCGAGCTGCCGCTGCCCGACGGCCCCGGCAAGGCGCTGAAGCTGACGATCGCCCCGGTGCAGGAGCGGATCCCGATCTACCTCGCGGCGATCGGGCCGAAGAACACGGCGCTCGCCGGCGAGATCGCCGACGGCTGGATCCCGACGCTGTTCGCGCCCGAGCACGTGGCGGAGTTCACGACGCATCTGGAGGAGGGCGCGGCGCGTGCCGGCAAGACGCTCGACGGCTTCGACATCGCCCCGACCGTCAACGTGCTCGTGACCGACGACCTCGCGAGCGGGCGCGACGCGATGCGCCCCTACCTCGCGCTCTACGTCGGCGGGATGGGCTCGCGCGAGCAGAACTTCTACAACCGGCTCGCCGTCCGCTACGGCTTCGCCGACGCCGCCCGAACGGTCCAGGACCTCTACCTGGAGGGCAAGCGCGAGGAGGCGATGGCGGCGCTGCCGGACGAGCTGATCGACCTCGTCTCGATCTGCGGCCCGCGCGAGCACGTGCGCGAGCGGCTCGCCGTCTACCGCGACGCGGGCGTGGGCACGCTGATGGTCACGCCGATGGCGTGGACGGCAGCGGAGCGATTGGCGCAGTTGCGGCTCGTCGCGGAGCTCGCGTCGGCGTAGCCGGCGCGGCCAGGATCCCGAGCACCGCGTCGACGACGCGCGGGTCGAGCTGCGTGCCGGCGACGCGGCGCAGCTCCGCCTGCGCGGCGGCCGCGGTGCGCGGCGGCCGCCACGGCCGCGGCGAGGTCATCGAGACGAACGCGTCGCACGCGAGCAGGATGCGCGCGGCGAGCGGGATCTGCTCGCCGGCGAGCCGGTCGGGATAGCCGGCCCCGTCGAAGCGCTCGTGCTCGTGGCGGACGATCGGCGCGGCCTCGGCCAGCAGCGGCAGGCTGCGCAGCATCCGCTCGCCGATCAGCGCGTGCTCGCGCAGCACCGCGCGCTCCTCGTCGTGCAGCTCCCCCGGGTGGGAGAGCAGCACGGCCGGGACGCCGACCGTGCCGACGTCATGGAACAGCGCTGCGAGATAGAGCGCGCGCAGGTCGCCGTCGCCGAGGCCGAGCGCGCGGCCGGTCTGCCAGGCGAGCTCGGCGATGCGCCACGACTCCGCGCCGGCCGCCGCAGCGCTGCCGACCGCGACGCGATAGAGCTCGCCGAAGCCGGCGTCGCGCAGGCGGTCGAGCAGTCGCCGGCAGGTGAGCGCCCGGCCGAGCTGCTCGGCGATCGCCTCCGCGAGCGCGCGCTCGGCCAGCTCGTAGGCGTGCGAGCGGTCGGACGCGACGAGCAGCCAGCCCCACGTGCGGGCCTCGTCGCGGATCGCGACCGCGAGCTCGCTGCGCACCGGCGTGCCGTCGAGCCAGCGGCGCGCGACCTCGTCCTCCACGACCGCGGGGCCATTCGCCGCGAGCGCGCGCCCGGCCAGCGGCTCGCGCAAGAGCGCGCCGACGACGTCGGCGTCCCCGGCACCCGAGCTGAGCGCCGCGAAGCGGATCCCACCGTCCGGATCGAGCGCGACGACCGCCGCCCCGACCGTGTCGAACGCGCCCGCGAGGAACGCGACCGTCGTCTCCGCGAGCGCGCGCTCGTCGCGCGCCCCGGGCAGCGCGCGGGCGAGGCCGGCGAGCAGCGCGAGGCGGTTCGTCGCACTCGGCGCGCCGGCGCCGCGCGGGCGCTCCTCGCGCGCCGGGGCCCGCCGCGCGCCCTCGTCGCGCAGCACGCCGCCGTTCGTGCGCTTCGTCTGGCGCAGCGCGGCGTCGGCGCGCAGGATCAGCTCGTCGACGCTGCGTGCGGGCGTGCCGAACGTCGCCCAGCCGACGCTCGCGCCGAGGCGCCGCTCGCCGTCGGCGCCGAACGGGATCTCGGCGATCGCGTGCGTCAGGCGCTCCGCCAGCTCGCGCGCCTCCTCTTCCCCGGCGCGCACGGCGATCACGGCGAACTCGTCGCCGCCCTGCCGGCAGCAGACGTCCTCCTCGCGCAGCGCGTCGCGCAGCGCGACGGCGACGAGCCTCAAGGCGTCGTCGCCCGCGAGATGCCCCAGCTCGTCGTTGATCGCCTTGAAGCCGTCGAGGTCGAGCATCACCAGCGAGAAGGGGTCGTCGTAGCGGCGCGAGCGCGCGACCTCGGCCGTCAGCGCGCGCATGAACATGCGGTAGTTGCCCAGGCCGGTGAGGTCGTCCAGCTCGGCCATCCGCAGCGCGTCGGCCTCGCGCCGCAGCAGCGCGGCGTGCTCGCGGCGCACGCTCGCAAGCGCCCACGCGAGCGTCGTGCCGGCAAGCAGCGCCACCGCCCCGGCGCCCGCGCCGAGCGCGGAGACGAGCGTGCTCTCCCCGCCGGCGACCGCGAGCCCGATCAGCGCGGCGAGCGCGAGCGCCAGCACGACCGCCGCCGCGAGCGCGACGCCGGCACGACGACCCGGCCGCGCTGCGCCGGACGAGGCCGCCTCGCCGTATGCTCGCGGCCGGTCGCGGCCGTGCGTCTCGTCCATCCGTCTCCGTGCGCTCCTCATCGGACATCCATGCCGAAGGTGGTTAAAGCTCCCCAAACCTACCAAGACCTAGGGTCAGCTCCAGGGGGTCCTGGACGGAAGGCGCTGCGCCTGTTCCTCGGCGCCTTCGGGGATCCCGGCCACGCGTTCCCGATGCTGGCGCTCGGCGCGGCGCTCGCGCGGCGCGGCCACGACGTCACGTTCGAGTCGTGGGAGCGCTGGCGCGAGCACGCGCTTGCCGGCGGCATGGCATTCGTGGCGGCGCCCGAGTATCCGGTCTTCCCGCAGCGCGGCGAAGCGCCGCTGAAGCCCTACGAGGCGGTCGTGCGCGCCGCGCGCGACACGCGCGCGCACGTGGTGGCGCTGCGGCCGGACGCGGTCGTCGCGGACATCCTCACGCTCGGCCCCGCGCTGGCGGGCGAGCTGGAGAGCGTACCGGTCGCGACGCTGATCCCGCACGTCCACCCCGACCTGCCGCGCGGCGCGCCGCCCTACTCGTTCGGCGCGCGCCTGCCGCGCACCGGCGCGGGTCGGCGGCTGTGGAGCGCGCTGGAGCCGGTGGTGCGGCGCGGGCTGGAGCACGGGAAGCGCGACCTCGACGGCGCGCGCGGGCGCCTCGGGCTGCCGCCGGTCGATCGCGTGCACGGCGGCATCAGCGAGCGGCTCTGCCTGGTCGGCACGTTCCCGCAGCTCGAGTACCCGCGCGACTGGCCGGCCTCGACGCACGTCGTCGGGCCGCTGCTGTGGGAGCCTCCGTACGACGACGTCGCGCCGCCGCCGGGCGAGGAGCCGCTGGTGCTGATCGCGCCCTCGACCGCGCAGGACCGCTCACACCGCCTGCTGCGCGCCGCGCTCGCAGGGCTCGAGCACGAGGCGGTGCGCGTGCTGGCGACGTGGAACCGGCGCGCGCTGCCGGGCCCGCAGCGGGTGCCGGGCAACGCACGGCTCGTCGAATGGATCTCCTACGCTCGCACGATGCCTCGCTGCGCGGTCGTCGTCTGCCACGTCGGACACGGGACGATGGTGCGCGCGCTCGCCTCCGGCGCGACCGTCGTCGCCTGCCCGGTCGCGGGCGACATGGCCGAGAACGCCGCGCGGCTCGACTGGGCGGGCGCGGGCGTGCGGCTGCCGTGGCGCTTGGCGACGCCGCGCGGCGTGCGGCTGGCGGTGCGCCGCGCGCTGGCGGAGCCGGCGCTGGCGCGGCGGGCCGGGGAGCTGGCGGCATGGTCGCGCGCGCACGACGGCGCCGAGCGGGCCGCGGAGCTGGTGGAGGAGCTGGGGCGCGGTGCCCGCTGAGGACGGGCTCGTGCTGCCGGTCCTGCACGGCGAGCGCGTGACGCTGCGCCCGCTCGACAAGCCGGCGCTCGACGTCCTCGTGGTGCTGCTCGCGCACGAGAGCGTGCGGCGCTGGTGGGGCACGGTCGAGGGCCCGGTCGCGCTGCGCGAGGACCTGCGCCACGACGGGACCGCGTTCGCGATCGAGGTCGACAGCACGGTCGCGGGCTGGCTGGGGATCGCCGAGGAGACGACGCCCGACTTCCGCCATGTCGGGCTCGACATCGCGCTCGGCGCGGAGTTCCAGGACCGCGGGCTCGGCTCCGAGGCGCTGCGGACGGTCCTCCGCTGGCTGATCGACGAGCGCGGCCACCACCGCTTCACGATCGACCCGGCGGCCGCGAACGTGCGCGCGATCCGCGCCTACGAGGCGGTCGGGTTCAGACGGGTCGGCGTCGTGCGCCGCTACGAGCGCGCGCCCGACGGGAGCTGGCAGGACGGGCTGCTGATGGACCTGCTGGCGGAGGAGCTGCGCTGAGGCGGCGCTACGCAGCCTCGCTCGCCGCGCCGCCCTTCGGGTTCGCCTTCGCCCACGCGACGATCGCGTGCGAGCCGTCGATCGCCTCGCCGTCGTCGGTCACGAGCACGGGCACCCACGTCTGCCCCGTCAGCTCCTTGACCTTGCGCCGCCCCGGCGTGATCGCCGGCAGCGGCCCGAGGCCGTAGACGCGGCTGACCTCCGGGTCATAGCCGGCCTGCTTGAGCGCCTCGTAGGCGTTGCGGCAGGGATGGCCGCCGGGGCGCGGGCTGTGGAAGGTTCCGTAGCAGACATAGAGCTTCATGGGACTCGCCTCCTCGCGTCGATGCGCCGAGCATAGGCGCGCCGCCGCGGCCGCGCGCCGCCTCCCCCGTCGGCTACCATGCCCCATCGCATTCCCCGGTAGCTCAATTGGCAGAGCATTCGGCTGTTAACCGAAGGGTTGTTGGTTCGAGTCCAACCCGGGGAGCTTGCGGATGGTTGCGACGCCGCCATCCGCTGCGCTCGCGATCGACGCCGCTCCGGCGGTCATCTCGCGATGAACGCGCGCGCGGCCGCAAGCACCTGCTCGACGTGGTCGGGGAACGCCAGATCGTGCGGCGGCCACTCGAGCGCGTGCCAGCGGACCGCCAGGATCTCGTTGCGATCCACCGCGAACTCGGCGCCCATGTCCTCGAGCTCGACGAGATACGCGCAATTGGCAGTCTGCTCGATGAGCCCGTCGACGGCAGGGGGCCCGTAGGCGTCCATCCAGATTCCCAGCGACGCGATTGCGCGACCCGCCACGCCCAGCTCCTCGCGCAGCTCCCGCACGGCGGCATGCTGCGGATGCTCTCCAGGCTCACAGAAGCCGCCGGGAAGGTCCCAGCATGCCTTCCAGGGCGCCTGCGCCCGCTGCACCATCAGGACGCGTCCGTCGTGCACGACGACTGCCTCCCCGCACGGCTTGGGGTTGTCCCAGTGCTCCTGTCCGCAGGCGTCGCATGCGATCGGGGGCCGACCAGGGAGCGCCGCGCCGCATCTCCAGCAATACCGCGTCCGCTCTGGCGCCAGCAGCCCGCGATCGTCGAGCACTCCCCGCCGTGATGGACCGACATCGAGGTTGAGCGATCCGAGGTCTCGGATGGCCTCGCCGAGCGGGCCCACGTTGCCGTTGGCGCGATAGGCGTGAGCGAACACGAGCGAAGCCGCCGCCTGCTTCGTCCATCGTCTGGACGGATCCGTCAGCGCCCGCGCGAGCGCGCGTGCGTCATCGACATCGAGCGTCGCGTGATCCATGTACTCCCAGTTGTCGCGCGCGGAGAGGACGTGTCGGTCAAGCCGCTGCTCGAGCTCTGCGCTGCTGAGGCGCAGCTCGGCCATCGTCAGGACCCCGACGTTCGCATACTCGGGCGTCGCCACGAGGGCAGTCAGCAGCACCTCTCCGAGCAGCTCCGGCCCGATCCCAAGCTCCTCCTCCAAGCCTCGGCGAGCGGTTGCGAAGAAGTCCGGTCGTCCCTCCGTGTCGACGTCCACGTGCAGCTGGACGGTCTCGCCGCTCGACGTCTGCCAGCAACGTTGAAGCCCAGCCATGCCAGCGGCACGGAAGAAGACCGGCGCCCGCCCGTCGACAGTGACCAGCGTGAGGTCGAGACCCATCATGTTGCTCAGCTGCGTATCGGAGAGACCGCCGCGGCCGCGCAGGAGGGGGGCGGTCGTCGGCGTGAACGGGCCCAGCGCCACATTCGTCGCCAGCATGTCGTAGAAGCCGGTCGGCCGGATCTCCATGCGCAGGCGGTGATGCTCGGCACCCGCGGCATCCGCATAAGTCTCCACGTCGAGCGTGTGGAGACGAGCGACGGCACCGTCGTAGAAGCCGCCTTGCTCCGCGTACTTCGCCGCGGCCTCGCGCAACCGCTGCGGCGCTCGCCACGGAATCTCGACGAGCGCCGTTTGGACATCGGCGCGCCGGCTCGCACGGCCGAGCGTGCCGAACAGGACCTGGACACCGAAGTCGACGCCGTCGAAGGTGAACGGTCGTCCGGCGTAATCGCGGGCCTCGCGGCGGCGCCGCGACCGTTCCGCGCGTCGTCGAGCACGCCATCGCTCCAACGGCGGCGAGAGCAACTGGTCCAGGAGCATGCCCGCGACAGCGCCTGCAAGCAGCGACGCGACGTACCCGGCGGTGCCGCCCACGGCTGTTGCGAGCGCGGCTTGCCCCATCATCGCGCGTCACACCCTATCCGCGCGTCACGTCGGGTCTGCCGATCACGGTGTCGCTCAGGCGCTCTGCAGCCTGCCGCTGAGCAGCCGCAGCCGCATCCGCACCTGCTCGCGCTCGGCGCCGATCCTGCTGACGGAGCCGTCGGCGGCGCCGGCGGCGCGCGCGAGCTCGATCGCGCGCTCCAGCCGCGCCAGCTCCAGCGAGAGCCAGGCGTGCTCGAGGTTGCCGGGTCGCACGCTGCCCCCGCCGCGCGCCGCTCTCGCGTCCAGCTCGGAGACGTAGGTGCCCAGCTCGCGGTCGTCGGGCGGCAGCCCTTCCAGCGGCGCCTCGGCATGCACCCGCAGGTGGGCGGCGGCGCGGCGGGCGAGGTCGGAGCTGAACTGCGCCTCCAGGTCGGCCTCCTCCAGCAGCGCTCTGCCCTCGCGCGGAAACGCGACGCAGAGCGCGAGGAACGTGCGCTCGCCGCGCTCGCGGCGAGCGAGCGCGACCGGGACGGGAGCGGGCGCTGCCGGCGAGCCGTTCGCGTGCGGTCGCGAGCTGGGCAGGTCCGGGCCGGGCGCCGGCGCAGCTGGCGCTCCCTCCCCGATCAGCGAGGCCGCGAGCTGATCGGACAAATCGAGGCGCCCGGCGACGCGCCGCACCAGCTCGTCGCGCAGCACGCTCGCGGGCAGCGGACCGAGCAGCGGCCGCAGCTCGGCGAGCGCGCGGTCCTTGCCCTCGGCGCTGCCGACCTCGGCGCGCGCCAGCACGCGGTCGACGTGGAACTCCACGAACGGCACCGAGCGCGCGATCCGCTCGCGCACCGCCTCCGCCCCCTCCCGCTGCACGAGGTCGGCCGGGTCGAGCCCGGCCGGCAGGGCGACGACGCGCAGCTCCAGCGAGCGGCCCTCGGCGACCCGCGCGGCGCGCAGCATCGCCTCCTGGCCGGCGCCGTCGGCATCCAAAGCGAGCACGAGCGTGCGCGCCGTGCGCTCCAGCTCTCTCGCCTGCTCGTCCGTGAACGAGGTGCCCATGATCCCGACCGCGTTCTCGACCCCGGCCTGGCGCAGCGCGAGCACGTCGGTGTAGCCCTCCGCCAGCACGACGGCGCCGGCGCGTGCGGCGGCCTTGCGCGCAAGGTCGATCCCGAACAGCTGGCTGCCCTTGTGGAAGACCTCGCCCTCGCTCGTGTTGAGGTACTTCGGCGGCTGGTTCTCGCGCATCGCGCGCGCGCCGAAGCCGACGACGCGTCCGCGCGCGTCGGCGAGCGGGAACATGATCCGTCCGCGGAAGCGGTCGTAGACCTGTCCGCGCTGCTGTCTGGAGCGCTGCGCGAGGCCGGTCGCCAGCAGCTCCTCCTCGCTGAAGCCGGCCTGCCGCGCGACGAGCAGCAGTCTGTCCCACGCGCTCGGCGCGTAGCCGACGCGATAGGTGCGCAGCGTCGCCTCCTCCAGGCCGCGCCCGGCGAGATAGGCGCGCGCCTCGCCGGCCTCGTTCGCCTCCCACAGGTAGCGCGCGTAGTAGGCGGCGGCGCGGTCGAGCAGCTGGTGCAGGCGCTCGCGCCGCTCGCGCAGCGCCTTCGCGGCCGGGTCCTCGTCGGCGATCTCCAGCGTCACGCCGAAGCGGCCGGCGAGCGACTCCATCGCCCCGACGAAGTCGAGCCCCTCCGTCTCCATCACGAACGTGAACGGGTCGCCCGACGCCTGGCAGCCGAAGCAGTGGTAGTGCTTCTCCTCCGGGCGCACGTGGAAGGAGCCGGTGCGCTCGTCGTGGAAAGGGCAGCGGCCGAAGTAGGAGTTCACGCCGGCGCGGCGCAGCTCGGTGCGCGTGGAGACGAGCGCGATCATGTCGACCGCGTCGCGCACCTTCTCCTTCGAGTCGTCGGTGTAGCGGGGCATCAGGAGGGGAACGCGCGCGGCACCGTGAGCGCCTCGAAGACGCGGATGCAGAAGCGGTCGGTCATGCCGGCGAGGTAGTCGGTCACGCGCGTGGGCAGGTCCGCGTCGGGGTCGAGCGGTCGGATCTCCTCGGGATGCTCGCACCAGTGCTCAAACAGCATGCGCAGGACGTGCTCGATCTTCGCGTGCTCGGCGCGCGCGGACGGTCCGAGGTAGACACGCTCGAACATGAAGTCGCGCAGCACGCCCATCGCGGCGCTTGCCGCGGACGACTGGACGATGTCGCCGCTGCGCTCGGACGCCTCGACGACGTCGTGCACGAGCGCGTCGATCCGCTGCGGGCCGGTCGCGCCCAGCGCAGCGATCGGCTCGCGCGGCAGGTCGGCCTCGTCGAGCACGCCCGCGCGCAGCGCGTCGTCGATGTCGTGGTTGACGTAGGCGACGCGGTCGAGCAGGCGCACGATCCGGCCCTCCAGCGTGTGCGGCAGCGGGCCGCGGCCGGAGTGGCCGAGGATCCCGTCGCGCACCGGCGCGGTCAGGTTGAGCCCCGCGCCGTCGCGCTCGAGCCGCTCAACCACGCGCAGCGAGTGCTCGTGGTGCTTGAAGCGCCGGCCGAAGCGCCGCTCCAGGCAGTCGTCCAGAACCGACTCGCCGATGTGCCCGAACGGCGGATGGCCGAGGTCGTGCGCCAGCCCGATCGCCTCGGTCAGGTCCTCGTTGAGCCGCAGCGCGCGCGCGACCGTGCGCGAGACCTGCGTGACCTCCAGCGTGTGGGTGAGGCGCGTGCGGTAATGGTCTCCCTCGGGTGCGACGAACACCTGCGTCTTGTGCTTCAGGCGTCGGAACGCCTTGCTGTGCAGGATCCGGTCGCGGTCGCGCTGGAACGGCGTACGCAGCCCGCACTCCTCCTCCGGGCGCTCGCGGACCGCCGGGTAGGAGGGCGTCGCGAGCGGCGAGAGGGCCGCCGCCTCCTGCGCGCGCACGCGCGCGGCGAACGCCTCGGCGACGGGCCCTGCCGGGTGCGTGGGGGATCGCACGGCCATGCGCTCGATTCTCGCACTGCACGGGGCGGCCGCGCGGGGTGCGCGATCGTCCCCGTAAACGCCGAGCGCCGCAGCTGCGGGCTCGGGGCCGGCGCGTGACGCTACACGCGCGCCGTGTCGCGCTCGAACGCGCGCCGCGCGAGCCGCGCCAGGACGACCGTCCACACGAGCATCGTGATCCAGCCGCGCGTCCCCCACGCGGCGCCGCCGAGCGCGACGTGGCTGGCCTGCACGAGCCAGTAGGACGGCAGCAGCTGCCCGACGACATGCAGCACGCCGTGGTCGGGGATCGGGAACCACGTCCCGCCGAGGAACGCGAGCAGCGCGATCCCGCCGCCCATCGCCGGGCCGATCGCCTCGACGCTCAGGAGGTGCCCGATCAGGATGCCGGCGGCCGCAAACGGGATCAGGCCGACGAGGATCAGGCCGGTCATCTCCAGCCAGCGCCCGGCCGGCAGCGAGACGCCCATCGCCGCCCCTGCGGCGTAGAGCAGGGCGATGCTCAGGCCAGCCATCAGGTAGCCGGTCACGATCTTCGCGCTCAGGTAGTGGCGCGGCGGCAGCGGCGTGATGCGCACCTGGCGGTGCCAGCCGGCCTGGCGCTCGGCGGCGATCCGCGCGCCGCTGGAGAGCATCGCCGACATCGTCCCGAACGCGACGAGGCCGACCATGTAGTAGAGCGGCGCGGTGAGGCCGCTGCCGTTGAGGTCCTTGACGTCGTGGGCGGAGCCGGCCACGAGCAGGTAGAAGACGAGCGGGAAGCCGAGCGAGAGGAACATGAAGCGGCGGTTGCGCAGCGTGCGCAGCAGCTCGAAGCGCAGATAGGTGACGTTCAGCGACGCTCCGCCCGCGCCGCGGCCGCGCCGGTCGAGGACGCTCACGCCGTCACCGCCTGCTCGGCATCGTCGCCCGTGAGCTGCAGGAACGCCTGCTCGAGCCCGGCGCCGGCGATCTCGATGTCGGCTGCCTGCGGATGCTCGGCGAGCAGCCCGCGGATCGCCGCGTCGGAGTCGGTGCACGTGAGCAGGATCGCCTCGCCGCGGCGCTCGGCCGACGCGACGCCGGGCAGCGCCGCCAGCGCGTCGAGCGGCACGCCGGGCAGCGTCGCGCGAATCGTGCGCGTGCCGACGATCGCCTTGATCTCGGTCGGCGGCCCGTCGGCGACGATCCGCCCGTGGGCCATCAGCACGACGCGATCGGCGTACGCGTCGGCCTCCTCCAGGTAGTGCGTCGCGAACAGGACGGTCTTGCCGCGCGCCGCGAACGCGCGCATCGTCGTCCAGAAGCCGCGCCGCCCCTCGACGTCCATCGCGACCGTCGGCTCGTCGAGCACGAGCAGGTCGGGGTCGCTGACGAGCGCGATCGCGAAGCGCACGCGCTGCGTCTGGCCGCCGGAGAGCTTCTGCGTGCGGCGGCCGGCGACCTCGCCGATCCCGCACAGCTCGATCGTCTCCTCGACGTCGAGCGGCCGCGGGTAGAGCGAGGCGACCATCGCGATCAGCTCGCGCACGTCGAGGTCGCGGATCAGCTCGCCCGTCTGCAGCATCGCGCCGACGGCGCCGGCGGCGACCGCCTCCGAGGGCGAGCGCCCGAAGACCGTCGCCTCGCCGGCATCCGGCCGCTGGAGCCCGAGCAGCATGTCGATGGTCGTCGACTTGCCGGCGCCGTTGGGACCGAGCAGCGCGACGGTCTCGCCGGCGGCGACCGAGACGTCGATCCCGCGCACGGCGTGGACCGGACCCTCGGGGGACGCGTACGTCTTCGACAGGCCGGCGAGCGCGATCCCGCTCCCTGCGCCGGCGGCGGCAATGCTCATCGCGGCACAGTCTGGCGCACGCGCACGACGCCCGCGAGTCAGCTCGCGGACGCGACCGCCGCCTGCGCCGCCGCCACCCGCGCGATCGGGACGCGGAACGGCGAGCAGGAGACGTAGTCGATGCCGGAGTGGTGGAAGAACTCGATCGAGTCGGGATCGCCGCCATGCTCGCCGCAGACGCCGAGCTTCAGCTGCTGCTTCGTCTTGCGCCCCAGCCACGCGCCCATCCGCACCATCTGACCGACGCCCGGCGCGTCGATCGTCTCGAACGGCGAGCGGTCGACGATCTTGCGCTCCAGGTAGACGCTGAGGAACTTCGACTCGACATCGTCGCGCGAGAACCCGAGCGCGGTCTGCGTGAGGTCGTTGGTGCCGAACGAGAAGAAGTCGGCGTGATGGGCGATCGAGTCGGCCAGGAAGCACGCGCGCGGCAGCTCGATCATCGTGCCGACGAGGAAGTCGCGGCCGGCCTCCAGGCCGCGTTCGTGAGCCGCACGCACGACGATCTCCCGCATCAGCTCCAGCTCGGTCTCGTAGTCGACGAGCGGGATCATCACCTCCAGCAGCGGCGCCCGGCCGGTCCGCTCGCGCACCGCCTTCGCGGCGGCGACGATCGCGACCGCCTGCATCTCGTAGACCTCGGGGTAGAGGATCCCGAGCCGGCAGCCGCGCGTGCCGAGCATCGGGTTGGTCTCCTCCAGCGCCTGCACGCGCTCGAGCGTGCGCTCCAGCTCGGCGGTCCCCCCGGGGTGGGCGGGGTCGGATCGCGCATGCTCGAGCTGGCGCTCGAGCTCGAAGCGGTGCGGCAGGAACTCGTGCAGCGGCGGGTCGAGCAGGCGGATCGTCACCGGCTCGCCCTCCATCGCCTCGAACAGGCCCTCGAAGTCGGCCTGCTGGAGCGGCAGCAGCTCGGCGAGCGCCGCGCGCCGCGCCGGCTCGTCGGAGGCCATGATCATCGCTCGCATCTTCGGCTGGCGGTCGGCCGCCATGAACATGTGCTCGGTGCGGCAGAGGCCGATCCCCTCGGCCCCGTACTCGCGCGCGCGTCTCGCGTCCTCGGGGGTGTCGGCGTTGGCGCGCACGCCGAGCGTCCGCAGCTCGTCGCACCAGCCGAGGACCGTCTCGAACTGCCGGCTCCAGCGAGCCTCGACGAGCGGAACGTCGTCGAGCGTGACGATCCCCTCCGAGCCGTCGATCGCGATGCGGTCGCCGCGGCGCAGGACGGTCTCGCCGACGCGGACGGTCTGCGTCTGCGGGTCGATCTCCAGCGCCCTCGCGCCGCACACGCACGGGCGCCCCATCCCGCGCGCCACCAGCGCGGCGTGCGATGCCTTGCCGCCCTCGCTCGTGAGGATCCCGCGGGCGGCGTGGAAGCCGGCGACGTCGTCGGCCTCGGTGAACGGCCGCACGAGGATCACGTCCCTCCCGGCCGCCGCCGCCTCGACGGCGTCGGGCGCGGTGAAGACGACCTCGCCCTTCGCGGCGCCCGGCGAGGCCGGCACGCCGTGCGCGAGCACCGCTATCTCGGCGTGCGGGTCGAACGTCGGGTGCAGCAGCGCGTCGAGCTTGGAGGCGTCGATCGTCATCAGCGCCTGCTCGCGCGTGAGCAGGCCCTCGGCGACCGCGTCGACCGCGAAGCGCACGGCCGCCTGCGCGGGGCGCTTCGCGTTGCGCGTCTGCAGCATGTACAGGCGCCCCTCCTCGATCGTGAACTCGGTGTCCTGCATGTCGCCGTAGTGGCGCTCGAGCGCTCTGAGGATCTCCATCAGCTCGGCGTGCGCCGCCGGCATCGCGTCGGCCAGCTCGGCGATGTCGCGCGTGTTGCGCACGCCGGAGACGACGTCCTCGCCCTGCGCGTTCTGCAGGAAGTCGCCCGAGGGCTCGGGCGCCCCTGTCACCTCGTCGCGGCTGAACGCGACGCCGGAGCCCGACGTCTCGCCCTTGTTCCCGAACACCATCTGCTGCACGTTGACGGCGGTGCCCCAGTCGTCGGGGATGCGGTTGATGCGGCGGTAGTGGATCGCGCGCTCGCCCATCCAGGAGTCGAACACGGCGCGGATCGCCTGGCGCAGCTGCTCCTGCGGGTCCTGCGGGAAGTCCTCGCCGGTCTGCTCGCGGAAGAGGGCCTTGAAGCGGCCGGTCAGCTCGCGCAGCGCGGCGACGTCCAGCTCGGTGTCGAGCTTGGCGCCGTGCTGAGCCTTGACCTCCTTGATGACGTCCTCGAGGCGCTCACCCGGCACGCCGCGCACGACGTTGCCGAACATCTGCACGAAGCGGCGGTAGGAGTCCCACGCGAAGCGTGGGTTCTCCGTCCTCGCTGCGAGCCCCTCGACCGAGGCGTCGTTCAAGCCCAGGTTGAGGACCGTGTCCATCATTCCCGGCATCGACTCGCGCGCCCCCGAGCGCACCGAGACGAGCAGCGGGTCCTCCGCGTCGCCGAGCTGCTTTCCGCTCGCCGCCTCCAGGCGCCCGAGCGCCTCGGCCACCTGCTCGTCGAGCCCGTCGGGCTCGCTGCGCCCGCCGTCCATGTAGGCGACGCACGCCTCAGTCGTGATCGTGAAGCCGGCGGGGACGCGCTCGGCGCCGAGGATGCGCGTCATCTCGGCGACGTTGGCGCCCTTGCCGCCGAGCAGCTCGCGCAGCTCGCGCGAGCCCTCGGCGAAGTCGTAGACGAATCTCGTGGCGGCGCTTGTCTCGGGCATAACGGGAGTCTAGGTCCGCCCGAGCTGGAACGGCCGTTCCACGCTCGGGCGGACCTGCGAGCCCTGCCCGACGCTCAGGAGCCGTTCGGCGCGATCGTCGCCGACGTGCTCAGGACCGTGCCGTGCGCGTCGCGCGCCTGCACGGCGACGAACGCCGCGCCGGCGATCGCGGTGCTCGTCTCGAAGCCGACGGCGCGCACGCTCGCGACCGGCTTGAGCGCGCTCGCGCTCGCGCCCGCCAGCACCTGCCAGCTCGCGACGTCGTCGGCGCCGTTCCAGCTCATGTACACCCGCGTGCGCCCGCCCGCGGTGCTCGCGGCGAGCGCCGGCTTCGTCGTCGGGTGCGGATCCCACGGGAAGCGATAGGCGCGGTAGGACTCCGCACCTCTCGCGTAGGCGTAGAGCCGCGCGACGGCGCCGTGCTGGGTGAACTCGGTGATGTAGGGCGAGCTGCCCCAGCCGACGAGCACATCGCCGCCGGGAAGCGCCTGCATGTTGCCCTGGCTGTTGGCGAGCGTCGGCGGGGACGGGCGGTACTCGTGGCGCAGCCACGCGCGGTGCGCGTGCGTGTCGATGCCGATCCCGATCCCGCGCGAGCTTCTGCCGATCGGCGGCGCGGCCTCGTCGTCGAACAGCGTGATCGTGCCGTCCGGCTGCACGCGCGCGTCGTGCTGCCACGCGAATCGCGTTCCAGGGAGCATGCGGAAGCTGCTGCGCTTGCCGTTCAGGCGCCACTGCACCGCGCCGTCGGCGCGCGCGATCTTGTAGACCGTCCAGGTGTTGCGCGCCGAGACGATCAGGTTGCCGTCGGGCGTGTCGTCGACCGAGTTGATGTGGAAGTAGTCGTCGACGTGGCCGTTCGCCCTCGGCGCCGGGTTGTAGGACTCGGCGACGGCGACGTGGTCGAGGCTGTGCCACTCGAACAGCACAAGGCCTGTCTTGACGTCGATCTCCTCCACGACCGAGTCGAGCACGACCGCCTGCTTCGCACCGTGGACGCTGGAGAGGTCCTGCACGACCGGGTTCTCCACGACGACGAGCGCGGTCCCGCGCGGCGTGAGCTTGAGCTCGTGCGGGTCGGCGCCGTAGCCGTCGCCGGCCGAGACCGTCGCGATCTGGTGGTAGGCGGTGTCGAAGATGCGGCCGGCGCCGACGCCGACGCCGACGTTGACGAAGCCCTGCCACCACGTCAGCACGGGCTTGCCCTGGTACTGCTGGACCTTCACGTCGAGGGCGACCTGCCCGCTCGGGACCGGGTGGAACCAGATCAGGCGGCCGTTCGTGTCGAAGATCGCCGGCCCCGGCTCGCCCGGTCCGAGCTGGAAGGGCGCGGAGAAGAGACCGACGAAGAGGTCGCCGGGGGCGGTCGGGCCGTGCGCCGCGGAGGCGGTCAGCGTCGCCGGGTGCAGGTCGTGCCGCGAGTGGAAGTACTGCAGCCCGGGGCTGTGCAGCAGCAGCGGCGGGTTGCTCGGAGCCGGGGCGATCGGCGGCCCTTGCGAAGCGATGCGGATCGTGAACGCCCCGAGGCGGCCGAGGTGGACCGGCAGCGAGGTGCGGACCGTGACCGTCTCGCCCTGCGCGAACGGCTTGTCGGGCACGAAGCTCGCACCGTTCCCGTCGGACTGCGCGACGACGCGCCCGCTGTGCGCGCCGCTGACCGATCCCGTGACGGAGATCGGCCCGAGCTTGCCGGGCGCGACCCCGCGGAAGCTGAGCTGCGTGCGGGGCGAGGCGAACTGCGTCCCGGGGCTCGGATAGACGTCGACGACGGCCGCCGACGCGGACGCGGCGCCCAGCGCGACGGCGAGTGCGACGGCCAGGACGGTCCACGACATTCGATCCAGCATCCAGCCTCCTCCCGCCAGCGGCGGTACGCTCGTGTTCAGGGAGGCAAACAGACGGTAAAGACGGAAGTTCCGGTGTGCCCACTCGGCGCCGCTCAGGCAGCCGCCCTGGGCAGCGGCCGCAGGTGCACATGCGCATGGTGCTCGGCGGTCTCCGCGATCGCCCGCTCCGCCTGTCTGAGCGCGCGCCCGCTCGCATCCGGAGCCTCTGCGAGCGGCCGGCCGAGCGCGGCGACGAGGAACGCGTGCGCCTCCTCGGAGAGCGAGAACGCGGACGCCTCGCAGGCGGCGCAGACGACGCCGCCGGCCGCCCCGGAGAAGCCGGCGAGGTGCTCGGACTCCCCGCAGGAGGCGCAGGACGCGAGCTGCGGCGCGAAGCCGCCGGCGACGAGCAGCTTGAGGCGGAAGGCGAGCTGGTGCGCCGCGCCGACCGCGGCCTCGTCGGCGTCGAGCAGCCGCAGCTCGTTGGCGAGCAGGTGGAAGACGGCGGGGCTCGGGTCGTCGGTCTCGAACAGGCGCGCGACGGCGTCGCAGGCGCGTGCGGCGGCGTCGAGCGAGGCGGCGCGCTCGCGCAGCGGCCCGTGCGCGTCGAGCGTCTCCGCGCTCGTGACGGTGAGCAGATCCGACCGGGGTGGATGGGATTCCCACAGCAGCATGCGCAGGTGGAAGAACGGCTCCAGCCGCGCGCCGAAGCGGCTGCGCGTGCGTCGCGCGCCTTTCGCGATCGCGCTCACGCGGCCGCGCTCGGGCGTGTAGAGGTGCAGGATGCGATCCGCCTCCCCATAGCGGATGGAGCGCAGCACGATCGCCTCCGTGCGCAGCGAGCCGGGCATCAGCCGCGGCCGCCCGCGCGCGTGCGGCCGGGACGGCCGCGACGGCCGCGACGGCCGCGACGGCCGCGACGGCCGCGACGGCTAGCTATACTAAATGAAGTAATGTCGAAGACGATCACGCTCTACACCACCGACAAGTGCTCCTCGTGCCTGCGCGCGAAGGCGCTGCTGACCCAGCGTAGGCTTCCGTTCGAGGAGGTCAACCTCTCACGCGACCCCGACGGACGCGCAGCGCTCGTCGCGCGCACCGGCATGCTGACGTTCCCCCAGGTGCTCGTCGGCGAGCACACGCTCGGCGGCTTCGACGCGCTCGCCGCGGCCGACCGCGAGGGCCGGCTCGCCGAGCTGCTCGCCGCCTGAGGGCTCGACCCGCCCGTCTTACCCCAAAGCGGTGCTAGCGTAGGCACGCGGCCCGTCCGGGGGACAAAGGGGGAGTCGATGAACATCGCCGCATTCGTCTGGGGCATGCACCCCAGCTCGAACTATCGCGCCATACACCCGCTGACCGAGCTCGCGCGCCGCGGGCACCTGATCGCGACGTTCACCGAGGAGGAGGAGCTGACGCCGAGCGAGCAGGACCTCGCCGTCGTCCTCGAAGACTTCGACGTCGCCTACATCGGGCGCTACATACAGCCGGAGGCGGTCCAGCTCGCGCGGCGCCTGACGGCGGGCGGCATGGGCGTCGTGTGGGACAACGACGACGACGTCGTGCGGCCCGAACGGCGCGCCGGCTTCGACGGCATGGCGGAGGTCGTCGACGTCATCACGACGACGAACGAGGCGCTCGCCGAGCGCTACCGCTCCTACGGGGCCCCCAGCGTGATGGCGATCCCGAACTTCCTCACGCGCGCCTCCCTGATGGCCCCCAGACGCAAGCACGACGGCACCGTGCTCGGCTACATAGGCTGGCTCGACCACCAGGACGACTGGGATGCGCTCGGCCTGCAGGAGATCGTCGAGGACCTGCTCGAGATCCACCCCGACCTGCGCGTCGAGAGCGTCGGGCCGATCGACCTGCGCCTCCCCGCCGACCGCTACACCTCCCACGGCGCGCTCGCGTTCGAGCAGCTGCCGCAGGCGATCGCCGGCTTCGACGTCGCGATCGCACCGCTGATAGACAAGCCCGGCAACGACACGCGCTCCGACATCAAGCTCAAGGAGTACGCGATCGCGGGCGTGCCGTGGCTCGCCTCGCCCTACGGGCCCTACGTCGGCTTCGACGAGGAGCAGGGCGGCTGGCTCGTCGAGGACGACAGCTGGTTCGACGCGCTCAACGCCATCGTCTCCGACGGCAAGGCGCGCAAGAAGCTCGCCAAGCGCGGGCAGAAGTGGGCCAAGGACCAGACGCTCGAGCGCAACGCCGGCCTGTGGGTCGACGCGTTCGAGGAGGCGATGGCACGCGCGGAGGAGCGCGGCGCCGCCGCGGCGGCATAGGGGGACATCACACCGCCGGGCAGGACAGATGCCGCGCTTCCTCGCTGCGCTGACGGCAGCCACGCTCCTCGGCATCGCGGTCGGCAATGCATCGAAGGCCCCTTCTCCGCGACGATGAGGAAGGATTGCTACTCAGGCTGCTCCAACCCGCCGCTGATGACGGAGGCCCGCCGCCGGGCCGGCCTCGGTCATCGCGCGCGGAGCGTCGCTAACGGCCCATCGCCACGATCCGCGCGCCCCGCGGCCGCGGCTGGCAGCGCTCGCAGACGTACGTCCCGCGGCCGGCGGCGAGCAGCTTGCGCACCGGGCTGCCGCACACCGGGCACGGCTCCCCGGCGCGGCGGTGCACGAGGAAGCGGTCCTGGAAGGAGCCGCGCGCGCCGTCGAGGTCGCGGAAGTCGTCGATGCTCGCGCCGTTCGCGTCGATCCCCTCGCGCAGCGCCTCTCGCACGGTGTCGCGCAGCAGCGTCCACTGCGCGCGCGTCAGTCTGCCGGCCTCGCGCAGCGGGTGGATCTTCGCGCGGAACAGCGCCTCGTCGGCGTAGATGTTCCCCACGCCCGCGATCCGCCGCTGGTCGAGCAGAAACGCCTTCACGGGCGCGCGGACCGCGCGCGCGAGCGCGTGCAGATGCTCGCCGGTGAAGCCGTCGGAGAACGGCTCCACGCCGAGGCGCGCGCCGAGGTAGGCGTCCAGCTCCGGGCGCCCGGCGAGCAGCCAGCCGGTGCCGAAGCGGCGCGGGTCCACGAAGCTCAGCGTGTGCTCGTCGTCGAAGCCCAGAACCGCGCGCGTGTAGGGAGCGGCCGGGTCGGCGTCGTAGAGCAGGTTGCCGGTCATCCGCAGGTGCATGAGCAGGAACAGCTCCTCCTCGAAGCAGGCGATCAGGTACTTGCCGCGGCGGTCGAGGCGCTCGACGCGCCGCCCGACGAGCGGTCCCAGCACCTCGCTCGGCGCGCGCGGCGCCGTCCAGCGCGGGTCGGAGACGCGGTAGGCGACGAGCATCCGCCCCTCCAGCCGCGGCGCGAGCTGGCGGCGGACGGTCTCGACCTCGGGCAGCTCGGGCATCGCCCCGGCAGAGTAGCCAGCCGCGCCCGGTGGGGTCAGGGCACGAACGGCCTCCCCGGGAGGTCCGGCGCGTCGCGGCCGGCGAGCCAGCGCACGACGCTCGCACCGACGTCGGCGAGCGGGCCGTCGTGGCGGCGGCCGCCGTGGCCGTCGAAGACGGCGAGCAGGGGGGCGTGCTCGCGCGTGTGGTCGCTGCCGTGATGCAGCGGATCGCAGCCGTGGTCGGCGGTCAGGACCAGCAGGTCGCCGGGGCGCAGCTGCGTCGTCCAGACGCCGACGGCCGCGTCGATCGCGCGCAGCGCCGCATGGAACCCGGCGATGTCCTTGCGGTGGCCGTAGACCTCGTCGGTCTCGATCAGGTTGGCGAACACGAAGCCGCACGCGAGCTCCTCCAGCAGCTGGGTCACGGCGGCGATCGCCTGCGCGTTCGTCGAGCCGGGATGCGAGCTCATCGGCGGCTCGCCGAACAGCTGCGCGACCTTGCCGACGGCGTGCAGCTCGACACCCGCGCCGGCCAGCGTGCTGAGATGGCTGGGACCAGGCGGCGCGAGCGCGAAGTCCCGCCGCAGCCCGGTGCGCCGGAACGCGCCCCGCCCGCCGGCGAACGGACGTGCGATGACGCGCCCGATCGCGTGCTCGCCGCTCATCAGCTCGCGCACGCGCGCGCAGATCGCGTGCAGCTGCAACGGAGGGATCGCCTGCTCGTGCGCCGCGATCTGCAGCACCGAGTCTTGCGAGGTGTAGACGATCAGCGCGCCCTCGCACAGCGACGCCTCCCCGAAGCTCTCGATCGCCGCCAGGCCGTCGCTCGGCGCGTTGCAGACGACCCGCCGACCGGTCGCCCGCTCGATCGCCGCGACGATCTCCGGCGGGAAGCCGTCGGGATAGGTCGGCGAGGGCGCATCCGTGAGGACGCCCATCAGCTCCCAGTGACCGCTGCGCGAGTCCTTGCCCGGGCCGAGCGCGTGGAGGCGGCCGTGCAGGACGGGATCTTGCGCCGGCTGCACGCCCTTCAGCGGCAGGATCGAGCCGAGGCCCAGCGACGCCAGGACCGGCAGCTCCAGCCCGCCCGCCGCCCCGGCCAGATGCGCCAGCGTGTTCGTCCCGGCGTCGCCGTAGTCGGCCGCGTCGGGCAGCGCGCCCGCGCCGCAGGCGTCGAGCACGACGACGAACGCGCGTTGGCCCACGCGCCGCGCCTCAGTCAGGCCGCTCGGCCGACGCGCGCGGGTGGGCGGCGAAGTAGACGTCGCGCAGGCGGTCGGCCGAGAGGTGGGTGTAGATCTGCGTCGTGGCGATGTCGGCGTGGCCGAGCATCTCCTGCAGCGAGCGGAGGTCGCAGCCGCCCGCGAGCAGGTGCGTCGCGAACGTGTGGCGCAGCGTGTGCGGGCTCATCTTCTCCGCCAGGCCCGCGCTCCCGGCATGGCGCTGAACGATCTTGTAGAGCCCCTGGCGCGTGAGCCCCTGCCCGCGCTGGTTGACGAAGACGTGCGGCGCGTCGCGCACGCCGACGAGCTGGGGGCGTCCGATCGTCAGCCACGCGAGCAGCGCAGCCACGGCCTTGCTGCCGATCGGCACGAGCCGCTCCTTCGAGCCCTTGCCGTTCGCGCGCAGCACGCCCTCGTCGAGGTCCAGCTCCTCCAGCCTGACGCCGACCGCCTCCGAGGCGCGCAGCCCGCAGGCGTACATCAGCTCCAGCAGCGCGCGGTCGCGCAGCGCGGCGGGCGAGCCGCCTCTGGGCTGGGCGAGCAGCAGCGCGACCTCGTCGCGACTCAGGACCTTCGGCAGTCTCTTGCCGCGCGGCGGGCCCTTCAGCTCCGCGGTCGGGTCGCGGTCGAGCAGCTCCTCACGGCGCAGGTGGCGGTAGAACGAGCGCAGGCAGGCGATCTTGCGCTGGACGGTCGTCGAGGCCGCCGGCGGGCGCCCCTCGCCGCCCGCCGCCAGGTCGGACGCGAACGCGGCAAGGTCGCCATGGGCTACCTCGAGCGCCTCCTTGCCGCGGGCCTCAAGCCACGCGCCGTATTGCAGGAGATCGGAGCGATACGCCTCCAGGGTGTTGCGCGAGAGCCCGCGCTCCAGCTCCAGGTAGGCGACGAAGTCGAGCACGAGATCCTCGAAGGAACCCGTGCGCAGCGGTGCGATCGCGGTCGTCGTCACGGACGGATGATTCGCCGTGGCGGCCGCGGCCTCCTGCTCAGCGCTGCGCGCGCAGGAGCAGCAGCCCGACGAGCGACTTCGCGTCGTCGCAGGCGGCGATCGCCTCGTCGAGGCGGTCGAGCGGCCAGGCGACGATCTCGATGCGCTCGTCCTCCTCGACCGGCGGGCGCTCGACGTCGCGCAGCTCGGTCGCGAGCCAGACGTGGATGCGCTCGTCGGTGAAGCCGGGGCTCGTGTAGATCGCCTTCAGCTGCTCCCAGCGGCCGGCTGCCTTGCCGATCTCCTCGGCCAGCTCGCGCTCGGCGGCCGCGCGCGGGTCCTCGCCGTCTCTGTCGAGCTTGCCGGCCGGGACCTCCAGGAGCGCCCGCTCGCCGCAGATCTCGCGCGGCTGGCGGATCAGCCACACGTGCTCGTCGTCGATCGCCACGATCGCGACCGCGCCGGGGTGCGCGACGTTCTCACGCGTGACGACCTCGCCGTCGGCGTGGCGGTAGCGCTCGACTCTGACGGTGCCGATATGGCCCGACCAGACCGTCACGCTGCCAACCTGCTCGAACGCGGCGCTCATCCGAGCTGCTCCGCGAGCACGCCGCCGACCGCCAGCGCGGCAGCGAAGAAGAGACGGTCCTCGTCGAACGTGCGGCCCATCGTGCGCGTCGGCAGGCCGCTGGCGCGGTAGCCGTCGGGATCGACCGCGGCCTCGACGATCGAGTGCCCGGCCGCGCGTGCGGCGTCGAGCGCTTCGCCGATCCCGTCCAGGTCCGCGAACAGGCGCGCACCCGGCGGGATCGCCAGCGTGACGGGTTGCAGCAGCAGCCCGAGCACGGTGCGCGTGTGGTGCGAGAGTCCGCGGTGGCGCTCGCGCGGGTCGCCGGAGGACATGCGCGCCGCGAGCACCGTCGGGCAGCCGAGCGCGAGCGCCGCGTGCGCCGAGTCGAGCGCGACGAGCCCACCGTGGCCGAGCGCCGAGTCCGAGCCGAGGATGCCGGGGCCCGGGCCGAGCAGCGCCACGTCCCACCCCTCGACCGCGAGCCCGTCGTGGAGCGCGCCGGCGGTCGTGATCGCCTCCTGCCCGCCGCCGTACGCCGGGCCGGCCGTCGTGTGGCCCGCGAGCAGGCCGCGGTGCAGCAGCTGGCGGACCGTGTCCGACAGCGCGCCGGGCAGCGCGCCGCCGGCCGTCTGCACGTAGCCGATCCGCGCGTGCGGCCTCGCCTGCGCGAGCGCCCAGGCGATCGGCGCGAGCTGGCCGTGCAGCTGGAAGACGCCGACGGGCCTGCCCAGCGGCGTGCGCAGCTCGCGGCCCTCGGCGGGCAGCACGGCATGCTGCATCGACGTGTAGTTGAGCTTCATCACGTGCGCGCCCGGCATCCCCCTGCCGTCGAGGCCGCGGGTGAGGTTGACGTGGACGAGGTCGAAGCCGCCGGAGCCGAGCCCGAGCTCGCGCGCCTCGACGTTGACGACCACCTCGTCGCCGGCCTCGCATGGGCCGACGAGCGCCGTGTCGGCGCGCGCGTCGCGGCGCTCCCCGGCGATCTCGACTTCCAGACGCTGCCACGGCTCCGGGGCCTCGGCGCTTGTGACAACCCCTCGGCGCAGCCTCAGCATCGGCCGACCCGACTGCGACATCGAGAGGCGCGCCCGGCGGCGAGGTGCAAGCTTCCATCGCCTACCGAGGGAAAGTTGACAGTCATCCGCCTGGTGCGTTGTCGAGGAGGGCGAATGCGACGTCGAGCATGCCCTCCAGGGCGGCGACGGTGACCTGCTCGTTCGGCTGGTGCGGGTGCTCGGTGCCGTTCGCGAGGTTCACGCACGGGAAGCCGGCGGCGATCAGCGCGTTCGCGTCCGAGCCGCCGCCGGTGACGATGTGGCTCGGCGCGTGGCCGGCGGCGCGCAGCGCCGCCTCGGCGAGCTGCACCGCGGGCGCGGAGGACTTGAGCCGGTAGCCGTGGAAGAGCCGCGCGGCGGTCACGTCGAGGTCGCACTCGGCGGCGTTGGCGCCGTCGGTGAGGTGGTCGACGATCTCGGAGACGACCGCCTCGACCTTCTGCTCGTCGAGGCTGCGCACCTCGGCCTCCACGACGCAGCGCTCCGGCACGACGTTGATCCCCGAGCCGCCGGCGATCGTGCCGACGTTCGCGGTCGTCTCCTCGTCGAGGCGGCCGAGCGGCATCGCCGCGATCGCGCGCGCGGCCGCGACGATCGCGCTGCGGCCGTGCTCGGGGCGGATGCCGGCGTGCGCGGCCACCCCGCGCAGCTCGGCGACGATGCGGTGGTAGTGCGGCGAGGCGAGCACGATCTCGCCGATCGGCGAGGCGTGGTCGAAGACGTAGCCGAAGCGGCTGCGCAGCGTCGAGGCGTCGAACGCCTTCGCGCCGTCGAGCGCATGCTCCTCGCAGACGGTGAACAGCAGCTCGACGGGCACCGGCGGCGGCTCGGCGACCCAGCGGCGCGCGGCCTGGAGCATCACGGCGAGCGCGGCCTTGTTGTCGGCGCCGAGGATCGCGTCGTGGCGGTTGCGCCACACCCCGTCCTCGCACACGGGCGCGACCGGTCCGGTCAGCGGGACGGTGTCGAGATGCGCGCACAGCAGGACCCCCCCCTCGATGCCGCCGTCGGCCGAGGGCAGGCGGGCCAACAGGTTCCCCGCATCCGATCCGATGACCGGCCCCGCGTCATCCTCGAAGACGTCCAGCCCGAGCGAGCGCAGCTCCGCGGTGACGCGGGCTGCGCACGCGCGCTCGTGCCCGTAGGGCGACTCGATCGCGCACAGCGCGGCGAACAGCTCGCCGAGCGCCCGGCGCTCCCCCTCCCGGGCCGCCCTCACGCCGTCGTCGCGCGCGTGACCGACGGCTCGCCGTCCGGAGCGGCCGCCGCCGCGTGCTCGAGCGCCGCACGCACGAAGCCGCGGAACAGCGGCGCCGGCCTGTCCGGGCGCGACTTGAACTCGGGGTGGTACTGGGAGGCGAGAAAGAACGGGTGCTCGCTCGCCGGCAGCTCGACCGCCTCGACGAGCTGGTCGTCCGGGGAGGTCCCGCCGACCACGAGGCCGGCGTCCTCGATCCGGCGCCTCAAGTGGTTGTTGACCTCGTAGCGGTGGCGGTGGCGCTCGTAGATGACGGCCTCGCCGTACAGCTCGCGGATGCGCGTGTCCTCGTGCAGCTTCACCGGGTCGGCGCCGAGCCGCATCGTGCCGCCGAGGTCGGAGATCTCCTTCTGCTCGGGCAGCAGGTCGATCACCGGGAACGGCGTCTCAGGGTCGAACTCGGTCGAGTTCGCGCCCTCCATCCCGACGACGTGGCGCGCGAACTCGGCGACCGCGACCTGCATCCCGAGGCAGATCCCGAGGTACGGGACCCCGCGCTCGCGCGCGACGCGCGCGGCGGCGATCTTGCCCTCGATGCCGCGGCCGCCGAAGCCGCCCGGGATCAGGATCCCGTCGGCGCCGGCGAGCCGCTCGGCGGCGCTCGCAGCGTCGAGCGCCTCGGAGTCGATCCAGTCGATCTCGACCTTCGCACCGTGCTCGATCCCCGCATGGCGCAGCGACTCGGCGACGGACAGGTAAGCGTCCTCGAGCTTCACGTACTTGCCGACGAGCGCGATCTTGACGCGCGCTCTCGCCCGCTGGGCGCGCTCGGTTATCGCCTCCCACTCGGTGAGGTCGGGCGGCGCCGCGTCCACGTGGAAGTGGTCGAGGATGAAGTCGTCGACCTGCTGGTCGCGGTAGTTGAGCGGCACCTTGTAGATGTCGTCGACGTCGGAGGCGGAGACGATCGCGTCGACGGGAAGCGAGGCGAACAGCGCGATCTTCTTGCGGATGTCGCTCGACAGACGCTCCTCCGAGCGGCACATCAGCATGTCGGGCGCGATGCCGATGCGGCGCAGCTCGTTGACCGAGTGCTGCGTCGGCTTCGTCTTCAGCTCGCCGGCGTGGCCGATGTACGGCACGAGCGTGAGGTGGATGTACATGCAGTTGCGCCGGCCGACGTCGACCGGGAACTGGCGGATCGCCTCCAGGAACGGCAGCGACTCGATGTCGCCGACCGTGCCGCCGATCTCCGTGATGACGACGTCGACGTCGCTCGCGTCGGCCACGAGCTTGATGCGGTGCTTGATCTCGTCGGTGATGTGCGGGACGACCTGCACCGTGCCGCCGAGGTAGTCGCCGCGCCGCTCGCGGCGGATCACCGCGTCGTAGATGCCGCCAGCAGTGACGTTGGAGCCGCGGCGCGTGTTGGCCGAGGTGAAGCGCTCGTAGTGGCCGAGGTCGAGGTCGGTCTCGGCGCCGTCCTCGGTCACGAACACCTCGCCGTGCTGGTAGGGCGACATCGTGCCGGGGTCCACGTTGATGTACGGGTCGAGCTTCTGCAGCTGGACCGTCAGCCCGCGCGCGACGAGCAGCCGCCCGATCGAGGCGGCGGCGATGCCCTTCCCCAGCGAGGACACGACGCCCCCCGTCACGAAGATGAACCGGGTCGTGCCGTTCGTGGGGGCGTCAGGCATGCGCGTCATTCCTTCCGATCGAGTCTATCTGCCGCAGCAGCGGCGTACGTTCGACGAGCGCGGAGAGCGAGCGGAACTCGCCGTAGACCGTGATGGCGAGGACGATCGCGAGGGCGATGAGCTGGCCGGCGGTATCGAGCGCGTCGATGAGCCACAGGCCGGCGACGGCGCCGATCACGTTGGCGCCGATGTCGCCGAGCATGGTGCGCTCGCGCAGGTCGTAGAAGCCGGCGACGAGGATCGGCGCGGCGAACGGGCCGACGACCCACAGCGGGGTGTCCGAGCCATAGCGCCCGTGCCACGCGCCGAGCGACAGCCCCGCGCCGAGCAGCACGAACGCCTTCGCCGAGCGCCCCGGGCGCAGGTCGAGCAGGTTGAAGAGGTTCGTCGTGAGGACGAGCAGCACGACCGCGAGCAGGTACCGGCCGGTGCCGAAGAAGGTGAGCTCCTGCAGCGCGTAGAGCGCGAGTGCCAGCGAGCCGAGCGCCTTCAGCGCACCGGTGCTGAACGCGCCGCGGAGCACGGCGCCGCCGTGTCCCCGCCAGCCGCGCGAGCGCGCGGGCGGGCCCGATACGAGGTCGTCGACCAGGCCCAGCAGCGCGACGCCGAGCAGGTACGTGAGGCTGAAGCCGCTGACCGCGAAGGCGTCGAGGCGCGCGACCGCCGCCAGCGCGATGCAGAGCCCGACCGCCAGCACCCCCGCCGCCACGATCGCGATCCCGCCCGGGAACGGCAGCGCGCGGCCGCGGTAGTTCTCGCGCGTGAAGCCCTCCTCCCGCAGGTGCCGCAGGATCGGCGGCGTCAGCAGGAGCGCCGCGACGAGCGCGACGAGCGTGGGCAGGGCGTGCACTCCGCCACGGTAGCCGCGGGCGCGGACGGCCGCCGTCCAGCGGACGCGCTCCGCCGGATGGTGGCCCCTACTGCAGGAGCGGCGGCAGGCGGCCGCCGTCGGCGCTCGCCTTCACGCCGAAGCTGCCGCGCTGGCCGGCGAGCACGAACACGAGCGCGGCGCGGCCGATCGTGTCGTCGAGGTCGTCGACCGACGAGAGGTCGTGGCTCTTGAACCAGTCGATCTGCGAGACCTCGACGTCGGTCGTCTCGACGCCGGCGACGGGGACGCCTTCAGCGCGCAGGCCGCGCACGAGGCCGTCCTCGAACGTCGCGACCTGGTCGGCCTGCGCCTTCGGCAGCGTCGGGGTGTCGCGCACCAGCACGACGCCGTCGGCGCCGTCGAGCGTCCCGCTGCCCTGCACGAGCAGGTCGTGGCGCACGGCCGAGAGCAGCGCGCCGCCGTGCGTGAACTGGATCCCGAGGCGCGTCCCGAACGGGTGCAGCAGCGTGCCGTCCTGGGCCAGCGCTTCATAGCGGGTGCCGTGCGCGTCGGCGGCGAGGTCGCCGAGCTGGAGCGGCTCGCGGATGACCGAGACCGAGGTGATCTTCGCACCCGAGCCCTGGAGCGCGGCGTTCGTGAGGTTCCACATGCGGTCCGAGGTTCCGCCGAGCTCGATCAGCGCGATCCGCTTGCCGATCAGGCGTCCGCCGACGAGGCCCGGATAGGCGGCCTGCTCGAAGCGCTGGCGGTCGGCCAGCGCCGCCCGCGCGGCGTCGCGCTGGGCCTGCGCCTGGCGCACGTCGCCGCGCAGCGAGGCGCGCACGTCCTTCTCCGCGCTGGAGACGAGGCCCTTGTCGCCGATCGCCACGCCGAGCAGCAGCCCGATCGCCAGCGACAGGAAGACCGCGACGAGCGAGAGCGCGTGGTAGCGGAAGTTGAGCATCGCCGCAGAGGGTCGCAGTTGCGCGCGACGGGCGGCGTCAGGTGGCGATGCCGAGCAGCACCTGCAGCTTGAGCCACAGCAGGTCCGCGACGTCGTGCAGGCCGGGCGTCAGCAGGATCACCGCGACCAGCACGAGCAGCCCCGTGAGCGCGAGCAGGCCGACGGGCGCAACGCCGGGCCGCGGCCGGTAGAGGCGGCTGACACCCTTCGCGTCGACGAGGATCTCGCCCACGCGCAGGCGCGTGAGGAAGGTCGACGCCATCCCGCGGCGGTTCTTGTCGAGGAACTCGACGAGGTTGAAGTGCGAGCCGACCGAGACGAGCAGCTCCGCACCCTTCTCGGCGGCGATCAGCATCGCGATGTCCTGGCTCGTGCCGGGCGCGGGGACGACCTTGTGCTCGAGACCGAGGCGCTCGAGCAGCTCGCGGCCGGGTGCGCGGCCGTCGGGGTAGGCGTGCACGACGAGCTCGGCGCCGCAGCGCAGCGTCGCCTCGGCCGCGGAGTCCATGTCGCCGACGATCACGTCTGGTCTGAAGCCTTCCTGCAGCAGCGCGTCGGCGCCGCCGTCGACCCCTACCAGGACCGGCTTGAGGTCGCGGATGTAGGGCCGCAGCGCCTTGATGTCGCGCTTGTGATCGACGCCGCGCACGACGATCAGGACCGGGCGGTCGCGGAAGTCGGTCTCGAAGCGCGGCAGCTCGATGCGGCCGGCGAGCAGGTCGCGCTCCTCCAGCATGTACTGGAGGGTGTTGTGCGCGAACGCTTCGAGCGCCGCGCCGATCTCCGCACGGCGGCGGTCGGTCTCCGCCTGGACGCGCTCGGCTTCGAGCAGCTCGCCGGACGCGAGCAGTCTGCCGCGACACCACACCTCGCCGCCGCGCAGGACGACGGGATCGCCGTCCTGCAACCGCGCGAAGAGGTCGTCGCCGGCCACGTCGACGAGCGCGATGCCCGCCTGTGCGACAAGCAGCGGGCCCATGTTCGGGTAGCGGCCGCTGCTCGAGGGCGCGCAGTTGACGACGCCGGCGACCCCGCAGGCCACGAGATCTTCACCGGAGACGCGGTCGAGGTCGCGATGATCGATGATCGCGACGTCCCCGGGCCGCAGCCGCTTGACGAGCTGCTTCGTGCGCTTCCCGAGCCGCGCGACGCCCGCCACCTCGCGTGCGGGCGCTGCGGTGGTCGGAGCGGCCTGGAGCTGAGGGAAGGTCGCCACGAACGAGGGAGTCTACGGGTCCAGCCAGTCTGCACCTGGCGGTGGATCGGCGCTGCTGGCAACGACGCAAGGGGCGTCGCCTGCACACGCAGGCGAGCGACCGAGGACGCCGCCGGCGGCGCCGAGGCGCCGTCAAGACGTCTTGAGCAGCTCGCGCGCGTGGCGCCGCGCGGCTCTGTCGTCCTCCTCGGCGCCGAGCATGCGGACGAGCTCGCCGACGACGGCGTCTCTCGCGAGCTGGGTGACGCTCGTGGTCGCCGTCTCGCCGCCGCCCTCCTTCACGATGCGGAAGTGCCGGTCCGCGTGCGCGGCGACCTGCGGCAGGTGCGTGATGCACAGCACCTGGCGCTCGGCCGCGAGCGCGTGGAGCTGGGCGCCGACCGCGTTCGCGGTGCGTCCGCCGATGCCCGCGTCGACCTCGTCGAAGACGAGCAGGCGCGCGGCGTCCGCGCCCGGGCCGCCCGCCTGCTCCCGCTCGCCCGCGTGCGCGACGCCGAGCAGCGCGAGCATCGCGCGCGAGAGCTCGCCGCCGGAGGCGACCTCGCGCAGCGGCCCCGGCGGCACGCCGGGGTTGGCGGCGATCAGCAGCTCGACATGGTCGGCGCCGGTCGCGGAGGGCGGGGCGTCCTCGCCGCGCGGCGCGATCGCGACCTCGAAGCGCGCGTCGGGCATCGCCAGCTCCGCGAGCCGCTGGCCCACGGCCTGCGCCAGCGCGGGCGCCGCCGCCTCCCGCGCCTCGTGCAGAGCGCGCGCGATCTCGTCGAGCCGCGCGCGCGCCGCCGCCAGCGCCGCCGTCGTCTCGGCGAGCGCCGCCTCCGCGCCGGTCAGCTCGTCCCGGCGCACGCGGCATGCCTCGGCGTAGGCGAGCACCGCCGCGATCGTGCCGCCGTGCTTGCGCTCCAGCCGCGCGAAGCTCTCCAACCGCTGCTCCACGACCTCCAGCCGGCCGGGCTCGGCCTCCACGCCGTCGAGGTAGCGGTGCAGCTCGACGGCGACGTCGTCCGCTTCGATCGCGAGCGCGCGCAGCCGCTCCGCCAGCGCGTCGAGCGCGGAATCGACGCCGGCGACCGCGTCGAACCCCCGCGCCGCCGCGCCGAGCAGCTCGCCCGCGCCGCCGGGCGGGTGGGTCTGGTCCAGCGGCGCGATCGCCTCGGCGGCGCCGGCCGCCGCCGCGCGCAGCGCCTCGACGTGGCGCAGCCGCTCGCGCTCGGCGAGCAGCTCGGCCTGCTCGGCCGCGCTCGGGTCGGCGTCCTCGATCTCGCGCAGCTCGAACTCCAGCAGGTCCAGCTCGCGCTCGCGCGCGCCGTCGAGCGCGCCCAGCTCCTCGGCGCGGCGCAGGCAGGCCCGCAGCTCGGCGTGCGCGGCAGCCGCGGCCGCGCGCCGCGCGCGCTGCTCGGCGCCGCAGAAGCCGTCGAGCACCTCGAGCTGCGCGGAGGTCAGCATCAGCCGGCGATGCTCGTGCTGCCCGTAGAAGGCGAGCAGCTCCCCGCCGACCTCGCGCAGCTCGCCGAGCGTCGCCGCACGCCCGCCGAGGTACGCGCGCGTGCGCCCGTCCGCCCACACGCGCCGCGCGAGCACCAGCTCGTCGGCGTCGGCCGGCAGCCGCTCGCCGAGCAGCTCGCGCAGCCGCGCGGAGAGCGCGAAGACCCCCTCGACGTACGCCTCCTCCGCGCCCGGCCGCACGATCCCGCTGCGTGCTCTGCCGCCGAGCAGCAGGTCGAGCGCGTGCGCGAGCATCGTCTTGCCCGCGCCCGTCTCGCCGGTCAGCACGTTGAGCCCCGACCCGAGCCGCAGCTCCGCGCGCTCGATCAGCAGCAGGTTCTCGACTCGCAGCTCGTGGAGCATGCGAACAAGTGTTCTAGCGGCGGCGGACGGATCCTTCAGACGCCGCTCGCCAGCCGCCCGAACTTCTCGCGCAGACGGTGGTAGAAGCTCGCGCCCTGGACCTGCGCGAGCGTGCCGACGCCGCCGACGAAGCGCGCGCTGACGCGCCCCCCCGGCTGCAGCTCGTAGATCGGACGGCCGTCGACGGACACGTCGACCGGTTCCTCGCGCGAGCGGCTGCGCACGGCGATCGGGTCCTGCGGCGCGACGACGAGCGCGCGCGCCGTCAGCGAGTGCGGCGCTATGAAGGAGACGGCGAGCCCTTCCACGCCCCATGCCATCACGGGCCCGCCGTTCGCGAGGTTGTAGCCGGTCGAGCCGGCCGGCGTGGCGATCACGAGGCCGTCGCAGCGCACCCGCCCGACCTCCTCGTCGGCGACGTCGAAGGCGAGGTCGGCGACGCGCAGGCCCTGCTTGCGGTGAAAGGAGACGTCGTTCATCGCCAGCCACGACTGCGCGCCGGTGCTGACTTCGATCCCCGGCAGGCTCAGCACGTCGAAGTCGCCGCGCAGCGCGCGCTCGAAGCCGGCGGTGAGGCCGTCGGGGTCGACGGTCGCGAGGAAGCCGACCTCGCCGAAGTTCACGCCGAAGACCGGCACCCCGGTGCCGGCGTAGACGCGCAGGCCATGGAGGATCGTGCCGTCGCCGCCGAGCGCGATGCAGAGGTCGGCCTCGCGCGCGACGGGCGCGTCGAGCACGAGCCCCTCGCCCGGCGCGAGCGCATGCTTGCGCGTCTCCTCCGGCGTGAAGGCGAGCGTCCAGCCGCTCGCGGGCGCCAGCCCGATCAGCTCCGTCAGCGCGGCGCGCGTCTCGTCGGGCCTCCGGTGCGTGAAGACGGTCGCGACCCTCCCGCTCACGGCTCGACCTCCCGCGCGGCCGCCGCGAGATCGCCGCACGCGCCGGCACGACCGGCCTCCGCCAGCCACACGAAGCTCTCGCGGTTGCCCTTCGGCCCCGGCAGGCCGGACGACGCGTAGCCGAGCACGGCGGCGCCGAGCCCGCGGGCGGCCTCGCCGGCGGCGAGCAGCGCGGCGCGCCGGGCGGCCGGATCGCGCACGACGCCGCCCTTGCCGACCTGCTCGCGCCCGGCCTCGAACTGCGGCTTGACGAGCGCCAGGCAGTCGAAGCGCGCTGCCGCCGCCGCGAGCACCGCCGGCAGCACCGTCGCGAGCGAGATGAACGAGACGTCGACGACGATCAGGTCGGGCGCGTAGGGCAGCTCGGCCGGCTCGAGCGCGCGCGCGTTGCGGCGCTCCAGGACCGTGACGCGCGCGTCGGTGCGGATCCCCCAGGCCAGCTCGCCGTAGGCGACGTCGAGCGCGACGACGTGCGCCGCCCCGCGCTGCAGCAGGCAGTCGGTGAAGCCGCCGGTCGAGGCGCCCACGTCAAGTGCGCGGCGGCCCGCGACGTCGAGCCCGAAGGCGTCGAGCGCGTTGGCGAGCTTGCGCCCGCCGCGCGAGACGAACTCCTGCTCCGCCGCGACCGCGATGACGACGTCGCCGGGGACGAGCTGGCCGGGCTTCTCCGCGCGGCGGCGCTCGTCGCCGAGCAGCACCTCGCCCGCGAGCACGGACGCGGCCGCGCGCGAGCGCGAGGCGAAGACGCCGCGCTCGGCGAGCAGCGTGTCGAGTCGCACCTTGGTCGCCATCGCGCCGGAAACGCTACCGGCACCCGCAGGCGCCGTGCACGAGCGCGCCCGCGCCGCCCTCTGTGCGCGAACTCACACACGACGGGACCGGGACCTCGCACCATGGTCGGTGCAATGACCGTCGTCCGCCCCACCATCTCGCTCCCGACGCACGCGGCGCTCGAGCTGCTCGTCGGCCTGCTCGCGCTCGCAGCGCCGTTCGCGCTCGGCTTCGGCCCCGCCGGCGCGATCGTCTCGGTGCTGATCGCCGTCGGCGCGATCGGCCTCGCGCTCGACGCCGCGGAGCGCCCGACCCGGGTCTCGGCCCACCAGGCGCTCGACTACGGGATCGCGTTCGCGGCCGTGGTCGCCGCCATCCCGCTCGCGCTCGTCGGCGAAGGCGCCGCGGCGCTGTTCCTCGCCGCCGCCGGGCTCGCGCTGCTCGCGCTCGACGCCGTCACGCGCTACTCGGCGCGAGCCGCCTAAAGCTTCCCCCACCGATCAAGCAACACCACATAGACACATCTCTCCTCCCTGGAAACGGTCCGCTTCGGCGGGCCGTTTCCTTTAGGCGGACCGGCGCCCTGGACGCTCGGTCGGTGCTCGGACCCGCAGGCTCAAGCCGCGGTCCCTTCGCGGTCGATGGGTGTTTCGGACGCCCGACCCATGCCGCCGATCCGCCTCCGCCTGCTCCTCCCGCTGCTCGCCGCTGCCGCGCTGCTGGCGGCCCCCGCGCTGGCCGCGGCAGCCGGCACGATCAGCTTCTCCGCCGGCTCCTACACGGTCACGAAGGGCACAGGCGACGCGGTCGTGACGGTCGTGCGCAGCGACGCGCGCCGCACCGCCCAGGTGCGCTACGGCGCCTGGCACGTCACCGCCCAGCCGAACATCGACTACCGCCCAGTCGGCGGCCGGCTCGACTTCGCCGCCGGCCAGTCGCAGGCGACATTCACGGTGCCGATCCTCGACGACGGGATCGCGAAGGGCCCCGTGACCGTCCGCCTCGGGCTCTACGGCGCCTATCCCGACCCGCTCGGGGACCCCAGCTCGGCGACGCTGACGATCCTCGACGACAACCACGGCCTCGACGTCCGCGACGCGACCGACCCGCTCGGCCTCACGCCGCCGCCGACGGGGACCAACCCGCTGCTCGGCGCGCGCTTCTTCGTCGACCGCCAGTGGGGCCTTGCCAGCGTCGTCGCGCACCAGGTCGGCCATAGCCAGCCCGGCGTCGCGGCGGAGCTCGACGCGATCGCCAGCCAGCCCGAGGCGCATCGCTTCGGCACCTGGGACCCGGATCCGAAGCACGCCGTCGGCGGCTACCTCGCGCGTGCGCATGCGTCGGACCCCGGCGCGGTCCCGCTCGTGGAGACCTACCGCCTCAAGCACCTGGCGTGCGGCGGCGTGAGCGACTCGCCCGCCGACGTCGCGGCCTACGAGAACTGGTACAGAGGCTTCGCGGCCGGGATCGGCAACGCGCGCGCGGTCGTCTTCTTCGAGATCGACGCGCTGATCACGACCGGCTGCCTCTCGCACCACGGCCTGCAGGTGCGCATCGGCGAGCTGCGCAGCGCGGTCGCCTCCCTGGCGGCGCTGCCGCACGCCGTCGTCTACGTCGACGCCGGCGCCGCGGACGCGCTCAGCGCCGGGCGCACCGCCCACCTGCTGCGCTCGATCGGCGTCGGGCAGCTCCAGGGCTTCTTCCTCAACGCGACGCACTTCGACTGGACGAGCCACGAGATCCGCTACGGCGAGGCGATCGTGCGCCGGCTCGGCGGCAGATCGCACTTCGTCGTCAACACGGCCGTCAACGGACGCGGGCCGCTCGTGCCGCACAACCGCGTGGCGCACGGCAACGAGCTGCTGTGCAACCCGCGCGGGCGCGGGCTCGGGCCGAGACCGACCGCCAACGTCCCGGCCCGCTACCGCAACCTCGACGGCTTCTTCTGGATCGGCAACCCCGGCCGCTCGGGCGGCACCTGCGGGACCGGCGATCCGCCGACCGGCTCGTTCTTCCTCGGCTACGCGCTGATGCTGATCCGCAACGCGGACTACCGCATCCGCTGACGCCCGCCACGGGCGCCCTACCCGCCCAGCAGCCGCGCCTTCTGGGCCGCGAACTCCTCGTCGGTCAGGACGCCCTGCTCGTGCAGCTGGCCGAGCTGGCGCAGCTGCTCGATCGCGTCGGGCGCAAGCCCGCCGGCGGCCGGCGCGGCCTGGGCCTGCGGCGCGGCGTACTGCTGCTGCTCCAGGTCGCCGAGGCGCGCTTCCTGCTCGGCCTCGCGCTCCTGCGCCTGCGCGTGGCGCTTGCCCGCGACGTACGCGCCGCCGCCGACGGCCGCGGCCCGCAGCAGCGGGCGGCGGCGCATCAGGGGCGACATCTCAGCCTCCGCCGTTCGACGAGCCCTCGTCAGGCAGCGCGAGCCCGAGCGCGAGCATGATCTCCGGCGCCGCGGCGACGATCCGCGGCCCGCCGACCTGCGGGGCGATCGCACGCAGGACGCCCAGCACGTCCTCGGGCGAGGCGCCCTCGTCGAGCGCGTTGCCGACCTGCCAGGCGTAGGAGGCGGGCGGCGCGTCGAGCGCGATCAGCGCGGCGATCTTCACGAGCCCGAACGCTCGCGGGTCGAGCCCCGTCGCCTCGCGCGACGCCTCGCGCATCCCGACCGCCGTCTCGAGCACCGTCATGTCGCCCGCCGAGAGCCCCGCGAGCGCCTGCTCCGTGTCCGCAGCCACTGCCGCCATCCCGTCCGTCCTTTCGTCGCCGTCGAACGCTTCGCAGTGTGAGCCGCGCAGCAGCGGCGCGCATCACCCGATGCGGGTGAGATGGGCTACGCCGCTGCCTCGGCGGCCGCCGGCCACGGCACCGCGCCGCGCACGGTCGTGCCACCCCCCAGATGCGAGACGACGGCCAGCTCGCCGCCCGCCGCCGCGACCCGCTCGCGCATGTGCGCGAGCCCGCCGAGGCGCGCAGCGGCCGACGCGTCGAAGCCCGCGCCGTCATCGGCGACGGCGAAGCGCAGCTGCTCGCGGGAGCAGGCGAGGCGGATCGTCGCGCGCGCCCCGTGGCCGGCGTGCTTGGCGGCGTTCTGCAGCGCCTCGGTGCAGCAGTAGTAAACGGCGGCCTCCGCTTCCGGGGTGCTGCGCGGGGCGCGCCCGGACACGCGCACGGCGATCGCCGCACGGTCGCCCTCGGCCTGCAGCGCGTCCGCGAGGCCGCGCACCGCCAGCAGCGGCGGACAGGCGCCGCGCGCGATCGAGCGCACGCCGTCGAGCGCCTGCTGCGCCTCCTCGCCGAGCTCGACGAGCATCGCGTGCAGCTCGGCGGCGCCGAGCTCGGCGGCGCAGTCGGCCGCGAGCCCCAGCTTCAGCCGCATCGCCACCAGCACGTTCTGCGCCCCGTCGTGGAGGTCGTGCTCGAGCCGCCGACGGGCGGCGGCTTCAGCCGTCGCTGAGGCCCGTTCGCGGGGGGCATGTGCCTGGAGCGCGCTCATCGGTCGGTCCCGCCTCTGCACGGCGATCGTCCCAGGTTGGAAATCGACGCCCATCCGGGTAAACCCCGTACTCCGGATCGAGGGACATCGCGGTTCTTGCACCCGTCAGCAGCCCATCCGATGCGCGACCCCGGCGCTGAGGCGCAGCCTGTGCGCGTCGTGCTCGCCGACGACAGCCTGCTCGTGCGCGAGGCGCTGGAGCGGATCCTCGAGCGCGAGCCGCACGTGCGGCTCGTCGCGAGCTGCGGCGATCCGACCGCGCTGCTCGCGGCGGTCGAGCGCGAGCGTCCCGCGGTCGTCGTGACCGACGTGCGCATGCCGCCGCGCTTCGAGGACGAGGGGATCGCGATCGCGCGCACGCTGCGAGAGACGCATCCCGACGTCGGCGTCGTCGTGCTGAGCCAGTACGCCGATCCGGCCTTCGGGCTCGCGCTGCTCGAGGATGGCTCGGACGGGCGCGCCTACCTGCTGAAGGAGCGCGTGCATGACCGCCGCCAGCTCGTCACGGCGATCGAGACGGTCGCGCACGGCGGCTCCGTGATGGACGCGAAGCTCGTCGAGGCGATGGTGCAGCGGCGCGCCCGCGCGCACGACTCGCCGCTCGCGGAGCTCTCGCCGCGCGAGCTGGAGATCCTCGGCGAGATCGCCCAGGGCAAGAGCAACGCACGCATCGCCGAGGACCTCGTCCTGACGAAGCGCGCGGTCGAGAAGCACATCAACGCGATCTTCCTCAAGCTGGGCCTGAGCTACGCCGAGGACGTCAGCCGCCGCGTGAAGGCCGCGCTCATCTACCTCGCCGAGCGGGAGGAGTGCCGCGGGCCGCCCGCCCGGGCGTGCGCACCTCCCGGCCGGGGTGGTGCTCGCACCCTTGAGCCCGGCGCCGGCCGGCTGCCACCGTGACACCACGCACACGCAAGGAGGTCATGCAATGTCCACCACTCAAGGGTCAGGCCCGACGTACGCCACCGGCGACGGTCCGGCCGCCGCCCGCTCGGGCGCGGGGTACGGCGCCGCGCCGGAGAACGGCTACGGCTGGATCGTCTTCGCCGGCACGATGCTGATGCTGGTCGGGATCCTCAACGTCATCTATGGGATCGCCGCGATCGACAACTCGAAGTTCTTCGTCAACGGGGCCAAGTACGTCATCAGCGACCTCAACACATGGGGCTGGGTCGTGCTGATCACCGGCGCGCTGCAGGTCCTCACCGCGCTCGGGGTCTGGGCCCGCAACACGCTGGCGACATGGGCCGGCGTCGCGTTCGCCGGCCTCAACGCGATCGGCGTGCTGCTGATGCTGCCCGCCTACCCGTTCCTGTCGCTCTCGCTGTTCGCAGTCGACCTGCTCGTCATCTACGGCCTCGCCGTCCACGGCGGCCACCGCCGGGAGGCGTAGAGTCCGCAAGGCAGCATGACCGCCTCAGCGCCTGCTTCGTCGTCGCCCCCGCGCCTGCCGCGGGGGCGACGCTATGCCGTGCGGACCCTGCTCGTGCTGGGCACGGTCGCCGCGGTGTTGTCGATCGTCGCGGTGTGGGCGAACCGCCAGCTGCTCAACGCCGAGAACTGGTCGAGCACGAGCACCGCGCTGCTGCAGAACGCCGCGATCCGCACGGCGGTCTCCGGCTACGTCGTCGACCAGGTCTACGCCAACGTCGACGTCAGCTCCGAGCTGGCGGGCGCGCTGCCGGCGAGACTGAAGCCGCTCGCCGGGCCCGCCGCCGGCGGGCTGCGCAACCTCGCGCAGGACGTCACCGACAGGGCGCTCCAGCAGCCGCTCGTGCAGCAGGCATGGCAGGCGGCGAACAAGCTCGCCGCCGAGCGCTTCATCGCGATCGCCGAGGGCAAGTCGAGCCTCGTCAGAATCTCCGGCAACACGGTCTATCTCGACCTCGGCGCGCTCGTGACGCAGGTCGGCCAGCGGCTCGGGCTGCCCGCCGACCTGCTCGCCAAGATCCCGCCGGGCGCCGGCAGAGTCGCGATCGTCAACAACAAGCAGGCATCCGCGGTGCAGGGCGTCACGGCGGCGCTGCGCGGCCTCGCCGTCCTGCTGCCGCTGCTCGGCCTGCTGCTGTTCGCGCTCGCCGTGTGGGTCGCCGAGCGCCGCCGCCGCGTGACGCTGCGCGCGGTCGGCTGGTGCCTGATCCTCGCGGGCGCGGTGATCCTCGTCGCGCGCTCGGTCGTCGGCCAGCGCGTCGTCGACAGCCTCGCGCAGACCGACGCGGTCAAGCCCGCCGCGCAGGCGACGTGGTCGATCGGCACGAGCATGCTGCACGACATCGCGTGGGCGACGATCGCCGGCGGTATCCCCGTGATCGTGGCGGCCTGGCTCGCGGGACCGCTGCGCCCGGCGGTCGCGCTGCGCCGCGCGGCCGCGCCGTGGCTGATCGAGCGGCCCGAGATCTCCTACGGCGTCGCGGGCGTCGTGGTGCTGCTGGTGATCGCATGGGGCCCGCTGCCGGCGACGCGCCAGCTCGTCCCCGTCCTGCTGATGACCGCGCTCGTCGCGCTGGGCGTCGCCGCGCTGCGCCGGCAGGTCGCGGTCGAGTTCCCCGATGCGACCGTCAGCGGCGAGAAGGCGTCGTGGCAGGCGCGGCTCGAGCGCGCGCGCGCGTCGATGCGCGTCCGGCTCGCGCACGCGCGCGAGCAGGTTCCGCGGCTCGGCGCCGCCGGCGCGAGCGGCAACGGCGCCGGCCCCGCAGGCGCGGCGCAGGCTGCGGCGCCGGTCAGCCCTGCGGAGCGGATCGCGCTGCTCGAGCGGCTCGCCGCGCTGCACGCCCAGGGCGTGCTCAGCGACGCGGAGCTCGCATCCGAGAAGGCCGCGCTGCTGCAGGCCGGCGGCGCCGCCTGAGCCGCGCCGCTCAGAGGCTTCCGCCGGCGGCGAGCGCTGCCAGCAGCGAGCACGCCGCGGCGGTCGCGTAGAGCGGCAGCGCCGCGCCCGCAAATGCGGCCTCGTGCTCGACGGCGCGGGTCGCCGGGTCCTCGTCTGCGATCAGCTGCGCGGCGCCGGCGCCGGTCGCAAGCACGCCGGCGGCCGCGACCGCGACGCCCGCCCACGCGACGCCGGCGACCCCGTCGACCGCGAACACGATCGCAAGCGCGAGCCCGGCGATCGCGAGCAGCGGCGCCAGCCCGAGCGGCGGGGCGGAGAACGCGCCGCCCCCCAACGGGAGCGCGACGAGCAGGACGAGCAGCCAGACGGCGAGCGCAAGCCATTCCATCGGGTCCTCCTCGTGGACGTACGCGCACCCGGTCGCGGGCGCCTGAGGGCTTTGCCCGTGGACCGTAGGCGCCGCCGCGGCCGCCCGCATCACCCGGAGCGGGTGAGGGCGGCGGCACAACGTCGTGCCGGCCTCCGCGCGCGCGGGTGTGCGCGCCCTTGCACGCACGCGCACGCGTCGGGCACGGTGAGAGCGCGGTGACCGCGATCGACGTGACCCTCCCCTCCGCTCCATCGCTCGTCCGCGCGCAGACGCCGCCTGCCGGGCCGGGCGTGCCGCGCACGCGGCTGCTGCGCCGGCTGCGCGCCGGCGCCGCGACGCCGATCGTGCTGCTGCGCGCGCCGGCCGGGTACGGCAAGACGACGCTGCTGGCGCAGTGGGCGGCCGGCGGGCAGCGGCCGTGCGCCTGGGTGGCGGCGGCGGAGCTTCGCAGCGGCGGCGCGGGCGCCGAGGCGGCCGACGTCGCCGCGGCGATCGCGAGCGCGCTCGACGCCTCCGAGCAGGTCGCCCCAGCGCCGCTCGCCGTGCTCCGGAACGCCGCCACGCTCGACCGGCGGCTGCTGCGCGCGCTCGCAGCGGCGCTGGCGGCGCGCGCCCGGCCGCTCCTGCTGGTGCTCGACGACGCGCACCTGCTGCGCGGCCCGGCGGCCGAGGCCCTGCTGGAGCTGCTCGCGCGGAGCCTGCCGAGCGGCTCCCAGCTCGCGCTCGGCGCCCGCGACGAGCCCGCGCTGCCGCTCGCGCGCCTGCGTGCGGAGCGGCGCCTGCTCGAGCTGCACGCGCGCGAGCTGGCGCTCGACCCGCTCGAGAGCGCGCTGCTGCTCGCGCACGCCGAGCCGCGGCTGGGCGCCGCGCAGGCGGCGGCGCTCGCCGCGCGGGCCGAGGGCTGGCCGGTCGCGCTCGCGCTCCTCGCCCGCGCGCTCGACGAGCGCCCGGTCGCGAGCGCGCTGGGCGGCGCCGACCGGCTGCTCGCCGCCTACGTGCGCGAGCAGCTGCTCGCCCGGCTGGCACCGCCGGCGCGCGAGCTGCTGCTGCGCTGCGCGCCGCTCGGCACGCTCAGCGGCGAGCTGTGCGACGCAGTGCTCGCACGCCGCGACGGCGGCCTCGTGCTGCGCGAGCTGGCCCACGGCAACGTGCCGCTCGAGGCGCTCGACCGCACCGAGCAGCGCTTCCGCCTGCACCCGCTCGTCGCCGAGGCGCTCGCGGCGGAGCTGCGCCGCACCGACGCCGCCTGGGAGGCTCGGGCGCACGCCCGCGCGAGCGCCTGGCACGCGCGCCGCGGCGAGCCCGTGCGCGCGCTCGACCACGCGGTCGCGGCCGGCGACGCCGTGCACGCCGGGACGCTGCTGTGGAGCGGGCCGCCGGAGCTCGTGCTCGGCCCTGGCGCGCGCCTCGACGCCTGGCTGCGCGTGCTCGGCGACGAGGCGGTGGCGGAGACCGCGTCGCTCGCGCTCGCCGCCGCGGCGAATCACGTCGCGCACGCCCGCGCCGGCGAGGCGGCCCGCCTCGCGGCGGCCGCCAAGCGCGGGCCGCACGACCGCGCCGCCGCCGCGCTCGTGCGGGCAGTGCTCGCCCAGGACGGAGCGGCGGCGATGGAGCGGGACGCGCGAGCGGCCTGCGCGGCGGGCCTGCCGCACCCCGGCTGGCATGAGTTCGGCTGCCTGCTGGCGGGCGTCGGCGCGCACCTCCGCGGCGCGGCGGAGCCCGCCCGCGAGCAGCTCGAGCGCGGCGGGCGCCGCCCCGGCGCGCCGGCGGTCGTCCAGGCGCTGCGCGAAGCGCAGCTCGCACTGCTCGCGCTCGACTGCGACCGTCGCGCGCCCGCGCTCGCGCTCGCCACGCGCGCCAGCGCGCGCGTGCGCTCGGGGCGGGCCGCGCAGCAGCCGCTCGCCGCGCTGGTGCATGCGACCGCCGCGTTCGCATACGCCCAGGGCGGCGCGCTCGCGCAGGCGCGCGAGCAGCTCGGGCGCTCGCGCCGGGTCCTCCCCGACGGCGCGGACCTGCCGTCCTGGTACGAGGTCGAGCTGCGCTTCGCCCGCGCGCGCACGCTGCTGCGCCTGAGCGACGCCGCCGCGGCGCGCGCCGAGCTGGCGCGCATGTCACGCGTGCTGCGGCACCTGCACGGCGCGGTCGCGGCGCAGGCGTGGATCGAGGACGCCTGGGCGCGCGCCGACGCGTTCGCGGCGAGCGCGGTCGCCGGTCCCACGCGCCTGACGCTCGCGGAGCTGCGCGTGCTGCGGCTGCTGCCGAGCCACTTCTCGCTGCGCGAGATCGCTGCGCGTCTGCACGTCTCGGCCAACACGGTCAAGACGCAGGCGCATGCCGTCTACCGCAAGCTCGACGTCTCCTCGCGCTCGGAGGCGGTCGCCCGCGCACGCGAGATCGGCCTCGTCGACGCGAGCTACGGCTGACGCGGAGCGGCGACGCCCTGCGGCGAGCCGACCGCAGCGAGGATCCGCTCGGCGATCCGCCTGCCGGTGAAGCCGACCTCCTCGTGCAGCAGCGCCGGCGCGCCGTGCGTGACGAAGCGGTCGGGCAGCCCGACGCGCAGGATCCGCGAGGGCATGCCGGCGTCCGAGAGCGTCTCCCACACGGCCGAGCCGAAGCCGCCGGCGAGCACACCCTCCTCGACGGTCGCGAGCAGCTCGTGCTCGGCCATCAGCTGGGCCACCAAGGCGGCGTCGAGCGGCTTGGCGAAGCGCGCGTCGGCGACGGTCGCCTCGATCCCGTGCTCGCGCAGCAGCTCGGCCGCCTCCAGCGCCTTGCCGACGCCGCTGCCGTAGCCGAGCAGCGCGACCTGGCCGCCCGTGCCGGCGCGCAGGATCTCGCCCGTCCCGACCTTCAGCGCCCGCGGCGTCGCAGGCAGCGGCACGCCGACCGCCTCGCCGCGCGGATAGCGCAGCGCGACCGGGCCGTCGTCGTGGAGCAGCGCGGTGCGGAGCATGTGCACGAGCATCGCCTCGTCGCGCGGGGCCATCAGCACGATGTTGGGAAGCGGGCGCAGGTAGGCGACGTCGAACGCGCCATGATGCGTCGGACCGTCGTCGCCGACGAGCCCGGCGCGGTCCATCGCCAGCACGACGTTGAGCCTCTGCAGGCAGACGTCGTGGACGATCTGGTCGAACGCGCGCTGCAGGAAGGTCGAGTAGATCGCGGCGACCGGCTTGGCGCCCTGCAGCGCGAGGCCGCAGGCGAACAGCAGCGCCTGCTGCTCGGCGATGCCGACGTCGAAGTAGCGCTCGGGCAGCGCCTTCTGGAGGATGTCGAGGCCGGTGCCGGTGTTCATCGCGGCGGTGATCCCGACGACCCGAGCATCGCGCTCGCACTCGCGCACGAGCGCCTCGCCGAAGACCTTCGTGTACTGCGGCGGGGCCGCCGGCCTGCCGGCCGCCGCGGCCGGCGCCTTCGCCGGCGCACCGTTCGCGATCGACTTCGGCTTCGCCGCGTGCCACTTCTCCATCCCTTCCAGGCCGCCCTCCTCGGCCGGCGCGAAGCCCTTCCCCTTCACGGTGGCGATGTGGACGACGACCGGGCGGTCGGCGGCGAGCGCCTCGCGCAGCGCCTCGCGCAGGTGCGGGACGTCGTGGCCGTCGACCACGCCCATGTAGGCCCAGTCCAGCTCCTCCCAGAAGAGGCCGGGCGCCCAGAACGCCTTGATCGACTCCTTCAGCTGCGGGCCGAGCCGCTCGAACGCCGCGCCGAGCCCGCCCGGGAGCTTCGCCAGCCCGCCCTCGACGCCCTCGCGCGCATGCCACCACTTCGGGTTCAGGCGCACGCGGTTGAAGTAGCGCGACAGCGCGCCGACGTTCGGGGCGATCGACATGCCGTTGTCGTTGAGCACGACGACGATCGGCGTGCCCAGGCCGCCCGCCTGGTGGACGGCCTCGAACGCGACGCCTCCGGTCATCGCGCCGTCGCCGATCACCGCGACGACCTTGCCGTCCTCCCCGACGCCGTGGCGCATCGCCTCCTTGAGCCCGACCGCGTAGCCGATCGAGGTCGAGGCGTGGCCGGCGCCCATGATGTCGTGCGCGGACTCCTCGATGCAGCAGAAGGGCGTCAGCCCGCCGTACTTGCGGATCGTCGGCAGGCGGTCGCGGCGGCCGGTCAGGACCTTGTGCGGGTATGCCTGGTGGCCGACGTCCCAGAGGATCTTGTCGCGCGGCGAGTCGAGCAGCGAGTGCAGCGCGACCGCCAGCTCGCACGTGCCGAGATTGGCGCCGAAGTGGCCGCCGATCTCGCCGACGGTGTCGATGATGTGCTCGCGGACCTCCTGCGCGAGCTGCGTCAGCTCGGCGTCGGAGAGGCCGTGGAGGTCGTGCGGGCCCTCGACGCGGGGCAGGATCTGCTCGGGGGATTCGCTCATGAGCTGCGGGTCACGATGAAGTCGGCGATCTGCTCGAGCTCGGCCGCGCCGCCCGGCGCCGCCTGCACAAGCGCGGCGCGCGCCTTGCGGTGCGACTCGGCGGCCAGCTCGCGCGCCCGCTCGAGTCCATAGGCAGAAACGTAGGTGCGCTTGCCGAGTCGCGCGTCGCTGCCGTGCGGCTTGCCCAGCGCGGCGTCGCTGCCGGTGACGTCGAGTATGTCGTCGACGATCTGGAACAAGACGCCAAGCTCGCTCGCGAAGCCGCGGAACGGATCGATTCTCGCAGGTTCGGAGGCCAGCACGAGGCGCAGCGGGCACAGGACCGACGCGGCGATCAGCTTGCCGGTCTTCAGCACGTGGACGGTGCGCAGACCTTCGGCGTCGGCGGCGGCGCGCTCGGTCACGTCGAGGTACTGCCCGCCGACCATGCCGTTCACGCCCGTCGCCGTCGCCAGCTCGCCGAGGGCGCCGAGGACGGCGTGCGGCTCGCCCTCCTGCCGCGCGAGCACGTGGCGGAATGCCTCGGCGTAGAGCCCGTCGCCGGCGAGGATCGCGACGTTCTCGCCGAACGCCATGTGGCAGGTCGGCCGGCCGCGCCGCAGGTCGTCGTCGTCCATCGCCGGCAGGTCGTCGTGGATCAGCGAGTAGGTGTGGATCAGCTCCAGCGCGGCCGCCAACGGCAGTACGCGCGCCGGGTCGGCGCCGGCCGCGCGCGCGGTCGCGAGCGCGAGCACCGGGCGGATGCGCTTGCCGCCGGCCAGCAGCGAGTAGCGCATCGCCTCCTCGAGCCCCTCGACGCCGGCCGCCGCCTCGTCCTCGACGAAGCGCAGCGCGTGCAGGTACTGCTCGACCTGCACCCGCAGGTCGTCCGGGTATGCGCTCATCGCGGGTCGTCGGCCGCGGCGCGGGCGCGCCGGTCCAGCTCGCCGGCGGCCTCGCCCGCGAGGCGCGCGCACTCCTCGACGAGGCGCGCGGCCTCCTGCGGCTCCAGCTCCTGCGCGCGCAGCCGCGCAGCCGCCTGCTCGAGCTGTTCGGTCAGGTGCCGCAGCGGGTCGGCGTCGCTCATGCGGATGTCTCCTGTTCGCGTGCCTCGGCGTGGCGGCGCTCACGCAGCACGGCCGCGAGGATCCCGTTCACGAAGCCGGGCGCCTCCGCGCCGCAGTATGCCTTCGCGGTCTCGACCGCCTCGTCGATCGCGCCCTCGGCAGGGATCGGCTGCTCGCCCGGGACCGCATCGGGATGGAGCATCTCGAGCAGGCCGACGCGCAGGATCGAGCGCTCCAGCGGCGCGATCCGATCGAGCGCCCAGCCATCGGCGTGGCCGGCTATCAGCGCGTCGAGCTCGGGCTGGCGTGCGAGCGCCGCCTGCGCGAGCGCGCGCGTGAAGGCCGCGGCGTCGCGCGGCAGCGTGTCCTCGAGCGGGCGACCGGTGAGGTCGTGCTGGTAGAGCGCGAACACGGCTCTGCGGCGCTGCTCGCTGCGGCGTGCCACCCGTTCGACCGGCGCGCTAGGCGCGCGAGACGTAGTCGCCCGAACGCGTGTCGACGCGCACCTTGTCGCCGATGTTCACGAACAGCGGCACCTGCACGACCGCGCCGGTCTCGAGCGTCGCCGGCTTCGTGCCGCCGCCGGAGGCGGTGTCGCCGCGCAGCCCCGGCTCGGTCTGCGCGACGGCGAGGTCGACGGCGCTCGGAAGCTGGAGATCGGCCGGCTGGCCGTCGATCGAGAGCAGCTCCACCTCGTCGTTCGGACGCGTCCACTTGAGCGCGTCGGCGAGCGTCGCCTCCGGGATCGCGATCTGCTCGAAGGACTCGGAGTCCATGAAGTGCGCGTCGCTGCCGTCGGCATAGAGGAACTGCATCTTGCGGACCTCGGTGCGGACCGGGCGAAACTTCTCGCCGGCGCGGAACGTGCGGTCGATCACGGCCCCGTCGCTCGCCCGCCGCAGCTTCGTGCGCACGAACGCCCCGCCCTTGCCGGGCTTGACGTGCTGGAACTCGAGGATCTTGAAGATCGTTCCCTCGACGTCGATGTGGTTGCCGTTCTTGAACTGGTTGGTCGAAATAATGGTTAATCAGTCCTTTGCAGGCAGAACGAGGATCACCGCCGGCACCTTGCGACGGAAGTGTACTTCGCTCGTCCGAGGGGGCCCGTGCCGGTAGTCGCCCACGCCAACGGTTGGCGCAGACGGGCCGCGCCAGGTCCCTCGAAGCACGCTTCCCACTTGCCGCCGCCGCTGAAGGCCGGTGGCGCAGCGCGGCGCACCGCCTCGCGCACGGCGAGGATCGTGGCCTCCACCGGAGTCAGCTAGCCGCCAGCGGGAGGCGCAGATCGGATTCGCAGCTTGCGATATCCGTCTCCTGGGCGCCCGCGAGGCGACTGAGGTGCTCGAACATGACGAAACGGGCCCGGGCGGGCACGCGCTCGCCGGCGAGCGCCGCCGACAAGCCTGCGATGACCTCCGTCCGGACGTCGGGAGCTCGCGGCGTAGGCAGTCTCAAGTCGACAGGCCCGAGCTTCTCGAGCCCGCTCAGCGCGTCGAGGTGGGCCAGCAGAACCTGGTTTCCGACGTCCGGATCGACCGTCCGCAGCAACCGCAGCCCGGCACGGCGTACCAGGGCGTCGTCGTTCTCGAGGAACCGCTCGATGTGGCCGACGGGGGGCGACTCCAACGTCCGCAACTGCGTGTTGCGGTGCATCGGACGCCCCGTGAGCCATACGATCATCGCGGCCGCGCCACGTGTGACAGCAGGGTCGACCGGGCCGGGATCGGATACGTGGGCCGCGAGCGCCACCAGCACGCGGCGGAGCCGCCGCCCGCTCGCGGGTCCGATTATGAGCGGCGAGAGCGGCGGCGGGGCGGTGACGCGCGACAACCAGCTCAGCAGGCGGGGATCGTCGGGAGCCGCAGGCAGGAGCAGCGCCAGCGCGACCGAGGTGGACGACCCGGCGAGCCGCTCGTCGGGCGAACGCTGAGCGACACGGTCGAGATAGCGCTCCACTGCCGCATGCAGCACGTTCGCCGCGGAGTAGTCGCGGGCGCGCAGCAGCAGCCGCAGGCGGACAGGCGTGAGGCCAGGCCATCTGGAGCCGATCGCGGCGGTGGCGAGGTCAAACGCCGCCGCCACCCGGTCGTCGTCCATCTCAGCGCTCCTCGGACCGGTGCCCAGCAGCTCCCCGAAGGTTGCGAGCTCGACGCCGAAGCGCGCCTCCGTGCGATTGTCCGGCACCGACCCGGGAATGCCGAACAGGTAGGCCGCGCGATCGGCATCCGTCTTCACCGACTCGGCCACCGCAGCGTGCGCGGCGGTGAAGCGAGCGCGGCTGTGTGCTCCGTGGTGGAAGCGGCCGACGATCTCGGCCGCTGCCTGGAAGCCTGCCTCGTCGCGACGACGTGCCGCTGCGAGCATCGCCGATGCCGGCGTCGGCTCGGCAGAGGCCACCATCCGCTGGCAGTCCCTCATGATGCTCGGGAACGCAGCGTCGGTGGCGGCGGCAAGATCCCAGACGGAGGAGAGGCTGCCGCCCGGCGGCCGCCACGCCTGCAGGCGCGCCGCGGCGACCAGCAGCTGACGCGCCGCGTCGAGCCGGGGATCGGCCAGCTGCGTCTGTTCGGCTGCGACGAGCTCGCGCTCCTCCGGCGGGGGGCTTTCCCGGAACTGCACGTCCGGCCGCAGCCGGGCGTCCAGCCGCGCCAGGAAGCGCACCGCCTCCCAGCCTTCGAGCGGCTGGCTCTGTTCGTCCGCAGTTGGAGGCGACCGGTCCGACGCCCCCTGCGCCCCGAGGTCGTCGACGTTGCCGAAGGCGCTGCGCGCGAGCTCGCGCCAATGGTGGCGCGAACGCTCGAGGCCGCCGAGCAGAGCGTCGGCGCCGGACGTCAAGGCGACGGCACAGAACGCAGCGGCGAACGTCTCCGGATCGGCCTCGACGGCGAACGCGCGCGCGCAGGCCACCGTGGCCGGCGACGTGTCGATCTCCAGCAGCGTCCTGATCGTAGCCGCACGATCGAGCAGCGACCCCTCCCGGCTGCGACGCTGCAGCACCTCCGCAAGCGGTCTGGCGTCGAAGTCGCACTCCCGCGCGAGCGTCGTCGCCGCCAGGCGCGCACGCCTGAGATCGAGCGCGTTGAGCTTGGCCACGAGCGCCGGCAGGAGATGCTGTGACTGATCGGCCTCCGTGAGCTGGCCGAACTCGGCTGCTGCGCCGGAGAGCCGCCACACATCCGGGTCGCCCTCCAGCTGCGTCAGCCCCTCCTCGATCGCGGTCCGCTGCAAGCCTGCGTTGGAGCCGAACACGCGGTCGACGGCCATCGCCCGGGCGAGCGCGGCGCCGCGACGGATGAGCGTGTCGGGCGCGCTGCGGTCGACGGCGCGGCTGACCTCGATCAACTGCGGCGCCTCGCCGCGGAAGGCGCGCCCCACGCGGCCGGCGAAGAACAGCGCGGTGTTGCGCCAGTGGCTCGACGTCGCGATCGTCGCAAGGCGCCGATAGCGCTCCTCGGTGTCCTTGGAGGTCTCGACCAGATGCGAAGCGGCGAAGTACTCCTGCAGCGAGCGCAGCTCGAACCCGAACTGCTGCGCAGAGTTCTCGACGATCAGCACGAGCCGGTACCGTGCCTCCGAGACGAGCGTCCTCAGCTCACGCTCGAGCAGCTCGTCGTCGGCGTACGGATTCACGTGCGTGAGGTAGCGGCGGACCTCTGTCTCGAACTCCTCCTCGCTGAGCGTCGACTGCACGTTCGAGCCGTCGGCGGCGCGGCGGTGCAGCAGGTAGGCGAGGTACTGATGCAGGCCGATCAGGACGTCCTTCTCGGTCTCGATGATTCTTCTGTGCTTGGCGCGCTCACGCCGGTAGATGACGTCGACGTAGTCGTTGAAGAGCGACTCGCGCTGCCGTGAGGGCCGGCCGCCCGAAAGGATCACGTAGATCACGATGCTGACTTGGAGCGGCGTCGTCAGCAGAAGCTGGAGCTGAGGGTCGGAGGCGCTTTCGGCGAACGTCTCGAGCAGGCGCGCCGCGCGTGCGTCGTCGAGGTTGCGTGTCACGAGCCATTTCTCGACGTAGCGATCGACCCGCGTGCGATCCATCGGTTGGAGCACGAGGTGGATGAAGCGCTTGGGAGAGAACTCGTTCGCGTAGCTGTTGGGCCGGGAGCTGCCGACGATCTGCAGATCGGCTCTCAGCACGCCCTCCGCACGGTCGAGGAAGGCGTCGACCTCTTGCAGGACCGCGCGGCGCTGGCCGACGTCGACGACCTCGTCGAGCCCGTCGAAGACGAACAGGCACGGGTTGGAGCGCACGATCTCCGTCACGTCCGTCGGCGTCACGGTGGCGCCGCCGGCCGCCTTGGCGATTCCTCGTGCCACGTACTGCTCCACCGACGCGCCCTCCTCTTCCGCGCGACGCGCGATCCACTGCGCCATCTCGCGCAGCACGACGCGAAACGGGATGCGCGGGACGAGCGGCTCCAGGTCGATGCCAGCCTCGTGGAGGTCGCCCAGGCGACGGAGCAGCGTCGCGCGATGCACCTGCGCGAGGAACTGCCCGAGCGTCGACTTTCCCTGGCCGGGGCCGCCGATCAGCACGACACGCTTCGTCCGCGACAGCAGCAGCTCCATCGCGGACCGTGGCACGCCGTCCTCGAAGTAGCCGCGCTCGGACCAGTACACGGCCTCGCCCCGCCGCGGCAGGACGTCGAGATCGGTGAAGATCCGCTCCAGCGGGACCGCCTCCGATCCGACGTCGCCGGCCTGGTCGAGCTGCGCGTAGCGGTCGTTGCGCAGCTCCGCGTGCAGGTACATCTGGATCGTCTCGTCGAGCGGCAGCAGGTTCCGCGCCGACAGCATGCGCGCGATCATGTCTCCGGTCGTGAGCAGCTGCCGGAACGCCGCGCGCACGCTCGCGTCCGCGTCGACGAAGCGGCACAGCTCGTCGTAGCCCCACACGTGCACGTGCTCGATCGCGCCGCCGTGCTCGGCCGCGACGGCGGCGATGCGATCGTGCGTGCCGACATGGGCCTGCGAGCTCAGCGGGACGTTCGTCGCGAGCACGTAGTTGTCGCAGTGATCGCCGTAGAGCTCGCGCACGCGGGCAAGCTCGCGTCTCAGGTCCTCGAGCAGCCGCCGGCGCGCTGCCTCGCCGCCGATCCGCTCGACGTCGTGGTACTTGACCTGGAAGATCCAGTGGCCCGACCAGCGCTCGTCGGGCGACGGATACGGCGCGCCTCCCTCGAACGTCGCCTCGCGCGCGCCGTCGGCGCCTGCGCCGAAGGTGATCGTGCCGCTGCCGATGATCTGCTTGAGCAGGCTCTGGACGAGCCGCTCCAGCTCCTCCGCCCCCAGCGCGTTCAGCGGATATCGCGGCACGGTCGCCTCCTCGACGGCACGGCCGAAGCCTATGCGAGCGCTCCGGCCGTCGCGCCGCATCCAGCGGTCAATGGGACCGGCATGCCGGCGACGCCTCGCCCCGACGAGGAGGGGCGGCCTGCCGACCGCCCCTCCCGATGCATACACAGCAAGCTCGTACTGATGGTGCCTGCGCGGCGAGCGCGCGCCATCGGGGACGGCTGCGCGAGACCGCACCGTAGTCGGCCGCCGTCAGCTGCGGGAGAAGCGCACGCGGAGCGAGAGAGCGGCCGCCGGGATCGCTCCACGGCGACCGCCTCCCATGCGCTCGGAGCAAGCTCCTGACAAGCTCCGAAGCTCGAATGATCCCCGCAACGACGGGGACTTGCAACGACCAGCCGACACGCCTCAACGGACCGGCTTCCGGGCTGGCGCCGCTGATTGGTCAACATCCGTAGCCTGCTGGGCTGCGTGCACGCTCTCCCCCGGCTCTGGCGCGAAACGGACTTCCGCTGGCTCTTCCTCAGCCAGGCGATCTCGACCACGGGCGACCGGCTCGTGCTCGTCGCGCTTGCGCTGCTCGTGACCGAGCGCACCGGCTCGACGACCGACCTCGGGATCGTCGTCGCGGCGCAGACGACCGCGCTCGTGACCTTCCTGCTCGTCGGCGGCGTGTGGGCCGACCGCCTCCCCCGCCACCGCATCATGGTCTCCACCGACCTGATCCGCGCGGTGCTGCACGCGCTGCTGGCCGCGCTGATCTTCGCCGATGCGCTGCAGATCTGGGCGCTCGTCGCGATCGAGGTCTGCTTCGGCGCGGCCGAGGCGTTCTTCCGCCCTGCCTACAGCGGGCTCGTGCCGCAGACCGTCCCGGAGGAGCTGATCCAGGAGGCGAACGCCGCCAACGGGCTGACGCAGACGCTCGCCGAGTTCGCCGGCCCCGCGCTCGCGACCGTGCTCGTGCTGACGCTCGGCACGGGCGCGGCGTTCGCGATCGACGCCGCCACGTTCGTGCTCAGCGCCGGGCTGCTCGCGCTCGTGCACCCGCGCCCGCGCGGCGAGCGCCCGCAGCGCAGCTCGCTGAGCGCCGAGCTGCGCGACGGCTGGCGGGAAGTCCGCTCCCGCACGTGGGTGTGGGTGACGATCGGCGTCTTCGCCTGCCACCTCGTGCTCGGGTTCGCGCCCTACGTCGTGCTCGGCCCGACGGTCGCCGCCGACCGCTACGGCGATCCGGCGCTGTGGGGCTGGGTCGCCGCCGCGGTCGGGCTCGGCACCGCGGCCGGCGCGCTGCTCGCGTTGCGCTGGCGCCCGCAGCTGCCGCTGCTGACGGGGATCCTGCTGACCGTCCCATTCGGCCTCGTGCTGCTCGCGTTCGCGCTCGGCGCGCCGCTGGCGCTCGTGCTGCCGTGCGCGGTCGCCGCCGGCAGCGGGCTCGCGCTGTTCGGCGTCTGGTGGGAGACCGCGCTCGCGCAGCGGATCCCGCCCGAGGCGCTCTCGCGCGTGGCCTCCTACGACTGGATGGGCTCGTTCGCGCTGCTGCCGCCGGGGCTCGTGCTGATCGGCGTGCTCGCCGAAGCGGTCGGCGCGACGACCGTGATGGCGGTCGCCGGCGCGGCCGCGTCGCTGCTCGTGCTGATCGCGCTCGCGCCGGGCGAGACGCGCCGCCTGCGCCGTATCGCGGGAGCGGCGGAGCCGGTACTGCACTCCGGCGTCACTCCCAGCACGTCCGGGGACGTCGTCCCCTGAGCGCGCGCTCAGGCCACCGTGACCAGATCCTTGGGCAGTCCGTTCAGGCGCTCGTGCCCGTCCTCGGTCACGAGCACGAGGTCCTCGATCCGCACCCCCAGCTCGCCGGGCAGGTAGACGCCCGGCTCGGCCGTGACGACGTTGCCGGCCGCCAGCGTCGCGTCCGATGCTCTCGAGAGCCGCGGCGCCTCGTGGATCTCGAGCCCGACGCCGTGGCCGAGCCCGTGGCCGAAATGCTCGGCGTGGCCGGCAGCGTCGATCACCGCACGCGCGGCGGCGTCGGCGTCGCGGCCGCTCACCCCGGCGCGCACCGCGTCGAGCCCGGCCTGCTGCGCTTCCAGCACGAGCGCGTAGATCTCTCGCGCGCGCTCGCCCGGCTCGCCGACCGCGTAGGTGCGCGTGCAGTCCGAGCAGTAGCCGTCGAGCTGCGCGCCCCAGTCGATCGTCACGAGCGCGCCGGGCGCGATCTCGACCTCGCGCGGGACCGCGTGCGGGAGCGCGCCGTGCGCCGCGGACGCGACGATCGTCTCGAAGCTCGGCCGCTCGGCGCCGAGCCGGCGCATCTCCTGCTCGAGCGCGAGCGCGACGTCGCGCTCGCGGCGCCCGGCGAGGCCGCCGGCGAGCGTCGCCGTCAAGGCCGCGTCGGCGAGCTCGGCGGCGGCGCGAACGCGCGCGACCTCCTCGGCGTCCTTGACGGTGCGCAGCCGCTCGACCGCGCCGCCGGCCGAGACGAGCTCGACGCTCGCGGGCAGCGCGTCGCGCAGCCGCCGGTAGGTGCGCAGCGGGAGGTGCTGGTCCTCGATCCCGAGGCGGACGTCGCCCGCCGGCAACGCCGCGATCGCGTCGTCGAGCAGATCCTGCTCGCCGATCCGCAGCTCGAAGCCATGCACCTGCTGCTCGGCTTGCGTGACGTAGCGGAAGTCGGTCACGAAGCAGCGCAGCCCGTGCAGCCCGACGAGCACGACGCCGTTGGAGCCGGTGTAGCCGGCGAGGTAGCGGACGTTGACGAGGTTCGTGACGAGCAGCGCGTCGACCTCGCGCTCGTCGAGCAGGGCGACGAGGCGGTCCGCGCGATCGCGGGTGCTGGAGGTGGCCACGTGGCCCCCGGAAGCGGGTCCCCCACCTGCTCCGGCCTCGACGTTCACGCCGGCAGCTCCCTGCGCAGCAGCTCCAGCGCCTCGCGGTAGCCGTCCGGGCCGCTCCCCGCGACGGTCGCGAAGCAGAGGTCCCGGATCACGGAGACCCGACGCCACTGCTCGCGCGCGTGCACGTCGGAGAGGTGCACCTCGACGGCCGGCAGCGCCGCGATCTCGAGCGCGTCGCGGATCGCGTAGGAATAGTGCGTCCAGGCGCCCGGGTTGAGCACCAGCCCGTCGACGGTGTCCTCGAGCCGGTGCAGCTCCTCGCAGAAGGCGCCCTCGTGGTTGGTCTGGAAGAACTGCACCGCGAGCCCCAGCTCGGCGCCCCAGTCGGAGACGCGCGCCTCCAGCTGCATCAGGCTGAGCGCGCCGTAGTGCCCGACCGGGCGGCGGCCGAGCTGGTCCAGGTTGACGCCGTGCATGACGGCGACGCGGTTGCGGGCGCCGGAGGGGGCCGCATGGCCCCCGGAGGCGGGTCGCGCACCTGGACTCGCGACGCTCATGCCGCGCTCAGCTCCCGCACCGCCGCGCGCAGCTCGGCGTCCTCGACCTGACAGCCCGGACGCGCCGCGCCGGGCGCGTCGAGCAGCACGAACGGGACCGCCTCGCCGCTGCGGCGCTTCTTGTCGCGCGCGGTGGCGACGAGCACCGCGTCGGGGTCGACGCCGTCGTCGAGCTGCGTCGGCAGCCCGCGCGCGGCGAGCAGCGCGGCGACTTCGCCGCGCAGCGCGTCCTGGCCCGAGAGGCGCAGCGCCGCGAGCAGGCCGAGCCCGACCGCCTCGCCGTGGCGGTAGCGCGCGTATCCGGTCACGGTCTCGATCGCGTGGCCGACCGTGTGGCCGAGGTTCAGCACCTGGCGCAGGCCGGCGTCGCGCTCGTCCAGCGCGACGACCGCGAGCTTCGTGCGCGCGCACGCGAAGATCACGTCGGGGTCGGGGTCCTCGCCTGCGCGCACGCGCTCCCACAGGTCCCCGCCGGCGATCAGCGCGGTCTTCAGCACCTCGGCGTAGCCGGCGGCCGCCTCCTCGCGCGGCAGCGTCTGCAGCGTGTCGACGTCGGCGACGACCGAGGACGGCTGGTGGTAGGCGCCGACGTAGTTCTTGCCGTTCGGCAGGTCGACGCCCGTCTTGCCGCCGTAGGCCGAGTCGACCTGCGCGACGAGCGTCGTCGGCACCTGCACGAACGGCACGCCGCGCTGGTAGGTCGCCGCGACGAAGCCGGCGAGGTCGCCGACGACGCCGCCGCCGAGCGCCACGAGGTGGTCGCTCTGCGTCATGCTGCGGTCGCCCAGCTCGATCCAGACGCGTTCGGCGGTCGCGAGCGACTTGTGCTGCTCGCCGGCGGGGATCTCGATCCGCGCCGCCAGCTCGCCGAGGCGCTCGGCGTAGCGCGGCCCGACCTCCTCGTCGGTCACGAGGAAGCCCTGGCCGGGGACCGGCGAGAGCGGCACGCCGAGCAGCCCGCGCCCGACGAACACCGGGTAGTCGCCCGAGGCCGAGCTCGCCCACAGCAGGCGCGTGCCCCGCGGCGCCTGCGCGAGCGCGAGGATCGACGGCAGCGCGTCGTCGACGCGGCCGCGCTCGTCGGCCGGCAGCACGACGTCGGCGGCCGCCATGTACAGCGGCCGGCGCCGCAGGTAGAGGTCGCGAAACTCGTGCGGGTCGCGCGCGAGCGGGCGCCCGCGGCCGGCGGCGCGCTCCCACGCGACATTGACGTCGACGTCGAGCAGGACCGTGATGTGGCGTCTGAGCGCGTCGCGGATCCGCTCGGAGTGCAGCGCGCCGCCGCCGAGCGAGAAGACGCCGCCGTCGGCGCGCTCGAGCAGCTCTCCCACCAGCTCGGCCTCGATCGCGCGGAACGCCGCCTCGCCCTGCTCGGCGAAGCAGCGGTCGATCGGCATGCCGATGTGCTCGGCTATGACGGCGTCGGCGTCGACCACGCCGAGGCCGAACGTTTTCGCCAGGCGGCGCGCGGCGGTCGTCTTGCCGGCGCCCATGAAGCCGACGAACACGAGCGCGCGCCCGGCGGGCGGGCGCAGCACGCCGCCATGCGCCGGCGTCAGGCCCGCCGCCATCCGATCCGCTCCTCGTAGGCGCGGACGGCCTCGCGGACGTCGTCGATGTGGTCGCCGCCGAACTTGCGCCGGTAGGCGTCCGCGAGCACATGCGCGAGCATCGCCTCGCCGACGACGCCGGCCGCCGGCACCGTGCACGAGTCGGTCCGCTCGCGCAGCGCCTCGGCCGGCTCCTTCGTGTCGATGTCGACCGAGCGCAGCGGCTTCGTCAGCGTCGGGATCGGCTTCATCGCGACTCTCACGAGCAGCGGCGAGCCGGTCGTCATGCCGCCCTCCAGGCCGCCGGCGCGGTTCGTCTCGCGGAAGAAGCCGCGCTCCTCCGTGTAGAAGATCTCGTCGTGCGCCTGCGAGCCGGGGACCGCGGCGAGCTCGAAGCCGTCGCCGATCCCCACGCCCTTCATCGCCTGGATCGACATCATCGCCTGGGCGATGCGGCCGTCGAGCCGCTCCTCCCAGGAGACGTGCGAGCCGAGCCCGGGGACGAGCCCGAACGCGATCACCTCGAAGGTGCCGCCGAGCGACTCGTTCGCCTTGCGCAGCGCGTTGATCTCGGCGACCATCGCCGCGCTCGCCTCGGCGTCGAGGCAGCGCACCGGCGAGGCGTCGACGTCGTCGAAGTCCGCCACCGTCAGCGGCCTCTCCGGCACCGGCGCCGTCACCGACGTGATGCGCGTGACGTGCGAGCGGACCTCGACGCCGAGCGCGCGCAGGAACGCCTTCGCGAGCGCCCCGCCGGCGACACGCGCGGCCGTCTCGCGCGCGCTCGCGCGCTCGAGCACGTCGCGCACGTCGCTCGTGCGGTACTTCCAGGTGCCGACGAGGTCCGCGTGGCCGGGACGCGGCAGATGCACCTCGGGCACCGCGGCCTCGACCGGCCACGGGCTCATGCGCTCCTCCCAGTTCGCGAAGTCCCGGTTGGGGATCTGCAGCGCGACCGGGCCGCCGAGCGTGCGGCCGTGGCGCACGCCGGCCGTCACCTCCGCGCGGTCTCTCTCGATCTTCATGCGCCCGCCGCGGCCGTGGCCGAGCTGGCGGCGCGCCATGTCCGCGTTGATCGCGTCCTGGTCGAGCTCCAGCCCGGCGGGCAGGCCCTCGACGACGCAGGTCAGGCCCGGGCCGTGCGACTCGCCGGCGGTGATCAGGCGGAGGCTCATGAGGCCGTACAGGTTACGTGCGCGTCGGCGCGCACGCTGCGTCGCGCGGCCGGCTCACGGGAGCGGCGTCAGGACCGGCGGGCCGGCCGCCGCGCCGGCGCTGGCCTCGGGCGTCCCGACTGCGGCGGCGGAGCCGTCGCGCGTGAGCCAGGCGAGGCGGGTTCCGGTGAGCGCGCCGCCGGCGGGCGACCAGTGCAGCGCGCGCGCGAGCGCGACGTGGGCCGCGCTCTCGTGCAGCAGGCGGCGCCCGACCGTCGAGACGCGCGCGTTGGCGGCGCTCGCCGCCGCCTTCGAGGTCGTCGTGTGCAGCGCGACGGCGTCGAGGTCCAGCTCGTACTGCGTCACGAAGCCGTTGGCGTCGGCCACGTCGAGCAGCGCGACGCCGCCTCTTCTCAGCTCGATCGCCTCGCACGTCGCCGCCGACGGCACGCATCTGCCGTCGCCCTGCGCCTTGACGTCGGTGGACAGCATGAAGACCGCCGTCTCGTGGTCGGCGCGCGTGCCCATGAAGATCACGACCGGGTTGCTCGCGCTCGGCAGCGGCGCGAGCCGCGGCACGTCCTTGATCGCCTTCAGCGAGCTGCCGGCGCGGCCGAAGCTGACGTCGACGGAGGCGTAGACGTACGTCCTTGGCGCCGGCTTGGCGGGGCCGCCCGAGCCGCCGGAGCCGCCCGACCTGCCGCTCGCGCCGCCGCCGCTCGCCGGGCTCGCCGACGTGCCCGAGACGGCCGGCGCCGACCCGCCCGCGCCCGCGGCTCTCGCCGGCACGAACTGCTGGTGGAAGGGGTCCTTCGCGCGGCCGAGCAGCGGGGCGCTCCCGCCGGCGCCGGAGGCGACGCTGACCACCGGCTCGCCAGGCGCCGGCGCCGGCGCGCCGACCGGCGGCGCATCCGGCCCGGCAGATGCGACCTGCTGCTGCGCCGGCGCATGCTTTGCGAGCAGGATCGGCGCGGCCACGAGCGCCACGAGCAGCAGCAGCGCGACCGGCCACAGCCGCCGCTCGACCAGCTCGGACCACACGTCGCGGATCGCTCTCATCGGACCACCGTCGCGGCCGGGATCGAGCTGGGAGACGCACCGGCGCCGCCTGCCGCGCCGGCAGGGGTCGCCGTCGCGCCGGCCGGGCCCGACGGCGTCGCGCCGTTCGTCAGCCCCTGGCTGGCGGGCAGCAGGTAGGTCGTCGCCGCGACCGAGGCCGCGATGTGCGGGAAGCCCTGCGGCGCGGCGTCGAGGCCGATCCCGTCGATCGTCATGAAGCGCCCCGAGACCGACAGCTGGCGGTTGCGCACGACGAGGAAGCGCTCGAGCCGCCCGATGAAGTCGGAGAGGTGGAAGAAGTTGCCGGTGAAGGAGAACGCGAACGGCATCGTCGGGAAGCCCGCGGCACCGACCGCCGCGCCCGGCGGCAGCGTTGCGGTGCTCGCCTGCGTCGCCGCGGCGGGGCCGCCGGAGGCCGGCGCCGGCGGAGGCGGCGTCGAGGCGCCCGAGCCCTGCCCGACTTTCAGCGTGCGGAAGTCGACGTGGCTCGCGCTCGCGGCCTGCTGGACCTGCACGAGCAGCGAGGCGACGCCGTCGTCGTCGGGGACGGCCGCGCCGAGCCGCGCGACGGTCGCGTAGTCGTGCGCGTACTCGCGCCGCGCCTGCGCGCCGGACGCGAGGTCCGACTGCGCGGAGGCGAGCGTCTGATGCAGCGCGTCGAGCTGCGAGCCGAGGCTCGCGGCCTCCTCGCGCGTCGGCGAGAGCACGAGGAACCAGCCGGCGGCGGCAAGCGCCGCGAGCACGAGGCCGAGGATCATCACGCGGTCGCGCAGCGTCATCGCGCGTCGCTCCCGTTGCCGTTGCCGCTGGAGGTCGCCGCTGCGCTGCCGGAGGGGGTGCCGGCGCTCGGCGCGGGCGCCGTGCTCGGCGCCGGCGCCGTGCTCGCCGCCGGGGTGGCCGAGGGCGCGGCGGACGCAGCCGCCGCGGCCGGCGCCGCCGAGGAGGCGTCAGGCTGGGTCGGCGCCGGCACCGCGGGCAGCGGCGCGAAGAAGACGACGACCCCGAACTGCGGGAAGCTCGTGTGCCCGTAGCGGCAGTCGCCGCCGCCCGCGCCGCCGCCGCCGCTCGAGTCGTCCTTCGAGGACTCCGACAGCGAGACGCGCACGACGCCGTCCATCAGCCGCAGGCGCGAGATCAGCCGTGCGACCTCGTCGTGGCCGGTCGTGCAGCCGGTCATCTCGATCGCCGGGTTCGGCAGCGCTGCGCGCAGCGTGCCGGTGTCGCCCGATCCGGCGCCCGAGACGCCCACCCCCGGCGCGACGGTGCCGAGCAGCGACGTCAGCCACACGTCGCCGGGAATCACCTGCGCGAGGTTGGCGAACGCGCGGTGCCAGTCGAAGCGCGCGGCGCCGAGCTGGCTGACCGTCTCGACGCGCGCCTGCGCGAGCGCGGCGAACTCCTTGTACGGCCGCACCGCGGCGGCCTGCGCCTGGACCGTGTTCACCTGCGACTGCAGCGAGGCGAGCTGCGCGCGGCGGTCGACGACCTGGTTGTTGCTCAGCACGTAGGCGAGCACCCCGGCGAGCAGCAGGCCGAGCACGCCGAGCACCGCCCACGGGGCGATCCCGCCGCCCGCGCGGCCACCGGGCCCGCCGGCCGGAATCAGGTTGACGGCTCTCATGCGGCCCCCGCCCCGCGCGGCGCCTGCTCGACCGCGAGCCCGGCCGCGACCGCGAGCCGCCCGCCGTCGATCCCGCCGTAGCCGCCGGAGCGCGCCTCGGCGACGACGCCGGCCTCGACCGGCAGGCCGATCGCCGTGCCCAGCCGCTCGCAGAAGCCGGGGATCGCCGTCGCCGGGCCGGTCACGACGGCGCGCTCGGCCGCGAGCGCGCCGGCCTGGGCGCGGTGGAAGTCGAGCGAGTTGCGCACCTCGTCGGCGATCCGTCGGACGCCGTCGAGCAGCACGCTGCGCGCCTCCTCCAGGATGTCGCGCTCGCCGTCGAGCGAGTCGACGTCCGCCTCCAGGCCGACGTGCACCAGCCACTGGCGCGCGTGCTCGAGCGTGAGCGCGCGGCGCTCGGCCAGCTCGGCCGCGAGCGCCTCCACGCCGCCGGGCGCCACGCGCGTGAAGACGCACGTCGTGCCCTCCGCGAGCGCGAGGTTCGTGACGCCGCCGATCGAGACGTAGAGCGTCGTGCCGGCGCCGCCCGCGTGCAGCGCACGGACCATCGCGAAGGCGGCGAGGTCGATCCCGGCGGGGCGCAGGCCGGCCTGCTTGGCAGCCTCGTGCAGGCGCTCGACCATGTCCCGGCGCGCGGCGACGAGGACGACGCGCGTGCGCTGGCCCTCGGGGGTGTCGACGAGGCCGAGCGACTGGTGCTCGAGCACGGCCTGCTCGAGCGGCATCGGGATGTGATCCTGCGCGTGGAAGCGGACCGCGGCAGCGATCTCCTTCGCGTCCTGCAGCGGCGGCAGGTCGATCGTGCGCACGACGATCCGCTGGTTGGCGACGCCGATCCGCACGCGCTTGTCGAGCTTGTGCTGGCGGAACAGCTCGCGCAGCGCCTCCGCGAGCGCCTCCGTGTCGGCGACCTCGCCGTCGCGGACGATCCCCGGCCCCAGCGGCAGCCCGGCGGCGCGCTCGATGCGCACGCCGTCGGCGGCGGACGCGCGCGCCTGGACCGCGGCGACGAAGCCCGGCTCGATGTCGAGCCCGACGACGGTGCGGCCGGCGGTGCGTGCGCGTGGCATGGCGACGTGGACGAACGGACGAGGCTGAAGGGGACGACGGGTGCCGTCCACAGCCTTCATCGGCCGATCCGGCCGCATGGTTGAGCGCTGGGCGCGACGCGCGTCAGCCCAGGGCGAGCGCGGCGGCCGGCGCGGGCGCCCGCGCGGGCGCTCGTGAAGGCTCCCCCGCCTCGGCCAGCAGTGCGAGCACGGCGCACGGCAGCGCCCACGCGAGGTACAGGTAGGTCCAGTAGTTGCCGCACAGCTGGAGCCCGAGCAGCACCGCTCCGGCCAGCGCGGCCAGGCGCACGGGATCGGCCGCGAGCGCGGGCTCGCGGCGCACGCGCAGCGTCGCGGCGGCGACGAGCGCCAGCACGCCGGCCTGGGCGAGCGGTTGCAGCCACTGGACGCCGAGCAGCAGCCACGGCGACTGCAAGGACCGGCGGTCGAGCTGGTAGCTCATCGCGCGCAGCATTCGCATGGGCGCGCCGGCGCCCCCGAGCAAGACAAGCGCCGCCCACGTGAGCGCGGCCGCCGCGGCAACCAGTCCAAGCGCCGCCGCGAGCCGCCGCCCCCGCAGCCGCGCGAGCCAGATCGGCAGCAGCGCGAACGGCACGAGCTTGAACCAGCCCGCCACGATCAGCAACGTCGCCGACGCCAGGCGGCGACGTGCGAGCACGAGCGCGCCGACGAGCAGCGCGGCCAGCAGCAGATCCGAGGTCCCGGACGAGACGGCCGAGAACAGCGGCGGGTAGACGAGCCACGCGAGCGCGGCGCGCAAGCCGGCGGCACGGGCGGCGTCCTCGCCCGCCGGCACGGCGGCCCCCTCGCCGCCCCATCGCACGACGGCGCGCGCGAGCAGCCACGCGACGAGCAGCGCCGCGGCGGCGGCCGCGTAGAGCGCCCCGTTCGCGACGTCGAAGCTGTCGCGCACGGGCATGAGCGCGGCGAGCGGCATGTAGGCGGCGTAGCTGAGCAGCGGGTAGGTGTCGCCGTGGAAGACGTCGCCGGGCAGGTGCCCGTATGGGAGCGTGCCGTGCAGCAGCAGCGTCGCGCCCTCCATGACGGCTTGGGCGACGTCGACCGTGTACGGCGCGCTGATCGTGATCATCGCCACCGCGGCGGCCGCCGCGGCGACGGCGATCCGCAGCAGACGCACGCGGCGGCGATCGTCCCACGCGGGCGTGAGCGCGTCGAGCAGCGGGCGCGCGGGCGCCGCCGCCGGAACGGCGCTGCGCAGGCCCCGCCAGGCGCAGCGCGCCGTCAGCCACAGCAGCGGCGGGACCGCGCTCAGCGTGCTCGCGACGACGTAGCGCTCGTCGAGCAGCACGAGCGGAACGACGAGCGCGAGCAGCGCGAGCGCGTCGAGGTTGCGCGCTCGGCGAAGCGGCAGCGTGAGCGTCGCCAGCGCGAACACGAGCGCGCCGAGCGCCAGCATCCACGGCCGCTGACTGAGCGGCGCGCCGTAGGGCGTCAGCAGCTCACGGAAGTCGATGAAGCGCCGCGCGCCGCCGTGCGGCGTGACGACCGCCTCGGCGACGATCCGCGAGCCGGCGAGGAAGCTCACGCGCGTCTCGGTGCGGTCGACCGCCGTCACGCGCGCGCTCGTCCAGCCCGTGCCGGCGAGCAGGCGCGCATCTCTCGGCACGGCCAGCACCGCGCGGACGGCGGCAGCGCGGCCGACGGTCGGCTCGACGTCGCGGCGCGCGAGGCTCAAGCCGGCGAAGGCGACGACGAGCACGAGCGCGGCGAGCAGCGCGGACGGATGGCGAAGCCGGCGCATGGCATCCCCCGCATCGGCGCGCCGGCGCTGGCGCTTGAGCGGCGGCGTGTCAGGCGATCGTCGACAGATACCAGTCGACGACCGCCGGTCCGGCGAGCAGCGCGACGACCCCGCCGAGCGCGAGGAACGGGCCGAACGGGATCGCGGTGCGCCGGCCCTCCCGCACGCCGGCCCGCGCCATGATCGCGACCCCGACGAGCGTGCCGGCGAGCAGCGCGACGAGCAGCGCGACGGCGACCTCGCGCCCCAGGAACAGCCCGAGCATCGCGGCGAGCTTGACGTCGCCCATCCCCATCCCGCCGGGCCGCGCCAGCGCGGCGACGAGCAGGAAGCCGCCCGCCGCGGCGCCCGCCACCAGCTGCTGCGGCACGCCGTCCAGGTCGGTCGCGACGCCGATCGCGAGCGCCGCCACGGCGCCGAAGGCGGTCAGGCGATTCGGGATGACGCGGTGGTCGAGGTCGATCAGCGCGATCGGCACGAGCAGCGCGAGGAGGACGAGCCCGAGCAGCACGTCGTGCGCGCTGCCGGCGCGCGCGAGCACGACGGCGGCGGCGAGCGCCGCCGTCAGCGCCTCCACCAGCGGGTAGCGCGCGGCGATCGGCGCGCGGCAGTCGCGGCAGCGCCCGCGCAGCAGCAGCCACGAGAGCACCGGCACGTTGTCGTAGGGGCGCACCGGGTGCGCGCAGCCGGGGCAGTGCGATCCCGGCACCATCAGCGACTCGCCGCGCGGCAGCCGCCACGCGACGACGTTCAGGAACGAGCCGACGAGCAGACCACCGGCGGCGGCGCAGAGCGTGAGCGCGAGCATCGCCGAGGCTCCTTCGCCCATCCGCCTAGCCCACCTGCTCGGCGTAGCGCTGGATTCGCCACGACGCCTGCACCGGGTCGAGGAAGTGCGGCGGCTCGCGCAGCCGCAGGCGGTCGTCGTAGCTGTAGGACTTCAGGTAGCCGGAGGTGATCGTCGAGCCCGAGCCGCGCCCGACCGGGCCGCGGAACTCCTGCGCGATCGTGCCGTTGACGGTCAGCGTGCCCAGCGGCGAGCCGCAGAAGTAGCTGTCGACGGTGAAGGAGTGGTTGAGCGCGAGGATCGCCGCGGCGATCGAGATGTTCGTCGGGCCGCCGTTCTCGACGCACTTCGTCGGGTCGGTGGGGCTGTTCGGGTCCGGTCTCGTCGGGTGGTAGACGCGCACGAAGTTGTCGGCGATCAGGCCGAGCATTCTGTCGCCGTCGCGCACGATGTTGCCTCTGACGATGATGTCCTTCGCGCTTGCGATGGTGAGGTCGTTCGCGTAGCTGCCGCTGACGTACGCGTCGGCGCAGCCGGCCGGGTCGCTGTAGGGCGCGAGCGGCTGGTAGGCGGTGACCGTGCAGCCCGCTCTCGCGTCGTTGTCGACGTAGAGCACGCCGTTGGCCGGATACGCCCACGTCTGCGTCGTCGGGCTGAGGTTCGCGTTCGTGACCGTGATCTGGTTGTCCTGCAGCACGATCGTCGTCGTGCCGCTGAAGATGTATCTGGGGTCGGCGATCTGCTTGAGCTGCGTGCTCGACGGCGGCGGCGTGAGCACCGGCGAGAACGGCTTCCAGGTGCCGAGGATGTTCGGCGTGCCGGAGCAGTTCTGGCGCCAGCCGCTGCCGGAGACCTCGATCGAGTCCTGGGAGGTGCGCCCGAACGTCGGCGAGCCGCACACGAGAATGTCGTCGTTGGTGTGCAGCGGCCCGTCGATGTGGTCGCCGCCGACGAACTGGATCTCCGTGCAGTTGACCTGGCTCGTGCTCGCGCCGCTCGGCGTCGGCCATGTCCCGTCCGCGTTCTGCGTCTCCCACGCGTTGTCGGGCGCGACCGGGTATGCCTGGTTGCCGCGGCCGTTGCGCCAGTAGGTCGCGCACTTCGACGCCGCCCAGGACTGCAGGCCCGGCGCGCTCGAGGGCGTGAACGTCGGGTTCCTGCCGCCTGAGAGCGTGCCGCTGCGCGTCGCCCGGCCGGAGGTGTTGAGCGCGTACCACGCCGGGTCGGTCGTCTCCATGTCGGTGAAGTAGAGGTAGTCGAGGAAGCTGCGGCGGCGGAACGTCGCGACGATCTTGCGCTCGACGCCGTTGGAGAAGCCGTCGGAGCGGATGCTGAACGTGCCGGACATCGGGCCGCTGCCGGAGACGATCATCGAAGCGGTCGCGTTGTTCGGGTCGCACTGCGTGTAGCCGTTGGCCGGGATCAGCTCGATCGCGTAGTAGGCGTTCGAGCCGGGCACGGGCCGGGTTCTCAGCGGTGAGGCGCCGTACTGGTTGAGCGCCGGATGCGCCGGCGTCGGGCTCGTGCACTTCGCCCAGTAGGAGTTGTCCTGCGTGAGGTGGAAGAAGTAGTCCTGCACGCCCGCCTCGGCGGCGGCGTACGCGCGCTTCTGGTCCTCGTCGTTGCGGCTGAGGTGCACGTCGCCGTTGGCGGCGGCGTAGGCGGCGACGGTCAGCGCCATGCCGGCGAGCATCAGGCCGAGGACGGCGATCATCGTCCAGCCGTCTTCGGAGGCGAGGCGTGTGCGCAGGCGGGCGAGCATCAGATGCACAGCGGCGAGTGCTGGGGGTCGGTGGGGTCGGCGGTGCGCACGAACACGTTCGCGGTGAACGGCTCGGCGCTGGAGGCGGGCGAGCCCTTGCGGCTCGGCAGCGCCTGGAAGCTGATCGTCATCTGCACGACGCGCGCGGCGTCGCTCGCGCTCAGCGGCGTGGTCAGCAGGTTCGCCGGGCGCACGGGGTTGTTGGAGTCGAACGAGTAGAAGCGCAGGAACGGCACGGGGTTGCCCCCCGCGGTCTGGAGCTGGACGTCGTCGAGGATCACGCGCGTGCGCGACGGCGTTCTCGCGAACGTGAACGGCGGCTGCCCGCCGCTCGCCGTGCCGGTGTAGTCGCGCTCGGTGATCGTCCCGTTCGCGAAGGTGATGTCGCGCTGCTGCGGCACGAAGGTGGTGTCGGCCAGATCGGCGTAGAACGTGATCTCGTTGTCGGCGCCGTACGTGATCGCCGGGTAGCCCGGGCCGAGGCAGACCTGCGAGCGCAGCTGCTGGACGATCTGCTCCATCGCGGTGCGCCCGCGCGCGATCGCCTCGCCGCGGTCGGAGATGCGCAGCTGCGCGTGCATGAAGGCGGTGGCGAGCGTGCCTGCGGTCAGCAGCACGCCGACGCCGACGCTCGTGGCGACGAGCAGCTCGACGAGCGTGAAGCCGCGCTGCTCGCGGCGCAGGCGGTGCAGCAGGCGGCGGGTCACGGGCACGTCCCCGCGGTCGTGAGGTTGTACGTCGCGCTGCTGACCGGAACGCCCGTCGGCGAGGTGTTGGCGAAGCTGCCGGTCGCCTTGTAGGTGGTGGCGCCGACGGTCGCCTGCACGCAGGCGCTGTAGGGCCCCCACGGCAGCGCGCGGTCGGTGAGGTAGCCGTCGGCGCCGGTCGTGCGGTTCGGCAGCGCGCCGCAGCCGGAGCCGGTGCCGGTGAGCTTGACGATCGCGTTCGCGACCGGGTTGCCGCCCTGCGCGACGTAGAGGTCGACGGGCGGCTCGAACAGGTTGACCGCGGTCGTCCCGCCCGGCTGCACGAGCGCGAGCTGCGCCGACTGGCCGTAGAGCGTCGGGTCGTTGCCGGCGCACTGGCCGGCGTAGACCCCGTAGGGATCGGTGAACGGGAACACCAGGCTCGACGTGAAGGACGTGTGCAGCGCGCCGTCGCCGAACGCCGCCAGCGGCGTCGTCAGGTGGGAGGTGACCGCGGTGAAGGCGGGCGCGTCGGCGGAGACGAGTCTGCCGCCGGCTCTGTCGAGCGAGGTGTAGCTGGCTCTGATCTGGCCGCCCTGGTCGTAGTCGAAGGCGACCGTCGAGACCGCTTCGCCGACGACGCCGGCCGGCTTGGAGGGCTGCGCGGCGCCGCTCGGGTCGACGTAGCCGTTGCGGTTGACGGTGACCGTGTAGTTGCCGACGGGCAGGTAGCCCCACAGCACGCAGCCGATCGCGTTCGTCGTGTCGGTGTAGCTCTGCGCGCCGGAGAGCGAGGCGGCGACGCCGGGCACGCCGTTGCCGTTGCGGTCGCGGACCTGCACGGCGAGCGTGCCCTGGTTGGTGCCGAAGGAGCCGACGGGCGGCGAGATCAGGCTCTCCACCGTGATCGGTCTGATCGTCATGTTCGGCCATGTCACCGAGGAGGAGATGCGCAGGTACTGCGCCTGCGCCTGGCCGCTCGTGCAGCTGGCGGTGCCGGTGGAGTCGGTGATCCAGCTCGCGCTCGAGGCGACCGTGTAGGCGACGCCGGCGATCGTCGTCGTGCTGGTGGCGCGGTAGTTCGAGAGCTCGGTGACGGCCATCGCGCGCATGCGGTCCTGGTCCTGCTGGGCGACCTCGGTCGCGATCGAGCGATGCTTGTTGATCCCGGAGGTCTGCGAGGCGCCGTTGAGGCCCATGAAGACGCCGGAGGCGACGAGCACGAGCAGCATCGAGGAGACGACGACCTCGATCAGGCCGAAGCCGGCCTCGTCGCCGCGCAGGGCGGCGAGCAGGCGGCGGCAGATGTCGATCGCGGGTGCCACCCGAGACGCATCGGCGCGCGCGCGGGCGGGATTGAGCCCCCGGTGCCGGCTCGGACATCCGTCCGGCCTGGACGCCGCGCTCCACCGGCGGGCGCGGGCGGCCGATGCTCGACGTGATGCGCCTCATCCGCCGCCTCGCCCCGCTGCCCGTCGTGGCGTGCGCGCTGCTCGCGCTCGCGCCGGCCGCCGCGAGCGCGACGGAGACGTGCACGACGTTCGCGGGCGGCGCCAGCTCGGACAAGCCGCTGACGGCGAGCGCGCCGCTGAGCTCGACGTGCGCCCAGGCGATCCTTGACCTCTCGCCGAACCCGGCCGCCCCCGGCGCGCTCGTCACGCTCGACGGCAGCCAGTCGGTCGGCAGCGACCTCGGCAACCCGATCGGCGGCTACCAGTGGGACTTCGGCGACGGGACCAACACGCAGACCGACGCCTCGACGCAGAGCGTCACCCACACCTACGCGCGCGGCGTCTACGCGACGAGACTGACGATCGTCGACGACACCGACACGCCGCTGGCCACGACGGCGGCGGACCTCGTCGTCGATGACGCACCGAGCGCGGCCCTGAGCGCGCCAGCCGGAACCCTGCGCCCCGGCGTCTCCTACGGCTTCGACGCGAGCGGATCGACCACGCCCGACGCCGGCCTGGGCGCCAGCATCGTCAGATACGACTGGGACTGGGGCGACGGCACGAGAAGCGCGGACGGCGGCCCGACGCCGCAGCACAGATTCGCGGCCGACGGCAGCCCGAGAGTGACGGTGACGGTCTACGACGACCTCGGCGAGAGCGCGGTCGAGAGCGCCACGGTGACGGTGTTCGACGTGCTGCCGCTCGTGACGCTCGTCGCGACGCCGGCGAGCGTCGAGGTCGGCCAGCCGGTGAGACTCGACGCGAGCGGATCGAGCGACCCCGACGGCAGCATCGCCGAGTACCGCTGGGACCTCGACGGCAACGGATCCTTCGAGACCTCGACCGGCACGACGCCGACGGTCACGGTCGCCGGCGGCTACCCGAACCCCGGGGCGATCACGCTGAGCGTGAAGGTGATCGACGACAGCGGCGGCTCCAGCGTCAAGGGCGTCACGGTGACGGTGGCGGCGCCGCCCGACAGCGGCGGGTCGAGCTCCGGTTCCGGCGGCTCCGGCGGCGGGTCGAGCGGCGGCTCGGCGGGCGGCGGCGCCCGCGGATCGGACACGGGCGGCGGCTCCTCAGGCGGCGGCGGATCCACAGCGCAGCCCTTCACGGTCGGCCTCAGCGGCGCGGCGATCCAACGCCTGACGGCGGCACTGAAACGCGGGGTGGGCCTGCTCGCGATGGCCAACCGCGCCGCGAGCGGGAAGCTGACGATGACCGTCACCGCCCGCGACGCGAAGGCGCTCCACCTTCCCGGCCGCCACGGCAGCCGCCCGGTGGCGATCGGCACGCTGAAGCTCTCGCTCACTCCCGGCCGCACCGCAAAGCCCGCGATCAAGCTCACCGGCGCCGCCGCGCGCGCCCTGCGCCGCGCCAAGCCGCGCACGCTGCGCGTCACCATCCGCGGCTCGCTCTTCGCCGGCAAGGCGTCGGCGGCCGTGGTGCGGGTCGTGCTGCTGCGAACCTGACTCAGATCACGTGCAGCGCCGGGGCGCCCCGATCGCGTCCGATACGACCTGCAGCAGCACCTGACAGCCGCCGGTCGCGCCGCGTCTGCGCGAGTGCGGCAGCCGCCGGCTCCTCCGGCGCGAGCGCCCCGCGCTCGCGCTCCCACTCGGCGACGTCGACACGGCCGTCCTCGACCGCCAGCGCGGCTCGCGGCCCCTGTCGAGCCACGCCGACAGGCGCATCCCGCGCCGGTCGGCGGCGCCCCTGGCGGCGTCGGCGCCGGGCGCCTCCAGCACGACCGAAAGCTTGCGGGCGGCCATGCAGGGCGATGCTGCACCACAGTGGCAGCAGAGGCCGCGCAGCTTGCGCCAGACCGGATGCGCCGCAGCGCCCAACGTCAGCGGGGCGGCCCGAAGGCCGCCCCGCTGAGGTCTGCTGGTGCTTGTGTGCGTGCTGCGGGCGAAGCCGAGCTACCAGGTGCTCGCGGCGTTGCAGCCGCCGGTGTTGGGTCTGTCGCACGTGCGCGTGGTCACGCCGCTGGCCGCACGACTGATCGTGTAGGTGACGCCGGCCTTCGACGTAGCGCTGACGGCGTAGTCTCTCGTGATGTCCGTGATGGCTCTCGCCGTCGGGGCGGTGGAGCTCGGAGTGTCTCTGAGGACGGGCTCGATCGTCTGAAGGTCGGACAGGTTCGCCGTGTAGCTGTTGTTGTCCGTGAAGTACGTCTCCTCCGCCGTCTGCATGTTGCGGACGTAGGACTTGGCGGCGGCGTCGTTCGCCTTGTCCTTCTGCGACAGGAACGAGGGGATCGCGATCGCGGCGAGGATGCCGATGATCAGGATCACGACGAGGAGCTCGATGAGGGTGAAGCCTCTCTCGTCGTTCAGGCGTCTGCGGATGGCGTGCAGCAGCATTGTGTTCCTCCTGGGAACCGGTTGGTCCGTTCGTTCTCCGCCAGATCCCTGGACGGGGGCCGCTCGGGCCTCTCGGCTCTGGCAGGGGTCCTATCGGCACCCCGCATCTCGGGGTTGAGAGCCGTGGACGTTTGGACGACCGCTGCAGGCGTCGCTGCAGTCGCCGGCCGCGGGCCTCAGCTCGCGCCGGCGGCGGCGCGCAGGACGATGCCTGCCTCCTGCGCGTCGCGCTCCGGATCGCGCACGCCGCTGCCGCCGCACCATGGGCACGTCACGCTGCGCGGTCCGCCGCCGAGCCCGGAGATCACCTGGCCGCTGCCGCGGCACGGCCGGCAGGTCGTATCGTCGCGCTCGTCGCGTCTGTCGTCGCGTGCTGCCATGGTCGGCGCGCGAGGGTAGCGGGTCCGGCGGCGCGGCGCCGCGCCCAGGTGGCCGGACGGCCGCCCGACGGGCGTCGGATCCGCTGGCTACGGTGGATCCCGTGCACGACGTGATCGCGACGATCGGCGACGGCCTCGGCAACGCCGCCCTGATGGCGTGGGAGGTGTGGTGGGCGCTTGTGCTCGGCTTCGCGATCTCGGCGATCGTGCAGGCATGGGTGCCGCGCGAGCGGATCCAGTCGGCGCTCGCCGGCGAGCGCCTCGCCCCGGTCGCCCGCGCGACCGGCCTCGGCGCCGCGTCCTCCTCCTGCTCCTACGCCGCGATCGCGATCGCGCGCAGCCTGCTCGTGAAGGGCGCCGGGCTCGCGAGCGCGCTCGCGTTCCAGTTCGCCTCGACGAACCTCGTGTGGGAGCTCGGCCTCGTGCTGTGGGTGCTGCTTGGCTGGCAGTTCACGCTCGGCGAGTACCTCGGCGGGATCGTGATGATCGGTTTGATGTGGGCGCTGCTGCGGCTGTTCGTGAGCCGCGCGGCAGAGCGAGCCGCGCGCGAGCACGCCGCGGCGGCCGCCGGCGAGGCGTCCGGGTGCGCGCACCACGACCACGGGCGCCGCGACCATCACGAGCACCGAGCGGCGTCGCCCCCGGCGAGCTGGCGCGGGCGCCTGCGCTCGCTCGGCGCCTGGTCCGACGTCGCGCGCAACTTCCGCGCCGACTGGAGCATGCTGTGGAAGGAGATCGCCGCCGGCTTCCTGCTCGCCGGCTTCATCGGCCTGCTGCGCCAGGACGTCTTCAACAGCCTCTTCCTGCACGACGCGCCGAGCGCCGTGCGCGTCGTATGGGCCGCGCTGGTCGGCCCGCTGATCGCGGTGCTGAGCTTCGTCTGCTCGATCGGCAACGTCCCGCTCGCCGCCGTCCTGTGGGCCGGCGGGATCCCGTTCGCCGGCGTGATGGCGTTCATCTTCGCCGACCTGATCGTGCTGCCGATCGTGCTCGCCTACCGCAAGTACTACGGCACCGGCTTCGCGCTGCGGATCACGGCGCTGATGTACGTGACGATGGCGGTCGCCGCGATCGCGATCGACGTGCTGTTCGCCGCGCTCGGCCTGATCCCAGCGCAGCGGCCGAGCGCGAGCGCCGTGTTCGGCTCGGTCGCCCTGGACTACAAGGCCGTCCTCAACGCGCTCGCCACGGTCGCCTTCCTCGCGTTGATGGCGCTCACGCGCCGTCGCGCCGCCGTGCCCGCCCACGCGCGCTGAGCCGACCCCCGGCGCGCCACTCCGCGAGCGTGCGGTGGTGGCCGAAACGGTGGCACGTGTGCGCCATCGCGAACGGCGTCGGCGCGCCGCGGTCGGTCAGCAGAATCGCCGGCAGCCAGGGCGCGTTCGCACCGCCGACAGGCTCCTGCGGCAGCGGCCGGCCCTCGACGGGGTGCTCGATGCGGCCGCCGAACAGCGTCAGGTTGACGGCGCCGGCGACGTCGAGCGCGGCGCTCGGCGACAGCACGCCGCGGTAGCCGGCGCGGCGCAGCTCGCTCGCGAGCGCCTGCGAGTCGGCGTGGTCTCCCACCGCGATCGCCGGGTCGAGTCCGCATGCCTCCCACGTCTCGAACGACGAGAGGTCGGCGATCCGGTCGGCGGACACGCGCAGCTGCCAGAGGCTGCGGTGGTCGGCGACGCGCTCCGCCTCGGTCCGGAGCGCCTCGTAGCGGACGCGCTCCGCCCACGCGCCGTCGCTCGCCAGCGCGAGGTACTGCACGAGCGCCTCGCCTTCGCGGTGCCACCGGCCGGACTCCTGGCGCAGCGTCGTGCTGCCGGCCCCGTACCACAGCGGCGGGACTCCCTGCGCGACGTGCCGGTAGGCGACCCAGCGGCCGGCGACCGCCGTCGGCTCAGACGTCCAGCTGGGCACGCCCACCCCGCGCCAGCGACAGCAGCAGCGGCTCGGCCTCGGCCACGTCCGCGTCGATCAGCTCGCGAGGCGTTCTGCCGGCGAACTGCTCACGGGAGCGATCGAACCACAGCAGGATCCCGTGCCCGGTCATCGAGTTGCGCAGCTCGTAGACGAGCTGGCCGATCAGCACGATCCGGTCGGGGTTGCGCTTGATCTGCTCGACGTTCCCGTCGCGCCAGTTGCGGACCGACTTCGTCGTCGCTCCGAGCAGCCGCGCGACCGAGCCCACCGCGACGTTGCGCAGCTCGTCCACCACCAGCTTGGCGGCGACGACCGGGTCGTCGATCGCCTCGTGGTCGAGCTGGCGCAGCATCGCCGCGACGACCACGCGCATGACCTTCATCACGTAGCGGACCTTCCACTCGCGGTCGAGCGCGTCTGGGTCGCCGCTGATCTCGGCGCGGACGTCCTCGAGCGTCAGCAGCAGCTCGACCCCGAGCGCATGGTCGCGCCAAGCCGGGTTGCGCATGAGCGCGAGGCTCTCGCCGCGCACGCGCTCGAACCAGCGGTCGCGCTCGGTCACCCGCCGCTTGCGCGAGACCGGGTCGTTGCGCAGGTCGCGCGTGCTGGGCTCGTCGTAGGGCTTCAGCGCCGCGTCGAGCTCGTGCGCGAGCGCCTCGACGCGCTCGCGCAGCCCGTCGCCGGTCGTGGGTGGTGCGGCCAATGCGGACACGGCAGGATGACCTCCAAGTCTGTGATCTTTCCCTCGCTGGGAAAGACCTGCGACCGAGTCTAGCGCGTCAGCCGTCCAGCTCGACCCGCATCGCCGCCGCCAGCCCGCCGCCGAGCACATGCTCGCGCGCGCCGAAGCGCACCGTCAGCGGGCCGCCGAACGGCTGGCGCTCGACGACCTCCAGCGCGTCCCCCAGCCGCACGCCGCGCTCGTCGAGGTAGCGCAGCATCGCCGGGTCCGAGTCGGAGATGCGCACGAAGCGCCCGCGCGCGCCCGGCTCCAGCTCGGCGAGGCGCTGCGTGTCCCCCTCCTCCATCACGAGGTCCGCGTCAGGAATCGGGTCGCCGTGCGGGTCGTGCGTCGGGTGCCCGAGCTTCGCTGCGATGCGCGCCTCGAGATCCTCGGAGATCACGTGCTCCAGCGCCTCGGCCTCCTCGTGGACGCGGTCCCACGGCACGCCGAGGTGCTCGGCGAGGTAGAGCTCCAGCAGGCGATGGTGGCGCAGCACCTCGAGCGCGACGCGTTCGCCCTCCGAGGTCAGCAGCACGCCGCGGTAGCGCTCGTGCACGACGAGCTTGCGCTCGGAGAGCTTCTTCAGCATCGCCGAGACGGACGCGGGCGTGACGCCGAGCCGGTCGGCGAGGTCGTTGGTCGAGACGCCGCCCTCGCCGCCGGCGCGCCGCTGAAGCGCGTAGATCGCCTTCGCGTAGTCCTCGATCGCCTCGGAGGGGCGGCTGACCGGCTCGGTGCCCATTCCCGGAGCATACGGGCCGCGCACCGGGATCCGGCCTATCTGATCGCGTCGTAGACCTTGAACAGCGGCATGTACATCGAGATCACGATGAAGCCGACGATCGCGCCGACGACGATGATCATCAGCGGCTCCAGCAGCGACGTGAGGCCCTTGATCGCCGCGGCGACCTCGTCCTCGTAAAAGTCGGCGATCTTGGAGAGCATCGTGTCGAGCGCGCCGGTCTCCTCGCCGACGCCGACCATCTGGCAGACCATCGCCGGGAAGACCGGCGCCTCGCGCAGCGGCGCGGCGATCGTGCCGCCCGCCTTCACCGACGCCGTCACGTCCCCCATCGCCTTCTCGACGACGGCGTTGCCCGCCGTCTTGCCGGTGATCTCGATCGCCTGGAGGATCGGCACGCCGGCGGCGATCAGCGAGGAGAGCGTCCGCGACCAGCGCGCGAGCGCGACTCTCTGCACGACCGGGCCGATTCTGAACGGGAAGCGCAGGCGGATGGTGTCCCACTGCGGCCGGCCCCACGAGGAGCGCTTCCAGCGGCGGAACGCGAAGACGATCAGCGCCGCGCCCGCGATCAGGAGGTACCACCTGCCGGTCACGAGGTTCGACATCCCGACCGTGATTCTCGTGATCGTCGGCAGCGAGGAGCCGAACTCCTGGAACGTCTTGACGAAGACCGGGATCAGGAACGCGACCATCGCGATCAGCACGATGAACGCGAAGCTGAAGATGACCGACGGGTAGATCATCGCCGCCTTCACCTGGCGGCGCAGGGCGTCGTCCTTCTCGAGCTGGTCGGCGACGCGGATGAGCGCCTCGTCGAGGCGGCCGCCCGTCTCCCCCGACTCGACCATCGCGACGTAGAGCGGGTTGAAGATCCTCGGATGGCGTGCGAGTGCGGCGCTGAACAGCAGGCCCGCCTCGACGTCCTTGCGCACCGCGACGATCGCGTCTCTGAGCGGCTTGGACTCCGTCTGCTCCTCGAGCACGTAGAGCGCGCGCAGCAGCGTCATGCCGGAGGCGACCATCGTCGCGAGCTGGCGCGTGGCGACCGTCAGGTCGGCCGCCTTCATGCGCTCGAACAGCGCGACGTTCAGCTCCTTCGAGCTGTGCTTGTCGCTGATGTCGACGACGATCAGGCCGCGGCCCTTGAGCTGGTCGGCGACCGCCTGCTTGGAGGCCGCCTCGACCTCGCCCTTCGCGGCCGAGCCGGCGACATCGATCGCGCGGAAGACGTACGTCGCCACGGCAGCGCCTCGCTATACCGTCGCGTACGCGCCGTCGGCCGGGACGCCCACGCCGCCGCCCGCGCCCAGCAGCCGCCGCAGCTCCTCCGGCGTCGAGGAGCGCGACTCGGCGAGCTGGCGCGTGATCCGCCCGCCGCGCACGAGCCCGGCCAGCGCCGCGTCCATCGTCTGCATCCCCTGCGCGCCGCCGGTCTGCAGCACCGAGTAGATCTGGTGCGTCTTGCCCTCGCGCACGAGGTTGCGCACGGCCGGCGTCGGCACGAGCACCTCGGCGGCGACGCAGCGGCCGGCGCCGTCGGCGGTCGGCAGCAGCTGCTGCGTGACGATCCCCTGCAGGCCGACCGCGAGCTGCGTGCGGATCTGCCCCTGCTGGGCGCCGGGGAAGACGTCGACGATGCGGTCGATCGTCTGCGGCGTGTCCTGCGTGTGCAGCGTGGCGAAGACGAGGTGGCCGGTCTCCGCCGCGGTGATCGCGGTCGAGATCGTCTCCATGTCGCGCATCTCGCCGACGAGGATCACGTCGGGGTCCTGGCGCAGCGCAGCCTTCAGCGCCTCGGCGAACGTCGTCGCGTCGGAGCCCAGCTCGCGCTGGTTGACGATGCACTTTCTGTGGCGGTGCAGGAACTCGATCGGGTCCTCGATCGTCATGATGTGCTCCTCGCGGGAGCTGTTGATCGAGTCGATCAGCGACGCGAGCGTCGTCGACTTGCCCGAGCCGGTGGGGCCGGTCACGAGCACGAGCCCGCGCGGGCGGTTCGCCATCTCGGCGACGGAGGCGGGCAGCCCGAGCGACTCCAGCGGCGCGATCTCGAACGGGATCAGACGGAAGGCGGCGCCGAGCGCAGCGCGCTGGAAGTAGGCGTTGACGCGGAAGCGCGCGCGGCCGGGGATCTGGTAGGCGAAGTCGAGCTGCCAGTTGTTCTCCAGCCGCTGGCGCTGGTCGTTGGAGAGGATCGAGTAGACGATCTCGCGCGTGTCGGTCGGCGTCAGCGTCGGGTAGCCGTCGACCGCCGCCAGGCGCCCGCGCACGCGCACCATCGGCGGCGCCCCGGCGGTGAGGTGGAGGTCGGACGCTCGGCGGTCGACGACCTCGAGCAGCAACTCGGCGAAGTCGATGTCCATCCCTGGACGTATCGGCAGCGGCGGCCCTGGGCCTGAGCGCGGGACCGCCGCGGCCGGTCAGGCCACGCGGCCCCGACCTCAGACCTCGATCGCGACCGCGACCGCCTCGTCCGCCCGCTGGTCGACGGGCTGGGGCGCCGCCGGCTTCGCGCGCGGCAGGAAGACCGCGGGGATCGCGGCGAGCACGATCAGCAGCAGCACCCACTCGTACGTGCTGGCGAACGCGTCGGCGACCAGCGGCGCGATCCGCGCGTGCGCCGCCGGCGGGATCGACTGGGCCGCCTGGAGGCTCTGACCGGCGGTCTGCGCGCCCGGCAGGTTGTCGGCGAGCTGCGTCGCGAGGATCACCGAGATCAGCGCGGTGCCGAGCGCGCCGAAGCCGCGCTGGACGATGTTGAACGCGGTCGTCGCGCGCGCGACCTCCGCGTGGCCGAGCGTCTGGTAGGCGGCGGCCATCGTCGGCATCATCGTCGCGCCGATCCCGAGGCCGGCGACCAGCGAGGCGCCGCACAGCAGCGCGTAGGACGTGTGCGCGCCGACCTGCGTGAAGACCGCGTAGCCGGCCGTCACGAGCACGAGCCCGGGCAGCACGACGCGCGCGGCGCCCGTGCGGTCGACGATCCGCCCGGCGATCGGCATCATGATCGCCGCGCCGACCCCCTGCGGGATCATCAGCAGCCCCGCCTGCAGCGCCGACTGGCCGCGCGCCACCTGGTAGTAGAGCGGCAGCAGCAGCATCCCGCCGAAGAACGCGCCGGCGAACAGCGCCATCGTCAGGCCCGAGACCGCGGGCGTGCGGCGCTTGAACAGCCGCATGTCGATCAGCGGGTCGTCGGCGCGCAGCGCGTGGCGGACGAACGCGGCGACCAGCAGCACGCCGGCGAGCGTCGGCAGGATCTCCTTCGGGCCGCCGAAGCCGCCGTTCGCGCCGGTCTCGGCGAGCCCGTAGACGAGCGCCGCCAGGCCGGGCGAGAGCAGCGCGAAGCCGAGCACGTCGAGGCGGCGGTGCGGTCTCGGCTGGTCGGGCTTGAGGATCCGCGCGGCCATCGCGAGCGCGACGACGCCGATCGGCAGGTTCACGTAGAAGATCCAGCGCCAGGAGACGTCGTCGACCAGCCAGCCGCCGAGCACCGGGCCGAGGATCGGCCCGAGCAGCATCGGCGCGCCGACGACGCTCATGATCCGCCCGACGCGCTGCGGGCCGGCCGCCTGCGTGAGGATCGTCATGCCGGCCGGCATGATCATGCCGCCGCCGAGGCCCTGCAGGATGCGGAAGCCGATCAGCGACTGCGCCGACCAGGCCGCGCCCGACAGCGCCGAGCCGGCGACGAACAGCACGAGCGAGGTCATGTAGAGGCGCTTGGTGCCGAAGCGGTCGGCCGCCCAGCCGGTGAGCGGGATGACCGTCGCGAGCGCGAGCAGGTAGCCGGTCGCGACCCACTGGATCGTCGGCAGCGGGGCGTTGAAGTCCGTCGAGAGGTGGTTGATCGCGATGTTGACGATCGTCGTGTCGAGGATCGACATGATCGTCCCGAGCACGACGACGGCCGAGATCAGCAGCAGGCCGCGGTCGAGCTTGCCGTCGTCGGCAGGCGCGGGCGCCGCCGACGCGATCGTGCTCGGCCGGCCGTTTCCGTTCGCGCTCAAGGCGCCTCCTCTTCCGTCTGCTGTGCGTCCAAGTGGGTGAAGACCGCGGCGAGGCCGGCGGCGAGCGCGTCGCGCTCGCGATCGCCGAGCGTCTCGGCGAAGCGCCGCAGCCCGACGAGCCGCGCCTCGTTGATGCGGCCGAGCGCCGCGCGCCCCGCCTTCGTCAGCGCGATGCGCTTGATGCGCCGGTCGACCGTGTCCTCGCTGCGGGAGACGAAGCCGTGGCGCACGAGCCCGTCGACCGCGCGCCCGGCGGCGGCGATCGAGAGCCCCATGCGCGGCGCGAGCTCGGTGAGCGCAAGCGCGTGGTCGGCGACGTCGAGCACGAACAGCCCGCGCATCTGCGCGACCGTCAGGTCGAGCTGGGCGATCAGCTCGAACAGGTCGGTCTGCTCGCCCTTCATGCAGTGCGCGATGAAGCGCTGCAGGTCGTCGGCGAGCTGGTGTGATGTGACCGCTTGCGAAGTTTGCACGGACGCAACTATATCGCACTTGCGATGTTCGCGCCCTTACGCTGTATATGTCGTAGCGCCTCAGGCGGTTCCGGTCACGCGCGCCACCTCCGCGAGCGACGTGAGACCGGCCTTGACCTTCTCGAAGCCGTCGTCGCGCAGGCGGCGCATGCCGTCGCGCACCGCGACCGCGGCGATCTCGTCGGCGGGCGCGCGCTGGAGCACGAGCGAGCGGATCTCCTCGCTGACGGCCATCACCTCGTAGAGGCCGACGCGGCCCTTGTAGCCCATCCCCCCGCAGCGCCCGCAGCCGACCGGCTCGTACGCCTCGATGTCGAACGAGACGTTGCTGAAGCCGTTCGCGCGGAGCAGGTCGACCGGCACGATCGTGCGCTTCTTGCACGTCGAGCAGAGCGTGCGCGCGAGCCGCTGCGCGACGACGCAGTCGATCGCCGAGGCGACGAGGAACGGTTCGATGCCCATCTCGATCAGCCGCGTGATCGCCGTCGGCGCGTCGTTCGTGTGCAGCGTCGAGAGCACGAGATGGCCGGTCAGCGCCGACTCGACCGCGATCTGCGCCGTCTCGCCGTCGCGGATCTCACCGACCATGATGATGTCGGGGTCGGCGCGCATCATCGAGCGCAGGCCGTTGGCGAAGGTCAGGCCCGCCTTCGGGTTGACCTGCACCTGCGTGATCCCGTCGAGCTGGTACTCGACCGGATCCTCGATCGTGATGATGTTCTTCTCGGTCGTGTTGAGCTGCTGCAACGCGGCGTAGAGCGTGGTCGACTTGCCCGAGCCGGTCGGGCCGGTCGCCAGCACGGCGCCGTAGGACTGCGAGAAGGCGCGCGCGAAGCGATCGCGCTCGGCGACCTGCATGCCGAGCTTGTCGAGCTCGATCTTGACGCTCGACTTGTCGAGGATGCGCATCACGATCGACTCGCCGTGCACGCTGGGCAGCGTCACGACGCGCACGTCGACGTGACGGCCGTCGACGCTCAGCGACACGCGCCCGTCCTGCGGGATGCGCTTCTCGGCGATGTCGAGCTCGGCCATGATCTTCACGCGCGAGACGACGCCGGCGACCATCCGCGAGGGGATCGTCGTGGAGACCGACAACACACCGTCGACGCGGAAGCGCACGCGCAGCTCGCGCCCGTCGGGCTCGAAGTGGATGTCGGAAGCGCCGCGCTCGGCCGCCTGCGCGATGATCGAGTTGACGAGCTTGACGACCGGCGCGTCCTCGGCCGACTCGTGCAGCTCGACGACCTCGCCGTCGTCGGCCTCGATCTCCTCGTCGACCGCTTCGCGGACGGAGTCGCCGAAGCGGTCCAGGCGCGCGACGAGCGTGGCGATGTCCTCGCGGCTGGCCACGGCCGGCCGCACGTCAAGCCGCGTCAGCATCGCGATGTCGTCGACCGCGAGCACGTTGGCCGGGTCTGCCATCGCGACGATCAGGGCGCGCTTGTCCTCGGAGAACGCGACCGGGACCGCCTCGTAGCGCTTGGCGGCGGCCGAGTCGATCAGGTTGGCGGCGGCCATGTCGATCGAGAAGACGGTCAGGTCGAGGTGGTCGAGCCCGTAGCGCTCGCCGATCGCTCGCGCGAGCTGGTCCTCGCTGATCGCGTCCTGTTCGAGCAGCACGTGCTCGGGCGGGCGGCCGGTGCTGCGCGCGGCCTCGACGGCGGCGTCCACGCGCGCCTGCTCGGCGAAGCCGAGGTCGACGAGCACGTCGGTGAGGAAGCGGCCCGAGCCGCCGCGGCGGCTCGGCGGGGTGACGCCGTTCCACTCCTCGTGCGCATCGATCGCCTTCGCGAGCGCGCCGTCGGTGTCATCGGGACCGACCGCGCGCAGGTGCGGGGCACCGGCCGGCTTGGGCGGACTCGGCGGCGCGGACGCCGCGAGCGACGGCATCGACGGAGGCGGCTCGGGCACCGCCGCGGCCGGCTCCTCGACGGCGCGCGGCGGCTCCGGCGCCGGGGCGGGCTCGACGGGCTCCGCCCCCCGCATCGCCGACCACTCGGGCGGCAGCTCGGCCTCGGATGGCCGCGCGAACGGGTCGAAGACGGGCGCCGGCGGCGGAGGTCCGGCAACCTCTACGTCTCTGGCACGTACAGATTGCCGGAGCTCGGGCGCGGGCGGCGGCTCAGGCGGATTCGGCGGCGGGCTCGCTGCGGACGGCGGCGCGGAGGACGTCGAGGGGGGCGGGACGGCCGGTCCAGCGCTCGAAGGATCGTGCTCCCTGTCGAACCAGGATCTCAAGGCCGTCCACCACCGTCGCGCCCGCGTCGCGCGCGGCGCTCGTCAAGGCCGTCGCCCGGCTTCCGTACACGAGGTCCACAAGGCATGGATATCCGTGCAGAGCATCGGCGGTGAGCGGGAGCGCCTTGAACGGGTCCTCACCCCATTGCAAACCGACCGACGTTGTGTTGACCAGCAGATCTGCCTGCTCAGGGAGGATTTCCACGGCGCGCCCGCCGACCTCGGCGCAGAGGCGCTCGGCGCGCTCGCGAGTCCGATTCCAGACCTGCACCTGCGCGCCGGCCTGCACGAGCGCCCACACGACCGCCCGCGCACTGCCGCCGGCGCCGAGCACGACGGCGCTTGCGCCCGCCGGATCGGACGGCAGCGCGTCGAGCAGCCCAGGGGCGTCGGTGTTCTCGGCATGGATGCGCCCGCCGGGCCCGAACGTGAGGGTGTTGGCGGCGCCGATCGCGCGCACCGCGTCGGTCGCCTCGTCGGCCAGCGCAGCGGCCGCCTGCTTGTGCGGGATCGTCACGTTCGCGCCCACGAAGCCGGCGCCCGGCAGCGCCCGCACCGTCTCGTCGAACAGCTCCGGCGGGACCGGCAGCAGCTGGTAGCGCCAGCCGTCGAGGCCGAGCGCCGCGTACCCGGCCTCGTGCATCGCCGGCGAGCGGCTGTGGCGCACCGGCCAGCCGAGCACGCCGCAGACCGGCACGTCAGCCCGCCCCGCTCAGCACTTCTCGGGCGACTTGCCGCCAGCCGCCGCGCGCGCAGCGTCGTAGCGCTGCACGTCGCGCTGGAACTGCGCGTCGGTCGAGGAGAACGCGTGCTGGCCGCACGTCCCTGGCTTCACCACGTAGAACAGGTACGGCACGTGCGCCGGGTGCGCGGCGGCCTGCAGCGAGGCGAGGCCCGGATTGCCGATCGGCCCCGGTGGCAGGCCCTGGTGGGTGCGCGTGTTGTAGGGCGTCGCGCTCGCGAGCTGGGAGACCGTCAGCGGGCTCGTCCAGTCGTTCAGCGCGAAGCGCAGCGTGGCGTCGATGCCGAGCGGCATGCCCTGCTTGAGGCGGTTGTAGACGACGGCCGCGACGAGCGGGCGCTCGCGCGGGACGGCGACCTCGCGCTCGACCATCGAGGCGATCGTGACGACGTCGAAGACGGTCAGGTTCTTGCTGCGCGCGTAGCGCAGGTCGACCTTCGCGAGGTTCTGACGGAAGGCGACCAGCTGCTCGTCGACGAGCTTGCCGACGGTCGCACCGGGCTTCAGCTCATACGTCGCCGGGAACAGGAAGCCCTCGAGCGTGGCACCCCTCGGGGCGCCGTAGCGCCGCAGGTCGAAGCCGCGCGCGGCGCGCGAGGCGACGCGGTAGTCGCCGCGCAGGCCGGCGCTGCGCGCGAGCGGCACGATCTCGCGGCGGTCGCGGCCCTCGGGGATCGTGACCTTGACGACCGGGGGCGGCGGCGGCTCGTGGCTGAGCGCGTCGAGCGCGGCGCCGTAGCTCATGCCCGCTCTGAGCGTGAACGTGCCGGACTTGACCTCGCCGCCGCTGCCCGACAGCTTCGCGCGCAGATTGAAGAAGAACGAGGAGTCGATCACGCCTCTGCTCGCGAGCAGGTCGCCGATCTGGCTGACGCTCGCGCCTCTCGGGATCGTCACGAGCACGCTGCCGCTGCCGTCGCCGGCGGTCGGCTGGTAGATCGACCACAGGAACCAGCCGGCGACCACGATCACGACGAGCGCGACGAGCGCCGCGGCGCGCCTGCCCCAGCGGGGCCCGCCCGCCCCGTCGCCGCGTGGGAGAGCCGGCGGCTTCGACCCGCGTCCGCGCCGGTCCCGCGGTGCGGCGCCCGGCCGCTGGTGACGCGCGACGCGCCGCACCCCGAGAGGAGCCTCGTGCTCGCCGGTGCCGGGATCGGGCGCGGGCGGCTCGGGCTCGGTCGGCGCGGCGACCGCAGCGCGCTCGCCGGTCCACGCCGCCGTCGCGTCGAACATCTGCGTCGCCTGCGGATCGGGGGCGGGCACAGCCGCGGCGCGCGAGGGCTCCGCGGCGGGCGCAGGCGGCTCGGGCGGCGGCGTGCGGCCCTCGCGCTGCGCGCGGCGGCGCTCGCGTTCCAGGCGCGCGGCTTCGCGTTCCTCGGGCGTGCGGCTCACGGAGCGACCTCCGAGCCGTGGCGGGCGAGCCAGTCCTCCAGCAGGACGGCGGCGGCGCGCGAGTCCTCCGAGGCGCCCGTGCCGCCCGCCCGCTGGGCGATCGTCGTCGTGAAGCGCTCGTCGTAGAGGTCGATGGGGACGGCGAGCGTGTCGCGCAGGCGCTCGGCGAACGCGCGCGCCTCGCGCGTCTGGTCGGTGTCGGCCCCGCTCAGTCCGAGCGGCAGCCCGACGACCACCCGGCCGACGCCGCGCTCGCGGACGAGCGCCGCCAGCGTGGCGAGCCCCTTCCTCGTGGCCGGACGGAGCACGGGCTCGATCGGCGTCGCGAGCGTCCCGGTCGGATCGCTCACGGCCGCACCGCAGCGGGCCGACCCGTAGTCGAGCGCGAGCACGCGCATCAGCCCGCGAGGGCTGCCTCGATCGCCGCGCGGGCAGCGGCGATCGCCTCCGGCAGCTTGTCGGGGTCGCGGCCTCCCGCGCGCGCCATCGTGTCGCGGCCGCCTCCGCCGCCGCCCGCTACGCGCGCCGCCACGCCGATGGCAGCCCCCGCCCTCGCGCCGCGCTCTACGAGCGCCGGCGAGACCGTCGCCACCAGGTGAACCTTGCCGTCGATGACCGCTCCCAGCACGACCGCGGCGTCGCCGAGCTTGGCCCGCAGCTTGTCGGCGAGATCCGGCAGCGCCTTGGGGTCCGAAGCCTCCACGACGGCAGCGAGGAGGAAGGCGCCGCCGATCTCGGTGGCGGAGGCCAGCAGCGCGTCGAGGTCGACGGAGCCGTTCGCGCCTCCCCCCCTCGACGCCGCCTTTTCGAGCTCGCGCACGCGCGCGCGAAGCCGCGCGACCTCCTCGGGGACCTGCTCGGGCACCGCCCGCAGCGCCGTCGCGACCGACCGCAGGACATCGTCGTGCTCGCGGACGAGCGAGACCGCCGCCGGCCCCGTCAGAGCCTCGATGCGCCGCACGTTCGCGGCGCTGGAGGTCTCGCTCAGGATCCGGAACAGGCCGATCTCCGCCGTCGAGCGCACATGCGTGCCGCCGCACAGCTCGCGCGAGAAGGAGCCGTCCCCGACCTCGACCATCCGCACGACGTCGCCGTACTTCTCGCCGAACAGCGCCATCGCGCCGCGCGACTTGGCCTCGTCGAGCGTCGTGGTCAGCGCCCGCACCGGGTGGTTCTCGAGGATCCAGCCGTTGACGTCGCCCTCGACCGCCCTCAGCTCCTCCGGACTCAGGGCGCTGCCATGCGTGAAGTCGAAGCGCAGCTTGTCCGGCTGGACCGCCGAGCCGGCCTGGCGCACGTGCGTGCCGAGCCGGCGACGCAGCGCGGCGTGCAGCAGATGCGTGGCGGTGTGGTTGCACTGCGTCGCGTGGCGGGCGAGATGGTCGACGACCGCACGCACCGCCTCGCCGTCCTTCAGCTCGCCGACCTCGGGCGCGAGCACGAGCACCTGGTCCTCGCCGCCGGCGAGCCGCAGCACCTGCTCGACGCGCGCGCGGCAGTCGCCGTCGGCGCACTCGACGTAGCCGGAGTCGGAGACCTGGCCGCCGCCGGCCGCATAGAACGGCGACTCGCGCAGCTTGACGAGCACGCGACCCTCCTCGCGCTCGAGCGCGCCGACGGACGTCGCCTGCTCGGTCGTCTCATAGCCGGTGAACTCGCTCGCGAAGCCGCTGCCAGCCGCCAGCTGCTGTGCCCGCGCGCGCAGCGCGTCCAGGTCGCCGACGCCGCCGCGCGCGCCGCCCGCGCGCGCCCGCGCGCGCTGCTCGTCCATCAGCCGCTCGAAGCCGGGCTCGTCGACGCCAAGGTCGTGCTCGGCGGCGATCTCGCGCGTCAGGTCGATCGGAAAGCCGTACGTGTCGTGGAGCTGGAAGACGTCCTGCGCGCCGAGGCCCTCCTCGCCCTGCTGCTTCGCCTCCGCGATCAGCTCGTCGAGCAGCCTCGTGCCCTGCTCGAGCGTTCTGCCGAAGCTCTCCTCCTCGGAGCCCAGCCACTTGTGGATCGCGTCGCGCTGCTCGGCCAGCTCGGGGTAGGAGCCGCCCATCAGCTCCTCGACGCGCGCGGCGAAGCGCGGCAGGAAGCCGGGCGCGAAGCCGAGCGCGCGGCCGTGCTGGATCGCGCGGCGCATCACGCGGCGCAGGATGTAGCCGCGGTCCTCGTTGGACGGCACGACGCCGTCGGCGACGAGGAACGTCATCGCGCGCGTGTGGTCGGCGAGGATCCGCAGCGAGCGCGTCGTCGGGAAGTCGTGCCCGTACCTCACGCCGCCGAGCTGCTCGCCCAGCTCGATCAGCGGCGCGAACTGGTCGGTCTCGAAGACGGACTCCTTGCCCTGCAGGATCGCCGCCAACCGGTTGAGGCCGAGGCCGGTGTCGATGTTCTTCGCCGGGAGCGGTGTGAGCGTGTCGGGCGGCCCCTGCTTGAACGTCATGAAGACGAGGTTCCAGAACTCGAGGAAGCGCTCGTTCTCGCCGCCCGGCAGGTCGTCCTGCCCGCCGAAGTCGAGGCCGCGGTCGAGGTAGAGCTCGCTGCACGGCCCGCACGGTCCGGTCGACCCCGCCTGCCAGAAGTTCTCCGAGCGCGGGCACTCGACGATCCGCCCGCGCGGGACGCCGATCGCCTCCCACAGCGCGATCGCCTCCTCGTCGGGGCCAAGGCCCAGCACCTCGTCCCCGCCGAACACGGTCACCCAGACTCTCTCCGGGTCGAAGCCGAAGCCCTGCGTGGAGAGCTCCCACGCGAAGGCGATCGCGTCCTCCTTGAAGTAGTCGCCAATCGAGAAGTTCCCGAGCATCTCGAAGAACGTCAGGTGGCGGTGCGTCGTGCCGATGATGTCGATGTCGACAGTGCGGAAGCACTTCTGGCAGCTCGTGAGGCGCGCGTGCGGCGGGCGCTCCTGCTGCAGGAAGTACGGCATCAGCGGGTGCATGCCGGCGGTCGTGAGCAGCACCGACGGGTCGTAGGCGGCCGGCACGAGCGACGCCGACGGCAGGCGACGGTGGTCGCGCTGCTCGAAGAACTCCAGGTAGGTGCGACGGATCTCGTCCGAGGTCATCGTCATGAGTCTGCGCAGTGTAGAGGCGAGATCGCTAGCGTCGTGCGCCGCATGAGCGGCCTCTCACCCGACCCCGTCACGCACGCGCTGTCCGGCGCGCCAGCGCGCTTCCCCGGCGGCCTGCGCGAGGTCGCGCCGCGCACGTGGGCGTGGCTGCAGCCGAACGGCGGCCTCGGCGAGTCGAACGCGGGGCTCGTCGCCGGCAACGGGGAGTCGCTGCTGATCGACACGCTGTGGGACGAGCGCCTCACGCGGCGGATGCTCGGCGCGATGACGCCCGCGCTGGCCGGCGCGCCGCTGCGCCGCGCGTTCGTCACGCATCCCGACGGCGACCACTGGTGGGGCAACGCCGCGCTCGACCGCTCGGTCGAGCTCGTCGCCCTGACCGCCTGCGACCGCGCGATGCGCGCCGAGGCCCCTCCGCGCGTGCTCAACGTGATGAAGGCGACGGCCGGCGCGCTGCGCGGCGCACCCGGCCGCACCGGCGCGGTCGCGCGGCGCGGGCACGCGATGGTCGCGCCGTTCCATTGGCGCGGGGTGCGGCTGCGCCATGCGGACCGGCTGCTCGACGCGCCCGCGACGCTTGAGGTCGGCGGCCGCGAGGTGCGCGTCCTCGACGTCGGCCCGACGCACACCGCCGCCGACGCGATCGTGCACGTCCCCGACGTCGGCGTGGCGTTCGCGGCCGACATCCTCTTCATCGGCGTCGTGCCGGTGATGTGGCACGGGCCGGTTGAGACGTGGCTCGCCGCGCTGGAGACGCTGCGCTCGCTCGACGCCGCCGTGTACGTGCCGGGCCACGGACCCCCGTGCGGCCGCGCGGAGGTCGAGCAGCTGGCGGCCTACTGGCGCTGGCTGCGCGAGGGCGTGGCCGAGCAGCGCGCCGCCGGACGCACCGCAGGCGAGGCCGCGAAGGCGCTCGTGCGCTCCGACGAGCACCGCCGCTGGGCCGACTGGGAGGGCGCAGAGCGGATCGTCGTGAACGTCGCGACGATGTACCGCAACCTCGACGGAGGCCCCGCCGAGGTCAAGCCGCCGGTACGGGCGAAGCTGCTCGTGCAGACGGTCGCGCTCGGCGAGGAGCTGGCGCGGGGCTAGCGATCGTGCCCCAGCCGACGATCGTCTCGCCGTCCATCAGGCACGCCATCTGCCCCGGCGCCGCGCCGTCGACCGGCTCGGCGAGCTCGATCTCCAGCGTGCGGTGCGCGCCCGCGCCGAGCGCCTCGGCGTCGCGCAGGCGGGCCGGCACGGGCGCCGTGCGGTAGCGCAGCTTGACGCGGTCCACGCGCGCGCCGTCGCGGAGCAGCCGTGCGCCGCGCACGCGCACGCGCGCCGTCGCCAGCTCCTCCCTGGTGCCGGCGATCACGCGGTTGGCGCGCGCGTCGACGCCGAGCACGAACAGCGGCTCGTTCGAGGCGACGCCGAGCCCTCTGCGCTGACCGACGGTGAAGCCGTGGTGGCCGCGGTGGCGGCCGATCACGACGCCGGCGCTGTCGACGATCTCCCCCGGCCGCTCGGCGATCCCGCCGTGCTTGGCGAGGAACGCGGCACGGCTCGTGCCGGCGAGGAAGCAGAGGTCCTGCGAGTCGGCCTTGCTCGCGACCGGCAGCTGCACCTCCGCCGCGATCTGTCGGACCTGCGGCTTCGTGATCCCGCCGAGCGGGAAGCGCATGCGCGTCAGCGAGCCGGGCGCAAGCGCCGCGAGCATGTACGTCTGGTCCTTCCACGCGTCGGCGGCAGCGGCGAGCAGCGGGCCCTCCGGATGGTCGTGCTCCACGACGCGCGCGTAGTGGCCGGTCGCGAGCGCTCCGGCGCCGAGCCGGTCGGCCAGCTCCAGCATCGCGTCGAGCCGCACGTGGCCGTTGCAGCGGATGCACGGGTTCGGCGTGACGCCCGCCCTCCAGTCGGCGAGGAACGGCTCGACGACGCCGGCGCGGAACTGCTCGCGCAGGTCCAGCGTCAGGTGCGGCAGGCCCATGCGGTGCGCGAGCCCGCGCGCGAGCCGCACCGCTGAGGCCGAGCAGCACGAGCGCTCGCCGTCGTTCGCCTCGTCGGCCCACAGCTCGAGCGTGACGGCGACGACGTCGCCGGTCGCGTCCTCGTCCCGCACCAGCAGCGCCGCGACCGCGCTGTCGACGCCGCCCGACATCGCGACGAGGGTGCGGCCGCCGGTCGGAGCCGCCAGCCGCGCTCCCTCGTACGCCGCGGTTCCGAGCGCGCGCGCGAGCGCATCGGCGGCCAGCTCAGCCGCGTGGAGCTTGCCCGGCGAGAGCCCGCCGAGCTCCTCGGCGACCTCGCGCGCGCCGATCCGCGCGACGTCGAGCAGCTCCATGCCGACGATCCGCTCGACGACGGCGCTGGCGGCCGCAATCGTCGCGCCGCACGCCTCGGCCTCCCAGCCGGCGTCCGCCACGCGCGCGCCGTCGTCGGAGAGCGCGAGCCCGAAGCGGATCACGTCGCCGCACGCTCTCGTGCCGGCGACCCCGCTGGCACCCGCGCCCGGCACCTTCCCCCGGCCCCGCGGCGAGCTCAGATGGTGCTCGTACAGCTCGGAGTCCACATGGCGAGTCTAGAGCGGACCCGTGCGCCCGTCAGCCGCTGCCGAGGAGCCGCCGCCGCGCGGCGCCCAGCGGATCGACGCTCCCAAGCGCGGTTCGTCTCATGCGTGGCCGTTTGCCATCATCGGACGACCCGTGAGCGCCCCCACCCGGCATCCCGCTCCGGAGGGCCTCGTCGCGCGCCTCGCGCGCTGGGTCGTCCATCACCGCGCCCTCGCGATCGGCGGCTGGGTCGCGCTGCTCGTCGTCCTGCTCGCGCTCTCAGGCGCCGCCGGCACGCGCTACGCGGAGACGTTCTCGCTGCCGCACACCGAGTCCCAGCGCGCCTACGACCTGCTGAAGAAGGACTTCCCCGGCCAGTCGGGCGACAGCGACCAGATCGTGCTGCGCGCCAAGCAGGGGACGATCGCCTCGCACGCCGCGCAGATCGAGGCGATGCTCGCGCGCGCGGCGCGCCTGCCCCATGTCAGCGCCGTCTCGAGACCGGTCGTCTCGCGCGACGGAGCGATCGCGTTCGCAACCGTCTCCTTCGACGAGCGCGCGAACGTGCTGCCGAGAGCCGACGCCCAGAAGCTGATCGACGCCGCCAAGGCGATCGCCTCGCCGGCGCTGCAGGTCGAGCTCGGTGGCCAGGCGATCGAGCAGGCTCAGCAGCAGAGCTTCGGCACCGCCAGCGCGATCGGCCTGCTCGCGGCGGTGATCGTGCTGCTGCTGACGTTCGGATCGCTCGTCGCGATGGGCATGCCGATCATCACGGCGGTGCTCGGGCTGGGCACCGCGATCGGGCTGATCGGGCTGCTCACGCACGCGCTCGACGTGCCGTCGGTCTCGACCGAGCTGGCCGCGATGGTCGGCCTCGCTCACGCTGCTGCCGGCGCTGCTCTCGCGCTTCGGCGCGCGTGTCGGGCGCCTCGGGCGCCGCGCGCGGCGCGCCGAGCAGAACGGCGCGCCGCACGTCCACGACCGCGGCTGGACCGCGTGGGCGCAGCTGATCGCCCGCCGCCCGTGGCCTGCGCTGCTCGCCGGGCTCGCGATCGTCCTGGTCCTCGCGATCCCGGCGCTGTCGCTGCGCCTCGGCCAGAGCGACGCCGGCAACGACGTCAAGAGCCACACGACGCGGCAGGCATACGACCTGCTCGCGCAGGGCTTCGGCAAGGGCTTCAACGGGCCGCTGCTGGTCGTCGCCCAGCTCCCGGCGGACCGCGCCGCCGCAAGCGCGGCGCTCGCGCGCACCGCAGCCACGCTGCGCGCCACGCCCGGGATCGCGCATGTCGGGACACCGGCGCTGAGCCCGAACGGCCGCACGGCGACCTTGCAGGCGTTCCCGAGATCCGCGCCGCAGGACGCCGCCACCACCGACCTCGTCAACCGCCTGCGCGGCCAGACGCTGCCGCCGGTCGAGCGTGCCACCGGGACACCGCTGCTCGTCGCGGGCTCGACGGCGGTCGGGGTCGACTTCTCGCACGTGCTGGCGAGCAAGCTGCCGCTGTTCATCGGCGTCGTCGTCGGGCTCGCGGCGCTGCTGCTGCTGATCGTCTTCCGCTCGCTCATGATCCCGCTGCAGGCCGCGATCATGAACCTGCTCTCGATCGGCGCCTCGCTCGGCGTCGCGGTCGCCGTCTTCCAGTACGGCTGGCTGTCAGGCGTCGTCGGCGTGCAGGCCGGGCCGATCGACGCGTTCATCCCGGTGATGCTGTTCTCGATCGTCTTCGGCCTCTCGATGGACTACGAGGTCTTCCTCGTCTCGCGCATCCACGAGGAGTGGGTGCAGCGCGGCGACGCGAGACGCGCCGTCGTGCAGGGCCTCGCGAAGACCGGCCGCGTGATCACGGCGGCGGCGACGATCATGATCTGCGTCTTCCTCGCGTTCGCTCTGAACGACGACCGCGCGGTCAAGCTCTTCGGCGCGAGCTTCGCGATCGCCGTGTTCGTCGACGCGTTCGTCGTGCGCTCGCTGCTGCTGCCGGCGCTGCTGCAGCTGCTCGGGCGCCGCACCTGGTGGCTGCCGGCCGCGCTCGACCGCCTCCTGCCGCACCTGGCGATCGAGCCGCCGGAGCCGGTGGACGAGCCGGCGCTCGGCGGCGAGCGGGTCGACGAGCCGGCGCTGACGCGCTGAGCGCTATCGCCTCGGCTTGACGGCGAGCGCGTCGGCGAGGCGCTGCTCGATCTCGCCGCGATCGGCGAAGCCGACGATCGTGGTGGCGCGGCCGCGGCGGTCGACGATCACGACGGTCGGGGCGATCGTGACCTGCACGGTGTTCGTGATGAAGGCGTAGGTCGAGAGCTGCGCGAGCGGCACGGAGAGCACGACCGCGCGGCCGCGAAAGTCCGAGACGTGGCGCATCTCCTGCGCGACGGCGCGGGCGTCGGCGGTGCTCGAGTCGACGAACGCGATCGCGACGGCCTTGTGCGCGAGCAGCGCGGCCGTCACGGCCGCGGCTGGGCCGCGAGCGTGGCGGCGGTGGGCGGCGGGCTCGCCGACCGTGCGCGGAGTCGCGGGCGCCTGTGCGGGCGCGGCGGGCGCGTGGCTCGCGGGCTTGGCCGGCGCGGCGGACGGCGCAGTCCCCTCGGCGCTGCTGTTCGCGGCGCGCGCAGCGTCGCCGTTCGCGGTCGCGACGGCGCCGTGCGCGGCGTCGATCGCACGCTTGAGGCCGGCGACGCCCGGCGCGGCGCCGTTCGACGACGACGCGGGCGCCTGCGCGGCGGGCGCGGCCGCGGGCGCACCCTCGCCGTTCGAGGACTTCGGCCGCAGCGCGACGAGCCAGACGGCGGCGAGCAGCAGCGTCGCCGCCAGCGCGATCTGCATCGGTCGGGAGACCTGGGACATCTCCCACGTGATCGGCAGAACGGCCGTGCGGCGTTAGCGGCGGGGCGCACAACCCGGTGGCGATCGTGCGACCGGAGCCGTGCCACCGCGCGCTGCGGCGGTCAGCCGCGCGGCGATCGAGCCACCGGCGCCGCGCGACCCCGCATTGCAGCGGGCGATCAGGCGCGCAGCGGGCGCTGTGAGACCGCGATCCCCAGCTCGCGCAGCTGGCGCGCGTCGACCGGCGCGGGCGCGCCGGTGAGCGGATCGGCGCCGGAGGCGGCCTTCGGGAAGGCGATCACGTCGCGGATCGTCTCGCGGCCGGCGAGCAGCGTGACGATGCGGTCGATCCCCATCGCGATCCCGCCGTGCGGCGGCGCGCCGTATCTGAGCGCGTCGAGCAGGAAGCCGAAGCGCGCCCGCGCCTCGTCAGCCTCCATACCAACCAACTCCAGTACCCGCTGCTGCACGTCGCTGCGGTTGATGCGGATCGAGCCGCCGCCGATCTCGGACCCGTCCAGCACGAGGTCGTAGGCACGCGAGCGCAGCGCGCCCGGGTCGCCGTCGAGGTCGCCCTCCGGGGCGGTGAAGGGATGGTGCAGCGCCGTCCAGCTCCCGTCCTCGACCTGCTCGAACATCGGGAAGTCGACGATCCAGAGGATGTCGTGCGAGCCGGGCGGCGCCAGCTCGAACCGCGCCGCGAGCTCCAGCCGCAGCGCGCCGAGCACCGCGCAGACGACCTTCGGCGCGTCGGCCGAGATCAGCAGCAGGTCGCCGGGCTTGCCGTCGAGCCGCTCGGTCATGCCGGCCAGCTCCTCCCCCGAGAGGAACTTTGCGATCGGCGAGCGCCAGCCGCCGTCCGCCTCCACGAACGCCCACACCAGGCCCTTCGCGCCGTACGCTCTCGCCAGCTCGGTCAGCTCGTCGAGGTCTCTGCGCGCCAGCTCGCGCGCGCCCGCGTTGATCCCGCGCACGACGCCGCCGGACGCCAGCGCACCGCTGAAGACCTTGAACTCCGAGGACGCGAGGGCCTCGCCCACGTCCGCGATCTGCATGCCGAAGCGCGTGTCGGGACGGTCGACGCCGTAGCGCGCCATCGCCTCGTCGTAGCCGATCCGACGCCACGGCGGCGGCGCCACGTCGAACCCGGCGACCTCGAAGACCGCGCCCATGACCGCCTCCATCGCCTCGATCACGTCGTCCTCGGCGACGAAGCTCATCTCCACGTCGAGCTGCGTGAACTCCGGCTGGCGATCGGCGCGCGTGTCCTCGTCGCGGAAGCAGCGGGCGATCTGGTAGTAGCGCTCGCAGCCGCCGATCATCAGGAGCTGCTTGAAGAGCTGCGGGGACTGCGGCAGCGCGAAGAACGCGCCCGGGTCGATCCGCGCGGGCACGAGGTAGTCGCGCGCGCCCTCGGGCGTCGAGCGCGTGAGGATCGGCGTCTCGATCTCGAGGAAGTCGCGCTCGTCGAGGACCCGACGCATCGTCTGGATCACGCGATGACGCAGCGCGAGCGCGTCCTGCAACGGGCGGCGCCGCAGGTCGAGCGTGCGATGGCGCAGCCGGATCAGCTCGTCCACCGGGCCGTCCTCGTCGATTGGGAAGGGCGGCGTCTCGGCGTCGGCGTGGAGCACCAGCTCGTCGACCGCCAGCTCGATCTCCCCGGTCGGGATGCTCGGGTTGACGTTCGCGGGATCGCGCCGCACGACCGTGCCCGCCGCGCTCAGCACGTCCTCGGAGCGCAGCGCGTGCGCCGCTCTGTGCGCCTCCGGAGCGCGATCCGGATGGAAGACGAGCTGCACGATCCCGGAGCGGTCGCGCAGGTCGACGAAGATCAGGCCGCCGTGGTCGCGGCGGCGGTGGACCCAGCCGGCGACGCGCGCCGTCGTGCCCGCCCGCTCGGCGGCGAGCGAGCCCGCCCAGGCGTCGCGGTAGGCGTTCGCGCGCGGCGCGTTCATCGCGCGCCCCCGCCCCGCGCGCAGCCGACTCCGGGCTCTCGCGGCGCGTTCACGACAGCCTCCGTGCGCGCAGCACCTGATGGACCACGCCGCCCAGCTCGACGACATGCTGCTCGCCGCTCTCCATGTCCTTCACCGTCGCGCCCTCCTCGCCGAGGATCGCGACGAAGCGCGCCCCGATCCGGTCCGCCTGCTTGAGCTGTCCCTTCAACGAGCGGCCCGCCAGCTCGAGCTGCGCGCCGAGCCCGGCGCGCCGCGCCTCGTGCGCGATCTGAAAGCCGGCGGCGCGGTCCTGCTCGCGCGCGTAGGCGACGAACAGGTCGACGATCGGCGCCGCGACGGCGTGGGCGTCGGCCGCGAGCAGCATCCGCTCGATCCCCGCCGCCCAGCCGACGCCCGGCGTCGCCGGCCCGCCGAGCTGCTCGACGAGCCCGTCGTAGCGGCCGCCGCCGCCGACGCCCGACTGCGCGCCGAGCGCGTCGCTCGTGAACTCGAAGACCGTGCGCATGTAGTAGTCGAGCCCGCGCACGAGCGTCGCGTCGACCTCGTAGACGAGCCCGGCGCCGTCGAGCAGCGCGCGCACCGCCGCGAAGTGCTCGGCGTCCTCTCCGGTCAGGCGGTCGAGCAGCAGCGGCGCACCCGCCATCGCCTCGCGCGTGCCGGGGTGGTCGGCGTCGAACGCGCGCAGCGGGTTGGTCTCGATGCGCCCGCGCACCTCGTCCGAGAGCCGGTCCGCGTGCGCGTGCAGGTACGCCTGCAGCTCCTGGCGGTAGGCGGCACGCGTCTCCAGCGTGCCGAGCGAGGAGAGCCGCAGCCGCAGCTCTCTGACGCCGAGCGCGTCGAGCAGCTCGGCGAGCAGCACGATCGACTCGGCGTCGAGCGCCGGGTCGGCGGAGCCGATCGCCTCGGTGCCGACCTGCCAGAACTGGCGCTGGCGCCCGGCCTGTGCGCGCTCGTAGCGGAAGAAGGACGAGAGGTACCACAGCTTCACCGGCTGGGGCAGCTTCTGCATGCCGTGCTCGACATAGGCGCGGCAGACCGGCGCGGTCCCCTCCGGGCGCAGCGTGAGCGAGCGCCCGGAGCCGTCCTCGAACGTGTACATCTCCTTCTGCACGATGTCGGTCGAGGCGCCGACGCCGCGCGCGAACAGCTCGGTCGCCTCGAACGCCGGCGTCTCGATCCGGCGATATCCGGCGGCGCCCAGGATCCTGCGCGCGGCCTCCTCGACGGCATCGCGGCGGGCCGCGTCGTCGGGCAGCACGTCATGCGTCCCCCGCGGGGCTTTCAGCTCGGCGCTCATAGCCGGCAGGAGGCTATCGGGCGAGCGCCTGCAGGAAGGGATTCGACGCGCGCTCGGCGCCGAGCGTCGTGAGGCCCATGTGCCCCGGATGGACGGCCGTCTCGTCCGGGTAGGCGTCGAGCAGCTCGGCGATCGACTGCAAGAGGCGCGCGTGGTCGCCGCCGGGCAGGTCGGTGCGGCCGATCGAGCCTTCGAACAGCACGTCGCCGGAGAACAGCGCAACGTCGGTACCGTCCTCGTTCGCTGTCGCGTAGGTCACGTGGCCAGGGCTGTGGCCCGGTGTGAAGACGACGTCGAAGTCGATCCCGGCGAGCGTGAGACGCTCGCCGCCGGCGACGAGCTGGTCGGCCTCGTAGGACTCGAACGGCCCGAAGCCCGGCCACGGGACGTATCTCATGATGTCGGCGAGCACGCCGCGCTCGAGCTGCGGGCAGTAGACGGGCGCGCCGGTGGCCCTGGCGACGGGCGCGACAGCGCCGACGTGGTCGAAGTGCGTGTGCGTCAAGAGGATCGCGTCGAGCGTCACGCCCCACTGCTCGACCGCCGCGAGCAGGCGCGGCGCCTCCTCGCCGGGGTCGACGATCACCGCGCGGTCGCCCCCCTCGCGCCGCACCAGGAAGCAGTTCTCCTGCACCGGCCCGACGGTGAGCATGCCGACCTCGATCATCTCGACGCGTCGCGCTTCTCAGCCTGCTCGCGCAGTCTTCTCGCCTGCCGGCGGCGATAGACGAACAGGTCGGTGTAGTAGCCCATCGGGACGTAGACGGCGAGCATGAAGACGGCGATCCCGATCTTCGGCCCGAGCTGCTGGTGGCGGAAGAAGAACAGCATCAGCACGAAGAAGATCGCGGCGGCGATCAGCGCGCGGTTGAGCGCGCCGCGCCACGTCGGCGGCGTGTCGAGCCGCGCGGCGCGCACGTCTCTCGCCGACGGCTTGCGCTCGCCCGCCGTCGGTCTGCGGCCGGTGCGACCGCGCGCTTCGATCTGGCCGGCTGCGTTGCCGCGGTGCTTCGTCTGTCGCTTCTTCTTCGTCTGTGCCATCGCTGACATGCAGATTAGATGGTCGCGGCGGGCTTCCGCCGCGCAGGCCGGGATCGGGCGCGCGCGTCAAGATCCGCAGATCGCAACCGTCGGCCGTCCCCGCCGCCCCGCCCGCCCGCACCTCGCGGTCCGCCACCCCCACCGCGCGCTCGCACGCCGGCGCGGCCACCGGGTGCGGCTGCTCGCGCTGCTGGCGGTCGTCGGCCCCGGCCTGCTCGCCGGCCTCTCCGACGACGACCCCGCCGGCATCACGACCTACTCGATCCTCGGCGCCGACTACGGCTACGCGCTGCTGTGGGTGCTCGCGCTCTCGACGGTCGCGCTGATCGTCTTCCACGAGCTGGCCGCGCGCACCGGCGTCGTGACCGGCAAGGGGCTGATGCGGCTCGTGCGCGAGCGCTACGGCGCGCGGCTCTCGGCGGTCGCGCTCGGGGCGCTCGCGGTCGCCAACGTCGGCACGATCTGCGCCGAGCTGGCTGGCGTAGCGGCCGGCATGCAGGTGCTGGCGGGGACCTCGCGCTACGTGAGCGTCCCGATCGCGGCGGTCGCGGTCGGGCTGCTCGTGCTGCGCGGCTCGTTCCGTCGGGTCGAGCACGTGCTGCTGGCGCTCAGCGCGATCTTCCTGGCGTACGTGCTCTCCGGCTTCCTCGCCCACCCCGACTGGGGCGCGACCGCGCGCGGGCTCGTCGTGCCGACGCTGCCGGGCTCGCGCCACGGCCTGCTCGTGGTCGTCGCGACGCTCGGCACGACGCTCGCGCCGTGGGGCCTGGCGTTCATCCAGTCCTACGCGGTCGACAAGCGGATCGGCGTGCGCGACCTCGGCTACGAGCGGATCGACCTCGTGACCGGGGCGCTGCTGACCGGCGTGATCGGCCTGTTCGTCGTCGTCTCCTGCGCCGCGACGCTGCACGCGCAGGGGATCCACGTGCACGACGCGAGCGACGCCGCGCGGGCGCTGCAGCCGCTCGCGGGCGCGGCGGCGGGGACCTTGTTCGGCCTCGGCCTGGTCGGAGCGGCGCTGCTGGCGGCGGCGGTCGTGCCGCTCTCGACCGCCTACTCGGTCGCGGAGGCGTTCGAGCGCCCAGCCGACCTCAACGACCGCCTGCGCGACGCGCCGGTCTTCTACGGCGCCTACGCCGCCAGCATGGGGATCGCGGCCGCGCTGGTGCTGATCCCGGGCGCGCCGCTGATCCCGATCCTGTTCCTCTCGCAAGCGCTCAACGCGGTGCTGCTGCTCGTGATCCTGCCGTTCATCCGCTCGCTCGCGCGCGACCGCTCGCTGATGGGCGCCCACGCGCTCGGGCGCTGGGACGGGATCGCGACGGCGCTCGTGATCGCGCTCGTGGCGGCGTCGGTCGGCGGCCTGCTCGTGCTCAGCCTGGCATGAGCCCGGCGCGCCGCAGCGCGCGCTCGATCAGGTGCGCGTCGGGGTCGAAGCCGGGGATCGGCAGGTCGGCGGGGAAGCCATCGAACGCCGCCTCCGGCGCGAGGCCGACCAGCTCGGCAGCGGACGGCTCGGCGTGGCGGGCGATCGCGGCGACGACGTCTCTGAGCGGGGTGAGGTCGGGCCGCTCCACGTTCATCGAGATCTGGATCTCCTGCCGCCTGTCGAGGCGCAGACCGATCGCGCGCAGGCTCGGGAGGCTTTCCGGCCCGCCCTCGCGGATGCGCGCGGCGATCTCGCGCGCGGTGTCGAGCGTCGCGGGCGGACGCAGCATGACGTTGAAGGCGACGAGCGGCGGACGGGCGGCGACGAGCGTCGCGCCGGCGGACGGGTGCGCGTGCGACGGACCGAAGTCGGGCGCCAGCTCGCCGGCCGCGAGGCGCCGCGCCAGCTCCGGCGGTCCGCCGCGGCGCAGCTCCGCGCGCGTGCGCCCCTGCGCGAGCGCGCCGTAGATGAGCACCGGCAGTCTCGGATGACGCGCGAGCAGGTCGGCCGTCACGAGCGCCTCGGCGCAGGCGGCGCCGCGATCGGCGTCTCCAAGGTGCACGATCGGCGCGACGTCGAGCGCGCCGACGTGCGGGTGGACGCCCTCGTGGCGGCGCAGGTCGATCCGCTCGACGGCGACGCGGGCCCCCGCCAGCAGCGCGGGCGCGAGCGCCGCCGGCTCGCCGGCGAGCGTGAAGGCGCAGCGGTTGTGGTCGGGGTCGCGGTGGGTGGCGAGCAGGCGGACGCGGCCCGCGGCCGCGCCGTCGCCTGCGCCCGCTTCGCTCCCGCCTGCCAGCGCGTGGGCGAGCGCGTCGATCGTCTGCTCGTCGCGGCCCTCCGAGAAGTTCGGGACGGCGAGCAGGGTGGTCACAGCGTCCAGCGGCCGGCGTCGAGCACGCGCGTGCCGCCGACGTCGAGCGTCGGCTCGACGACGACCACGTCGAGGTGGATCGGGACGGCGACGGTCCCGCCGATTCCGGCGCTCGCGCCGAACGCGACGTGGACGGTGCCGAGGATCTTCTCGTCCTCGAGCACGTTGCCGGTGAGGCTCGCGGCGTCGTTCGTGCCGACGCCCAGCTCGGCGACGTTCGTCCCGTTGGGGCCGTGCTGCCGGAGGCGCTGCAGGAACTCGGGGCCCAGCGGGCCGTTGGCGGCGGTCAGGTGGCCGTCCTCGACGCTCAGCAGGACCGGCTCGGGCGAGATGCCGAGCGGAGCGAGCGACGTAGCGGCGAGCGTGCCGCGGCCGCTGAGCGGCGCGATGAAGCCCTCGCCGGCGGGCAGGTTGCCGAACTTGCTGCCGGACGAGATCTCGCCGTAGTCGGCGAGCCCTCTGCGGCCGGTCAGGTCGAGCGCGAGGTCGGAGCCGTTGGGGCAGGTGACGTGAGCGGAGTCGGCGTCCTCGAGCAGCTCGCAGATCGCCAGCGTGCGCGCCTTCAGCGCGTCGAAGTCGATCGCCATCATGCGCGCGAGCATGTCGGCGGTGACGCCGGGCAGCGTCGCGCCGCGCGCGCCGGCCTGCGTGGCCCGGCGGCGGGCCTCGGTGTGCGAGAGCGAGCGGCTGGTGGGGACGATGTAGACGTTGCAGGCGGCGAGCGCGGCAGCGACGGCCGGCGGCGGCTCGGCGCCGTCGTTCGCGCGCGGGTCCATCAGCATGAGGACGGCGTCGGCTCCGTAGCGCGCGGCGGTGTCGCGCAGCGCCCCGGCGAGCACCCGCGAGTCGCCTTCGCCGTAGTCGCCGATCACGAGCACGTTCTCGCCGCCTCTGACGTCGAGGCAGCGCCCGATGACGGTCTCCAGCGCGCGCGCGAGCTGCTGTTGCGGCGGCGAGGTCGTGCTCATGACGGAGGACCGTATCGCTTCCCCGTCGCCCACCGCCGCGGCCGGCGAGCCGCCCGGCCCGACCCCCGCCCCGCCGCTACACTTCGGCCTCCCCGCCGGAGTAGCTCAGTCGGTTAGAGCAGCGGAATCATAATCCGCGTGTCGGGGGTTCGAGTCCCTCCTCCGGCATCGCTGCTTTCTCCTGCGTGTGTCGCAGTTCTAGTGGAGCACACGCCGTCTGCCGTCCGGATCGAGTGCTTCGGAGTACCGCTCTGCAGTACCGCTGCGAGGTTCGGACGGGTGCCACCCCGGCTCACCCCCGCCCTACCCCTCCTCCCCGTCCCCGCCGCGTCGTAGGCTCCGTCGCCATGGCGATCGAGCACTTCATCTGGACCGCGCACGCGCAGCTGCGCCTCGGGCAGCGCCACCTCGACCGCCTGGAAGTCGAGCAAGCGATCCGCGAGCGCCACGATGCGCGCGAGGTGAACGACGGCCGCGCACAGTGGCTCGTGCGTGGCGAGACGGCGGCCGGCGCCGTCTTCGAGGTCATCCACTACGACGCGCACGGCGACGACATCGAGTCCCGGCAAGGCGTCCTCTACAAAGCGCTCGAGCCGCTGCTTCGTCTTCCCGATTGCAGGCTTCCTCGCCGTCTCGCAGGTCGCACACCTGTCGGCTCAGCGCCTCGGTCCTAGTCTCCGCCGCGGACGCCGACAGGAATCAGCTCACGCGCTCGTCGACGACCTCCGCCAGCACGGCCAGCTCCCGATCGAGCCGGCGCCTTGTGGCCCACGGACCGCTGATCAATCTCGCCCAGTCTGGACGAGCGGCAGTGTCAAAGCGTTCGAGACGGTCGTGCCGACCGTGCTCCTCGACGGCGTGCCGTACATCTCAGCCTTGGGCCGAGCGCCCACCTGCTACGTTTATGTACATGACCACCGTCGGCGTCGCGGAGCTGCGGCAGAACCTCAGCAAGTACCTCCAGCTCGTCGGCCGCGGCGAGCGTCTCGTCGTGACCGACCGCAACCGGCCGGTCGCGGAGCTCGGTCCCCCTTCGAGCGCCGGCGAGGCGCTCGACCGGTTGATCGCCGAAGGCCGCGTCTCGCGTCCCTCCCGCCGCGGCCTGCCCGAGCCTCTGCAGCTGACCGGCGACCCGCACGCGCTCAGCCGCGCACTCGACGAGATCCGCAACGACCGCTGACAGTGGCGCTCTTCTACCTCGACGCCTCCGCACTCGTAAAGCTCGTGCGCGAGGAGCCGGAAAGCACCGGGCTTCGCGCATACCTCGACGCAGCCGACCTCGTCTCCAGCGAACTCGTCTTGACGGAGGTCCCCCGAGCGGTTCGCCGCGCCACCGCCCACGACCCCGAGCTTCCAGCGGAGCTCCTCATCGAACGAACCGCCGAGCTGCTCGAAGCCATCGCACTGCTCCCGCTCGACCGCCCCCTGCTCACCGCCGCCGGTGCCCTCGCAGAGCCAGCACTGCGCGCCCTCGACGCGATCCACGTCGCCGCCGCGATCGACCTCACACCCATCGACGCCTTCGTCAGCTACGACGAACGCCAAAGCGCAGCCGCACGACTCGCCGGACTGCGCACCACAGCACCCGGACGCTGACGCGCGGCGGCCTCGTGGCTCATGCCTCCTCAGGAGGCCCTGGAAGCGCCGTCCGCCGCTATCTCTGTGGCGATCACACATAGGATCTTGGCGATGCACGCTCGCCGATGGCCCCGGCCCGCATCATGACTGCAACGCGCGCGGAGGAAGGCAGCCGTGTCTGAGGCGCGCCTGCTTCCCGAGCAGAGAGCCCGCCAGCGCATCGACGCGCTCTTGCGCGAGGCCGGTTGGGTGATCCAGGACATGCGCGAGATCGATCTTGCGGCTGCTCGCGGCGTCGCCGTCCGGGAGTTCCCGACCGCCAGCGGCCCGACCGACTATCTGCTGTTCGTCGACAGCAAGGCGCTCGGCACGATCGAGGCCAAGAAGGAGGGCGAGACGCTGCTCGGGGTCGAGACGCAGGCCGATCGCTACAGCGCCGGCTTCGCCGAGACGGTCAAGACGCGGCCGGTCCCGCATGTGCGCCTGCCCTTGCCCGTCCATTACCTCACCACCGGTGTCGAGACGCTGTTCACCAACCGGCTGGATCCGGCCCCGCGCCCGCGCGAGGTCTTCGCCTTCCACCGCCCCGAGACGCTCCTCGAGTGGGCGCAGGCCGAGCACTCGCTTCGTGCCCGGCTCCGTCAGATTCCGCCGGTCAGCCGCGCGTTCCTGCGCCCGCACCAGATCGACGCGATCGAGCGGCTCGAGGAGTCGCTGCGCGCCGACCGCCCGCGCGCGCTGGTCGATATGACGATGGGCGCGGGCAAGACGTTCGTCGCCGTCGACGAGGCATATCGGCTGCTGCGATTCGCCGGCGCGAAGCGGCTGCTGTTCCTGGTCGACCGCATCAATCTCGGCCAGCAGGCGGAGAAGGAGTTCAAGAGCTACGTCTCGCCGGACGACGGGCGCAAGTTCTCCGAGCTCTACAACGTCCAGCTGCTGCGCTCCAACCGCATCGATCCGGCCTCCCAGGTCGTGATCACGACGATCCAGCGCCTCTACTCGGTCCTGCGCGGTCAATCCGATGCGGAGTTCGATCCCGCCACCGAGGAGGAGTCGTTCTTCGAGACGCAGACGGAGGCGGACCGCGACGAGGCATCCGTGCCGATCGAGTACCGAGCGGCTGTGCCGATCGAGACGTTCGACTTCATCTTCACCGACGAGTGCCACCGCTCGATCTACGGCACGTGGGGGCAGGTGCTCGACTACTTCGACGCCTTCCTCACCGGCCTGACCGCCACGCCGTCGAAGTTCACCTACGCGTACTTCAACGGCAACGTCGTCGCCGAGTACTCGCACGAGCAGTCGGTCATCGACGGGATCAACGTCGACTACACCGTCTACCGCATCGACACGGAGATCACCCGCCACGGCTCGACGATCGAGGCCGGCGAGTGGGTCAAGATCCGCGACCGCTACTCACGCACCGAGGCGCTGCGGGAGCTCGACGACGCGGTCTCCTACGACCAGGCCAAGCTCGACCGAGCCGTCTCCTCGCCCGACCAGATCCGCACGGTCGTCCGCACGTTTCGCGACAGGGTGCGGACGGAGATCTTCCCCGGCCGCGCCGAGGTGCCGAAGACGGTCTTCTTCTGCAAGACCGACGCCCACGCCGACGACGTGTTGAGGATCGTTCGCGAGGAGTTCGGCCGCGGCTCGGACTTCGCACGCAAGATCACCTACAAGACGCAGGGCTCGACCCTGCAGCACATCCAGGACTTCCGGACCGACCCGTCCTTCCGGATCGCCGTCACCGTCGATCAGGTCTCGACCGGGACCGACATCAAGCCGATCGAGTGCTTGGTCTTCATGCGCATGGTCGGCTCGCGCGCCCTGCTCGAGCAGATGAAGGGCCGTGGCGTGCGCCGCATCGACGACGACGAGTTCTGGGCGGTGACGCCCGGTGCGCTCGAGCAGGGCGTCCGCAAGGACCACTTCGTGATCGTCGACTGCGTCGGCATCACCGACGAGGACCGTGCCTGGGCGGAGACCAAGCCGCTTGATCGACAGCCGACCGTCCCGCTCCAGCGCCTGCTGCAGGACGTGGCGCTCGGCGCAGTCACCGCCGACCTCGCGTCGACGCTCGGCGCGCGGCTCAAGCGGCTGGAGAACAAGCTCGACGCCGAGGACCTCACCGAGTTCGCGCGTCTCGCCGGTCACTCCATGCGCGCGACGGCCGAGGCGCTCATCGACGCCGCCAAGGTCGAGAGCGCAGTCGCCCTCGCCGGCCAGGGCTCGGGTCGGACACCCAGGCACGAGCAGATCGACGACGCGCGGCTGGAGCTCGCGCTCGAAGCGACAAGGTCCCTCACAGCCCCGGTGCGCGCGCTGCTGCTCGAGCTGCAGGAGCGGAGCGAGATCGTGATTGACCTTTCGAGCCAGGATCGTCTGATCTCAGCGGGCTTCGTGGACACGGGAGAGGCCGAGCAGATCGCGCAGTCGTTCACGCAGTGGATCGAGGAGCACCATGACGAGTACGCGGCGCTGCAGGCATGCTTCGAGCAGCAGCCGCACCGGCGGCGCCTCGGCTACGAGGACATCAAGGCGCTCGCGCGCGCGATCGAGCGGCCGCCGCTGAACCTCACGCGCGAGAGGCTCTGGGCCGCGTACCGGAAGCTCGATGCGTCAAAGGTCCGCGGCGAGGGCGGCCGCGTCCTCACCGACATCGTCTCGCTGGTGCGGTTCGCACTGGGCGCCGACGAGGAGCTGGTGCCGCACGTAGACGTCGTGCAGCTGCGCTATGACGTCTGGATCGCCGAGCAGACGCAAGACGGACGCACCTTCTCGCCCGGGCAGGCCCGGTGGCTGGAGATGGTCCGCGACCACATCGCCACCTCCATGACGATCGAGACCGAGGACTTCGACCTCGAGCCCTTCGTGGAAGAGGGCGGCCTCAACGGCGCCTACGAGGCATTCGGCGACGAGATCGGCCCGCTGCTCGAGGAGCTCAACGCGAGCCTCGGTGGGGCGTGAGCAGCACAGCGCAGCCTGACGCCGCGCTCCCCGAGGGCTGGAGCGAGCGCAGCGTGGGCGAAGTCGTCCCCTTCAGCTATGGCAAGGCGCTGCCGGCAAAGCGTCGCACGGAAGGACGGGTCGGCGTCTACTCCTCGGCGGGGCTGATTGGCTCACACGACGAGGCGCTGGTGGAGCAGCGCGCGGTCGTCGTGGGCCGCAAGGGAGCCGCCGGCAACGTGCTGTCCACCGGCGGACCGGCATGGGTCATCGACACGGCGTACTTCGCGGTCCCACCGGACTCGCTCCGGCTCGAGTATCTGGCGTTCGCCCTGAGCGCAGCGCAGCTGCAGCGGCTGGATCAGTCGACAGCCGTACCGAGCTTGTCGCGAGACGACCTGCACAATGTCACCCTGCGGCTGCCGCCGCTCAGCGAGCAAGACCGGCTGGTGGAGCTCATCCGGCGAGCAATCGAACGGATCGAGCGAGCAACGCAGGCGCTCGACCGAGGTCTCCAGCTCTCGCGCGCACTGCGGCTCTCTCTGCTCAACCGGCTGCGGCCGAGCGAAGCGCCGATGGTCAAGGTCAAGGATGTCGGCGACGTGTTTGTCGGCGCGACGCCCAGTCGCAAGAACCCCGAGAACTGGGAGGGCGACGTCCCATGGGTCTCGAGCGGCGAAGTCGCGTTCTGCCGCATCCGCGAGACGAACGAGCACATCAGCCGCGCGGCCATGGGCAACGCCGCGCGCCGGCTCCATCCACCAGGCACGGTCCTGCTCGCGATGTACGGCGAGGGCCGGACACGCGGGCAGGCAGCGGTGTTGGACATCGAGGCGGCTACCAACCAGGCCGTCGCCGCCGTTCGCCTCGACGAGTCGGCGATGCTTCCCGACTACCTCTATCTGTGGCTGGTTCGCCAGTACGCCGCGCTCCGGCAGATCGGCCACGGCGGCCAGCAGGTCAACCTGAACAAGGACCTGGTCAGCGCGATCGAGGTTCCGTGCCCCCCGCTGACTGCGCAGCGCGCGCTTGTGGCGAGGATCGCCGGCGCTCTGTCACAGCTCGATGTCTTCGAGGCACGACTCCGCGTGGGCGCAACGCAAGCGGATGTGCTGCGTCGCGCCGTCATGTACCGCGCGACCATGGGCCTGCTCCGAGGACGCAGGCAGCCATGAAGCGCCCGATCTCCGATCACTCCCGCGCGCTTGTCCAGAAGCTGTGGAGCTACTGCACCGTCCTGCGCGACGACGGCATGAGCTACGGCGACTACGTCGAGCAGCTCACCTACCTGCTGTTCCTCAAGATGGCGCACGAGCGGACGCAGCCGCCGCGGAACGAGACCTCTCGGATCCCGGCTGGCCATGACTGGCCGTCGCTGCTTGAGAAGACGGGCCCCGAGCTCGAGGTCCACTACATCGAGATCCTGCGCGAGCTTGCCAAGCAGGACGGGTTGCTCGGCCTGATCTTCCGCAAGTCTCAGAGCAAGATCCAGGACCCGGCCAAGCTGCGCCGGCTGATCGTCGACCTCATCGATCCCGAGACGTGGACCGGCATCGACGCGGACGTCAAGGGCGACGTATACGAGGGCCTGCTCGAGAAGAACGCAGCCGACCTCAAGTCCGGCGCCGGTCAGTACTTCACGCCGCGCGCGCTGATCAAGGCGATCGTCGACGTCATGCAGCCCGGTCCCGACATGACGGTGGCCGACCCCGCATGCGGCACCGGCGGCTTCCTGCTCGCCGCCCACGACTTCATCGCGGAGCACCATCTGCTGGACCGCGACCAGAAGAAGTTCCTGCGCGATCACGCCCTGCGCGGCAACGAGATCGTCGACAACACGGCACGCCTGTGCGCGATGAACCTCTACCTGCACGGAGTCGGCGGCGCGACCGTCGATGCCACCCCGCCGGTCACGGTCGGTGACGCCCTCCTGCAGGAGCCCGCCGAGAAGGTCGACATGGTGCTCGCCAATCCGCCGTTCGGGAAGAGATCCTCGATCACCATGGTCGGCGAGGACGGCAGGGCCGCCAACGGCGTCGTCATCGCCCGACAGGACTTCTGGGCGACGACGTCCAACAAGCAGCTGAACTTCCTGCAACACATCCGCTCGATGCTCAGGATCGGCGGCGAGGCGGCGGTCGTCCTGCCCGACAACGTCCTCTTCGAGGGCGGCGCCGGCGCGACGATCCGCAAGCGGCTCCTGCAGGAGTGCGACCTGCACACGATCCTGCGCCTGCCCACGGGCCTCTTCTACGCCCAAGGCGTCAGGGCGAACGTCCTCTTCTTCACGCGCAGAGCGCCGTCCGGCGAGCCCGCGACCACGTACGTGTGGGTCTACGACTTCCGCACCAACCAGCGCTTCACGCTCAAGACGCGCGCCATGACGCGCGCCGACCTGCAGCCGTTCGTCGAGGCATACATGCCCGGCCACCGCCATGAGCGCGTCGAGTCCGAGCGCTTCAAGCGTTGGAGCTACGAGGAGGTGCGGGGACGCGACGGCTTCAACCTCGACGTCTGGGCCAGCGTCAAGGACGCGTCGCTCACCGATGCGTCCAGCCTCCCCGCGCCCGACCTGATCGCCGCGGAGATCATCGAGGAGGTCAGCGCCGGCCTCGCGGAGTTCGCCGCGCTCGCCGCGGAGCTCGAAGGCGACGACGGCGCTGGCGACCACAGGGCCGCCGAGCTGGACGGCGTCAAGGCGCTTGTCGAGGACGTCGAGCTCTAGGCGGCGCGGCGGCGCCCGCCGGCCGCCTGCCTCGATCGCGCGGACCTCGCCGCGAGCGAGCTGGCCCTGACGGAAGTGCCGCGGTCAATCCGCCGGGCTGACCCTGACCGTCCGCCTCCGTACCGCCCCCACCCCCGCAACCGTAGTGCCCCGCGATGGCGGACCGGCTCGCGCGCCGTAGCGTCAACCCGAGCACCAACGGCAACACGGCAGAGGAGCGCAGCAGATGCCCGAGACGATGAAGGCGGCGATCTTCGAGGGACATGAGCGGATCGTGCTGGGCGAGCGGCCGATCCCGCGGTGCGGCCCGACCGACGCGATCGTGAAGGTGACGCTGACGACGATCTGCGGCACCGACGTCCACATCTGGCGCGAGGAGTACCCGGTCGAGCAGGGGCGGATCGTCGGGCACGAGCCGGTCGGCACGATCCACGAGCTCGGCGAGGCGGTCGCCGGCTACGCGGTCGGCGACCGCGTGCTCGTCGGCGCGATCACGCCCTGCGGGACCTGCTTCTACTGCCAGAACCACGTCGAGGCGCAGTGCTCGGGCCACGAGGACGACTGGCAGATGATCGGCGCCTGGCGCCTCGGCAACGCGATCGACGGCGTGCAGGCCGAGTACTTCCGCGTCCCCTACGCGCAGGCGAACCTCGCGAAGATCCCCGACGACATGACCGACGAGCAGTGCGTGCTGCTCGCCGACATCGCCTCGACCGGCATCTCCGCCGCCGAGACGGCCGAGGTCGCGATCGGGCAGACGGTCGCCGTCTTCGCGCAGGGCCCGATCGGCCTCTGCGCGACCGCCGGCGCGCGCCTGAAGGGCGCCGCGCTGATCATCGCCGTCGACGCGATCGAGGGCCGCCTCACGCTCTCGCGGCAGATGGGCGCCGACGAGGTCGTCGACTTCACGCAGCAGGACCCGGTCGCGGCGATCAAGCGGCTCACCGGCGGGCGCGGCGTCGACGTCGCGATCGAGGCCCTCGGTAAGCAGCAGACGTTCGAGTGGTGCCTCGACGCGACCCGCCCCGGCGGCATCATCTCCTCGCTCGGCGTCTACGGCGGCAAGCTGGAGGTGCCGCTGGAGTCGTTCGTCTACGGGATCGGCGACAAGCAGATCCGCACCACCCTCTGCCCCGGCGGCAAGGAGCGCATGCGCAAGCTCATGGAGATGGTCCGCCACGACCGCCTCGACCTCTCCCCGCTCATCACGCACCGCTTCTCGCTCGAGCAGATCGAGGATGCCTACGAGCTCTTCGGCAACCAGCGCGACGGCGTCGTGAAGGTCGCGCTGACCCCCTGACCCGCGTCCCCGCGCGCGGGGTCGCCATCATTAGACGCGATGGCGACCCCGCCTCCCCGTCCCGACGTCGCGACGCGCACCGACTGCGAGGCGCTCGTGCGCGCGTTCTACGCCAAGGCGATGAGCGATCCTGTCATCGGCTGGCTGTTCACCGACGTCGCGAGACTCGATCTGGAGGCGCACGTCCCGCAGATCGCCTCCTTCTGGGAGACGGTGCTGCTCGGCGCCAAGAGCTACAGCGGCACCCCGTTCGAGCCGCACGCGCGCCTGCACGCGAAGGCGCACCTGCGCGCCGGCCACTTCGGCCGCTGGCTGGCGCTGTGGAACGAGACGGTCGACGAGCTGTTCGCAGGCCCGACCGCCGCGCTCGCCAAGGCGCACGCGCTGCGCGTCGCGCAGGCGTTCCACGCGCGGCTGCAGTCCTACCCGGCGCCGCCGCTCGGCCCCGACGACGAGGCGTCGGACCCGCCGCCCGCGGGCGACCCGCGCCTGCTCGTCACCCGGCACGGGCCGGCGACGCCGACCGAGCGGTGAAGCCGCGGATCAGCTGCGCCGTCTCGAGCGGGACGTCGAGCTGCGGCAGATGCCCGACGCCGTCCAGCTCGACCCAGTCCGCCTGCGGCAGCCACTCCTCGCGGAAGCGCGCGGCGGCGCCGGGCCATCTCAGGATCCGGTCGGCGGTCCCCCACACGACCCGTACCGGGCAGTCGATCCGCTCGGCGTCGAGCGTCCAGCCGTGCTCGGTCGCATGCGCGACGAGCGGGTCGACGGCGGCGCAGCTCGCCGCGCCGCGGATCTGATGCGAGAGCAGCGCCGGCGGGATGTGCTCGAAGCGCTCCGCGGTCATCAGCGTCGCGCGGCGCCGCCCCTCCGGCGTGGAGACGATCTGGTCCGCATACGGCGCAGCGCCGCTCAGCAGCTCCTGCATCGAGACGAAGTAGGCGAGCGTCTCCTTCCACGACTCGTCGCCGGGCGCCCAGCCGCCGGCCGGCGCGAGCGCGACGACGCTGCGCGCCCGCCCGCGCGCCGCGAGGTGCAGCGCGACGTAGCCGCCGAGCGAGTTGCCGACGACGTGCGCGGCGCTGAAGCCGGCCGCGTCCATCGCCTGCTCGACGGCGTCGGCGAGCGCCGCCTCGTCCGCGCCCGGCGGCAGCGCCGGGCCGCCCGCGTGGCCGGCAAGCGTCGGCGCCAGCACGTCGTGCTCCCGCTCCAGTGCCGGCAGCACGAGCTCCCACGTGCGCCAGGTGTCGGTGAAGCCGTGCAGCAGCAGCAGCGGCTCGCCGGAGCCGCCGCGGTGCGCGGGCGTGAAGGCGACGTCCATCGCGCAGCACGCTACCGGCGTGCGGCAGCGCGCGAGACGGTCACCGCGACGACACCGCGCGGCAAGCCGGCGTTGCGGCGCGCGAGGGGCGGGAAGCGCTTGAGGTGGACGAGCACCACGCGAAACGGAGACGAACCATGGCACCGCGCACTCTGGAGGAGCAGCTGGTCGCGTCGTTGCGCGACGCGCACGCGATCGAGCAGCAGGCGCTCGCGCAGCTCAAGCGCGCGCCGCGGATCGCCGGCGACGAGGCGCTGGCGCAAGCCCTGCGCGAGCACGAGCCCGAGACCGAGCGCCACGAGCAGCTCGTGCGCGAGCGGCTGCGCGCACACGATGCGACGCCCTCGACGCTCAGAGACCTCGCCGGCACCCTCAGCGGCGCCGGCTTCGCGATCTTCGCGGGCGCGCAACCCGACACGCCCGGCAAGCTGGCGACGCACGCGTTCGCCTACGAGCACCTCGAGCTGGCCAGCTACGACTTGCTGGCACGCCTCGCCGAGCTGGCGGACGACCACGACACCGCCGTCGTCGCGCGGCGCATCCGCGGTGAGGAGGCGGCGATGGCCGACCGCCTCGAAGTGCTCTTCCAGCGCACTGCGACCGCGTCGCTGCAGACCGCCGCCACCGCGGACGACCCCGCCGAGCGCCTCACCGGCTACCTCGCCCACGCGCACGCGATCGAGGTGCAGGCCGAGGCGATGCTGGAGCAGGCCGTCGAGATCGGCGGCGCCCCCGCGCTGGAGCGTGCCTACGCGGAGCATCTGGAGCAGACGCGCGGCCACCTGGCCGCGCTGGAGCGCCTGCTCGAGGAGCGTGACGCGACGCCCTCGAAGGTCAAGGACGCCGCGCTGAAGCTCGGGGCGCTCAACTGGGGCGGCTTCTTCCAGGCGCAGTCGGAGACGCCGGCGAAGCTCGCTGCGTTCGCCTACGCCTTCGAGCACCTCGAGATCGGCGCCTACGAGCACCTGCGGCGGGTCGCGCAGGCAGCCGGGGACGAGCACGTCGCGACGCTCGCCGGGCGGATTCTCGGCGAGGAGCAGCGCGCGGCGGAGACCGTCCACGCGAGCTTCGACGCCGCGGTGCGCGCGTCGCTCGCGGCGGTCGGGGCGGCGAGCTAGGCGGCCGGCGCGAAGCGCGCGAAGTAGCCGAGCGGACTGCCGCGGCGGCGCTCGAAGCGCAGCCCGGCGCGCTCGGCGCGCTCGCGCAGCCGGCCCGGGGCGACCCAGTGCGGGTCGCCGAGCAGCTCGCCCACGACCACGCGCCCGCCGGGCTTGACGACGCGCGCCAGCTCGCGCAGCGCCGCCTCCTGGTCCGGGATCTCCCCGAGCACCGTCACGAGATAGGCGCCGTCGAACGTGTCCGCCGAGAACGGCAGCGCGCAGGCGTCGCCCTGCAGCGCGACGATGTTGGCGATCCCGCGCCGCTCGGCGCGCAGCAGCGTGTGGTCGAGCATCTCCTGCTGGAGGTCGAAGACGTCGAGGTGCCCGGGCGCGATCCAGCCGGCGACCTCGAGCGCGTAGTAGCCGGTGCCGGGCCCGATCTCCAGCAGCCGCTCGCCCGCCTGCGGCTCCAGCGCCTCGCGCAGCCGCGGGCGCGTGATCAGCGGGTGCGGCGCCTGCACCCAGAAGCGCTGGTTGTAGGGGCACGCCGACGGGTTGCGCCGCCACCACAGCGCGGCGCCGGCGACGGCCGCCGCGCCGAGCGCTCCCGCGCGCAGGATCGCGATGCGCATGCCCTGGAGTCTCGCACCCCGGCGCGCGCCCCGGGGCAGCTCCGGTACGGTCGCCACAGGATGTCCGCTGCGCGCGACGACGCCGACGCGCTGCGCGGCCTGGAGGCCGTGCCGCTCGCGCTGCCGCAGGGGTTGGAGCTGGAGTGGCTCGGCGTCTCCGGCTACCGCATCGCCTGCGAAGGCGTCTCGCTCTACGTCGACCCCTACGTCTCGCGCGTGCCGCTGCGCAGCCTGCTGCTGCGCCGCACCGCGCTGCCGGACGCGACGCCGCTGCAGCGCTGGATCAGGCCGACAGGCGACGTCGCCGGCGTGCTCGTCGGCCACACGCACTTCGACCACGCGGTCGACGCGCCGGCGATCGCGCGGCGCTATCGCGCGCCGGCGTACGGCTCCGCCTCGCTCGTGAGGCTGATGCAGCTGCATGGGCTCGGCGGCCTCGCCGTCGAGGTCGAGCCCTACCGCCGCTACGAGCTCGGCCCGTTCGTCGTCTCCTTCACGCCGAGCGCTCACTCGAAGCTGCTGCTCGGCAGGCGCGTGCCGTTCGACGGCGAGCTGAGCTGCGACCACCTCCATGGCCTCACCCCCGGCGCCTACCGCTGCGGGCAGGTGTGGGGCATCCGCATCGAGGTCGCCGGGATCGCCTTCTACCACCAGGGCAGCGCGAACCTGATCGACGCGGCGCTGCGCGAGGAGCCCGTCGACGTGTTCCTCGCGGGGGTCGCCGGGCGCGCGGTGACGCCGCGCTACTGGGAGCGCGTGCTGCCGCGCCTGGACCCGCGCGTGGTCGTGCCGACGCACTATGACGACTTCTTCAAGCCGCTCGGCGCCGAGCTGGACTTCGTGCGGCGCGTGCGGCTGGAGACGATCCCCGGCGAGATCCACGCCGTCAGCCGCGACGCGACGCTCGCGGCGCTGCCGCGCACCGACGCCGCACAGCCGTGAGCGCGACGACGGGCAGCCTCACGCAGCGCTTCCAGCGCGCCCGCGGCGACCGCTCGCTCGCCGTGCTCGAGGGCTTCCACGCGCTCAAGCATGCGCTGCGCTTCGGCGCGGAGGTCGAGGTCGTCGCGGCGGCCGATCCCGAGGCGCTCGAGCGGATGGCGGCCGAGCTGGCGCCCGACCTCGCCGGGCGCCTCCGCGCGCTCGCGGGCGAGCCGGTCGCGCCTGAGCTGCTGCGTACGCTCGCGCCGCAGATCCCGCGCACGCAGGTGCTCGCGCTCGCGCGCCGGCCCGCGTTCGACGTGGGCGCGCTGCGGGCGCGCGGCGACGCCCCGCTCGTCCTGCTGGAGGACCCGCGCGATCTCGGCAACGTCGGCGCGGTCGTGCGGGTGGCCGCGGCTGCCGGGGCGGCCGGCGTCGTCACGACCGGCATGCACGACCCGTGGGATCCGGGCGCGCTGCGCGGCTCCGCCGGGCTGCACTTCGCATTGGCGGTCGGGCGCGCGGACGGCTTCGCCGACGCGCTCGCCGCGGGCGGCCGGCCGCTGCTGGCACTCGACCCCGACGGCGAGCTGCTCGACCCCGCGGCTGTGCCGGCCGATGCCGTGCTCGCGTTCGGGACCGAGCGCCACGGCCTCTCCGATGCGCTGCTCGCGCGCGCCGACGCCCGCCTGCGTCTGCCAATGCGCGCGGGCGTCTCGAGCGTCAACCTCGCGGCGGCGGTCGCCGCCGTCCTTTACGCGTGGCGACTCAGCGGCGGTGCTTCGGCTGCGGCGCCGTCAGCTTCAGTGTGAATCTGAACGTTCTGCCGCCGAGCACCACCGTCACCGTCACCTTCGCGCTGTGCAGCCTGCGCAGCTGCGCGAGCGCTCTGCCGCTCAGCTTGACGGTCAGCTTCACGCGCCCGCTCTTGGGCACGGTGAACGAGCGCGCCCCGAACGAGATCGCCTTCGTCCGGCCGTGCCTGGGGATCGTGAAGCGGATTCTCCCGTGCAGCCCGGCCTTCGCGCGGAACGCGAAGGTGAACGCATTGTGCGCGCTGAGCGTCGCCTTGGTCGTCACGTGCGCCGGCTTGGCGACCGGTCTCGACGGCGGGGCCGCCGCCGCGGTCGCGAACGTCTGGTCCGCGCCGTAGCTCACCGCGATCCCGCCGCGCAGCGCGACGACGCGGAAGTGATAGGTCGTCTTCGGCGCAAGGCCGGAGACGCCGGCGCTCTGCGCGACGGCGCCGTTGCCGGCGCCCGCAGGGGCCTCCGCGGTCGAGGAGCCGTACGCGCTCGTCGTGCCGTAGTCGAAGCGATAGCTCGTGGCAGCGCCGCCGGGGTCGACCGACCCGCCGAGCGTCGCGCCCGTCGGCGTGACACCGCTCGCGGCGCCGGTCGTCGCGGCGGGGAGCGCCAGGCCCGCCGAGCAGGCCGGCTGCGCGGTGTCGATGCTCCAGCCGTTGAGCGTGCCCTGGTCGGGCGTCGCCTCGTCGGTCATTCTCAGCGTCCACGTGCCGGCGCGGTCCTGGCCGGCGAGCGCGGCGAGCGGCTCGTCGGGCACGAACGAGCCGCTGAGCGTCGTCAGCGCGCTGCCTCTGGCGATGTCCTGGATCGACTGCGACGCGCTGTCGTCGAACGTGATCGGCCCGTTCCAGTGGTCCGCCGAGCCGAAGCCGTCGTCGCTGAGGCCGGGCCGCTCGAGCAGGTCGATCGTCTGACCGCCCGGCGCCGTCAGCCGCGCGCGCAGGTCGCCGACGTAGTTCTGCGTGACGTTGACCGTGACGCGCAGGTGATCGATCCGCCCGCCGGTCGGCACAGTGAGCGTCGAGACGGCGTTCGTGCTCGTCGGGCTGCCGTCGAGGATCGTCTTCGGGAACGCGTCGCTCGACGCGAAGACGCTGTCGCCGCTGCCGAGCGAGAGCACGACCGGTACGTCGAGCGCGCCCTGGTCGCTCGTGACGTGCAGCGTGAGCGCCAGCTGGCTCCCGCACGCCACCGAGGAGGCGAGCGCGACCGCGAACGGCGCCGCGTTCTGCCCGCGGGCGCCGGCGGCGATCGACCCGTAGTCGGCGTCGGGCGCGAGGACGGAGACGCCGGCGACGACGCTGCTCAGCGTGCCGTGCACGTTCGTGAGCCCGACGAGGCCGGGGTTCTCGAGCGAGACGCCGACCCGCAGCACCTCCCCCGGCTCGGCGACGCCGTTGCCGTCCCCGAGCGGCGCGGCGTCGTCGAGCGTCGTGGCACCCGTCTCGACGAGGTGCGGCGTTGTGAAGGACGGGATCGCGCGCGTCGCGTTCGGGCTCGTGGTTGTCGCGCCGTAGCCCATTCCGCGCGTGGCGAAGACCTGCCAGATCGCATCATGGTCCGCACCGCCGGCCTCCTGGTCGGCGAGCAGGATCGCGTCGCGCTCGTCGAGGAACGTCGGCTCGGCCGGCGAGAGGCGCATCGCGTTCGTGATCAGCCGCCGTGCCGTCGAGGCGCCGAGCGCCTTGCGCAGGTCCCACAGCGTCTCGGACCAGATCTCGCCGTCGTCGTGGACCTCGAAACGCGGCGTGCTCGCGTCGTAGGAGCCGACGCGGCCGAGGTCGGCGTAGGTGAAGCCGCCCGGGCCGGCGGTCACCGACCCGCCGCAGTTGGGCGCGGAGGAGCCGACCGAGCAGTCGAGCGGCTGGTTGCGGATGCCGTGCGCGGCGTCGCCTGTGACGTACTGGCCGACGACCACCTCGCCGTCGGCCGGCGTGTCGGCGACGAGGCCGTTGGCGACGAGGTAGTCCATCGCGTACCAGTCGCTCCAGCCCTCGCCCATCGCGCGGCCCTGGTTCTCGTTGAGGCCGTTGGCGTTGTCGATCAGGCGGTTCGAGAGCCCGTGCGTGTACTCGTGATAGACGACGCTCGCGTCGTCGCCGCCGTTGACGTCGGGGAAGCTGCCGCCGAACAAGTACATCTGCATGCGCGGCGACGTGCCGTCTGGGAACGTCGCCATGTTGGCGTTGTTGAAGAACGGGCCGTTCGGGCTGGTTGCGAAGACCGAGTCGTCCGCCTCGGCCTGGACCGGGTCGGCGCCCTCGAAGTTGTGATCGCCGCTCGTGAAGCCGATGTCCGGCTGCGCGAGCCAGTCGTGGAAGTTGTTGACGAAGTAGAAGACCTGCGTCGTCGCCTGGCGACGGTTGGTCTCCTCGGTCGTGAAGTCCGACTCGTTCCACGTGCAGAACGTGCAGACGCCCGTGAAGAAGCTGACCGGGTAGTTCCAGTCGGTGCCGCCGCTGGGCGGGACCTCCTCGTTGAATCTTGGGTCCGCGCTCGTCTCGGCCGCGTCGTCGTTGTTGACGTCGGCGTAGGCATGCGCGTCGGGCCCGGTCAGCGTCGTCGCCGACGGCGCCAGCCATCTGGCGAGGTCGACGGTGTGCGCGGTGCCGCCGCTCGCGGCACCCGGGTGGAACTCGTAGACGGAGGCGTTCGAGACGGCGAAGCGCGTGAGATCGCGGCGCGCGAGAACCTCGCCGGTGGCGGCGTCGACGACCTCGTCGTACATGTAGGGCTCCTCGCCGGCGACGAACACCCGCCAGGCGAGTCGGTCGCCGGACGGCGCGTCGAACGCGACGAGGCGGGCGCTGTCGCCGTTGGAGAACGTCGTGCGCCGCTGGGCGCCCGCGTGAGCGATCCCGCGCGGCAGGCCGCCGGCGCCGCCGACGTCGTTCTGCGCGATCTCGAGCGCCTGCGAGGCGCTCAGCGCCGGCGTCGCCGACGAGATCGCGAGGCCGCCGAGCGGCGGCCCGCTCGCGGTCACGACGCGGCCCTCGCGATCGACGTGGACGCGCAGCTCGCTGTCATAGGCGGGGATGCCGCCGCTCACGGGCGCCCACGTGAGGTGCGTGACGCCGTCGTTCGAGGTCGTGCGGTCGACGAGCTGCAGCGCGTCGATCTGCGCGGCGGTGAGGCCGAGCACGTCGGCGTGCGCGCGCACCCAGGCGAGCGCGACCGCGGCCGGGTCGCCGGCCTGCGGGCCGCTGAGGAAGCCGTTCGTGCGGTCGAGCACGCGCACGCCGCCGCCGACCGGGTCGGTCGCGAGGTGCGCCTCGATCCCGAGCCGCTCGACGAACGCGTGGCGGGCGCCGCTGACCGCGGCGGGCACCGGCGTCCGCTCGCCGCTGCGCACGTCGAGCTGGGGCCGCGCGCCCGCCGGCTGACCGGCGCGGATCGCCCCCGCCGGGGCTGCGCCGAGCGCCAGGGCGGCGATCGCGATTGCCATCGTCAGCGTCCGTCGTCCGTCCATCGCGCCTCTGCCTCCGCGTTCGCCCCGTCCGAGGTGCATTCGGCGCGGGAGGCTATCCGTCCGCACCGCCCGCGGTCAACGCGCGCTACGTCATGGCGCGCACCCGATTCCCAGCCCGCTCTCAGGCGGGCGTGCTGTCATCGATGCCGTCGTTCCGTCACCGACCGAGGAGCACGGACCGTGGAGAGCAGACGCAAGCGGGCGGTCGCGATCGGCGCCGTGGCTGCCCTGGCGGCGGCCGGCGGCGGCGTCGCCTACGCCGCCGCGACCAGCGGACAGAGCCAGCGCGACGCGCTGCTCAGAGACGCCGCACAGCGCCTCAACGTCACGCCCGACCAGCTCAGATCCGCGTTGCAGGGCGCGTTCGCCGACCAGCTCGCGCAGGCCGTGAAGGACGGCCGCGTGACCCAGCAGCAGGCCGACCGCATCAAGCAGCGCATCCAGCAGAACGGCGTGCCGCTCGGCGGCCCGGGCGGCGGCCCGGGCTTCGGACCGGGCCGCGCCGGCGGCCCGCTCGGCTTTGGCCCCGTCCGCGTCGGCCTCGACGCGGCCGCGAGCTATCTCGGGCTCAGCAGAGCCGACCTTGTCAGAGCGCTCCGGTCCGGCAAGACGCTCGCACAGGTCGCCAGAGCGCAGGGCAAAGCGGTCGACGGGCTGCAGCAGACGCTGCTCGACGCGGCCAGAGCGCGGCTCGACAGAGCACTCGCGAGCAGACGCATCACGCAGGCCCAGCACGACGCGATCCTCAGAGGACTCCAGCAGCGAATCGCCGACCTCGTGAACGGCAGAGGTCCGCGGATGGGCATGCGCTTCGGCTTCCGCGGCGGCCCGGGCGGGCCGCCGCCGTGGGGCGCCCCGCCCGGGCACCCCTGACCCTCCGGTGAGGCGGCTCCGCACGGCGGTGCGGAGCCGCGCGATCCGTCCGGCGCGGGGGCGACCCTCTGGGTCATGCGCCTGCTGCACACCGCCGACTGGCACCTCGGACGCGCCTTCCACGGCGAGGACCTGCTGGGTGCGCAGGCGGCGTTCGTGGACTTCCTCGTCGACGTCGCGCGCGAGCAGCGAGTCGACGGGATCCTGATCGCGGGCGACCTCTACGACCGCGCCCTGCCGCCGGTCGATGCGGTGCGGCTCGCGAGCGAGGCGCTGGCGCGGCTGGCGGAGCACGCGCCGGTCGTCGCGATCTCCGGCAACCACGACTCCGCAGCGCGGCTCGGCTTCGGCGCGGAGCTGCTCGCGCGCGCGGACGTGCACGTGCGCACCGACCCGCTCGCCGTCGCGGATCCGATCCCGCTCGGGGACGGCTGCGTCTACGCCGTCCCCTACCTCGAGCCGGACCTGGCGCGCGGGGCGCTGGGCATCGAGGAGCGCAGCCACGCCGCGGCGGTCTCGGCGGCGATGGCGCAGATCCGCGCGGACGCCGGCGCGCGCTCCGGGCCGGTCGCCGTGATGGCGCACGCGTTCGTCGCCGGCGGCGCGCCGAGCGAGAGCGAACGCGATCTGGCAGTCGGCGGCGCGGCGAGCGTGCCGCCCTCGGCGTTCGACGGCGCCGACTACGTCGCGCTCGGCCACCTGCACGGCCCGCAGGTCGTCGGCGGCGGCGCCGGCCGCTATGCCGGCTCGCCGCTCGCGTTCTCGTTCTCGGAGGCCGGTCAGGCGAAGTCGGTCGCGCTTGCTGAGGCGGCGGCCGGCGCGCTGCCGCTCGTGGAGCTGGCGGCGTGTCCGGTTCCGCGCATGCTCGCGACGCTGCGCGGCACGCTCGACGAGCTGCTCGCCGACCCGCGCCTCGCCGCGGCCGAGGACGCCTGGGTGCAGGCGACGCTGACCGACCCGGCCCGTCCCGCCGACGCGATGGAGCGGCTGCGCCGGCGCTTCCCGCATGCCGTCGCGCTCGCGTTCGACCCGCAGGGCGCCCGCGATCTCCCCGGGGAGTCCTACCAGCGCCTGCGCGGACTGGACGACGACGAGCTGGTGCAGCGCTTCGTCGCCGACACGCGCGGCCGCGCGGCGGACGACGACGAGCTGGCGCTGTTGCGCGACGCGCTGACCGCGCGGCGCGTGGCCGAGCTGGCGGCGTAGCCGTGCGCCTGCATCGCCTGTACCTGACCGCCTTCCAGGCGTTCGCCGGCGAGGAGATGGTCGACTTCGACGAGCTGAGCGAGGCGGGGCTGTTCCTGCTGCACGGCGACACCGGCGCGGGCAAGACGACGCTGCTCGACGCGGTCTGCTTCGCGCTCTACGGACAGGTGCCAGGCGCGCGGGCCCGCGACGCGCGGCTGCGCTCCGACCACGCGGATCCCGGCGTGCGCACCGAGGTCGAGCTGGAGGTCACGCTGCGCGAGCGCCGCCTGCGCGTGCTGCGTCGCCCGCCTCAGGAGCGCCCGAAGCTGCGCGGCGAGGGGACCACGAGAGAGGGGCACTCCTGCACCGTGGAGGCGCTGGATCAGGCGAGCGGCGAATGGGTCACCCTGGCCGCCCGCCCCGAGGAGGCCAAGCACGAGCTGGACGCGCTGCTCGGGATGTCATGCGAGCAGTTCTGCCAGGTCGTGCTGCTGCCGCAGGGCGAGTTCGCGACCTTCCTGCGCACGGACAGCGGCGAGCGCCAGGCGGTGCTGGAGCGCCTGTTCGGCACCGACCGCTTCACGCGCGTGGAGCACTGGCTCGACGACCGCCGCAAGGCCGCGTGGAGCGAGCTGCAGGCGGCGCGAGAGGACGAGCGGCGCCTGATCGCCGTCGTCGCGGAGGTCGCCGACGAGGCGCCGCCGGAGGAGCGCGAGCTGTACGCCGAGTGGGTCGCCGGCCTCGGCGTGCGCGCCGACGCCGAGCACGTCAGCGCCGTGGCCGCCCGCGCCTCCGCGGCCACCGCGCGCGCCGAGGCCCAGGCGGTCCTGGCCGCCGCCCGCGAGCTCGCCGACCGCCGCGCCCGTCACGCCACCGCCGTCGAGGAGCTGGCCCGCTGGGAGGCCAAGCGCCCGCAGCGCGACGCGGCCGAGTCCCAGCTCGCCGCCGCCCGCCGCGCCGCGCCGCTGGCGAGCCTGCTCGCCAGAGCCGTGTCGCTTGGGGGGTCACATCGACCCCTTGAGCGACACAGCTCGGCGAGTGAGCTGCGGGAACGGTCGGCCGAAGCCCGCGGCGAGGCCGGCGCGCTCGACGCGCTCGTGGCGGTCGAAGCGCGGCTGGCCCAAGCCGACGCGGAGCTGGCGAGCCTCGCGGAGCAGGCGGACAGCGCCGGGGCCCGCGCCCGGGCGGCAACCGCGGCGCTCGACGAGGCAGCCGACGAGCGCGCCTCGCTCGATGCCGACGTGACCGCTGCGCGCACGGCGGCCGAGCGCGCGGAGCGCCTCCAGGCCGAGGTCCAGGCCGTGCGAGCGAGAGCAGCCAGGGCCGCCGAGCGCGACCGCCTCGCCGCGGAGCTGGAAGACGCTCGCGAGCGCTGTCGCCAGGCGATCGACGCAGAGCAGCGGGCGCACGCCGCCTGGCTCGACCTGCGCGAGCGCCGGCTCGCCGGCATGGCCGCCGAGCTGGCCGCCAGCCTCCAGCCCGGCGAGCCCTGCGCCGTGTGCGGCGCGATGGAGCACCCGGCGCCCGCGCATCCCGAGCCGGCCGGACCCGCCTTCCGCTCGCCGGGACGGCCGCTCGCCGACCAGGAGCAGGCGGCGCAGGCAGCGCACGACCGGGCCGCCGGGCAGCGCACGAGCGCCGAGCAGAAGGTCGCGCGGATCGAGGCGTCGCTTGCCGCCGCCCGCGCCGTCGCCGGCGACGAGCCCGCCGAGACGCTCGCCGAGGTCGCCGCGCAGCGCGAGGCCGAGCTGGAGGCGACGCGCGCGGCCGCCGTCAAGCTCGCCGACGCCGAGCGCGCGCTCGCCGCGCTCGCCGCGCTCATCGACGCGCACGAGCAGGCCCGCAGCGAGGCCGCCACGGCCGAGGCCGCCGCCCGCGCGACGCACGCCGAGCGCGGCGCAGCGCTCACCGCGGACCGCGCGCGCGTCGCCGGCGCGCGCGGCGACGCGCCGTCGGTCGCCGACCGCGCCGCGGCGTTGCGAGCCGAGGCGGACGCCGCCGAGCAGGAGGCGGCCGCGCGCGAGGCCGGCTTCCCCGACGCCGGCACCGCCGGCGCCGCGCTGCTCGCCGAGGACGAGATGGCGGCGCTCGCCGAGCGCGTCGCCGCCTACGACGACGGCCTGGCCGACCGCCGCGCGCGCGCGGAGGACCCCGACCTGCGAGCCGCCGCGAGCGCCGACGCGCCCGACCTTCCCACCCTCGAGGCCCTCACGACCGCAACAATCGCAGCGGACGACCAGGCCGCCAGCCGCCTCGCGCTCGCCGAGCAGCGGCTCGCCAAGCTCAGACGCCTCGCCGCCGCGCTGGACGACGCCCGCGCAGCGCTCGCGCCGGCCGAGGAGCGCGAACGCCTGGTCAGAGAGCTGGCGGGCCTGGTCGACGGCAGCGGCGCCTCCAACCGCCTGCGCATGCGCCTCTCCGCCTACGTGCTCGCCGCCCGGCTGGAGGAGGTCGCGGCCGCGGCGACGGTGCGCCTGGAGCGGATGTCGAACGGCCGCTACCGACTGATCCACACCGACGAGCTGCGCCGCGGCACCGGCCGCTCCGGGCTGGAGCTGCGCGTCGTCGACGGCTGGACCGGCCGCGAGCGCCCGCCCGCGACGCTGTCGGGCGGCGAGACGTTCCTCGCGAGCCTCGCGCTCGCGCTCGGCCTCGCGGACGTCGTCGCCGCGGAGGCCGGCGGCTCGCGCCTGGAGACGCTGTTCGTCGACGAGGGCTTCGGCTCGCTCGACGAGCGCACGCTCGACGAGGTGCTCGACGTGCTCGACGCGCTGCGCGAGGGCGGCCGCAGCGTTGGGATCGTCTCCCACGTCGCCGAGCTGCGCCAGCGCATCCCGACCCGCGTGCGCGTCGCCAAGGGCCGCGGCGGCTCGCACGTCGAGCACGAGCGCGCCGCGCTGGCCGCGTGAGCCACGCGTTACGGTGGCGCCGTGCATGACGACGCTCGCGCCGACCGCATCGACGGCATCGCCGTCCGCGGCGTGCGCTTCGCCCGCGGCGAGCGGGTCGTGCTGCGCGACGTCTCCTTCGACGCGCCGAAGGGTGCGGTGACCGCGCTCGTCGGCCCCTCCGGCGCCGGCAAGAGCACGCTGCTGCGCTGCCTCAACCGCCTGCTCGTTCCGGACGCCGGCAGCATCGCGCTCGACGGCGAGGAGATCGGCGCGCTGGAGCCGTGCGCGCTGCGCCGCCGCGCCGGGCTCGTCGGGCAGACGCCGACGATGCTGCCCGGCAGCGTGCGCGAGAACCTCGCCTACGCGCTCGACGCCGCCGCCGCGACCGACGTGCCGCGGCTGACGCGTGCGCTCGACGACGCCGGGCTCGACGCGAGCTTCCTCGACCGCGCCGCGGGCGAGCTGTCGGGCGGCGAGCGAGCGCGGGTGGCGCTCGCCCGCGCGCTCACGCGCGAGCCCGAGCTGCTGCTGCTCGACGAGCCGACGGCCGCGCTCGACGCCGCCGTCGCGCGTCACGTCGGCGCCACGCTCGCCGCCCTCGCGCGCGCCGGCCTCGGCGTCGTGATCGCGACGCACGACCTGCCGTTCGCCGCCGCGATCGCCGACCGGGTCGTCGCGCTGCGCGAGGGGACGGCCGTCGCCGGATCGCCGCAGGAGCTGCTCGCGGGCGCGGCGTGGGAGCCCTCGCCGTGAGCCAGCCGCTGACCCAGATCCCCGCGGGCGCGGCGTGGGAGCCCTCGCCGTGAGCCAGCCGCTGACCCAGATCCTCGCCAGCGCGGCGTTCGCGCTCGCCGCCGCCGCGCTCGCCTACCGCCAGCGGCTGCACCTCAGCCGCTCGCTGCTGGGCGCCTCAGTGCGCGCCGCCGTCCAGCTCGCGGTCGTCGGGGCGCTGATCGCGCTCGTCTTCCGCGTGCCGACGCTCGCGATCGCGTTCGTCGCGGTGATGGTGACGACCGCGTCGCTTACGGCCGGCTCGCGCGTGCGCGCGCTGCCGGGCGCGCGGCGGATCGCGGTCACGGCGATCGCGCTGCCGGCGCTCGCCGCGGTCGGCGTGCTGCTGGCCGTCGGCGCGTTCGCCGCGACGCCGCGCGCGACGATCCCGACGGCCGGGATCCTGATCGGCGGCGCGATGCTCTCGACCACGCTCACCGGCCGGCGCCTCGTCGAGGGGCTCGCCGACGGCGCCGAGGAGATCGAGGCGCGGCTCGCGCTCGGCGACCGCGCGCGCGACGCGCTCGCGCCGCTGTGCCGCCGCGCGATCACCGCGGCGCTCGTGCCGCTGATCGACCAGACGCGCAGCGCCGGGCTCGTGACGCTGCCGGGCACGTTCGTCGGCCTCGTGCTCGGCGGCGCCTCCCCCGCGACCGCTGCGCGCGTGCAGCTCACCGTGCTGCTGACGCTGCTGCTCGTCCAGCTGCTGAGCGCGCTGCTGACAGCGGAGCTGGTGACACGCGCGGCGACACTGCCCGGCGAGCGGGTCCTCGTGACGTCGCCCGAAGCTCGTCGCCTGCGATGACCGCAGGGCGGAAGCCGTCTCGCTGGGCGCTCGGCGCCGCAAGCGTCCTAGCGCTCGCGCTCGGCGGCTACGCCGCCTTCCGCGCGCTCACGCAGGAGTCCTCGACGCCGGCATCCGTCGCGCAGGCGATCGCGCGGCTGCGTGTTTTGCCGCCGGCCGCACGCAGCCTGCCGCCGGTGCTGCGCGGGCACGCGCCGCAGCCTGGCGTCTACGTCTACGCGACGGACGGCTTCGAGGTCAGCCATGCGCTCGGCACGCGGCGCCACGCCTACCCGCCGCACACGACGATGACCGTGTCGAGCACGTCATCCGGCTGCCTGCAGATCCGCTGGGACGTGCTCACCACCCGCGCGGACGAGCTCCTCGCCTGCGCGCAGCGGGACGGCGGCTGGCGCCTGCTCGACCAGGGCGAGAGCCACGCGTTCGCCGGCCATCTCGACCGCCGCACGTACGGCTGCACGCCCGGCTCGACGTACCTGCCGGCGCGCCTGACGCCGGGCGCGACGTGGACGAGCAGCTGTGCGATCGCGGGCACGACGACGATCGACCGCGGCACGGTGCTCGGGGCGCGGACGCTGACGCTCGAGGGCACGCCGGCGCGCACCGTCCTGATCCGCACGATCACGCGCGTGATCGGCGAGACGGTCGGCGCCGGCACGACGTTCACGTGGCTCGAGCCGGCCACCAAGCTGATCGTGCGCCGCGTGCTCGCGAACGCGAGCGCCACCGCCACGATCATCGGCTCGGTGCCTTACACCGAGCGCGCGACGCTCATGCTGGAGTCGCCGCGCCCGCGTCGCTGAGGCGCGCCACGATCTCGAGCCGCACCCAGTGCAGCTCGCCGCCGGGCAGGCGGTCGGCGACGTCGCGCACGAGCGCCGCGCCCCGCTCCGCGCCCAGCTCCAGCACGAACGTGCGCAGCACGACGGTCGTCAGGAAGCGCTCCAGCTCCGCGCGCTCGTGGCGCGAGACGCGCGGTCTGAGGCGCACGTCGACGCAGTCGAAGCCGGCGGCGCGCAGCCGCGCCTGCGTCTCCTCGGCGCCGGCGTACGTCCACGGGTGCTGCGTGTGGCCGAGCTCGCGCAGCGTCTCCAGCACGATGGGGATGTTGCCGGCACCGCCGCAGTCGACGACGAGCTGGCCGCCGGGCGCCAGCACTGCGGCGAGGTTGCGGAACAGCGCATCGTGGTCGCGCACCCAGTGGAAGGTCGAGGTCGAGACGACCGCGTCGACCGCCTCGTCCAGCGGCAGCGGCCGCTCCAGGTCGGCGTGCACGAACCCGACGCGCGGATCGCCGGCGAAGCGCCCGCGCGCGGCGTCCAGCATCTGGCGCGAGCCGTCGAGCGCGACGACGCGGCCGCGCGGCAGGCGCTCGAGCAGCGTCGCCGTCACCTCGCCGGTGCCGCAGCCGGCGTCGAGCACCGTCTCCCCGCCGTGCAGCTCCAGCCGCGCGACGGCGTCGTTGCCGCGCGCCGTCATCGGCGCGTTGAGCGTGTCGTAGGCGGGCGCGTCCCACTCCCGCCGGGCCTCGTCAGTGCTGTTCGTCATAGCTTACGATCGTACACGATCACATCCAACCTCTCGACGGCCGGCGTGCAGGCGCTCGGCCGCGACTGCGACGATCGAACGCGATGGGCACGCCTCCGGACGCGCACGGCCACCACGAGCACCTCGCCACGCGCGCGGCGAGCGGCGGCGGGGGCGCGATCGCGCGCCGCCGTGCGCGCTGGGAGCGCACCCCGCTGTGGTGGATCGCGTGGCTGTTCGCGATCGGCTCGGCCTGCTTCCTGCTCGCGGCGCTCGCCTCGCAGTGGTCCTCGACGACGCGGCCGGGAATCGGCGCGACCTTCTTCGCCGGCTCGATCTTCTTCACGAGCGCCGCCTACCTGCAGCACTGGCTCGCGGTGCGCACCGCGGCCCGCGGCCGCACGCTGCGCGAGCACGGGCGCCTGCGCCTCGCACACCCGGCGTGCTGGCCGCACGCGCACGTCGACGCGCTCGCCACGCTCGTGCAGCTCGCCGGCACCGTGCTGTTCAACGTCAACACGTACAACGCGCTCGACGCGAGCCTCACGGCCAAGCAGGCGAACCTGCGCGTGTGGACGCCCGACATGATCGGCTCCGCCTGCTTCCTCCTCGCCAGCGCGCTGGCGTTCGCGAACGACTCGTGCGCGTGGCTCGCGTTCAGACCGCGCGCGCGGGGATGGTGGGTCAACGCGCTCAACCTGCTCGGCTCGGTCTGCTTCGGCGTCGCGGCGCTCGCCTCGCTGATCCAGCCCTCGACGAACGAGCCCGTCAGCGCGCACGTCGCGAACGGCGCCACGGCAGCCGGCGCGCTCTGCTTCCTGCTCGGCGCGCTGCTGCTGCTGCCGGACGCCAGCCCCCGTCCGAACGGCGCAGGGCACCGCCGATAGCGGGTATCACTGGCGGCGTGCACCGCCTGCAGGTGGAGTCGAGCGCGGTCGAGAGCGTCGGCTACGACGCCGTCCGCCGCACGCTGGAGATCGAGTACGCCGGCGGCGCCGTCTACCGCTACCTCGGCGTCCCGCAGCGCGCCTACGAGCTGCTGCTGAAAGCCGACTCGATCGGCGCCTACGTCAACCGCCGCATCAAGCCCCATTACCGCTGCCGGCGCGTCGCGACGTAGACGTCGACGCCCGGCAGGCCGCGCGCCGCGCCGTAGGCCGGATGGCGCGTCGCGGTGAACCCGGCCGCCTCCAGCCACTCGAGCAGCTCCGCCGGGTCGTAGAGGCGCAGCACGTGGCGCTCCTCGCTCGCGCGGCCGTCGTGCACGAGCGCGATGCGGCGCGTGAGCGTGCGCGCCGCGCGGTCCTCGCGCGCCTCGACGCGCATCACCCAGCGCTCGCCCTCGTGCCGCGAGCGCCGCACGCCCTGCGGCTCGCGCCCCGGGGCGGCCACGTCGAAGACGAGCAGGCCGCCCGGCTCGAGCGCCGCGTGCACGCGGCGCAGCAGCGGCTCGAGGCTCGGCGGCCCGCCGTAGTTGACGCACTCCCCGATCGCGGTGACGGCTGCGCACGCGGGCAGCGCGACCTCGTGCAGCGAGCCGTGCACGAGCTGCGCCGCCGGGGCGCGCTCGCGCGCCAGCGCGAGCATCGCCTCAGAGGCGTCAACGCCCGCGACGTCGTAGCCGGCGGCGAGCAGCTCGGCCGCCCAGATGCCGCTGCCGCAGCCGAGGTCGACCACGAGACCGTCCGCGATGCCCGCCTCGCGCAGCCGCGCAAGCACGAACGGAGCCGCGTCGCGCGCCCAGCCGCCGAACGCCACGTCGTGGACGCGCGCGAGGTCGGAGCCGTAGGGCGGAGAGACGGCCATGCGCAGACGGTATGACCGCAGGCGGCGGCGCGCATGCGCGCCAAGCGCGTTTCGCAGGCGCACGCGACCGTCAAGCCAGCACCCCGCGCCGCCGATAAGAGGATGACCCCCGGGACAGGAGCCCATCGCAGGTGACATCGCAAGGACCGCTCGCGCGAAGGCTCCTCTTCGCCGCGGCCGCAGCCGCGCTCGTCGTCGAGCTCAGCCACTCCGTCGTCTCCTTCGGCAGCGCCGGCTTCGGCAGCTTTCTCGACAACGACGTCTACCTCGCGATCGAGCTGGCGGGCGTACTGCTGTGCGCGGCCCGCGCCGCGCTCGTGCCCGAGCAGCGCGCGGCGTGGTCGTGCATCGCCGTCGGATTCGCGTTCTGGACCGCCGGAGATGCGCTGTGGATCGTCGTCCCGGACTCCGCCAACGGCGCGCTCACTGACGTCCCCTACCTGCTGTTCTATCCGCTCTGCTGCGCCGGGATCGCGTTGCTCGCCACCGCCGGGCGCGAGCGGATCGCGGCGCGCATGTGGGTCGACGGCCTGCTCGCCGCGCTCACCGTCGCCGCGCTGATCGTCGCGCTCGCGTTCGGCGCGATCGTCGGCGCCGCCCAGGGCAGCACGCTGCAGGACGTCGTCAACCTCGCCTATCCGATCGGCGACCTCGTCGTGGTCGGCTTCGTGCTCACCGCGTTCGCGACGCAGGCGTGGCGCCCCGGCCGCGGCTGGGCGCTGTTCGGGCTCGGCATCGCGCTCACGGCCGCCGCCGACACGCTCTACCTCCACCAGGAGGCGGTCGGCAGCTATCGCTCCGGCTCGGTCATCGACGCGCTGTGGCCGGCCGCCGTGCTGCTGTGCGGCTGGGCCGCGTGGCAGCCGTGGCGCCCGGCCCGCATCGCCGCCGGCTACGGCCGCCAGACGTTCGTCTACCCGGCCGCGTTCGCCGCGCTCGCGCTGACGCTCCTCGCCTACGACCACTTCGTGCAGATCTCCGACGCCGCGGCGCTGCTCGCGACCGCCGCGCTGCTCGTCGCGATCGGCCGCGCGTCGCTGACCTTCCGCGAGAACACGACGCTGCTGCGCGCCACGCGCGTCGAGGCGTTGACGGACGGGCTCACGGGCCTGTCGAACCGCCGCCGCCTGATGCGCGATCTCGAACGCGCGCTCGGCGGCGACGACGACCGCCGCCACCGCCCGCGCCCGGCGACGTTCGCCTTCTTCGACCTCGACGGCTTCAAGGGCTACAACGACACCTTCGGGCACGCCGCCGGCGACATGCTGCTCGATCGCCTCGCGGGGCGGCTCGCGAGCGCCGTCGAGGGCCGCGGGCACGCCTACCGGCTCGGCGGCGACGAGTTCTGCGTGCTGCTGCACGGGCACGTCGCGGCGGACGAGCCGGCGATGGCCGCCTGCGTCGCCGCGCTCGAGGAGCAGGGCGAGGGCTTCAAGGTCGGCGCCTCCTGCGGCGCGGTGACGCTGCCCGACGAGGCGGACAACGCGACGCACGCGCTCCAGCTCGCCGACCAGCGCATGTACGCCGCCAAGCGCGGCTCGCGCACCTCCAGCCGTCGCCAGACGCGCGACGTGCTGCTGCAGGTGCTGCGCGAGCGCGAGCCCGAGCTGCACCACCACCTGCACGGCGTCGCCGCGCTGGCCGCCGCCGTCGCGAGACGGCTGGAGCTGAGCGCCGAGCAGGTCGACGAGGTCGCGCGCGCGGCCGAGCTGCACGACGTCGGCAAGATCGCGATCCCCGACGAGATCCTCCACAAGCCGGCCGCGCTCGACGCCGGCGAGTGGGAGCTGATGCGCCAGCACACGATCATCGGCGACCGCATCCTCGGCGCCGCCCCGGCGATGCGCCCGGTCGCGGAGATCGTGCGCGCGAGCCACGAGCGCTGGGACGGCGGCGGCTACCCGGACGGCATCGCCGGCGAGCAGATCCCGCTCGGCGCGCGCATCGTCAGCGTCTGCGATGCCTTCCACGCGATGACCTCGCCGCGCCCGTACCAGCCGACACGCGACCGCGACGCCGCGCTCGAGGAGCTGCGCCGCTGCGCGGGCACGCAGTTCGACCCGGCGGTCGTCGAGGCATTCGGCGCGCTCGCCGCCGAGACGCCGCCGGCCGAGACGAGATCCCCCGCGGCCGGCGCCAGGACCGAAGGCGTCCGCACCGAGCGTTCGCATGCGCACGGGCAGCGTTGACACTCGGCACCGGCTTCCGGTCTTCTGAGCGGCGGGAGGTGCCGCGGCACTGCCGGGTGCGGTTGCCTCCGACCTGCAAGGAGAAGCGATTCGACAGGGGGGAATCCATGCTCGTACACAGCCGGGCCGCGAGACTCAACCCGTTCGACCCATGCAAGCCGGACTACGTGCAGAGCTCGAACGACCAGCTCGCGACCGGATCGCCGCCACCGCGCCGAGAGTCGACGCCGTGATCGCGGCGATCCACAGCCGCTCGCCCGGCGCGAAGGTGTTCGTCGTCGGACGGTGAGCCCGGGGCGCGCCCGCAGGCGCCCCGGGCAGCCGCCGTCACCAGCGATACCAGCCGCGCCGGCCGCCCGCGGTGCCCGCGTTCGCCGCGCCGCCGATGAAGAAGCCGATCAGCCAGAGGATCACGGCGGCGATCAGCACATACCACAGTACGTGCGCGGCGAAGCCGAGTCCGCCGAGAACGGCAAGCAGGAGCAGCAGCACGATCAGCGCAACCATGTGAGGTCCCCTCTCTTCGAGGTCAGAGGCTGGTGTTTCGCCCCCCAACGTTCCCGCGATTCGGTCGTCGCATGCGCCAGCTTCCGGCCAGATGGAGCAGCGCCCGCAGCAGATCCTCGACGCCGGGCCCAGGGAAGCCGGCCGCCGATCGCCGACCATCCTGTGCATGCAGAGCACTTCACCGATTCGCCGCTACGTGTTGCTGCGGCAGCGGGGGCACGACGCGGCCGGGTCGCGCTGGAGCATGGAGCGGATCGCTCCGGCTCCCGGCGGGCTGGGCCGCGCCGCCGCTGCGGCCCAGCCCGCGAAGCCCGCCGACGCGCGCGGCTGAGCGGCGGCACCGACTCCCATCCGGCGCGCCCGGCCCGACGTCACTCGGGTCTCTCCTCCTCGAGCAATCGGCAGGGGCCTGGGCGCGCCGGGCGGGTGGGCAGGGTGGCGTCGCGCGCAGGTCGCCGCGCGGGGTGACCCGGAGGGCGAAAGCCTCACAGCGCGCTCGGCACCGGCACGTCAGGCGTGCGCGCGACGTTGAGCGCGAGCACCATCGCGTAGAGCCCGCCGCGCAGCACGCGGCTCGGGCTCGGCGCCTCGCGCAGCCGCTCGGCGAGGTCGAGCAGCTCGAGGATGACGCGGCAGTGGGCCGCCTGCGGCGCGTCGGCGGGCACGGCGCACGCGAGCCGCGCGAGCGCGAGCACCTCCTCGCCGGACTGGCCGAGCACGATCTGCCCGAACGCGCTCACGAGGAACGTCGCGACGCGGTCGAGCAGCACGTCGACCGCGATCCGCTCGCGGCCAGGCGGCGGACCGGCGTCGAGCAGCTCCTCGCCGGCCAGCAGCCGCGCGAGCTGACCGCCGAGCACGAGCCGGAGCTGCTCGTCCGACAGGCCCGCCTGGCGCCCCGTGCGCAGCGTCTGCACGGCGCCCGTCGGGATGCGGCCGTAGGGCGCATCGCTCGCGAACAGGATCTGCCCGGGCGGAACGGTCGCGAACAGCGCGAGCAGGTCGCTCGGCGCCCACCACGAGGTGTCGAAGAAGAGGTTCGGCAGCTCGCGCGCGCGGCGGCCGATCCAGGCGAGGTCGCAGATCGCCGCGTGCGCGAGGATCAGGCGCACGCCCGGCCAGCGCGTGCAGACCGCGACGGCGTGCGCGCCGAGCGCGGGGATCCCGCGGCCGGCGTGCACGATGACCGGCAGCCGCCGCTCGTGCGCGAGCGCCCACACCGGCTCGAGCGCCGGGTCGTCGAGCGCGTGGCTGTCGCCGCGCGGGTGGAGCTTGATCCCGCGCGCGCCGCCGTCCAGCGCGCGGCGCGCCTCCGCCTCGATCTCGGCGCGCCCGTCGCTCGGGCGCAGCCGCGCGAACGGCACGAGCCGCCCGCCCGACGCGTCGGCCGCCTCGATCACGGCCGCGTTCGGGCCGCGGTAGCCGTCGGGCTCCTGCAGCGGGAAGACGCAGGCGCGCGCGTCCGCCTGCGCGAGCGCCGCGAGCAGCTCCTCGGGCGAGCAGCGCATCGTGTCGGGGTCGTGCTGGCCGACGTGCGTGTGGACGTCGAAGACGTCGGCGCCCAGGCGCGCACGCTCCTCCGCGTACCAGCGCAGCAGCGGAGGCTCGACCTCCAGCACGCTCAGCCGCGGCGCCGGCGGCGATGGAGGACCGCTGCGAGCGCGGCGCCGAGCCCCGCGGCGAGCGCGCCGAGGCGGCGGCGCGAGGGACGCGGCGCGGGCGCAGGCGACGATGCGAACGCGACATGCGGCGGCGGGGCCGGCATCGCGAACTCCTCAGCGGCGAGCACGTCGTGCGGCTCGTCGGAGGGGTTCGGCTCCGGCGGCAGGCGCAGCGGGCCGTGCGGCAGCGCAGCCTGGGGCGCAGGCATCGCGAACTGCTCGGCGGCGAGCACGTCGTGCGCCTCCTCCGAGGCGTTCGGCTCGGCCGGGATCGCGCCCGGCGGCTGCTCGCGATCGCTCATGCGCGCATCTTCGCAGATCGTGCGAGCCGGGCACATCTAACGGAATGCCACTTAGATCTGCTTCGGTGCCTATACTCACCTCAAGGCACGGAGCGGAATGCCTTCCGCCTTCGCGCGACGAGCCGAGACGAAAGCGAAACGTGAACGCATGAGCAGACTCCTGCTGGTCCCCCTCGAGGACGTCGTCGTCTTCCCGACGATGAACCTGACACTGACGGTCGACGTCGGCGACGAGCAGCGCGTCCTGCTCGTCCCGCGTCACGAGAGCGCGTTCGCGAGCGTCGGCACCGTCGCCGACGTGAGCGACCGCGTGCGCCTGCCCGGCGGCGGGCGCGCGGTCGTGCTCAGCGGCCTGCACCGCGGCGTCGCGGGCGCCGCGCACACCGCGCCCGACGGCAAGCTGTACGTCGAGGTGGAGGACCGCCCCGACATCGAGCCCGTCGACGGCAAGACGCGCGAGCTGGAGCGCGAGTACCGCGCGGTCGTCGAGGAGCTGCTCGAGCTGCGCGGCGACGACGGGCGCATCCAGGCGTTCGTGCGCGCGATCAGCGATCCGGGCACGCTCGCCGACACCGCCGGCTACTCGCCCGACCTCTCCTTCGAGCAGAAGGTCGAGCTGCTCTCGACGCTCGACGTGACCGAGCGCCTCGCGCTCGCCGTCAAGCTCCAGCGCGAGCGGCTCGCCGAGCTGCAGGTCCGCCAGCGCATCCGCGAGGACGTCGAGTCGGGCGCGGAGAGACAGCAGCGCGAGTGGTTCCTGCGCAGACAGATGGACTCGATCCGCAAGGAGCTCGGCGAGGACGACGCGTCGATCGTCGAGGAGTACCGCGCGAAGATCGAGGCTGCCGGCATGCCCGACGCCGTCAGAGCGCAGGCCGAGAAGGAGCTGGGCCGCCTGGAGCGGATGGGCGAGCAGTCCGGCGAGGCGTCGATGATCCGCTCCTACCTCGACTGGCTGATCGCCGTGCCGTGGAGCAGACGCTCCGAGGAGCGGCTCGACCCGGCCAACGCGCGCGAGGTGCTCGACCGAGACCACGCGGGCCTCGAGGACGTCAAGCAGCGCATCACCGAGTATCTCGCCGTGCGCAAGCTGCGCGCGGATCGGGGCGTGCCCGACGACAAGCGCTCCGGCGCGATCCTGACCCTGATCGGCCCGCCGGGCACCGGCAAGACGTCGATCGGCGAGTCGATCGCGCGGGCGACCGGGCGCGAGTTCGTGCGCATGTCGCTCGGCGGCGTGCGCGACGAGGCGGAGATCCGCGGCCACCGGCGCACGTACATCGGCGCCCTCCCGGGCCGCCTCGTGCGCGCGCTGCGCGACGCCGGCACGATGAACCCGGTGATCATGCTCGACGAGGTCGACAAGGTCGGCGCCGACTGGCGCGGGGACCCGAGCGCGGCGCTGCTGGAGGTGCTCGACCCGGCGCAGAACCACAGCTTCCGCGACCACTACCTCGACGTCGAGCTGGACCTCTCGCACGTGCTGTTCATCGCGACCGCGAACGTCGCCGAGACGATCCCCGGCCCGCTGCTGGACCGCATGGAGGTGATCCGCTTCGACGGCTACACGACCGCCGAGAAGGTCGCGATCGCGCGCGGCTACCTGTGGCCGCGCCAGCTGGAGCGCAACGGCCTCAAGCCCGAGGAGGCGACGATCTCCGACGAGCTGTTGGAGACGGTCGTGACCGAGTACACGCGCGAGGCCGGCGTGCGGCAGCTCGAGCGCGAGCTCGGCACGCTGCTGCGCAAGACGGCGACGAAGGTCGCGAGCGGCTCGGCTCAGGCTCCGGTCGCGCTCGACCTCGACGCCGTGCGCGACGCGCTCGGCCGCCAGAAGCACTTCCAGGAGGCGGCGATCCGCACGGCGGTGCCGGGCGTCGCGACCGGCCTGGCGGTGACCGGCGCCGGCGGCGACGTGCTGTTCGTCGAGGCTGTGCGGATGCCCGGCGAGCGCAAGGACGCGCTCGTGCTGACCGGCCAGCTCGGCGACGTGATGAAGGAGTCGGCGCGGATCGCGCTCTCCTACGTGCGCGGCCACGCCGAGGAGCTTGGCGTCGCGCCCGAGGCGACCGAGGGCGAGTTCCACGTGCACGTGCCCGCGGGCGCGATCCCGAAGGACGGGCCGAGCGCCGGCGTCACGATGGTCACCGCGCTCGCGTCGCTGCTGTCCGGGCGCCCGGTCAAGCACACGGTCGGCATGACCGGCGAGGTCACGCTGCAGGGCCGCGTGCTGCCGATCGGCGGTGTCAAGCAGAAGGTGCTCGCGGCGCACGCCGCCGGGCTCACCGACGTGATCCTGCCCGAGCGCAACCGCGGCGACCTCGACGACGTCCCGGCTGAGGTGCGCGAGCAGATGACGTTCCACTTCGCGATGAGCGTCGACGAGGTGCTCGCCGTGGCGCTCGAGCCGGCGCGGGCGGCCGCGCCGACCGCCTGACCGCACAAGCCGTCCGCGTCCCCGCGCACCGCCGGAGCCGGCCCGAGCAGCCGGCTCCGGCAGTCCGGCGCCGACCCGACCGGTTGACCCCCGCCCCGCCGCTGCGGCATGCTGAGCGGCTGAGCCGGACGGCAGGGGGCCGCCGGCACGACCAGGGCCCGGTGGCGGAGAGACGGGCCCGGAAGGGGGAACCGTCATGTCCGGCACACGCCGGCTGTCCACCGCCGCCGTCGCGGCGCTCTGCCTGATCGCGCTCGCCAGCTCGGCGGCGCTCGCCGCATTCCCGAACTCGATGGCGGCCACGGGCGACTCGATCACGCGCGCGTTCAACACGTGCAGAACGGCCTTCACCGACTGCCCGCAGAACTCGTGGGCGACCGGGACCGAAGCAGCCGTGAACAGCTTCTACCTGCGGATCCTCGAAAGGAACGCGGGCATCAGAGAACACCTACACAACGACGCCGTCTCCGGCGCGAGGATGAGCGGCCTGAACGAACAGGTGACCACCGCCGTCGGCCAGAGCGTCGAATACCTGACGATCGAGATGGGCGCCAACGACGTCTGCACCTCCGAAGAGGGGACCATGACGTCGGTCGCGAGCTTCAGGTCGAGCTTCGAAAGCGCGATCAGGACGCTGAGGGAAAGACTCCCGGCGGCGACGATCTCCGTCGGCTCGATCCCGAACATCTACAACCTCTGGAGCGTCCTGCACACCAACAGAACGGCGCTCTCGACGTGGAGCCTCTTCAGGATCTGCCAGTCGATGCTCAGAAGAGCCGAATCGCTGGCCAGAGAAGACGAAGAACGACGCCTGCGCGTGCAGAGACGCGAGGTCGAATTCAACACGGTCCTGAGAGAAGTCTGCGCGACGGACGAAAAGTGCGAGTTCGACGCCAACACCGGCTACGAATTCAGATTCGAAGCGGGCGAAGTCTCGACCAACGACTTCTTCCACCCGAGCGTCAGAGGCCAGGCGACGATCGCCAGCATCGAGTTCCCGCTGGTCAGGTTCTGAGGTCGCCACGGGGAGCGCGCACGTTCGCGCGCTCCCCGTCGTGCGGCTCGAATCCGCGGCACTCCGCGACCGGAATGCGCGGATAGCGCGGGAACGCCGGGTCCGTCTTCGAGCGTCTGCACAGCGAGAAGACGGAGCCGCGGCGGTTGGGCACGAGCTGCTGGTGGACGCAGGCGTTGCAGAGCCCGGCGGGCGGCGGCGCGGGGGCGGTCACGGCCGCCAACTATATTTTCTGAAGCATGAAGACGTTCACGCGCCTCCTCGGCTTCCTGCGCCCCCACCGCAAGGGCGTGATCGTCTCGTTCCTGTTCGCCGCCGCGGCGATGGGCGCCGGCGTCGCGATCCCGTGGCTGACCGGCCAGGCGATCGGTGCGATCACGCAGCACGACACGCATCGCCTCGTGCTGTTCGCGCTGCTCGTCGCGGGCGCCGGCGTCGCGCGCCTGGGCCTGAGCGTCGGGCGCCGGCTCGTCGCCGGGCGCGTCTCGCTCGCGGTCGAGTACGACCTGCGCGCACGCCTCTACTCGCACCTGCAGTCGCTGGAGCTGGGCTTCTTCGACGGCCAGCAGACCGGCCAGCTGATGTCGCGCGTCACCGTCGACCTGCAGGCGGTGCGCTTCTTCCTCGGCTACGGGCTGATCTTCATCGGCCAGTCGTTCTTCACGCTCGTGCTCGCGGCCGTCGCGATGGTGATCATCGAGCCGGCGCTCGCGCTGCTCGCGCTCGCGCCGGTCCCGTTCGTCGTGCTCGTCGCGTTCCGCTACGGCCGCCGCTCGCGCCCGGCGATGCAGGAGGTCCAGCAGCGGATCGCGGAGCTGACGGCGGTCGCGGAGGAGAACGTCTCCGGCGTGCGGGTCGTGAAGGCGTTCGCGCGCGAGGAGCTGCAGGCCGCGCGCTTCCGCAAGCAGACCGACCGCGTCTTCGACCAGGCGATCTACACGGTGCGCCTGCAGGCGCGCTACGCGCCGCTGATCGGCTTCCTGCCCTCGCTCGGACTGCTGGCCGTGCTGCTGGTCGGCGGCCATCTCGCGATCGGCGGCTCGATCCAGCTCGCCACCTTCACCGCCTTCTACCTCTACGTGCTGATGCTGACGGGGCCGATGCGCACGCTCGGCTACATGCTCGGCGCAGCGCAGCGCGCCACCGCGTCCGGCGCGCGCATCTTCCAGCTGCTCGACCGCGAGCCGTCGATCGTGGCGCCGCCAGAGGCGCCGCCGCTGCCGGACGGGCGCGGGCGCGTCGAGCTGCGCGACGTCTCGCTCACCTTCGACGGCGCCGTGCGCCCCGCGCTCGACGGGATCGACCTGACGGTCGAGGCGGGCGCGACGGTCGCGCTCGTCGGCGGAACCGGTTCGGGCAAGACCTCGCTCGTCTCGCTCCTGCCCCGCCTCTACGACGCCAGCTCCGGGTCGGTGACGATCGACGGCGCCGACGTGCGCAGCGTCGACCCGGGCTCGTTGCGCCGCGAGATCGCGGTCGTCAGCGACGACCCGTTCCTGTTCTCCGCGACCGTGCACGACAACATCGCCTACGCGCGCCCCGACGCGACCCGCGCCGAGGTCGAGGAGGCCGCCCGGCGCGCGCACGCCGACGGCTTCGTGCGCGCGCTGCCCGACGGCTACGAGACGCTGATCGGCGAGCGCGGGCTGACGCTCTCGGGCGGCCAGCGCCAGCGGATCGCGATCGCGCGGGCGCTGCTCGCGAGCCCGCGGATCCTCGTGCTCGACGACGCGACCTCGTCGGTCGACGCCTCGACGGAGAGCGAGATCAAGCAGGCGCTCGGCGAGGCGATGGCGGGACGCACGACGTTCGTGATCGCGCACCGCCTCTCGACGATCGCGCTCGCCGACGAGATCGTCGTGCTCGAGCGCGGGCGGATCGTCGCGCAGGGAACGCACGAGGAGCTGCTGGCGCAGGAGGGTCTCTACCGCGAGATCGTCGAGAAGGGGCTGCCCGACCAGGTGTTCCTGACGCGCAAGCCGCTCGAGGACGCCGCCGCCCCGGCGCCACCGCGGCGGCGCGCGACGCTCGCCGCCGCGACGCCGGAGGCGCCCGCCGGCCCCGCGAGCCCGGTTCGCCGCGACGAGGGCGTCAGCGCGCTCGCGACCGGCGCGCTCGGCTCGCTGACGACGGCGGGCCGCGAGCAGGACCGGCTCGCCGAGCTGCGCCGGCGGCTGCGCCAGACAGGCGGGCGCCGGCGCAAGGTGCGCGGCCTCGTCGAGCTGCTGCGCCCCTACCGCGGGCACGTCGTGCTGATGTTCGCCACGCTGCTGCTCGCGACCGGCGCGACGCTCGCGCCGATCCAACTCGCGAAGCTCGCGGTCGGCGACATCCAGCACGGCGACGGCTCGGCGCTGAACCGCGACGCGGTCGTCTTCCTGCTGGCGGCGCTGCTCGCGTGGGGCGCCTCGGCCGCGCAGACCTACCTGACCGAGTGGGTCGGCCAGCGCGCGCTGCAGGACCTGCGCGGCCAGCTGTTCCGGCACCTGCAGTCGCTCTCGCTCGGCTTCTACTCGCGCGTGCGCGCCGGCGTCGTGATCTCGCGCATCACGAACGACGTCGAGGCGCTCGACCAGCTCATCAGCGACGGGATCGTGACGCTCTTCCAGGCGACGCTGACGCTTGCCGGGGTCGTCGTCCTGCTCGTCGCGTGGGATCCGCAGCTGGCGCTCTACACGTTCGCCGCGATCCCGCTGCTGGCGGCGGCGGCATTCGGCTTCCGGCTCGCCTCCGCCGACGCCTTCCGCCGCACGCGCGAGCGGATCGCGGCGATCACCGGCTACCTGCAGGAGACGCTGTCGGGGATCCGCGTCGTGCGCTCGTTCGGCCAGGAGCAGCGCCACATCGGACGCTTCGCCGACCTCAACGAGGCCAACCGCGACGCGAACATGACGACGGTCAACCTCAACGCGGCGTACTTCCCCGGCGTCGAGCTGCTGTCCTCGCTCGTGACCGTCGGGATCCTGATCGTCGGCGGGCTCGAGGTGATCCACGGCGACGCGGCGGCGGCGGTCGTGTTCGGCTTCATCGCCGCCCTGAACCAGTTCTTCGACCCGATCCAGCAGCTCTCGCAGCTCTATACGACCTACCAGTCCGGCATGGCGGCGCTCGACAAGATCTTCGAGCTGCTCGACGAGGAGCCGGAGCTGAGCGACCGGCCCGGCGCGCTCGAGCTGGAGCAGCTGCGCGGGGAGCTGTCGTTCGAGGGCGTCTCGTTCCGCTATGGCGACGATCCAGCCGGCCCCTGGGCCTTGAGAGAGGTCGGCCTCCACGTCCCGCCCGGCCAGACGGTCGCGCTCGTCGGCGAGACCGGCGCGGGCAAGTCGACGCTCGCGAAGCTCGTCGCGCGCTTCTACGACCCGACCGTCGGCGCCGTGCGGGTCGACGGCCACGACCTGCGCGACGTCGCGGCGCGCTCGCTGCGCTCGCGCATGGGGATCGTGCCGCAGGAGGGGTTTCTGTTCAGCGGGACGATCGCCGAGAACATCGCGTTCGGCAGACCCGACGCGACGCGCGAGGAGGTCGCCGCGGCGGCCGCCGCGATCGGCGCGGACGCGTTCGTGACCGAGCTGCCGATGGGCTACGACACGCAGGTCGGCGAGCGCGGCGTGCAGCTCTCGGCCGGGCAGCGCCAGCTGATCGCGTTCGCGCGCGCGCTGATCGCCGACCCGCGCATCCTCGTGCTCGACGAGGCGACCTCCAACGTCGACATCCAGACCGAGACGCGCATCGAGCACGGCCTGCGCCGCCTGCTCGCCGGCCGCACCGCGATCGTGATCGCCCACCGCCTCTCCACCATCCGCCACGCCGGTCTGATCGTCGTGCTCGACGGCGGCCGCATCGTCGAGCAGGGCACCCACGAGGAGCTGCTCGAGGCCGACGGCGCGTACGCGCGCCTGCACCGGGACTGGGCGGAGCAGGCCGTGGCGTAGTAGGCGCGCGGGGCGTCGAGCTGCGGGACAGGGATTCGAACCCCAATTTCTCGGTCCAGAGCCGAGCGTCTTGCCGTTAGACGATCCCGCAAGGAATCGGCCGTTCAGGATAGAGGCTCGCCGCGGCGGCCGTTTCGACGCCGGCCCTCGTGGCAGGATCCTTGCAATGGAGCAGCGGCTGAGCCTCGTGACGCTGGGCGTCGCCGACCTCGCGCGCGCACGCGCCTTCTACGAGGCGCTCGGCTGGAGCACCGGAGCGGCGCCGACGGACGACGTCGTCTTCTTCCAGGCCGGCTGCATGATCGTCGCGCTGTGGGACCGGACCAAGCTCGCGCAGGACAGCGGCGTCGAGGACCCCGGCGGCTGGGGCGGCGTCACGCTCGCGTGCAACGTGCGCTCGCCCGCCGAGGTCGACGCGGTCATCGCGGAGGCAGAAGCCGCCGGCGCGCGCATCCCACGCCGCGGCGCGGAGAGCTTCTGGGGCGGCTACTCCGGCGTCTTCGTCGACCCCGACGGTCACCCGTGGGAGGTCGCGCACAACCCGCACTGGACGCTCGGCCCAGACGGGGGCGTCACCCTCTGAGGATGCTCGACGTCCTGACCCCTCACAGGGGTGAAGACGTCCCGCATCAGGCCGGCGGCCAGTCCGGGCCCAGCTCGAACTGCTGCTCGCCCAGCGCCAGGACCATCGGCTCGCCGGTGCGGGCGGCGAGCGTGAGCGGGGTCTCGGGATCGGTGGTCGCGAGCTCGACCGTCAGCACGCTGCGGCCGGGGAACGCCTCCGCCAGCTCGCGCACCGCGCGCGCGTGGTGCTCGACGCCGCCGAGCGGCGACGTGATCTCGGCCCGCACCGCATCGACCCCGAACGGCGGCAGCGCGCGCACCGCCGGCAGCCTGAGCGGCTCGGCCGCGAGCCGGTCGGGATCGAGCTGCACGACCTGCTCGCCCTCGGCCAGCAGCACCGGCCCGACCGCCGTGCACGCGACGGCGAGCGGCGGCGTCTCGGCGCCCTGGTCGAGCAGCAGCGTGGCCTCCAGCGCACCCGCGGCGTGCACGAACGCGCGCAGCGTCACGACGATCTGCGCGATCTGCTCGCGCGCCTCCTCGACCGGCGCCACCGGACGCCCGCCTACAGCGCCGCGAGGTCGCTGCTGAGGTCGCCGAGCGCCGCAGCCCGGTCGCCCAGCTCGACGCGCCCGGCGATCAGCCGCCGCGCGTGCTCGAGGTCGTCCGAGCGGTCGACGGACAGCGCGCCCTCGACGCGCCCGCCGCTCAGGTACCAGACGCTGAATCTGCCGTCGTCCGGCGAGCCGCGCACGATCTCGCGGTCCCAGCCGCTCGCCGGGCCGACGTACTCCAAAGACGCCCAGTCGGCGAGGTCGGAGAAGAAGTAGGGCACGACGTCGTGCTCGACCTCCTGGCCGAGCATGTTGAGCGCGACCGTCTTGCCGTGGTTGAACGCGACGTCCCAGTGCTCGACGCGGATCCGACGGCGGCCGTTCGGCACGCTCTCGTACGAGCAGACGTCGCCGGCCGCCCAGACGCCCGGCGCGCTCGTGCGCAGCTGCGCGTCGCACAGCGCACCGCCGCGCTCCTCGTCCAGCACGAGGCCGGCCGCTCTCGCGAGCATCGTGTCGGGCGCAACGCCCGCGCCGATCACGACGCAGTCCGCCTCCAGGCGCTTGCCGTTCGCCGTCACGACGTGCGTCACGCGCCCGTCGGCGCCCTCGAAGCGCTCCAGCGCGTCCTCGCCGTGGACGACGATCCCGTGCTCCTCCAGGCGCTCCTGGAAGAAGCGTCCGGCCGTCTCGCCGAAGCCGCGCGAGAGCGTCACCGCCTCCTGCATCACGATCTGGCAGCTCGCGTGGTCGGCCGCCGTCAGCGACGCAGCCACCTCGCAGCCGATGTAGGAGCCGCCGATCAGGACGACCCGCTTGCCGTCGGCGTCGGCGCGGATCGTGTCGGCGTTGCCGAGCGCGCGCAGGTAGTGGATGCCGTCCAGCTCCGCGCCCTCGACGTTCAGCCGCCGCACGTTCGCGCCGGTCGCGATCAGCGCGCTGTCGTAGGAGACGACCTCCTTCGAGGACAGCGTCGCCGCTCTCGCGGCGGTGTCGAGCTTCGTGACGCTGGTGCGCGTTCGCAGGTCGATCCGCTGCTCGCCCCACCACTCGCTCGGGCGGAAGTACGTCTCGTCGCGCGACTCGTGGCCCTGCAGGTAGCCCTTCGAGCAAGGCGGGCGGTTGTAGGGCGGCTCGGGCTCGCGCCCGACGAGCAGGATCTCGCCCTCGCCGCCGGCCTCGCGCAGCCAGCGCGCGCAGTTCGCGCTCGCGAGGCCGCCGCCGACCAGCAGGTGCGCGACGTGACGGTCCGCCATCGAAGCGGTCTTACCCGGCGCTCGCGCCGTTACGCGTGAACTGCGGCGTGATCGCCGACTCCAGCCCCGGATCGAGGATCAGCAGCACCTCGTCGCCCGCCTGGATGACGGTGTCGGACTTCGGCACGAAGCCGGCGCCGCCGCGCAGCACCGAGATGATCAGGCTGCCCTCCGGCAGCTCGACGTCGTCGACGCGCCGCCCGGCGGCCGGCGAGCCGTCCGCCACCTCCAGCTCGATGATCTCCAGCCGCTCGCCCTCGAGCGCGAGCAGCTGCACGAGCCCGTACTGCGGCACCTCGTGCTCGATCAGGCGCAGGATCAGGTCGGTCGCGGAGACCGCCGGGCGGATCCCCAGCAGCTTGAAGTGCTGGAGGTTGCGCGGGTTGTTCACGCGCGCGACGATCCGCTGGCAGAGGTACTTCTCCTTCGCGACCTGGCAGATCAGCATGTTGTCCTCGTCGTCGCCGGTGACGGCGATCACGAGGTCGGCGCGCTGGATGCCGGCGCGCTCCAGCACCCACAGCTCGGTCGCGTCGCCGTACTGGACGGCGTGCTCGAGCTCCTGCTCGACGATCAGGTAGCGGCGGCGGTCGGCCTCGATCAGCGTCACCTCGTGGCCCTTGCCGAGCAGCTCGCGCGCGAGGTTCCAGCCGACCTTGCCGGCGCCGACGACGATCACGTACATGCGGTCGCCCTCCTCATGACGCCGGCGCGGCGTCGCCGAGCGCGGCCTGCTCGACGAGCTCGATCGCGTGCTGGGTCGGGCAGATCGTATGCAGCCCCTGCTCGGCGTACCAGGCGGCGCGCGCCGGGTCGAGCACGCGCACGACGACGCGCGGGACGTTGAAGCGCCGCTGCGCGATCTGCGCGATCACGAGGTTCGTGTTGTCGCCGTTGGTCGAGGCGATGAAGACGTCGGCCTGCTCGATCCCGGCTTCGACGAGCGCGTCGACCTCGAGCGCCGTGCCGACGGTGTAGCGGCCGCCGGCGTCCTCCCAGCTTTCGGGCAGGTCCTTGTCGAGCTGCTCGTGCGAGAGCGGGTCCTCGTCGAGCACGGAGACCTCGTGGCCCGCCTCCAGCGCCCGCTTCGCGACCGCCGAGCCGACCCGCCCGGCCCCTACCACCAGGATGAACATGCGCGGGAGGTTACCGCGGCGCCTGCGGGGAGCGCGTCTGCTCGGCCAGAGGCGCCTCGTCGCGCGGTGCCGGCTCACGCTCGGCGGCCGGCGCGGTCAGGATCACGCGGCAGCTCGCCTTGCGCAGGACGTACTTCGTGATCTCGCCGACGTAGTTGTCGAGCGGGCCGCCGGCGCCGCCGAACAGCGCGCCGCCGCGCACGCGCGAGGGCTCCTCGGCGGCGAGCACGATCGCCTCCACCCCGCGCCGCCTCGCCTCGCGCACGATCGCCTCCCCGGCGCGGCGCGCGCGCACCATCGCGGTCGCGACGTGCACGCCTTCGTACTCCTCGCCGACCGCCTTCGCCCGCCGCAGCGCCTCCTGTGCGCGCCTGACCTGCGCCTCCGGCAGGCGCGCGTCGATCGGCAGCGACATCGGCACCTCGAAGACCCAGATCGCCTCGATCGTCGCGCCCTGCTCCTCGACGTCGTCGCGCACGTCGCCCGCGAGGCGCCCCGCGGTCTGCACGATGTCGTCGTCGAGCGGCTTGCCGAAGACCGGCACCAGCAGCGACCCGAACTCGGCGCGCGCTGGCTCGCCGCGCAGCGCGCGCTCGGGCACGGTCACGCGCCGCAGCAGCGGGTTGCCGTCGGCACGGCGGTAGATGACGTAGAGCGCCAGCCCGGCGAGCAGCCAGCCGAGCCCGACGTAGCGCGCGCCGTCGTGCAGCACCACCACCGTGATCCACGCCCCGCCCGACAGCAGCGCACCGAGCACCGCCGGCAGCGGCAGCGAGCCGCCGCCGAGGCGGATCGAGAGCGGGACGCGGTAGGCGCGCTCGCGGTCGGGCTCGCGGTAGCGCAGCCGGATGATCGAGAGATGCGCGATCGTGAACGCGAGCATCGCGCCGAACGCGTAGATGCCGACGAGGAAGTCGAGGTTCGCCGGGATCGTGAGCGCCGCGGCGACGAGCGCCGCAAGCCCGATCAGCACGTAGGGCGTGCCGCGTCTGGGATGCAGGCGCCCGAGCGCGCTCGGGATCTGGCGGTTCGTCGCGAGGCCGTAGGCGAGCCGCGAGATCCCGAGCATCGCCGAGTTCGCCGCCGTCACGAGGCCGATCACGGCCGTCACCGCGACCGCGTCGCGCAGGACGGCGGCCAGCCAGCGCTGCGAGAAGGCGTCCGCGACCGACAGCAGCGGCGCCTCGATGTCGCGGTCGGTGAAGGCGTGCGAGCCGCCTGCGATCGGCAGCGCGCTCACGCCGACGATCGCGATTCCGACGTAGACGAGCAGGATCAGGCCGACGCCGGGGCCGACGAGCCGGTGCAGCCCGCGCGCGGTCGTCTCCGTCTCCCCGGCGAGGCTGGAGGCCGCCTCCAGGCCGGTGAAGGCGATCGTCGCGATCGTCAGCGCGTAGACCGTGTCGCGCCAGGTCGGCGAGCTGCCGAGGTGAATCGTGTCGACGATCGCGCCGGGATGCAGCAGCAGCACGAGGCCGAGCACGATCAGCAGCAGCTGCACGGCGATGTCGGCGAGCGCGACGAGCAGCCCGCGCCGCAGCTGGCGCACGCTCACGCCCATCACGTTGACGACCGCGACGAGCGCAATGATGCCGATCGCGACGGCCAGCTCCGGCGCCCCGGTGCCGAGCGGGCCCCAGAACTCCGCGAGGTAGTTCGTCGCCGTGAAGGCGGTGACGGCGAGCAGGATCGCGTAGTCGAGCAGGATCGCCCAGCCGGCGACGAAGCTGACCAGCTCGTTGAAGGCGTAGCGCGCGAAGACCGAGGAGCCGCCGCGCTCGCGGTGCAGCGCAGCCCCCTCGACGTATGTCATGGAGGCGAGCGCGAAGAACACGCCGGCGATCAGGAAGACGATCGGGGTGAGCCCGAGCGCTCTCTGCGCCACGACGCCGAGCGCGAAGTAGACCGAGCTGACGGACATCGTGTAGACGAGCCCGAACAGCGCGCGGGCGCTGAGCGTGCGCGGATTCACGAGCCCCGCCCCTGGCGCGCCTGCAGGTAGAGGCGCGCGCCGCCGGCCGCGACGAACAGCACGCCGAGCACGAGCCCAACCGCGATCCCGCCGCGCAGGCCGGCGACGAGCGTGCGCACGACGAGCGCGACGCCGATCGCGATCATCGCGAGCGACAGCAGGCGGGTCGAGGAGCGGTGGAGCTGGCGAGGATCGGGCATGACGGGTGCTCGCGGGTAGCGTAGAGCGGCAGGCGGCTCGGACGGCGCTCAGGCCGCAGCCGCCGCTTCCACCGGCGCCGCGCGGCGCCCCCGCGAGGACTCGATGATCACGCGGCACGGGCGCTCGGCGAGCACCGTCTCGAGCGTCCGGCCGAAGATCGAGCCGCCGCCGGCGCGCTCGGGCAGCGGCATCACGATCGCGCGCGCGCCGATCTCGCGCGCCTCGTCGACGATCGCGCGACCGGCCTGTCCGGCGCGCACCTTCTGCCAGTGCCCGGTCACGCGCCGTCCGCCCTGGACCTTCGCCTGCTCGATGATCTCCTGCGCGGCCAGCTCCTGGTCGGGCAGCGCGGCGTTGATCGGGCTCGTGGCCGGTACGACGATCGTCACCAGCACGTGGATCCCGCGGCTGCGACGCGCCGCCATGCGGATCGCGGTGGCGAGCACGTCGGGCTCGAACTCGCGCTCCTCGAAGGCGACGAGCACCGCCTCGTACTCGGCCTCGTGATCGACGACCGGCTTGGGCACCGCGACGCGCGTCGTCGTGGCGAGGTCGAGCCCCTGGCGGCGGCGATAGACGGCGTAGAGCGCGACGCCGAACGCCAGCCAGCCGATGCCGGCGAGCGCGACGTCGACGTGCAGCGCCGTGACGGTGACCCACGCAAGCCCAGTGCCGACCCCGCCGACGATCGCGAACAGCGGCAGCGCGTAGCCGCGCCAGCGCAGCGTGCCAGGCCCGCGATAGGGGCGCGGCTGCTCGGGATGGCTGACGCGCAGCCGCACGACCGCGACGTGCGCGATCGTGAACGACAGCATCGCGCCGAACGCGTACATGTTGCCGAGGAAGTCGGCCTTGCCGGGGACCATCGCGAGGCACGCGAGCGTCGAGAAGACGAGGATCCCGATCCACGGCGTGCGGAAGCGCGGGTGCAGCTGGCGCAGCCGGTCGGGCACCTGGCGGTGGATCCCCATCGAGTAGACGAGCCGCGAGACGCCGATGATGCCGGCGTTCGTCGCGATGAACAGGATCGTCGCGGCCAGCAGGCCGACGTACAGCTCGCCGACCCCCTGCAACGGCCCGAGCTTCAGGTGCTTGACGATGCCGAGCACCGGGTCGCCGGCGTAGCCGCCCTTGTCCTCGGAGACGCCGAGCAGCGTCTGGTAGCTGCCGTTCGCGGTCTTCGTGACGGGCAGCGCGGAGAGCGCGACGGCCGGCAGCAGCGCGTAGATCGCGAAGACGGCGATCACGACGCGGTTGATCGCGCGCGGGATCGTCGTCGCCTCGTCTCTGGCCTCCTCGGCCATGTTCGAGATCGTCTCGATCCCGGTGTAGGCGATCATCGCGACGGGGATCGCGATCACGAAGTCCTTCCACGTCGGCGCGATCCCGAGGTGCACGTTGTCGACCAGCACCTGCGGCGAGAAGACGAGCACGATCCCCAGGACCACGAGCAGCAGCTGCGTCGCGAAGTCCGTGACGGCGAGCAGGATGTTCAGGCGCGCCGCCTCCTTGACGCCGAAGACGTTGATCACCGCCAGCAGCACCACGACGACGATCCCGCCGATCACGTCGCCCGGCCCGTGGCGCAGCGGCTCCCAGAACAGCGAGCCGAGGTAGTGCGGCACGAAGAACGCCGAGATCGAGATCGTGATGACGTAGTTGAGCATCTGGCCCCAGGCGGCGAAGAAGGACCAGAACTCGTTGAAGGCGTGGCGGGCGAAGCTGGAGGAGCCGCCCGCCTCCGGGTACATCGCCGTCGCCTCGGAGTAGGTCGCGGCGGTCAGGTAGAAGATGAAGCCGGCGATGACGAAGACGATCGGCGTCAGGCCGAGCGCGAAGCTCGCGACCAGCCCGAGCGCGTAGTAGATCGAGCTGCCCACGTTGCCGTAGGCGGTCGAGAAGAGTGCGTTGACCCCGAGCACCCGCTCGAGGCCGTGGAGGCGTCGCTGAGCCATCGTGGCGTTCGGGATCGGATGCTAGAGGTGGGCGCGGCCGGGCGAGCCCGCGCCGCCGCTCACGGCCCGAGCAGCCCCTGGAGGATGCTCGTGATCGAGCGCGGATCGACGCCGTGGCGAGCCTCGAAGCGCTTTGCCGCTCGATCGCTCGCCAGCGCGAGCACCAGCTCCTCGCGGGTGCTGTGGAAGCGGCAGGCGGTCGCGTCGAGAGCTTGGAGCGCGCGGTCCTGGACGAAGCCGGATATGCCGCCGGTGCCGGGCAGCCTGCGCGGCTTGCAGGGATCGGCGAGGACGACGGGCGCGGGCTCGTCGCGGTGGTGGAGCACGGCGTAGGCGGCTGGGAGCGCTGCCGCGAGCACCGCCGCCGCGGCGACTCCCGTGACCCAGGCCGCGCGGCGGGCGGGTCCTGTCGCCACGCGAGGCGATCTCGCGCGCGGGGTCGCGACATCGTCGTCCGCCGTGCCACCCGCCCGCTCGGCGCGGGCGGTGGACGCCGGCAGAGCAGCCGTGGCCGGCAACCCCGCTCCCTCCCGCTCGATGCCCGTCGTTCGGCCCACCGCCAGCGCCGCCGCACCGAGCAACGCGAGCGCGCCGGCGATCAAGAACGCGACGCGGAAGGCGTCGCCGACGGCGCTGACGAGGACGTCGTCGGCGCGGTGAGCGAGCGAGGCGTAGGCGACGCGCGCAGTGCCGGTGTAGCTGCGGCCGTTGTCGGCGAGCGCCTGTCTGAGGCCGGCGCGCGGGCGCGCGGCCTCGACGCCGCCGAGCAGCGCGGGGGCGAGCGTGAGCTTGTCCTGCGGCGGCAGCCTGGCGTCGAGCACGAGCGCGATCCCCTGCTCCTGCGCGTGCTCGGTGACGACGTCGAGACGGTGGGCGATCAGCGGCGCCAGCGCGATCAGCACCAGCGCGATCCCGGCATGCCGGACCGTCAGCAGCCGCGCCGCCTCCCGCGCCGTCCGCTCCGGCAGCAGCTCTCCCGCAAACGCCGGCAGCGCCATCCCCATCCCCACGCCCGCCAGCGCCTGCGGCGGCAGCGTCCATGCGACCGACGCCGTCGGCAGCCACGCGAGCGCCAGGACGCCGCCGCCGATCAGCAGCGCCCCGGCCGTGGCGCGAGGACGAGGCGACCAAGAGACCTGAGCGCCCAACAGGGCAGCGAGGGGAAGCACCGTGACGGTGACGGCAGCGGCCAACGGCTCCACGGCCCAGCCGGCGATCAGCAGCAGCACGAGCCCGAAGAGCACCGCAACGAGTGCGCCAGAGACCAGCGCCAGGGCGAGGCTGTCCGCCACCGACGACGATCGGGCGGGTGGCGCGGCGGAGGACGAGCTTGCGACCCCGCTCGCGAGATCGCCTCGCGCCGCGACAGGACCCGCCCGCGCGAGCGTTGGGGCCGCGGCAAGGGCGCCTGCGGCGGCCAGCGGGATCTGCGCCACGAAGATCGCCTGCCAGGAGAACGCCTGTGTCAACGCCCCGCCCAGCGCCGGCCCCACCGCGCTCGCCATCACCGCCGCCCCGAGCCAGTGGCGCCGCCCGACCGGCGTGCCCCCGGAGATCAGCTCGAACGCCGCCACCAGCCCGACCGCGCCCCCGGCCGCCTGCACGCCGCGCGCGAGCAGCAGGAGCGCCAGCGACCCCGACGCCGCGCAGACGACCGACGCCGCCGCGAACAGCGCAAACCCGCCGGCCCCCGCAACCCCGGCGCCGACGCGGCGCACGAGCCGCTCGGCCGGCAGCAGCGCCGCGGCCAGCACGAGCGTGTAGACGGCGATCACGGCCGCGACACCCTCGACGGTCGTGTCGAGCGCATGCAGCAGCTCGGGCAGCGCGAGCGTCACGATCGACGCGTCGGCCAGCACGAGGCCGGCCGCCACGGTCACCACCCAGGTGCGCGCGCGCATGCGCCCATGGTGACGCACGCGGCGCCCAGCGCGGGACGGCTACGCCAGACGGCGCGGCGCGAGGAACGCCCACGCCTGCGCGGCCGCCGAGATCGTCGCGGCCGGGCCGGGATCGGGCGGCGTCGCCCCGGGCCACTGGTGCCGGCCGTTCGCGATCGCGATGTGCACCACCGACGTGCCGTCGGCGCACGCGCCCCAGCCGTAGCGGACGGTGCCGGGCGCGATCGCGCGACTGCTCGGGCGCGCGCGCTGGCAGCGGTCGCGCGCGATCCAGCCGGACAGCCAGCTCACGACCGATCCGCGGCCGCCCTGCGCCGGCACCCCCCAGTAGGGCACGATCTGGTCGTCGCGACCGTGGATCTCGAGGATCGAGACGGGCCAGCGGGAGCGACACGGCGGCAGCGTCGCGAAGCCGCCCGCGACGATCGCCGCGCCGGCGATCCGCTGCGGCATGACGCAGGCGAGCAGCGCCGCCATGCTGCCGCCGTTGGAGACGCCGGCTGCCGTGACGCGGCGCAGGTCGACGCACCAGCGCGCCCCGACCGCCTGAAGCAGGTCGGCGACGAAGTCGACGTCGTCGGGGTCGCCACGGCGCTCCTCGACGTTCCAGCGCGGCCCGTCCGCGTCCGGGAAGACGCCGATCCCCGTCGGGCCGCGGTCGAGCTCGGCGGCGAGGTGCGAGTAGCGCTCCATGAAGCGGCCGCTGCTGCCGGTGCCGTGGAACGCGAGCAGCAGCGGGACCGGCCCGCGCAGCGCCGCCGCCGGGACGTGCACGCGCGCGGTGCGGCGCACGCCGTGGGAGACGATCGCGAGGTCGACGTCGCCGGCGCCGGCGGCCGCGGCGGCCGTCCCGCACGCCGCCGACGGCAGCGGCCCGCCGGCCGGCGGCGCGGCGCCTCCGGACGCGGCGACGCCGAGCGCGCTCGCGGCGGCGAGCGCGAACGGGACCAGCTTCGAGAGCAGCGGGCGACGGGCGACCAAGCGCCGGAACGCTACCGGCGCGCGCCGGCCGCCGGCGCGCCAGCTCGGCGAGAGGTCCGCGTCACGACGAGCGCGCCTCGAACGCCGCGACCTCCGGGAGGCCCGGCGCCGGAACGAGCCGCAGCTCGAAGCACGCGCCCGGCGCCGCGTCCGCCGCGAGCGTCAGCTCCCCGCCCATGCGGCGCGCGAGCTCGCGCCCGATCGCGAGGCCGAGGCCGAAGCCGGTCGTGCCGCTCGTGGCGGCCCCGCGGCGGAAGCGCTCGAAGATCGCCTCGCGCTCGGCCGCGGCGACGCCGGGGCCCTCGTCGCGCACGCGCAGGCGGCAGCCGTCGCCGCCCTCCGCCGCGACCTCGAGCTGCACGGCCGTGCCCGCGGGCGCGTAGCGCAGCGCGTTGTCGAGCAGGATCCGCACGATCTGCGCGACCGCGCCGGGGTCGGCAACCGCCCACACCGGCGCCTGTGTCTCCTCGAGCGCGAGCGTCCGGTCCAGCTCGCGGGCGCGTGCGCCGAGCTCGTGCGCGACCTGGCGGCCGATCGCGCGCAGGTCGACGAGCTCCCGCGCGAGCGGCACGCCCGCGTCGAGCCGGCTCAAGTCGAGCAGCTCGTCGGTCAGCCGCCCGAGCCGCTCCGCCTGCGCGGCGGCGTCGAGCAGCTGCGCGCGCACCTGCTCGACCGACGGCGCCGGCTCGCGCCCGACCTCCTCGCGCAGCAGCTCGAGCATCAGGCGCAGGGAGGTCACCGGGGTGCGCAGCTCGTGCGAGGCGGTCGAGACGAACGAGCGCCGCGCCTGCTCCTGCTCGCGCAGCCGGTCCTGCATCGTCGCGAACGCGCGCGTGAGGTCGGCGACCTCGTCGCGCCGCGGGTCGGGCGCGACCTCGACGTTGGGCCCGAGCCGCGCGACCCGCAGCGCCATGTCGCGCAGCCCGCGCAGCCGGCGCACGAGCGGGCCGGTCAGCAGCGTGCCGAGCAGCAGCGCCGTCACGAGGCCGATCAACGCCGCCACGACGACGGCGCGCCGCACGACGTTCACCGCCGAGACGACGCTGTCGAGCCGCTCGTAGAAGATCAGCGCGACCGGGCCGCCCTCCGTGCCGGCGGGCACCGCGACGTGGGCGACGGGGATCGAGCCGGCGTCGGAGGTGCGCTCGATCACGCGCCCCTCGCGCAGCGCCTGCACGCCGATCCCGAGCGGCACGACCGCGTCCGGATCGGTCGCGGCGATCCGCTGGCCGGTGTGGTCGACGAGCACGACCTGGGCGTTCGCGCGCCGGCCGATCGCGCGCGTCACGTGGCGCGCCTGGGGGGTCCTCGGCCGCTCGGCGCTGGCGTCGAGCCCGCGCACCGCCACGCGGGCGGCGCGCGCATCGCGCGTGAGGCGCGCGAGCGAGTCGTCGCGCAGGCGCCGCTCCAGCGGCTGCAAGAGCGCAAGCGCCACGACGGCGAGCGTCACCGCCCACGTCGCGAGCAGCCCGAGCAGCAGGCGCGCGCGCAGGCCGGTGAGCGCCGCTCGCATCGGCCTAGCCCGCTTGCAGCCGGTAGCCGCTCCCCCGGACGGTCAGCAGCAGCGACGGCTCCGCCGGGCGCTCCTCGAGCTTCTCGCGCAGGTGACGCACGTGCACGTCGATCCCGCGCGGATCGCGGTAGGAGCTGTCGCCCCAGATCGCCTCGAACAGCTCTTCGCGGCTGAGGACGCGGCCGGGCTGCTCCATCAGCGCCGCGAGCAGCTGGAACTCGGAGAACGTCAAGGCGACGGGCTCGCCGCGCACGTGCAGCTCGCGGCGCGTGCGGTCGAGCACGAGCGGGCCGACCTGCAGGACCTCCTCGCCGAGCGCGCGCGGGCCGGCGCGGCGGCGCACGGCGCGGATGCGGCTGCGCAGCTCGGCCAGCCCGAACGGCTTGACGACGTAGTCGTCGGCGCCCGCCTCGAGCCCGAGGACGGCGTCGGCCTCGCTCGAGCGCGCGGTGAGCATGATGATCGGCACGACGTTGCGGCGCGCGCGCAGCTCCCGGCAGACCTCGATCCCGTCGGGTCCGTCGCCGAGCGCGACGTCGAGCAGCACGCAGTCGAACGGCTCCGTGCTCGCGCGGTCGATCGCGCTGCGCCCGTCGGCGACGGCCTTCACCGTGTGCCCCTCGCTCGCGAACGCGCGGCTGATCTGCTCGCGCAGGCTCGACTCGTCGTCGACGACGAGCAGCGACAGCTTCTCGATCGCGCACATCCTCCGACTACGCTACCGGCCGGCGCGCCGGAGCTGCAGGCGCAGCAGCAGTCCGCGCCGGACGCCAGCCGCGCGGCTGACGTCGCGCGCGTGAGCGCGCGCCCACTCGACGACCGGCGCGCAGCCGGTGCGTTCCCGCGATCTGCCGCGCACGCAGCGGGCGCCGCCCGCGAGCACGTAGCGCACCTCGCCGGCGCGCACCGCCGCCACGAGCCGGTGCGGCGAGATCAGCGGGCGGCCGTAGGCGGTCGTGAGCACGAGCACCGGCTGCGCGTCGCGCTCGATCAGCGCCCCGGCGCTCGCCGCCGCCATCGTCGCGACCTCGTAGCGGGCGCCGTCGCGGTGCGCGCGCAGGTAGGCGCTCAGGCGGTTGAGCTGGTGCGTCGGCATCGCACCCGGTTCGCCGCCGTCGGACGCGTGGCCTCCGGCGACGCGGACCGCGGCCGCCGCGGGCACCGCGAGCAGCCCGGCGAGCGCAAGCGCGAGCACCGCGTGCGGCGCGCCAGGCCACCGCAGCCGCCCTGCGGCCGCGAGCAGCGCGAGCAGCAGCGCCGCGCCGAAGCCGACCGCCGCGATCGCGGTGCGCGGCGGAGCGATCGCGAGCGCGAGCGCGGTGCTCGCCGCCACCGCGAGCGCGAGCGCGAGCACCGCGACCCGCCGGCGCGGCGCGGCGGCGGCGAGCGCACCCGCCCCGGCGCCGAGCGCGAGCGCGAGCGCCGGCGCGATCGCGTCGAGGTAGCGCGCGTAGACGACGACCATGCGCGAGAAGACGGCGACGCCGACGAGCAGCCACACCGCGACGCAGATGCCGCCGGCACGCGCCAGGCGCGCGCGCTCGCCGCCCGCTGCCGCGCCCTGCCCGCCCGCGCGGCGACCGCGCAGCAGCGCGACCGCAAGCGCGGCGCCGCCGGCCGCCAGCGCCGCCACGAGCGCGGTCCCGGCGAGCGCGCCGAGCCCGCCCGTCTGAAACAGCGTCAACGGCCCGCCGCCCGCGCGGTGCGAGGTCGCTCTCGCGAGCCCGAGCCGCGCGAGCCCGTCGAACACGAACACGACGTTCCAGGCGCTCCCATCGGTCGAGCCGATCGGGAACGGCTTCGGCCCGGACGCGAGCGAGAGCGCGAGCAGCCATGCGAGCGCGACCGCCACGAACGCCGCGCCGCCGGCCGCCAACGCGCGCAGGCGCGCGGCGACGCCGCCGCCGAGCGCGAGCCAGGCGAGCAGCAGCAGCGCCGGCAGCGGCAGCAGCGCCTCGGACAGCTTGACGTTGAAGGCCAGTCCAAGCGCGGCGCCCGCAGCCACGATCCAGCGCACGCGCGCGTCCGGAGCCTGCGCCGCGCGCACGATGCACCAGGCGGCGAGCAGCACGAGCGCCATCATCACGGCGTCCATCGTGTCGCTGCGCGCCGTCAGGACGGAGGACGGCAGCACGGCGAGCGTCGCGGCCGCGGCGATGCCGGCAAGCGGGCCGAACAGCCGCCGGCCGACGTCGGCGACGAGCACGATAGCGGCGATGCCGGCGAGCGCCTCGGGCAGGCGCAGCGCGGTCGAGGAGAAGCCGAGCAGCTTCACGCTGGCGACCTGCAGCCACAGGTCGAGCGGCGCCTTGTCGACGGCGCTCTGCGCGGTCGGGTCGAACGCGCCGACGAACAGGTTGTGCCATGACTGCGACATGCTGCGCACGGCCGCGTCGTAGAACGGGTTGCCGCCGACCGCGTCGAACGACCACAGCCGCAGTGCCGCCGCGACCGCCACGATCGCGGTGAGCGGAACCGCGAAGGGCACGTGCCGCGGAAGCCGTTCCCGCCGCACGCGCAGCGCGGACATGGCCCCCGCGGCCTCCATCTCAGCGGGCGGGCGACGGACGCCGCAGTTCGCCACGCAGCCACGCCAGCTCGCGGAATGCGCGCAGCACGACGCGGGGGTTGGCGCCGCTCTGCTGGCCGGCGACGCGCGGCCGGTGGCGCACGTCGCGCTCCTGCAGGCGAGCGCCGCGCGCGAGCAGCCGCACGAGCAGCTCGGTGCTGATCATCGCGCCGTGCGATCTCAAGGGCACGCCGTCGAGCAGCTCGGCGCGGATCAGCTTGAACGCGCAGTCGACGTCGCCGACCGGGAGCGCGAACAGGCGCCGCACGAGCCAGTTCCAGGCGCCGGCGCTCGCGCGCCGCAGGAACGGGTCCTGCCGCTGCGCGCGGCGGCCGACGATCGCGTCGGCGTCGGCGGTCAGCGGCAGGAAGCGCTCGAGCTCGCGCAGGTCGAACTGCAGGTCGGCGTCGGTCAGGAAGATCCACGGCATGCGGGCTGCGCGCAGGCCGGAGCGCAGCGCGTCGCCGTAGCCGCGGTTCACGGCGTGCACGACGAGCCGCACGTGCTGGTCGACGGCGGCGAACGCGGCCGCGCGCTCGGCGGTCGCGTCGGTCGAGCCGTCGTTGACGACGATCACCTCATAGTCGCGTGCGACCGCCTGGGCCGCCGCCGAGGCGTAGCGGATCGCGTCGGCGACGTTGCCTTCCTCGTTGAAGCACGGCAGCACGATCGACAGGCCGGGCAGCCGCGCCGCGCCGAGCGGCTCGGCGTCCGTCGGTGGCGGAGCCGTCGCGATGGACACTTGCATGTCCTGATCGTGCCCCGCGCGGCGTCAAGCGCCGTTGGCGCGACGTTAGAGCTGCGTTGGATCGCTGACCCTCGCCGCGTCAAACGCACGGCGGGCGGCCCCGAGGGGACCGCCCGCCATGCACTGCTCAGATGCGGCCGAGACTCAGGTGATCAAGGGGATGATGAGGATCGCCACGATGTTCGCGACCTTGATCATCGGGTTGATCGCCGGCCCGGCGGTGTCCTTGTAGGGGTCGCCGACGGTGTCGCCCGTCACCGATGCCTGGTGCGCGACGGAGCCCTTGCCGCCGAACGCGCCGTCCTCGATCAGCTTCTTGGCGTTGTCCCACGCGCCGCCGCCGGCGGTCATCGACACGGCCATGAAGAGGCCGACGACGATCACGCCGATCAGCAGGCCGCCGAGCGCCTGCTTGGAGATCAGGCCGACGATCAGCGTGACCACGATCGGAATCAGCGACGGGACGATCATCTCCCGCTGCGCCGATCTCGTGACGATGTCGACGCAGGTGCCGTACTCCGGCGCGTCGGTGCCCTGCATGATTCCCGGCTTCTCGCGGAACTGGCGGCGCACCTCCTCGACGACCGCGCCGCCGGCGCGGCCGACCGCCTCCATCGAGAGCGCGGCGAACAGGTAGACCATCAGGCCGCCGATCAGCAGCCCGATCAGCACCGCCGGGTCGCCGAGGATGAAGACGACCGGGTTTTTGCCCTTGCCGATCAGCTTCGTGTTGAGCTCGCGCTCGAACGCGTTGAACAGCACGAGCGCGGCGAGCGCGGCCGAGCCGATCGCGTAGCCCTTCGTGACGGCCTTCGTCGTGTTGCCGACCGCGTCGAGCGGATCGGTCACGTTGCGGACCTCCTCGGGCAGGTCGGCCATCTCGGCGATGCCGCCGGCGTTGTCGGTGATCGGGCCGAACGCGTCGAGCGCGACGATCAGGCCCGTCAGCGAGAGCTGCGCCATCACGGCGATGCCGATGCCGTAGATGCCGGCGAGGTGGTTCGCCCACAGGATCCCCAGCGCGATCACGAGCGCGGGCGCGGCCGTCGCCTGGAAGCCCTGCGCGAGCCCCTGGATGATGTTCGTGGCGTGGCCGGTCTCCGACGCCTTCGCGGTCTTCTTGACCGGACCGAAGCGCGTCGAGGTGTAGTAGTCGGTGATCACGAACAGGCACGCCGTGACGCCGAGGCCGATCAGCGAGCAGATGTAGAAGTCGCTCACGCCGGGCGTGGCGCCCGGCGCCAGCACGCCCTTGAAGCGCACGCCGTCCATCAGCCAGTGCGTGATCGGGTAGAAGGCCGCCGCGGCGAGCACCCCGGAGACGATCAGGCCCTGGTAGAGCGCCCGCTCGACGTTGCCGGCGGCCGAGCGCACGAAGAACGTGCCGATGATCGAGGCGATGATCGAGACGCCGCCGAGCACGAGCGGGTAGAGCGCGACGTTCGTCGCGTCGCCGACGCTGAACGTCAGCACGCCGAGCAGCATCACGGCGACCGCGGTGACCGCGTAGGTCTCGAACAGGTCGGCCGCCATGCCGGCGCAGTCGCCGACGTTGTCGCCGACGTTGTCGGCGATCACGGCTGGGTTGCGCGGGTCGTCCTCGGGGATGCCCGCCTCGATCTTGCCGACGAGGTCGGCGCCGACGTCGGCCCCCTTCGTGAAGATGCCGCCGCCGAGTCGCGCGAAGACAGAGATCAGCGAGCCGCCGAAGCCGAGGCCGATCAGCGCGTCGACCGACTCCTTCGGCGTCTTGCCGACCCACGAGGTGAGGATCCCGTAGTACGCCGCGACGCCGATCAGCGCCAGGCCGACGACGAGCATGCCCGTCACGGCGCCGCCGCGGAAGGCCACGCTGAGCGCCTTCGGCACGCCGCCGCGCGCCGCCTCGGCGACGCGCGAGTTCGACCGCACGGAGACGTTCATGCCGATGTAGCCCGCCGCGGCGGAGGACAGGCCGCCGATCGCGAAGCCGATCGCGACGTAGACGTCCTGGATGAAGATGAGCGCGACGAACAGGACGACGCCGACGACCGCGATCGTCGAGTACTGACGGTTGAGGTACGCGCGCGCGCCCTCCTGCACCGCCGACGAGATCGACACCATGCGCTCGTTGCCGGGCGAGAGCGCCAGCAGCGAGCGGACCGTCAGCGCGCCGTAGATCAGCGCGCAGGCCGCGCACACGAGCGCGACGACGACGCCGTGGTCACTCAGGAAGCTGGACAAGCTGGATCCTCCGGGGGTTACCGTTGAACACGCCGGTCGCGAGCCGCTCCGGCATGCTTCGGGGCCCTCGGAACCGGCGCCGGCCGGTGCCCAGGACCCCATAAGAACCGCGCGAGTCTATCGCGGCCGGCGGCGGCGGGACGTCAGCGCGTCGCCGCGTGTGCTACGCGCCGACTGGCGCGTCGACGCCGTCCCCGCGCCGGCGCTGCGGAGCGCTCGTGCGCGGCACGGGCTCGGGCCACGGCAGCGTGGCGAGCAGCTGCCGCTCGCCGGCCCGCCACCAGAGCTCCTCCGCGAGGTGCGGCGCCATCGGCGCCAGCAGCTGGACGAGCTGCCGCGTCGCGAGCAGCAGCGCGGCCTCGTCGAGCGGATCGAGCGGTGTGACGTCGCCCGCCGGCGGCTCGCCGGCGACCGCCGGACGGGGACGTTCGCGCTGGGCCCGGCGCTCGAACTCGCGCAGCTTCTCGTGCAGCGCGATCGCGCCCTCGACCGCATGCTTCATCTCGATCGCGTCGAGCGCGCGGGTCACGTTGCGATGCGCCATGTCGCACCAGGTCACGAGCTTGCGCCGCAGTCTCGTGCCGCCATCGATCCGCTCGCGCAGCACCGGGTCGAGCTCCGGCCAGCGGGGCATGCGCGGCGCCGCCCAGGCCCACAGCTGCTCCAGCCACTCGGCGCAGAACCTGATCGGCTCCTCGGTCCAGTGGAAGTCGTTCTTCGGCGCGGCGGCGTACATCATCGCCACGCGCAGCACGTCCGCGCCCAGCTCCTCGAGCATCGCCCTCAGCTCCACGGTGTTGCGCAGGTGCTTGCTCATCTTCTTGCCGTCGAAGCGGACGAGCCCGATCATGCGCTGGTTCGTGAACGGCTCGCCGTCCTCGATGTGCGTGAGCAGGCCGACGTCGCGCAGCATCTTCGTGAACGAGCGCTGGTCGAACACGAAGCCGGCGCCGTCGGTGCCGCGGATCACGTTCGTGACCGGCAGCCATCTCGCCGTCTGCGGGTGGTCGAACATGCTGTGGGCGCGGTCCGCGTACGGGACGCTGATCGACAGCCAGGTCCAGAACGCGTCGACGTGGCAGTCGAGCGTGTCCGTCTCGCGTCTGGCGGGGCCGCCGCACGCCGGGCACGACGCGTTGACGAAGTCCTCGTCTTCGGCGAGCGGGCGCCCGCTGCCGTCGATCCTCAGGTCCGTGGGCAGCACGACCGGGAGCTGGTCTCTGGGCACCGGCACGACGCCGCAGCCTGCGCAGTAGACGATCGGGATCGGCGCGCCCCAGCTGCGCTGGCGGCCGATCGAGAAGTCCGTGACGGCGTAGCGGCGCGCCGGCCGCGTCGCGACCCCACCGGCCGGCGCCGCGTCGTCCGGCGCCGCGATTCCCGCCTTCTCGGCGATCGTCGCGTCGGTGGCGTCGGCGGCCGGGATGCCGAGCGACGCGGTCGCGCCGTGGCGCGCGTCGACGATCGGCGAGACGAGCACCGGCAGCGCGCGCTCGATCCCCTCCACGCGGGCCGTCAGCCCGGTGTCGATGACCTCGACGGTGCCGGCGCGGTCGCCGCTGCGCCAGCCCAGCGATCTCATCTCGCGCAGCTCCGCGCTCTCCCCCAGCTCGCCGACCCAGTCGGCCAGCCGCGGGTGGTTCGGCGAGATGGCGACGAACGCGGCGGCCCCGAGCGCGTCCGGGTCGGCCGCGAAGACCGCCTCGCGCGCGCCGCTCGGCGCCATCGCGTCGACCTCGACGCCCTCGACCCGGCTCAGCAGCGAGCGCTGCGCACCGAGCGCGTTGACGTCCCAGCCGCTCAGGCGGTCCAGGTTGTCGTCGTTCTCGGCCGCGTAGCGGGTTGCGCGGAAGAACCACTGGACCAGCGGCAGGAAGTGCACCGGGTGCTCGCAGCGCCAGCAGACGCCGCCCTCGGCCTGCGTCTGCGCGAGCACCGTCTGGCAGGAGTCGCACCAGTGGACGTGGCGCTCCTGGCGGTAGATCAGGTCGTGCTCGTAGAGCAGCAGGAAGAGGTACTGCGTCCACTGGTAGTGCTGCTGCTCGCACGTGACGAACGAGCGCTCCCAGTCGAACGAGGCGCCGAGCCCGGTGAAGTCGCGGCGGAAGTTCTCGCAGCACTGCTCGACCCACTCGGCCGGCGTGATGCCGCGGCGGATCGCCTCCAGCTCCGAGGGCAGCCCGAACGAGTCGAAGCCGGTCGTGAAGAGGACCTGGTCGCCCATCGCGCGACGGAAGCGCGCGAAGGCGTCGGAGACCGAGTAGATGCGCGCGTGGCCGAGGTGCGCGTTGCCCGACGTGAACGGGCACGACGGGAAGATGTAACGACTCGGACCTCCAGCGTCCTCGCCCGGCGTCGCGAACGCGCGCTGCTCGCGCCAAGCCGCCTGCCAGCGCGCGTCGAGATCACGAATCGGCGGCACGGCGGCTCCCCCAATTACATATGAATCCGAAAAACGATTGCTTCAGTACGCCCGACGGGACTCGAACCCGTATCTCTGGCTTGAAAGGCCAGTACTCTCCAGGAAACTTGCGGTCTGGGACGCACGCAATCGCGTTGCCCGAAGGCAGCCGGACACCGGAAAAAGACAAAGCTCCCCCGGCTTGATGTCTGGCACACGACAGCGCGTGCGGATCCCCCGATTGTTTCCTTTGACCGTTTGAGCTACGGGCGCAAGCGGTCTGTCGCTGGCAACGATAGGCGCGCCGTTCGCGGCTTGTCAAGTTGTGGGGTGCCGGTAAGCTGTGCCGACGCGTCTTCCATGGGGATGGGCGGCGCAATCGAACCAAGGGGGACGAGACGCGAATGGTCTCGGCGTCGATCATCGAGTGCATCGGGAGCACGCCGCTCGTGCGCCTGCGGCGACTGTTCAGCCGCGGTCCGCAGGTGTACGCGAAGCTCGAGCTGCTCAACCCGGGCGGGTCCGTCAAGGACCGCCCCGCGCGCTACATCATCGAACGCGGCCTGCGCGACGGCACGATCGCCCCGGGCGCGACGATCGTCGAGTCCTCCTCGGGCAACTTCGGGATCGCGCTGGCGATGGCGGCGCGCATCTACGAGCTGGAGTTCGTGTGCGTCGTCGACCCGAGAATCGCGCCGCTGAACCTGCGCATCCTCGAGCAGCTCGGCGCGCGCGTGGAGATGGTCACCAGGCCCGACCCCTACGGCGGCTACCTGCACACGCGCCTGGAGCGCGTGCAGGAGCTGTGCGCAGAGATACCGGGCGCCTACTGGATCGACCAGTACGCGAACGAGCTGAACGCGCGATGTCACTATGACGGCATCGGCAGCGAGATCGTCGACGCGCTCGGGACCGAGGAGCCGGTCGACGTCTTCGTCGCCGCCGTAAGCACGAGCGCGACGCTGATGGGCGCGGCGCGCCGCCTGCGCGACGCCTACCCCGGCGTCCGCGTCGTTGCGGTCGACGCGCAGGGCTCGGTCATCTTCGGCGCGCCGGCCCGCAGACGCAGCCTGCCGGGGATCGGCTCCAGCCGCACGCCCGAGCTGCTGTGCGAGGACGAGGTCGACGAGGTGATCTACGTCGACGACTTCGACTCCGCGCGCGGCTGCCGCGAGCTGCTGCGCGGCGAGGGGATCCTCGCCGGCGGCTCCTCCGGCGCCGTGATCGCGGCGGTCCAGCGGGTCGCCGCGACGCTGCCGACGAGCGCGCGCGTGGTGACCGTTCTGCCCGACCGCGGCGAGCGCTACATGGATCTCGTCTACGACGACGCCTGGGTCGAGGCGCACCGGCCGGCGGTGCCGGACGCCCCGCCGCCGAGCGTCGTCGCGCTAATTCCGACGCCCTGAGGGAGCCATGACTTCGACGCAGACCGAGCCGGCGGCGGCGGATCCGTCCCGCGCGCCCGAGCCGGCAGCCGGCGACATCCTCTACCTCAACCGCCGCGACGTGCGGGCCGCGATGGGCGACTCCATCCGCGGCTACGTCGAGGCGCTGCGCCTCGCGCTCGCGCTGCACGCCGAGGGCAAGACCGCACAGCCGCTCAAGCCCTACCTGCGCTGGCGCAGGAGAGGCCATATCGCCGACCGCATCATCGCGATGCCCGGCTACGTCGGCGGCGAGCACCCGATGGCCGGAATCAAGTGGATCGGCTCCAAGCACGACAATCCCCGCGTGCGCGGCATCCCGCGCGCGAGCGCGGTGATCGTGCTCAACGACCCCGAGACGCACTTCCCCGTCGCGATCATGGAGGGCGGCGAGATCAGCGGCATGCGCACCGCCGCCGTGACGGTGCTCGCATGCGAGTATCTGGCGCGCGCCGCCTTCAGGTCCGCCGCGCTCGTCGGCTGCGGGTTCATCGGGCGCCTGCACGCGCTCGGGCTGCTCGAGTCGTTCGCCGCGATCGAGCGCCTCTACCTCTACGACCACGACGCGGAGGCGGCCGCGGCGCTGGCGGAGGAGATCGCGCGCGAGGGGCTCGCCGTCAAGGTCTGCGAGACCGCCGAGGAGGCCGTCTGCCGCGGCGAGGTCGTCGTGCCGTGCACCGTGACGGCGAGACCGTACATCGAGCTCGACTGGCTGATGCCGGGGGCGTTCGTCTCGAACATCTCGATCATGGACGTCAAGCCCGACGTCTACCTCGGCGTCGACAAGCTGATCGTCGACGACTGGGAGCAAGCCAATCGCGAGAGAAAGACGATCAACCAGCTCGTGCTCGCCGGCAAGCTCAAGCGCTCGGACCTGCACGCCGAGCTGGGCGACGTCGTGCGCGGCCACAGACCGGGCCGCGAGAGCGTGGACGAGCGGATCCTGCTCAACCCGATGGGCATGGCGATCGAGGACGTCGCGTGCGCCGCGGCCGTCTACCGGACGGCGCGCGAGCGGGGCGCGGGCAGATGGCTGACGTTGGCGTAGCGCCGGCGGCGCTGGCCGAGCGGCTGCGCGAGCGCCACGGCGAGGTCTACGTGCTGCTCGGCCCGCCGCGGACGGCCTCGACCGCGGTCTCGCGGATCCTCTGGAACCACCCCGCCGTGGGCTTCTACGCGCACGAGCCGTTCGAGCCGACGTGGTACGAGGACGCCGGCGTCGAACGGGCGGCCGAGCTGCTCGACGCGCCCGAGCCCGTGTCCGCGCTCGGCGGCCGCGGCGCGGGACGGGCGCTGGTCGTCAAGGAGATGACGTTCCAGGTCGGCGACGCGTTCCCGCTGCTCGCGGCGCTGGCGACGCGCCCGATCGTCGTGCTGATCCGCGACCCGCGCCTGACGATCGCCTCGCGCATGAAGGTGCTGCGGAAGGCCGGCCGCCCGGAGGTCTTCCCGCTGCGCGAGTCGGGCTGGGAGGACCTCGCGCGCCAGCTCCACCACATGCGACGCGAGGGGATCCCGCACGTCGTCGTGGACACGAGCGACCTCCGGTCCGCGCCCGAGACCGTAGTGCCCTCCCTCCTCGCCCGCCTCGGCCTGGAGTTCACGCCGGACCTCCTGACGTGGCAGTCCTCCGCGGCCACGGGCCTCAGCGCCGTCTCGGGCGCGGAGGACCCGTTCTACCGGCGCGTGCTGGACTCCAAGGGGATCGAGCCGCCAGCCGAGCGCCTGCCCGACCTCGCCGACTTCCCCGAGCCGCTGCGTGCCCACGCCGCCGAGTGCGTCGCGCAGTACGAGGAGCTGTGCTCTTTTGGGGGTCTGTGAGACCCCCAAAAGAGCACAGCTCGGATCACTGCCCCGGCACCCAGAGCCGCCCGGATCTCTGCGCGGGGCCGGGGCCCTCGCTCGGCGGCTCTCTGCTCGCTGCCTCCGGCGCGGCCGGCGCCTCGGGCGCGCCGGCGCTGACCGCCTGCACGTAGGCCATCTGCAGCTGCGAGAGCGCATCCCGGATCGGTCTCGCCTGCTCGGGCCCGAGCGTCTGCTCCACGAGCGGCAGCAGCGCGCGCACGGCCTCGATCCCGAGACGGGCCTGGTCGAGATCCCGGTCGCCCTCCGAGCCCGGCACGAGCCCCGCGCGCAGCACGGCCACGTTGAGGATCGAGACGGTCGCCTCGGTGACGACCTGCTCGACCCGCACCCGCCGCAGCTCCTCCTCGAGCGCGGCGCGCATCTCCTCCTCGGACGGCTCGCGGCCCGCGGGCGGCTCCTGTGCGCTCATACGATCGCCTCCTGGGCGTAGGTCTCTCGCGTTTCCCGCACGCTCGCGGCGTACACCTCGGCGATCGAGGCGCCCGCCTCCAGCAGGCGGCGCTGGCGCTGCGCCCCGTTGAGCTCCGGCAAGCCGACCTCGATCCCCAGCTCCGACCGTACCGGCGCGGTCCACGCCAGGAGCCGCTCGACCGCCTCCGCCGCCGGCCGCTCCTGCGCCCGCTCGAGATCGATCAGCTTGCCGTCGAGCCCATGGCGGATCGCGCGCCAGACGTTCTCCTCGACGAGCCGCGGCGCCGGATCGACCCACGGGACCCTTTCGTCGACGTCGCGCGCCGCCTGCAGCACGGCGCCCACGATCAGCGCGGCGAGCGCCTCCGACTCCACAGCGGTGCTCTGCGCGTCGCAGATGCGCACCTCGACGGTGCCGAACGACAGGTGCGGGCGGATCGACCACCACACCTGCGTGTACTCGACGATCGAGTTCGTGCGCACGAGGAAGTCGAGATAGTCCTTGAAACCGCGCCAGTCACCGAACGCGTCCGGGACGCCGCAGCGCGGGAAGGACTTCGTGAACGTCTGGGTGCGGGCGGTGTGCAATCCGGAATCGCGCGCGTCGACGAACGGCGAGTTGGCCGAGATCGCCAGCAGCAGCGGCAGCGCCGGTCGCAGGCGGTCGCACACCCGCACCGCGCGGTCGGCGCCGTTCACGCCGACGTGCACGTGCAGCGAGAACGTGTTGTTGCGCCGCGCGACGTACTGCAGGCCGTCGACCACGCGGCGGTAGTGCTCGGTGTCGATGTTGCGCTGCTCGCGGTAGTCGGCCCACGGGTGCGTGCCGGTCGCCGCCAGCGCGATGCCGCGCTCGGCGGCGAGCGCGAACAGCCGGCGGCGGTGGTCGCGCTGGGCGTGCAGCGCCGCGCCGAGGTCGTCCCCGCGCCCGGAGCGGATCTCGATCTCGGAGGAGATCAGCTCGCCGGCGATCGAGCCGGCGAGGACGGGGTCGGCGAGGACGGCCGCGTCGCGCAGCTCCTCGAAGCGCGGGACCATGTCGAGCGACGCCGGATCGAGCAGCGCGAACTCCTCCTCGACGCCGACGGTGCCGTCGATCGCGTGGTCGAAGGACTCGTGCGCGGTGGAGAAGTCGAGGCTCACGAAGACGTGGAGGCGGCGCGGGAGCCGGCGGCTCAGGTCAGGTAGAAGTAGAGCGCGTAGAGCAGATCGACCGCGGGGCTCGAGGTGTGCACCGTCACCTCAGGCGGGACCTGCAAGAGCGCCTCGGAGTAGTTGAAGATGATCTTCACGCCCGCGGCGACGAGGTCGTCGGCGAGCGCCTGCGCGGCGGCCGTCGGGACGGCGAGCACGCCGACGACGATGTCCTCCTCCTCGACGATCTGCGCCAGCTCGCCGCTGTCGCGCACCGCGTGCGCCCCGACCTGCTCGCCGATCTTCGCCGGATCCTTGTCGAAGATCGCGACGACGCGGAAGCCGTGGTCGGCGAAGATGTCCGAGCTGGCGATCGCGCGGCCGAGGTGGCCGGCGCCGAACAGCGCGATGTTGTGCTGGCCGGAGGTGCGCAGGATCTTGCGGATCTGCGAGACGAGCGAGTCGACGTTGTAGCCGACGCCGCGCTTGCCGAACTTGCCGAAGCCGGAGAGGTCGCGGCGGATCTGCGTCGAGTTGACGTGCGTGTAGTCGGACAGCTCCTGCGAGGAGATCGTCTCCTTGCCCATCTTCTTCGCCTGCGTGAGCACCTGCAGGTAGCGCGAGAGCCGCGCGGCGACCCCGAGCGAGAGGCGGTCGCCGACCTTGCCGAGGCCGGCCTCGGCGTCGTGCTCGATCGTGGAGCTCATGCTCGCCCAGTGTATGCGAGTCGGCGCCGCAGCTCGGCCTCGTCCACGAAGAAGTCGAACAGCTCCTCGCCGTCGAGCGCGATCACCGGAATGCGCTCCAGATAGGCGTGCAGCAGCCGCTCGTCCCGCTCGATGTCGCGCTCCACCAGCGCGAACGGCAGCTCCGCCCGCACCCGCTCCAGCGCCGCGCGCGCCTCCTCGCAGAGATGGCAGCCGGGACGGCCGTAGAGCGTGATCTCGGGCACTACAGCCCCCGCTCGCCGGTCGCGTAGGCGTCGAGCGCGGCGTAGTCGGGGAACCGCACGTGCGGCAGATGCAGCGCGGCGGCGCCGATCATCGCGGCGTTGTCGGTGCAGAGCCCGATCGGCGGGACGTCGAGCTCGACGCCGAGACCGCGCATCCGCTCGCGCAGCGGACCGTTGGCGGCGACTCCGCCGCCGAGCGCGAGCCGCTGCAGACCGGTCCGCTCCAGCGCCCGCTCGACGCGCCGCGCGAGCGACTCGACGATCGCGCGCTGGTAGGAGGCTGCGAGGTCGGCGCGGCGGCGCTCGGACTCGGCCTCGCCCAGCTCTCTGAGCTTGTAGAGCAGCGCCGTCTTCAGCCCGCTGAAGGAGAACTCGAGGCCGGCGAGGTGCTGCGCGGTCGGGAACGCGAACGCGTCCGGGTCGCCGTCCTCGGCCAGCCTCTGCAGGGCGGGGCCGCCCGGATAGCCGAGCCCCAGCATCCGCGCGCCCTTGTCGAACGCCTCGCCCGCGGCGTCGTCGACGGTGGAGCCGAGCACCTCCCAGTCCGGTCCGCGATCCCGCACGTGCGCGAGCAGCGTGTGTCCGCCGGAGGCGATCAGGATCAGGAACGGCGGCTCGAACTCGGCCGGCTTCAGGAACGACGCCGCCACGTGACCGTGCAGGTGGTCGACCGGGATCAGCGGCAGCCGGTGGGCGGCGGCGAGCGCCTTCGCCGTCGAGACGCCGACGAGCAGCGCGCCGACGAGACCGGGGCCCTGCGTCACGGCGACCGCGTCGAGGTCGGGCAGCGCGACCTCGGCCTGCGCGAGCGCGTCGTCGACGACCGCGCCGATCAGCTCCAGGTGGTGGCGGGAGGCGACCTCGGGCACGACGCCGCCGTAGCGGTCGTGCACCCCTTGCGAGGAGATCACGTTCGAGCGGATCTCCCCGTCGCGCGCGACGACCGCGGCGCACGTGTCGTCGCAGCTCGTCTCGATCGCGAGGATCACGCGGCGCCGCTGCCCACGTTCGGCACGTCGTCGAGGCTGCCGTTGAGCGTCGCGCGCGTACGCCACATGATGAGCGCGTCCTCGCCGTTGTCCTGGTAGTAGCGCGGCCGCGTGCCGGCCGAGCGGAAGCCGAAGCGTTCGTAGAGGCGGATCGCCGACTCGTTCGTGGGGCGGACCTCCAGCGTGAGCTGTGCGCTGCCGCTGCCGTCGTCGATTCGCTCCAGCAGCGCGCGCAGCAGCGCGCTGGCGATCCCGCGCCGGCGCAGGCCCGGGTCGACGGCGATGTTCATCAGGTGCCAGACGGTGTCGTAGCGCGAGCAGATCAGGTGCCCGACGACCGCCCCTTCGCTCACCGCCGCCAGGCATACGCCCGAGGGCTTCGAGAGCTCGAGCACGAACATCGCCAGCGACCAGGGCGTCGGGAACGCCCGCCGCTCGACCGCGATCACCTGCGGGAGGTCCGAGTAGGAGAGCCGGCGGATCTCGAGCGTCGGTGCGGGTTGGCGGATCACGATGCGGTGGCGCGCCGTCTGCGGAGCGCCAGCTCGGCGTCCGGGAGGCGCAGATAGGCCGGGAGGACCGCGTCGGGGGCGCCCGGCTCCATCGCCGCCGCGAGTCGGGCGTGCACCGCCGCGTCGACGCGATGGACCGCGGAGTCGTCCGCCGGGACGACGGCCCCGGCCGCTTCCAGTTCGTGCCTGAACCTTATCGCGCCGTCCCCGACCGCCAGCGGAGCCGGCGGCAGCCCGGCGACCGCCGCCGCCAGCGCCTGCGGCGTCAGCGCGGCAGGCGCCAGCAGCAGCGCCTCGCCCCCGGCGCTCCAGGCGGCCGCGAACGCCTCCCCGCGGCGCGCGTCGAGCACCGCGAGCCGCGGCGCGACGCCGGCAGCGCGCCCAGCCTCGGCAGCGCCGGCCGCTCCGGCCCATTCCGCCGCCCCGGCAGCGCCGGCCGCTCCGGCCGCTCCGGCCGCCCCAGCCGCCCCAGCCGCCCCAGCCGCCCCAGCCGCGAGCGAGCGCAGCGTCGAGACGCCCACGAGCGGCAGCCCGTGCGCCTGCGCGAGCGCGCGCGCCGTCGCGACGCCGATCCGCAGCCCGGTGAAGGTGCCGGGGCCGACGCCGACCGCGAGGCGATCGAGCTGCGCGAGCGAGAGGCCGGCCTCCGCGAGCAGCTCCAAGGCGAGCGGCAGCAGCTCGCTGACGTGACCGGGTCGCTCGCCGGCGGCCGGCTCGTGGCGACGCGTGAGGACACTCTCATCCGCGAGCGCGAGCGCGACGCTCGTCGCGGGGGTGGCGGTGTCGAAGGCGAGCAGCCGCATCCCCCGGAATCGTCGCGCACGCGGCGGTCGCGTGCCGCGCCGGCGCGGTCGTGGAGCTGGCGCGCCGGCGGTCGCCGGGCGGTCGGAGCGATTCCCGCAAAGTGCGGAGACGCAGGCGGCCGCGGCACGACGTGACCTCCGACGGATCGCATAGGGTGCCGCCCCGATGACGGCGACCGAGCCTTCGCCCGGCACGACGTCCCGCCCGCTCCCCCGCTCCCCCGCCCGCGTGCTCGCGGCGGTCGCGGTCCTCTGCGCCTGCCTCGCGACGGGTGCGTCGGCGGCGGTCGCGCGGCCCGCGACCGGAACGCTCACCGACGTGACGGCGTTCGCGCCGATGGCTGGCGCGTCGGTGCCGGACGGCGACACCGGAGCGCCAGTCATCAGATCGGCGGCGGCGCTCGACGCGCCGAGGGCGACCGCGGCCCGCCGGGCCGCGCACGGCTGCCCGAGCGCGCCCGCCGTCCTGCGCTCGCGCGGCGACGTCATCCGCACCCAGCGGCGGATGCTGTGCCTGATGAACCGTGCGCGGGCGCGCGCCGGACTCGCGCCGCTGCATCCGAATCAGTGCCTGCACCGCGTCGCGTCGCGTCACGCGCACGACATGGTCAACCGCCGCTACTTCGCGCACACGACGCCGAACGGCTGGGATCCCGGCCGCCGTGCCCGCGCCTCCGGCTACGTCCCGCGCAGCGCGAGCTGGATCGTCGGCGAGAACATCGCGTGGGGGGTCGGCGGCGCAGCCACCGCCGGCTGGGTCTTCAACGCCTGGATGCACAGCCCACCGCACCGCCGCAACATCCTCGGCCGCCAGTTCCGCGACGTCGGCATCGGCGTGGCGCCCGGTGTGCCGGCGCACGGCTTCCGCGCCTATGCGGCGCGCGCGACCTTCAGCGTCGAGTTCGGCGCCCACCAGGGCCGCACGCGCTGCGGATAGCGCCTCAGACGGCCTCGATCTCGACGTCGCGCTCGTCGCCGCCGCGGTGCGCGAGCCGCACGCGCGCGGCGACCCGTCCGAGGTCGTCGAAGCCCTCCGCGACCTCCGGCCACTCGACGAACGCAATGCGCTCGGGCCCGAGGTAGTCCGCCAGCAGCGCCGGGTCCTCGGCGCCGAGGTCGGCGAGGCGGTAGAGGTCGAGGTGCGAGACCGGCACGCGCCCCTCGTAGCGGCGGCCGATCGTGAACGTCGGGCTCGTGACGCGGCCGCTCACGCCGAGCGCCCGGCAGGCGCCGCGCACGAACGTCGTCTTGCCGGCGCCCAGCTCGCCGGCGATCAGCACGACGTCGCCGGGCTCGAGCGCCTGCGCGAGGCGCGCGGCGAGCGCCTCCGTCTCGGCCGGCGCGCGCGTGCGGTGGCCACCGATCGGCGGCGGGGGCTGCTGGCGCATCGCGCGCGGACGGTAGCGTACGTGCCGCGATGACCGACGCGTCCGGAGTCCACAGCGGCGGCGGGCGCACCACCGTGCGCGCCCGCGTCCTCGCGCTGCGCTCCTCCGACATCGGCAGAGCCGGCGGCCTGGCCGGAGCGATGATCGCCAACAACGTCGTGGCGCTCGGCTCGACCGTCGTCTTCGCGCGCCTGCTGGGCGACTACGGCTCGCTCGCGGCGCTGATCTCCTACTACCTGATCCTGACCGTCGTCGGGCAGGCGCTGCAGGTCGCGACGGCGCGCGACGCCGTGCTCGGCCAGCTCGGCGAGGGCCCGGCGCTGGCGGCGACGCTGCGCGGCTGGACGCGCTCGCTGCTGCTGGCGACGGTCGCCGCGGCGGTCGTCTCGGTCCTGCTGCGCGCGCCGATCGCGAGCGCGGTCGGCGTCCACCAGCAGTGGGCGGCCGCCGTCGGGCTGCCGGCCGGCGTGCTGTGGCTGCTGCTGAGCGTGCTGCGCGGCGGGCTGCAGGGCACCGGCGACTACCGCGCGGTCGGCATCAGCCTCGTCGGAGAGCAGACGGCGCGCCTGGCGCTGGGAGCGGCGCTCGCGGCTGCCGGCCTCGGCGTCACCGGCGCCTACCTCGGCACGCCGCTGTCGCTGATCGCGATGGCGGTCTACTGCGACCTGGAGCTGCGACGCAAGACCGGCGAGCCCGTGCCGGGCGCGGCGCAGGCGCGGCGCCTGCGCGACCACGTGGTCGGGGCGCGCATCCCGATCGCCGGCCTCACCGTCGTCGCGCTGCTGCAGAACCTCGACATCATCGCCGCGAAGCACCGCTTCTCGACCGACGTCGCCAGCTCCTACAGCGCCACCGCGGTGGCCGCGAAGGTGCTGATCTGGGTCGCGATGGGCGCCGGCTTCTACCTCGTGCCGGAGACCTCGCGCAGGCATGCCGACGGCGAGGACACGCGGCCCGTGCTCGTGCAGACGATCGCGATCGTGCTCGTGTGCGCGGTGCCCGTGCTGCTGATCTTCGGGCTCGGGGGCACACTGCTGCTGAGACTCGCGTTCGGACCCAAGCGCCTGCTGGCAGTCGACGCGCTGCTGCCGCTCGGCGTCGCCTTCACGCTGCTCGCGCTCACCTACCTGGCGATCCAGTACCTGCTGGCGCTGCGCCGCACCCTGTTCCTGCTGCCGCTCGGCGCGATCGCGGTCGCCGAGCCGGTGCTGCTGCTGACGGTCGCGCCGGCCAGGCCGAACGGCTTCGCCGTCGTCGTGCTGGCGGTGCAGGCGGTCGCGGCGGCGGTGGGCCTGGCGCTCGCGTTCCTGCGCCGCGCGCCGGCGCGCTAGAAGAGGCCGAGCTGGTCGGGGCTTGGCTCGGAGACGGCCGCCTCGGCCGCCTGCGGCGCCGGGTCCGCGTCGGCCGGCTGCGGGATCCCGTCGGGCGGAAACGCGTCCCCGGGGTCGAGCTCCGGCACCGGCTCCATCGCCTCCGGCTGCGGCGGCGGCCCGATCGCGAGCAGCTCGGGCAGGCGCGCGAAGTCGGCTCTGAGCGTCTCCAGCATCGACGGCGTGTAGAGCGCCGCAGCCGGGTGGTAGATCGGGAACAGCCGCACCGCTCGCTGGCCGAGCACGTGCACCTCGGCCTGCCCGTGCAGGCGCGAGATGCCGGTCGGGTCGCCGCGCAGCAGCTTCGTCGAGAAGTTGCCGAGCGTGCAGATCACGCGCGGCTCGATCAGCTCGACTTGACGATGCAGGTAGTCGCGGCAGGCTTCGATCTCCTGCGGGCGCGGGTCGCGATTGCCCGGCGGGCGGCACTTGAGCACGTTGGCGATGAAGACGTCGCCGCGCTCCAGCCCGATCTCGGCGAGCAGCCTGTCGAGCAGTCTGCCGGCCTGGCCGACGAACGGCAGGCCCTGCTTGTCCTCGTTGGCGCCGGGCGCCTCGCCGACGAACATCAGGTCCGCGTCCGCGTTTCCGGCGCCGAACACGACGGTCGTGCGCGTCTCGGCGAGCGCGCATCTCGTGCATGCGCTCGCCTCGAGGTAGACCTGCTTGAGCTGCTCCCGGCGTTCGGCGGCGTCCATCTGACCTGCGGATGGTATTCGGGCGCCGCGACGTCTACCATCCAGAGCAGCCGTCACCCGCTCCGGGGACGGACGTCCGCGACACACGCACACTTCCACTCGACGCCGACCGGTATCTCCCATGTGGGAACTGGAACGGGAACCCGCTCTCCCAGCCCTTGCGCGCCTGCGCTGCGCGGTCGTCGGCGCCGGCCGGCTCGGCCGCGCGCTGGTCGCGGCTCTGCGCGAGGCCGGCCTCGACGTCGAGGGACCGCTCGGTCGCGGGGCGCGATGTCCGGACGCTGACGTCGTGCTGCTCGCGGTCCCGGACGGCGAGATCGCGAATGCCGCGGCCGCCGTCGAGCGCCGTGCCGACGGCCCGCTCGTCGGCCACTGCTCGGGCGCCACGACGCTGGATCCGCTCGCCCCGCACGAGGCGTTCTCGCTGCACCCGCTGATGACGGTCCCTGCCGACGGACCCGCGCCGCTGGCCGGCGCCGCCGCGGCGACCGCCGGAACGACCCCGCGGGCGCGGGGTGTCGCCCGGCAGCTCGCGCTCTGCCTCGGGCTCACGCCGATCGAGGTGGCCGACGCGGACCGCGCCGCGTATCACGCCGCCGCCTCGATCGCCTCGAACTTCCTCGTCACGCTGGAGGCGGCCGCCGAGCGGCTCGCCGCCACGGCCGGTCTCGACCGCGCGGCGCTTGTCCCGCCGGTGCGTGCGGTGGTCGAGAACTGGGCCGCGATGGGCCCCGAGCGGGCGCTCACCGGTCCGATCGCGCGCGGCGACGAGGAGACGGTCGCGCGCCAGCGGGCGGCGATTGCCGAACGCGCGCCCGACCTGCTGGAGCTGTTCGACGTGCTCGCCGAGGCGACGCGGCGGCTGGCCGCGGGGGTTCCGGCGTGAAGACGCTGCGCACCGTCGCCGAGCTGCGCGCCGAGCTGCGCCAGGCGCGCGCGAACGGCCGCACGATCGGCCTCGTCCCGACGATGGGCGCCTTCCATGCCGGCCACGTCAGCCTGATGGAGCGCGCGCGCGCCGCGACCGACGTCGTCGTCGTCTCGCTGTTCGTGAACCCGGCGCAGTTCAGCGCGAGCGAGGACCTCTCGGCGTATCCGCGCGATCAGGCGCGCGACGGGGCGGTCGCGCAGGAGGCCGGCGTCGACGTCCTGTTCGCGCCGCCGGTCGGCGAGGTCTACCCCGACGGCTTCCAGACGAGCGTGCACGTCGGAGCGCTTGCGGAGCCGCTCGAAGGCGCGCAGCGCCCCGGCCACTTCGACGGCGTCGCGACCGTCGTCGTGAAGCTGCTCAACATGACGCAGCCCGACATCGCCTTCTTCGGCCAGAAGGACGCCCAGCAGGCGCTGATCGTGCGGCGCGTCGTGCGGGACCTCGACATCCCCGTGCGGATCGAGGTCTGCCCCACCGTCCGCGAGCGCGACGGCCTCGCGATGTCGAGCCGCAACGCCTATCTGGAGCCGGCCGAGCGTGCGCGCGCCGTCGCGCTGCGGCGCGCGCTCGACGCCGCCGAGCAGGCCGTCGCCGGCGGCGAGCGCGACGCCGGCGCGGTCGCCGCCGCCGCGCGCGCTGCGATGGCCCCCTACGCCGTCGAGCCCGAGTACCTCGCGCTCGTCGCTTCAGACACCCTTGCGCCCGTCGACCACGTCGACGGAGAGATCCTCGTGGCCCTCGCCGCGCGCGTCGGCCGCGCCCGCCTCATCGACAACACGCTGATCACCGCCAATCACACCAACGGGAGATCCTGAACCGTGCTTCGCACGATGCTGAAGTCGAAGATCCACCGCGCGACCGTGACCGCCTCCGACCTGCACTACGTCGGCTCGATCACGGTCGATCCCGAGCTGCTCGAGGCCGCCGACATCCTCGAGCACGAGCAGGTCGCCGTCGTCGACGTCGACAACGGCGCCCGCTTCGAGACGTACACGATCGCCGGCACGCGGGGATCGGGAGAGATCAAGGTCAACGGCGCCGCGGCCCGCCTCGTGCACCACGGCGACACGATCATCGTCATCTCCTACGCGCAGTACGACCGCGTGGAGATGGAGCACTACGAGCCGACCGTCGTCCATGTCGACAGACAGAACCGCATCGTCACCGTCGACCACGAGGTGGCGACCCTGCTGTCGTAGGGCGCCAACCGCGCGGTCAGAGAGGAACGAACGCATGTCCGCCTCACCCGTCCCGACAGCCGTAGCGCCAGGCGCCCCGCCGGCCGAGCGGCTCCCCGTATCGCTGCCGGAGCTGGCCGAGAAGAAGCGTCTCGGCGAGCCGATCGTGATGGTCACCGCCTACGACTACCCGTCCGCCCAGGTCGCCGAGGCGGCCGGGGTCGACGTCGTGCTCGTCGGCGACTCCGGCGCGATGACCGTGCTCGGCTACCCCTCGACCGTGCCGGTGTCCGTCGAGGAGATGCTGATGCTGTGCGCCGCCACGCGCCGCGGCCTGCGCACGCCGCTGCTCGTCGCCGACCTCCCGTTCGGCTCCTACGAGGCGTCCGACGAGCAGGCAGTCGCGACCGCGCAGCGCTTCGTCAAGGAGGGCGGCGCCGAGGCCGTGAAGCTGGAGGGGGGCGCGATGGCGCAGCGCGCCCGCGCGATCGTGCAGGCCGGCATCCCGGTGATGGGCCACGTCGGGCTGACGCCGCAGACGGCGACGCAGCTCGGCGGCTACCGCGCGCAGGGCCGCACCGGCGCGCGGGCGCACGAGGTCGCCTGCGACGCGCTCGCGCTGCAGCAGGCCGGCTGCTTCGCGATCGTCTTCGAGGCGATCCCGGCGGCGGTCGCGCACGAGCTGATGGAGCGCATGGAGATCCCCGTGATCGGCATCGGCGCGGGCGCCGCGACCGACGGCCAGGTGCTCGTCTTCCACGACCTGCTCGGGATCCGCGAAGGCGTCGGCGCGCGCTTCGTCAAGCGCTACGCCGACATCCAGGACGAGATGACCGCCGGCGTGCGCGCCTACGCCGAGGACGTGCGCACGCACCGCTATCCCGCGCCGGACCACACCTACTCGATCGATCCGGACGAGCTGGCGCGGTTCCGCGCGCTGCTCAGATAGCCGCCCGTCCGAGCGGCCCGCGCGGGCCGCTCGGATCGCCTCCGAACGGGTATCGACGGCCCGGAGGCCGACCCGCCGTCCCGACCTCTAGACTGCGCGCGGCTTTCACAACTCCTTTACGCACCGTTCACAGGAGGGCCGCGCGATGGCGCGCCTGTCACAGGTCTTCGCACCCCGCGACCGCGAGTTCTTCGACCTCTTCGAGGAGGCGGGCGCCAACATCCTCAGAGCCGCCGACCTGCTCGACCGGATGCTGCGCAACTACCCGGACACGAGAGAGCTGGCGCGCGAGATCCTGCTGTGCGAGCAGGAGGGCGACCGCATCACGCACGACATCGTGCAGCGCCTGAACCAGACGTTCGTGACGCCGATCGAGCGCGAGGACATCCTCGAGCTCGCCTCGGCGCTCGACGACATCGTCGACTACACCGAGGAGGTCGCCGACTACCTCGGGCTCTACAAGGTCGAGGCGCCGATGGAGCAGGCGCAGCGGCTCGCGCACATCCTCATGCAGTCCTGCCGCCAGATCTGCGAGGCGATGCCGCGGATGCGCGACTTCAAGGACATCTCGCACTACACGGTCGAGATCCACCGGCTCGAGAACGAGGGCGACCGCGTCACGCGCGAAGCGATCGCGTCGCTGTTCGACACCGGCATCGACCCGATGGTCGTGATCCGCTGGAAGGACCTGTTCGAGCGCCTCGAGGAGGCGATCGACGCGACCGAGCGCGTCGCGAACACGCTCCAGGGCATCGTCATCAAGAACTCCTGACCGCCTCGTGGGCTCGGACCTGACCCTCTACCTCGTCGTCGCGACCGCGCTCGCGTTCGACTTCACGAACGGCTTCCACGACACCGCGAACGTCGTCGCGACGACGATCTCGACGCGTGCGCTGCCCCCGCGCGTCGCGGTGACGCTGGCGGCGCTGCTCAACTTCGTCGGCGCGTTCCTGTCGCTCGCGGTCGCCGCGACGATCGCGAAGGACATCGTCGATCAGCAGCTCGTCACGACGACGATCGTGTTCGCCGGCCTCGTCGGCGCGATCGTCTGGAACCTCGTGACCTGGTACGCCGGGCTGCCGTCGAGCAGCTCCCACGCGCTCGTCGGCGGCGTCGTCGGTGCGATGCTCGTCGCGCACGGCACCGCCGCGGTTCACTTCGACGGACTGCTCGGGAAGGTGCTGATCCCCGCGGTGATCGCGCCGCTGCTGGCGTTCGCGGTCGCAGGCGTCGCGATCCTCGTCTGCTACCGCGTCGTCGGACGGCTCGCGCCGGGCCCTGTCAGCCGCGGCTTCCGCCTCGGGCAGGTGCTGTCCGGGCAGATGCTCGCGCTCGCGCACGGCACGAACGACGCACAGAAGACGATGGGCGTGATCACGCTCGCGCTGATCGCCAACGGCAACCTCGGCAAGGACGCGAGCGTCCCGACGTGGGTCGTGATCTGCGCCGCGACGGCGATCGCGCTCGGCACCTACATCGGCGGCTGGCGGATCATCAAGACGATGGGCAGCCGCATCATCAAGATGGATCCGGCGCAGGGCTTCGCCGCGCAGGGCGCAGGCGCGGCGACGATCCTCGCCGCCACGCACTTCGGCTACCCGCTCTCGACCACGCACGTGATCTCCGGCGGCGTGATGGGCGCGGGTGCCGCCAAGCGCCTGTCCGCGGTGCGCTGGGGCGTCGCCGGCAACATCGTCGTCGCATGGATGCTGACGCTGCCGTGCGCGGCGCTCGTCGGCGGCCTCGTCTACGCGGTCACGCGCGTGTTCGGCGGCGGCGCGGCCGGCCCGGTCGTCGTGGCGCTCACCGGCGTCGGGCTGCTGGCGATCGCGATCGCCCGCCGCCTCCAGCGCGGCACGGCCGTGCCGGCGCAGCCCGAGGGGACGCGCGCGTGATCGCGCCCGCGACGAAGATCGTCGACCTCGGCCAGCTCGTGCGGGTCGTCGAGGTCGCGCTCGTCGCCGGCATCGGCGTCAGCCTCGCCTTCTCGCTCGCGATCCGCGGTGCCGTGCGCGCCGGCGAGCACCGCCGCGAGCGTCCCCTGCGCGCGGGCGCGCACGCGCTCGTCGCCGCCGCCGGGCTCCTCGCCGTCGCCGCCGCGATCGGCTTCGGCGTCAGCACGATGCTGGCGAAGTAGCAGCGCCGGGCCGGCGCGTCACGCCGCTCTGCGCGCCGCCCTGAGCTCCAGGACGATCGCACGGTGCGCGGAGCCCCCGTGCACCGTCGCGGTCGCCTGCACGCGCAGGCTGCGATGGCGGCTGTGCCCGAGCAGCCGCAGCGCACCGGCGCCGAGTCGCAGCGTGACCGATCCGCTGTGCCCGCTTCTGACGGCGTAGCCGGCGCGGGCCAGCACGATCGTGCGGTAGGTCACCGTGCGGCGATGGTGGACGCGCCGCACGATCCGCTCACGGACGGTCAGCGACAGCTTCCCTCTGCACGTGCTGCCCGCGGCTCCGCCGCTGCAGGCGAGCGTCGCCTTCGCGCGTCCGTGGACGACCGGCAGGCGCCCGCTGCGGATCGAGACCTTCAGCGGCCGCGGTCTCGAAGGCGGCGGCTTCGGCGGCGGGCAGCCCCGGTAGACGATCGGCTGCGAGCTGGTGAGGGACAGCCCGCCGCTCTGCGGGCTGAATCTCGCCGCGAGGGCGCCGGGCGCGCACGTCGTGCTGAGCGCCCTGGCGCCGGGCGGCCCGGTGATGTCCACCGTCAGCGCGCTCAGCGGAAGGTCGGGTGCGGCGGGGAAGCTGATCGTGCCGGTCGCGACGTCGATCGAGCCGACGATCGAGAGCGGGAGCGGCGGCGGGAACGCCACGGTCAGCGTCGGCGCCTGCGGCGTGCCGCCGAGCGTGACCGTTCCGCCGCTCAGGTACGAGGCCGGCGCCAGCGGCGATGTCGCCGTCGCCGTGCCGATCGTGCACGGCGTGCCGGTCAGGCAGGGGCCGACAGGCCCTGCGATCGGCGTCAGGCTCGACGGCCAGTCGAGCGTCAGCGCCGCGGTCGCCGACTCAGCCTTGGCGTTCGGCTGGGAGAGCGAGGCGATCAGCTCGGCGCCGCTGTCGGCCGCGTCCCGGATCACCTGGACGGAGGACAGCGACGGGGCGTACGCGAGGGCCCCGCAGCCGGTCGGCACGAAGCTGTCGGCAGCGGATCCGGGGTTTCCCTCCGTCGTCTCGACGCTCGCGCTCGAGCTCGCGGTCGCGCAGCTCGTCGGCAGGCGCGTGAACGGCTTGCCGCCGGCGATCGTGGCGTACATCGTGGCTGTGAGCTCGTCGACCTGCTCGCCCGGCGCCGCGGGGACCGCCAGCTTCACCTCGCCGACCGGCTGCCCGCCGGCGCCGGTGACGACGTCGAGCGTCCCGACGCCGGTGTACGCCGTTCCGCTCACCAGCACCACCGTCCCGAAGCCGGCCGCGTCGCCGGGCGCCGGCGGCGGCATCAGGTACAGCCCGGTGCTCCGGGTCGTGCCGTTCGTGACGACGAGCCCCGCCCCGATCTCCGAGTCGGTCGGACACAGGTCCGCGCCGAGCTCATCCGCCGAGCAGGTCTCCGGCACGTTCGCGATCGAGGCGAGCAACCCGGGCGGAAGGTCGATTGTCACGCTTCTGACGCTGTCGGTCGTGGAGGCTCCGTAGTCGAATCTGAGATCGGCCGTCACGTTCGGATCGCCGCCCGCCTGGGTCGAGGCGGGCGTCAGCGTGAAGCTTGAGATGACACCCGACGCCGCCGCCTGCGCCGCGCCGAGCGCGAGCAGGCCGCACGCGAGGAGCGCGACGACCACCGGCCGGCAATGCCGGGATGTCCCTGCCCGCAGCAGAAGTCGCGAACGCACCTGGCCGGAATATAGACCGGTGCGTACCCAAGACACAATGTCGCCCCGCTGACCGTGCTCAGGCAGGCTCGGGCGGGGGCTCGGCGAGCGGCTCCCCCGCGCCGGCGCGCTCGCGAGCGGGCTCCCGCAGCCGCCGGCGCGGCAGGTTGCGCGTCGCCAGCAGCGAGGCGAGCACGACGAAGCCGCACGCGAGCAGGCCGATCTTGAGCGCCTTGAGCTGCGCGTCGGAGTAGCTGTCCACGAGCGCGCTCGTCTCGGCCGGCGGCACGCCCGCCTGCTGGGCGGCGCGCTCGACGCTCGCGGCGTCGACGAACGAGATGCTCCCCTCCAGCCGCACCGAGACCTGATCCTTGACCGACTGCGAGATGCGCTGGTCGGCGGCGATGTTGACGGTGAAGGCGAGCGCGAGTCCGCTGATCACGATCGCGCCGATCAGCGCGGTGCCGAGCGAGCTGCCGAGCTGCTGGGCGGTGTACTGCAGGCCGCCGGCCTCGCTGCGGTCGCTCTCCTCCACCGCCGACTGCACGACGTTGCCGAGCTGGGAGACGACGAGGCCCATGCCGACGCCGAGCGCCGCCATCGCGACGTCGAAATCGGCCGTGTCGATCTGCGGCTCGATCGTCCCGAGCAGGAAGCCGACCGCCGCGAGCAGGAACAGGAAGCCGACGCGCACGATCGCGCGCGGCGAGAAGCGCGTGGAGAGCCGGCCGCCGAGCAGCGCCGTGACGAGCAGCGCGATCGAGGTCGGCAGCATGCGCACGCCCGTCTCCAGCGCGTCGAAGCCCTGCACGATCTGCAGGTAGAGCGGGACCGCGAAGAAGACCCCCATCAGCACGAGGTTCTGCCCGAGGAACGTCACGAGCCCGGCGCGCAAGGCCGGGCGCCGCAGCAGCGCGAAGTGCACGAGCGGCCCCCTGCCGGCGTCCTCGCGGCGGCGCTCCCAGGCGCGGAAGGCGCAGAGCAGGACGGCGCCGGCGGCCACGACGAACGGCGTCAGCGAGAACCCGAACGGCGTCAGCGGCGAGTCGCGCGGAGCGAGCCAGCCCCAGCGGCTCGCGCTCAGCACGCCGTAGACGACGAGCCCGAGCCCGAGCGCGCTCAGCAGCGAGCCGACCCAGTCGAGCTCGGGCGCGGGCCCCTCGCGCGGGGCGTCGCGCACGAGCCGGGGCGTCGCGAAGACGATCGCGAGCGCGATCACGACCTCCCCGGCGAACACGAGCCGCCACGTCAGCTCGGTCGTCAGCCAGCCGCCGAGGATCGGCCCGACGGCGATCGCCGCACCGGCGACGCCGCCGAGCGCGCCGTAGGCGGCGGCGCGCGCTCTGCCCTGGAAGTTGCCGGCGACGAGCGCGGCGAGCGCCGGCAGCACCATCGAGGCGCCGATCCCCTCGAGGATCGACCAGCCGAGCGTCAGCGACGGCACCGACCAGGCGAGCGCGGTGAGCAGCGAGCCGGCGCCGTAGATCACGTGCCCGATCACGAACGCGCGCCGGCGGCCGAGGATGTCGCCGAGCTTGCCGCCGGTCATGAACAGCGCGGCCATCACGAGCGCGTAGAGCGTGATGACGCCTTGGATCGTGGTGACGGTCGTGTGGAAGTCCGCGACGAGCTGCGAGATCGAGACGTTCATGACCGCCGCGTCGAGAACCATCAGGAACTGCGAGGCGGCCAGCACGAGCAGCACCGCCGCGCCGGCCCGCGCGGCACGCGTGGCGGCGGGGGCCGCTCGATCGGGGGCGGGATCGCGCATGCGCCGATGCGATCGCACCATGCGCGTCGTGCGCGCGCAATCGAGTTGGCGCGTCGGCGCGCGACCTTCCGGTGCGTCGGGCTCCTACGCTCGCTCGCCCGGCAGCCCCTCGCGATAGGCGATCTCGCGTACGACGCGCGCGGGCGCGCCGGCGGCGATCGTGCGCGGCGGGATGTCCTGCGTCACGACGGAGCTGGCACCGATCACCGCGCGTTCGCCGATCGTCACGCCGCTCGTGACGACGACGTTCGCGCCGAGCCAGACGTCGTCGCCGATGCGCGTCGGGCCCTTGCTCGTGAAGCCCTGCCACGGGACGGGCACTTCCGGGTCGTCGAAGCGGTGGTTGCCGTCGGTGACGAAGCAGCCGTTGGCGAGCATGCAGTGCGCGCCGATCTCGACCAGCTCGACCGCAGCGACCATCGCGTTGCGGTTGAGGAACGTCCCCTCGCCGATGCGGATCCGCCCCGGCGCCGGCGCGGTCAGCCAGACGCCGGGCTCGAAGAGCGCGTGCGCGCCGATCTCCAGCCGCCCGTCGGCGAGCATCTCGAGCACGTTGCCCTCGAGCGGCCAGCGCGCGAACGCCTCGCGCCGGAGCAGCTCCCAGTGGATGCGCGCGCGGTTCCACGGCAGCGCGTTGCGTTCGTACCAGCGCCACTTCCGCGCCCACAGCCACGCCTGGCGCACGAGGTCGTCCATCGCGCGACACCGTACACGGCGCCCAGGGGTGATCGCCGCGCGAGATGGGAAGACTGTCCAACACGTTTCGACCTGGGGAGGTCTGCGATGTCGGATTCGGATGGGGACCGCCGGAGCGCGCTCACCGCGCCGCCGAACCACGAGGTGGCCTCGCGCATGGCGGTGCTCGCGGCGCTCGCGCTGCTCGCGGGCGCGCTGCTGGGCACGTTCGCGGCGATCGTCGTGATCGTCGCCGGCCTCGCGCTGCTGGCGATGACAGCCGCCGCGCGCGTCAACCGCGCGCGGCCGACCGCCGGGCGCCGTGCCAGGCCCGCGCGCATCGAGCCGGCGGCGGCGCCGCTGCCCGCGGCGAGGAAGCCCGCACGCCGGACCGGCGGCCCGCAGCTCCCGCGCGCCACGCACTGACGCGGCGCCGCGCGCGCTACGCCGCAGCCGCCGGGACGCGCGCTCTGCGGCCGCGTCTCGCCGGCGCCGGCGCCGGCAGCAGCGCCCGCAGGAAATCGCCGGTGACCGAGCCGGGCGTCGCCACGATCTGCTCGGGCGTGCCGGTTCCCATCAAGAGGCCGCCCTCGTCGCCGCCCTCCGGCCCCATGTCGATCAGCCGGTCGGCCGTCTTGATGACGTCGAGGTTGTGCTCGATCACGACGACGCTGTTGCCCTGGTGGACCAGCGTCTGGAGCACTTCGAGCAGCCGCTGGATGTCGGCGAAGTGCAGGCCGGTCGTCGGCTCGTCGAGGATGTAGAGCGTTCTCCCGGTCGCGACCTTGCACAGCTCGGCGGCGAGCTTCACGCGCTGCGCCTCCCCGCCGGAGAGCGTCGTCGCCGGCTGACCGAGCCGCATGTAGTCGAGCCCGACGTCGTGCAAGGTCTGGACGCGCCGGCGGATCTTCGGGATGTGCTCGAAGAACTTCAGCGCCTCCTCGATCGGCATCTCGAGCACCTCGGAGATGTTCTTGCCCTTGAAGCGCACCTCGAGCGTCTCGCGGTTGTAGCGCTTGCCGTGGCACTGCTCGCACGGCACGTAGACGTCGGGCAGGAAGTGCATCTCGATCTTGATCTGCCCGTCGCCGCGGCAGACCTCGCAGCGCCCGCCCTTGACGTTGAACGAGAAGCGGCCCGCCTTGTAGCCGCGCGCCTTCGCCTCCGGCGTCTTCGCGAACAGGTCGCGGATCTGGTCGAACAGGCCGATGTACGTCGCCGGGTTCGAGCGCGGCGTGCGGCCGATCGGCGACTGGTCGACGGCGATGATCTTGTCGAGCTGGTCGAGGCCGGTGATGCGGCGATGCGCGCCCGGACGCTGCTTGGCGCGGTGCAGCCGGTTCGCGACCGACTTGTAGAGCACTTCGTTCACCAGCGTCGACTTGCCCGAGCCTGAGACGCCGGTCACGCAGCAGAAGACGCCGAGCGGGACGTCGACGTCGACGTCCTTCAGGTTGTGCTGCCGCGCCCCCTCGACGCGCACATACCCGGACGGCGTGCGCCGTCTTGCCGGAACCTCGATCCGCCGCGTGCCGGCGAGGAACTGGCCGGTCGCGGACTCGGCCACCCGCTCGACCTCGGCGGCGGTGCCCTGGGCGACCACGTAGCCGCCATGCTCGCCGGCGCCCGGGCCCATGTCGATCAGATGGTCGGCGGCGCGCATCGTGCCCTCGTCGTGCTCCACCACGAGGACCGTGTTGCCGAGGTCGCGCAGGCGCTCGAGCGTCCCGATCAGCTTCTCGTTGTCGCGCTGGTGCAGGCCGATCGACGGCTCGTCGAGGATGTAGAGCACGCCGACGAGCGATGATCCGATCTGCGTCGCCAGGCGGATCCGCTGCGCCTCGCCGCCCGACAGGGTGGCCGCCGCGCGGCTCATCGACAGGTAGCCGACGCCGACGTTCTCGAGGAACGCGAGGCGCTCCTCGATCTCGCGCAGCACGAGCCGCGCGATCCGCCGCTCCTGCTCGCTCAGCTGCACATCGCGGATCCACGCGAGCGCCTTGCGCGCCGGCATCGCCGTGTACTCGTGGATCGCGATCCCGCCGACGAGCACCGCGCGCGACTCGGGCCGCAAGCGCGCGCCGTGGCACTCCGGGCACGGCACGACCGACATGTACTCCTCGATCTTCTCGCGCGCCCAGTCGGACTCCGTCTCCTTGTAGCGGCGCTCGAGGTTCGTGACGATGCCCTCGAAGCCGGTCGTGTACGTGCGGCGGCGGCCGAAGCGGTTGCGGTACTGGACGGTGACCTTGTCGCCGTTCGTGCCGTAGAGGAAGAAGTCGCGCTGCTCCTGCGTCAGGTCCTGCCACGGCGTGTCGGGGTCGACGCCGTAGCGCTCGGTGATCGCCTGCGTGAGCTGCTCGTAGTAGTTCGACGCGCTCGCCGACCACGGCGCGATCGCGCCCTCGCCGATCGACAGCGATGGGTCCGGCACGACCAGCTCCGGATCGATCTCCATCTGCGAGCCCAGGCCGGTGCAGCGCGGGCAGGCGCCGTGGGGCGCGTTGAAGGAGAAGATCCGCGGCTCGAGCTCCGGGAACGAGATGCCGCACTCGAGGCAGGCGAACTTCTCGGAGAAGGTGAGGGTGCGCTCGTCGTCCACCAGCTCGATCTCGACGATGCCGTCCGCGAGCGAGACGGCCGTCTCGATCGAGTCGGCGAGCCGCTTGCGCAGGTCGGGCCGCATCACGAGCCGGTCCACGACGACGCCGATGTCGTGTCTGTACTTCTTGTCGAGCACGATCTCCTCGTCGAGCCGGCGCAGCTCGCCGTCGACCCTCACGCGCGTGAAGCCCTCCGCCCTCAGCTCTTCGAGCTGTCTGCCGTACTCGCCCTTGCGCCCGCGCACGACCGGCGCGAGCACCATGAAGCGCGTGCGCTCAGGCAGCGCCATCGCCTGGTCGATGATCTGCTCCGCGGACTGGCCGGCGATCGCTCTGCCGCAGCTCGGGCAGTGCGGATGGCCGACCCGCGCCCACAGCAGGCGCAGGTAGTCGTAGATCTCGGTGACGGTGCCGACGGTCGAGCGGGGGTTGCGCGAGGTCGTCTTCTGGTCGATCGAGATCGCCGGCGAGAGCCCTTCGATCGAGTCGACGTCGGGCTTGTCCATCTGGCCGAGGAACTGGCGCGCGTAGGCGGACAGCGACTCGACGTAGCGGCGCTGCCCCTCGGCGTAGATCGTGTCGAAGGCGAGCGACGACTTGCCCGAGCCGGACAGGCCCGTGATGACCACGAGCGCATTGCGCGGCATCGCGACCGTGACGTCCTTGAGGTTGTGCTCGCGCGCGCCGGAGACGACGAGCTGGTCGGAGGGCGGCATCCGGACTGATGATAGGCGAGCGAACAGACGTTCCCGTCCGTCCCGCCACCTGCGCGCGTGCGGGGCAGTCGCGAGTAGGGTGCGCCTCGTGCAGGAGCTTGCCGACGGCGTCTGGCATCTCTCAGGGTTTCCGGCCAACGGGGTCAACGTCTACGTGCTCGGCGACGTGCTGATCGACGCGGGGACGCGGATGGACCGCGGCCGCATCCTCAAGCAGATCGACGGGCGCGAGATCCGCGCGCACGCGCTCACGCACGCGCACCCGGATCACTACGGCTCAAGCCACGCGATCTGCGAGCGGCTCGGCATCCCGATGTGGTGCGGCGCCGGCGACGCCGACGCGGTCGAGCACGGCAGGATGGTCTGGAAGGCCGGCCGCACGCTGCCCGGGCCGCCGGCGCACCCGATCGCCAGACGCCTGCGCGAGGGCGACGAGGTCGCGGGCTTCGCGGTGCTCGACACGCCCGGCCACTCCCCCGGCCACGTCTCCTACTGGCGCGAGTCGGATCGCACGCTGATCTGCGGCGACGTGATGTGGGGCTGGCATCCGTTCCTGCTGCGCGGCCCGATCCGCGAGCCGGTCGCGCTCTTCACGCCCGACGTCGCCCGCAACCGCGAGTCGGCCCGCCGCATCGCCGCGCTCGAGCCGGCGCTCGTCTGCTTCGGCCATGGGCCGCCGCTGCGCGATCCGGCGAAGCTGGCGGCGGCGGTGGCAACGCTGGGGCGCTGAGCGCCGCTTCAGCGCCCGGCCGGCAGCACGTCGACCGACGGCGGCGCCTGTCCGAACCGCACCGCACCGAGTGGGTTCGGCGAGACCGGCACCGGCGCGGCGCCGACGGCGCGGAAGCGCAGCAGCTCGTACGTCGAGGTGGCGCTCCGCTGCGGCGCGCCGAAGCCTGGGGCCGCGAGCGCCGTGCCGACGAGCGGCGGGATCCGCGGCGCCGCGCCGGGGTCGCGCGAGCCGGCGACCGCGATCACGTCGACCTCGCGGACTGCGGTCCCGGCAGCGCCCATCGTGCCGATCGCCGGCCGGTAGTAGCGCAGCGCCAGCTCGCCGTTCGCCGGTGCCACGACCAGCGCGCGCGGCCCGCCGGCAGCGCCCAGCGCGCGCGCGAGGCCCCGCCAGTCCGGGCGCTGGTAGCCCGCGTCGGCGTCGACCGCGACGACGATCGCGAGCGAGATCGCACACAGCGCGGCGAGCAGCCCCGCGCCGAGGCGCGGCCGGTCGCTCGCCGCGCAGCCGACGGCGAGCGCGGTCAGCAGCGGGATCAGCGCCGGCAGCACGTTGCGCGTGTTGAGGTAGTCCTCGCCGACGAGCGCCGTCAGCAGCGGCAGCGCGACGCCGGCGACGCCGATCCCCGCGAGCAGCAGCGCGCGCGCGGCCCGCGGCGTGCGGCGCACGAGCAGCCACGCGGCGCCCAGCACGAGCAGCGCACCGAGCACGCCGAGCGGCAGCGCGAGCGGGCCGCGATAGCCGAGCAGGAACTGCTTCGGCACCTGCACGAGCCGCACGGCGAGCGAGGTGCCGGCGATGTCGTACGGGTTGCCCGACTGCGCGAGCAGCAGCGGCAGCAGCGCAGCCGCGGCCACGGCGAGCGCGCCGACGGCGGCGAGCGCCGCACGGCGGCGCGGATGGCGCCACAGCAGCCACGCCGCCTGCGGCGCGAGCGCGAACGCGGTGAAGTAGTGCGTCGCCAGCGCAAGCGTGGCGGCGAGCGCCCAGCCGGCCAGCACGCGCTGGCGGCGGTCGTCCTGGGCGCGCATGAGGAACGCGAGCGCGAGCGCGCTCAGCAGTACGGCGAGCGCGTAGCTGCGCGCCTCCTGCGAGTACCAGACGAGCAGTGGGTTGACGGCGACGAGCGCGGCCGCCGCCAGCCCGACGGCGACCCGTCCCCGCCCGGCGCGGCGGCCGATCGCGTAGGCCACGGGCACGGTCAGGAGCCCCACGAGCGCGGGCAGCGAGCGCAGGCCCGCCTCGCCGTCGCCGAAGGCGCGCGTCCAGACCCACTCGAGCGCGTAGAAGAGCGGCGGCGTGCTCTCTCCGTGCGCGACGCCGTGCAGCATCTGCCCGAACGATCCGCGCACGAGATCCCACGTCGCCGCCTCGTCGAACCAGACGCTCTGGGTGTCCAGCGTCGCGAAGCGCAGCGCGGCGGCGAGCGCCACGATCGCCCCGAGCGCCAGCCACGCTGCTGCGGTCGTCTCGCGCTCGGGCGCTGCGGGCTCGCGGACGCTGGTCGGCACGCGCCGCACGCTAGCGCGCGCGGCGGAAGCGGCTACGCGCGGCCGGCCGCAGCGTAGACGTCGTCGAGCAGCGCCTCCCGCCCCGCGCCGAGCGAGAACTGCTCGACGAGGACGTGGTCGACCTGCTCGCGCGGAGCGCCGCTGAGCGCCAGCTCGAGCGCGACGAGACGCGCGCCGGCGTCGTCGGCCGGTGCCGGAGGCGCGGTCGCAGCAGGCGCCACCGCGGACGCGGCCTCCGGCGCGGTAGCGGCCGCGGCGGGAGCGGCGGTCGACGCGGTCGCTCCGAGCGCCTCCAGCAGCACGGTCAGCTCGCCGCGCAGCGCCTCGATCCGCTCGAGCGCGCCGCTCGCGGCGGCGCTCACGCGCGCGGCCTTCTCGTCGCCGGCGCGGCCGGCGGCGCTGCCGATCCGATCCGCGTCGGCTTCGGCGCGCGCGACGATCTCCGCGGCGCTGTGCTCGGCGGCGGCGAGCACCGCGCGGACCTGCTCGGCGGCGGCGTCGGCCGTCGAGTGGACGCGCGCCTCCAGCTCGTCGGCGATCCAGCGCAGGTGCGCGTCGACGGCGGCGCGGTCGTAGCCGCGCAGGCGGGCGGGAAAGTCGCGCTTCTCGATGCTGCGGCGGTCGAGCGGCACCGCCGTCGAGCTTACCGCTCGCTCCTGAGGAGGACCCCACCAGCGGTTCGGGGGCGCGCCCGCCGCGAGACGCCACGCAGCCCCAGCGACTCCGCGGCCGCCCGCTGGGACGGTGCCCGCATGACCGCTTCCACCACCCCGCCGCGCTGCCGCGGCTACCACGACCGCGGCGCGGTCGCGCGGCTCGCGCGCGCCGCGGCGCGCCGCGCCGAGCGCCGCCCCAAGACGATCGTCGGCCTCTGGCTGGCGTTCGTGATCGCCTGCGTCGCCGGTGGCTCGCTCGCCGGCACGCACACGCTCGCGCACGTGCAGTCGGAGGTCGGCGAGTCCAGCCGCGCCGACGCGCGCCTCGTCGCTGCCGGCCTGCGCCAGCCCGTCGTCGAGAGCGTCCTCGTGCGCTCCGCAGATGCCGCCCGCACTCGCGCGGCGGTGCTCGCGCTCGAGGCCGGAGCGCGTGCGCTGCCGCAGGTGCGCGCGGTGCGCCGCCCCGCCGCACGCGACGCCGGGCGCGTCGCGCTCGTGCAGGCGACGCTGCGCGGCGACCCCGACCACGCCACCGACCGCGTCGGGCCGCTGCTCGACGCCGTCGCCGCCGTCCAGCGCGCCCACCCCGGCACGACCCTGCAGGAGGCCGGCTCGGCGTCCGGCGACCGCGCCGGCACGCAGCTCGTCGGCCGCGACCTGCGGCGCAGCGAGCTGCTGTCCGTCCCGATCACGCTGGCGGTGCTCGTGCTCGCGTTCGGCGCGCTCGCCGCCGCCTCGGTGCCGCTGCTGCTCGGGATCACCTCCGTCGCCGCCGCGCTCGGCGCGCTCGGACTCGTCTCCCTGCTCGTGCCCGCGAGCGAATCGACCGGCCCGCTCGTCGTGCTGATCGGGCTGGCGGTCGGCGTCGACTACTCGCTCTTCTACATCCGTCGCGAGCGTGAGGAGCGCCGCCGCGGTGCGCACCCGGCGGCAGCGCTCGACGCGACCGCGGCGACCGTCGGGCGCGCGATCCTGGTCTCCGGCGTGACGGTCGCGATCGCGCTCGCCGGCATGCTGATCACCGGCCTCGCCGACTTCGTCTCGATGGGCGCCGGCACGATCGTCGTCGTGCTCGTCGCGATGCTCGGCTCGCTGACGGTCCTGCCAGCCGTGCTGGCACTGATGGGCGACCGCGTCGACCGCGGTCGGGTCCCCGGCCATCGCGCCCTGCGACGCCGGCGCGAGCGCCGCGAGGCGGCCGCCGGACGCCGGCTGGGCGCGTGGGCGGCGCTCAGCCGCGCGGTGACGCGCCGCCCGGGCGTCGCGCTGCTCACCGCCATGTGCGCGCTCGGCGCGCTGGCCGTCCCCGCGTTCCAGATGCGCACGGAGAACCTCGGCGCGGCGAGCCTGCCGAGCGGGCTGCCGGTCGAGCGGGCGCTGCACGCGATCGAGCGCTCGTTTCCCGGCGCGCCCGACGACGCGCAGCTCGTCGTGCGCGGGACCCGTCTCGGCGCGCCGCCCGCGCGCGCCGCGCTGGCCGCGCTCGGCCGGCGCGCGCGGCGTGTCACCGGCGGCAGCGGGACGGTCGCGCTGGCGCTCGCGCGCGACGGCCGCACCGCGCTCCTCACCGTCCCGCTGCCCGATCGCGGATTCGAGGCGGGCAAGCGCACGATCGCCGCGCTGCGCGCGCAGATCGCGCCGCAGGCCGCAGAGGTCCCGGGCGCGCAGGGCCGCGCGCTCGTGAGCGGCGACGTCGCCGCCGACGCCGACTTCAGCCACCGGCTCGCGGTCGCGACGCCGGAGGTGATCGCGTTCGTGCTCGCGCTCGGCTTCACGCTGCTGCTGGCGGCGTTCCGCTCGCCGAAGCTGGCGGCCGGCGTGATGGCGCTGAACCTGCTGTCGATCGGCGCCGCCTACGGCGCGCTCGTCGTGGTCTTCCAGCACACGTGGGCGGAGCGGGCGCTCGGCTTCCAGGCGAACGGGCACGTCGTCTCGTGGCTGCCGCTGCTGGCGTTCGTCGTGCTGTTCGGGCTCTCCATGGACTACACGATCCTCGTGCTCGAGCGGATGCGCGAGGCGCGCCGCGCCGGCCGCGCGCCGCGCGAGGCCGCGGCCGACGGCGTCGCCGCGACGGCCGGGACGGTCACGAGCGCCGCGGTCGTGATGGTCGCCGTCTTCGCGATCTTCGCGACGCTGTCGCTGATCTCGTTCAAGCAGCTCGGGATCGGGCTGTCGGCCGCGATCCTGCTGGACGCGACGATCGTGCGCGGTGTCGCGCTGCCGGCGTTCGTGGCGCTGCTCGGCGAGCGCGGCTGGCGCGTTCAGGCCCAGCGTGCACGCCGCGCCGCGGCCCCGCGGCGGTGGGATGATGCGCCCGTGAGCGGCGTGCCGGACGGCGAGCGAGCGTGAGCGGCGGGGCCGTGCAGTCGCGGCCGGCCGACGGCGGCGCCCGCGCTGCCTCGCTGGCGCTCGCCCTGTCCGCGATCGCCGGCCTCGCCTGCACGATCGCGTGGGGCGCGACCGGAGGTCTGTTCTGGCCGATGTGGGTCTGGCTCGGGCTGGCGACCGCGCTCGCGCTGCTCGCCAGCCGGGGGCGCTTCGCGCACGCCGCACCGGGTCCGCAGCGCCGGCTCGCGCTCCACGCGGAGGTCACCGCGGTGTTGGCCGCGAACGTGCTGCTCGCCTGGCTGTTCGGCGGAGCCGGCGCGTTCTGGCCGATCTGGGTGTGGCTCGGGCTCGGCGTGGCGCTCGCGCTCCACGCCCTGCTCGTCTACCGCGACGAGCCGCCGCGCGAGCGCCAGCTCGCCGAGCGCGTCGCGGTGCTGACGCGCACGCGCCGCGGCGCGCTCGACGTGCAGGCGGCCGAGCTGCGGCGGATCGAGCGCGACCTGCACGACGGCGCGCAGGCGCGCCTCGTCGCGCTCTCGATGCAGCTCGGCCGCGCCGAGGCGAGAGTGGACGACCGCCCGGAGGTGGCGGCGCTGCTGCGCGACGCGCGCGCGGAGGCGAGCGCCGCGATCGCCGAGCTGCGCGACCTCGCCCGCGGGATCGCGCCGCCGGTGCTGGCCGACCGCGGCGTCGCAGCCGCCGTCGAGGCGCTCGCGCAGCGCTCGAGCGCGCAGGTGACGGTCGACGCGCGCCTCCCCCACCGGCTTCCCCCTGTCGTCGAGACGGCGGCCTACTTCGTCGTCGCCGAGGCGCTCACGAACGTCGCCAAGCACGCGCGCGGCGCGAGCGCGCGCGTGACGCTGCACGAGCAGGGCGGCCGGCTGCGCGTCGAGGTCGCCGACGACGGCCCGGGCGGCGCAAACGCCGCCGGCTCCGGGCTCGAGGGGCTGCGAGCGCGCGTCGCGGCGCTCGACGGCGCGCTCGCGCTCGACTCGCCGCCCGGCGGCCCGACCGTCGTGCGCGCGGAGCTGCCATGCGCGTCGTGATCGCCGAGGACCACGCGCTGCTGCGCGCGGGCGTCGTCGCGCTGCTGCGCGAGCAGGAGATCGAGGTCGTCGCGGAGGCGGAGGACGGCGAGGGTCTCCTGCGCGTCGTCGCCGGGCACAAGCCGGACCTCGCGATCGTCGACGTGCGGCTGCCGCCGACGTTCACCGACGAGGGCGTGCGCGCGGCGATCGCGGCACGCGAGCGCCAGCCGGGGCTCGCAGTGCTGATCCTCTCGCAGTACGTCGAGCCGGTCTACACGGCGGAGCTGCTGCGCGGCGGCAAGGGCGGCGTCGGGTACCTGCTGAAGGAGCGCGTCGGCGACGTGCGCGGCTTCGTCGAGGCGGTGCGGCGGGTGGCGGACGGCGGCACGGCGCTCGACCGCGAGGTCGTCGCCGAGCTCGTACAGGCGCGCGGCGCCCAGGGCGACGGCGAGCGGCTCAAGCTGCTCACCCCGCGCGAGCGCGAGACGCTCGCCCTGATGGCCGAGGGCCGCACGAACGCTGCGATCGCGCGCGCGATGGTCGTCACGCCGGGCGCCGTGGAGAAGCACGTCTCGAACGTGTTCGCGAAGCTCGATCTGCCGGCGAGCGACGACGACCACCGCCGCGTGCTCGCCGTGCTGGCGTACCTGCGCGCGAGCGGCTGAGAGCGCGTGCGGGACAGCGGGCTCTCGCCGGCTGGCACGAGCCGAGGCGCAGCTCAGACCGGCAGCCGCACCATGTCCCCGTCGCGCACCACGAGCCCATCGCGCGCGAGGCCCGCGAGCGCACGCTCGAGCCGTTCGGGCGCGACCCCGTCCGGCAGCCCCTGCCCCGCAACGAGCGCCGCGACGACCCGCCCGCGCAGGTAGCGATCGGTCTCCTCGAAGCGGATCCGCTCGCCGGCGCGGCGCGCGGCGGGGGCGACGTCCGGCCGCCCGCGCGTCCGGCACGACGCCGCCGGGCACGCCTCGCAGGCCGGCGCGCGCGCCGTGCAGACGGTCGCGCCCAGCTCCATCAGCGCCTGGTTCCAGTCCGCTGCCCGTCCCGCCGGCAGGATCGCCTCCGCGCGGCGCGCCAGCGCGGGCGCGCGACGCCGGCGCCGGTCGAGCCGCTCGATCACCCGCCGCACGTTCGTGTCGACCGCAGCCGCCTGCACCCCGAACGCGAACGACGCGACGGCCGCCGCCGTGTACGGCCCCACCCCCGGCAGCGCCCGGAGCCCCTCCACCGTCCGCGGCCAGCCGTCCCGCGCCACCGCCGCGCATGCCGCCTGCAACCCCAGCGCCCGCCGGTTGTACCCCAACCCCGACCACAGCCGCAGCACATCGGCCGGCGAAACGCCCGCGAGCACCGTCTCCGACGGAAACCGCTCCAGCCACGCCTCGTAGTACGGCACGACCCGCGCAACCTGCGTCTGCTGGAGCATCACCTCCGAGACGAGGATGCGGTACGGGTCGCTCGTCCGCCGCCACGGCAGGTCGCGCCGCACGGCGGCGTACCAGGCGAGGATCGCCTCCCCGTCGGGGTGCGGCATCAGGCCGCCGGCTCCGGCGGCATCCAGCCGGCCGCCTCCGCCCAGCGCTCGGCGCGCGCGCTGATCTCGCCGATCACCGGCGCCTTCGCGTCTGCGTAGGCGTTCATGTCCTCCCATTCGCGCGCGGCGAGCCGGCGCTTGAGGGCCTCGTAGCGCGCGCGGTCGTCGGCCGACCGCCGCAGCCAGTCGCGGAACAGCAGATGCCGGCGCTCGTCCTCGCCGCCCGCGCGCCACACGTGCACGTGCACGTCGAGCTGTGGCGTGCGCAGCATGCGGTGGCCTGGCTCGCGCACCCGCAGCACGTACCCGAGCTGCTCCAGCGCGGGAAGGAACAGCTCCTCGCGGTCCGGATCGGCAACGGCGACCTGGACGTCCACGATCGGCTTCGCCGCAAGGCCCGGCACCGCCGTCGAGCCGATGTGGTCGACTCGCGCCGCGACGTCCGCGAGCGCGGCGAGGAGCGGCGGGCGCAACTGCTCGAAGCGGCGGGCCCACGCCGGATCGTGCTCGACGATCACGATCGGGCGCGTCTCGCGGCCGCCGATCAGCGCCTCTTCGCGCACCGTCATGCCGGCGGTGGAACCGGCACGCCGCCGCCGCGCTGCTCCGCCAGCGCGATGTCCAGCTCCCGCCGCAGCGACTTGATCTCGTCCCGCAGCTTCGCGGCGTACTCGAAGCGCAGCTCCTCGGCCGCCGCGAGCATCTCCTCCTCGCACTCGACGATCGCCTTCTCGATCTCGGCCGGCTGCATCGTTCTGCCGGCGTCCAGCTTCATGCGGCGTCTGCGCCCGCGCGGGACCTTCGACTCGGCCTGCAGGAACTCGGCGATGTCGGAGATGCCCTTGACGATCGACTCCGGCGTGATGCCGTGCTGCTCGTTGTACGCGACCTGGATCGCGCGGCGGCGGTCGGTCTCCTCGATCGCGGCGCGCATCGCGCGCGTCTCTCTGTCGGCGTACATCAGCACCTTGCCGCCGACGTTGCGCGCCGCGCGCCCGATCGTCTGGATCAGCGAGGTCTCTCCGCGCAGGAAGCCCTCCTTGTCGGCGTCGAGGATCGCCACCAGCGAGACCTCGGGCAGGTCGAGCCCCTCGCGCAGCAGGTTCACGCCCACGAGCACGTCGTACTCGCCGAGGCGCAGCTCGCGGATGATCTGGATGCGCTCGAGCGTGTCGACCTCGGAGTGCAGGTAGCGGACCTTGAAGCCGTACTCGAGCAGGTAGCCGGTGAGGTCCTCGCTCATCTTCTTCGTCAGCGTCGTCACGAGCGTGCGCTCGTCGCGCTCGACCCGCTCGCGGATCTCGTTCATCAGGTCGTCGATCTGGTTTCTCGTCTCGCGCACGTCGATCTCGGGGTCGACGATCCCGGTCGGGCGCACGATCTGCTCGACGATCCGCGGCGAGTGCGTGCGCTCCCACTCGCCCGGCGTCGCGCTGACGAGCACGAGCTGCGGCGTGATCGAGAGGAACTCGTCGAATCTCTGCGGGCGGTTGTCGAGCGCGCTCGGCAGGCGGAAGCCGTAGTCGACGAGCGTCTGCTTGCGCGAGCGGTCGCCCTCGTACATACCGCCGATCTGCGGCACCGTCTGGTGCGACTCGTCGATGAAGCAGACGAAGTCCTCGGGGAAGTAGTCGATCAGGCAGTACGGCCGCTCGCCCGGCTTGCGGTTGTCGAGTATCCGCGAGTAGTTCTCGATGCCGGAGCAGAAGCCCATCTCGCGCAGCATCTCCATGTCGTACTGCGTGCGCTGGCGCAGGCGGTGGGACTCCAGCAGCTTGCCGGCTCGCTCCAGCTCGGCGCAGCGCTCGTTCAGCTCACGGCCGATCTCCTGCACGGCGTTCTCGATCCGCCCCTCCTCGACGTTGTAGTGCGTCGCGGGCCAGATGCCGACGTGCTCGACCTCCTCCTCGAGCACCTCGCCGGTGAGCGGGTCGAAGTGCTGGATCTCCTCGATCTCGTCGCCGAACAGGGTCGCCCGATATGCCGATTCGGCATATGCCGGGAAGACCTCGAGCGTCTCGCCTCGCACGCGGAAGGTGCCGCGCTGGAGGATCTCGTTGCGGGTGTACTGGATCGAGACGAGCTTCTTCAGCAGCGCGTCGCGGTCGACGAAGTCGCCGCGCTTGAGGATCACGACGTTGCGGTCGTACGTCTCCGGCGAGCCGAGGCCGTAGATGCTGGAGACGCTCGCCACCACGATCACGTCGCGCCGCGCGAACAGCGCCGCCGTTGCCGCGTGGCGCAGGCGCTCGATCTCCTGGTTGATCGCGGAGTCCTTCTCGATGTAGAGGTCGCGGCTGGGGACGTACGCCTCGGGCTGGTAGTAGTCGTAGTAGGAGACGAAGTACTCGACCGCGTTGCCGGGGAAGTAGGTGCGGAACTCGTTGCAGAGCTGCGCGGCGAGCGTCTTGTTGTGCGCGATCACGAGCGCAGGCCGCTGGACCGCCTCGATCGTCGCCGCCATCGTCATCGTCTTGCCCGTGCCGGTCGCGCCGAGCAGCGTCATCGCGCGCTCGCCGGCCTCGATCCCCTCGGCAAGCGAGGCGATCGCCCGCGGCTGGTCGGCGGTGGGCGCGTAGGTCGCGTCGAGCTGGAAGGGGCGCATCGAGGTCCGAGGGTAGCGGCCCGGCGCGACGCGGCCGGGAAGGTTCCGGGCGCGCGAGCGTCCTTCGTCGTGACGTCCACTTCGGAAAGCGACTGGGAGGACTCCATGACCAACCGCGCCCCCGCGTACGCCGTCGCGGCGCTGCTCGCCGTGCCGCTGATCGCAGGCTGCGGCTCGAGCAAGAGCTCCACGACCTCGTCCACGAGCGCCGCCGCCCCGAGCACGACCGCGAGCACGACGGGCGCCGCGGCCTCCTCCGACAGCGGCGTGGAGACGATCAAGGTGAAGCGAAGCAGCCTCGGCACGATCCTCGCCGACGGCGAGGGCAAGACCGTCTACCTGTTCGAGAAGGACAAGGGCACGGCCAGCACGTGCAGCGGCGCGTGCGCGAGCGCGTGGCCGCCCGTCACCACCGACGGCGCGCCGAAGGCCGGCAGCGGGATCCAGGCCGCGCTGCTGACGACCAGCAGACGCAGCGACGGCACCATGCAGGTCGTCTACGCGGGCCACCCGCTCTACTACTTCGTGCGCGACAGAGACGCCGGCGATGCCTACGGCCAGGGGATCGACGGCTTCGGCGCCGAGTGGTACGTGCTCGGATCGAACGGCAGGAAGGTCGAGGGCGGCGAGCACAAGTCCGGAGCGGCGAAGACGACCACGACGTCGAGCTCGAGCGGCGGCAGCGGGGGCGGCGGCTACTGAGGGGCCGCCGGGCGCCGGCCGGTATGTGGGGGTGCGCGGCGGCCTGTGGGGATGCCGCCGCGCCAACCGGCGCGCGCTTGACATACCGTCTGTATGTTTGAGCGCTCACGCACACTTCTCGACGGCGGAGGCAGCTCATGGCGGACTACACGGTCAAGCACATCGACGAGATGGAGGGCGCATACGGCGGGGCGTTCAAGCGCGTGCGGGCCGAGCTCGGCGTCAGCTCGTTCGGCGTCGCGATCATCGACATGCCGCCGAACTTCGAGCACTACCCCAACCACGACCACGCGAGAGACGGCCAGGAGGAGGTCTTCATCGCGCTGCGCGGCGGCGGCGAGATCGACATCGAAGGCGAGCGCCACCCGCTCGACGCCGATCACGTCGTGCGCATCGCCGCGGGCACGAACCGCAAGGTCCTCCCCGGCCCCGAGGGGATCCGTCTGCTCGTGATCGGCGCCAAGCCCGGCGCGGTCTACGAGGCGCCGGCCGGCTCGCATCTCGGCGCTCCGGACCCGGTGGCGCTGGCGCAGTAGCTGCAAAGGATGCCGGCGCGGTCGCCTCGGGCGATCGCGCCGGCTACTGCAGGCCCAGCTCCGCCGCGTAGGTGCGGCGGTAGCGCGCCCGCGCGTCGAGCACGCGCTGCACGTAGGCGCGCGTCTCGGGGAACGGGATGTCGGACACGCGCAGGCGGTGCCCCTGCGCGCCCGCTTCCGCGACCCATCTGTCGACGTTGCCCATCCCGCCGTTGTAGGCGGCGAGCGCGAGCACCTCGTCGCCGCCATAGCGATTCAGCAGGTAGCGCAGGTACCAGCTGCCGTAGGCGATGTTGATCGCCGGCGTCGCGAGGTCGGCGGTGGTGAAGCGCGTGCCGCCCGATCGCTGGGCGATGAAGTCCGCCGTCGAGGGCAGCAGCTGCATCATCCCGAGCGCGCCGGCCGAGGATGTCGAGTCGTTGAACTTCGACTCGGCGTAGATCACGCCGGCGATCAGCGACGGGTCGAGGTGCTTGGCCTGCGCCTGAGCGCGGATCACGTCGGCGTGCGTGAGCGGCAGCGCCGTGAGCTTGTGCACCGCGCTCGTGAACAGCGGTCGCAGCACGAGCGCGCCGAGCGCGACGACGGCGAAGAACGTCAGCGCCAGCCGCGCCTGGCGGCGGCGGCGCGCCGCCCGCACCTGCTTTGCGCGGCGGCGCGCCACCTGCAGCTGTGCGGTGCGCGAGCTCATCGCCTCAGCTTTGCAAGGACGTCAGACAGCCGCGCTTCGAGCTGCTCCACCGTCCCGTCGTTGACGACGACGCAGGTCGCGCGCGCGGCCTTCTCCTCCTGCGTGAGCTGGCGCGCGGTCCGCTCGGCGACGGCTGCGTGCCCGCGCGCGCCGGCACGCCCCCCGCGCAGCTCCTCCGGCGCGACGATCGCGATCGTGGCGTCGTAGACGGCGTCCATGCCGGCCTCGAACAGCAGCGGCGTCTCGACGACGGCGGCCGGCGGCGGCGGCTCGCGCGCCTCGGCCTCCTCGCGGAACGCGAGCACGCGCGCGCCGACGCGTGGCCACAGCACGCCCTCAAGCCACGCGCGCTCCGCTGACGAGGCGAACGCGTGCGCGGCGACCGCGGAGCGGTCGACGACGCCGCCGGGCGCCACCTCCTCGCCCCAGCGCGCGACCACGAGGTCGCGGACCTCCTCGCCCGCGTACAGCTCGTGGACGACCGCGTCGGTCGACAGCGTCGCTGCGCCGAGCCGCGCGAGGGCCGCGAGCGCCGTGGACTTGCCGGCGGCGATGCCGCCGGTCAGTCCGACGAACGGGACGCGGTGCTCGCGGCTCAGACGATCAGGCCTGCGGCGTCGGGTCCTCAGTGGGAGCGCCGGCCTCGGCCTCGGCCGCGCCGGCCTCCGGGGCCGGAGCGTCGGGCTCCGCAGCCCCAGCGTCCGCCTCCGCGCCCGCAGCGTCGGGCTCCGCAGCCGCAGCGTCCGCCTCCGCGCCCGCAGCGTCGGGCTCCGCAGCCGCAGCGTCGGGCTCCGCGGCCGGAGCGTCGGGCTCCGCAGCCGCAGCGTCGGGCTCCGCGGCCGCAGCGTCCGCCTCCGCAGCCGCAGCCTGGGGCTCCGCGGCGGGCTCCTCCACGCTCGCGGCGATCTCGGGCTCGGCGACCGCCTCGGACCCCGGATCGGCGGCCACCGCGGCCTCGCCGCCGGCGAAGACGTCCTCCGAGAGACCGAGCTCGGGCACGTCGTCGAGCGCGCCCTCGCCGCCGCCGGCCGGCTCCGCCTGGCGCAGCGGCAGCACCTGGCCCTCGACCCGCTTGATCGAGAGCGACAGGCGCCGGCGCTCGGAGTCGATCTCGAGGATCTTCACGCGCACCTCGTCGCCCGGCTGGATGATCTCGCGCGGGTTCTCGACGTGGTGCTGGGCCAGCTCGGAGATGTGCACGAGGCCCTCGACGCCGTCGAGGATCTCGACGAACGCGCCGAACGTGACGACCTTCGTCACTCTCCCCTCCAGCTCGTCGCCGACGTTGTAGGTGTCGACGACCCGCTGCCACGGGTCCTCCTGCGTCTGCTTGAGGCCCAGCGAGATGCGCTGGCGGTCGCGATCGATGTCGAGCACCTTCACGTTGACCGTGTCGCCGATCGAGAGGATCTCGCTCGGGTGGTTGACGTGCGACCACGACAGCTCGGAGATGTGGATCAGGCCGTCGATCCCGTCGAGGTCGACGAACGCGCCGAAGTCGACGATGTTCGAGATCGTGCCGTCGACGACCATGCCCGGCTGCAGGCGGTCGAGGATCCGTTCGCGGTCCTCCCTGCGCTGCTCCTCCAGCACCGCGCGGCGCGACAGCACGACGTTGTTGCGCGAGCGGTTGAGCTCGATCACTCTGCACTCGATCGTCTGGCCGAGATACTCGTCCAGGTTCGGCACCCGGCGGATGTCGACGAGCGAGGCGGGCAGGAAGCCGCGCACCCCGAGGTCGATGATCAGGCCGCCCTTGACGACCTCGATGACGGTCCCGTCGACCGGCTCGCCCGACTCGGCGGCCGCTTCGATGCGGCGCCACGCCTTCTCGAAGCGCGCACGCTTCTTCGAGAGGATCAGACGGCCGTCCTGGTCCTCCTTCGTGAGGACGAGCGCGTCGACCTCCTCCCCCATCTCGACCTCGTCCTTGGGGTCGACGGACTTGCGGATCGACAGCTCGTTCGCCGGGATGACGCCCTCGGACTTGTAGCCGATGTCGACGAGGACCTCGTCCTTGTCGATGCGGACGACCTTGCCCGTGACGACGTCGCCTTCCTCGAACGGCTGGAGCGTCGCGTCGTAGTTGGGGACGATCTTGCCGTCGATCTCCAGCAGGAGGCCGTCGGAGCCCTCGACGATCTTGGCGTCGGTCGGGGGGGCGTCGGTTGAGATTGACATAGGGGTACCGGTCGGGAACAGGACGGAAGCCGAAAGAGGTTAGCGGAGTGGCGGCCGGCGAGCCCGCCGTGCCGCGGCCGTACAATCGGCCTCCCCATGCCGAAGCGAGCGACCAAGCGCGGCGCGGAGCGCACGCCGCTCAACCGCGACGCCGACGTGCTGATCTGCGGCGCCTCGTTCGCCGGGCTCGCGGTCGCGCGCGAGCTGACCGGCTCGGGGGCCCGCGTGCTGCTCGTCGACCGCTACGAGATCGGCGAGAAGCAGACCTCCGCCTGCGGGATCCCGACCGGCTGGCTGGAGAGCATGGGCCTGATGGGCGCCCACCAGCAGACGTTCGGCGAGCTGGCGATGCACACGCCGCACGTGACGGTCCGCTACAGACTGCCGTGGACGTTCTCGACGTTCGACTACCGCACGCTGTGCGGGCTGCTGCGCGAGCAGGGCGCCGACGCCGAGTTCGACGTCGCGAAGGTCGAGGGGCGCACCGGCGAGGTCGTGCACACCGACCGCGGCGACCTGACCGCGCCGCTGGTGGTGGACGCGCTCGGCTGGCGGCGGATCCTCGGCCGCGGCGAGAACGTGCAGCCGCCCGACGCGCTGCTCTCGCGCGGCCTGGAGGTGCACCCCGGCGGCGGCGGCCCGGACCTGGAGATCTGGATCGACCGCGGCTACGTGCCTGCCGGCTACGCCTGGTCGTTCCCGGCCGGCGAGGAGGTGCGCGTCGGCGTCGGCTCGTTCGACCCGCGCTTCCACGTCAAGGAGCCGACGGTGCGGCTCGCCGAGGACCTGCATCGCGCGCCCGTGAGATTCCAGGGCAATTGGATCCCGCACAAGCTGCGCCCGGCGACAGACGGCGGCGTCTTCATGGTCGGCGACTCGGCCGGGCACTGCCTGCCGCTGACCGCAGAGGGGATCCGCACCGCTTTGTACTTCGGCCTCGCGTGCGGGCGCGAGCTGCGCGCGGTGCTCGAGGGGCGCCAGACGCGCGAGCAGGCGCTGGCCAAGTACCACGGCTTCAGCGCCGGCCACCAGTTCCCGTTCGACTCGATGCTGCGCGTGCAGCGGCTGATCCCGCGCGTGGCGCCGCGCCTGCTCGCCGTCGGCCTGAGAGCGATGACCGCCCAGCGCTTCGTCGACTGGTCCTTCGGCCACTACCTGAACGTCGCGCACCCCTCGTTCGCGCTCGGCGGTCCGCACGGCGAGCGCTTCGCCGCGAGCGCTCAGCCGCTCGCTGTCGCGGCCTGAGCGAGCGCGCGCGCGACGCGCGCGGCCGTCTCGTCTGCCCGATAGACGACATCGGCGTGCGTGAAGCGCAGGATCGTCCAGCCCGCCGCCTGCAGGTCGTTGGAGCGGGTGCGATCGCGCTGGAAGGCGCCGCGCGTCTTGTGCGCGTCCCATCCGTCGAGCTCGACGGCGATGCGCGCGGCCGGCCAGCGGCATCGACCTCGATGCCCACCGTCCACGCGTTCGCCGAGGGTCGGGGCAGGCCGTGGGCGTCAAGGAGCGCGAGGAAGCGGTCCTCCAGCTGCGAGCGAGTGGTCACGGCGCCCGTCCGCGCCGGGTCAGCAAGCGCCTCGCGCACGCGTGCGTGACCGCACCCGCCGCGCCCGCGCACGCGACCGAGCGCGGCGTCGATCGCCCGCACGTCGAGGCGGTGCGAGCGCTCCGCCTCCTCGAGCGCCTTGCGCAGCACGCGCGGCGGGGCGACGGCGGCGAGGTCCACGAGCGTGCGGGCTACGGTCGTGACGGGGATGCCGTCGACGACGGTCACGTCCTCGCGGTCGAGCCGCTCCACGCGATGCAGCCTCACGGCGGACAGCCGTCGCCGCTTCGACGTCGTCACGTCGATCGCGGTCCGCGGGCCGGGCAGCAGCGCATGCACCGCCGCCGCCTCGTGATGGCTCAACGCCGCCCCGGGCCCGGCCGCCAGCACCGCCGCGAAGCGGAATCCCTCGCGCCGCAGAGCACGGTGCCCGACGGCGTAGACGCCGCGGTGGAGGGGCAAGAGCCGTCCGCGCTCCAGCCGGCTCTGCACCATCTCGCGCGTGAGTCCCGCGGCGAGCAACTGCCTCCGGGCGACCACTCCGTGCTGCGTCGCCGCCAGCGACGAGGTCACCCGATCGGGAGCTCCGGCAGGTTCTACCTCCTGGAGACGTATGGATTGACGGGGCTCTGGCATGCCGGCCACGTTGGCAGGACGCCTGCGACGGTTGAAGACGCAAGCGTGCCGGATCTCAGCGCGCGCGGCTACGCCGGCGGCCTATGCGCGCCGGCCACGCCGATCGAGCGCCAGCGGCGGTGGCGCTCGGCGAGGCGGGCGGCGCGGTCGGCGGCGGAGGTCTCCGCCAGCGCCGCCCGGAGCGCAGCCGCTGCGGCGGCCACGAACGCGGCGGGCTGCTCGTGCGCCGGCTCGGGCTCCGGGATCAGCGCGTCGGCGATGCCGGCGTCGAGCAGCTGCCAGGAGGCGCCGCCCTGGGTGGCGGCCAGCTCCGCGGCGTGATCGAGGTCGCGGTAGAGGATCGCGGAGGCGCCCTCGGGCGCGATCACGCCGAGCGAGGCGTGCTCGGCGGCGAGGACGCAGTCGGCGGCGAGCAGCGCGAGCGCGCCGCCGGAGCCGCCCTCGCCGAGCAGGATCGCGATGGTCGGGACCGGCAGCGCGGCCATGTCCATCAGGCAGCCGGCGATCTCGCCGGCGAGGCCGCCGCGCTCGGCGTCCTCGCTCAGCTCGGCGCCGGGTGTGTCGACGATCGTCACGAGCGGCAGGCGCAGCTCCGCCGCGAGCGCCATCGCGCGGCGCGCCTTGCGGTAGCCGGAGGGGTTCATCACCGCCGGAGCGCCGTCGCCGCGGCGACGCTGAGCGACCACGACCGCAGGGACGCCGCTCACGCACGCGAGCGCGCAGAAGCAGGCGGGATCGTCGGGATGCCCGTCGCGCGCGCCGCGCAGCACGGTGACGTCGGTGGCGACGGCGTCGAGCAGCGCGCCCGCGCCCGGGCGACGGCGGTCGCGGACGTGCTGGAGGGAGGCCCAGGCGTCGCAGCGCTCCGGGCCGGCCGAGCTGGCTGGCGCGAGCGCAGGCCGCCGGGCACCGAGGGGAGCGGAGCCGGCGGACGCGGCACTGCCGCGCGCGGGCGTCGAAGCGGTCGGAGCCGAGCGCGCAGCGGCCGGCGCTTCTTCCCCCTCGCCGCACCCGGCCACCGCCAGCACCGCAGCCACGCGAGAGCGGAGCGCACCCGGCGCCACGACGTCGTCCACCAGCCCCTGCGCCAGCAGCGTCTCTGACCGCTGCACGCGTGAGGACAGCGGCCGTCCCGTCAGCAGCTCCACCACGCGCGGCCCCGCGAACCCCACCAGCGCGCCGGGCAAGGCGAACGTCACCGTCCCGAGCGAGCCCCAGGAGGCGAGCACGCCGCCGGTCGTCGGATGCGTCAGGCACACCACGTACGGCAATGCGGCCGCGCGCAGGCGCCCGGCGGCGGCCGCGAGCTTCGCCATGCCGACGACCGCGAGCGTCCCCTCCTGCATGCGCGAGCCGCCCGACGCGGGCAGCGCCACGAGCGGCAGCCGCGCCTCCAGCGCCCGCTCGAACGCGCGCGCGACGCGCTCGGCGGTCGCGACGCCGATCGAGCCGCCGAGGAAGCCGAACTCGCCGGCGACGACGGCGAGCGGACGGCCGTCGAGCGTGGCACGCCCCGTCAGCACGGCCTCCGAGAGCCCAGTCGCCTCGCGCGCCTCGGCGAGGCGGTCGGCATACGGGCGCGTGTCGGCGAAGGCGAGCGGATCGTCGGATGCGACGGCCGCGTCCCACTCCTGGAAGCTGTCCTCGTCGACCGCGAGCGCGATCCGCTCGCGGGCGCTGGCAGGGCCGCTCGTCACGCCCGGATCGTAGACTGGCGTCGGCCGCATGCCTCCCGCTTCGCACTTCGCCGACCGCCTGATCGCCCGCGTCGAGGCGACGCGCAGCCATCTCGTCGTCGGGCTCGACCCGGATCTGCGCGAGCTGCCGCCCGAGCTGCTCGACGGAGCCGAGGACCTGGCCGGCGCCGCAGCCGCGGTCGAGGCGTTCGCGACGGCGGTGATCGACGGCGTCGCCGAGCTCGTGCCCGCGGTCAAGCCGCAGTCGGCGTTCTTCGAAGCCCTGGGCTGGGCCGGCGTGGCTGCGCTCGAGCGGGTCGAGGCCCACGCCCGCGCCGCGGGCCTGCTCGTGATCGAGGACGCCAAGCGCGGCGACATCGGCAACACGATGGCCGCGTACGCCACGGCGGCGCTCGGTCGCGTGCGGCTGGATGAGGATGTCGAGCTGCCGGTGCACGATGCCGACGCGGTCACCGTCAGCCCCTACCTCGGGCCCGAGTCGCTGGCGCCGATGGTCGACGTCGCGCGCACGTTCGGGAAGGGCGTGTTCGTGCTCGTGCGCACCAGCAACCCGGCGTCCGGCGAGCTGCAGGACGTCGTCGACGCGGACGGCGAGCTGCTGCACGAGCGCGTCGCGCGGATGGTCGACGAGCTGGGCGCCGGTGGCGTGGGCGCACGGGGATACGCGGACGTCGGCGCGGTCGCCGGCCTCACCTACCCCGAGCAGGCGCCGGCGCTGCGCGCGCTGATGCCACGCGCGCTGCTGCTCGTGCCGGGCCTCGGCGCGCAGGGCGGGCGGCCGGAGGACTTCGCCGCCTTCCTCGACGACCAGGGCCTCGGCGCGGTCGCCGCGGCGTCACGGTCGATCGCGGGGGCGTGGCGTGCGCGCGGCGGGGGCCTGCCGGCGCTCGTTGCCATCCGCGAAGGCGCCGGCGCGGCGGCACGCGACACGAACGCCGCGCTCGCGCAGGCGCTCGCGACCGCGGAGCGATCGCGCTGGTAGCCGAGCGGACGCGCCTGGTCCGCGTCTCTCGATGCCCGAGCACCGGCGCGGCCGGCACTCAGGTCACTTCGCCTCCAGCCAGTTCGGCCCGATGCCGGCGTCGACCGCCAGCGGCGGGTCCAGCTCCAGCGCGCCGACCATCTCCGGAACGACCACGTCGCGCGCCCGCTCCAGCTCCTCGACGGGCCCCTCGAACAGCAGCTCGTCATGGATCTGCAGCACGAGCCGCGTCGCCAGGCCGGCATCGTCCAGCGCGGACTCGGCGCGCACCATCGCGACCTTGATCACGTCCGCCGCGGTCCCCTGGATGACGGTGTTGACGGCGAGCCGCTCGCCGAGCTGGCGCACCTGGCGGTTGCGCGCGCGCAGCTCCGGGATCTGGCGCCGGCGGCCCATCAGCGTCGTGACGTAGCCCTGCTCGGTCGCCTGCTCGATCGTGCTCGCGATGAACGCGCGCACGGCCGGGAAGCCTTCGAGGTAGCGGTCGATGAACTCCTGCGCCTCCTCACGCGAGATCCCGAGCCGGTCGGAGAGGCCGAACGCCGAGAGGCCGTAGACGATCCCGTAGTTGACCATCTTCGCCTTCGAGCGCGAGCCGGCGTCGAGCTGCTCGGGCGGAGCTCCGAGGATCGCGGAGGCGGTCGCGGTGTGGACGTCCTCGCCTCTGCGGAAGACCTCCTTCAAGACCTCCTCGCCGGCGATGTGCGCGAGCAGCCGCAGCTCGACCTGCGAGTAGTCGATCGACAGCAGCACGTTGCCCGGCTCGGCGACGAAGCAGGCGCGGATCTCGCGCCCGAGCGGCGTGCGGATCGGGATGTTCTGGAGGTTCGGGTCGTTCGAGGAGAGCCGGCCGGTCGCCGCGACGACCTGGCTGAACGTCGTGTGGATGCGGTCGCGCGCGTCGGCGTAGGTCGGCAGCGCCGCGAGGTACGTGGACTCGAGCTTCGTCAGCTCGCGCCAGCGCTCGATTCTCTCGATCACCGGGTGCTCGTGGCGGATCGCCTGGAGCACGCGCGCGTCGGTCGAGTAGCCGGTCTTGCCGCGTCTCTTTCTCGACAGCTCGAGCTTGACGAACAGGACCTCGGCGAGCTGCTGCGGCGAGCCGATCATGAACTCGGTGCCGCAGAGATCCCAGATCTCGCGCTCGAGCGCGCGGACCTCGTCGTTCACGCGCGTGCGGATCGCCGCGAGCCGCTCCTTGTCGAGCTTGAGGCCGATCTGCTCCATCCCGCGCAGGACGCGCACGAGCGGCAGCTCGACCTCGTGCAGGAGCGCGTTGAGCCCGCGCTCCTCGAGCTGCGGGCGCTGCGCGGCGGCGAGCGCGTGCACGAGCACGGCGTCGGCCGCCGCGGGATCGTCCACGTCCACGCCGATCCCGCGCTCCTCGCAGAGCTCCGCCAGCGCGTAGGCGCGCCGCGCGGGGTCGAGCAGGTAGGCGGCGATCAGCGTGTCGTGCGCGAGGCGCTCGGGGACGGTCCCGAGCGCCTTCGCGTCGTGCGCGAGCGCGGGCCGCTCGCCGAGCGCCGCGGCCAGCTCGCCGGGCGCGGCGCACTCGCCGGCCAGCGCCTCCGGCCCCCCGGCGTAGGCCCCGAAGCGCCACGCCTCGCTGTGCGGGAACAGCTCGCCTTCGGGGCGCTCGGGCGCGCGCGCGGCGAGCGCGACCTCCGCGTCCGCGGGCGCGAGCGCCGCGACGTCCGCGGGCGCAGCCCCGCCGCGCGCCCGCACGCTCAGCGCCCGCTCGGCGAGCGGCCGCGGCGCCGCCTCCTCGGCGTCCCCGAGCGCCTCCTCGAGGCGCCGCAGCGGATCGCGCAGCTCGTACTCACGAAACACCTCGCGCAGGCGCGAGCGGTCGGGATCGGCGGCGGCGAAGGCGGCGACGTCGAGATCGAGATCGAGCGCGCGGTCCATCGTGGCCAGGCGCTTGGAGACGCGCGCGTCCTCGGCGTGCGCGAGCAGGTTCTCGCGCCGCCTCGCCGCTCTGATCTCGGGCGCGTGCGCGAGCACCTCCTCCAGCGAGCCATGCTCCTGCAGCAGCTGCGCGGCCGTCTTGTCGCCGATGCCGGGGACGCCCGGGATGTTGTCCGAGGTGTCCCCCTTCAGCCCGATGAAGTCCGGCACCAGCTCGGGCGGGATGCCGTAGCGGTCGATCACGCCCTGGCGGTCGTAGACCTTCGTGTCCGTGATGCCGCGCGAGGTCGTCATGATCCGCACGCGGTCGCCGTCGACGAGCTGGTAGGCGTCGCGGTCGCCGGTCACGACCATCACCGGGATGCCGGTCGCCTTCGCGCGCTCGGCGAGCGTGGCGATCACGTCGTCGGCCTCCTTGCCCTCGACGGAGACGTTCGCATAGCCGAACGCCTCGACCAGCGGCGCAAGCGCCGGCCATTGGGCCTTCAGCAGGTCGGGGCGGGAAGTGCGCTGCGCCTTGTAGTCGGCGTAGATCTCCTTGCGGCCCGAGTGGCCGGCGTCCCACGCGACGATCGTCGCTCTCGGCCCGTACTCGGTGAGGATCTTCACGAGCATCGAGGCGAAGCCGAAGATCGCGTTCGTCGGCACGCCGGTCGAGGTCGCGATCGACTCGGGCAGCGCGAAGAAGGCGCGATAGGCGAGCGAGTTCCCGTCGATCAGGAACAGCTCGTCGTGACCGGCGCCTTCGGTGCTCACGGCGTGGAACTCTACGAAGCCCCGCGGCGCGGTCCCGGGTCGCCGTCAGCGGAGTCGCATCTTTCCACGATGCGGAACGTGCCGACCGCCTCGTGGCAATATACTCGGCTCTCACCGACCATCTCGAATCTCGACGAAGGACGACGTACGCCATGTCCAGCACCCCGAGCGCGCAGTTCAGCCTCACGATCCGCGTTGAGATCGCGGACCGGCCCGGGATGCTCGGCCGCGTAGCCAGCGCGATCGGGGACGCCGGCGGCACGATCGGCGCCGTCGACCTCGTCGCGATCGACGGCGGCAGGACCGTCCGCGACATCACCGCCCTGTGCGCGGAGGAGGCGGCGTGGACGCGCATCACCGCCGCGATCGAAGCGCTCGACGGCGTGCGCGTGCTCGACACCGTCGACCGCACCTTCCAGGTCCACGTCGGCGGCAAGATCGAGCAGCGCAACAAGCTGCCGCTGAAGACGCGCGACGACCTCTCGATGGCGTACACGCCCGGCGTCGCGCGCGTCTGCAAGGCGATCGAGGCGGACCCCGACAAGGCGTTCCAGTACACGATCAAGCGCAACACGGTCGCCGTCGTCTCCGACGGCACGGCGGTGCTCGGCCTCGGCGACATCGGCCCGGCCGCGGCGATGCCGGTGATGGAGGGCAAGGCCGTCCTGTTCAAGGAGTTCGCCGGCGTCGACGCGTTCCCGATCTGCCTCGACACGAAGGACCCCGACGAGATCGTGTCGATCGTGAAGGCGCTGGCGCCGACGTTCGGCGGCATCAACCTCGAGGACATCTCCGCGCCGCGCTGCTTCGAGATCGAGGACCGGCTGATCGAGGCGCTCGACATCCCCGTCTTCCACGACGACCAGCACGGGACCGCCGTCGTCGTGCTCGCCGCCCTGCTGAACGCCGTCAAGCTGACCGGCCGCGAGATCGCCGACCTGCGCGTGCTGGTGGTCGGGCTCGGCGCGGCCGGCGTCGCCGTCACGAAGATCCTCAGAAGCGCGGGCGTGACCGAGGTGATCGGCTGCGACTCGCGCGGCGCGGTGCACACCGAGCGCGCGGACTACCTGGACGGCTCCATGAACGCGATGAAGCGCTGGTACGCGGAGACGACGAACCCGGAGAAGCTGTCCGGCGGCCCCGGCGACGTGATCGACGGCATGGACCTGTTCATCGGCCTCTCCGGCGCGCGCGTGATGCCGCCGGAGGCGCTCGGCCGCATGCGCCCCGACCCGATCGTCTTCGCGATGGCGAACCCGAACCCCGAGGTCACGCCCGAGGAAGCCGCCCCCTACGCGCGCATCATGGCGACGGGCCGCTCCGACTACCCGAACCAGATCAACAACGTGCTCGCGTTCCCCGGCATCTTCCGCGGCGCGCTCGACGTGCGTGCGACCGCGATCACCGAGCAGATGAAGGTCGCGGCGGCACAGGCGATCGCCGGCTGCGTCCCCGCCGACGAGCTGCGCGAGGACTACGTCGTCCCGTCCGTCTTCAACCGCGACGTGGCACCCGCGGTGGCGGCGGCCGTCGCCGAGCAGGCGCGCGCGGGCGGCCTTGCGCAAGCCCACCACGAGGTCGGCTTCGCGCCCGCCGACGAGCTGCACGTCGGCGCGGCCTGAGCGCAGCCGCGCACGAGATCGGGTAGGAATCGCCCATGCGGGTGACCGTGACCGGTGCGACCGGACTGATCGGCACGCGGCTCGTCGCCGCGCTCGCGCGCCGCGGCGACGAGGTGACCGTGCTCTCGCGCGACCCCGAGCGCGCCGGCGAGCGGCTCGGGTCCGGAATCCAGGCCGCGCACTGGGATCCGCTGCACGAGCCGGCGCCCGCCGCCGCGCTGACGGGACGCGACGGGGTCGTGCACCTCGCTGGCGAGCCGGTCGCCCAGCGCTGGAGCGCGGGCGCCAAGGAGCGCATCCGCGTCAGCCGCGAGAGCGGCACCGCGAACCTCGTCGCCGGCCTGCGCAGCGCCGACCCGCGCCCGCGCGTGCTGGTGTCCGCTTCCGCCGTCGGCTACTACGGGCCGCGCGGCGACGAGGAGGTCAGCGAGTCCGAGCCGCCCGGCGAGGACTTCCTCGCACAGGTGTGCGTCGCCTGGGAGCGCGCGGCGGAGGCGGCCAAGGAGCTGGGCATGCGGGTCGCGATCGTGCGGACGGGCATCGTGCTCGACCCCGACGGCGGCGCGCTCGCGAAGATGCTGCCGCCGTTCCGCGCGGGCGTCGGCGGCCCGGTCGCCGGCGGGGGCCAGTGGATGCCGTGGATCCACGTCGAGGATCTCGTCGGGATCTATCTGGCGGCGCTCGACGGTGACGGCGGCGGCGACACGCGGCCGTGGCGGGGGACGTTCAACGCGGCGGCGCCGCACCCGGTCACGAATCGCGACTTCTCACGCGCGCTCGGGCGCGCGCTGCACCGCCCGGCGCTGGCGCCGGTCCCCCGCTTCGCGCTGCGCGCGCTCTACGGTGAGATGGAGCAGATCGTCACGACGGGGCAGCGTGCCGTGCCCGCGCAGCCGCTTGCGCGCGGCTACGTGTTCGTGCACCCGCAGCTGGACGAGGCGCTGCGCTCGGCGCTCGACTGAGCGGCGTCGCCGCCGCGAGCACGCGCAGCCTCCCCCGCGCGACGGCGAGCACGCTCCAGTCGCGCAGCGTCGTGTCGCCCGTGCGCTCGATCGCGTAGGGGCCGAGCACGCCGTCGCGCACGTCGGTGCGGAAGTAGGCGCGCACGACCGCCGCGCGCGTGACGCGGCCGTCGCGCGCGCTGCGCTCCGCGCGGCGCACCGCGGCGAGGACGCCGCGCATCGCCTCGTACCCGTAGCGGGCCGCCCGCGAGGGCACGTAGCCGTAGCGGGCCGCAAACGCGTGCGAGAAGGCGCGCGCCGCCGGGCCGTCGGCGTGCGGCGTCGGCGCGGCGACGTGCGCAAGCGCAGCGGCCGCGCCGAGGTCGGCGAGGAAGTCGCGATCGGCGAGGCTGACCGGCGCATACAGCTCCAGCTGCGGGTCGTCCGCCGCGAGCGCGCGCCACAGCCCCGCCGCGCCCAGGCGCGCGACCGTCGTGTCGAGCACCGCGTCGGGATGCAGCGCGAGCACCTGCGCGACCGCACCCGTGTCGAGCGGCCCCTGCTCGTCGACCTCCTGGCGGATCACGACGGCGATCCCCGCCGCCGGCGCCTTCGCGGCGAGGTCGCTCGCAAGCGCGCGGCCGCTGGGGTCCTCGTCGGTCAGCAATGCAAGCCGCCGCACGCCGGTCCGGCTCATCGCGGCCAGCAACGCGTCGGTCGCCCCCCGGTCCGACGGCACGACACGCGCGAACGTGCGCCCGTTGTCCTTCAGCTTCGGGTAGTAGCGCTCGGGCGAGCCGGCGATCTCGACGCTCGTGCTCGTCAGCGCCATCGCGGTGTCGAGCGGGCTGACCTGGAGGATGCCCGCCTCGTTCGTGAGCGGGATCGAGATCGCGGAGGTGCCGGTCGCGAGCTCGCCGAGGTAGGCGACCGCCTGCGGGTCCTGCGCCGCCCGGCGCGCGTTGAGCGAGATCTGGCCGGGGTCGGAGCGGCCGAGCCCGGGCGTCGAGGCGTCGAGCGCGACGAGGCGCACGCGGTAGCGGCCGGCGCGGCCGCCGTCCTGCGCGAGCGCGAGGCGCTCCGCGTCGAGCGTCTCGGTCGCCACCGCGCTCAGCGGACCGCGCGTCGGCAGCGAGCTATAGACGTCGAGGCGGGCGCCGGGCAGCTGCGGGTCCGGCTTCGCGGAGCCGCCGCAGCCCGCCAGCGCAAGCGCCAGCAGCGACAGCATCAGCGCGATGCGGAGCAGGGCGCGGCCGGACACCGGGGCGATTCTAGGCGGCACGCGGGCGCGCGGTGGCGTCCGCATGGTTGCCCCCTCCGTGGACGGGCTAGGCTGCGCTGCGATGCGGGTCGGGATCCTCACCGCCGGCGGCGACTGTCCGGGGCTCAACGCGGTCATCCGCGCGGCCGCGCGGCGGCTGCTCGCGCACGGGCACGAGCCGATCGGTCTGCGGCGCGGCTACCGCGGGCTTGCCGAGCGCGACCACGTGGCGCTCGACCAGCGCGGCGTGTCCGGCATCCTGCCGCTCGGCGGCACGATCCTCTCGACCTCGAACTTCAACCCGTTCCGCGAGCCGGACGGAATCGAGCGCGTGCGCGCCGCGCAGGCGGCGGACCCGCTCGACGCGGTGGTCGCGATCGGCGGCGAGCACACCATGATGATCACGCGGCGGCTCTCGGAGGAGCTCGGCCTGCCGGTGATCGGCGTGCCGAAGACGATCGACAACGACGTCGTCGGCACCGACTACACGTTCGGCTTCGACACCGCGGTGCAGGTCGCGACCGATGCGATCGACCGCCTCCACACCACCGCGCAGTCGCACGACCGCGTGATGGTGCTGGAGGTGATGGGCCGCAACACCGGCTGGATCGCGGTCTTCGCCGGGATCGCCGGCGGCGCCGACGCGATCCTGATCCCGGAGCTGGAGCTGACCGTCGAGGAGGTCGCCGCAGCGATCGGCCGCCGCCACGAGCGCGGCAAGAACTTCTCGATCGTCGTCGTCGCCGAGGGCGCCCAGCTGGCGTTCGAGTCCGGCGAGCGGCGCGAGATCCGCGCCTCCGAGGAGGTCGACGGCTACGGCTACCCGCGACTCGGCGGGATCGGCGCCGCGCTCGCGGTCGAGATCGAGGCGCGCACCGGCTACGAGACGCGCGTGACGACGCTCGGCCACGTGCAGCGCGGCGGCACCCCGACCGCGACCGACCGCATGCTCGCAACGCGCTATGGCATCCACGCGGCCGATCTCGTGATGGCGGGCGAGACCGGCCGCATGGTGGCATTGCATGGCACCGAGATGACGAGCGTCCCGCTCGCGCAGGTCGACGGCATCAAGACCGTCGACCTGCGCTACCTCGAGATCGCGCGGACGTTCTTCGGCTGAGCGCGAGCGCGCCGCAGAGGGCTATATGCCTCTGCCTCTCGCCCTCCAGATGACCGCCCCGGTTCGTCGCCGTTCGATCGCGCCGGCGTATCCCTCACGACCGCCGGCAAGCCGCCGACCGCGGGCTACCAGCCGCCGCCGGAGCCGGTCCTGCGGCCGGCGCCGGGCAGGAACTGGCCGAGCGACTTGACGGTCGCGCCGATCACGAGGATCAGCAGCGTGACGAGGATGCCGTCGAGGCCGCTGCTGCCAAGGCCCCACAGGATGACCCAGAGGCAGAACGAGAGCGCGGCGGTGAGTGCGAGGCCCATGGCGCGCGGAAGACTAGCGGACCGGGTCGGCGGAGGGCGCCCCCAGCGCGTCCGCCATCGCGGCGACGATCTCGCGCACCTCGGCGGCCGGGTCGCCCGCCTCGCCGGCCGCGCGCACGAGGCGGCTGCCGACGATCACGCCCGCCGCGCCGGCGTCGACGGCGGCCGCCGCCTGCTGCGGCGTGCCGATGCCGAAGCCGACCGCGACCGGAACCTCGGTCGCATCGGCCGCGCGGCGCAGGAAGTCCTCAAGGCCCGCGTCGAGCGCGCCGCGCTCCCCCGTCGTGCCGACGAGCGAGACCGCGTAGAGGAAGCCGCGCGCAAGCGCCCCGATCCGCTCCAGCCGCTCCGGCGGCGTCGTCGGCGCGGCGAGCGGCACGAGCGCGACCCCCTCGGCGTCGCAGGCGGCGCGCAGCTCCGGGGCCTCCTCGAGCGGCAGGTCGGGCACGATCAGACCGCTGATCGCGTGGGCGCGCAGCGCCGCGGCGAACGCCTCGAAGCCGCGTGCGTAGACGATGTTCGCATAGGCCATCAGGACGACCGGAACGCGGGGCGCCAGCGCCGCGCCAAGCTCGAGGATCTCGCCGACGGTCGCGCCGCTGCGCAGCGCCTGCACGCCGGCGGCGTGGATCATGGGGCCGTCGGCGAGCGGGTCGGAGAACGGCACGCCCAGCTCGACGAGGTCGGCACCGCCGTCAGCGTACGCTCCGCCGATCGCGAGCGAGGTCGCGAGGTCGGGGAAGCCGCCCATCAGATAGGGCATCAGCGCGGCGCGCTTGCCGCTGGAGGCGAACGCCGCGGCGATGCGGTGGATGCCGGTCGGCTCGTTCATGCCTCGGCGGGGCCGCCCGGGACGCTCGCGTCGGCGTGATCGGCGGCGCCGCCGTCCAGCCGCCGGATCGCCTCGGCGAGGTCCTTGTCCCCGCGCCCCGAGAGGCAGACGAGGTCAAGCTCGCTCCCGCCGTGCGCCAGCGTCCAGGCGATCGCGTGCGAGGACTCGAGTGCCGCGATGATCCCCTCCAGCCGCGCGAGCGTCTGCAGCGCCGCGAGCGCCTCGGCGTCGGTGACCGCCTCGTAGCGCGCGCGGCCGGTGTCCCGCAGCCAGGCGTGCTCGGGACCGACCCCCGGGTAGTCGAGCCCGGCGCTGATCGAGTGCGCCTCGAGGATCTGTCCGTCGGCGTCCTGCATCACCGCCGAGTAGGCGCCGTGCAGGATGCCCGGCCGCTCGCCCACCGTGAGCGGCGCGCCGTGGCGGCCGGTGTCGATCCCCTCCCCCGCCGCCTCGACCCCGACCAGCTCGACCGCGTCGTCCATGAACGGGGTGAAGATGCCGATCGCGTTCGAGCCGCCGCCGACGCACGCGATCACGCGCTGCGGCAGGCGGTCCTCGCGCTCGAGGATCTGCGCGCGCGCCTCGTCGCCGATCACGCGCTGCAGGTCGCGCACGAGCGCCGGATAGGGCGCGGGGCCGGCGGCCGTGCCGAGGATGTAGTGGGTGGTGGCGACGTTCGCGACCCAGTCGCGGATGGCCGCCGAGCACGCCTCCTTGAGCGTGCGCGTGCCGGCCTCGACGGGCTCGACGGCCGCACCCAGGAGCCCCATCCGCTCGACGTTCGGCTGCTGGCGGCGCATGTCCTCGGTGCCCATGTAGATCACGCACTCGAGGTCGAGCAGCGCGCACGCGGTCGCCGTCGCGACGCCGTGCTGGCCGGCGCCGGTCTCGGCGATGACGCGCGGCTTGCCCATCCGCTTGGCGAGCAGCGCCTGGCCGATCGCGTTGTTGATCTTGTGCGCGCCGGTGTGGTTGAGGTCCTCGCGCTTCAGGTAGACCGTGCGGCCGGCGACCTCGGAGAGGCGCTCGGCGAGGTAGAGCGGCGTCGGGCGCCCGACGTAGTCGCGCAGCAGCTCGTGCAGCCGCGTCGTGAACGCCGGATCGCGCTTGGCCTCAAGCCACGCCGCCTCCAGCTCGGCGAGCGCCGGCATCAGCGTCTCCGGGACGTACTGGCCGCCGTAGGGGCCGTAGCGGTGCTCGAGCCCGGCGCTCACGCCGCGTCCTCCGCCCGCCGCTCCGTCGCCCGGACGGCCGCGGCGAACGCCGTCATCTTCGCGTGATCCTTCACGCCCGGCTCGGCCTCCACCCCGCTCGCGACGTCGACCGCGAACGGCCGCACCGCGGCGATCGCGTCGGCGACGTTCGCGGGCGTGAGTCCGCCGCTGAGGATCAGCGGGCGGTCGCGCGCATGCTCGCGCGCGAGGTCCCACGCGAACGTCTCGCCGGTGCCGCCGGGGCGCTCGGGTGCGTAGGCGTCGAGCAGGTGGAAGTCGGTCGGGAAGGCGTGCAGGGCGCGCACGTCGGCGCGGCCGCGCACGCGCGCGGCCTTGATCACCCTCGCGCCGGTGCGGCGCGCGACCTCGGCGCAGTAGGCCGGTCCCTCGTCGCCGTGCAGCTGCACGAGCGTGAGACCGAGCGCCTCGGCGGTCGCGGCGACGTCGTCGAGGTGGGCGTCGACGAACACGCCCGCCAGCTCCACCCGGCGCTTCAGGACGGCTGCGATCGTCAGCGCCTCGTCCATCCGGCAGCGGCGCGGCGAGCCGCGCCAGAAGACCATCCCGACCGCCCACGCGCCCAGCTCGGCCGCATGCTCGGCGTCCGGGAGGCGGGCGATGCCGCAGAACTTGACGTTGGCAGGCGTGGGATCGTCTTTCACGGCCCTATCGTAGGCGCCGTCGGCCGGCGGCGGCGCGCGGCGAGCCCTACGGCGTCTGCGCCTGCGTCTGCGACGGCGCTTGTCTCGGCGCTCTGCCGAGCGTCACCGTGAGCGTTCTCGCCTGGCCGCCGCGCAGGATCCCGACGCTCACGCGGCTGCCGGGGCTGTATCTCGCGATGTCGCCCGAGAGGTCGCTCATCGAGCTGACCGCCTGCCCCGCGAACGACTGGATGACGTCGCCGCCGAGCATGATCCGCTCGCCGTTGATCTGGCTGTCGACGGTGCCGCCGTGCATCCCGGCGGTGTCGGCCGGCCCGCTCGGCTCGACCGTCTGCACGAGCACGCCGCGGCTCACCCTCAGCTGGAGGGCCGCGAGCGAAGCGTCGATCGTCGCGCCGGTGATGCCGAGGTAGGCGTGGGCGACCGAGCCGGCGCGCTTGAGCTGCGGCAGCAGCCGCTTGGCCGTGTCGATCGGCACCGCGAAGCCGATGCCGACGCTGCCGCTGCCCGAGCCGCCCGTGATGATCTGCGAGTTGATGCCGATCACGCGCCCGGCCGCGTCGAGCAGCGGTCCGCCCGAGTTGCCGGGATTGATCGGCGCGTCGGTCTGGATCACGTGCTGGATCGCGAAGCCGTTCGGCGCGGTGATCTCGCGCTGCAGTGCCGAGACGACGCCGGTCGTGAGCGTGCGGTCGAGCCCGAACGGATTGCCGATCGCGAGCACCGGATCTCCGACCTGCGCGGTGCGCGAGTCGCCGAGCTGCAGCGGCACGAGCTTCAGTCCCGCCGGGTCGACGGACAGCAGCGCGAGGTCGTTCGTCGGGTCGGTCCCGAGGACCTTCGCGGGCACGACGCGCTGGTCGTCGAAGCCGACGCTGACGGACGTCGCGCCCTCGACGACGTGGTAGTTCGTGAGGATGTGACCCTGGCCGTCGATCACGAAGCCGGTGCCGGTCGCCTCGCCGCCGCCCTGGTCGGTGCCGAACGGCGAGCTCGACTGGCTCTGCCCGAGCACCGAGCGCACGTACAGGACGCCGGGCGCGTCGCGCGTGTAGATGTCGTGCGCGGTCAGGCCGGCGTCCGACGTGGACGAGGACGCGTTCGTGGTCGCGATCGGGGCCTGCTGCACGATCGTCGTCGTCGTGCCGCCGCCGACGTCGAAGACCAGGAGCGCGACCGCCACGACCGCGCCGCCGACCAGCGCCGCGACGAAGGGAGAGCGAAGGACCGTTCTCATGCGACCGAGTCAGTCTGGATCGCGGCACTCAACGCGAGCTAAACTGCGTCGTTCTCCGAGTGCTCCTGCGGTTTGGGGGCTCGGTAGGTCCTTGAGGCCGGACGGCTCCGCCCGCGGGCGGAGCCGTCCGTGCCGCGGCTAAGGCTCGTCGGCGAGGCCGGTGAGCGCGCGGCAGGCGGCTTCGACGTCTTCCGCGCGCATCAGCGCCTCGCCGACGAGCACCGCGTCGACGCCGACGCGCTCGAGCTCGTCGAGCTGCTCGCGCGTCGCGATGCCCGACTCGGAGACGACCGTCTTGCCGGCGGGGATGTCGGACAGCAGCTCGAAGGTGCGCTCCACGTCGATGCTGAAGTCGGTCAGGTCACGGTTGTTGATGCCGATCACGTCGGCGTCGAGCTCGAGCGCGACCTCCAGCTCGCGCGCGTCGTGCACCTCCACGAGCACGTCGAGGTCGAGCGCCAGCGCCTCGCGGTGCAGGCGCTCCAGCTCGCGCGGCTCCAGCGCGGCGACGATCAGCAGGATCGCGTCCGCGCCGACCGCCGCCGACTCGAACAGCTGGTAGCCGTCGACGACGAAGTCCTTGCGCAGGATCGGCAGCCGCGTCGCGGCGCGCGCCTCGCGCAGGTCCTCCAGCGAGCCGCCGAAGTGCGGCCCCTCGGTCAGGATCGACAGCGCCGCCGCGCCGGCGCGCTCGTAGGCGCAGACGACCTCGGTCACCGTCGCGCCTTCGCGGATCGCGCCCGCGGACGGCGAGCGGCGCTTGTGCTCGGCGATCACGCTGATGCCCGGGTGCACGAGCGCCTCCGTGAACGGGCGATCCTCCCCGCGCGCGATCAGCTGGCGCTCGAGCGTCGCGAGCGGGACCGCGTCGCGGCGCTGCTCCACCTCGCGGCGGGTCGAGTCGACGATGCGCTCGAGCGTGTTCATGCCGAGGAAGCCTCCCTCGCAGCGTCCTGGGTGAAGGCGACGTAGCGTTCCAGCACCGCGGCGGCCGCGCCCGAGTCGACCGCCGCCTCGGCCGCGCGCACGCCCGCCTCCAGCGTGTCCGCTCGCCCGGCGGCGTAGGCGCCCGCGCCGGCGTTCAGCACCGCGACGTCGCGCGGGGCGCCGCGCTCGCCGGCGAGGATCCGTCGCGCGATCTCGGCGTTGACCTCGGGCGTGCCGCCGTTCAGCTCCTCCGGCTTCGCTCCGTCGAGGCCGACCTCGGCGGCGTCGACCGTGAAGCGGGCAAGCTCACCGCCGCGCACCTCCACGACCGCGCTCGGCGCGCACGTGGACAGCTCGTCGAGCCCGTCCTCGCTGGAGACCACGAGCACGTGCGTCGCGCCCAGCCGCGCGAACGCGCCGGCGATCGCGTCGAGGTAGCGCGGGTCGGCTACGCCGGTGAGCTGGCGCGTGACGCCCGCGGGGTTCGTGAGCGGGCCGAGGAAGTTGAAGATCGTGCGGACCGCGAGCGCTCTGCGCACCGGGATCACGTAGCGGGTGGCGGCGTGGTGCGTGGGCGCGAACATGAAGCCGAAGCCGACCTCGTCGACGCAGCGCCCGACCGCCGCCGGCTCGATGTCGATGCGCGCGCCGAGCGCCTCGAGCACGTCGGCGGCGCCCGAGAGGCCGGTCGCCGAGCGGTTGCCGTGCTTGGCGACCGTGCAGCCGGCGCCGGCGGCGATCAGCGCCGCCGTCGTCGAGACGTTGAAGGTCTGGCGCCCGCCGCCCGTGCCGACGACGTCGAGCAGGTCGTCCTGCGTGTGGTGGACCTCCACGTGCGCGGCCAGCTCGCGCATCGCGCGCGCGAGGCCGGCGATCTCCTCGACCGTCTCGCCCTTCGTGCGCAGCGCGATCAGGAACGCGGCGATCTGCGCCTCGCTTGCGTTGCCGTGCATGATCTCCGCGAGCACGGCTGCCGCGTCCTCACCCGGGACGTCCTCTCCGGAGGCCAGCCGGTCGATCGTGCGCGTGAGCAGGTCGCGTTCGCTCATGCGATCCCTCCGACAGCCGCGTCGACGCCGGCGGCGAGAAAGCTGCGCAGCAGGTCGTGCCCCGCCGGCGTCAGCACCGACTCGGGATGGAACTGGATCCCCTCGGCCGGCAGCGTCCGGTGGCGGATCGCCTGGATCACGCCGCCCCCGCGGGCGCTCACCTCCAGCTCGTCCGGCAGCGAGGACTCCTCGGCGACGAGCGAGTGGTAGCGGCCGACGGTGAGCGGGTTCGGCAGCCCCGCGAAGATCGTCCGCCCGTCGTGCTCGATCTCGCACAGCTTGCCGTGAACAGGCTCGTGCCGCACGACCCGCCCGCCGAACGCCTGCGCGATCGCCTGGTGCCCGAGGCAGACGCCGAGCGTCGGAATCCCCGCCTCGGGGAAGGCGCGCACCGCCTCCAGCGAGACGCCGGACTCGTCCGGCGTGCACGGCCCCGGCGAGACGACGAGCGCGTTGGCCCCCCGCAGCAGCAGCTCCGGCACGGTCGCGTGGTCGTTGCGCACGACCTCGACCTCGGCCCCCAGCTCGCCCAGGTACTGGACGAGGTTCCAGGTGAAGGAGTCGTAGTTGTCGAGGACGAGGACCTTCATGGCCACTCAGGCTGCGCGACCGCCAGCTCGATCGCCTGCATCACCGCGCGCGACTTGGCCTCCGACTCGCGCAGCTCGTAGTCGGGCCTGGCGTCGGCGACGGTCCCACCGCCCGCCTGGACGTGCGCGACGCCGTCCTTCACCACGACCGTCCGGATGTGGATGCACGTGTCGAGATCGCCGCTGTAGGAGAGGTAGCCGATCGCGCCGCCGTAGCCTCCGCGCTTGACGGGCTCGAGCTCGTCGACGATCTGCATCGCACGGACCTTCGGCGCGCCCGAGAGCGTACCCGCCGGCAGGATCGAGCGCAGCGCCTCAAGCGGTCCGACGCCCTCGCGCAGCCGGCCGGACACGCGCGAGACGATGTGCATGACGTGGCTGTAGGTCTCGACCTCCATGTAGGCGTCCACGTTCACCGAGCCGTACTCGGACACGCGCCCGACGTCGTTGCGGCCGAGGTCGACGAGCATCACGTGCTCGGCGCGCTCCTTCTCGTCGGCGAGCAGCTCCTCGGCGATCCGCTTGTCCTCCTCGGCGCTTGAGCCGCGCGGGCGGGTGCCGGCGATCGGCCGCGTCTCGATGCGGCCGCCGTGCACGGTCACGAGCGGCTCGGGTGAGGCGCCGGCCACCTCGAAGTCGCCGAAGTCGAGGAAGTACATGTACGGGCTCGGGTTCACGGCGCGCAGGCCGCGGTAGACCGAGAACGCCTCGACCGGCACCTCCGCCGACCAGCGCTGCGAGGGGACGACCTGGTAGGCGTCGCCCGCGTGGATGTACTCGACGATCCGCTCGACCATCGCCATGAACTGCTCGGGCTGCATGTTGCTCGTCCACGTCGGCGGCTCACGGCCCGCGGGCGGGTCGCCGGCCGGCTGTGGGACGGGCCCTGTCAGCCGGCGGCGTACGCCGGCGATCGCCTCGACGGCCGCGGCATACGCGGCGTCGACGTCCTCGCCGTCCTCGGCGTAGACGTTCGCGAGGATCGTCAGCTCGCGGCGCAGGTGGTCGAACGCGACGAGCGCGTCCGTCAGCATCAGCGCAAGGTCGGGGATCCCGAGCGGGTCGGGGTTCGGATCGCCCAGCGGCTCGACGGTGCGGACGAGGTCGTAGCCGAAGCAGCCGACCGCGCCGCCCGCGAACGGCGGCAGGTCGGGCAGCGGCGCCTGGCGGTGGCGCGCGACCTCCGCCGCAGCCAGCTCATATGGGTCGCCGGGATCGCCGAGCGACCAGCGCAGCACGCTGCGCGGCTCCAGGCCGATGAACGACCAGCGCCCGACCCGGCCCTGCTCGGCCGACTCCAGCAGGAACGACGGCCCCTCCCCGCGCAGCTTCAGGTAGGCGGAGATCGGCGTCTCGCAGTCCTCGACGAACGTGTGCCGCAGCGGGATCAGGTTGTGCTCGCGGGCGAGCTCCCGGACCTCGTCGAGCGAGGGCGTCACGTGCACGGCGGGCGCGGTGGGGCTCTCGGCGGGCGCCATCGTGCGGCCCTCAGCGGCTGCGCTCGTCCAGCACGCGCTCGGCGTCGGCGAGGCTCAGCCCGCGGCTGCGCAGCAGCACCGCGAGGTGGTAGACCACGTCGGCGGCCTCGTTCGCGACGCGCTCGTCGCTCTCCTCGCGCACGGCGCGGACGACCTCCTCCGCCTCCTCCTGCACCTTCGCGCCCGCGAGCTGCGGGTCGGCCAGCAGCCGCGCGGTGTAGGAGCTCGACGTGTCGGCCGACGCGGCGCGCGCGGCGATCGTGCGCTCCAGCGCCGGCAGCGTCTCATACGGCGCGCCGGGCGTCAGGTCGCCGGTGAAGAAGCACGTGCGCTCGCCGGTGTGGCAGGCCGGGCCGGCCGGTTCGACGAGCGCGAGCAGCGCGTCGCCGTCGCAGTCGACGCGCAGGGCTTTCAGCTTCTGCACGTTGCCGCTGGTGGCGCCCTTGTGCCACAGCTCGCCGCGCGAGCGGCTCCAGTAATGGACCTCGCCGGTCGCGCGCGTGCGCTCGAGCGCCTCCTCGTTCATGTAGGCGAGCGTGAGCACCTCCCCCGTCCGCCAGTCCTGCGCGATGCACGGGACGAGTCCGCGGTCGTCGAAGGCGATGGCGGGGTCGGGCATCGGTCGAGAGATTGTAGGCGCGCCCGGGCGGCGGCGCGCGCTTGCCGCCGCTACCAGCCGCGCCACTCGGGGCCGAGGCGCACCGGCAGCTCGGCGGTGTCGAGCGGCAGACGGTACTTGTCCGGGTTGGCGTGGTCGTAGGGGATCGTCGGGAAGTTGACGACCTGCACGTCGACGTCGCCGACATTGCGTTCGGCGTGCCAGACGCCGCGCGGGATCGTCAGCAGCTTGCGATCGTAGGCGGACAGGAACAGGCGAGACTCCCGCCCAGCCGTGAGCGAGTCTTCGCGCGCGTCGTAGAAGGCGAGCTCCAGCTCGCCGCCGAGGAACGCGTAGCGGTCCTCGTGCTCGCGGTGGATCCCCCACCCCTTCGCCATCCCCGGCCGGATCGTGAAGAGGTAGGCGAACACGAGCGGATCGGGGTTCACGCCCCAGCGCAGGTCGTAGAGCTCGCAGACGGTGCCGCGCTCGTCCACGTGCGTGACGAGGTCGTGCACGACCATCCCCTCGGGCAGAGCGGCGATCCGTTGGCCGGTGGAGGTGACGGTCTCCGTGTCGCGGACGATCGGCACGCGCTGGCATCCTACGCGCAAATGGCAGCCGCGTTTACCGTTGCTTTGCCGACCCACGACCGGCGGGAGACCGTCGTGCTGGCCGTGCGCAGCGCGCTCGCGCAGACGCGCCCGCCGGAGCAGGTGATCGTCCTGTGCGACGGCTGCACGGACGGCACCGCCGAGGCGCTGCGCGCGCTCGGCGACGCGCGCGTCGAGGTGCTCGAGCTGGAGAAGGCGCCCGGCTACGGCTACGAGCACCGCAACCGCTCGCTGGAGCGCGCGCGCGGCGAGGCGATCGTGTGGCTCGCCGACGACGACCTGCTGATGCCCGACCACCTCGAGCGCCTCGGCGAGCTGTGGGACGCAGGCGGCTGCGACCTCGTCCACAGCAGCGGCGTCGTGATCCATCCCGACGACACGCTCGAATGGTTCGGGACCGACTGGAGCGTGCCGGCGCACCGCGCGGAGCTGGAGCTGCGCAACACGAACCCGATGGCGTCGGTCGCGCTGCGCGTCGAGCTGGCGCGCGCGGTCGGCGGCTGGGACGCGCGCGTGCAGCGCGCCGGCGACTGGGACCTGTGGAAGCGCGCGTTCGCGGCGGGCGCCCGCAGCGCGCTCTCGCTCGCGCCGACGCACCTGCACTTCCGCGCCACCGGTCGCGAGCAGGCGTGGCCGGCGCGCGCGGCGCAGAGCACCGCCTGGTTCGAGCGCATCTGCGATCCGGCGGGACTGCACGAGGTGCGGGTCGAGCTGACGCGCGCGCACGGGGCGTGGGCGGCGCACGCGCTCGCGATGGAGCGCCGCGCCGACGAGCTGCACCGCACGGTCGACGCGCTGCACGCCGAGGTCGCGCTGCGCGACGAGCGGGTCGCGCGCCTGGAGACGGCGCTCGCCACGGCGCAGGCGCAGGCGACGCTGCACGGCGACGCGCTCGCGCGGATCCAGGCAGGCGGCTGGTGGCGCCTGCGCAGACGCCTGCTGCCGCTGCTGCGGCTCGCCGGCCGCGCGCGCTGAGCGGCGTCAGGCGGCGGGCGACCAGCGCCGGCAGCGCACCTCGACGGGGCCGACGGCGACGGCGAGCGCGGCGGCGCCGGGACCGTCCAGCTCAAGCTCGCGGATCCACGGCTGCGGACCCTCCGCGGGCACCTCGGCCCCGCCGATCCCGCTTCCGCGGCACTTCAGCGCCGCCTCCCAGCGCACCCACGCGCGCAGGAACGCGCGCTCGCGCGCGGGCGGCTCGAGCGCGGCCAGCCGTTCCGCCTCGGCATCGCCGAAGGCACGGCGCGCGATCGCGACGTGATCGACCGCGCGGCGCGGCAGCTCGACGTCGACGCCGACCTCGCGGTCGAGCGCGAGCGCGTAGAGCGCGACGCCGCGCGAGTGGGAGAGGTTGAAGCGCAGCCGCGCCTCGCCGGCGAGGCGCGGCTTGCCGTGCGGCCCCCGCTCCAGGCGCGCTGCGGCGGGATCGGCGTCGAGGTGGGCGGCGAGCAGCACGCGCAGCACGCCGCGCGCGGCTGCCCAGCGCGCGCCCGCCTCAGGCTGCGCGAAGCGCGCTGCGCGCGCGCGCTCGTCAGCGTCGAGCACGTCGTGCGCTGCAGCGCGCACGGCCGGCTCGTCCAGGTCGGCGCACCACACGTCGACCGTCGCGGCGACGAGCCGCGGGCGCGCCGGTCCCGGTTCCCATGGGGTCCGCGTCATCGCGCGGACGCTAGCGTGCCGGCGATGGCCTCGCCCGCCGCCGCTCCGCCTCCCGCCGCCCCGACACAGGTGCCGCCGCGCGCGCTTGCGGCGATCCTGCTGGGGACGGTGCTGAACCCGATCAACTCGTCGATGATCGCGGTCGCGCTCGTGCGCATCCGCGGCGACTTCGACGTGAGCGTCGTCGCGCTCTCGTGGCTCGTGTCGAGCTTCTACCTCGTCACCGCGGTCGGCCAGTCGGTGCTCGGCCGCCTCGCCGACCAGCTCGGTCCGCGGCGGATCCAGTGCACCGGCTTCGCGCTGATCGTCGCCGCCGGGGTGCTCGGGCCGCTCGCGCCGAGCTTCGGCTGGCTGATCGGCGCGCGGCTGCTGCTGGCGGCCGGCACCTCAGCCGGCTTCCCCGCCGGGCTCGCACTGCTGCGCAACGCGTCCGGCGGGCGCCCACCGGCGCCGCGAACGCTCGCGGCGATCACGATCGCGGGCTCCACGAGCGCCGCGCTCGGGCCGGCGCTCGGCGGCGCGCTCGTGGCGCTCGCCGGCTGGCAGGCGATCTTCCTCGTCAACGTCGCGCTGGGCGTCGTCGCGCTGCCGACCTCGCTGCGCTGGCTGCCGCGCGATCCGCAGCACGAGCGCGGTCTCGCGTTCGCGACCGTGCGTCGCACCGTCGACGTGCCGGGGATCGCGGCGTTCACGGTGCTGCTCGCGAGCGTGCTGGCGCTGCTGCTCTCGCTCGCCGGGACGCCGCTGTGGGAGCTGGTGCCGGTGGCGGTCGCGGCGGGCGCAGCGCTCGTGTTGAGCGACCGGCGCCGCCCGGACCCCTTCCTCGACGTGCGGATGCTGGCGGGGAACCGCGCGCTCCTCGACGTCTGCGCCCGCTACCTGCTCGTCAACGTCGTCGCGTTCGGCGTCTTCTTCGCGCTCCCGCTGTGGCTGGAGTCGGTGCGCGGCTACGGCTCCGGCGGAGCCGGCCTGCTGATGATCCCGCTCGCCGGCGTGGCGATCTTCGCGACGCCGCTCGCCGCGCGCATCGTCGCGCGCGACGACGAGCGTCCGGCGCTGCTGATCGGCGCGGCCGGCTATCTCGCCGGCACGCTGCTGCTGCTCGCCTTCTCACCGAGCACGCCGCTGTGGGCGATCCTGCTCGTCACGGTCGTGCTCGGCATCCCGATCGGCTTCAACAACCTCGGGCTGCAGTCGGCGCTCTACAGAGCGAGCGACCCGGAGCGCACCGGCGCCGCCGCCGGCATCTTCCAGACCTGCCGCTTCGTCGGCGCTGTCCTCTCCACCTCCCTGCTCGGCGTCGTCTTCGCCGGCGGCGTCGACAGCGCCGGCCTGCACGAGCTGGCGCTGGTGCTGGCCGGCGTCAGCGCGGTGGTGCTGGCGGCGAGCCTGCGGCGCGCACGGCCGAGGCGCTGAGGCGCTACTCGATCCCCAGGCGATCCAAGAGCCGGTCGTCGGAGCGCCACGCCCTTCGCACGCGCACCGACAGCTCGAGGTGCACCTGGCAGCCCAGCTCGCGCTCGAGCTCCTTGCGTGCGGCGGTTCCGATCGCTCTGACCATCTTGCCGCCGGCGCCGATCAGGATCCCCTTCTGCGAGTCGGCCTCGACCCACATGACGGCGCGCACGGCGATCAGGTCGGCGCGGCGCTCCTCGATCTCCTCGAGCTCGACCTCGACCGCGTGGGGGACCTCCTGGCGCGTGCGGCGCAGCACCTGCTCGCGCACCAGCTCCGCCAGCACGACCTCCTCGGCCTGGTCGGAACGCTCGTCGGACGGGAAGAAGAACGGCCCCTCGGGCAGCAGCGATCCGAGGTGCTCGACGAGTGCTCTGAGGCCCGCTCCCGTGCGCGCGCTGATGGGGAAGATCTCGTCGCCGACCTCCAGCTCCGCCGCGGACTGCAGCGCCGCCGCCGTCTCCGCGCGCGAGCAGCGGTCGACCTTGTTGACCGCGACGACGACCGGCGTGCCCGAGCCCGCCAGCAAGGCGGCGATGAAGCGGTCGCCCGGACCGATCCCCTGCACCGCGTTGACGAGCAGCAGCGCCGCGTCGGCGTCCGCCAGCTCGCTCTCGACGCGCCGCTGCATGCGCGCCGTCAGCGCGTCGCGCGGGCGCTGGACGCCCGGCAGGTCGACGAGCACGAGCTGCGAGTCCTCCGTCGTGGCGACGCCGCGGATCGCGCGGCGGGTCGTCTGCGGCTTGTCGGAGACGATCGCGACCTTGCGCCCGACGATCGCGTTGACGAGCGTCGACTTGCCGACGTTCGGCCGCCCGGCGAGCGCGACGAAGCCGCTGCGCGTGCTCACTCGTGCACCCAGCGCAGCAGCTCCGCCTGCAGCGCGAGCATCTCGCCGTCGTCGACCTCATGGTCCATCCCGCTCAGGTGCAGCGCGCCGTGGACGATCGCCTCGCTGAGGTCCTCGGTGCAGAGCGGACAGATGACGACGTCGCCCAGCTCGCGCGGAGCGCCGTTCGGTCTGTCGTCCTCGAGCCCGTCGATCGGGAACGACAGCACGTCGGTGGGCGCGTCCTTGCCGCGGTGGTCGCGGTTGAGCGTCTGGATCGTCTGCTCGTCGACGAACGCGACGGCGACGTGCCCCTCCTCGATCCCCGCCGAGGAGAACGCGAGCACGCACAGCTCCTCGACGTCGAGCGCGGTGATCTCGTCGAGCACCCCGTCCTCGAGGCCGATGACCTCGACCTCGATCATCGCGCCCGCATCATGCCCGGCGGCGGTCGGCGGGCCGCAGCTCCGGCGCCAGGCGCTGCTGATGGTCGGCGTAGGCGGCGACGATCCGCTGCACGAGCTTGTGGCGCACGACGTCCTCGCCGCCGAAGCGGATGAACTCGATCCCCTCGACGTCGTCGAGCACATCGGCGACCGCGACGAGGCCGGACTGCTGGTCACTCGGCAGGTCTATCTGCGTGACGTCGCCGGTGACGACCATCTTCGAGTTGAAGCCCAGGCGCGTCAGGAACATCTTCATCTGCTCCGGGCTCGTGTTCTGCGCCTCGTCGAGGATGATGAAGCTGTCGTTGAGCGTGCGCCCGCGCATGAACGCGAGCGGCGCGACCTCGATCACGCCGCGGTCGAGGTAGGTCGAGACGCGCTCGGGGTCGATCATGTCGTGCAGCGCGTCGAACAGCGGGCGCAGGTAGGGGTCGACCTTCGCCATCAGGTCGCCGGGCAGGAAGCCGAGCCGCTCGCCGGCCTCGACGGCGGGACGCGTGAGGATGATGCGGTTGACCTCGCGGCGCGAGAGCGCCGCGGCCGCCATCGCGACGGCCAGGAACGTCTTGCCGGTGCCGGCCGGCCCGACGCCGAACGTGATCGTGTTGCGGCGGATCGAGTCGACGTAGCGCTTCTGGTTGACGGTCTTGGGCGCGACCTTCGTCGAGCGGTGGCGCCAGACGACGTCCTCGAGGATCTTGCCCGGCGACTGGTGCTGGTCGAGCGCGCCCTGGACCGCCTCGATCGTGCCGGGCGCGATCTCGTGCCCCTGGGCGATCAGGTCGGAGAGCTCGCGCACGACCTGGATCCCCGACTCGACGGCCTGGTCGTCGCCCTCGAGCGTGAGGACGTTGCCACGCAGGAAGACGTCGCAGGCAAGATGGCCCTCCAGCGAGCGCAGGACCGCGTCCTGCGTGCCCGCGAGCTCCGCGGCGACGGCGTTGTCGAGCTCGACCTGGCGCTTCACTGCGTGTTCAGGGCCCCCTGCACGCGGGCGGAGACGCGCTTGCCGTCGGCGCGTCCGGCGACGGTCGCCATCGCGGCCTTCATCACCTGACCGATGTCCTTCGGCGAACTGGCGCCCGTCTCCGCGACCGCCGCCGCGACGATCGCGTCGATCTCCGCGTCGGACAGCTCCTTCGGGAGGTAGCTGGCGATCAGCTCCGCCTCGCCCTGCTCCTGCGCCGCCAGCTCGGCGCGGCCGCCGTCGCGGAACTGCTGCGCGGCGTCGAGACGGCGCTTGCGCTCACGGCGCAGCACCGCGAGCTCGTCGCCCGCGCCCTCCTTCGCGTCCTTCTGCAGCTCGGACAGGATCATCCGCAGCGCGCCGACGCGACCCTTCTCGCCCGCCTTCATCGCGGCGGTGAGGTCGGTCTTGAGCTGCTCTGCGACGGTCACGTGGTTCAAGCATAGCCGGGCGGGCGACGGCTCAGACGGTGCCGCCCGCGACGTTTCACGCGAGGAGCACGACCTCGCAACGCATGCCGGGTGCGCGCGAAAGCCGGGCGTCGGCGGCGAGCAGCGGCGCCTCGACGACCTCCGCAAGCGCGACGTATGCGGCGTCGCACGGAGACAGGTTGTGACGCAGCTCCCCGACGCGACCGAGAAAGGGGGTGTGAAATACGCGCGAGACGGACAGCAGCGCGAGGTCGGCAAGTGCCTGGATCGCACGCTCGGCGCCGATCCGCCCCAACCGGTGGGCGCGACAGATCACGGAGGTGACCTCGAGGTCGACGAGCTCGGGGGCAGCAGCCGCGACCCGGTCAGCCGGTCGCGAACGCGCCGACTGCTCTCGCCGCCGACGACGACGTGCGCGAGCACCGATGCGGCGACGACGATCATCGCGAGTCAGTTGGAGCCACTGCATGTGTCTTGGAGCCATGCCTGCGCGGAGTTGTCGCGAACGTCGCCTCAGCCCCGCGGCTCGACGCCACGCGGCGGCGCCGCGGGCACGTCCGCGACGGCCGGAGCCGGCGCCGGCGCGTGCTCCTCCAGCTCCGGCGGGTGACCGAGCTGGCCCAGCTCGCTCGTGTCGCGGCTGAACAGCAGCGAGACGGTCCAGTCGACCACGAGGCGCAGCTTGCGCTTCGTGCCCGGCATGTTGGCGAGGTGGTAGGTGCGCGCGAGGAACCAGGCGGGGAAGCCGCGCCATCTGATCCCCATCGTCGAGGCGATCGCCTGGTGGCGGCCCATGTCGACGAACACGCCCTTGGTCTTGTATGTGAAGGGCTTCACCGCGCCGCCGGCGCCGAGCTCGGCGGCGACGTTGCGCGCGACGCGGCGCCCCTGGCGGATCGCGTGCTGGGCGGTCGGCGGCGAGGGCTGTCCTCTGCGCGCCGGATCCGGCACCGCGGCGGCGTCGCCGATCGCCCACACGTTGCGATGGCCGCGCACGCGCATCGCGGCGTCGACGTCGACCCGGCCGCCGTGCGTGAGCGGCAGCCCGAGCCGCGCGACGACCGGGCTCGGCTGCACGCCGGCTGTCCAGGCGACGGTGCGCGTCGGGATCGTCTCGCCGCCCTGCAGCCGCACCCAGCGCTCGCCGATCTGCTCGACCGTCGTGCGTGTGCGGATCTCGATCCCGCGTCCTCTCAGCTCGCGCTCCGCGAACTGCGCGAGCTTCGGCGCGACCTCCGGCATCACGCGCTCCTTCGCCTCCACGAGGATCCAGCGCATCCCCTGCACGCGGCAGCGCGGGTAGAGGTCGATCACGTCGCTCATGAAGTCCTGCAGCTCGGCGAGGCCCTCCAGCCCCGCGTAGCCGGCGCCGACGAACACGAACGTGAGGAACTCGGCGCGCGTCTCGGCGTCGGGGACCGTCTCGGCGATCTCCAGCAGCGAGACGACGCGATTGCGCAGCGCGATCGCCTCCGAGAGCGTCTTGAAGCCTTGCGCGTGCTCGACGAGTCCGGGAATCGGCAGCGTGCGCGAGGTCGAGCCGAGCGCGACGATCAGCTGGTCGTAGTGCAGCTCGTGGCGGCGACCGTCGAGCGAGTCGACGACCAGCGCGTCGCGCGCCGGCTCCGCGCCGCTGACGCGCCCGAGCCACAGGTCGGTGGCGTTGAGCTGCTCGCGCAGCGGGACGACGACGTGACGCGGCTCCAGCGTGCCCGCGGCGGCGCCGGGCAGCAGCGGCGTGAACAGCAGGAAGTTCACGTCGGAGACGAGCGTCACGCGCGCGCTGTGCCGCGGCAGCGTGCGCTCGAGCGTGCGCGCCGCGTAGTAGCCGCCGAAGCCGCCGCCGGCGATGACGATGTCCCACGCCATGCGAGCGAGCGTATGCCCGCGACGGCGAAGAGACCAATCGCACAAACGTGTCACAAAGTCCGTCGTCCGCCGCGATCTGGTTCGCTGTGCGCGATGGACGACCTGCGCGTGCTCTTCTTCGGCGACTCGCTCGTGGCGGGCGTCGGCGATCCGGAGGGCCGCGGATGGGTTGGCCGCGTCGTGGCGGCGGCGTTCGCGGCAGGCCGCCCGCTGACCGCCTACGCGCTCGGGGTGCGCCGCGAGACGTCGGTCGAGGTGGCGGTGCGGTGGCGCTTCGAGGCGATGGCGCGGCTCGCGCCGGGCGCCGACTGCCGCGTCGTCTTCGCGGCCGGCGCGAACGACACCACCGTCGAGAACGGCGCGGAGCGGGTCGCGCCGTCGCGCTCGCTCATGGCGCTGGAGAAGATGCTCGAGCAGGCCAGCTCGCTCGGGCTCGCGGCCGGCGTCGCAGGTCCGCCGCCGATCGGCGAGGAGGCGCAGCGAACCCGCGTCGCGACGCTCTCGGACGCGTTCGGCGAGCTGTGCGCGGCGCGCGAGGTGCCGTTCTGGCCGGTCGCCGAGCCGCTGGCCGCCGCGCCCGTCTGGCTGGAGGAGCAGACCGCCGGCGACGGCGCGCATCCGGCGGCGGCCGGCTACGACGTGCTCGCGGCCGCGCTGCTCGACGCCGGGCTGCTGGCCTGGCTGCTGGCATGAGGCCCGCGCGCGCCGCTAGCGTGGGGCGGGTGTCCGCGTCAGAGGGTGAGCAGTAGCGCGACCCACTCGCCGCGCTCGCGCCGCTCGCGCTCGCGCAGGCCGTGCGATGCGAGGGCGGCGGCGATGTCGTCGGCCTCGTGGACGAGCAGGCCAGAGGCGATCAGCGTGCGCGGGGGCTCCGCCAGCACGCGGGCGTAGTCGAGCAGCAGCGGGCGCAGCAGGTTCGCGAGCACGATCGGCGCGGCCGGGACCGGATCGCTGCGCAGGTCGCGGCGGGCCATCTCCAGCTCGACGCCGTTGACAGCCGCGTTCGTCGCGGTCGCCTCGACGGAGAGCGGGTCGCAGTCGACCGCGAGGACCGGCTCCCACCCGAGCTTCGCCGCCGCGATCGCGAGCACGCCCGAGCCGCAGCCGAGGTCGAGCAGCGGCCCGCGCTCCACGCTCGCATCGGCGACCGCCAGCAGCAGCTCCAGGCACAGAGCCGTGGTCGCATGCGCGCCCGTGCCGAACGCCTGCGCCGGGTCGATCACCAGCTCGACGTCCGCGCCGACCGGCGCCTCCCACGGCGGGCGCACGGCGAGCCGGTCGTCGAGCACGAGCGGGCGGTGGAACCGCTTCCAGCGCTCGGACCAGTCGTCGGGCAGCTCGCTCGTGGTGACCTCGATCAGGGCGCCGCCCACAGCCGCCTCCAGATCCGGCAGCACGGGCAGCTCGCCCGGCGGCCCGTAGACGGCGTACTCGACCGCGTCGCCGAGGTCGACCTCCTCCACCCCGCCCGGCGCCAGCTCCAGCAGCTCCGCCAGCGCCACCTCCGCGTGCGCGCGCTCGACGCGCAGGGCGAGGCGGATCATGTGGCCGAGCGGGGCGCGCCCGTGCCTGCCGGGCCGGCGTCGCCAGCCGGCGTCGCCGATTCGGCGAACGGGACGAGTCTCGCGACCGGACACCCGCGCACCGTGATCGTGAAGCAGGTGCCTGCCTGCGCTTCGCGCAGCACGGCGGAGACGTTGTTGCGCAGCTCGCGCTGCGGGATCGTGCGATGGCGCACCGCGCTCAGCCCCCGAACGCCCGTTTGAGCTTCGAGAAGACGCCGTCCTCGGAGCGCAGGTTCTCGTCCGTCAGCGAGTCGGCGAGGCGCGAGAGCAGCTCGCGCTGCTCGTCGCTCAGCCGCCGCGGGATCACGACGTTGACGACCACGCGCAGGTCGCCCGGGCGGCCGCGCCGCAACGCCGGCATGCCCTTGCCGCGCAGCGTGAGCATGTCGTGCGGCTGCGTGCCCGGCGGGATCTCGAGCGGGAAGGGCTCCTCGAGCGTCGGCACGTCGACCGTCGTGCCGAGCGCGGCGAGCGGCGCCGGCACGTCGACGACGGTGACGAGGTCGTCGCCGTCGCGCACGAAACGCTCGTCCTCGGCGACGCGGATCAGCACGTAGAGGTCGCCGGGCGGGCCGCCCTGCTCGCCGGCGTGCCCGCGCCCCGCGAGGCGAATCCGCTGGCCGTCGGCGATCCCCGCCGGCACGTCGACCGCGAGCGACAGGCGCTCGACCTTGCGGCCGCGGCCGCGGCAGTCCCTGCACGGCTGGCGCGGCACGCGCCCGTCCCCATGGCAGGCGTCGCAGACGGTCGCGCGCACGACCTGGCCGAACGGCGTGCGCGTCACGGCGCGCAGCTGGCCAGCGCCGCCGCAGCGCTCGCACGTCTCGATCGGCGTGCCCGGCTCGGCGCCGTTGCCGCGGCAGGTCTCGCAGCGCACGACCGCCTCGTAGCCGACCTCCAGCGCGCGGCCGCTCGCCGCCTCGACCAGCGAGACCGTCGCCGTCACGCCGACGTCGCCGCCCTGCGCCGGACCAGCTCGGCCGCCGCCACCACCAGCGAAGATGTCGCCCGCGCCGCCGCCGAAGAACGCGTCGAAGATGTCGGCGAAGGAGCCGAACCCGCTCGGCTGGTAGCCGCCGCTGCGCAGCCCCTCGGCGCCGTAGCGGTCGTAGGTCGCGCGGCGCTCGGGGTCGGAGAGCACCTCGTACGCCTCGGCGGCCGCCTTGAACTTCTCCTCCGCCTCGGGGTCGTGGGCGTTGACGTCGGGGTGCAGCTCGCGCGCGACCCGGCGAAACGCCTTCTTGATCTCCGCCTCGCTCGCGTCGCGCGCGACCCCAAGGCGCTCGTAGTAGTCAGCCGAGGCGGTGCTCACGATTCGTAGACGTCCTCGACGAAGCGGGAGAGCTCGGTCGCCGCGGCGCGCACCGAGGCGATCGCGCGGCCGTAGTCCATCCGCAGCGGGCCGATCACGGAGACGGTGCCGAGGTTGCGCGCCGGCAGCCCGTAGCCGGCCGCGACCAGCGCGAGCGAGCGCAGCGCGGGCGCCTCGTTCTCGCGCCCGATGCGCACGTAGACGTCGGGCTGGTCGAGCGCGGAGCGCAGCACGCCGAGCAGCGTCACGCGCCGCTCGAGCATCTCCATCACCTCGTTGAGCTGCTCGTGGTCCTCGAAGCGATAGCTGCCGACGAGGCGCGCGGCGCCCTCGACGTAGAGCGACTCCTCGGCCGTCTCGGTCAGCTCGGTGAAAGCGGGCGCGACGGCGGCGAGGAAGCCGCGCTCGCGCACGCCGAGCGTCGGATCCTCGAGCCGCTGGTGCAGCAGCCGCGCGCCGAGGCCGAGACCGGCGAGCTGCTCGTTGAGGTAGCTCGCGCCCCAGTCCGCGAGGCCGGGGTCGACGGGCGCCTCGAACGTCAGCATCCGCTTCGTGACGCCGCCGGTCGAGGTGATCACGACGACCATCAGCACCTGCGGCTGGAGCAGCAGCACCTCGACATGCCGGATCGTCGCCGTCTCGATCGGCGGCGCCGAGACGATCGCCAGCAGGTTCGTGACCTGCGAGAGCGTCTCGGTCGTGACGCGCATCGCCTCGTCGACCTCGCGCCGCACGAGCGAGAGCGCGAGCGGCTGCCGCGCGGCTGCCGCGCGCGAGGCGGGCAGGAGGCGGTCGACGAAGTAGCGGTAGCCGGCGTCGGTCGGCACGCGGCCCGCGGAGGTGTGCGGATGCGCAAGCAGGCCATGCTCCTCGAGCATCGCCAGCTCGTAGCGGATCGTCGAGGAGCCCCACTCGAGCTCGACGTCGGTCGCGAGCGCCTTCGAGCCGACGGGCTGCCCGCCGTCGAGGTGAGCCTCGACGAGCTTGCGGAGGATCAGCTCCTGACGCGGCGTCAGCATCCCCCGTGATTCTAGGCCCAGCGGCGGGCGGGGCGGCGTCCCTGCCGCTCCCGCCCTCGCCGGCGTCAGTGCGCGACGACCTCGCCCGTCGACGGGTCGAGGAACACGCGCGGCGCGTGACCGCCGTGCTTCCCGAAATCGAACATGTTGAGGAGCGTCCCCGCGTGCGCGTCGGCCGACTGGTCGCCGATCTGACCCAGCCCCCAGTTGCTCTCGATGAAGCGCAGGATCGAGGACTGGTCGGTGAGCGTGTTGTCGACGAAGTCCGTCTTCGCGTAGGGGGAGACGACCAGCAGCGGCTGGCGCGGGCCGAGGCCGCAGCGGTCCGGGTAGGCGCTCGGGTCCTTGACGTTCCCGCATCTGCCGGGGCCGTTGAGCGCGTCGCTCGGCGCCGCCGAGCTGCTGAGGATCGGCGACATGACGTGGTCGTACCAGCCGTCGGAGTCGTCGTAGGCGAGGACGATCGCCGTGCTGCTCCAGTCCGGCGAGTGCTCGATCGCGTCGATCTCCTTGGCGACGAACGTCTGCTCGTCGAGCGGGTCGGAGTAGCCCGGGTGCCCGTCCTGGTAGCCGGGGGCCTTCAGGAACGAGACGGCCGGCAGGTCGCCGTGCGCCAGCGCGGTGCCGAAGTCGGCCATGTCGTACTGGTGGTTGGCCTGGTCGGTGCGCCCGATCATGCCGGCCGAGCTCGGCGGCAGGTGGTGCGGGTTCGCGGTCGAGGCGTAGTACTCGAACGGCTCGTGGTGCGGGATGTAGTCGGCGGTCGAGGCGCCGGCGACGTTCGCGTGCGTGGAGCCGCAGACGGCTCTGCTGCCGCTCGAGCTCGTCGGACGGAAGCCGCCCTCGAACCAGCCCCACGTGATGCCCTTGGCGTTGAGCAGGTCGCCGACGTTCTTGCCGGACATCGTCGTGCTGCCGCTGGCGCAGTCGTCGAGCGCCGTCGACGGGTCGGGGTCGCCGATCACCGTGCCGTTCTCGACGCCGCTGCCGGACGGCGGCGTGGCGCCGTGCGTCTGGCCGCTGACGAGGTTGAGGGCGCCGACCGTCGAGGGCCCGAAGTTCGTGCTGAACGAGTTGTCGTTGAGCGCGAAGTGCTGCGCGAGGTTCCACATGCCGGTGACGGTGTTGCCGTCGAAGTAGTCCATGACGATCGACTTGTCGGCGCAGCTCCCGCCGGCCGTGAACTCGACGAATCTGTCCATCAGGCCGCCGTCGAACGCCTTCTGCTCGGCGCCGTAGCCGTGGTTCTGCGAGCAGGTGACGGCCTGCGAGCGGTCCAGGCGCGTGGGATTCGCGCTGTTGGGGTTGGCCGTCAGCAGGCTCTCGGTCAGCCCGTTCACGGTCGGGGTGCCGCGACGCGCGTGGAAGGCCGGCTCGCCAGCCGGGTTCGTCGCGTTCGGGTAGGTGCCGAAGTAGTGGTCGAACGAGATGTTCTCGCCGAAGATCACGACGACGTGCTTGATCGGCGTGCTCGTCGCCGGGTCCGACGATCCGTGGGCGCTCGCCACGACCGCGATCCCCACGGCCGCGAGCGCGACCGCGAGCAGTCCGGACGCGAGCAGCTTGAGCTTGCGCAAGGTGCCTCCGCCTGATTCGAGGGCGACGCGGGAGTCTCCGTGCGTCGCCGGCCGCCCCGTGGACGACGCAGCCGGATGCTCGACCGCGTCGCGCCGGCAGATGTCGCCGTCGGGTGATGTCGCTGTGATCGTGCGTTCGCAGCTCGATCACCGGCGCTTCACAGGCGGCCGCGCGGTCGGCGCCTACGATCGCCGCGCGCGCTCCGCCATGACCCGTCCGCTCTCCCGCATCCCCGCCGGCGTCCTGCTCGGCGCGGCGCTCGCCGTGCTCGGCGGCGGCTGTGGCGGGGCGGGCCACGGCGCAGCGACGACGGCGACCACGACCTACCGGGGCTTCGCGATCGCCGGCACGAGCGCCTCCGCGCAGGCGGTCGCCGACGCGGCGGCGCAGAAGCCGACCGGCGCGGGCGTGCGCTCGGAGCTGAGCCCGCTGCCGGCGACCGCGTTCGACGGCCCGGTGGCGCGCTACCGCGCCTACGCCGGGCGCCAGGCCGACGCGATGGCAGGCGCGGTCGCGCGCCTCGCCGCCGCGCTGCGCCGCGGCGACCGCGCCGGCGCGCAGGCGGCATGGCTCGCGGCCTACGCGCGCTACCTGCGCCTGGGCGCGGCCTACGGCGCGCTCGGCGCGCTCGACACGGCGATCGACGGGACGCCGGGCCACCTCGCCGGCGGCGTGCGCGACCCGCGCTTCAGCGGCCTGCACCGGATCGAGCACGGGCTGTGGGGCGGCGCCCCGCTCGCGACGCTGCTGCCGTGGACCGCTCGCCTCGCGGGCGACGTCGGGCGGCTGCGCCACGTGGTGCGATCGGTCGCGATCGATCCGCTCGCGTACGCCACGCGCGCGCACGAGATCCTCGAAGACGCCCAGCGCGACATGCTCAGCGGCCAGGCCGCGCCCTGGAGCGGCGCGGGCGTGCTGGCGACGGCCGCCTCGCTCGACGCGACCGAGGCGGTGATCGGCACGCTGCGCCCGCTGCTCGACGGGCGCGGCGAGGCGCTCGCGCCGGTGCAGACGCAGATGGCGGCGCTCGCGCGCGTGCTCGCCGCCGTGCGCCGCGCCCACGGCGGCGCGTGGCCGCCGCTGGACGCGCTGACCCGCGCGGAGCACGAGCGGATCGACGGCGCGCTCGGCGCGCTGCTGGAGGCGCTCGCCGCCGTCCCCGGCTCGCTCGAGACGACGATGACGCCGACGATCCCGACGATCGCGGAGCAGGCGCGGTGAGCCTCGACCGCCGCGGCTTCCTGCTGCGCTCGGCCGCGACGCTCGGCGCCGGCGGCCTCGCGGAGGCCGGCGCCCACGGCCTGCTCGGAGGGGGCGAGGCGCGCGCGGCCGCCGCTCCGTCGCCGGACGGCGTCGACCCGGGCTTGGCGACGCGCGTGCCGTTCGACGGCGAGCACCAGGCGGGGATCCTCACGCCACCGCCCGAGCAGGCGAGCTTCCTCGCGCTCGACGCGATCGCGCCGGACCGCGGCTCGCTCGCGATCGGCCTGCAGGAGCTGAGCAGCCGTGCCCGCGAGCTGACGCAGGGCTCGACGATCCCGCCCCAGGAGGTCGACGACCCGCCGGTCGACTCCGGCACGCTCGGCACGACGATCGCGCCCGACGCGCTGACGGTGACGATCGGCTTCGGCGCCGCGCTGTTCGACGAGCGTTACGGCCTCGCGCGCCGCAAGCCCGCCGGGCTCACGACGATGGAGCCGTTCGCGCACGACGACCTCGACCCGGCGCGCTGCCACGGCGACCTCCTCGTGCAGGTCTGCGCGCAGCACCGCGACACCGTCGCCCACGCGGTGCGCGAGCTGCTGCGGCCGGTGCGCGGCGCGTTCGCGCTGCGCTGGACGATCGACGGCTTCCAGGGCGCGCACCGCGGCCCGAGCCCCCGCAGCTCGCGTCGCAACCTGTTCGGCTTCCGCGACGGCACCGGCAATCCCGACGTCGCCGACGAGGGGCTGATGCGCCGCCTCATCTGGGTCGGCGAGGGCGACGGCGGGCCCGCGTGGACGACAGGCGGCACGTACCAGGTCGTGCGCGCGATCCGCATGCACGTCGAGTTCTGGGATCGCGTCGGCCTGCGCGAGCAGGAGAGCATGATCGGCCGCTCGCGCGTCACCGGCGCCCCACTCGGCGGCGCCGACGAGTACGAGAACCCGCGCTACGACCTCGACCCGAGCGGCGTGCGGATCCCGCTCGACGCGCACATCCGCCTCTCCAACCCGCGCACGCCGAAGACCGACGGCCAGCGCATCCTGCGCCGCGGCTACAGCTACCACCGCGGCTTCGACGCCGCCGGCCAGCTCGACACCGGGCTGCTCTTCGTCGCCTTCAACCGCGACCTGGAGCGCCAGTTCGCGACGATCCAGCGCCGCCTCGCGGACGAGCCGATGGTCGACTACGTCACCCCGGTCGGCGGCGGCTACTTCTTCGTCCCGCCCGGCGCGCGCGGCGCGAGCGACTGGGTCGGCTCGGGCCTGTTCGCCTGAGCGGCCGGCTCAGGCGCGCAGCACGACGAGCCCGACGGCCAGCAGCACGAGCGCGAACCACATGGCGCGCAGCGTGCCCTCGAGCGGCGCGAGCAGCCGCCCGACGCTCAGCTCGACGACGCGGCCGTCGGCGAGGCGCTGCTCGCCCGTCACCTCGACGGTGCGCCGGCGCAGCTCGCGCACCGGGACGCTCAGGCGCCGCTGCGCGACGCTCAGCAGCGTGCAGGCGGCCGCGACGAGCAGGCCCGACCACTCGAAGCGCAGCGCGCAGACCCAGAAGCCGGTCAGCGCCGGGAAGCCGCCCCAGCCGAGCGCGAACGTCCACTGCCCGTGCAGGCGCCCGCCGAGCAGCTCGAGGTCGTAGGCGAGCACGAGGAAGACGCCGACCAGCACGAACGGGATCAGCGTCGCCGAGACGGTGACGATCCCGGCGATCCCGATCGCGGCGGCGCCGCCGAGCGCAAGCGCCGCGAGCACGATCAGCGTGCGGTCGGAGAGGCGCGTGCGCAGCGGCCGGCCGTGCAGCTCGTCGAGCGCGTGCGCGGCGACGCCGACCGCGAGCAGGAACGCGCCGAGCGCCCACCACAGGCGCGAGAGGTCGAAGTGCGTGGCGGCCGCGGCGCCGAGCGCGACGTAGGAGAGGTGCCACGCGGTGTAGGGCGGGTGCAGCAGCGTGACGAGGTCGCGCCAGCCGCCGCCGCGCAGCGCGTAGAAGGCCGGGCGCGGCTGCGCGGCGCCCTCGCGGGACGCGCCGTGCGCCGCGCCGCCGGCGCTCACGGACGCCCCTCGGGCGTCTCCGCGCCGCTCGCGCCGGCGTCCACCTGCGCGACGGCCCGCACCGCCGTCATCACGACGCCCGCGCCGCAGCTCATCCGCCGCACGCGCACGTCCTCGAACCCGGCGCGCTCCCACAGCGCGACCAGCGCCGGCAGCGGGAAGCGCGCGTAGAAGCCCTCGATGCTCGGTCCGAGGAACGCGCCGACCTCCTGCCACTCGCGCGAGAGCAGGCGCCCGAGCAGCGGCATGACGGCGCGCGTGTAGATCCGCCACAGCGCGCGCAGGACGCGGCGCGGCGGCACGCCGAACTCGACCATCCCGACCGTCCCGCCCGGCTTGACGACGCGCGCCAGCTCGCGCAGCGTCGCGGCGGGATCCTCGACGTAGCGCAGCAGGTAGGTGAACGTGAGCGCGTCGAAGCTCGCGGCGGGGAACGGCAGCGCCTCCGCGTCGCCCTGCACGGGCTCGATCCGCTCGGCCAGGCGGGGGTCGGCGGCGAGCCGCGCCCACAGCCCGCCGAGCATCTGCGGGCTCTGGTCGAGCGCCGTCACGCGGCAGCCGGCGCGGCGCACGAGCGCCGCGGCGACCATGCCCGTGCCGGTCGCGACGTCGAGCACCCGCGCGTCCGCGCCAGCGGGGATCGCGCGCACGAGCGCGGCGCGCCAGCGCGGGTCCTGCCCGAAGCTGAGCGCCGCGCCGGCGCGGTCGTAGTGCCGCGGCAGGCCGGCGAACAGCGCGAGCGCGTGCTGCTTGCGCGGCGCCGGGGTCGGGGGAGCGGCGGGCGGGGACGCCATCGAGCGGAGCATCCCCGTCCGCGCCCGGCCTCAGTCCACCGCCGCGATCTCCGCGACCGCGTTGCGCACGATCCGCGTCTCGCCCTGGCGCGCCTCGGCGTCGACCGTGGCGACCCCGTCCTCGACGGAGCGCACGGTGCTCGTGACGACGACCTCCTGCTCCAGCACGCCCATCCCGCGGAACTGCACGGAGAGCGCCTTGAGCTTCTCCGGACCGCCGGCGGCCTCCGTCTGCGCGCGCGCGACCTGCGCCATCGACCACAGGCCGTGCAGGATCCGCCCCGGCAGGCCGACCGACCTGGCGAACTCCTCGTCGATGTGGATCGGGTTGAAGTCTCCCGATGCGCCCGCGTAGCGGACCGTCAGGAAGCGGTCGGGCGTGACCTTCAGCTCCGGCAGCGCCTGGCCCGGCTCGAATCTCGCAGCCATCTCGCTCACACTCCCCGCACGATGATCTTCCAGATGCCGGTGCAGACGGTCGCACCGCCGGCGTCCTTCGTCACGACCTCGAAGTCGTAGAAGCCCATGCCGCCTCTCTCCGAGATCGCGGCGACCTTCGCCCGCGTGCTCAGCTCCTCGCCGGCGACGACGACGCGCTCCCAGCGGAAGTCCTGGCCGCTGTGGACCAGCATCGCGAAGTTGATCCCGACCTCCGGGTCGAACATGCCGGGCAGCACGGCCGGCGCCTGGTAGACGACCGCGAACATCGGCGGCGCGACGACGTCTTCGTAGCCGGCGGCACGCGCGGCGCCGGGGTCGAGGTGCAGCGGGTTCGCCTCGCCGACGGCGTTCGCGTACTCCTTGACCTTCTCGCGGCCGACGGCGTAGACGACGGGCGGGTATTCCTTCCCAACGGCGGATGTGTTGACGGGCATGGCGCGGCAGTCTCTCAGAGGATCACGGGGACGGCGCCACCATCGACCGACCACGCCGCGCCGACCACGTCGCTCGCGCGCTCGGAGCAGAGGAAGGCGATCACCGCGGCGATCTCGGCCGGCTCGGCGAAGCGCCCCAGCGGGAGTCTCGCGGCCGCCGCGGCGATCGCCTCCTCGCGATCCGCGGCCCGCCCGGCGGCGACCGTCTGGTCGGCGAGGCCGCCCTCGCCGTGCCACAGCGTGCTCGCGGTCAGCCCGGGCGCGACCGCGTTGACGAGCACCCCGCGTCTCGCCCACGCGTCGGCGTAGGCGCGCGAGAGCGAGAGCTGCGCGGCCTTCGTGACCGAATAGGCGGCGTTACGCAGCGACGGGCGCTTGCCGGAGGTCGAGCAGACGTTGACGATCCGACCCCAGCCCTGCGCCGCCATCCGCGGCGCGGCCGCGCGCATCAGCCGCTCCGGGCCGCGCACGTTGAGCTGCCACTGCTCCTCCCAGTCCTCCTCGGTGAGCGCGTCGAGCGGCGTGACGGAGGAGGTGCCGGCGTCGTTGACCAGCGCGTCGATGCCGCCGAGCCGCTCGACGCAGGCGACGGCGATCCGCTCCCCGGCGTCCATGTCGGTGACGTCGGCTGGAAGCAGCTCCGCGCCCGGCGGCGCCGCCGCGGCAAGACGTCCGGCGTCGCGCGCGACGAGCAGCAGCCGCGCGCCTTCGGCTGCCAGCAGCTCGGCGGTCGCGCGCCCGATGCCGCTGCTCGCGCCGGTCACGACGCAGCGCTTCCCGCTCAGGCCGAGGTCCATGACGCCGTCATCATCGCGGCTCGCGGCTCAGCGCGACGCACGAACGCTCATCTGCCGGAGTCGCCCAGCTCCAGCACGGCGAGGAACGCCTCCTGCGGGACCTCGATGCGGCCGACCTGCTTCATCCGCTTCTTGCCCTCCTTCTGCTTCTCCAGCAGCTTGCGCTTGCGCGAGATGTCGCCGCCGTAGCACTTGGCGATGACGTCCTTGCGGTACGCCTTGACGGTCTCGCGCGCCACCACGCGCGAGCCTATGGCCGCCTGGATCGGCACGTCGAACTGCTGGCGCGGGATCTTCTCGCGCAGCTTCTCGGCGAGCGTGCGCCCGACCGTCTGGGCCTTGCTGCGGTGCACGACCATCGAGAGCGCGTCGACCGGGTCGCCGCTCAGCAGCACGTCGAGCTTGACGAGGTCGGAGGCGCGCAGCCCGATCAGCTCGTAGTCGAGCGAGGCGTAGCCCTTCGTGCGCGACTTCAACGCGTCGAAGAAGTCGAGCACGATCTCCGCGAGCGGCAGCTCGTACTCGAGCTGGACGCGGTCGGCGGACAGGTAGTGCATGCCGGCGTGCGTCCCGCGCTTCTCCTGGCACAGCTCCATGATCGTGCCGACGAACTCCTTGGGCGTGAGGATCGAGGCGCGGATGTACGGCTCGCGCACCTCGCGGATCTTCGACGGGTCGGGCATGTCGGTCGGGTTGTGGACCGGCACGATCTCGCCGCTCTCCAGCTCGACCTCGACCTCGACGCTCGGCATCGTCGTCAGCAGCTCGAGGTCGTACTCGCGCTCCAGCCGCTCGCGCACGATGTCCATGTGCAGCAGGCCGAGGAAGCCGCAGCGGAAGCCGAAGCCGAGCGCGTCGGAGGTCTCCGGCTCCCACGAGAGCGCGGCGTCGTTGAGCACGAGCTTCTCGAGCGCGTCGCGCAGGTCGGGGTAGTCGTCGGAGTCGATCGGGAAGAGGCCGCAGAAGACCATCGGCTTGACGTCGCGGTAGCCGGGCAGCGGCTCGGCGGCCGGACCGCGCTTGGTCGTCAGCGTGTCGCCGACGCGCAGTCTGGTGACGTCCTTGATGCCGGTGATCACGTAGCCGACCTCGCCCGGGCCGAGCTGCTGCGCCGGCGTCATGCGCGGGTTGAAGAAGCCGATGTCGTCGATGTCGGCCTCCGTGCCGGCCGCCATCGCCCTGATCGCCTCGCCCTTCGTGAACGTGCCGTCCACCACGCGCACGTAGGCGATCACGCCGCGGTACTGGTCGAACTCGGAGTCGAAGATCAGCGCGCGCGGCGGCGCGTCCGGGTCGCCCTGCGGCGGCGGGACCTTCCGCACGAGCTGGTCGAGCACCGCGACGACGCCCTCCCCCGTCTTCGCGCTGATGCGCAGCACCTCGTCGGCCGGCTCGCCGAGCAGCTCGGCGACCTCTCCCGCGACGCGCTCGGGCTCGGCGCCCGGCAGGTCGATCTTGTTCAGGCACGGGATCAGCTCAAGGCCGGAGTCGATCGCCAGGTAGGTGTTGGCGAGCGTCTGCGCCTCGACGCCCTGCGAGGCGTCGACCACGAGCAGCGCACCCTCGCATGCGGCGAGCGAGCGGCTGACCTCGTAGGTGAAGTCGACGTGGCCGGGCGTGTCGATGAGGTGCAGCTGGTAGGTCTCGCCGTCGGCGGCTTCGAACAGGACGCGGACGGCCTGCGCCTTGATCGTGATGCCGCGCTCGCGCTCCAGCTCCATCGAGTCGAGCAGCTGCGCCTTCATGTCGCGCGCCTGCACGGTCTTCGTCAGCTCCAGGATGCGGTCGGCCAGCGTCGACTTCCCGTGGTCGATGTGGGCGATGATCGAGAAGTTGCGGATGTGCGCCTGGTCGGCCATGGGCGGGCTACAGGGTAGATGGGAGCCCCGCCCCGCCGCCGCGCGAGGCGCCGAACGCGGCCCGGTCGACCCTGCCACGCGGCGCGCGGATGGCAGCGAGCCTCCGCGCGGCGCCGACTCAGCGGTCGCACGAGCGCGCCGCGCGCCAGGCGTCAGCGTCCAGCGCGTACTGGATCTGGTCACGCGGACCGTCGGGGAACGACTCGGCCGCCCGCAGCGTGCGCTCGAAAGCAAAGCCGAGGCGCTCGGCGACGCGACGGCTGCGCACGTTGTCCGGCGCGGCGCGCAGCTCGACGCGCCGCAGGCCGAGATCGCCGAAGGCGTGGGCGAGCAGCGAGCCGACTGCGCGCGCGACGAGCCCGCGACCCTGCGCGTCAGGCGCCAGCCAGTAGCCGCAGCGGCAAACGCCGGCCGCGCGGTCGATCGCGTAGAGCGAGCAGACGCCCACGATCCGGCCGCGCTCGACGACCGCGAGCTGCGCGCTCGTGCCGGCGTCGAGCTGCTCGCGCGCCGCGCGGATGAATTGCAGCGAGTCCTCCCGCGTCGCGTGCAGGGGCAGCCACGGCATCCACGGGGCGAGATGGGCGCGGCTGCGCTCGACGAGCGCGAACAGCTCGTCCGCGTCGCGCTCCTCGAACGGGTGCAGCAGGATCCCCTCGCCGAGGTCGCGCGAGTCCACCTCCGCTACGCGCCGCCGCGCTTGAGCCGTCCCGCCACGAGCGTGCGGATCTGGCCCGCCTCCGGGATCCCCATCGCCAGCACCGCGGCGACATAGACGCCGACGCCCGCGGCGAGCGCGGCGCCGACGGAGACGATCTGGGCCGGCAGGGAGCGGCCGAGCGCCTGGTCCAGCCCCCACCAGATGCCGTAGGAGGTGAGGCCGAGCAGCGCGCTGGCGGCGAGCATCTGCACGACCGAGGTCAGGGTGCGGCGCCCCTCGAGGCTGCCGCCCAGCAACCCGCGCAGCCGCCACGTCTGGCCGGCCGTCATGCCGACGTTGCCGGCGACGGTGCCGAGCACCAGGCCGGCGATCCCGAACGGCTTGTAGAGCGCGACGCTCACCACCACGTCGATCGCCATGTTCCCGACCGCCAGCGCGGTCGGCAGCCACGGCCGCTGCAGCGAGAAGAACGTGCGCGTCAGGAGCAGGTTCACGCCCGCGAACGGCAGGCTGAACGAGAACCAGAAGAGCGCCGTGGAGACGAGGTCGGTCGAGTGCGCGGTGAAGTCGCCGCGCTGGTAGACGAGCCGGACGATCGGCGTCGCCAGCACCGCTGTGAACACCGCCGCGGGGATCAGCAGCAGGTAGATCTGCCGCGCGCCGGAGGCCATCGTCGCGCGCAGGCGCGGCAGGTCGTGCTCGGCGGCGAAGCGGCTGAGCGTCGGGAACAGCACGGTCGCCAGCGCGACGCTGAACATCCCCTGCGGCAGCATGTAGATGCGGAAGGCGGCGTCGATCGCGCGCGGCGCCTCCTCGGACACGAGCGTGCCGAGCGAGGAGTTGATCAGCAGGTCGAAGTTGATCACCCCGAGCCCGATCGTCACCGGCAGCATCAGCCGGAAGACGCGCGCGACGTGCGCGTCGCGCCAGTCGAATGCCCACTCGAAGTGGAAGCCGACGCGCGGCAGCATCGGGATCGACATCAGCAGCTGGATCACCGTCCCGCCGAGCACGCCGATCGCATACGCGTACATCTGGTTCTGGCCGTGGAACAGCGGCTTGAGCACGACCAGCAGCGCGACGATCACGACGTTCCACACCAGCGGCGCGATCGCTGGGATCGTGAAGTGCTCGTAGGAGTTGAGGATCCCGACGACGAGCCCGTTGATCCCGAGCAGCAGCACGATCGGGAACAGCACACGCGAGAGGCCGACGGTCAGCTCGTTGAGCTGAGGGGTAAACGTGTCGCCCGTGAACAGGGGCATGATCAGCCCCGCGAACAGCATGAACAGCGCCGTCAGCGCGCCGAGCGCGGCGAGCATCACGAACAGCAGCGTCGAGGCCAGCCGCGCCGCCTCGCGCTTTCTGCCGTGCGCGATGTGCTCCATGAACACCGGCACGAACGCCGCCGAGAGGGCAGCGTCGGCGAACAGGCTGCGCACGAGGTTCGGGACCTGGAAGGCGATCGTGAATGCCGAGAAGGCGCCCGAGGTGCCGAAATAGCTGGAGGCGACGACCTCGCGCACGAGCCCGGCGATGCGCGAGAGGCCCGTCGCGACGGAGAAGATGGCGGTGTTGCGTGCAAGCCCGCGGGCGCGGCGGGTCGGCTCGGCTGGGGGCTCGGCGGAGGGCGTCGCCGGGGTCTCCGTCTCGGTCGTCACGAGCGCGCTATAGTACGGCTCGCCGCGGCCCTGCCCGCGGCCTCTCTACGTCATGGCCAACATCCATTCGCAGAAGAAGCGCATCCTGCGCGCCGAGCGCGAGCGGCTCGAGAACCGCCGCTACACGTCGAAGGTCAAGACCCTCTTCCGGCGCCTGGAGGCCGCGGTCGGCGAGGGCGGCGACGCCGCCGACGCCGAGCCCGCCCACCGCGAGCTGGTCAAGACGATCGACAAGGCCGTCAAGCGCGGCGCGCTGCACAAGAACACCGGCTCGCGCAAGAAGTCCCGCGCAGCGCGCGTGCTCGCCTCGCGCGAGTCCTAGCTCGCGACCGTCACCCGCGCCGCCTCGGCGGCTGACGTGAGACCGGCGCGCACCTTCTCGAGCGCGTCGTCGCGCAGGCGACGCATCCCCTCGGCGACAGCCGTCGCGGCGACCGCGGTCGCCGGGTCGCGCGCGAGCACGTGCGCGCGCACCGCGTCGCTCAGCTGCATCGCCTCGAAGATCCCGATGCGGCCGCGGTAGCCGCTGCCGCCGCAGTGCGCGCAGCCGACGGGGTCGAATGCCTGCACGTCGGCCTCGGCGCGGAAGCCGTTGGCGCGCAGCACGTCGGCCGCCAGCTCGACGGGTCTGCGGCACCGCTCGCACAGCCGCCGCGCAAGCCGCTGGGCCATCACGCAGTCGATCGCGGAGGCGACGAGGAACGGCTCGATGCCCATGTCGATCAGGCGCGTGATCGCGGTCGGCGCGTCGTTCGTGTGCAGCGTCGAGAGCACGAGGTGGCCGGTCAGCGCCGACTCGACCGCGATCTGCGCGGTCTCGCGGTCGCGGATCTCGCCGACCAGCATCACGTCGGGGTCGGCGCGCACCATCGAGCGCAGGCCGGTCGCGAACGTGACGCCCGCCTTCGTGTTGACCTGCATCTGCTTGACGCCGGGGACGCGGTACTCGACCGGGTCCTCGAGCGTGAGGATCGAGCGCGCGCCGGTGTTGAGCGCCTGCACGGCGGCGTAGAGCGAGGTCGTCTTGCCCGAGCCGGTCGGGCCGGTCACGAGCACGGCGCCGTAGGGGCGCGCGATCGCCGCCTCGAAGCGCGCGCGCTCGGCGCCGAGCATGCCGAGCTCGTCGAGGCTCACGGCGCCGGTGCCACGGTCGAGGATGCGCATCACGACCGACTCGCCCTCGACGAGCGGAAGCGTCAGCACGCGCACGTCGACGCGCCGCTCGCCGAGCGAGAACGACAGGCGACCGTCCTGCGGCAGGCGCCGCTCGGAGATGTCGAGGTCGGCCATGATCTTGATGCGCGAGATGACGTGCGCCGCCGTGCCGGCAGGGATCGTGAGCGCGTCGGAGAGGACGCCGTCGATGCGGAACTGGCCTTGCAGCTCGCCGGCGTGGGGAGCGAGATGGATGTCGGAGGCGCCGCGCTCGACCGCCTGCGCGATGACCGCCTGGACGAGCTTGACGGCATCGGCGTCCGCGAGCGTCTCGGCGAAGCCGTCGAGGTCGAGCCTGCCGCTCGGCTGCGTGCCGCTTGCGGCGACCGCCTCCTCGCCTCGCTGCTCCGGGCGGTCGAGCTGCGCGACGAGCGCCAGCACCTCATGCGGCGCGGCGATCGCCGCCTGCACCTCGCGGCCGGTCAGCAGCGCGACGTCGTCGATCGCCAGCACGTTCGCCGGATCTGCCATCGCAACGAGCAGCACGCCGTCGCCGAGGAAGCCGATCGGGACTGCGCCGTGGCGGCGGGCGACGCTCGCGTCGAGCAGCTTCGTCGCGTCCGGGTCGACGGGGAAGCTGGCGAGGTCGACATGATGGAGGCCGAGGCGCCGCGCGAGCGCCTGCGCGAGCTGGTCGGGCGTGATGATGCCGTCGTCGACGAGCACGGCGCCGGTCGCACGGCCGCTCTCGCGACCGGTCGCCACGGCGCGATGGACCTGGTCCTGCGTGGCGTAGCCGAGCTCGACGAGCAGCTCGCCGATGAGCAGCTTCGAGCGCCCGCGCGCGACGGGCGCGGTCAGGCCGGCGGGCAGCGGGGTGACGCTCATGGTCCCGTTATCGGCACGCGGCGGGCGTCACGCGAGCCCGCGCCAGCCGCGTCAGCCGGCGGCGATGCGCGCGATCGCCTCAAGCGCGAGCGTGTCCTCGCCCAAGGCCCGGCGCGCGCCCCCGCGCGAGGCCAGCTCGAGGTCGGCGACGATTGCGAGCGCGGCCCGCAGGCCCGCGACGTCGCTGCGCTGGACGTCGGCGACGAAGCGCTCGGCCGCCTTCGGCGGCATCCGCAGGCCGCGGCGAACATGCGCAGCGGACTCGCCGGCGGCGAGGCGACCCGCGACGTCGAGCGCCTCGCGCAGACGCCGCGCGACCGTGAACAGCAGGCCGGCGAGCCGCTCGCCCTGGTCGCGCAGCTCCAGGTAGGCGCGCGCAGCCGCGGCGCCGTCGCGTGCGACGAGCGCGTCGGCGAGCGTCCAGCTCTTGCGCTCCGCCGAGCCGGCGACGAGCTGCTCGAGCTCGTCGGCCTCCAGCCGCACCGGCGCCGACTGCTCGGCGCTCAGCTCCAGGGCGACCTTCTCCAGCTCGCGCACGATCCGCTGCTGGCGCTCGCCGACGATCCGCACGAGTACTCTGGCGGCCGCCGGATGCAGCTCGAGACCGAGCTGTGCGGCCTGCGCGAGCGCCCATCTCGGCAGCTCCCACGGCTTGACGCTCTGCTCGGCGCTGACGTCGCCGCCGACCTTGCGGACGGCCTCGGCGAGCCCGTCGGGCACCTTCGCCCGCCCCTCCTCGCGAGCGAAGAAGGCGACCGTCGTCTCGGGCGACAGGCTCGCGAGCGCCGGCTCGAGCAGCGCCGTGTCGGCGGCCTTCCAGCGCTCGACGCCGTCGACGATCAGGAAGCGGCGCCCGATCGCGAACGTCATCGCCGAGAGTGCCGCGGCGACCGCCTCCGCGCTCGCCGCCTCGCCCTCGAACAGCTCGATCCCCTGCGTGCCGCTCTCCGCCTCGGCGAGCGCGCGCAGTCTCGCGCGGCGCTCCGCGATGCGCCCGTGGTCGTCGCCGTGGATCAGGTAGGCGGGCTTGAAGGCGGGCACGGCCCGCGAGTCTACGCGCGCGCGTGGCCGGCTCGCCGCCGGGGTCGCGCTCAGAGCGCGAGGCTGGCGTGCGGGGCGCTCGCGGCGGCATGCGCGACCCAGGCGACGTACGCGAGCAGGTAGGCGTTGAGCGCGTTCAACGGCGCCGCGAGCGCGGGCGCGAGCTGCCCGAGCGTCGCGGCGAGCATCCCGAGCCAGGTGATCGGAGCGATCGCGGGCGCGGCGAGCAGGTTCGCCGGGACGCCGACGAGCGAGAGCTGCCCGAAGCGGAGTGCGATCAGCGGCGCGGTGCCGAGCGTCGCGGCGCAGGAGACCGCGGCCGCCTCGGCCACCGCGGCCGGCAGGCGGCGGGCACGCAACGCTGTGCGCAGGCGCCCGGCGAGCAGCGCGATCGCGACGACCGCCGCGAACGAGAGCTGCCAGCCGACGTCCGCGTCCGCACGCGGGTCGAGCGCGAGCGTCACCGCCGCCGCGAGCAGCAGCGCGTACCAGCGCGATGCCGGGCGCCCGGCGAGCGCGGCGACGGTGCTCGCGGCCCCCATCACGCCGGCCCGCTGGATCGACGGGCCGGCGCCGGCGAGCGGCACGTAGAGCGCGATCAGCGCCAGCGCGCCGAGCAGCCGCCCGCGCAGCCCGAGCCCGAGCGATGCCAGCAGCGGCAGCGCGAGCGCGAGCAGCAGCGCGACGTTCTGGCCGCTGGCGGCGAGCACGTGCGCGAGCGAGGAGACGCGGAAGTCGGCGCGCGTGCGCGCGTCGAGCGCGTCGTCCTGCCCGAGCGTCATGCCGCGCAGCAGCGCGGCTTGGGGCGCCGGCAGCCCGGCGTTCAGCGCTCGCTCGGCGCGCGTGCGGATCGCGTCGACGAGGCCGAGCGGCCCGCCGCGCCGCGTGCCGGTGCTTGCTGCGGCATCGAGCGAGATCGCCGCGTGCGCGCCGCGCAGCAGCATGTAGCGCTCGAACGGCCCGAGCGCGCGCAGCCGTCCGCGCACGTCGATGAGCGCTCCGGTCGGCGCCGGCGGCCAGGCGACGTGCTCGCCGATCCGGAGCATCACGCGCTCCCCCGCCCCCGCCGCGCGACTCGGCGCAGCGACCGGCGCCAGCCCGCGCAGCTGCGCGAGCACGGTGCGGCCGAAGCGCGCGGGCCGCGGCTGCTCGAGCAGCACCACCCGTGCGACCACGGTCGCACCGAACAGCGGCGCGAGCTGCGTGCGATCGAGCGCGGCGAGCCGCGCATGCGCTCCGAGCGCGCCGGCGAGCACGGCGCCGGCGCACAGCAGCGCGAGCGTCCGCCGGCCCGCGATCGTCGCCGCGCCGGCGGCCAGCAGCAGGACCTCACGGAGCGCGAGCGGCGCCGCGAGCAGTCCCGCGACGAGCGCCCCGAGCACGAGGTGGCGCGGCTGTGCCCGCAGCCGCTCGAGCGCCGTGGCCGCCGCTGCCTCGGCGCGCGTCGCGGCATGCGCAGCGATGCCCGGCGCGGCTTCGCGCACGTCCGTCACCGCCCGAGCTGCGCGCGGATCGCGGCGAGCTTCGCGGGGCCGATGCCGCTGACGTTGTCGAGATCGTCGACAGACGCGATCCCGCCGTGCTGCTCGCGGTAGGCGACGATCTTCGCCGCAAGCGCGGGACCGACGCCGTCGAGCTCCTCCAGCTGCTGCTCGGTCGCGGTGTTGAGATCGAGCGAGAGCGGCGCACCCGGCGAGCCGCCGCCCGCGCCGCCGCTGCCGACGGCCGATCCCGCAGTCGTCCCGTGCGTGCCCGCGGCCGCGCGCTCGGGGACCACGACCTCTCCCCCGTCCACCACTCTGGCCGCGAGGTTCACGCCGATCCGGTCGGCTCGCCGTGTCAGGCCGCCCGCGCGGCGGATCGCGTCGTCGGTGCGCGCGCCCGCCGGCAGCCGGTAGACGCCGGGCCGCCGCACCGCGCCCTCGACGTCGACGACGAACGGTGCGGCGTCGGCCGCGACACCGCCGTCCGGCGACGCCACGGGGCCCGTCCCTGTCCCCGTGCTCGTCGTGGTCGCGAACGCGGCAGGGGGCGCTCCCGCATCCGCCGAGGACGACCCGTGCCGCAGGAAGCGCGCCCCGATCAGCAGGACGGCGATCGCGAGCGCTGCGTAGATCGCGAGCTGCGGCTTCGAGGGCGCGGACGGCGGCATCTGCACGACGCTACGGACGGCGCCGTCACAGCGCACGCGCGCTTCGCGAATTCAGCGCGCAGCAGCGGCGGCTTCGAGCGCGAGACGCACGGCCTCGCGGGGATCGTCTACGGCGAAGACCCTCATCCGCTTCCGCGCGCGCCCTGCTTCACGACCAGGTTCACGAGCTTCCCGGGAACGACGATCGCCTTGAGGACCTCGCGCCCGTCGACGTGCGCCCGCACGTTCGGCTGCGCGCGCGCGAGCGCCTCCAGCTCCTCGCGCGAGGCGCTCGCCGGGGCCGGCACGCGGTCGCGCACCTTTCCGTTGACCTGGCAGACAAGCTCGAACGTGTCTGACTCCAGCAGCGCCGGGTCGGCAGAGGGCCAGCGCTGCTCCCACACGCGCCGGCCCGTCAGCAGCTCGTAGACCTCGGCGGCGACGTGCGGCGCGAACGGGAAGACGAGCGAGGCGGCCGTCGCGACCGCGAAGCGCTGCACCTCCGCCCGGGCCGACTCGCGGTGACGGTAGACCTCGTTGATCAGCTCCATCACAGCCGCGATCGCGGTGTTGAAGGCGAAGCGGCCCGCCATGTCGTTCGTCACCTTGTCGATCGCCCAGTGCGCCTTGCGCACGAGCGCGAGATCGGCGTTCGCCAGGCCGGCAGCGTCGGGCGAGTCGGCCGGCGCCGCTGGGCCGGCCGCCGCCAGCTCAGCGCCCACCCGCCACAGGCGCGCGAGGAAGCGGTGCACGCCCTCGACGCCCTCGTCCGACCAGTCGGCGTCCTGGTCGGGCGGGCCGATGAAGAGGATGTAGCAGCGGGCGGTGTCGGCGCCGTATCGCTCGACGTATGTCGCCGGGCTGATCACGTTGCCCTTCGACTTGGACATCTTCGCGCCGTCGCGCGTGATCATCCCCTGCGTGAAGAGCGCCTGGAACGGCTCCTGCGCGTCGAGCAGCTCCATGTCCGCGAACACCTTCGTGAAGAAGCGCGCGTACATCAGGTGCAGGATCGCGTGCTCGACGCCGCCGATGTACTGATCGACCGGCATCCACTCGGCGAGCACTCTGCGGTCCCACGCCGCGCCGTCGTTGTTCGCGTCGCAGTAGCGCAGGAAGTACCAGGAGGAGTCGACGAACGTGTCCATCGTGTCCGTCTCGCGCCGCGCCGGGCCCTCGCACGACGGGCATGCGACGTTGACCCAGTCCTCCACTGCCGCGAGCGGCGACTTGCCTCTCGGCTTGTAGTCGGTGACGTCAGGCAGCTCGACCGGAAGGTCCTCGTCGGGCACCGGCACCATCCCGCACGCCGGGCAGTGGACCACCGGGATCGGACAGCCCCAGTAGCGCTGGCGCGAGACGAGCCAGTCGCGCAGGCGATAGTTGACGGAGGCGTGGCCCTTGCCCTCGCGGTCAAGCCAGGCGACGATCGCCTCCAGCGCCTCCCGGTTGCCGATCCCGTCGAAGTCCGGGTGGGAGTCGACGAGCGGACCGTCCCCGACGTACGGCAGCTCCTCGCCGCCTTCGATCACGCGGCGGATCGGCAGGCCGTACGCCTGCGCGAAGGCGAAGTCGCGCTCGTCATGGCCGGGCACGGCCATGATCGCGCCGGTGCCGTACTCCATCAGCACGTAGTCGGCGACATACATCGGGATCGCCTCGCCGTTGACCGGGTTCGTGACGCTGCGGCCGAGCGCGACGCCGGTCTTCTGCTTCTCGACGTCGCCGCGCTCCTCGCTGGACTCCGTCAGCGCGTGGTTGACGTAGTCGCGCACGGCCTGCTCCTGCGGCGTGCCCTCGACCAGCTTGAGGACGTCCGGGTGCTCGGGCGCCATCACGAAGAACGTCGCGCCGAACAGCGTGTCGGGGCGCGTGGTGAAGACGGGGTAGTCGATCCCCAGCTCCTCGCAGCGGAACGTCACCTCGGCGCCCTCTGAGCGGCCGATCCAGTTGCGCTGCATCGTCTTGACGTGCTCGGGCCACTGGATCGTGGCGAGGTCGTCGAGCAGGCGGTCGGCGTAGTCGGTGATGCGGAAGAACCACTGCTCCAGCTGGCGCGCCTCGACGACCGCGCCGCAGCGCTCGCAGGTGCCCTCGGCGGTGACCTGCTCGTTGGCGAGCACGGTCTGGTCGTTCGGGCACCACTTGACCGCGGCCTCCTTGCGATAGGCGAGGCCGCGTTCGTAGAGCTGCAGGAACAGCCACTGCGTCCACTTGTAATAGCGGGGCTCGTGCGTGCCGAACTCGCGCGTCCAGTCGATCGAGATCCCCCACTGGCGGAACTGGCGCTGGAAGGACTCGATCGACTTCGCGGTCGAGTCGCGCGGGTGCTCGCCCGTTCTGATCGCGTGGTTCTCGGCCGGCAGGCCGAACGCGTCGTAGCCCATCGGGTGCAGCACGCGGCGGCCGATGCGCCGGTTGAAGTGCGCGACCGCGTCCCCGAGCGCGTAGTTCTTCAGGTGCCCCATGTGCGGCTCGCCGCTCGGATAGGGGAGCATCTCCAGGACGTAGTAGGACTCGCGTCCGTCGGCGTCGTTGGAGACCTCCCAGGTGCGCTCGTGCGCCCACACCTCCTGCCACTTGGGCTCGATCGCCTTCGGGTCGTAGCGCAGCTCGCTCATCGGGCTGGGAAGGCTACCGTGGAGGGATGCGCCGTCTGCTGCTCCTCACCGGCGCGGTCGTCCTCGTCGACACGATGTTCTTCTCGGCGATCACGCCGCTGCTGCCGACGTACGCCGGCCGGTTCCACCTGTCGAAGGCGGGCGCCGGCGTGCTCGCCGGCGCCTATGCCGCCGGGGCGGTGCTCGGCACGCTGCCGAGCGGCTGGCTCGCGACGCGGGCAGGGTCGCGCCGAACGCTGCTGCTGGGCCTGGGGCTGATGGCGGCTTCGAGCATCGGCTTCGCGTTCGCGGGCAGCATCGCGCTGCTCGATGCGATGCGTCTGATCGACGGCGTCGGCGGCGCGTGCGCATGGGCCGGCGGGATGGGCTGGCTCGTGTCGCTGACGCCGGCCGAGCAGCGCGGCACGACGATCGGCAAGGCGATGAGCGCGGCGCTGGCGGGCGTGCTGCTGGGACCGGTGCTCGGCGCGATCGCGCAGGCGACCGGTCCGCGGGCGCCGTTCTCGGCCGTCGGCGTGCTTGCGGCGCTGCTTGCGGTGGCGGCGCTGCGGATGCCGGCTCCGCCGGCCGTCGCTGGGGCGGCGGAGCGTCCGTACGCCACCGCGTGGCGCGAGCGGCGCGTGCGGATGGGCGCGTGGCTCGTGCTCGCGCCGGCGCTGGCGTACGGGACGATCGAGGTGCTCGCGCCGCTGGCGTTGCACCGGCTGGGCGCGAGCGGACTGGCGATCGGCGCGACGTTCCTGGCGGCGGCGGCGATCGAGGGCGTAGCGCAGATCTTCGCCGGACGCGCGACCGACCGGCTCGGGCGCGGCGCGCCGATCCGCGTCGGCCTGGCCGGCACGCTCGCGGCCCTGATCGTGCTGCCGCTGCCGGAGGCCGCATGGCTGCTGGCACTCGTCGCCATCGCCGGCTGCGTGCTGAGCGGGACCGTGAACACCCCCGCGATGACGGTGCTGGCCGACGGCGTCGAGGGCGCCGGACTCGAGCACGGTCTCGGCTTCGCGATCGTCAACCTCGTATGGGGCGCAGGCCAGATGATCGGCGCGATCGCCGGCGCCACGCTCGCGGGCGCGACGAGCGACGCCGTCCCCTACCTGGTGCTCGCAGCGGTGTTCGCCATCACCCTCGGCCGCCTGCACGGCGACGCACCGCAGCTCGCCCCGGCGCCCGCCCGCGAGGCGGGATGAGATCCCGCCAGCCGACGCCGAGGGCAGGTACACTCAAGAGCAGCCTGGGGCTATAGCTCAGTTGGGAGAGCGTCGCGCTGGCAGCGCGAAGGTCGTCGGTTCGAGCCCGACTAGCTCCATTCGGTGGAAGCCCCGCGGTGGCGGGGCTTCTGGCGTTTCAGAGCCTTTCCGCGCTGGGCCTCGCGCGGTCGGGAGTACCAGCCGGGAGTACCACATGCCGCCCGCTGCGGCGGCGCCCGTGCTGATGGACGCCGCCGCGGGGCCGTTGCCGCGAAACCCCGCTGAGGCTTCCTGTCGCCGAGGCTCAGCGCGGCATCACGACTGGTTCGTCAGTCGGGACACGGGAGCGCGGCGCGCGCAATCGTGCTGGCTGCGTCCTCGGCTCTGGCGGCCAGCTCGGCGGCGCCAGCGAGACCGAGCCCCTCGGCCAGTTGGCCCATGTGCCTGACAGTCGGGTTCGCTCTACCGCGCTCGACAGCGCCGATGAACTTGTATTCCAGTCCTGCGCGTCGGGCGACTTCGGCTTGCGAGAGTCGCTCGCGTGCCCTGATGATGCGGGTCACGGCGGCGAGTCCGACGAGGAAGCGGGTCGAGTTCTCCGACGGCTCGCGTCGGCTTGGTGTTCTTCTGTTCATGGTGTCCGTCTGCACGGCACGGTGTCGCGCGCATCCGTCGTGAGCAGCACCGCGACGTCGGTCAATGCGTCGTCGTCGCTGCCGCGACGCTCGCGGGTCTGGATCCCAAGCTCGCCGAGGCGAGCGATGTAGGCCGCGGTGAGTGACTGCAACTCGGCAAGCGCGTCGGAGTCGAGCCGTACGGTGACGTGACCTCTGCCGTTCTGACGTTCGAAGTCAGTCACGAGCAGTTCGGCGCGTGTTCCCCACACGATCGACGCGACCCGCTCGTGGTCGGTGAGCTGGTAGTGGTGTGTGACGGCGCCTCGACGCTGCGTGCGCCCGGCGAGCCTGACGATGCCGAGCTTTCGCAGGACATGGACGTGGTGGCTGACGGTGTTGAGTGCAAGCCGGAGCGCGGCGGCGATGTCGCTCGGTGTAGCCGTCCCCGTCACGAGGAAGTGCCACATGATCTCGACGCGGTACGGGTGCCCGACCGCGTGTAGCCAGTCGCCCTCCGACGGCCGTCTGGTCAACGCGCACCGGTCGCCCGGGCGGCGGTCGTCAAAAACAAGCGGTACCCGCCGGTCCCGGCCCGGGAGGCGCTGACGTTGAGCCGGAACCGGCGGGCGTCGTGCACGGGGATGGGGGCGTGCACGGGGCGACGGCGCAGCGAGTGCACGACCGGACGCGCGCGACCCCGGACACCACAAGGGGAGTCGGGTGCCGGGGCCGCGAGGCGCCCGCGGTGTCCCAGCGTGCGCTGGTGCGGCCTCGTTGCCCGGGGGAGGCACGAGACACGCGGCACGCAGTTCGGGCGGTTGGGGGATTTCGGCCCGTGGGACGCTCGCAGCACCATCGCGGCAAGCCTGACGCTCCCCTTTCCGGCTGCCTAGTTCGGGCCGGTATACCGATTCGGTATATCGCTGGCCCAAATAGTCGTTTACGTTTGCGATACCGTGCGGCCGTCATCGGGGGCGGCGACGATCACTTTTCGGGGATGGCGGGAGTGGTGAGCAGAGCTGCACCAAGCGGGGTTGTCGCGAGAGTCACGCTGGCGACGATCGTCATCGCCCCCGAACCGCTCACCCGCTACGCCATCGGCCGCACGGTGGAGACGCGCTTCGGCGCCGCGAGCGGGATCCTGCGCACCCGGCTCCAGCACGCCTACGACCTTGTCCCGAAGCTCTTGGACGCCGAGCTGATCAGAGTCGTCGGGACGGCGCCGACGCGTCCCGGTAAGGAGCCCACATACCTCTTCGCCGCGACGCAGGCCGGCGTCGCGGACTGGCGCGAGTGGCTCTCTGGCCCGATCACGATGCCCGACGCGATGACGAGAGCGCTGTCGCGGCTCTACGCAGTGCGGAAAGGCGACTTCGCGACCATGCTGACGATCATCGACCGCTACGAGGCGACGCTGCAAGCGGTCGTCCAGCAGGCGACGGATCCGGGCGACCCCGCCGACGTCGCCGATCGCATCGGGCTGTTGTGGAACAGACGCGAGCTCGTCGCGCAGCTCCAGTGGTGCCAGCACGCGCGCGACATCGTCTATGAGGAGATGACGGGAAGGGTTCCGCGATGACGCTGCTCGCGCTCTCCGGCGTCTCGCTTCGCTACCCGACCGTCGCGGCGCTCGCCGACGTCTCGCTGGAGGTCGTCGCGGGCGAGCTGGTCGTTGTCTGGGGTTCCGCACGCTCGGGCCGCACGACACTGCTGGAGGTTGCCGCCGGCCTGCGCAAGCCGGACAGCGGCACCGTCGCCTTTGCGGGCAGGTCGCCGCGCGCAAGCCTGGGCCGGCACGAGGGCTTCGCAGTCGTCTCCAGCGCGGAAGTAGCGCTGCTCGGCGCCGAGAAGCTCGTGATCGACCAGGTCGCGTTTCCTGCGCTGCGCGTGATGCCGCGCTGGCGTGCGCAGGCGGCAGCCGACGCGGCCTTGCGCCTCTGCGGCGTTGAGGATCTCGGGCAGACGCGGATGCAGGCGCTCTCGCATCCCGAGCGCATCCGCGTACTGCTCGCGCGAGCGCTCGTGCGCGAGCCCCGCCTCGTGCTGATGGACGAGCCGACCGCCGGGTTGTCGCACACCGAGAGCGAGCGCTTCCTCAAGCTGGTGCAGTCGCTCGTGCGTGCAGGCGTCTCGGTGCTCATGACTGACGACGCCGAGGGGTCGGCACTCGCTCCGGGCGCTCGCGTGCTGACGATGCAGAGGGGCATGCTGCGTGGTGCGAACCCGTCGCCGCCGGCCGATGTCATCCCGCTGGAGCAGCGGCGAGGCGAGCCCGGGATGGGCTCGTGACACTGCGCCTGGAGCATGTCTCCCGCCACTTCACCGTCGGCGGCGAGACCGTGCGCGCGGTCGACGACGTGTCTCTGCACGTCGAGCGAGGACAAGTGATCGCCCTTTACGGCCCAAGCGGCTCCGGCAAATCGACGCTTCTCCTGATCGCCGCCGGCCTTGAGGCACCGGGTCGCGGCAGCGTCACGTGGGACGGCGACCCTGTTCCGCTGAGCGGGCGTGCAGCCGACCGATGGCGACGCGACACGCTCGGAGTCGTGCTCCAGCAACCGCAGCTCACCGAGGGCGTTCCGCTGCACCGGAGCGCCGGGCTGCGCCTCGAGGCACGCGGCGAGTCTCGTTCGAAGGCACGGCTGCTGGGCGTGCGTGCCTTGAAAGACGTCGGTCTGGGGCATCGCCTCGCCCACCGTCCCGACCAGCTCTCGGTCGGCCAGCGCCAGCGCGCAGCTATTGCCAGAGTGCTCACAACGGATCCCACGCTCATCCTCGCGGACGAGCCGACCGGCAACCTCGACTCGCAGTCGAGCCAGCAGATCATCGAGCTGCTCGACGGCCTTGCGCATGACCGCGGGCGCGCGGTTCTGATCGTGACGCACGACCCGCGACTGGCGAGATATGCCGACCGAGTCCTGCGTCTCGACGACGGACGCCTGACCGAGCTTGACACGGACGGAGCCGACCTGTCTCCGATGTCATGAGACGCGAGCCGCCGCCAGCCGCTGACGACGAGCGCACCGAGGAATCCTGGTGGGTTCGCCCCGGCACGCTCGTCGCTCTCTACGCAGGACGGCTCCGGCGCCAATGGCTCCAGGAGCTGCTCGCAGGCGCCGGCATCGCTACGGGAGTTGCACTGGTGTTCGCGGTGCTCGCGGCCAATACGAGCATCAGGTCGTCCGCACAGGCGATCGTGAGCGCGATCTCTGGCCGTGCGGAGCTGCAGCTCAACGCAATTGGCGGAGACGGATTCGATGAACGCATCGCCGAGGCGGTGCGCGCGGCGCCGGGCGTAGCTCTGGCGTCGGTCGTGTTGCAGAGCCACGCGAGCGTGCAATACGGGCAGCGCCAGGTGGGCGTTGACCTGGTCGGCGTCGACGACCAGTACCCGAGACTCGGTGGCGTTGCAGCTCGCCCGACCAATCTGGGCGTCTTCACGCTGCCCGGCGTGTACCTCTCGGAGGGCGCGGCCGAGGCGCTCGGCGTCCCAGCCGGCAGAGCACCCGCGCGGCCGATCACCATCGACATCCGCGGACGTGCGGAGAGAGTCCAGACGATCGGGGTCTTCGGGCGGAGCGAGGTCGGCGCGGCAGCGGAGACGCTGACAGTTTCCATGTCGCTGCGTCGGGCGCAGCGACTTAGCGGTTTGCCGCGTCGAGCGACGCGCATCCTGGTCGTAGCGAGACCTCATCAGGAGGCTCGTGCGCGACGTTCGCTCCAACAGATCGCCGGTCGTGCCGGATTGCAGGCAAGCCGAGTCGATGACGAGTTGCGTGCGCTCGCGGTCGCGACCGCCCCAAACGATCAGTCGACGACGCTGTTCGCCGCTATCGCCGCGATCGTCGGGTTCCTGCTGACCGCGATGGCGATGTTGCTCACCGTGCCCGACCGTCGTCGCGAGCTCGCCCGGATGCGGATCATCGGAGGCTTCAGCTCCGGGCAGGCCATACAGGTCCTGCTTTCTCAGGCACTCCTCCTCGGGGTCGCAGCTTCAGCGGTGGGAGTCATCGTCGGCGACGTGTTGGCACATAGTGCGGCGCAGGCACCGCCGGGTTACCTGGCGCTGGCTTTCCCAATCGGATCGGGGATCCAGGTGCAGCCATGGATGGTGGTCACGGCCATCGTCGGCGGGACGCTGTTCACATGCGTCGCCGCGCTCACGCCGTTGGCCGACTTGCGCTCGGGGCGGCCACTGAACGCGATCTACGGGGCAACGGGTCAACCGGGTCAGAACATCTCACCCGCTGTGCGTGGTCGGCTCGCGGCGACGGCTGCCGTCTTCGTGGCAATCGCCTCCGTCGTTGTCGCGATCTGGCCCGGGACGACACTGCTCACGGTCGGTGTGCTGGTCCTCGCAACCCTGTTGGTAATGCCTGCGCTGATGGCAGGCGTCCTCGTGAGCGCGGATCAACTGGAGCGCCTGGATCGGGCGCCACCGCTCGTGATCCCTATCGGGGCCCTGCGTGCTGCGCCTGTGCGCGCGCTTGCACTGGCAGCCACGTGTGCGGTTGCCGTCTGCGGTTCGCTCACGATTGGTGGTGCTCGCCACGACCTGTTCAACGGACTCTCACAGGACCAGACCGAGTATTACCAGACGGCAGATATCTGGATCAGCCAGAGTGGCGACGCACTCGGTCTGCGGCCCTTCCAGCCACCGGTCGGAGTCGACCGCATCCCCGGCGTTGCGGCAGTGCGCGAGTACACCGGTGGATTGCTCGACATCGGCGACCGGCGCACATGGGTCATCGCGCGTCCACCGAACGACCCGACGATGGTCCAACCGTCTCAGATCCGACAGGGCGACTATGCGACCGCGAATGCGCGCCTTCGTGCCGGAGGTTGGATTACCGTCTCGGACCGCCTTGCCCAGGAGCACGGCATCACGCCGGGGGATGCGATGGAGCTTCCAACGCCGACAGGTCGGCACCGCTACCGTGTCGCCGCAATCACCACGAACCTCGGGTGGGGACCTGGCGCGATCGCTATGAACGGCGACGACTACCGGCGGGACTGGGCCACGTCCACTCCAACCGCGCTCGAGGTCGACGTCACGCCGGGTGTTTCGCCAGCCGCGGTGCGCGACAGGATCCGCGCCGCACTCGGGCCGGCATCCGGCCTCGACGTGAAGACGACGCCCCAGGCAATTCAGGACGCCAACGCGATCGTGAGCGATGGTCTGGCGCGCCTGCGGCAGATTTCGACCCTGTTGCTGGTTGCAGCTGCGGTCGCCATCGCGGTCGCGATGATCGCAACGATCCGCGAGCGTCGCCCACAGCTCGCCGCTTATGCGATCGAGGGCTGGAGCCGCACCGAGCTGTGGCGCGCGTTGATGATCGAGACTGGGATCGTGCTGTTCGCTGGCTGCCTCACGGGTGCAATCGCAGGCACGTACGGTCACTACCTGGGAGGTCGCTGGCTGGAGCAGACCACGTCGTTCCCTGCTCCATGGTCGTGGTCGCTTGCCGCGATCGTGCCTGTGTGCGCACTGATCGCCGGAGTCGCACTCGTCGTCACAGCGATCCCGGGGTACCTCGCGGCTCAACCGCGTGCCCGGCTCGCCGTCGACCATCGCTGATGCGAGCACGCCCGGTCGCCGCTCGACGATTCATCGGCGGATGCTCGCAACGGCCAAGGCACTCATCGTCTACCAAGCGGCGATCGTCCCGCACGCACACCGAGAGGTCCGCAGATGGGCACAAATCGCCGCAGGCATCCCCGACCCGACGCTGCGTGGCCATGCGACGGGAGCGATCATGGTCGATACCGGGAACGCCATTGCCATCGCTGCACTCGCCGCGACCGCGCCCCGGCACCTGCGCCGCCAAACTGTCGAGTTGGTTGTCACCTACCAGGTAATGGTCGACTACATCGACCGGCTCAACGAGCGCGTCTGCGGGGGGCAAGTCCTACGTAGCCTTCAGGTCGGCCTCGCGCTCTCGTCAGCGGTCGCCAAGCCCCCATCACCGATCGATATCGATCCGCTTGGCGACGACGGCGGCTATCTGGGAGCGCTGGTTGCAGCATGCCGCGAGCGGCTGTGGTCGCTCCCGTCAGCGGAGGCGATCCAGCAGCAGGCACGCAAGGCCGCCGCCCGCTGCTCTCAAGCGCTCGCCTACACGCATACGGCTGCAAAAGACGGAATCCTCGTCGAGGTGCGCCGCTGGGCGGCGGCGCAGAAAGCACCGGGCGGATACTCGTGGTGGGAGCTGGCCGCGGGCGGTACGTCGAACATTGCCGTCACCGCATTGCTCGCGGCTGCCTCCGATCCCAAAACAACCTCTGCGGACGCAGCCAAGGTCGCCACCGCGTATTGGCCGCATATCTGCGTGCTTTCTACGATGCTCGACAGCCTGGTCGACTACGAGCGGGACGCGGTCAGCGGCGAGTTCTCCTTCGTTTCGCACTACGCCAGTGCTGCTGCCGCGCGAGACGGCCTGATTCGCGCCACGCAACTGTCGCTCGCCGCCGTGCGGTTCCTCCGGCACAGCCATACGCACACGATGATCGTGTGCGGCGTCGCCGGTTACTACGCCGCCTCCGCAGCGCACAGAAGCCTCGCCACGGACATCTCACCGAGCCTTCTCGCGACCCTTGGCCCCACGGCGCTGCCGATCATCTTGACGTTGCGCGCGAAGCACCAGATCAGGGCCTCCCGCGAAACGTCAAGCGGCCTCGCGGAGCACGACCGGCCTCCGTACTCGGAGGCGTGACACGTCTACCGTGCGGGGTCTCGGGCGGCCTCGTGGTCTGGTAGATGCCTAGCGACGAGCCGGATGGCTGGCGCAGATCGCCTGTGCCGCGTACCCTTCCCCTCATGGCCAAGGTGGTTGACAAGCGTCCCGACGGAGCGGTGCTGGTTGAGGTTCCAGCCGAGGACGCTACGGACCTGGAGATCGGCGCCGACGTCGAGGTTCGTCGAGCGCAGCTCGCCCCTGCGGGCGAGTGGCCTGCGCCGTTTGGGGCGCTCGCCGGCCGGATGCCCTCGATCGAGATCGAGGACATCAAGGCTGCCCGGCGCGAGGCGCTGCAGGGCAAGACGCGCTAGGCGCGCCTCGTGGCCGGAGCGCTGATCGACACCCACGTGCTGCTGTGGATGCTCGACGGCAGCCTGCCGAGACGCTCAGCGACAGCTTCCCGCCGCCTGGCCGACGCAATCGCCGCCCATCGCGTGTTCGTCTCCATCGGGTCGTTCCTCGACATGCGTTACCTGGTCGACTCCGAACGACTCCCAGCGGAGGTCCTACAGGAGGCCGAGGAGGTCATGCAACACGAAGCCTTCGCGGTCGTCTCCTGCGACCTCGCCGTGCATCACACCATGCGCGAGGTTACGCGCGAGCAGGTGCCCGATCCGTTCGACCGCATCATCGCCGCGACAGCACTGCTCGCCGATCTACCGCTCCTGACGGCTGACCGTCGCATTCGCGCCGCGCTCGGCGAGCGCGCCATCTGGTAGCTGCTCATCCGGAGGTTTTGACGAGGCACCCTGGGTGCCTCCAACGCCGATTTTGTGCGAGGCACCCAGGTGCCTCGGCCTGCGTCCCGCCCCTGGGCTCCGAAAACCATTGGTTTGCTGGGCTTCTGGGGTCGAGGAAGGGGGGTGTCCGCCCCGCTACGCATCCGGACACCCCCCTTCCTCGACCTGCCCTATGAGACATGGATGTCATTTCATGCCAACAGAAGCCCAGCATCAGAACCGGAGCCCAGGAGCGGGACGCAGGCAACGGAGCGGCAGGGCACATGGGACCGAGACCGGAAGACCCCGAAAAATTGTCACAGCGGACCTGAACGGGTCCTGTATAGGTAGTGGAGCGAAACGGGAGAACAGGACTCGACGGCACACAGCTCACGTTCGACGGGCTGACGAGTCGCGTTCGCGAGGATCGTCGTCAGGAGAGCCCGAGGCGGCGGATCACACGCGAGGACGTGATGACGGCCGCGGAGGTCGCGCAACTGCTCGCGCTGCCGAAGTCCACGATCTACGACCTCGCACGCCGTGGCGAGCTGCCGTGCGCGCGGCTCGGTCGTACCGTTCGCTTCCTGCGTGATGACGTCGAGGCGCGGCTGCGTGGCGCCGGCGCCGCTACGGCGTGATCCCGTGCGCCGCGTTCATCGCGGCGACTGCGCCCGCGTCGAGCTTCGAGTGCAGGTAGCGGCTCGTCGTCGACAGGTTCGCGTGGCCGTAGAAGTCGCGGATCGTGATGAGGTCGACGTTGTTGCGCGCGAGCACCGAGCCGGCCGCGTGGCGGAGACCATGGAGCTTGAGCGGACGCAGCCCGGCCGCTCTCGCAGCGCGCTTGTAGCGGCGACGGAGCGCCGAGCCGTCGAGCCGCTGACCGAAGCGGTTGCAGACCACGTAGTCGTCGGGTGACGAGAACTCCTCGCGCTGACCGAGCCGCGCGAGTGCCTCGGCGGCGGGGCGAGCGACTGGCACGTCGCGTGTCCGCCCGCTCTTGGGCGCCTTCTCTACTCCCGCGCTCACCGCCTTCGCGAGAGTCACGATCACGCCGGAGAGATCGGGCAGGAAGCGGACGCGCCGCCGGCGCAGCGCGAGCAGCTCGCCGAGCCGCAGGCCCGAGTAGAACATCAGCGCGAAGGCGGCAGCGTCCTGCTGGTCCTCGAGCGCGCGCACTGTCAACTCGTCGTCGCTCTCGATGACCGGCCGGCCTCTGTAGTGCTTCGGCGCGCGGTGCGCGCCCTGCTCGCACACGCGCACGAGCGCTTCGATCTCGTGGCGCTCGTAGTGGTCGAGCGGCGCGGGCGGCTGCTGGAAGCGCTTGTCGGTCCCGGTCACGGGATTGGCCCTCAACTGGTCCCCGTAGGTGTCCGGCCGCATTCCGTAGTTGAGGATCGCCTGCAGCAGCGCGCGGTACTTGTTCACGTTCGGCCCCGGCATGCCGCCGGCGTCGAGGTCAGCCAGAAACCGCGAGACGTCGCGGGTGGTGATCTCAGCGATGGGCATATCGCCGAAGCGCTCCATGATCCGGCCGTGCGTGACGCCTCTCCCCCGCCTGTGCGGCTGGCCCGCCTCGCAGAGCAACGAGCGGTTGTCCCGCAGCGTGGCTGGCGCGGCGCCCTTCACGTCCCGCTTCCATGTCAGCCACTCGTGCGCGAGCTTCCGGAACGTCGGCAACTCACCGCGCGCCGCCGCGCGCGCCGCAGCGGCTCGCTCGCGCTCGACCGCCTCGACGGTCTCCGCCGCCGCAACGTGCACCGAGCGCGGATCGAGCCAGCCGGCCGGCGTTCGGCCGCGGCGCTTGCGCCACTCGCCGCTGGTCGGGTCTCGCTCGACCCAGGCTTGTCCCAGCCGACGCTTGAGCTGGCGACCGCCCGCGTCGCGCCACTTCGCCTCGAAGTACGCGCCGTCACCGGTCTTCGAGGGGCTGATCACGATGGCCGGAACAACGCTGGGCATGGCGCTAGGCTAGCGCGCCACGGGGCGGGAGTACCAGACGGAGTACCGGCCTCGCGAGGGAGTACCACAGGGAGTACCCAAACAGCCCCTATCTCCCGTAATGAATGCGATTATCCGCCGAATGCGATTATCCGCCCTCAAGATCGTCCGCAATAGGGCGATTCGGACAGTAGTCATCGTACTGGCAGCGCGAAGGTCGCCGGTTCGAGCCCGGCTAGCTCCACTGAAGTTGTCGTCGCGCAAACCGTGGGCGTGGCGATGCGGTAGGTGGGCAGGATCTCGGCGCGGGAGTTGACGCGCAGCTCTTGGATCAGGATGCGCAGCAGCGCCTTGGTGTGCTCGGGGTTGCCTTGGCGGATCGCGTCCTCCAGCGCGTTGGCGGTGGCGTGCAGCTCGGCGGTGTCGGGCGCGTGTGGCGCTTCTGCGGCGAGATCGTGGGCGAGGTGCTGGTCTTGGTCACGGAGGCCGTCGAGCTTGGCCTGGAGGGTGTCCATGCGGCTTTGGAAGCGCTTGGCGTCGAGGTCGCCGTTCTCGAAGGCGTCGAGGTAGCGGTCGATCGCGCGCTCGGCGCGCTTGATCTCGGCGGCAACGGAGGCGCGGCGATCTTCCAGCGCGGCCCGCTCGGTCTGCTCGCCATCCGATGCCTGCTCGATCGCTTGGCGGATGAGGTGGCCGTCGCGGTAGATGCCGGCGAGCTGTCCGATCACGGCATCCTCCAGCTTCTCGCGCGGAAGGCGCTCGCCGTCACACGCTTTGGGCCCGCGCTTCTGGCGGCCTGAGCAGGCGTAGTAGTGGTAGAGGCCGCCGTTGCCTCTGGCGCTCATGCCGACGTACGCGCGCCGGCAACGACCGCAGCGCAGCAGACCGGTGAGGAGGAAGTCGCTGCGCTGTCCGACGCGCTGGGCGCAGTCCTCGCGGCGCTCCTTCAAGAGCGCCTGCGCGCGCTCGAAGGTCGCCTCGTCCACGAGGCCGGCGTGGTTGCCGTCGAAGGTCTGCCCGCGCCAGTGGACGCGGCCGACGTATGCCTCGTTGCGCAAGATCACCAGCACGACCGCCGGCTGCCAGCCCTGCCCGTTGCGCGCCGGAGCGTGCTCAGCGTCAAGCAGGCGGGCGATCGAGACGGCGCCGTGGCGGCCGGCGGTGTAGATGTCGAAGATGCGCCGCACGATCGGCGCCTCCCGCTCCTCCTCGACCAGCTCCTTCTGCTCATTGCGGCGGTAGCCGTACGGCACCCGTCCGTTAGGCCAGTAGCCCTGCTTCGCGCGCCGCTCGATCCCGGCGGTCACGCGATCCACGATCGTCGCGTGCTCGAACTCAGCGAACACCCCGAGCATCTGCAACATCATCCGCCCGGCGGCAGAGCCGGTGTCGAACGGCTCCGTCGCCGAGCGCAGCACAACGTTCAGGCGGTCCAGCTCCTCGGCGAGCTGCGCGAGCTGACGCACCTTGCGCGAGAGGCGGTCGACGCGGTAGACCAGCAACAGATCCGCGCCGCCGCGCCGCGCGAGGTCCAGCGCGGCTTGCAGGCCGGGCCGGTCGAGCTTGGTGCCAGTCGCACGGTCCTCGTGATGGGCGACGACGCGCCAGTCGTCGTGGACCTTGCAGAACGATTCGAGGCGGTCCTTCTGCGAGTGCAACGAGGTCGGCTGGTTCTCCTCATCCGTCGAGATCCGGGTGTAGAGACAGACGCGCGTCATCGCCAATCCTCCTCGGCCGGCGCGGGTGTCCCGAGCGGTGAGAGCGCGTGCCAGAACGCAGGCCGGTCCTTGCGCCAGCGCCGGCCGAGCGCATCCGCCGGGTTATCCGGTTTGAGCCCGGAGACGGGCAGCGCCTCCAGCCGCAACGGCATGCGGTGCTCGCCGAGCGGCTGCCAGATCGGGCCGAGCGGCCCGAACTCGCGCAGCTCCGGCACGGTGGCTACGAAGACGGGCCACCCGTCGCCGGACATCGGCGCGTTCGCCGCCTGCGCGGCGGCGTCCGTGAGCGTGCGAACCCGCCGCTGGCTGGGGACGACGAACAACAGGCAGCGGAGCTGGCGGGTGTAGCTCGCGGCCTTGCTGTAGCGGCGGAGCTTGCGTTCAAGCACGGACCCCGGCTCGGTGCCACGGTCCCACTCCAGCAAGCAGTCCACGACGCCGACCGGCGTGGACAGGAGGAAGCCGGCGTCGGGCACGAGCCCCGCACGCTCAAGGCCGGGATCGGCTCTCAGCGTCACCGGACCCGACCAGCGGGTGACGCCGAGCGCAGGGTGCGTGAGTGTCGCAGCGATCAGCGCAACCACGAACGTGTTGACCTCCAAGTGGTGCGCGAGCTGCGGATGCGCACCCCAGTTCTCCCGCTGTCTCCACCCGAGCTGCTTGCGCTCAACGCCGAGGCAGGCGGCGGCGATCTGCGCGCCGGCCTCATCGAGCAGCCAGTGCGCCTGCGGCTTGCCGTACGCGAACGGCCGCGGTGGATAGAAGCGATCCAGCACACGGTGGCGGTAGAGGAACAGCAGCCGATCCATCGCCCGACGACGACCGGAGAAGAACAACAGCGTGAGCTGGCTCGAGGTGAGGATCCGGTGCTCATAGAGCGCCAGCGCGATCTCCCGGTCACGGTCGGTCAGGTGGCTGGCCAGCGCGGCCATCTGCTCGCCGCTCACCCGGCCCCGCCGCGCGAGAGAAGAAGAGGAAGACCTCATGACTGAGGTATGTCGGGGTTCGCGGAACCGCCGGATCTCCCGGCACAACGGCGATCCCGCCGCCTCGCGGGGCGGCGGGTCGCGCCGGGCAAACCGCCGTCCAAACGGACGGGGAAAGCGCCGGACGATCGGCACCCACGATCCGGCGTGCTTCTCTGGGTGAGGACGAGCGCGAGCAGGCGCGCAGCTTCGCGCTCCTGCTCCTCGCTCATCACCACCACCCGCGGACAACCCAACCCAAGACAGTGCTTCTCCATACGTGTTGACGACCGGCGCAGTCGACCTACACAACAGGAAGGTCAATCCGACCCCCTCTGCGGTACACCGACCCCACGCACGCTGACCTTGTGGCAGCACCATGTCAGCCACGTCCCACCGCCCGATCATGCTCCTGCGCGCGCATCTCGGCGGCGTGGCGCTCGGTCACCGACACGATCTCCGAGAGCGGCAACCGCAACCCGCGCGCCAGCCCGATCAAGATCCGAAACGACGGGTTGATCTCCCCCCGCTCGATCGCCCCAACGTAATTGCGATGCAACCCCGACTGGAACCCGAGCGCCTCCTGACTCATGCCACGCCGCGCACGCAGCTCGCGAACCGCGCGCCCCAACGCCACATGCGCCGGCGACTGCTTTCGCGCCCTGCGCGCCACGGCGCTCATCGCGCCCACCGGACAAGACGCCCCCGCTCCCCACGCACGATCTCGACGGCCGCGATAGACGACCGCCGCACCACACGGATACGGTATTCCCGCATCGAAGATCACCTCTTCGGTGCCAGGCCCGGGGGCGTCGCAAGCGCCGCCCGGGCCACATTTCTATGGTCGACGGACGACGAGACCAGACTCGCCGCTGGATCTCAAGGCCGACGTCGTAGAGGCGACGTGTCGTCGCCGCTCAGCCGCACGAGGTCGGCCCGTTCATCTGCTGCGGGCTTACGCGGCCTCGCGTAGATCAGCCGGACGCGTCCTCGGCGACCGCTCGCGGCTTCCTTCGCTGGAGTGCGAACGACAGAAAGTGCGGTCCTGGCTCTTCTTCTGGAGCTGCCGCGACGGAGATCTTGCCGAAGGTCTTGCGGGTCATGATTACGCGCTCCTCCTCCTGCTGCTCTGCGGAAAGCGGCTCGATGAAGGGAGAGAAGGCAGTGAGTTCGAGTTGAAGATCTCGCGCACGTTGCTCCCGGTGGCGGTGGTAGGAAGACTGCCGAGCAGCGTAGGTGGCGATGCCTCCAAGGATCACTGAGAGCGCCAGCTTGCCGGCGAAGGTCTCCGCGACTGGGTGCTTTTCAAGGACCGCCACGATCGCCCCCACCACAGCGAGGAGCGCCAGAACTACTGTCGCGTAGCGCCAACTGTCGGCTACACGCTTCTGCGCGGCTGCTTCCTCGCCGTAGCGCTCGGCCGTGCCGGCGAGCCCGATTGCGCCCACAAGCTGCGCGCTCTCCTGTGCCATGCGACGGATCTCCGCCACATGCGCTTCCAGTTCGTGCGCGGCTTGTTCCTTGAGTTGCCGCAGACCCTGCTCCGCCTCGTCGAGCTGTTGTCTGCTAGCAGCGATTCGCTGCTGCTCGGCGTCTTCAAATGCACTTGTCTGGCTCGTCCGCAGCTCTGAGAGCGCGCTCTGCTCGCTACGCAATTGCTCCTCATACTCGGCGATTCTCGCTTCGAAGCCCACGCGAAGCGCCTCGATCTCTTCGGTAATCGTGGCCTTCCGCTGCTCCAGCGCTTCGCCCAGCTCAACACGCTGAGCCTCTGCATGCTGTTCGATCGCTCTGATCTCACCCTGGGCTCTTGCAAACCTGGACCGAAGCGTGCTCAAACGCTGCTGCGCCGAGCGCTGGAACGTCGCGGCGGCAGCTTTGACCGACTGTTCTACCTCTCGGCCACGTGTAACCGGCAGTCTTGAAAGCGCATCGATCACCTGCCCGCCCCAGGGTCCAGCGTTCGCAGGAACCGACGAGGCATTGGATGAGATCTGCGCAAGCGCATCTCGCACTGCCGTCCAGGTCTGCTCGGAAACCAAGGACGCGTCAGTCGCCTCGAGAACGGTTCGGGCGTACGCCAGAACACCTTCCAAGCGCTGCTTCTCGCCCTTATCTGGCCAGGCATCGTCGGGGAGTCCAAGGATCTCTTCGTGGGCATCCTTCGCGTGGCCCTGAAGCTCCAGCAGTCGATTCTCGTACGCAGACATGGCCGTTGGAACCTAGCCAAGGCGCGGGACGTAACAGGCAAGGAGAAAAAGGTCGGACCGCTATTTGGTATCTGCTGGGCTCGACTTCCCGTTGAGGACGGCCGTCAGACGCTGCTGCTACAAGCGCCTGAGGCGAGCGTCACAGCGCCATGACTGCTGGGGGCGCGACCGCGTGGTTTGTATGACGCCAAGTTCTCTCCACTGAAGTGGTCGTCAACCGAACCGTCGAAGCCAGCGCGCTGGGCGACGCGGCTCGCCAATGGCCTCACGACCGTGAACGGCCCACCAAGCTGCTGCTCGACCTGCTGCGCGAGGGGCATCGAGCGATCACGGCCGACGCGGCACGCGCGACTGCCGCTCGACGTGCCGCAATCGCGCGCACCGGCGGAGCACTCACGGGCAGCTACCCCGCGGGCTACCTCGATGACCTCCGCGGTGACTGGCCCGCGTGATCGTCCTTGACGCGGAGGTGCTGATCGCCCAAATCGATCGGCACGACGTGCATCACGCGGCGGCGACGGAACGCTTGCTCGACCTCGCCGACCGGCCGTTCGGCGCGAGCTCGATCACGCTTGCAGAAGTGCTCGTGGCGCCTGCACGCACGAGGACCCTCCCAGCCGCGCGAGCGGCGCTGAGTGCGCTCGAGGTCTCCGAGGTGTCGCTACCGCCGAACGCGTCCGAGCGCCTCGCAGTCCTCCGGGTCGAAACGGGTCTCGCGCTGCCGGACTGCTGCGTCCTGCTGGCGGCCGAAGCGGTGGCGGGAACCGTGCTCACCTTCGACGACCAGCTCGCGCGCGAGGCGGGCCGGCGCGGGCTCGACTCGTAGCGCCGGAGCGGCGACCGCGGCTGCGCCACCACGACGCACCCCTCGAACGAGCGCGCCGTCGTCGCGCTGCACGACAGTCATCCCGTCCCGTCAGCGGTCGAAGCTCGCGACGAGCCCGTGCGACTCCAGGCGGTTGAGGATCTTGCGCAGCTCGAAGACGTTGACCTGGATCACCTCAGCGTAGTCGCGCTCGAGCGTCGCGTGTAGCTCACCGATGCTCTGCGGCTGGCTGTTCACGAGCACACCGAGGACGACCTGCTCCTCCACCGTGATCTCCGGCTCGTACGGCATCGCAAGCACCCCTGCCCGGACTCGACGTGCGCACGCTACACGCTCCGTGCGGGATCGTGCCAGTCGTGCGATGCAGGTCGAGGGGCGCCGAGCCTCGCGAGCCGGGCCGTCCCGGCCGGCCTCCAGAGCCCCGCGGCGACCTACTTGTCGCGCAGGAACGACGGGATGTCGATGTCGTCGTCGGAGATCTCGAGCGAGGAGCGCTGGCGCTCGTCGAGCGTGACGTCGCGGTCGCGGCGGGTGCGGCGGGTCTCCTCGCGCGCCGTCTCCGGCCGGCCGCTGCGCGTGACGACGCGCCGCCCGCTGTGGTCGAAGCCCGTCGCGATCACGGTGACGCGGACGTCGTCGCCCAGCGCGTCGTCGATCACGGCGCCGAAGATGATGTTCGAGTCCTTGTCGGCCGCCGCGGCGACGATCTCGGCCGCCTCGTTGACCTCGAAGAGGCCGAGGTCGTGGCCGCCGGTGATGTTCAGCAGGATCCCGGTCGCGCCCTCGACCGACTCCTCCAGCAGCGGGGAGGCGATCGCGGCCTTCGCAGCGTCGACGGCGCGCGTCTCGCCGGAGGCGGAGCCGATGCCCATCAGCGCGGTGCCGGCGTTGTGCATGATCGTGCGCACGTCGGCGAAGTCGAGGTTGATCAGGCCGGGGATCGTGATGAGGTCCGTGATGCCCTGGACGCCCTGGCGCAGGACGTTGTCGGCCTCCTTGAACGCCTCGAGGATCGTCGTGCGGCGTTCGACGATGCCGAGCAGCTTCTCGTTCGGGATCACGATCAGCGTGTCGACCTGCTCGCGCAGCCGCTGGATGCCCTCCTCCGCCTGCTTGGAGCGCTGAGAGCCCTCGAAGCCGAACGGACGCGTGACGACGCCGACGGTCAGTGCGCCGATCTCGTTCTTGGCGATCTCCGCGATCACGGGCGCGGCGCCCGTGCCGGTGCCGCCGCCCTCGCCGGCGGTGACGAAGACCATGTCAGCGCCCTTCAGCGCCTCCTTGATCTCGTCGCGCGACTCGGCCGCGGCGCCGTGGCCGACGTCGGGGTTCGCTCCCGCGCCGAGGCCCTTCGTCAGCTCGTGGCCGATGTTCAGCTTGATGTCGGCGTCGCACATCGCGAGCGCCTGGGCGTCGGTGTTCGCGGCGATGAACTCGACCCCGCGCAGGCCCGCGTCGACCATGCGGTTGACCGCGTTCGTGCCGCCGCCGCCGACGCCGACGACCTTGATGACTGCGAGGTAGCTGCCGCTTTCCATGATGGTTACCGTCCGACCCTTGAGTTAGCGTCGAGACTTTCGCCCGACTGAAGGCGTGCGAGAGTGTGGCACGTTATGGCCTTGTTCGGCGGGCTGTCAACGCCCCTCGCGCGACGCAAGCGACGTTGCAGAAGGCCGGAGTCTCCATCCGGGGTCGAGTGTTGAGGGTCGAACTGGGTAATCCTCAACCTCAGCTTGAAGGTCAGCCTGTCGTGGTGGGCGCCTGCAGCGCTGGCGCCGGCGTGGTGCTGGCCGGGCTCGCTCCGCCCGTGCCGCTCGCCCCTGCCGGTGCCGTCGGGACGTCGGACTCCCCCGCCGCCGGCGCGCCGCCAGTCAGCCCGGCGACCGCCGGGCGCTCGGGCGCAGAGACGTCGATCGAGCTGGCCCCCGCCGCCTGCTGGTCGGCCAGCACGGCGGCGGCAGCCGCCCACTTCGCCGCCAGCGCGTCGGCCCCGCCGAAGACGAGCAGGGGACCGTGCGCGAGCTGCAGCGTAAGCCCGGAGGCGGCCGTCGTGCGCACCGAGGAGACGCGGCCGCGCAGCGCGGGCGGCGCGGCGCCGAGCGCCTCAACCGCCGCGACGGCCAGCGGGTCGGTCAAGCGCGAACCGGCGGGCAGCGAGCGCAGCTGGACCTGCGCCAGCCCTGGCGGTGCGGCGACGTCGCGCAGCAGCGTGCCGTCGGAGGTGACGGCGACCGAGCGGCCGTCGGCGACCAGCACCGCGACGGCAACGTTCGTGACGACGTGGATCCGCAGCGTGTGGGGAAAGCTGGAGGAGACCTCGAGCCGCTTCACGAGCGCGTAGGGCGCGACGGCGCCGTCGAGTGCGCTGCGGTTGACGTCGAGCGTCGTCATCGAGCGTGCCGCGCGCGCGAGCGCGTCGCGGATGCCCGCGCCCTGGGAGCCGGGCACGCCCGTCACCTCGACGCTGCGCACGGCCACGAGCGAGGAGTCGCGCAGCCAGAACCAACCGGCGAGCACCAGCGCGAGCGCCGCCGCAGCGGCCAGCAGCGTGCGCGGCCGCGGCCTGCGCAGCGCCGGCAGCTCGCGCAGGCGCGCGGCGAGCGCGCTCACGCCCCCAGCTCCCAGTCCGCCGGCCAGCGCACGTCGCCGAGCGTCTGCACCTCGGGCTCGAGCACCACGCCGAAGCGCGCGTGCACCCGCCGCCGGCCCGCGGCCATCAGCGCGAGCACGTCGGCGGTGCTCGCTCTGCCGTGGTTCTCGACGAAGTTCGCGTGCTTCTCGGAGAAGCCGGCGCCGCCGACGCGCAGGCCGCGGCAGCCGGCGGCGTCGAGCAGCTGGCCGGCCGTGCGGCCGTCGGCACGCGGGTCCTCAGCGGTGGGGTTTCTGAAGGTGGAGCCGAACGTCTTGATCCCGGATGGCTGCGCGGCCTTGCGCTTCGCGCGCAGCTCAGCAAGCGTCGCCTTGACCCGCTCGACCGGCGCCGGCACAAGCTGGAAGGAGGCGCGCGCGACGACCTCGCCGGGGCCGAGGCTGGAGCTGCGGTACGCGAAGCCGAGCTGGTCGGGCGCGCGGCGCTCGACCCCGTCGGCGGTCGCGACGTCGAGATGCTCGAGCACCTGCGCGAGCTCGCCCCCGTAGGCGTTCGCGTTCATGCGCACCGCGCCGCCGACCGTGCCGGGGATGTTGACGCCGAACTCCAGGCCGGCCAATCCCGCGTTCGCGGCGCGCGCGGCGACGGCGGGCAGGCGCGCGCCGCCACCGCAGCGCATGCGCGTGCCGTTCCGTTCGATCTGCGCGAGGTCCTTGTCGAGCTTCATCACGAGTCCGCGGACGCCATCGTCCGCTACCAGCAGGTTCGACCCCGACCCGACGACCCCTACCTCGTGGCCGTGCGCGCGCGCCCACTCCAGCAGACCGACGAGCTGCTCAACGCTCGCCGGGCGCGCGAAGAACTCGCCGTGGCCTCCGGTGCGCACGGTGGTGAGGCGCGCGAGCGGGTAGTCGGGCTGCACGCCCGCCGGCAGCGTAGAGCCCATCACCGCGACGCCACCAGGCTGCGTCCCAGCTCGTCGACGTTCCCGGCGCCCATCGCGAGGCACAGGTCCCCGCTGCGCAACCGCGCGCGCAGGAAGCGCTCGGCGTCCTCGCAGCGCGGCAGCCAGGCGATCGCGCGGCCGGGCGCCGCATCCGCCGCCGCGTCGGCGATCAGCTTGCCATCGACGCCGGGGAAGTCCTCGGGCCGCTCGCGCGCGCGGTAGACGTCGAGCACGACGACGAGATCGGCGGCCGCGAGCGCGCGCCCGAATTCCCGCGCGAGCGCGCGCGTGCGTGTGTACAGGTGCGGCTGGAAGACCGCGACGACGCGGCGCGGCTCCAGCGTGCGCGCGGCGGCGATCGTCGCGGCGACCTCGGTCGGGTGGTGGGCGTAGTCGTCGTACACGGCCGCGCCGGAAGCGGTGATCCCGAGCGGCTCGAAGCGACGACCGGCGCCCCCGAAGCCGGCCAGCGCCGCGACTGCCTGCGCCGGGTCAGCGCCCGCCAGCCGGCATGCCTCCAGCGCGGCGGCGGCGTTGAGCGCGTTGTGCGCACCGGGAACACGCAGGCGCACCTCGAACCCGCGCCACTCGAAGCGGCTGCCGCTCGCGTCCAGCCGCGGGCTCGGGACGTCGTAGGCGGTCACGGGCGGCCCGGCGTGGGCCGCGAGCGCAAGCAGCTCCGGCCGATCCCACACGACGATCGCCTCGCGCACGCGGGCGAGGAACGCTCGGAACGTCTCGTCGACCTCGCGCTGGGAGGCGTAGGTGCTGTGGTGGTCCAACTCCGCGTTCGTCAGGACCGCGACGTCGGGATGGAGCTTCAGCAGCGAGCGGTCGGACTCGTCGGCCTCGACGACGACCCACTCCCCCGCCCCCCAGCCGGCGTTGGACCCGGTCGAGCGCACCTCGCCCCCGACGAGATAGCCCGGATCCATGCCGCAGCCGCGCAGCGCGTGGACGACCATGCTCGTGGTCGTCGTCTTGCCGTGCGTGCCGGCGACCGCGATGCAGCGCCGCAGCGCGGTGATCTCGGCGAGCAGGTCAGCGCGATGCAGCTCGCGCTGGCCGCGCTCGCGCGCGATCGCGCGCTCCGGGTTCTCGGCGGGCACCGCCGTGGAGTACACGACCTCGGCCGCCGTCGGCACGTTCGCCGCGCCGTGCCCGACGACGACGTCGCAGCCAGCGGCGCCGAGGCGTTCGAGCGCCGGGGACTCGGCGCGATCGGAGCCGCTCACCGCCGCCCCCAGCGCCCGCGCGACGAGCGCGAGTCCGCTCATCCCGGCGCCCCCGATCCCGATGAAGTGCAGCCGCCGCCCGGCCCAGGGTCGCTCGTCTGTCACGGGCGGGAGGCTAGCGAGCGGCTCAGCCGGCACGACGGGCCGTCAGGGGCCGCCCGCGTCCGGCTACAGCGAGCCGGCCGGCGGGAGCCGGACGGCTCGTTGGTGGAGGTCGCGGAGCCGCCGGTGCTCTTCCATGCGGTCGCGGGCACACAGCGCAGCGCGCGAACGCAACGGATAGGGAAGGCTGGCGCTATCGCTGACGACGCGCCGCCGCCAGCAGCTCACCGGCGACCTCGCGCGCCGCGTCGGGGCGGGCGAGGGCGGCGGAGGCAGCGGCCATCGCGGCGAGACGCTCACGGTCGGCGAGCAGTGCGTCGACCTCGCGGCGCAGGCGCTCGGCCGTCAGCTCGGCGTCCGCGACGACGACTGCCGCGCCGCCATCGGCCATCCAGCGGGCGTTGGCGGTCTGGTGGTCGGCGGCGGCGGCGGGGTACGGGATCAGGATCGCCGGTCGGCCGTGCGCGGCGACTTCGAAGATCGAGCCGCCCGAGCGGGCGACGACGAGATCGCAGGCCAGCAGCGCCTCGTCGAAGCCCTCGTGGATGTACTCGCGCATGTCGTAGTCCGGCCCGGGCGCGCGCAGCGACGGGAAGTCGCGCGCGCCTGCAGCGTGCAGCACGCGGAACGGCGCGTCCGCGAACGCCTCCAGCGCGGCCTGGTTGATCGAGCGCGCACCGAGCGAGCCGCCGAACACGAGCACGGCGGTCTCGTCCTCGGCCAGGCCGAAGCGCGCCCGCGCGGCGGCGCGATCGACGGCGGGGGGCGGAACGGGGCGGCCCGTGATCAGATACCGCGACCCTGTCCGCCCCGCGATCGGGAACGCCAGGCACACGCGCCGCGCGAACGGCGCGAGCAGGCGGTTCGAGATCCCAAGGTGCGAGTCGGCCTCGGTCAGCACGAGCGGGATCCGCAGCAGCACGGCCGCGAGCCCGACGGGTCCGGCGACGTAGCCGCCGCCGCCCATCACCGCGTCGGCGCCCCACGAGCGCAGCAGCTGGACAGACGTCAGGACGGCGCGCGCGGCGAGCAGAGCGGCGCGGGCCGCGCGCAGGGGATTGCGCCGGTGCAGCCCCGCGACGCGGATCGGCTGCAGCTCGTAGCCGGCGGCCGGCACCAGCTCCGCCTCGGCTCGCTCGCCCCCGACGAAGCGGACTTCGGCGCCCTCAGCCCGCAGCGCGCCGGCGACTGCCAGCGCCGGCACGACGTGCCCCGCCGTCCCGCCGGCGGCGATCGCGATCCGCGGCGGCGCGCTCACGGTCGGATGGCGTCTGCGCCGCTCTGCGGCGTGCCCGCGAGCGCTCCGGCTCGACCAGCCGCAGTCCGGCGCGGCTGCCCTCCGCGACGTTCAGCAGCAGCCCGACGGCCGCCAGCATCACGGTCAGGTTCGTCGGCCCGTATGAGATGAACGGCAGCGGCACGCCCGTGAGCGGCGCGATGCCGAGCACCACGAAGATGTTGAGCGTCGCCTGGCACAGGATCAGGGAGGTGAGGCCGGTCGCGAGCAGCTTGGCATATTGGCCGGTCGCCGCCCGCGCGATCCGCAGGCCCGACCAGGCGATCAGGCCGAACAGCGCGACCACGGCGCTGACGCCGACCGCCCCCAGCTCCTCGCCGATCACCGCGAGGATGAAGTCGGTGTGCGCCTCCGGCAGGAAGAACGCCTTCTGCACCGACTCGCCCAGCCCGCGCCCGAGCAGCCCGCCGGAGCCGATCGCGATCTGCCCCTGGACCGACTGGAAGCCGCTGCTCGACGCGCTCGCCCACGGGTCGAGGAACGCCGTCAGGCGCGCCTGCTGGTAGGGCTGGACGAGCACGAGCAGCAGCACGAGCACCGCGCCGCCCGCCAGCAGGTAGCCGAGATAGCGCATCGGCACGCCGGCGGCCACGAGCAGCGCGCTGACCGACATGCAGATCACGAGCGCAGTGCCGAGGTCGGGCTCGGCGGCGACGAGCAGCGCCGCCGCGCCAGCCACCACCACGAGCGGGCGCAGCATCCCTCTGAAGGTGCGGATCCGGCCTGGGTTGCTCGCGAGGAACTGCGCGCCGTAGAGGATCAGCGCGAGCTTCATCAGCTCCGAGGGCTGGAACGACAGCGTGCCCGGCCCGATCCAGCGCCGCGCGCCGTTGACGGAGATCCCGATCCCCGGCACGAGCACGAGCAGGAGCATCCCGAACGAGCCGACGAGCAGCAGCGGCGTGAGCCCGCGCAGCAGCTCGACGCCGCGGCGCGCCATCAGCTGCATCACGCCGAGGCCGATCGCGGCGAAGATCACCGTGCGCACGAGGTACTGCGTGCCGCTGCCGTGCTGGAGCACGTTGCGCGCCGAGGAGGCGCTGTAGACCATCACCGTCCCGAACGCGAGCAAGACGAGCGCCGCGGTCAGCAGCATGCGCTGCTCGACGGGGCGCGGGGCGGCGGCGCGGCTGCGCGCCGAGGCGCGGTCGCCGCGCCCGGCGGATCTCGCGCGTCCGCTCACTGCGGGTCGGTCGTGGCAGGGCGCCGGCTCATCCGGATGCACTTCGACGCCCGGCGCTGCAAGCCTGCCCTCGCCCTCACCGGATCGACTGCTGGTAGATCGTGAAGCCGACCGCGGCGCAGACGCTCGCGATGATCCAGAAGCGCAGGATGATCTTCGTCTCCGACCAGCCGCGCATCTCGAAGTGGTGGTGGATCGGCGCCATCAGGAAGACACGCTTGCGGAACGTCTGGAAGGCGAGCACCTGGATCGCGACCGACAGCGTCTCGAGCACGAAGATCCCGCCGAGGATCACGAGCAGGATCTCCGTCTTCGTCATCACCGCCAGGCCGGCGATCGCGCCGCCGATCCCGAGCGAGCCCGTGTCCCCCATGAAGATGTTCGCGGGGAACGAGTTGAACCACAGGAAGCCGACGCACGCGCCGACGAGGCAGCCAGCGAGCAGCGTCAGCTCCGTCTGCCCGGTCGTGATGTACGTGATGCCGATGTAGGCCAGCAGCACGATCGCGGCGCAGCCGGCGGCGAGGCCGTCGAGGCCGTCGGTCAGGTTCACGCCCGAGGTCGTGCCGGCGACGACGAGGTAGATGAAGACGGGATAGAAGATCCCGAGGTCGATCTGCGCGTCGACGATTCGCAGCCGCAGCGTGTCCTGCAGCCCTGCGCCCTTCGTCGCGCACAGCCACAGGCCGATCGAGATCGCGATCGTCGTCAGCAGCTTCGTGCGCCCGCGCAGCCCGAGCGAGCGGCGGCGCACGATCTTCGTGTAGTCGTCGGCGAAGCCGATCAGCGCGCACGCGATCGCCGTGCCGAAGACGCCGACCGCCTGCCAGTCGTAGTGGGTGAGGATCAGGAACGGCAGCGAGACGGCGGCGAAGATGATGATCCCGCCCATCGTCGGCGTGCCGGCCTTCGTGTGGTGGCCCTCGGGCCCCTCCTCGCGGATGTGCTGCCCGAACTCGCGCTCGCGGATGAACGCGATGAACTTCGGAGAGAGGAAGATGCAGATCAGCAGCGAGGCAGTCCCCGCGATCAGCACGCGCCCCATCAGCCGGCGGCCTCGTCGGCGCGCTGAGCGGCGAGCGCCTCGACGACCGCCTCGAGCCCGATCCCGCGCGATGCCTTCACGAGCACGGTGTCGCCGGGCTCGACGAGGCCCGGAACCAGGCGGGCGGCGGCGGCCGCGTCGGCGGCGAGCGCCGCCTCGCCGGCCTCGCCGAAGGCGTCCGCGAGCTCGCGGCTGCACGGCCCGACCGCGACGAGCAGGCCGACGCCGAGCGTCGCGGCGTGCGCGCCGATCTCGGCATGAAAACGGGCAGAGTCCGGCCCCAGCTCGAGCATGTCGCCGAGCACGGCGACGCTGCGCGCCTCGCCGGCGGTCGCAGCGAGGTCGTCGAGGGCCGCGCGCATGGACATCGGGTTGGCGTTGTAGCAGTCGTCGATGACGGTGATCCCGCCCGGCAGGCGCATCCGCTCGCCGCGCCGTCCGCTGAACGTGACCGTCAGCGGACCGCCCGGCGTGACGCCGATCGCACGGGCGGCGGCGACCGCGGCGAGCAGGTTCCCGCGCAGGTGCGGCTGCTGGAAGTCGAGCCGCAGCGCGATCCGCTCGCCCTGGGCGTCGATCTCGACATGGCCGTCGGGCGACTGGGCCGCAAGCGTCACGTCGCCGCCCGGGCCGAACGTGACGGTGGCGATGTCATCGCGCCGGTGCGGGTCGAGCAGCGGCTCGCCGGCGGGGATCACGGCGGTGGCGCGGGCGTGCAGGTCGGCGATCAGCTCGGCCTTCGCGGCGGCGATCGCCTCGATCGATCCGAGCAGCTCCAGGTGCGCCGGCCCGACGTTGACGATCACGCCGACGTCGGGCTCGGCGATCGCCGCCAGCTCGGCGATCTGGCCCGGCCCGCGCATGCCCATCTCCAGCACGAGCGCCTCCGTCCCCTCCGGCGCGGCGAGCAGCTCGAGCGGCAGCCCGATCTCGGTGTTGAAGTTGCCGCGGCTGACGAACGTGCGGCGGTGCGGCGCGAGCAGCGCCGCGAGGATGTCCTTCGTCGAGGTCTTGCCGGTCGAGCCGGTGATCGCGATCACCGGCGCGCCCAGCTCGCGGCGCCAGGCGCGCGCGAGCGCCTGCAGCGCGGCGAGCGGCGCCTCGGCTGCGAGCACCGCCGCGCCGCCGCCGGCGAGCGCGGCGGCGTGCTCGGGCGCGACGAGCACCCCCCACGCCCCGGCCGCGAGCGCCTGCGCGGCGAAGCGCCCGCCGTCGTGCGTCTCGCCGGGAAGCCCGACGAACAGGTCGCCAGGGACGACCTCGCGCGAGTCGATCGCGACGCGCGCGGGGCCGCCGCCCGCCTGCGGCGCGAGGAGACGCCCACCGGCCGCCTGCGCGAGCCGCTCGGGGCTCCAGGACCTCATCGCGCGGCAGCGGGCGGGTGGGAACGGGTCAGCAGCGCTTCGCGCGCAACTGTCACGTCGTCGAACGGGAGCTTGCGGCCGCCCTCGAGCTCCTGTCCCTGCTCATGGCCCTTGCCGGCGATCACGACGACGTCGCCCGCGGCGGCGGCGGCGAGCGCACGGCCGATCGCGGCGCGGCGGTCGACCTCCACGGCGACGCGCTCGCGCAGCTCGGCGGGCACGCCGGCGACGATCTGCTCGACGATCGCCTCCGGGCGCTCGGAGCGCGGGTTGTCGGACGTGACGACGACGTCGTCCGCGAGGCGCGCGGCGATCTCCCCCATCTGCGGGCGCTTGCCGGCGTCGCGGTCGCCGCCGCAGCCGAACACGCAGCGCAGGCTCCCCTCCGTCAGCGCGCGCGCGGCGCGCAGCACGTTCTCGAGCGAGTCGGGCGTGTGCGCGTAGTCGACGAGCACCGCGAACGGCTGGCCCTCCTCGACCGGCTCGAAGCGGCCCGGCACACGCCCCGCGCCCGGCAGCGCGCGGGCGATCGTCTCCAGCGGCATGCCGAGCGCGCGCACCGCGGCGAGCGCACCGAGCACGTTGGCGACGTTGAAGCGGCCCGGCAGCGGCGTGCGCAGCTCGATCTCGCCCTCGGGCGTGAGCGCCGTGAAGCGCGAGCCGCCGAAGCCGCTCTCGACCTCCGTCGCGCGGTAGTCGGCCTCGCGCTCCAGCGCGAACGTGGCCGCCGGGCGCCCTTCGCCCGCCAGCTCGTCCGCGAGGCGGCGGCCATAAGGGTCGTCGAGATTGACGACGGCAGCCCGCGGCGGATCCCGCTGCTCGTCGGCGCCCGGAAGGAACAGGCGCCGCTTCGCGAGGAAGTAGTCCTCCATCGTGGCGTGGAAGTCGAGGTGGTCCTGCGTCAGGTTCGTGAAGACCGCGACGGCGAAGCGGATCGCGTCGCAGCGGCGCAGCTCCAGCGCATGCGAGGAGACCTCCATCGCGCATGCGACGTCGCCGCCCTCGCGCATCGCGCGCAAGGCGCGCTGCAGGTCGATCGCCTCGGCGGTCGTGCGCGCCACGGGGTGCTCGACGCCGCCGACGAACGAGGTGACCGTGCCCAGCAGCCCGCACTGCCGCCCGGCCGCCTCCAGCAGCGCCCGCACGAGGAACGCGGTCGTCGTCTTGCCGTTGGTTCCGGTGATCCCGACGACGTCGATCGCCGCCGTCGGATCGCCGTTGAAGCGCGCCGCCGCCGGCGCCATCGCCGCCCGCGCGGAGGGCACGAGCAGCTCGGGCACGCCGAGCCCCAGCGGCCGCTCGACCACCAATGCAGCCGCCCCGCGCGCAACCGCGCCGGCAGCGAAGTCGTGCCCGTCGGCCACGTGCCCCGGCACGCAGAAGAACAGCGACCCCGGCTCGACGCGGCGGTCGTCGTAGGCGAGCGAGGAGACCTCCAGGTCGCCGGCAGTGACGTCCGCGGCCATCACGTCTCGCAGCAACATCGCGCCCCGAGTCTAGAGAGGAGACCGGCCGCGCCCAGCGGGCGGCGGAGTCCGACGCCGCGGAGGCCAGCCGTGCCGATCGGGCGGGTGGCCGTGAGGACGCACGCCGGCGCGCCGCAGGCGAACGGCGCGCGCCCGGGGCGGACAGGAGCCGCCCGCCGACCCGCCGGACCCTGAGTTAAGACGGCTTGATCCCCAGGTACGGCAGCGCGAACGCGACGATCTTCTGGAACGCCGGCGCCGCCACCTGGCCGCCGTAGATCGCCCCCTGCGGCTCGTCGACGACGACCGAGACGAGCAGCTTGGGGTCGCTCGCCGGCGCGAAGCCCATGAACGAGGCGATGTAGCGCGTGCTCGAGTACTGGCCGTCGGGGTCGACCTTCTGGGCGGTGCCGGTCTTGCCGGCGAGGTCGTAGCCGGGGATGCTCGCCTCCGACGCGGTGCCGCCGGCCGCCAGCACGCCGCGCAGCATGTCGCGCACGCTCGCCGCCGTCTGCGGCGAGATCACGCGTCTGCCGGCCGGCGTGCGCACCGCTCTGCCGTCGACCGACTCGACGATCTGCGGCGTGCGCAGGATGCCGCCGTTCGCGATCGCGGCGTAGGCGGCGAGCATCTGCATCGCGGTGACCGCGAGGCCCTGGCCGATCGGCAGGTTCGCGATCGAGGAGCCGGAGTACTGCGCGTAGGTCGGCACGATCCCGCGCTCCTCGCCCGGCAGCGCGACGCCGGTCGGCTGGCCGAAGCCGAACGCATTGACCCACTGGGCGAAGCGGTGCGCTCTGAGCATCAGCGCGATCTGGACTGCGCCGATGTTGCTCGACTGCTTGAGCACGTCCGCGACGGTCAGCGTCTCGTCGCCGTGCGCCTCGGCGTCGTGCAGGATGCGGTCGGCGACGTGCAGCTCATACGGCACGGAGATCGGCGTGTCCGGCGTCACGACGCCGTCCTGCAGCGCGCCCGCGACGGTGATCGCCTTGAAGGTCGAGCCCGGCTCGTAGGTGAAGCCGACGGCGCGGTCCTGCTGGGCGTAGGGCGGCGCGCCGCCGGGGTCGTTCGCGTCCACGCGCGGCCAGTTCGCGAGCGCGAGGATCTGATCGGTCTGCGGGTCCATCACGATCGCCGTGGCGCCTCTGGGGCGGTAGACCTGGCCGACGCCGTCGAGCACCGACTCGACCTTCTCCTGCACGTTCGCGTCGATCGTCAGCTGCACGTCTCTGCCGGGGATCGTCGGGCGCGCGTCCTGGATCGAGATCGGCTGGCCGAGCGCGTCGCTGACGACCTTGCGGATCCCGTCCTGGCCGCGCAGCACGCGGTCCTCGCCGTACTCGAAGCCGAGCCCTCTCCCCGGCGTGTCGCTCGCGGAGCCGAGCAGCTGGGAGGCGAGCCAGTCGCGCGGGTAGGTGCGCCGCGAGCTGGGCGTGAGCGCGATGCCGCCGAGGTGCAGCGCCGCGACCTTCGCCGCTCTCGCGGCCGGCAGCCGCTTCGCGAGGTAGACGAAGCCGGTGCGCTCGGACAGCTTCGCGAGCACGGTGCCGGTGTCGACCCCGAGCAGCGGCGCCAGCTTGCCGGCGGCGCTGAGCGGCGCTCTGATCAGGTAGGGCGTCGCGCTGACGTCGCTCGCGGGCTCGGAGATCGCGAGGACGGCGCCATTGCGGTCGGTGATCGTGCCGCGCGGGGCGGGCAGCACGACGGTCTGCACCTGCTGCGTGGCGGCGGCGCGGCGCAGCGCCGGCGCGCGCACCGCACCGAGCCAGCCGGCGCGCAGGACCGCGACGCCGAGCGCGGCGACGAAGACGAGGAACAGCAGCCCGATGCGGCGGTCCGTGACGCTGGGCACGCCGCGGGAACCTACCCTCAGCCCCCGACGGGAGCGGATGCGCCGCCGGCGGAGGTCTGGCTGGCCGATGGCGCGGGCGCGGCGGCGGCCGGAGCTCCGGTCGCGGTCGCCGCCGTCTGCGGTGCGACGATCGTGCCTGTGGTCCCAGTCGTCTGGGAGCCGGCGCCGGTCCCGGTCGCAGGCATCGGGAGCGTGCCCGTCTGAGCACCGGAGACGGCGCCCGCCGGTGCCGTGACGGCGGAGGTCGAGACGCTCGCGGGCGGCGGCGCCGGCGTCGGGTTCGGCACGCGCATCGTCGCGAGCGCCTGCGCCGCGTCGGCAGAGCCGGCGGTCAGGTAGCGCGGCGAGCCCTGCGGCGGCCACACGTAGCCCATCTGCGTCGCCTGCGCGACGACCCGCTCGCCGTTGGAGAGCTGCGAGACCTGCGCCTCGAGCGCGGCGTTGCTCTGCTGCAGCGCGGTGCTCTGCTCGATCGCACGGCCGATCCCGGCGTTCAGTCTCAGCAGCGTGAGCTGCAGCGTCACGATCCCGACGAGCAGCGTGCCGAGCAGCACGATCCAGATGCGGCCGCCGATCAGGCGGTCGAGCAGGCGATGGTCGGGCAGCGCGCGCAGCCCCTCCAGCACGCGCGCTCCGAGCGGCAGGTCGGGCCGGCGCGCCGGGCGCGGGACCGCCGTCGGGCGGCGCCGCGGCGGTGCAGATGGCCGCGGCGCGTGCTGCGGAAGCGCGACTGCGGCGGCCGCGGCGGCCACGCGGCTGCCGAGCGCAGCGGCCGGACGCGCGAGCCGCGCGGTTCCGGACGGGCGCGGCGCAGGACGCGAGGAGACGGGCCGGTCGGCCGTCGGACGCGCCGGGCCGGACACCCGGCGCGGCGGGCGGCCGGAGGCGAGGCGACTCGATCTGGCGGGGCGCACGCCCGTGCTGCGGCGGCCGGCGACGGTGGCGGCGGGTGGCGTCACGAGTCCTCCTGCTCAAGCTTGCGGATCCCACGCAGGTGGGCGGACTTGGCGCGCGGGTTGTGGGCGACCTCGCCCGGCGTCGGCGCGATCGCGCGGCGTGTCAGGAGCTCGCCCTCGGGCGTGCGCCCGCATGCGCAGACGGGCAGGTCCGGCGGGCAGATGCAGCCGCGCGCGCGCGCGGCGAGGAAGCGCTTGACGCGGCGGTCCTCGAGCGAGTGGAACGAGATCGCGGCCAGTCTCCCGTTCGCTGCGAGCACATCCCAGGCGAGCGGCAGGGCGCGGTCGAGCTGCTCGAGCTCCTCGTTGACCGCGATGCGGATCGCCTGGAAGGTGCGCTTCGCCGGGTGTCCGCCGGCGAACTGCGCGGGCGTGGGGATCGCCGACTTGATCACGTCGACGAGCGCCTGGGTCGTCTCGATCGGCGCGTCTCTGCGCTCGCGCACGATCGCTCGGGCGATGCGGCCCGCGTAGCGCTCGTCGCCGTACTCGCGCAGCAGGCGCGCGAGCCGCCGCTCGTCCCAGCCGTTGACGACGTCGGCCGCGGTCAGCTCCTGCGACGGGTCCATGCGCATGTCGAGCGGCGCGTCGTAGGCGTAGGAGAACCCACGCTCCCACGTGTCGACCTGCATCGAAGACATGCCAAGGTCCATGTAGACGAGGTCGGCCAGCACGTGCTCGGCGCGCAGCCGCTCCAGGCCGCTCGCGAAGTCGGCGCGGATGAAGCGCGTCGCGCACGGCACCTCGGCCGCCAGCTCGGCGAAGCGCTCCTCGGCGAGCGGGTCGCGGTCGATCCCGATCAGCGTGCCGGCGGGGCCGATGCGATCGGCCACCAGCCGTGCGTGGCCGCCGCCGCCGATCGTGCAGTCGACCGCGACCTCGCCGGGCTGCGGATTCAGCAGCTCGATCAGCTCGCCGGCGAGGACCGGGATGTGGACGGAGACCATGTCAAGCAGTGTGGTCATCGGCAGCGGTCACCCGGCGGACTCGAGCCCGGCGGCGATCTCGGCGACGTTCTCCAGCACCTCGCCGTTGTAGGAGGCCCAGTTGCCACGGTCCCAGATCTCGAGGCACTCCCCCGCGCCGACGACGCTCACGTCCTTCGCGAGCCTCCCCGACTCGAGCAGGAATCTCGGCAGCATCACGCGGCCGGCCCCGTCCAGCTCGGTCGGGTGCGAGTTGGCGGTGAAGTGGCGCTTGAGCTTGCGGTACTCGGGCGAGAGCGGGCTCTTGCCCTCCAGCGCGGCGCTCGTCCAGGCGTCGTAGTCCTCGGGCCGCCAGATCGCGACGCAGTCCTCGAGCCCCGCCGCCAGCACGACGCCCTCGGCGTACGCGGCGCGGTAGCGCGTCGGAACCGTGAGGCGGTTCTTGGCGTCGAGCGTGAGGTCGAAGGTGCCGCGGAAGGTCATGGTCGCCGCTCGGAGAGGAAGGCGGACCGGGGTGGCTGGGTGGGAGGAGCCCTGCCACCCCGGTCCGATGGGCGCGCAAGCTATCCCACTCTCCCCCACTTTGCAACCCCGATGTCACAGGAACTCCCACCTCTGGCGCGTACGGGGCCTCCAGCTCGCCGCGATCGCCCGCGCGGCGGGCGATCGCGCGGTGGGACGGCGTGGGGCGCTTTTCGTCCGCCCGGGCGCAAGCGGGCGTGCAAATGCGCCGTCTGCACCGACCGCTGCGCATTTGACCTCGCCATGCGAGGCGAGATCCGCACTGGTGGGACGCGGTGGGGCCGGCGCGTGGCGGGGCGGGATCCTCGACACTCCCCAGCCATGTCCGACGCGGAGCGCATCGAGCCGGGGCCGCTCTCGGCGCTGCTCGGCTTCCGCCTCGTACGCGTGGACGAGGACGGCGCGCTCGTCGAGGCCGACCCGGCACCCGAGCATCTCAACGGCGGCGGGATCGTCCACGGCGGCTACCTGAGCGCGCTGCTCGACACGACGACCGGCTGGGCGGTGCACGCGCAGGTGCCGCCCGGGATCGCCGCCCCGCACGTCCAGATCAGCGTCCAGTTCGTGCGCGCGGCGCTGATCGGGACGACGCTCGCGTGCCGCGGGCGCTGCGTCTCGGCCGGCCGGCGGATCGCCTCCGCCGAGGCCGAGATCACGCAGGGGGAGCGCCTGATCGCGCGCGCGGTCACGAGCCACGCGGTGCTGTCGCGCGACTGACGAGGACCGCTACGCGCCGGCGCGCTCGGCGGCTGCGCGCAGCGCCGCGCGGGCGTCCGCCGCGAGCTGCGCGACCAGCTCCGCCGCGGGCAGCTCGCGCGCGAGCGCGTGCGCCTGGCCAGCCCACAGGTTGATCGCCTCGCCGTCGCCGTGCTCGCGTGCGGCGGCGCGCAGCGGGGCGGTGAGGTGGTGGACCTGCGGGTAGGCGGCGGGCGCGTCGGCGTCGTGCTCGCGCAGGAAGCGGTTGACGATCCCGCGCGCGGTGCGGCCGCTGAACGCGCGCGTGAGCGCCGTCTCCCGCACACCGGCGAGCGCCGCGCGGTGCGGCGCGGAGGTGCCGGCCTCGGGCGTGAGCATCAGCGCGCTGCCGAGCTGGGCGGCGCTCGCGCCGGCGGCGAGCACCGCCGCGATCCCCTCACCGCTCATCACGCCGCCGGTGCCGATCAGCGGCAGCCCGACCTCGGCGCGCACCAGCGCGAGCAGCGCGAGCAGGCCGATCGCCCCGGGCGCGCCGTCGTCGAACGAGGCGCGGTGCCCGCCGGCCTCGGCCCCCTGCACGACGAGCGCGTCCGCGCCTGCGTCGGCTGCGGCGCGCGCCTCGGCGGGCGTCGTGACCGTCACCCACACGGCGATCCCGGCGGCTCGCAGCTCCCCCACCAGCGCGCGCTGCGGGCAGCCGAACGTGAACGACGCGACCGCCGGCCGCGCCTCGCGCAGCAGCGCGAGCTTCGCGTCCCAGCCGTCGTCGTCCGCGCGCGGCTCGCCGAGCAGCGCGCCCTGGCGCGCCGCCTCGTCGGCGAGCGTCGCCGCATAGCGGGCGACCGCTCCAGCGTCGGCGGGCGCGTCACCGGGGACGAAGACGTTGATCCCGAAGGGCGCGTCGCCGGCGGCCCGCACGGCGGCGACGTCGGCGGCGACCGCATCGGCCGCCTTGTAACCGGTCGCGAGGAAGCCGAGCCCACCCGCCGCCGAGACCGCCGCGGCAAGCGCCGGCGTCGAGGGACCGCCGGACAGCGGCGCCTGCACGATCGGCAGCGCGAGCGTCTCTGGCGCGAAGCGGTCGGGCGCCATGCGCTGACCGTAGCCGATGCGTCCGCGTGCTCGGGCGCGGGGTCGGGGGTCGGCGGTCAGCGGGTGAACGTCGCGAGCAGCGCGGCAGCGACGAGCAGCAGCACCGAGGGCACGAGCAGCAGCGCGACGACGAGCTGGATCTGCGGCGCGGCCTTGGCGGCACGCTCGGCGACCTGGCGCGCCTGCGCAGCGCGCGCCTCCGCCGCCTGCGCGGCGAGCGCCTCAGCAAGCGGCGTGCCGTGGCGCGCGCCGCGCTCGAGCGCGCGCACGAGCGCGACGATCCCCTCGCACGGGCAGCGCGCCGCGATCCCAGCGAGCGCGCGCTCGCGCGGGACGCCCAGCTCGAGCTCGACAGCCGCCGTGCGCCACTCGCGGGCGAGCAGCCCGCGATCGCGGCGCGCGACCTCCGCGAGCGCGCGCTCGAGCGACAGGCCGGCGACGAGCGCGACGCGCAGCAGGTCGAGCAGGTCGGGCAGCTCGCGCGCCATCGCCGCACCGCGCCGGCGGGCGCGCCGGCGCAGCCACGCGCCGGGGGCGAGGAACGCGGCGAGCGGCAGCGCGAACGGCGCGAGCAGCCCGAGCCGACCCGGCAGCAGCGAGCCGAGCGGCAGCGCCGCGAGCAGGCCGAGCGCGGCGGCACCCGCCTGCGCCGCCATGACGTCAGCGGCGTGCACGCCGAGCGGGCGCCCGGCGGCGGCAAGCCGCGCCTCCAGCTCGCGCGTCGCGGCGGGCGCGCCGACGCGCCGGCCGAGCCGCGCGAGCAGCGCGAGCGCCGCCGTCCACGCGCGGGTTCGCGGGCGCGTGCGCGCGCCGCGGCGCGGAGCGAGCTGCGCCAGCGCGAGCAGCGCGAGCGCAGTCGCCGCGCCCGCGACCGTCGCCGCCGCGCTCATCGCGCGGCTCCCCGGCGCACCGCCGGGATCCGCGACGGGAAGCCGGCGCGGGGCGCCTCGACCCCGTCACGCATCAGCCACCCGCCCCAGCCGGCGGATCGCGAGCAGGCCGGCGAGCTGCAGCAGCAGCGCGAACGCCGCGAGCCACAGCGACAGCGGGCTGTCCAGCACGGCGCCGAGCGCGCCGGGGCTCGCCAGCTCCGCGAGCGCTGCCGCACCGGCCGGCATCACGCCGACGACGACGCCAGTGAAGCGCGCCTGCGCGGTCGCGGCGCGCGCGTCGGCGGCGGAGCGGATCGCCTCCTCCTGCGCGCGCGCCAGCTCGCGCAGCAGCGCGACGAGGTCGCCGCCGGCGTCGCGCTGCAGCAGGATCGCGGTCGCGAGCGTCTCGTAGGCGCGGCTGGCTGCACGCGAGCGCAGCGTCGCGAGCGCCGCGTCGAGCGTGGCGCCGACCGCCAGCGCATGCCCGAGCGCCGCCAGTTCGCGCGCCGCCGCGCCGTCGACGCTGCGCGCCGCCTCGGCCAGGGCGCGAGAGATCGCGTGCCCGGCCGCGAGCGCGTCGGCCACCGCGCGCGCCACCGCCGGCGCGGCGCGCTCCAGCTCGCAGCGGTGACGGCGCCGCCGGCGGCGCACGAGCGCGCGCTGGCACCACGGTCCGGCGGCCGCGAGCGCCGCGCCGGGCAGCAGCCCGGCGAGCAGCCAGCCGCCGGCGAGCAGCGCGAGCGCCGCGACGAGCGTCAGGCGCCGCCGCTCGGGCACGCTCGGCTCGGCCCCCTCGCTCCGCGCGCGCACGAGCGGCGCGAGCAGCGCGCCGGCTGCGCCGCCGCGCGCAAGCCGCTCGAGCGCCCCGAGCGCGTCCCACAGCGCGAGCACGCCGAGCGCGGCCGCGAGCGCGGCGAGCGGAGCGGCGCTCACCGCGCCGTGTCCGCCGGCAGGACCGAGGCGTGCAGGCGGCGCCGCGCGGCTTCGAGCCGGGCGAGCGGGTCCGCCGGCCCGTCGGCGGCCGCCGGCTCCGCCGAGGCCGCATCGGCGGCAGGCGAGCCGCCGGCGACAAGCGAACCGGCCACGAGCGAACCGGCGGCGCGCGGGTCGGCCGGGAGCGCACGGCCGGACGGCGCGCCCGCCCGCACCAGCCGCTCCGCCAGCTCCGCCGGCAGCGGCGTGCGCCAGCGGGCGCGCTCGCCGCGCAGCGCGAACAGCTCGCGCACGCCGATCCCGCCGGCGACGCGCACGACCTGCGAGACGGCCGCGACCCGCCGCCGCCCGTCCGGCTCGCGCCGCTGGTGGACGACGAGGTCGATCGCGCCCGCGACGAGCTCGCGCACGGCTGCATGCGGCAGCGCCACGTCGGCCATCAGCGCGAGCGTCTCGACGCGCCGCAGCGCCTCCTCCGGCGAGCCGGCGTGGACGGTCGAGAGCGAGCCGTCGTGGCCGCTCGCCATCGCGCTGAGCATGTCGAGCGCCTCGCCGCCGCGCACCTCCCCCACGACGATCCGGTCAGGCCGCATCCGCAGCGCGTTGCGCACAAGCCGGCGGATCGTCACCTCGCCGCGGCCCTCCAGCGACGCCGGCCGCGCCTCAAGCCGCACGACGTGCGGCTGGCGCAGCCGCAGCTCGGCCGCGTCCTCGATCGTCACGATCCGCTCGCCGTCGGGCACGAAGCTCGAGAGCGCGCCGAGCGTCGTCGTCTTGCCCGAGCCGGTCCCGCCGCTGACGAGGATCGTCAGCCGCGCGTGCACGCACGCGGCGAGCAGGTCGCACAGCTCCTGCGGGAGCGTCCCGCAGGCGACCAGCTCCTGCGCCGACATGCCTCCGGCGCGAAAGCGGCGGATCGTCAGCAGCGGCCCGTCGAGCGCCAGCGGCGGCAGCACGACGTTCACGCGCGAGCCGTCCGCGAGACGCGCGTCGCACAGCGGCTCGGCCTCGTCGACCCGCCGCCCGAGCGGCGCCAGGATCCGCTCGATCGCATGGCGCAGCTCGACCTCGTCGCCGAACGCGACATCCGTCGGCTCGATCCGCCCGCGGCGCTCGATCCACACGCGCCCCGGCCCGTTGACCATCACCTCGTCGACCGCCGGGTCGGCGAGCAGCGGCTCGAGCGGCCCGAGCCCGAGCGCCCGCTCGCGCACCATCCGCTCGAGTGCCGCCCGCTCGGCCGCGCTCAGCAGCGCCGCCTCGCGCGCGACGAGCGCGGCGACGCGCGCCGACGCGTCGCCGCCGTCCTGCCGGTGGGTGCCCGCTTCCCGCACGAGCCGCTCGCGCAGCTCGCCCGCCAGCGACTCGAGTCCCGCCTCCCGCGCGTCCATGCAGGCTCCGAGGGCGCGCCGCTCGAACATTCGCCCCCGCCGCGCAAGTCAGACGGCGTCCGGCCGATGACCGAGTCGATGAGCATCGACGCCCTGCCCACCGCCGTGCCGGGGGAGATGCGCGTCGCGATCGCACGGCAGGCGATCCACGACCGCTGGACGCGCGTCGTCGGCTACGCGCTGCTGCTGCGCGACATGCGGACCTGCCCAGCCGCTGAGCTGGCCGACCACGACGAGCAGGCCGCCACGCGCGTGATCGTCGAGACGTTCACCGCGATCGGCGTCGCGGCGATCGCCGGCGAGCAGCCCGCGCACGTGCGCGTGCCGCGCCGCTTCCTGCTGGAGCTGCACGCGCTCGCGCTGCCGCCCGAGCGCGTCGTGCTCGAGGTCTCCGACCCCGGCCCCGAGGACGACGCGTTGCGCGCCGTGCTCGAGCGGCTCGCCACGCAGCGCTACCGCATCTCGCTCGCGTGCGACCCGCGCGGCCCGGCGCCGCTGGAGCTGGCGCGCGCCGCCGAGAGCGTCAAGCTCGACGTCGCCGGCCTGACCGACGACGAGCTGGCCGACTGCGCCGCGCGCTTCGGCCGCGTCTGCGGCACGCTGATCGCCACCGGGGTCGACACGCCGGCGCTGCGCCAGCGCTGCCGCGCCGCCGGCTTCGACCAGTACCAGGGCTTCTTCCTCTCCACCCCCGACCTCGTCGCCGGCGCCGCGCCGCCGAGCGGGCGCGTCGGGGAGCTGCGCGCGCTCGCGGGCCTCTACGCGCAGTCGACGTTCGAGCAGCTGGAGGAGACGATCGCGCGCGACGTCGGGCTCAGCTTCCGGCTGATGACCTATCTCAACTCCGCGTACTTCAACCTGCCGCGGCGCGTCGCCTCGGTGCGCGAGGCGCTCGTGCTGCTCGGCATGCAGGCGGTGCGCCGGTGGGCGACGCTGATCGTGCTCTCGGGCGCGCAGGACGCGCCGCACGAGCTGACTGTCACCGCGCTCGTGCGCGCCCGCCTGTGCGAGCTGATCGCGCGCGAGCTGGACTCGGCGATCGAAGTCGACCCGGAGGCGTGCTTCACGGTCGGCCTCTTCTCCGTCGTCGACGCGATCGTGCAGGCGCCTCTGGCGCAGGCGATCGAGTCGCTGCCGCTGACCGAGCCGGCGCGCGAGGCGCTGCTGGAGCGCCGCGGGCCGATGGGCGACGCGCTCGCGGCGGCGGTCGCCTACGAGCGCGGCGAGCTGGACGCGGTCGCGCGGCGGCTGCCGCGGATCGCCGTGGCGGACCTCTACCTGAGCGCCGTCGCGTGGGCGGACGCGACGTGCGGCATGCTGCGCTCGACGACGCGCACGAGCGCGGAGACGACCTCGGGCGCGAACTGAGCGCCCGAGCACGCGTGCATCTCGGCGATCGCCTCCTGCGCCGAGCGGGCTCTGCGGTAGGAGCGGTCGGTCGTCATCGCGTTGAAGGCGTCAGCGGCCGCGACGATCGTCGCCTCGCGCGGGATGCGCCCGCCGGCGAGCCCGTCGGGGTAGCCGCCGCCGTCCCAGCGCTCGTGCGAGGCGCGCACGATCATGCCGACCTCGCGCAGCACGCCGCCGACGCGGTCGAGCATCCGCTGGCCCTCAACGGTGTGCGTCTTCATCAGCGCCCACTCGTCGTCGGTCAACGGGCCCGGCTTGTTGATGATCGAGTCGGGGATCACGATCTTGCCGATGTCGTGCAGCAGCGCGGCCAGCTCCACGTTGTGGCGCTCGCGCTCGTCGAGGCCCATCTCCTCGGCGACCTCGATCGAGAGCGCGACGACGCCGCGGGTGTGGTCGCCGCCGGTGTACTCGTCGGCCTCCTCGAGCAGGTCGCCGAGCAGCATCGCGATGCCGCGGTAGGCGCCGCCCAGCTCCAGCGCCTGGTCGAGCCGCTCGTTGCGCTCGCGCGCGAACAGCGTCAGCAGCGCCGCGAGCGGCAGCACGAGCAGGAAGGCGTATGGGTGGTGATCGGACGCGAACGCGGCCGCCAGCCCGAGCGGCGCGAGCAGCGCGTCGACGACCCACACCCACGCGAGCGCGCGCAGCTGCTCGCGGCTGGGCACGTCGAGCGCGAGCCGCGCGCGCACGGAGTAGACGGCGAAGTCGAGCGCGAACTGCGCGGCGAGCGCGAGCAGGTACCACGGCCAGTCGCTCCAGCTCGGCGTCGTGGCGCCGGCGGCGAGCAGCACGAGCGCCGGCCCCATCGCATGCCACGCGTCGCCGGGCAGCATCAGCGCGCGGCCCGGATGGAGACGGCCGACGGCGTAGTCGGGCAGGTTGCCGACGAGCATCCCCAGCAGCACGAGCAGCGGCACGAGCTGCGTCGGCGCCAGGAACAGCATCGGCACGAACGCGAGCTGCGTCGGCACCGTGTGGCCGACGCCGGCGTGGAAGCGCACGCGCGAGAGCAGCGCGTAGGCGAGCACGAGCGCGACCGCCGGCCCGGCATGCAGCGGCGTGCTGGAGTGCCCGAGCAGCGCGAGCGCCGTGGCCGCCACGAGGAACGGCAGTCCGACCGCCAGCTCCGCGCGGTACTCGTGCCAGGTGGGCGCCTCGCCGCGCGCGGAGCGCTGCTCGGCGGGCCGTGCGGCCGCTTCAACAGGCGGCGCCGCCTGCGGAGCAGACGGCGTCTCGATGTCCCCTATGAGCGCGGCCATGTCAGCGGGATCGGGTCCCCTGGTCTCATGTCGCCGGCGCGGAACGGCGGGTAGACGTCGTCGAACGGCGGGTGCAGCGAGCACGTCGGCGAGGTCGGGTCCGGCAGGCAGGGGTTGAACGGCTGGACCCAGTACGGGGTGCGCAGGACCTCCTGCGCGTTCGTCCAGCCGTCGTGGTCGACGTCGTCGGCGCCGTCCTTGAGGCCGTCGCCGTCGGTGTCCGGATCGAGCCAGTTGGTCCCCTGATAGGCGAGCAGGTAGGACGGCTCGGACGGGAACGCCGCCGCCCACCAGGCGGGCTGCATGCGGCCGTGCGCCTCGTCCCAGTTCGTCAGGCCGTCGCCGTCGACGTCCTTCTCGTCGTCGGTGATGAAGCCGTCGCCGTTCATGTCCTCCCACGCGGTCTGCGCCGTGACCGGCTGCAGCCCGCCGCTCGACTGCGTCCCGTCGCTGTAGTTGAGCGGGAAGCTCGAATGGCCGTAGAGGACCCAGGCGGCGTACTCGTCGGCCATCGTGAGGCCGTCGCCGTCGTAGTCGGTGTTCGCGTCGGTCGGGTCGAGCGGGTTCGGGTAGGGGCGCTTGCCCGGATAGGGCAGCGCGCGCGAGTTGTAGTCGAGCGCCGACTCGTACTCGTAGCCGTCGGTGATCCCGTCTCCGTCCGTGTCGGCGTTGCAGGGGTCGGTGCCGATTCTCAGCTCGAGTGCGTTCGAGAGCCCGTCGCCGTCGGCGTCCGCGTTCGGCGCGGCTCTCGCGCTCGCGAGCGAGCACGTCGGGCCGGACGGGGCCGTGCCTCTCGACCCACCTCCGCTCGTGGGCGAGCTGGCCGGCGAGACGATCGGCGAGAGGCGGGTCGGCGTGAAGCTCTTGCCGAAGCGCTGCGTCAGCACGCGCAGGCGGAAGCGCGTCGGCGCCTTCGTGCCGTCGTTGCGCGCGAGCAGGAAGCGGCCGAGCTTGCTCGTGAGCTTGACCTGCATGCGCGTGTGCGTCGAGGTGCTCGCACGCAGGAAGACGGCCGGCACGCCGTCGCGGAAGAAGACGACCGTGTCGCGGCCCTTGCCGGAGAGGAAGTTGCGGCCGCTGATCGTGAGCGTGGCGCCGATCGCGAGTCTGAGCGGCTTGACGCCCGTGATGACGGGCAGCGGGACGGACGACAGGCTCCGCGCGATCGCGGCCGGGCTGGCCGCCGTGACGTGCAGCGGACGCAGGCCCGGGACGTGCGCCCTGGGCACGCTGGCGCCGGCGCCCGCTGAGGGCGCCAGCAGACAGCCGGTCGCGAGGACCGCGGTGAGGAGGCGGCGTCGGGACATGCGCTCCCGGCCAGCATCGGCCGCTGTGCGGGATCCCTTGAGCGCTGCATGCCTCTCGTGGCGGGACGGGTCGCTCAGCGCAGCCGCTCGTCGACGGTCAGGCCCGTCTCGCCGGCCGCGCGGTCGCTGGGGGCGCGCACGAGCAGACGCAGGTCGCTGGCGAACGCCTGCGCGGCGGCGAGGTAGACCGCATCGCGCACGCGCACGCGCAGGTCGGCGACGACGCGCGCACCCGCCGAGGCGGCGTCGCCGCCGGCGTCGGCGGGCACGGCGCGCGCCTCCAGCACCTCGACGTCCTCGAGCGCGAGCACGGTCGTGCCGACACGTCCGGCCTCGCCCTGCCGCGTGACGAGCACGTCGACGCGCGCGCCGGCGACGACGGCGCGCGGGTCGCCGTGCGCGACGACCTCGGCGACGCGCTCGCCGGGACCGACGTCCGCCGCGCTGGGGCCGTCCGCGCGCCGCAGCACCGCGGCGGTCACGATCGATCCAGCCGGCAGCGCGACCGCGATCCGCGCGCCGGCCAGCTCGCCGGCGCCGGCGACCGCGTCGGGCGGCGCGTAGCGCCGCGGCAGCTCGCGCAGCAGCGGGTGCGCGGCCGCCGGTGCGGCGCCCGCGGGGACCGCTGTGCGCGTCACGAGGACCGCGACGCTCGGCCCGAGCGCGCGCGCCAGCGCCAGCTCGCGCCGGCGCACGCTCGCGGCCGCCAGCGCGCCGAGCAGCAGCGCGAGCGCGAGCAGCAGCAGCGCGCGGCGCCGGGGCGTCACGCCGCGCGCTCGCGCGGTGACGCCCGGACGGACGGCTGCAGGCCGCTCACGCGCGCTCCAGCGCAGTCGGCAGCTCGAGCACGAGCCGCGCCCCCTGCTCGCACGGCGCGGCCGCGAGCCGCCCGCCGTGGCGCGCGGCGACGTCTGCGGCGATCGCCAGGCCGCGCCCGCGCGCGCCGCGGCCCGCGCGCGGGCGGCGCACCAGCTCGGCAACCGGCGCCGGCAGCCCGGGGCCGTCGTCGAGCACCTCGATCCGCACGGTGTGGGCGCTCGCGTGCGCACGCAGGCGCACCTGCCCGCCGCCGTGCTCGATCGCGTTGGCGAGCAGATTGCCGCACGCCTGCGCGAGCCGCAGCCGGTCGCCGCGCAGCAGCACGCCCGCAGGCGGCGCCTCGAGCGCGAGCCGCACCCCCTGCGACCATGCGGTCGCGCGCCACGCCGCCGCGGCGTCCTGCAGCAGCGGGGCGAGCGCGAACGTGCGGATGCGCTCGCCGGCGCGTGCGCCGTGGCGGGCGGCGCCGAGGTCCGCGAGCGCGAGCCCGGCGCGGCCGAGCTCCTGGTCGACCGCGGAGAGGATCGGGCTCGTCCCGCGCGCGGATCCGCGCGCCGCCAGGTGCAGGCCGAGGCGCGCCGAGGTCAGCGGCCCGCGCAGCTCGTGGCAGGCGCGCGCGACCAGCTCCATCCGCCGCGCGAGCACGACGCGCCAGGCGGCCGCGACGGCGAGCGCGACGACCCAGCCCGTCACCGCCACCGTCGCGCTCACCGTCTCGCCTCCGCGCCCGCGGGCGCGTCGTCCTCGCGCGATGGCCCGTCGACGAGCCGGTAGCCGACGCCCCAGACGTTGACGAGGTAGCGGTCGCCGTCGCGCGCGAGCTTCTGGCGCAACCGGCAGGCATGCGAGTCGAGCGTGCGCGTCGAGCCGCCGCTGGAGCTGAGCCGGTAGCCCCAGAGCGTGCGCAGCAGCTCGTCTTTCGTGAACACTCGCGTCGGATCCGAGGCGAGCGTGCGCAGCAGCGCGAACTCCTTCTGCGAGACGACGAGGCGCCGGCCGTTGAGCAGCACGCTGCGCGCCGCCGGGTCGATCTCGAGCGTCCCGACGCGCAGGCGCCCGTGGCGCACGGAGCGTTCGCTGCGGCGCAGCAGCGCTCTCACGCGCGCCCGCAGCTCCGGGTAGCTGAACGGCTTGCCGAGCACGTCGTCGGCGCCCTTGTCGAAGCCGCGCAGCCGGTGCAGCTCGCCGACGCGGCCGCTCAGCACCAGCAGGGGCAGCAGCGGGTCGATGCGGCTCGCGACGCCGTCGGCGGCGCGCACGTGCGCGAGCAGCTCGAGGCCGTCGCGGTCCGGCAGCGTGAGGTCGACGATCGCGAGGTCCGGGTAGCGCGTCTCCATCAGGCGCAGCGCATCGCGCGCGTTCGCCGCGCCGATCGGCTCGTAGCCGTCGGCGGCGAGGTTGTCGGCGAGGAACGTCCGCGTGTGGCGATCGTCCTCCACCACGAGGATGGTGGGATGTTGGTCGGTCATGGCCGCTCTGAGGCGCAGAGCGGCGCGAATTCGCCCCCGGCGCCGCGGATCCGTCGCAGATCGCGGACAGATGGCAGGCGGCTGCAAGTTCCCGTGCAGCCCATCCGCCGGTGGAGGAGTCGCGCATATGATGCCGACGCCCACGGACCGGGACGCCTGCAAATCATGCGCAACCAACGCGGAAACTACAGCTCCGGCGACGACTTCGTGCTCGAGTACGGAGAGCTGCGCTTCACCTTCAACGAGCGCGACTTCTCCGAGCGCTGCGAGCAGGCGGCGCGCAAGCTCGGCTTCGTCGGCCACCGGCTCGAGGACGAGGAGGCCGAGGACCTCGTCAACCTCGTCGTCAACGGCGAGGTGCACGACCCCGCCTCCGCCCTGGGCGAGCACGTCAACGACTGCTGGCCGGAGCTCGTCGGGCCGTCCGAGCGCTCGCTCGTGCACTGGCTGCGGCGGCTGATCTTCCGCGGCGCGTGGCTCGACCAGCGCGTGAAGGAGGGCGAGCTCGACGTCGCCTTCGACGAGCTCACCCACACCTTCGCCTACGTGCAGCCCGACCGCGGCAACGAGCCGATCGAGCTGGCGCCCGAGCCCTCCTGGGGGCGGGTCGCGTACCGCAGCCCCGCGCGGTAGCCGCGCGCTACTCCGCCAGCTCGCGCACGGCCTCGGCGATCGCCGCCGCGCCGGCCTCGCCGACGAGCAGCTCGGGCCGCAGCGTGCGGCTGGCGAGCAGGTCGATCGCAGGGAAGCGGCGCGCGCCGGCCAGCTCCGCGTCGAGCGCGACGACGGTCGTCTCGCCGCCGAGCGGCGCCGCGGCCGTCGCGATCACCGTCAGCGAGCCGCCGCCGGGGATGCTGCGCGCGGCGGCGAGCGCCTTGCGCGCCGCCGGCGCCGGCACGCCCTCGAGCGAGTCGATCAGCACGACGGCATGGCCGCCGCGGGCGGCGACGCGCTTGCCGTGCTCGATCGCGCGCTCGACGACCTGCGCCTGCGCCTCGGGGGACGTCGCGAAGCTGAGCGCCGCAGTCGGCGCGTTCGGGGCCTCAGCCCACTCCGCGATCTCCTCGGGCCGCGCGCCCGCGAGCACGACGGCGCTCTCCAGCTCGGCGTCGAGCGCGGCGAGCGCGGCGGCGAGGCGGCGCAGCGCGTCGCTCTTGCCGGAGTGGGCGGCGCCGGCGATCGTCACGCGCGAGCCGCGGCCGATCGGCGTCAGGAACTCGATCGCCTTGACCGTCTCGTCCTCGCCGCCGAATGCGAAGCGCTCGCTCGGGAACGCGGCCGGCAGCTCGTCGAAGCGCACGCCCTCGGAGACCTCCTCGGCCGGGCGGCCGTTGATCGCCTCGACGCGCACCAGCGAGGGATGGCGCTCGGAGCGGCGCGGCGAGCGCACGGGACCGCTCACGCGATCGCCGTCGACCAGCTCGCAGCGGCGCACCTGCGCGGCCGAGACGTAGACATCGTCGGGCGAGGCGGCGCCGTCCCTGCCGAGCCGCAGGAACGCGGAGCCGTTGTCCGAGAGCTCGACGACGCCCTCGGTCGTCTGCTCGCGCTCGCCGCGCGGCGCCCCGCGCTCGGGCCTGGCGGGCTCCTCGGCCGGACGCTCCTCCCGCTCCTCGCGCTCGGCGCGCGAGCGGCCGCGGCCGCCGCGGCGGCGGCGCGAGCGCGCCGCCGCCTCCTCGTCGGCAGCGGCGGCCGGCTCCTCGCCGGCCCCGCCGCCGCCCTGGCGCACGACGATCGCGTCGATCAGCTCCTCCTTGCGCAGACGGCGGAAGCCGTCGATGCCCAGCTCCGAGGCGATCGCGTGCAGATCGGCGAGCGGGCTGTCCGCGAGCGCGGTGCGTTCAAGTACGGGCATGGTCCTCCTGTCGGGACGAATCGGTGGGCTCCGGCCGCGTTGGCGTCAGCGGCCGGCGATGTTCGAGCCCGGTATTCGGGCTCAGCGCCGCGAACCCTAGCGGACGCGCAAGCGCGGCCATCTGACGCGCGGATCGTCGTGCCTGACAGGGAAGCAGCTCAGGCACGCGAGCGAGCGATGGCGCAGCCAGCGGCGGCGAGGCGCGTGTCAGGCCGGCTCGCGCCGCAGCGCCTCGGCCAGGCGCGCGTCGGCGGCCAGCTCGCGGCGGCCGGCAAGCACGTCGCGCACGGCGATGAAGTCCGCGGCGGCCGCGACGTCGTGCAGCCGGAAGACGTGCCCGCCGGCGTCGAGCCCCCACGCGAGCGCGGCGAGCGTGCCGGCACCGCGCTCGCGCGGCGCCCGGCCGGTGATCGCGCCGATGAAGTCCTTGCGCGAGAGCGCGAGCAGCAGGGGACGACCGAGTGCGTGCACGTCATCGAGGTGCCGGAGCGTCTCGACCGTCTGCGCCGGCGTCTTGCCGAAGTCGGGGCCGGGATCGAGGATCAGCTGCTCCTCGGCGACGCCGTGCTCGCGCGCGAGCACGATCCGCTCCTCCAGGAAGGCTGCGACGTCGGCTGCCATGCGCCCGTCGTAGGAGGCGTCGAGCAGCTTCTGCTTCGGCGCCGCGCGGGTGTGCATGAGCACGAGCGCCGCGCCAGTCTCGGCGCAGACATCGGCGAGCGCCGGGTCGCGCAGGCCGCTGACGTCGTTGACGATGCACGCCCCTGCAGCGATCGCGGCGCTCGCCACGGCCGGCTTGTAGGTGTCGACGGAGACGACCGCGCCAAGCTCGCCGGCGATCTGCTCGATCAGCGGTACGACGCGCCGGATCTCCTCCTGCGCCGCGACGGCCGGCCTGTCCGTGACGCCCGACTCGCCGCCGACGTCGATCACGTCGGCGCCGGCGTGAAGCAGCTCGCGTGCCAGCGCGACGCGCTGCTCGAGCGTGCTGTGGACGCCGCCGTCGGAGAACGAGTCCGGCGTCGCATTGACGATCCCCATCAGCCATGGCCGCCCGCCGAGCGCGAGCGTACGCGCGCCGGCGCGGACGGTCATCTGCGGTGCCGCGGGCTCGCTCATCGCTGCGAGCGAGCCTAGCGACCGGCGCGCCGCACCCGCTCGGCGCGTCGCGCGCGCGAGGCGGGCGCGGGCATCGCCGGCGGCTGCGATCTCAGCACGAGCGTGGTCGAGCGTCCCGGCTTGTGGCCGTGCGCGGGCGCCTTGCCAATCCGCACGACTGTGCTGACGGCCGTGCGGTTGCCCGCGCCGTCGAGCACCATGATCGTCAACCGGTAGCGACCCGCCTTGCGGTACGCGTGCTGGGCGCCGTGCAGGATCGAGGCGCGCGAGCTGCGATCGCCCCAGTCGACGAGGATCGCTCTCACGCCCGACGTCGGCACGCCCGGCGTCGTGACGGCCGTGCCGGTCGTGGTGTCGAGCGCCTCCACGGCAAGCTTCAGCCGCACGCCGGCCTGGCGGGCGCCGCTCAGGCGCGCCAGCAGGAACGGTGCGACCGAGTCGACCTTGACCGTCGTGGCCGGCGCCGCGTACTGCTGCCCGCGGCGGTCGAGCGCGGTCACCTGCCACGTGTGCACGCCCTGCGCGAGCGGAGCGCCGGGCCGGAACCGGCGGGCTCCGGTCACGCCCGCCTGCGCGCCGTCGATCGTCACGCGGAAGTAGCGCCCCCACGCCTCCAGCGAGGTCGTCCACGCCAGCACCGGCCGCGCGCTGCGCTGGAAGCCGGGCATGCGCGCGGCGGCGAAGCGGCCGGGCGGCTGGTCGACGGCCGCGACGGCGATCGCGCCGCCCTGGCGATAGGCGACGGCGATGTCGCCCTCGTCGTCGCCGGCGGCGAGCAGCCCGTCGGCTGCGTCGGTCGGGCCGAGCTGCGGCTGAGAGAAGACCTGCTCGGCGCCGAGGTCGCCGCCGTCGCGGTAGCGCACGTGGATCTCCGGGGCGCCGCCGCCCGGCGTGACCTGCCAGGCGACGAGCATCTTGCGGGCGGTCGCCGCGCCGGGGACGGCGTAGCCGGGCGCGGCGTTGGGGATCAGCGTGTCGATCCCCAGCAGGCTCGTCGGCTGCACGTCGTCGATCAACTGCAGCGCGCTCGTGGCGTTCGTCGTGTCGTTGCCCGCGACGACGAGGCCGTCGCCGGTGCCGACGGTCGCGATGCTCGGCGCCGTCCCTCCCTGCCCGGAGGCGAACGGGGTGCCGTCGACCGCGTAGGGCGTCTCGAAGCGCGAGCCGCGCAGGCGGCGGAAGACGGCGCGGCTGCGCAGCGCGCCGCCGCCGAGGTCGAACGTCGCGCGCAGCGCGACGCCGGTGAAGCTGTCGTCGTCCTGGGTGCTGACGACAGGCAGGTCGGCCGCGGCAGCCTGCACGCCTTCGAGCACCAGGCCGGCGAGCGCGTCCTCGGCGACGACGCTCGGGCTCGTGCGCAGGACGCGGCGCGCGAAGACGTGGCCGGCCTCCCCCCAGACCGCGATCGCGACGCCGTCGGCGGACGCCGCGACGCGCGGGCGGCCGCTGCCGACGCCGGCGTCGTTCGCGGCGTTCGCGTCGAGCGGCGGGCCGATCACCGTCCACGGGCCGCCGTCGTGCTCGTAGGCGGCGCGCACGTCGTGGCCGCCGGCGCCGGGGGCGGTGAAGACCGCGTAGCCCTTGCCGTTGACGCTCAGGTCGACGTTCGGATCGGATGCGCCGCCGCCGCTCCACAGCGTCTGGCGCACCCAGCCGCTGCCCGCGCCAGCGCGTGTGTCGGCGTAGACGTTGCCGCCACTGACGAACACCACGAGCAGCCGGCCGCCGTCGCCGGCGGCGATCGAGGCCTGCGTGGCGGCGGCGCCGAGGTCGGGATCGAGCCGCTCCGGGCCGCCCCAGCCGCCGTTGAGCAGACGGCTGGCGAAGACATGCGGGACGCCGCCGTCGTCCATCGTGAAGATCATGCCGCCGCTGCCGTCGGGCGCCAGGTCGAGCCCGTCGAGCTGATGCAGGCCGCCGGTGACGACCGCGGTGCCGGGAAACAGCCCGGCGCGCGCCGGGCCGGCGACGAGCGCCAGCACGAGCACGGCCAGCACGAGCGGCCGTGAGACGAGGGGAAGTCTAGGCATGGAGCGGCATCGCCCGCGGCGGCATCGGATGCTCCAACCGACGGGCGGCGCGAAAGTTACGCGATCGCCCCGACGCCTCCGGTGCAGCGCCGCGCACGCGCGCATGGACTGCGGCCGGTCGCGCGACGAGGACGGCGATCGGGGCCGGCCTCCTCGGCCCCGCTCACCTGTCCCCCTCGTTCCCGACATGACGCGGCGCACGACTCCCTGCGGGCCGATGCGCGAACCCCCCGGTCGGCACGGCCTGGCGGTGCTTCCGTCGTCGCCTCGACACTCCCACGAGCGACCGCTGGAATGAAAGCCGTATGGTAAGAACGCTGACGTTCAGTCAGCGCATGGGCATCCAAACGTGCTGCTGCCGCGTAGCGCGGCGAACCGGATCCGGCCCGCCGCCGGCGGCTACAGGTTGGCGAGCTCGGCGGTGATCTCGGAGACGCTCGCCTTCGCGTCGCCGAACAGCATCGCCGTCTTGGGGTCGTAGAAGAGCGGGTTGTCGATGCCGGCGAAGCCGGAGGACATCGAGCGCTTGAGCACGATCACCGACTGCGACCTGGCGACCTCCAAGATCGGCATGCCGTAGATCGGCGAGCCCGGGTCGTTGTTGGCCGCCGGATTCGTGACGTCGTTGGCGCCGATGATCAGCGAGACGTCGGTGCGGCCGAACTCCGGGTTGATGTCGTCCATCTCCTTGAGCTGGTCGTAGGGCACGTCGGCCTCCGCCAGCAGGACGTTCATGTGGCCCGGCATGCGGCCCGCGACGGGGTGGATCGCGTACTTGACCTCGACGCCCTTCTTCTCGAGCGCGAGCGCCATCTCGCGCACCGCGTGCTGCGCCTGCGCGACCGCCATCCCGTAGCCCGGCACGACGACGACCTGGCGCGCATAGGCGAGCTGGATCGCCGCGTCCTGCGCGCTCGTCGAGCGCGCGGTGCCGCCGGCGCCCGCGCCTGCGCCGCCGCCGGCCGGCGCCTCGCCACCGCCGCCGCCGAAGCCGCCGGCGATGATGCTCGGCACCGAGCGGTTCATCGCGACCGCCATCAGGTTCGTCAGGATCGAGCCCGACGCGCCGACGATCGTGCCGGCGACGATCAGCGCGAAGTTGTTCAGCGCGATGCCGGTCGCCGCGGCGGAGAGGCCGGTGAACGCGTTCAGCAGCGAGATCACGACCGGCATGTCCGCGCCGCCGATCGGCAGCACGACCATGTTGCCGAGGACCCCTGCGGCGACGAGCACGCCGAGGACGAACAGCGCCTGCGAGTGCGTGCCGGCCGCGATCGCGACCGCCGAGCCGACGCAGATCACGAGCAGGACGAGGTTGATCAGCTGCTGGCCCGGCAGCTTGATCGGCCGCCCGGGCAGGATCTCCTGCAGCTTGCCGAACGCGATGTTCGAGCCCCAGAAGGAGATCGAGCCGATGATCGCGGCGAACAGCGAGGCGATCATCGACTTCGTGTACCAGTCGCCGCCCGCGCCCGGGAAGCGGCGGCGGAACTCCGCCCACGCGATCAGCGCGACCGCCCCGCCGCCGACGCCGTTGAACAGCGCGACCATCTGCGGCATCGCGGTCATCTTCACGTTGCGCGCGGCGGGGATGCCGACGAGCGTGCCGACGATCACGCCGATCGCGATCAGGATCGCCGTGTGGCCGTTCGGGACGACGCCCTCCTGCAGCAGCGTCGCGACGAACGCGATCGCCATGCCGACGGCCGCGACCTGGTTGCCGCGCACCGCCGTTCTCGGCCCTGCGAGCCCGCGCAGGCCGAGGATGAAGAGGACGACCGCGAGGATGTAGAGCGAGTCGATGAAGTTGTGGTTCTGCAGGAACGAGGTGGCGAGGATGCTCACTGCTGCCCCTCCCCCGCGTCCGTCTGCGCCGGTTGCTCGGGCTTTCTCTTGAACATGCCGAGCATGCGGTCGGTCACGAGGAAGCCGCCGACGACGTTGATCGTGCCGAAGGCGATCGCGATCACGAGGATGATCTGGCCGAGCACGTCGTGCGCGCCGACCGCCTCGCCGATCACGAGCAGGCCGCCGAGCAGCACGATGCCGTGGATCGCGTTCGTGCCCGACATCAGCGGCGTGTGCAGCGTGTTGGGCACCTTGGAGATGACCTCGAAGCCGACGAACGCCGCCAGCACGAGGACTCCGATCTGAGTTACCAGGTCCATGTGTTCAGTCCCTCACGTTCACGCCGGCTGGCCGGCGGCGGCCTTCGCGCCCTCGTGGACGATCTCGCCGCCGCGCGTCATGCACGCCCCGGCGATCACCTCGTCGTCGAAGTCGAGCGCGAGCTGGCCGTCTCTCACCATCAGGTCGAGCAGCGCGGCGATGTTGCGCGCGTAGAGCTGCGAGGCGTGCTCGGCCATCGTCGAAGGCACGTTGAGCGGTGCGACGATCTTCACGTCGTGGCGGACCACCGTCTGCCCCGGCTCGGTGCACTCGCAGTTGCCGCCCGCCTCGCCGGCGAGGTCGACGATCACCGAGCCCGGCTTCATCCGCTTCACGGCGTCCTCGGTCACGAGGATCGGCGCGCGGCGGCCGGGCACGAGCGCGGTCGTGATGACGACGTCGCACTTGCCGATCGCCTCCGCCATCAGCTCCTGCTGGCGGGCCTGCTGCTCCGGCGTCAGCTCCTTCGCGTAGCCGCCCTCGCCCTCCAGGTCGCCGCCGAGGTCGAACTCCAGGAACGTCGCGCCGAGCGACTCGACCTGCTCCTTGACCGCGGCGCGCACGTCGAAGCCCTGCACGACCGCGCCGAGCCGGCGCGCCGTCGCGATCGCCTGCAGGCCCGCGACGCCGGCGCCCAGCACCAGCACGGTCGCCGGACGGATCGTGCCGGCGGCGGTCATCAGCATCGGGTAGAAGCGGCCCATCTCCTGCGCGCCGATCAGCGCCGCGCGGTAGCCGGCGATGTTCGACTGCGAGGAGAGCGCGTCCATCGACTGCGCGCGCGAGATGCGCGGCACCGCCTCCAGGGCGAACGCGGTCGCGCCCGAGGCGGCGAGCGCGCGCACGCCGTCGGCGTTCGTCAGCGGCGCCAGGAAGCCGATCAGCACGCTGCTTCTGCCGAGCCGCACGACCTCCTCGGCGCTCGGCGGCGCGACCTTCACGACGACGTCGCTCTGCCACAGGGCGGCGACGTCGTCGGTCAACGTGGCACCGGCCTGCTCGAACTGCGCGTCGGGGATCATCGCCTCCGCGCCCGCGCCGCGCTCGACGAGGACGTCGTTCCCGGCGCCCGTCAGCTTTCTCACGACCTCGGGCACGAGCGCGACGCGACGCTCGCCTTCGACGGTCTCCTTGGGGACTCCGATTCTCATAGGCGCGGGAACCCTACCGGCCCGGCGGACGTGATGGGGTCAACGGCAGCGGACGGTGCGCGAGCCCGAGCAGCGCGGACGCGGTGACCCATACGGGCGTCTGCGCGCTCGTGCGCGAGTAGCGCACCGACCCGTCGGGGGCGATCAGCGAGCGCAGGTAGGCGAGCGGCGTCGGCGAGCCGGCGCGACGGACCGTCCCGAGCTGCACGCGCGCGGCGACGAGCCCCTGGATCGCCCACGCCGTCGACTGCGCGTTCGAGCTGCCGCCCCGCTGCTGGGGCATGCCGCCGTCGGCATTCTGCGCCGAGCGGATGTACGCCGCTCCGCGCCGCAGCGCGCCGCTCCGGCCGCCGAGCGTCGCAAGCGCCTCCAGCGCCGCGGCGGTGTCGTCGACGTCGCTGCCGAGCCCGTGGGTGAGGAACGAGAAGCCGCCGTCGGCGTTCTGCTGGCGCGCCAGCCACGCGCCGGCGCGACGCAGCGCCGGTACGCTCGCGCGCATGCCCGCGCCGCGCAGCGTGAAGATCGCGAACGCGGTGAGGTTGGCCTGGCCGAGCACCGACCCGTCGCGGCCGACGGCGCCGGTCAGCGCGGCGACGAGGTCCTGGCCGGCGAAGCGGCGCCCCGAGACGCCGGCGGCCTCGAGCAGCAGCAGCGTGCGCTCGAGGTCGCCGACGCCGGTCGCGCTGCCCGCGCGCGCGAGGCCGGCGGCGTGCGCGCGCGTCCACGCGATCGCGCGCTTGAGGGCGAAGGGATGATGGCCGTCGACGGCGAGCGCCATGCCCGCCCAGCCGGTGTAGAGCCCGCTCGAGCGCGCGCCCGGAGCGGCGCCGAAGCCGCCGTCGCGGCCCTGCGCGCGCGCGAGGTACTGGGCCGGCGTCGCCGCCTGCGCAGTCGACGCGGCCGGCCCGGCACCGAGCGCGAGCAGCGCACCGCCGGCGGCGAGCACGAGCGCGAGCGCCGCCGGGCGCGGCTCCCAGGTGAACGTCAGGCGCGTGCGGAAGCGCCGCAGCGTGCGCACGAGCGCGGGGCCGAACAGCAGGCAGAAGACGACGTTGCCGGCAGCGTGCGCGAGATCCCAGGGCAGCGACGTCGCCTGGTAGACGAGATAGCGGTGGAGCAGGTCCGCGCCTCCGAACGTCGCGACGCTGCCGAAGTTCACGATCACGCCGTAGAGCAGGGCGGCAGCCCCGCACGCGAGCGCGAGCGGGACGCGCCCGAGACGGCCGCGGCTGCCGCGCGCGAGCGCCGCCCCGCCGACGCCGATCGCACCCCAAGCCGCCATCTGCCAGGGCGTCCACGGCCCCTGCGTGAAGAACAGGTTCGAGGCGAGCGCGGCGACCGCACCGACCGCGAAGCCGGGCGCGCCGCCGAAGACGTAGCCGGAGACCAGCACGATGTCGGTCGTCGGCTTCACGTTCGGGACCGGCGCGAACGCGATCCGCCCGAGCACGGCGAGCGCCGCGAGCGTGCCGACGAGCGCGAGCACGCGCGCGGAGGGGTGCGAGCGCTCGTACCAGGCGAAGCCGCCGGCGAGCGCGAGCGCGATCAGCAGGAACGAGGCGAGCTGCCAGCTCATCGGCGACGGACCTCCGTTGGGCGTGGGTCGGGTGGGTTGGCGGCGGGCGCCGGCGCGACGGACGGCGGCCCGGCGGCCGGAGCGTGCGCGACCGGCCCAGCCGGTGGGCCGCCGGTCACGGCCGGCGCCGCGGCGAGCCGCGCACGGATCAGGGCGGCGCCCGCGTCGGGGTCGAGCGCGCCGCCGGCGCCGCGCAGGATGCGCGCCGTCTCGGTCGCGAAGTACCAGCCGCCGGCGAGGACGTCGGCGGCCGCGCCGTCGGCGATCGGCGCGCCGTCGGCGAGCAGGACGACCCGGTCGGCGACGGCGGCGGCGAACTCCGGATCGTGCGTCGCGACGAGCAGGCCGGTGCCCGTCGCCGCCAGCCGGCCGAGCAGCACCGCGAGGTCGGCCTTGTGCGCGCGGTCCATCCCGCGCGTCGGCTCGTCGAGGCACAGCAGCGCCGGCGCCGCGACGTCGGGGCCGCCCAGCACGACCGCGAGCGCGAGCCGCTGCCGCTCACCGCCGGAGAGATCACGCGGATGCCGGTCCACCATCCCCGCCAGCCCGACCGCTTCGAGCGCCTCCGCCGACGCCTCCTCCCCCACCCGCTCGTGCACGAGGTAGTCGTTCGGGTTCTGCAGCAGCAGCGCCACGCGGCCGCCCGTCTCGATCCGCCCGCGCGTCGGCTGCGAAAGACCCGCCACGTGACGCAGCAGCGTCGACTTGCCCGCTCCGTTGCGCCCCATCAGCGCGACCCGCTCGCCCGCGGCGATCGACAGGTCGACCCCGCGCAGGATCGCCGGCTCGCCCCGCGGCTCGACCCACACGCCGCGAAGGCGCAGGGCGGGCCGATGGCGAGCGGCTTCTTTCCGCTGAGCGGGAACAGGATGCGTGTCATCGGGGAGGCCCCCAGCCGCTCGCAGAATCCGGCGCGCCTGCTTGACGCCCACGGGCGGTGGGCCGAGGCCGGCGGTCGCGAGCAGGCGGGCGCCGGGGGTCTCGAGCGCGGGCGCGCTCGCGTGCGCCCACGCGAGGAAGTCCGCCGGGTCGGCGTCGCAGGCGATCCGGCCGTCGGCCATCGCGAGCACGCGGTCGGCGGCGGTCAGGCAGCGCTCCAGACGGTGCTCGGCGAGCAGGATCGTCGTCCCCCACTCCTCGTTCAGGCGCCGCAGCAGCCCGATCAGCTCGTCGCCGGCGACCGGGTCGAGCTGGGAGGTCGGCTCGTCGAGCAGCACGAGCCGCGGACGGCCGACGAGCGCGGCCGCCAGCGCGACGCGCTGCAGCTCGCCGCCGGAGAGCGCGTGCGTCGGGCGCTCGAGCAGGTGCGCGATCCCGAGCGCGAGCGCGGCCTCCTCCACCCCGCGCGCAATCGCCGCCGGGGACTCGCCGCGGTTCTCGAGCGGGAACGCCAGCTCGTTGCGGACCGTCCCCATCACGATCTGCGTCTCGGGGTCCTGGAACAGCGAGCCGGCGACGGCGGCCAGCTCGCCCGGGCCGTGGTCGCGCACGTCCATCCCGGCGACGACCGCCTCGCCGCGCACCGTCCCGCCGTGCACGTGCGGCACGAGCCCGCTCGCGAGCCGCAGCAGCGTCGACTTGCCGGAGCCCGAGCGGCCGGCGAGCACGATCAGCTCGCCCTCCTCGACATGCAGCGTGACGTCGTCGAGCGCCGGCGTCGGCGCGCCCGGGTAGGCGTACGTGAGGCGCTCGAGCGCGAGCACGCTCATCGCCGCCCCCACCCGCTCGCCAGCGCGGCGGCGCGCGGCTCGACCCCGCGGCGGTCGAGGAACGGGAGCAGCGGCACGAGCACGAGCGCGGCCGCGAGCGCCCACGCGCCCGCCCCCCAGTCGCCGTGCAGCTGCGGGTAGGCGTCGAATGCCGCGGCGCCGGTCGCGCGCACTACCACGGTCGCGGCGAGCAGCACGACCGCGGCGGCGGCGAACGCGCGGTCGTGGCGCGAGAAGGGCGCGCGCACGCGCGGCGGGCGGCGCGCGCTGCCGTAGCCGCGCACCTCCAATGCGGCGGCGACGTCGACCGCGCGGTCGAGTGCGCCGGCGGCGACCGCGCGCACGAGCGCGAGGCGCGCGGGCGCCGCGCCGGCGCGGCAGCGCTGCGCATCCGCCATGCGGCGGCCGTCGCGCTGGAGCACCGGCACCATCCGCGTCGCGAGCGTCGCGGTCAGCGCCGAGCGGAACGAGACGCGGCGGAAGGACCGCAGCACCTCGTCCGGGTCGACGACGGCCGCGTAGAGCGCGCAGCAGACGATCAGCGCGAGCGCGCGCAGCCCGAGCACGGCGCCGTAGGCGAGCGCCTCGAGCGTCACGTCGATCCGCCCGAGCACCGGCAGCGAGCCGAGCCGCGCGATCACGGTCAGCCCGTCGTGCGTGATCAGCGGGTTCAGCAGCGCGATCGCGAGCGCGAACGGCAGCGCCAGCAGCAGCGCGCGGCGCAGCGGGCGACCGGCACCGGCGGCCGTGCCGGTCGCGAGCGCCGCCGCGACGACGGCGCCGAGCACGAGCGGGTCGTCGAACAGCAGCGCCGGCAGCGCGAGCGCGGCGCACAGCGCGCAGCCGACCGCCGCGCGCGCGGCGTGCAGCGGGCTCGCTGTGCGCCGGACGGGCATCAGCGCACCACGGGCAGCCCGATCGCCTCCGAGCCGTTCAGCGCGAGCGCGAAGCGGTGCGCGAGCGTGCGCTCGTCGAGCGCTCGCGCGGCGGCGCTCACGCCGGCGACGTCGGTGCCGGTGATCGCCCACGTCGGCGCCTGCTGCTCGAAGCGCGTCGCCGCCACGAGGCCCGCGCCCGCGCCGAGCGTGCGCGCGAGCTGCGCGCGCGCGTCGAGCAGCCCCATCTGCCTGCCGTCGGCGGAGAAGCGCACGTAGACGCCGCTCGACGCCGGTCCCTGGTCGAGCTGCGCCAGCGCCGGGTCGCCGCGCAGCTCGCTCCAGCGCCCGACGAAGACGCGCGTCGTGTCCTGCCCGACGCCGGTGCCGAGCGTCTGGCGGGCGGCGATCACGCCGACCGCGCCGAGCCGGTTCGAGACCTCCGTGCACGCCGCCTGCACGTCGTCGGCGCACTCGAGCACGACCGGATAGCGCTTGCCGCCCGAGCCGTGCAGGAACGGCTCGGGGAAGGAGCCGACGACGGCGGGGACGTGCGGGGTCGCGCCCCAGTCGTGGCGGTCCCACCAGATCGCGTCGCCGTCGTGCAGCGTGACGTCGGCGGCACCGACCTGGCTCTCCATCCCGTTGACATAGATGAACCAGTCGACCGGGCGCCCGGCGACGGTGCCGCCGGAGAGCCCGTCGATCGACTGCACGAACCCGCCGCCGTAGCGGGTCGTGACGTGGAAGTCGCGCTCGAGCAGCCGCATCGCGGTCTCAGAGGAGGGCAGGTTCTGCTCGATCCGCGCCCCCAGCGTGCGCGTGCCGAAGTCGCGCGTGACGAGCACGCGGGCGCCGGTCCCGCCGGCGCCCGCGCCGAGCCCGCAGCCGGCGAGGCCGGCGGCGAGCAGCAGCGCGAGCGCGGCGAGCGCGAGCGGGCGGGGGCGCCGTCGCCGCACGCGGCTAGCCCACCGTGAAGGCCACGCTGAGCGTGCGGCGGTTGCCGGCGCCGTCGGCCGCGATGACGTCGAGCCGGTAGCTGCCCGGGCCGAGCTTCGCCGGCAGCAGGTAGGACCAGTGCGCGCGGTCGCCGGCGGCGAACGGCGCGCGCGGCGCGACCGTGCAGGAGCGGAACGCCCCGCGAGCCGCGTCGAAGCGCGTGCAGCGGCCGCCCGTGCGACGCGTCAGGCGCAGCGTCACGCTCGCGCCGGAGGGGTCGACCGCGGTGCCGCGCAGCACGCGCGGTGCGTGCGCGGCGCTGAACGCCTCGCCGTTGGCGATCCCCTTCAGCGTGAGCGCCGGCGGCGTCGTGTCGCGGCTGCCGCACTTCGCCCCGCGCGGACCGCGCTGGCAGTGCAGGCTGCCGGACGGCGTGTCGCCGGCATGCGTGGCGCGCAGCGCCGACTGGCCCTGGCGGACCGTGACGGTCGCGCTGCCGTCGGCCGCCGTCGTGACGGGCTTGACGCCGCCGGCGACGCTCGCCCCGGCGACCGGCGCGCTTCTGCCGGTGCCGTCGAGGCGCACGACCTTGACCTTCGCCTTGCCGCCCTTGACGTCGAGCAGCGAGAGGTCGAGCGGCAGGTTCGTGCAACTGGAGAAGTCGGGCGTCGAGGTGCAGAGGAACTCGAGCACGCGGTCGCCGGGCTGCAGCTCGGTGCCGCACACGCCCTTCGACGAGACGACGCCGTTGAGCCAGAAGGCCCAGTAGCTGCTGCCGTTGGCCGCCCCTCTGACGCCGTCGATCGCGTCGACCGTGTAGTCGCCGAAGGAGGCGTACCAGGTGCCGCTCCAGCTGCCGGCCGCCTGCCACAGCGCGCCGCCGGCGCTCGTGCCCGAGCAGGCGTCGATGCCGTCCGGCTTGACGCTCGTGCGCGTGGTCTCAAGCGATGTGTCGACGAGCGTTCTGCCGGGCGCTTCGACGCGCACGCTGACGCGCGCCGGCGATCCGGCGTGTGCGACCGGCGCCACGAGGCTCGCCGCGGCGAGCGCTCCGACGACGGAGCCGATGATCCTGCGAGACATTCGGGCCACCCCTTTCCGCGAGGGCGTATGAGGAACGTGCGGTCGGCGCCTGGTCTCCTGGCTCTCGGGCCTACTCCCCGCGCCTTCCCGGGCGGCGGCGCCTCCCAGTGGCTCGCGCAGCGGCTGCTGCGAGATGCGGCGAGCGTCCCCGATCACAGTGGCGGGTCCGCGCCGGATTTCCACCGGACTTCCCATCGCCACCGACCTTGAACGAGCCGGATCCTAGCGCGCGCCGCGACGGATCGCGTCGGGGCCGTGTCTAGACTGCGACGCGGTCATGGTCAACCTCACGCGCATCTACACGCGCCACGGCGACAGAGGCGAGACGCACCTCGGCGACATGAGCCGCGTGCCGAAGACCCACCCGCGGATCGAGGCATACGGGACGGTCGACGAGCTCAACGCGCAGCTCGGCGTCGCGCTCGCGAGCTCCGGCATGCCGGAGCGCTACGTGCCCTGGCTCCAGCACGTGCAGAACGACCTCTTCGACGTCGGCGCCGACATCGCCGTCCCCCACGGCGGCGACAAGGCGCGCCTGCGCGTGACGCCGGAGCAGACGACGTGGCTCGAGGAACGCTGCGACGAGGTCAACGCGAAGCTGCCGAAGCTCAGATCGTTCGTGATCCCCGGCGGCTCGCCGGCCGCCGCGCAGCTGCACGTCTGCCGCACCGTCTGCCGCCGCGCCGAGCGCGCGGCGATCGCCTGCGGCGAGGACGACCTGGGCGAGGAGGTCGTGCGCTATCTCAACCGCCTCTCGGACCTGCTGTTCATCCTCAGCCGCGGCGCCGTCGAGGGCGACGAGCCGCTGTGGGAGCCGGGTCGCTTCCGCTGACGTCCGCGGTCCCTACCGGCGCACCGCGCCGGCGCGCTCAGGTAGGTTCGGCGCTTCACGCATCGAGAGCCATACGTCGATTGGGGGAGTTGGGGGAATGCGCCTCACGCTTTGCGGTGCCGTCATCGTGGCCGCGCTCGTGGTCGCCGGGTGCGGCGGCTCGGACTCGAGGACGAGCGCCGGCAGCAGTACGGCCACGACCGCGACGGGCACGACCACGACGACCGAATCGTCGAACGTCTTCTACGTCAACAAGTACCCGCGGCCGAGAAACCCGGGGCCGCATCCCGGCGCCAGGGTCGACCAGCTGATCGTCAGAGACGTCAGAAGGGGCACCGGTCCCGTGATCCACGCCGGCGACAGAGGCGTCTTCGAATTCATAGCGACGAACTGGAACACCGGCAGACCGATCGAAGCCGCCTGGCACAAGAGCAGACCGTTCGAATCGAGAGTCGAACACAACGTCGTCATCGACGGCTGGTGGCAGGGCATCCCGGGCATGCGCGTCGGCGGCTTGCGCGAGATAACGATCCCGCCGAGCCTCGGCTTCACGACGAACCCCGACCTCCAGAACGCAACGACGTACTTCGCCGTCGTCCTCAACCAGGTCATACCGGAGCAGCCCCCGGGCGCCGGCGGCAGCGGCGGCGCATCCGGCAGCAACACGGTCGAATCCGGCAGCAGCGGCTGACGCAGGCACGGCGCGCGGCGCGATCGGCGCATCGCGTCTGCGCGCCTGCGAACGTGCCGGGCTCCTCGACGACGCAGCTCAGGAGCACACGCACATGGCAGAAGGAACGATCGTCTCCGGCCGCACGGCCGTCATCAGCGGCGCGGGGTCGGGCATCGGGCGCGCGATGGCTCAGCGCCTCGCGCGCCACGGCTGCCCGCTGGCGCTGTGCGACTGGAACGAGCAGGACCTCGAGGAGACGGTCGCCGGGATCGACGGGCCGGTGCTCGCGCGCAAGCTCGACGTGCGCGATCGCGGCGGACAGATGGCGTTCGCCGCCGCCGTGAAGGAGTGGTCGCCGCAGCCGCTCGGGATGGTCCTCAACAACGCCGGCGTGACCGTCTCCCAGCTGGCCGCGGACGCCGCCCACGAGGACGACCAGTGGGTGATCGACGTGAACATGTGGGGCGTCATCCACGGCACGCGTGCGTTCCTGCCGATCCTGCTCGAGCAGGACGCCGGCGCGATCGTGAACGTCTCCAGCGTCTTCGGGTTGATCGGCTTCCCGACGCAGAGCGCCTACTGCGCCTCGAAGTTCGCGGTCCGCGGCTACACCGAGTCGCTGCGTCACGAGCTGCGCGAGACCGGCGTGCGCGCGGTCGCGATCCACCCGGGCGGGATCGCGACGAACATCGTCGAGCACGCGCGCTTCCACGTCGACGACCGCGGCAACAGGGACCACGCGGTGCTCAGACGCGAATTCAGAAGAGTCGCGCGCACGTCGCCCGAGAGAGCGGCCGAGATCATCCACACGGGCGTCGAGCGCGGGCGCGACCGCATCCTCGTCGGCCCCGATGCCGGCTTCCTCTCGCTGCTGACGCGAGTCGCGCCGGTGCGCTACTTCGACGTGCTCAAGCGGCTGGAGCCGCTCATGCGCCGCTAGCCTCCGTCGGAGGATGGCGAAGGCGAAGAAGAAGCTGCGGCCCGGGACGGTCCTCAAGCCGAAGCCGAAGTGCTGCAAGTCGCGCCCGCGCTGCCGGCGCTGCCACGTGACGCTGGAGCGCCTGCAGGCGATGGGCTTCGCCGGGCAGCGCGCCGACGGGCGCTACGAGATCATCGAGCGCGTGCCGAGGCGGGAGCTGAAGGCAGCGCGCGGGAAGTAGCTGCGAGCGGCGCGGCGTCAGGCGACGCGCACCCGCTCCCCGGCGGCGGCGACGACATCGCCGCGGCGCAGCTGGCGCCCGCGGCGCTCCTCGCGCTCGCCATTGACGGTCACGGCCCCGTCCGCGAGCAGCTCCTTCGCCGCCGCGCCGGAGCCGGCGAGATCGGCGAGCTTCAGCAGCTGCCCCAGGCGGATCGTGTCCTCGCGGATCGGGATGTCGCGCACGTCGCGAAGGCTAGGACCTCAGGCGCCGGTCCGTCTCGCCGACGCCCCGCACCCGCGACCGCCGCGGGCGAGCTGCGTCGGCGTCGGCGGATCGCCGCTCAGCAGCTGCGGCACGGTGACAAGCCGCACGCGGGCGCGGTGCAGCTTCGGCAGCACGTAGAACTTGAGCGCGCGGATCGTCTGGCCGCGATTCTCGTGCATCAACACGATCGCGCCGGGGCGCAGGGCCGCGAGCACGTTGCGCGCGATCTGCGCGTAGTCGGCGCCGAGCGAGTCGGCGCTGTCGACCGTCCACAGCACCTCGACGAGCCCGAGCCGGCGCGCGGTCGCGTCGACGGTCGCGTCGCGCGCGCCGTAGGGCGGCCGGAACAGCTGCACGCGCCGGCCGCTCGCGCGCTCGATCCCCTGCTTGGCCGAGGCGATCTGCCGCTCGACCGCCGCGGGCGCGAGCGTCGCGAGGTCCGGATGCGTCCACGTGTGGTCGCCGAGCGCGCCGATCCGCTCCTCGGCGCGCAGCGAGGAGCGGAACGGCGCGAGGTTGCGCCCGACCAGGAAGAACGTCGCCGGCACATGCGCGGCCGACAGGATCCGCACGGCGAGCTTCGTGTACGGGCCGGGCCCGTCGTCGAACGTGAACGCGACCCAGCGGCGTGCGCGGCCGCCGCAGTAGACCGGCTTCCCGTGTGCGGCCAACCGGCTCAAGGCGGCGTGGACGCGCGCCTCCGCGGCGGCCGGGCGGCGTGCGCCGCGAGCCGGGGGCGTCGTCGTCGCCGTCGTCGCCGGAGCGCTCGCCGCGCTGCGTGCGCCGGCGCCGCAGCCGGCGGCGGCAAGCACGAGGGCGCAGCCCGCCAACGCTCCCCGGAGCTTCCCGCGCTGCACGCCGCCAGCATCGCACGCCTACACGCCCCTTTCATGAGCGTTGTGTTAGCGCTCCGCGGCACCATGCCACATGGAGGAGAAAGGGCGTACATTGCGCACCGAAAAGCAGTGCGCCGGAGGCCGACGGGAGTCCGCGATCCGACGAGAGGAGGCGCCGTGGCAGGACGGAGAGCATGGATCGCGTGCGCGATCGCAGCCATCGTCATCGCGCTGCTCGCGCTCCCCGGCACGGCGAGCGCCCCCGCGGCCGCGGCGGCCGCCCAAGCGGCGGCCGGCCGCTGCCCCAACACCATCCTCTACTTCTCGCGCGGGTCGGGCCAACCGCTCGCGGACCCCACGGGGAAGCCGCGCCTGCTCGGCGGAGAGCTCTCCGCGCAGCTCGCCGACCGGCTCAAGCCGAACGCGCTCGGCGTGATGGCGAACGCGTACACGGCCGTCTCCGTGAGGCCGCCGCGACCGCGCCTGTATCGAAAGAGCATCGACAACGGCGTGCAGGCGGTGCTGCACAACGTCACCGACCTGATCGCGCTCTGTCCGACGTCGCGACTGGTGCTCGGCGGCTACTCGCAGGGAGCGCAGGTGACGCACACAGCGCTGGCCCGCTACCCACGCAGCGTGGCGGCGCACGTCGCAGCCGTCGTGCTGTTCGGCGACCCGCTGTTCGACGACACCGACCACAGCGTCCTGCCGGTCGTCGCCGCCGGCGAGCATCTCAGCCGCGCGCGCGAGGGCATCGCACTCCAGCTCCATCTCGCGCGCGCCGTCTTCGTCCCGCAGGCGTACAAGGGCAAGGTCCTCTCCTGGTGCCACATGCGCGACGCCATCTGCCAGGCTCACCTGCGGCTTCCCCGCAGCGACGGAGCGCACGACTACCGGGGCGACGTCGCGCAGGTGATCGAGCAGATCGCCAAGCGCCTGCCGGCGGCCGCCTTCCATCGCTTCCGGGTCGCGGGCACGTGCGACCACGGCGGCTGCGCGCTCGAGATCTGGCCGGCCCCGACCACGCGCGGCAGCGCCAACCTCGGCTCGCTGCCCGAGGGCCGGCAGGTCGACGTCCGCTGTCAGCTGCGCGGCCAGGCGCTGTCGAGCGCGAACGGCGCCGCGAGCGACATCTGGGACATGCTCGAAGGGCGCGGCGGCTACGTGCCGGACCTGTACCTCGACACGCCCGGCGTCGGCGCCTACTCGCCGGGAATCCCGCGATGCCCACAGCGACCGTGAGCGGGCACGCCCGCCGGCTGCTCAGTAGTAGGGTGCACGCCGTGCGCGCCCTCAGGCAGCTCGCGACCTCGCGGATCCGGCCGCGCAGCGGTGCGCGCTGGACGGCTGCGCTCGCCGGCCCGGCGCTCTGGCTCGCGGCGCCGGCCGTCGCCCTCGCCGGCGGCGCAGCGGCGTCGCCCTCGCACCCGGCGACCGCCACGACGCGCTGGGCGATCGTCGCGGGCGCTGCCCTGCTGGTGCCCGTCGCGCTCGTCGCCTGGGAGGTCGTGGTCGGCAAGGACAAGCGCCTCTCCACATCCAAGACGATCGCGGCCGTGTGGTCGTACCTGATCGCGGCCGCGTTCCTCGGTTTCGTGATAGCCGAGCTGGTCGGGCATCCGCAGGCGCTCGACGCGATGGCCCACTCCGGCCTCGCCGGGCAGTACGGGCTGCTGATCGGCGGGCCGCTCGGCGCCGCGATCGCCGCCAAGGGGATCGTCGGCAGGCAGGTCGACAGAGATCCGGCGGCGAAGTCCACCGGCGACAGCCTCGGCGCCGGGCAGCTGATCCAGAACGACGCCGGCGAGACCGACCTCGGCGACTTCCAGTACGTCCTCTTCAACTTCGTCGCGATCGTCTACTTCGTCGCCACGCTGCTCCAGCACCCGACCGCGGGGCTCCCCCACATCCCGGACGTGCTGCTCGGGCTGACGAGCGTCTCCGCGGCCGGCTACGTGACCAAGAAGGCGCTCCCGAGCACCACCGCCAGCGCGACGCTCGAGCCCACGAGCGGCGCGGCCGGCAGCGACGTCACGATCACCGGGAGAGGGCTGCTGGTCGGCGACACGCCGGCGACTGCGCCGGTCCTCGTGATCTTCGGCACCGCGGGCGCAAGCGTGACGGCGCGCGCGACGGCAGCCGGCACCGACCAGATCACCGCGCGGGTGCCCGCCGGGCTCGACTCGCTGCCCGTCGGCGTGGTCGTGGTTACCTCCGCCGGGACGCGCGTCCGAGCGGGCGCGTTCACCCCGACCGCGTGAGCCGGCCGGCGGCCGGGCTCGCCGCGGCAAGCGCGGCGAGGCTCTGCTCGAGCGCGCGCTCCTGCGCGGCGATGCGGCTGCCGGCCTGCGCGTAGGCGCTGCGACGCGTCGCGCGCGCCGCCGCGGCGAGCGCAGCGTACGCTCGGCCGGTCTCCGCCAGCCGGCCGACGAGGCGCGGCACGTCGCCGGGCGCGCCGACGGTCCCGACCCGTCCGGCGGCCTCGGCTGCGCGCGCGTACGCGGCGCCCAGGCGGTCCGCGGCCGCGGCCTGCCGCCGCCCGGTCGCCGCGGCCGCGAGCGCGCGGCGCTCGCTCGCACGCGTCCGGTCGAGGTCCGCCATGACACGCGCGAGCTCGCTCCGCGCCGCGGCTTCGCCTCCGAGCGGCACGGCCTGACCGCCGACGAGGCGCAGCGTCGTCAGCGCCGCGGCGCACGCCGCGCGCTCCGCCGCGGGCGCGCCGGCCGGCCCGAGGCAGGCGGCGAGGATCGGGCCCTCGCCGTCCGCCAGCAGATAGACGTCGGCGACGCGCCCGGCGTCGAGCGCGACATCGCGGTAGCGCCACGCCTCGCTGCCGCCCAACCGCACGGGCTCGGGCGCCGCGTCAGCCAGCCGTGCGAGCAGCGGCGCGGCAGGCGCGCGCGTGACGGCGAGCGCCGTCGCGGCCGCCCCGGACGAGTCGACGGGCGCGCGGGCGACGAGCGCCGCAGCCCCGAGCGTCGCCGGGACCGTGCCGGGCGCGGCGCGGCGCCAGCCCTGCGGCGCCTGGACGGCGACACCGGCGCCGGCGAGCTGCGGGGCCGCCGGCGCGCTTGGCGCCGAGGTCGCCAACCCGACGGCGAGGCCGATCGCCGCCGCGACGAGCACGGCGGCGGCCGGGATCGCGATGCCGACGCCGCGCCAGGCCGCGATCGTCCCGCGGCGCGCGCGCGGTGCGCGGGTGCCGCGCGTGCGCCGGGGGCGACGTGCGCGCCTGTCGCGCCGGCTCACGGGCAGCGCGAGCGGTGCGCGGGCGCGCGCGGGGCGACGCGCGCGGGCGTCGCGCCGGCCCACGGGCAGCCCGATCGCGTCGCCGAGCGCCGCGGCGAGCGCAGTCGGCGTCCCATATCGCTCGGAAGGGCTGCTGGCGAGGCCGCGCCGCAGCACCTGCTCGAGCGGCACGGGCAGCGCGGCCGGCGCAGCGTCGGCGCCGGCCGGCCGCGGTCCGCGGAGCGCGGCGCAGACGATCGACGCCAACGCGTAGGCCATGCTCTCCGCGGTCGGATGCGCGGCCTCCGCCGGCTCCGCGCGGACGCCCCCCGAGCGATCGGCGATCGCCGCCGCGCGCTCGGGCGCGACGTGGTCGAGATCGACGCAGGCGTCGGCGAGCTGGCCGCCCGGCAGCCCGACGTCGGCGAGCAGCCGTGCCTGCCCGCCGACGAGCACGACGTCTGCGGGGCTGACGTCGACGGGCGGCAGCCCGACGCGCTTGAGCGCGTCCAGCGCGCCTGCGAGGTCCGCGCACAGCGCGACCGCGTCCGCGGGCTCCATCGGCGCGCGGGCGAGCGCTCGCGCCAGCGGCTCTGCGTCTGCGCAGGCGAAGCTCACGCGCGGCCAGACGTCGAGCGCGACCTGCGCGATCGGGATCAGCCGCGCGTCGACGGCGTAGCGCAGCCACGAGGTCGCCAGCTCGAGCGCGTGCCATTCCCTGACCGTCGGGAGGCCCGGGTAGAGCCGCACGAGCGACTCGGCGCCCGCATCGTCCCGCGCGAGCCACAGCCCGGCCTCGCCGCGCGCCGCCAGCAGCTCGCGCAGCTGGAGCGTGCCGAAGCGGTGGCCGGTCGCGCTGAGCGCACTGCCGGACGGGTGCTTGTCCACGCGATCGAGCACGTCAACCGGAGTCGTCGAAGGTGACGGGCGGCTTCGCCGCGGCCGGCCGCTTCGCCTTCGGAGCGGGCGCAGGCCGCGCGACGGGAGCAGGCGCGGACGAGGGCGCGGAGGTGGGCGCCGGCGTCGACGCCACCGGCGTCGTCACGGTAACGGCCGGCGAGGGCTGGACGGGCTTGGGCCGCGGTCTCTGCACGCGCAGCGCCGGCAGCGGGCTGACGCGGCGCAGCTCGCCGATCGGCTCGTCGCGGAGGCGGACAGCCGTCGGCGACGCGAGCGGCGGCGCGGGTCTCGCCGGACCGTCGTGGGCGAGCGCGTAGGCGCCCCCGAACACGGCAGCGGCGAGCACCGCGCACGCCGCAACGGTCGCGCGGCTCAGTCGTTCGGGCATCGGCTTCCGCGGGTCGCCGCCGGCAGGAGGCACTGGTCGAGGCGGACGGGCGCCTTGCCGCGCACGATCGTGAAGCGCGTGTACTTGCCGATCCGGTCGGCGCGCCAGACGCGTACGACGATCACGGTGCCGCTCCGGTATGCGCGCGCGAGTGCTCTGAAGGCGACGCTGTCGCTCTTGCCGATCGTCGCGGCGGCCCGCAGGATGCGGCAGCGCCTCGCCGCGCGCTGCCTTCTGGTGCACGCGGGGGTGACGGCGACCCGCACGAGCGCGCCGCGCGGGGCGCGCACCGAGAGCAGTCTGATGCGCGCGCCGGCGGCGGTGAGCGTGCCCGAGATCCGCACGAGCGGGAACGGGCTCAGCAGCTGCGGCGCCGGCGGCGCCGGGCTCGTGGCGGGCGGCGTGGGCGTCGTCGGGGTCGGTGGCGTGACGGGCGCCGGCGAGCCGGTGGCGACCGTGAACGCGCGCGTGGCGGTCGCGGTGTTGCCCGCGGCGTCGGTCGCCTGCACGCGGAAGCTGTAGGCGCCGTCGGGCAGCGGCGCGAACGCGGCGTCCGTCGTCGCGCTCGCGCACGGTCGATACGCCGGCGTCCCCTGGTCGATCGAGCACTGGACGGTCGCACCCGCCTCCGCCGAGAAGCCGAACAGCGGCGTGTTGTCGCTCGTCGTCCCGGACGGACCGAAGTCGATCGAGAGCGTCGGCGGCGTGGTGTCGACCGTGAACGTGCGCGAGACGATCGCGTGGTTCCCGACCCCGCTGGTCGCTCGCACGCGGAACGTCCAGGTCCCCTCGGCGAGCGCTCTGCCGACGACGTAGGTCGTCGCGCTGGTGCACGGCCCGTACGCGGCCGTCCCGCGGTCGAGCGAGCACTCGACGGTCGCGCCAAGCTCGGCGGTGAACCCGAACGACGGCGTCGCGACGTTCGTCGGCCCCGCCGGACCCGAGTCGATCGACAGCGACGGCGCGGCGCTGTCGACCGAGAAGTCCCGCGTCGCCACCGCCTGGTTTCCGACCGCGTCGGTCGCGCGCACGCGGAAATGGTAGGACCCGTCCGCCAGGGCCGACGTCGACGTGAACGAGGTCGCGGTCGAGCAGGGCCCGTATGCGGGCGTCCCCTGGTCGATCGAGCACTCCACCGTCGTCGCGTCGAGGCCGGCCGTGAAGTCGAACGTCGGCGTCGTGTCGTTCGTCGGCCCCGCCGGACCGGAGTCGATCGACAGCGACGGCGGCGTCGTGTCGACCGTGAACGACCGCGTCATGACGGCGTCGTTCCCCAGCGCGTCCGCCGCGTGCACGCGGAAGGTGTAGTCGCCGTCGGGCAGCGGCACGCCCGGCTGATCCGTCGCCGCGCCCGAGCACGGCCCGTACGCCGGCGTCCCCTGGTCGATCGAGCACTCCACCACCGCCGCGTCGAGGCCGGCGGTGAACCCGAACGACGGTCTCGCGACGTTCGTCGGCCCCGCCGGACCGGAGTCGATCGACAGCGACGGCGGCGTCGTGTCGACCGTGAACGACCGCGTCATCTCGGTCTGCTCCTGCTGGTCGTCGGTGGCCCGGACGCGGAAGGTGTAGTCGCCGTCGAGCAGCGGCGCGCCCGGCTGATCCGTCGCCGCGCCCGAGCACGGCCCGTACGCCGGCGTCCCCTGGTCGATCGAGCACTCGACCGTCGTCGCGCTCGCGTCGACCGTGAACCCGAACAGCGGGCTGGCGTCGTTCGTCGGTCCCGCCGGACCGGAGTCGATCGACACCGTCGGCGCCGCCCACGCGAGCGCGGCGATCCCCAGGACGAGCCCGAGCGCCAGAACCGCCGCGACGATCGCGCGCAAATGGACCGTCGAGCTGCGTAGCGCCTGGCGCATCGATGCACGGGGACCGACCGCGCGTGGAGCCGTGCGGTCGGAGGCGGCTACTTTAGCGCAGGTTGGTCGCCCGAACCTGTGCATGAAGCTGCACGGCGGCGGCAGCTGCGGCGCACGGCCCCGGAACGACGAAGGCCCTGCGATTCGCAGGGCCTTCCTCACGCTCGGGTCACGGCTGACTCACGTCACCGCCGCCGGCGCCGGCGCCGTCGTGTGGAGCGTTCTGAGGTAGTCGCGCAGGGCGGTGCCGTCGATGCTGCCGAGTCCCGTGCACGCATCCCAGCCGGTCGACGCCTCATAGCCGTCGGTCGCCGGGCCGAAGCTGCTGGCGGGCACGGTGTTGTCGCCGACCGTGACGTCGCGAAGGACGGTCGCGGCCCTCGCTGCCGGCATTGCGTAGAGCAGTGGCGCGAGCCAGCCGACGGGCCGCCCGAGCGACTGGTTGAGCAGCGCCACCAGGCCCGCGTAGAGCGGTGCGACGGCGCTCGTCCCGCCGGTGGGCCCCCACCTGCCGTCGCAGAGGACGATGTAGCCGGACGCGATGTCGGCGTTCCCCGCGACGTCGGGCACGCCGCGGCCGGGACCTCCGCCGTCGAGGCTCGGCGGCATCGCGACGTTCTGCCACGGCGGCGGCTCGTAGACCGCGCTGATGCCCCCGCCCGTGGCCCACCCGTCGCCGTCGTTCCACACCACCTCGCTCGCTCTCGCGCCGTCCGCGAACAGCGTGGTGCCGCCGCAGCCGAGGATGTGCGGGCTGGAAGCGGGGAAGTCGGCATGGGCTCTGCCGTCGGGGCCACCGTCGCCTGCGCCGTGGTCCCCGGCGGCCGTCAGCACCGTGATGCCGAGCGCCGCGGCGTCCAGCAGCAGACCGTCGAACGCTCTGCGGCCCTGCGCGGACCAGCCCTCCTCGGCCTTTCCCCAGCTGATCGACACGATCGACGGATTGCGTCTGGTGTCGTGGATCGCGTGCGCGAGCACGCTGCGGAACGCGCGGTCCGAGGTGGCCCCGAAGTACACGACGATGCGAGCGCCGGGCGCGACGGCGCCGGCCACCTCGATGTCGAGCATGACCTCGCCGTCGGCATCCTGGTCGACGCCGGGGTCGTTGCTCGCTCCGCCGACGCCGACGGCCTCCACGACGGGCGGCTCGATGCCGAGCCGGCCGAAGTACGTCGCCAGCTCCTCGGTGCGAAAGCCTCCGCCGAGCTCGATCAGAGCGATCGTCTCGCCGCTGCCGTCGACGTCGGTCGGGAACCCGTACAGGCTCGCGACCTGAGTGGGCCACATCGGCTGCGGCTGTGGCCGCGTCCTGCGCGCAGCGGCCTCGGCGGCGCCAAGCGCCGGCAGCAGCGACAGCGGCTCCGCCGCCGCGTCGGGGAGATCCTCAGCGGCCAGCGGCGCGCCGCGCTTCAGGTGCGGATGCGCCTGGGGGCGGTCGTCGAGCCCGAGCACCGCCTCGACGGCCCCGGCGAGCTCGCTCGGAAGCCGGAGCGTGCCCTCGCGCCCGCGGTAGGCGAGGCCGCCGACCTCGTAGCGCCCCAGCGAGACGCCGAACGCGGCGTTGACCTGTGCGACCGTCCCCTCAGCGTCGACACTGCGCGTCGCGGCGTCCGCGGACTCGACCCGCATGCCGGACTCGGTCACGAAGCGCCGCACGCGCGCGAGATCGGCCTCGTCCGCGCCGGACTCCTCGACCAGCCGCCGGCGGCGCTCGTCCAGCGAGCCTGTCGCCGCGCCCGCCTTCGCCGCCTCCAGCGCCCGCTGCTCGCCGCCCGGCTTGCGTCTCACCACGATCGTGAACGCGACCCGCTCGTCGTCCGGCGCGTCGCCCACCCGGCGCGCACCGGGAAGCGGATCGCGGCGACTGCTCGCCAGCGCGACCGGTTGGTCCGTCATCCTGCCTCACCCCGTTTCGTCCCGTGACAGGCCGCAGTCGGCAGCCCCTGCCGATCCAGGATCTACCAACTCCCCCCGAGCACCGCAAGACTTTTAACCAAAGAGTGGCGCAACGTGGCGTCCCGGCAATCCTCGCCGACGCGGCCGGCGCGATCCGCGCTGCTACTCAGCCCACCAGCCGCGCCGGCCATCGACGTCTTCGCGCTGAGCCTCGCCGAGATTGGGCGCGCCGAGCCCACCGGCCGCACCGGACCAAGGAGCGCATCGGCTGATCCCGCCGGGCCGCCGACATGGCTCAGGCACTCACGAACGCCAGCGGAACGCTCGCCAGTCCACGCAAGACGTGGTTGGGAAAGCGCGTCGGCTCATCCGCCAACTCGAACGGGGGAAGCTCTCGAACGAAGGCCGCCAGCAGCTTCCGGGCCTGCAGCCGCGCGAGCGGCGCTCCCAGGCAGTGATGCACCCCGGCGCCGAACGCGAGGTTGCGCTGCGACTCGCGGCGCACGTCGAACGCGTCGGCCCGCTCGAAGCGCCGCTCGTCGCGATTGGCGGATCCGAACAGCGGGACGACGGCGGCTCCCGCCGGGATCGCGATCCCGGCGATCGCCGCGTCGCGGGTCGCGGTGCGCTTGGCGTTCTGGATCGGCGACTCGAAGCGGAGGATCTCCTCGAGCGCCCCGTCCACGAGCGCGGGATCGGCGCGGATCAGCGCCTGCTGCTCGACGCATGTGCCCAACAACATGAACATGTTGGTCAACATGCTTGCGGTCGTGTCGATCGCAGCCGCGAACAGCTGGTGCGCGAGCCCGATCGCCTCGCCGGCGCCGATCGTCCCCGCCTGCTCCGCCTGGACGATCACGCTCATCAGGTCATCACGCGGCTGTCGCCGCCGCAGCTCGAGCTGGGACACGAAGTACTCGCGCTGGCGAGCGGCCGCATCCGTCGCGCGGGCGGGCGGCGCGGTCACCCCCGGCTCGCGCTCGATCATGGCGACCTGCAGCCGGACGAGCTCCGCACGATCCGCCTCGTCGACCCCGACGAAGTCCGAGATGACGGCGACCGGCAGGCGGCTGGCGGTCTCGGCTCCGAAGTCCATCCGTCCGCCCTCCGCCGCGCGAACCTCGCACACCAGGCGGGCCACCTCCACGTCGATCGCCGCGGACAGCCGCGCCGCGAGGTTCGTCGGCGTCCAGTGACTCTGCACGACGCGTCGCAGGACGCGATGGCGCGGAGGATCGTTCTCCAGCAGGTTTCCCTCTTGCAGGATGAGGCTGGACGTCGCGTCGATGTCATCGCCGAACTCGAGCGTGAACGTCTCCCAGTCGTTCACGAGGACGTTGACGTCGTCGTAGCGCGAGACGAACCAGAGGTCGAGCTCCGGTTGATGGTAGACGGGGTGCTCCGCTCGCATCGCAGCGTAGGCCGGGTACGGGTCGCGATGTGCCTGCTCCGAGAAGGGGTCAAACAACACGGGCACGTCGTTGACGCTCATCGCAGTCCCTCAATTCATGCGGCAGTGACACATTCACGTAGCCCGGCCAGCGCACGAAGCCGCGCCAGTGTGATCTAATCACTTGACGACCATCGGCGTCAAGCGGCTGCCTCACGGCACGGCGGGGCGCTCAGGGTAGATGGCTCGGAGCGCCGCGACAGCCCTCGAAGAGCTTTGAATCAAGGGAAGGGCAGCTCGCTGTGCGGAGGTCCGGTCGTGCCGCGCACCACGAGCCGCGGGACGATGATGTCGATCGGAGGGACGTCCGGCTGGCCGGTCGCAAGCGCGATCGCCGCCTCGGTGGCCTTCGTCGAGAGCTCGAGCGCCGGCTGCGCGATCGTCGTCAGCGCGATCCGCTTCAGCTGCGCCATGCTGATGTCGTCGAAGCCGATCAGGGAGAGGTCCTCAGGGATCCGCAACCCGAGCACGTCCGCGCGGTCGAGCACGTCGATCGCCGTCAGGTCGCTGGCGGCGAAGATCGCCGTGGGCCGTCGCCGATGCGTCAGCAGCGCGTCGATCGCCGCAGCCGGATCGCTGCCGGGACCGTCGAGCCGCACGACGCTCGCCGCGCCGGCCGCGGCCGCGCCGGCAGCGGACAACGTCTGGTGGAAGCTGGCGAGCCGCTGATCGTCGGCGAGCGGGTCCGCGGCGGAGGCGGTGTTGACGTAGGCGATGCGCTTGTGACCGAGCTCGAGCAGGTGCGTGACGGCGAGGTGCGCGCCGAGCGGATCGTCGATCGTCACCGTCTTGCCGGGCGCACGCACGGTGCCGAGGAACACGAGGGGAATGCCGGGCGGCACCTGCTGGGCGATCGAGCGATCCCCGGACCACGCGATCATGATGATCGCCGCGACGCGGTGCTCGACGAGGTGCTCGATGCGCGATGCCTCGATCTGGCCGCCCTCGTCGCGTATCGACTCACCGCCGGTACTGGCGATCAGCACGGCGTACCCGCGTACGCGCGCCAGCCGCTCGATGTGCGCGGCGAGCGTGGCGTACCAGGGGTTCTCGAGGTCGCCGAGCAGCACCCCGAGGACGTTGCTCTGCCGGCGCGCGAGCGAGCGAGCCCCCATGTTCACCTTGTAGTCGAGCGTGGCGATCGCCTCGAGCACCCGCGCACGTGTCTCCGGGCGCACGTGCTGGTGCCCGTGCAGCACGTTCGAGACGGTCGCCTTCGACGTGCCCGCGAGGCGGGCGACGTCGAGCATCGTCGCGGGGCGGCGGTGCTTCGTGACCATCAGCGCTCGCGAAGATAGCATTTTGAATCGGATCAAAGCATTTCAGGGCGTTGAGACAACCTACGTGAAAGCTGCTTTGACAACTGCGTGCCACCATCGCTAGTGTTGTTTGACGCGGTTCAAAAGCCGTGCCAAGCCGTACGACACCATGGAGGAGGAGATGCAGACCAGCGACCTCGCGTCGCCCCCTCGCGCCGCTCAGGCGGGGCGCCTGATGCGCGCGCCTCGGCGCGCTGCGCACCAACACGACGTACGCTGCGCTGCTGCTGATCGAGATGGACCCGGCATCGCCCCGCCGCGCTGTGGACCGGGCTGGCAGTCGCCTCGACCGACGTCCTGACGAGCCTCATCGTCGCGAGCATTCTTCGCCGGGCGCGATCGGCTGCCTCGCCCACGGCGCCTCGGACGGCAGCCGATCAAGGCCCGGAGCCCGGGCTCACCGCTATCCGACCCACGGCCGGAGTGACCGTTGCCTGTCGTCTACGACCCCTTCTCGCAGCAGATCTTCGACGACCCGTATGAGATCTATGCGCACCTGCGCCGCGAGCAGCCGCTGTATCGCAACGCCGAGCGCGACTTCTGGGCGCTCATGCGCGCCAGCGACATCCAGCCGGTGCTCCGGGACCATACGACTTACTCGAACATCGGCGGCGTCGACCTCGACGGCGCCGACACGCTGATCGGCGAGGGCAACTTCCTCGACGAGGACCCGCCCGACCACGACGTGCTGCGCAAAGCCGTCCAGGCGTCGTTCTCGGCGCGCACCGTCACGCAGCTCGAAGGTTTCGTCGAGCGGCGCGTGCGCGACCTGCTCGCCGCATGCGCGCAGCAGCCCGACGAGATCGACCTGATCGAGCGGCTCGCCGCGCCGCTGCCGCTCGCGGTCATCTGCCACCTGCTCGGCGTTCCGCCGACGGATCAAACGCGGGTGATGGCGCTCGTGCACCGCTTCACGTCACGCGACGTCGCGAGCGAGCACGTGCCGGAGCGGGCGCTCACCGCGCGCGCGGAGCTGGCCGACGTCTTCACCGCGCTCGCGCGCCAGCGCCGGACCGATCCGCACGAGGACGTGCTGAGCTTGCTCGCGGCGGCCGAGATCGACGGCGCACGCCTGCGCGACGAGACGATCGTCGGGATCGTCCTGATCATCTTCACCGCCGGCAGCGAGACGATCTCGAACCTGCTCGGCAACGTCGTCTGGAACCTCTGGCGCCACCCGGGGCAGCGGGAGCTGCTGCAGTCCGGAGCGGTGAGCGCCGAGGATGCGCTCGAGGAGCTGGTGCGCTACGACGCGCCGGTCCAGAACACGATGCGCACGCTGCTCGCAGACGCCGAGCTGCTCGGCCAGCGGCTGCCGCGGGGAGCGCGCCTCCTGCTCGTGCTGGCCTCCGCCAACCGCGACGAGGCCCGCTACGAACGCCCCGGCGAGCTCGACCTGCGCCGCGAGCCGCGACGCCACATGGGCTTCGGCTACGGCATCCACTTCTGCCTGGGCGCGCCGCTCGCACGGCTGCAGGGCCGCGCCGTGCTGCGGCTGCTGTGCGAGTCGCGCCTGCGCTTCGACGTGGCCGGCGAGCCGCTGCGGCGCACAAAGGTCGACGCGCGCGGCTTCGCGCGCCTTCCCGTCCGCGCGGTGCGGGAGGTCTGATGGAGCTCGTGGGCTACAGCGACCGGTTGAGCGTGCGTCCGGGCGAGTCGATCGCGTTCATGATCAGCTGCGCGTACGACGCGTTCGACGCGGAGGTCGTGCGGCTGCGCCACGGCGACGAGCGCCCGCACGGCCCGGGGCGGCGCGCGGAGGTCGTCCCGTCGACGGCGGCGGGGCGCTACGCCGGACGCCGCCAGCCGCTGCGTCCCGGATCCTACGTGCGCGTGGAGGACGCGCCGGCGCTGGCGCTCGAGAGCGCCTTCGAGCTGTCGGTGTGGGCGTGGCCGACCTTGCTGTCGGCGGGGACGCAGACACTGCTGGCCAAGCGCGGCCCGAGCGGCGGCGGGCTGGCCCTGCAGGTCGAGACGGACGGTCGCGTCGTGCTGCGCCTGGAGGGGCGGCGCGGACACGCGATGCTCGCGAGCGAGGCGCTGCTCGCCGAGCGGCGCTGGCAACACGTCGCGGTCGGCTTCGACCCGCGGTCGAGCACGGCCGTGCTGCGCGTGGACGGCGCGTCCGTCACCGGCACGTTGGACGTGGGAAGGCTGCACAGCCCGGCGCCGCTGACGTTCGGCGCGTTGCTCGCGCATACGCGGGAGGGGGACGTCGCGCCACACGCGTGCTTCAACGGCAAGCTCGAGGAGGTCGAGCTGACGAGCGGGGGCATGCCCGGTGCGCATTGGGACTTCGCACGCGAGACGAGCACGCGGCGCGTCGTCGACGTGGGCGGCGGCGGACTGCACGGCCTGACGGTCAACCGGCCGACGCGCGGGGTCACGGGCCACCGTTGGGAGCGCGCGGAGATCGATCCGCGCCAGGCGCCCGAGCAGTGGGGCGCGATCCACTTCCACGACGACGACCTCGACGACGCTGGCTGGGAGGCCGACGTGCAGTGGGAGGTGCCCGGCGGGCTGCGCTCCGGCGTCTACGCGCTCCACCTCCGCGCCGGCGGGGCCGAGGACCACATCCCCTTCTTCGTCTGTCCACCGCGCGGCGCCGCCACGGCGCGCGTCGCGTTCGTGGCGCCGACGTTCAGCTACCTCGCCTACGGCAACGCGCACATGATGAGCGACCCCGAGGTGCTCGCGCTCCAGCGCTCGCGCGGCATGCAGCTCGAGTACCCGATTCGCGCGGCCGACCGCTTCATCGTGGAGCAGCGCCTGCACAGCCTCTACGACAAGCACGCCGACGGCAGCGGCGTCTGCTATTCCTCGCGTCTGCGGCCGATCGTCACGATGCGTCCCGAGGCACGGGAGGCGCACCTCGCCGGCGGCGCCGGCGCGTCGCACCAGCTGAGCGCCGATCTGCACCTGATCGACTGGCTCGAGCACGAGCGGATCGAGTACGACGTGCTCACCGACGAGGAGCTTCACCACGAGGGCGCGGCAGTGCTCGAGCCCTACGACGTCGTGCTGAGCGGCACCCATCCCGAGTACGTCTCCGGCGCGATCCTCGACGCGCTCCAGCAGTTCGTCGATCGGGGCGGTCGGATGATGTACCTGGGTGCCAACGGCTACTACTGGGTCACAGCGCTCGACCCGCACGGGGGGCACACGATCGAGGTGCGCCGCTGGGGCGCCTCGTCGCGCGTCTGGGACGCGCAGCCTGGCGAGTGGTTCCTCAGCTTCACCGGCGAGCCCGGCGCGCTGTGGCGCTTCCGCGATCGCGCGCCGCAGCGCCTGTGCGGCATCGGCGTCACGGCCGAGGGCAACGACCGCGGACGGCCGTACGAGCGCACCGCCGCCGGCCGGGCGCCTGAGGTCGCTTTCGTGTTCGACGGCCTCGATCCCGACGCGCCGATCGGCGACGAGCCGGCGCTCGTGGGCGGCTGGGGCGCCGCCGGCTTCGAGATGGACCGCTTCGACGCCACGCTCGGCGCGCCGCCCGGGACCATCCGGCTCGCGACCGCGACCGGTTTCTCGGCGCGCTATCAGGCCGCCGCCGACGACGTGCTCGTCTCCGACTCGCTGCAGAGCGGCGACGTCAGCCCGCTCGTGCGCGCCGACATGACGATCTACGAGAACGCCGCCGGCGGCGCCGTGTTCGGCGTTGGCTCGATCCAGTGGTGCTCGTGCCTGTCAGGCCGCAGCTACGCCAATTCGGTCGCGCGTGTCACGGGCAACGTGCTGCGGCGCTTCCTGGATCCCGCGCCGCTCGGCCTGCAGGACGGGGCGCGCAAGCGCTGAGCGGCCGGCAGCCCGGCCACGCACAAGGCCAGGATGGGGTCGATGCTGGTGCGGATCGCTGTGGCCGAGCGCGTTGCAGACGACCGCGAGCCCGGCGCCATGTCGCCGCTCGTCATCTCCACGACCGGCTGGCCGCACCGCAGGTCTTCGCGAGCACGCGCTCCGAGCACGATCGCCTGGGCCAGGCGACCCTTCACGCTCCCGCCCGGCTGCACGAACTCGGCAGGCAGCAGCGCGCGTCATGCTCAGTCGCGCTGCGCCTGGCGAGCTCGCACGGCCGCGAACGCGTCGACGGCCCGCTCGATGTCCTCGGCCGAGTGCGCAGCCGACATCTGGGTGCGGATGCGCGCCTGGCCCTTCGGGACGACCGGGTAGGAGAACGGGATCACGTAGACGCCCTCCTCGAGCAGCCACTCCGCCGCGGTGACCGCGGCGTGCGCGTCGCTGTACATGACGGGCACGATCGGATGCTCGCCCGGCAGCACGTCGAAGCCGAGCTCGCCCGTGCGTGCGCGGAAGCGCTCGGTGTTGGAGCGCAGCTGCGCACGCAGCTCGCCGCTCGTCTCGAGCAGGTCGAGCACGGCGAGCGAGGCGGCGACGATCGGCGGAGCGATCGTGTTGGAGAACAGGTAGGGCCGCGAGCGCTGGCGCAGCAGCCGCACGATCTCGCGCCGGCCGCTCGCATAGCCGCCGCTCGCGCCGCCGAGCGCCTTGCCGAGCGTGCCGGTGAGGACGTCGACGCGGTCGACCACGCCGTGCAGCTCCGGCGTCCCGCGACCGCCCGGTCCGACGAAGCCGACGGCGTGCGAGTCGTCGACCATCACGAGCGCGCCATGGCGGTCGGCGAGATCGCAGATCGCGTCGAGCCGGGCGATGTAGCCGTCCATCGAGAAGACGCCGTCGGTCGCGATCAGGATCCGCCGCGCGCCGGCCGCCTCGCGCAGCCGCTGCTCGAGCTCGTCCATGTCGTTGTTCGCGTAGCGCAGCCGCCGCGCCTTGCAGAGGCGCACGCCGTCGATGATCGAGGCGTGGTTGAGCGCATCGGAGACGACGGCGTCCTCGGGGCCGAGCAGCGTCTCGAAGAGGCCGCCGTTCGCGTCGAAGCAGCTCCCGTAGAGGATCGTCTCCTCGGTTCCGAGGAACGCGCTCAGGCGCTGCTCCAGCTCCGCGTGGATCGTCTGGGTCCCGCAGATGAAGCGCACCGACGCGAGCCCGAAGCCCCAGCGCTCGAGCGCCTCGCGCGCCGCCGCCAGCACCGCCGGGTGATCGGCGAGCCCGAGGTAGTTGTTGGAGCAGAGGTTCAGCAGCTCGCGCCCGTCGCCGGTGCGCACGTGCACGTCCTGCGGCGATGCGAGCGTGCGCTCGGCCTTCCACAGCCCCTCCGCGCGGATCGCCTCCAGCTCGCCGGCGAGCTGGCGCCGGACGTCGCCGAGCATCAGAGCGCCTCCCAGTCGAGGATGACCTTGCCCGCCCGGCCGCCGCCCGCGACGGCGAACGCCTTCGCGTGGTCGCCGGCCGCGAAGCGGTGCGTGATGACGGGGCTGATGTCGAGGCCCGACTGCAGCATGACGGTCATCGCGTACCACGTCTCGTACATCTCGCGACCGTAGACGCCCTTCAGCGTGAGCATGTTGAAGACGAGCGCGTTGACGTCCAGCGCGATCTCCTCGGTCGGGATCCCGAGCAGCGCGATGCGCCCGCCGTGCGCCATGCTCGCGATCATCTCGCGCAGCGCCGCGGGGTTGCCGGACATCTCCAGGCCGACGTCGAAGCCCTCCTGCATGCCGAGCTGGGCGTGCGCGTCGGCGACGGAGCGCTCGCGCACGTCGAGCGCGAGCGTCACGCCCATCCGCTCGGCGAGCGCGAGGCGGTGCTCGTTGACGTCGGTGACGACCACGTGGCGCGCGCCCGCGTGGCGCACGACGGCGGCGGCCATCAGCCCGATCGGGCCGGCGCCGGTGATCAGCACGTCCTCGCCCAGGACGGGGAACGACAGCGCCGTGTGCACCGCGTTTCCGAACGGGTCGAAGATCGCAGCCACGTCACGGTCGATGCCGGGCGCGTGGTGCCAGACGTTCGTCATCGGCAGCGCGACGTACTCGGCGAACGCGCCCGGATGGTCGACGCCGATCCCGCGCGTGTGCGCGCACAGGTGCCGGCGCCCCGCCATGCAGTTGCGACAGCGCCCGCACACGAGGTGGCCCTCGCCGCTGACGACGTCGCCCGTCTCGAAGTCGTTGACGTTCTCGCCGAACGCGACGACCTCGCCGACGAACTCATGCCCGATCACGAGCCCCACAGGGACGGTCCTCTGCGCCCAGGCGTCCCATGCGCGGATGTGCAGGTCCGTGCCGCAGATGCCGGTGCGCTGCACGCGGATCAGCACGTCGTTGATGCCGATGCTCGGCTCCGGCACGTCCTCCAGCCACAGGCCCGGCTGCGGTCGCGACTTGACGAGCGCCTTCACGTCGTCTCCAATATCGCAGAAGCCACATCCAGCAAACTACACAGACACCATCCGTCATGCAAGATGAGAATTCCGATATCCCAGAACGCCGTGCTCGCGGCGGAGACCGCGCGCTCGGCTCGCACGTGGCCGAGCGCGTCCGCCGACTGCGCCATCAGCGCGGCTGGTCGCTCGAGCGGCTGTCCGAGCTCTGCGGCGTCAGCCGCTCGATGCTCAGCCAGATCGAGCGCAACGACACCAACCCCACGGTGGCCGTCGCGCTCGCGATCGCCACCGCGCTGGGCATCTCGCTCGACGAGCTGGTCGCCGCCCCCGGCCAGCGCTCGCCGCTCGAGCTGATCCGCGCCGACGACCCGCACTACGTCTACCGCTCCGACGAGGACGTCCGCATCCGCACGCTCTCACCGCTGACACCCGAGCGCGCGCTCGAGTTCTACGAGATAACGCTCCAGTGCGACGGCGCGCTGCGCAGCGCACCGCACTTCACAGGCACGCGCGAGCACCTCACCGTCCAGCGCGGACACGTCCGCGTCGAGGCCGGCGAGCACCGCACCGACCTGCGCGCCGGCGACTCCGCCACCTACCCCGCCGACGTCCCCCACGCGATCGTCAACACCGGTCGCACGGCAGCGGTCGTGTACCTGATCGACATCGTGCCCTGAGCGTGCGCAGCTCGCGCAGCTCCTCGCGCTCAGACGATGTCAGGCCATCGTCGCGCTCACGCGCAACGAGCTGCAAGCGCTCGAGGGAGGGCACAGCAGGTGCCGGAGGGACAGTGCTGGAAGGCTGTTGCAGCGCCAGGCTGCAGCGCGAGGGCCCGTGGAACGCAAAACCTCCGATTTGGAGGGCTTTCGCGAGTACCGCCACGGGGATTCGAACACCGTAGTGGCTCCGGCTATGACGGGGGTTTACGCCTACCTTCGGGAGCTACGTGCCCCTTTGGGCCTCTGTCGGCATCTAGCCGACGGGGTCCATTCCGACACATTCCGACACGTCGCACGTCCTGCCGCCAGTACCACGAAAGGCGACCGACGCTGGAGCAAGACATGAGGAACCCTGCGAACTGTGAAGAGTTGTGGATCGCCAACCGCGAACACGTTGTAGAGGCTACTTCTTCGACCAGTCGGCTCGGCCCCCAGTCGGTGCGAGGCCGATCCCCGTCCGCCCGCACGCGAATGCGTGCGATCATGCGGCGGGGTCGGACCGCACCGGCGCGCGGTCACCCGCTTCCGCTCGTCACACGCCAGAAGGACCGATGCGAGGAAGGCGAGTCGTGCGGGCGCCGCCGGAGCCTCGAGGTACGCCTCGTAGCCGCCCGTCCCCGCGCGCGGTGTGCCGAAGCCGACCGGCGGGACCGCGCGTCCCCGGCCAGAGTGGGCCCAGGGCACGGCGTCAGCACGTCAGTCGCTAGTGGGCGACGACCTTCGGGACCTGTGGGCCTCGGTAGCGCCACGCGCGCGGCGGCGGGTCGCGGAAAACGACCCGCTCCGGCAGGCTTCTGATCGCCACGTCCCCACTGTCGCCCATCGGCCCGGCGGAGTCGAGCCAGCCCACGTCGTATGTGACGAGCTTCCAGGCGCCGTGCTCACGATGCATCGTGACGGTGTACCGCGTCAGCTCGGATGTTCCGTACGGCACGTATGTCTCGTAGCCGACGAATCCGACGGCCGCCTGGGTGCCTCTGACGTCGCACGCCTCCCATTTGCCGACGGTCATGGACTGGCTCCACATCTTCGAGAAGGAGCGCCCCCCGAGCTTGGCGATCGCCTTCATCTCCTCCTCAACGCGAGCATCGAGCCGGTCATGCGCCATGAACCGCCGCAGACGCGAGCGCAGCACATGCCGGTCGAATGCTCGCGGGAGCGCTGTGGCATTGAGGCTGTCCAGCATCAGGTGGACGGCAACGCTCTGTGTAGCGCCACAGCCCGTCGCCGCCGACGCACCGGAAGAACCGTCCGACCCGCACCCCGCAGTGAACGCCCACAGCGCCAGGAGCACGGTCGCCGCAGCAAAGCGTCGAACCCGCATCACCGAACCCGTACGTGGACGACGCGGGCATGCATGTTCTGCTTGATGGTCTCGTTCTGCTCCTGCTCCCATCCAAGGTCCCACAGCGAGTCGCGTCGGTTGACACTGTGCTGCGAGATGTAGTCATAGTTGCCGGACGTGTTGACGACGACGGCGAGGTGGCTCCAGCCCTCGCCTCTGCCCCAGTCGTACTCGACGGCGTCGCCGTAGGCGGCGCCGGACGGCAGCTTGAAGGAGCTAGGGGTCGCGGTGATCAATCTGGCGACTTGGCGTGTGTTGACCATGTAGTCGACGAAGTTGCGGACAAGCGCCCACGACCACGTATCGGTCCGTCGCTTGAGGACGCCGAGGACGGTCTGTTGCTTGATGAACCACCGGCCGGTCATGCGCAGCCCGCCTCCGAGGTGCCACACCTGGCTGACGAAGTTCGTGCAGTCCGAGTTGCCGACGGGCGCGTACAGGCCGGTACGCGGGCTCAGTGCGTGGTCCTCCGCGTCCTTGCGCGCACCGGCGCGGCTGAACCACGAACTCGTCGCGCCGGCCTGGAGCGCGTCCGCACTCTCAGTCTTGGCCGCGCTCGCTGTCAGGTCGTCGGTTGTCGGGTTGGCCTGGGACTCCGCGCTGAGGGTCATGGTCGCCCCATCGTTGCATCCCGTGTCGACGGTCGGGTCACAGCCAACGCTGTCCGGGCTGTCGGCATCGATCGCGCTGTCGGTGTCGAGGATGCCGTTGCTGGAGGTGTCCGGGGTCGCGTACTGCGAAGCGAGGACGTCCGCGTCCGGGGCTCCGTCGTACACGGAACCGGGCGGGCTGTCGTCCGACACGTACGCTGACTCGGAGCTCGTCAGCGGGGTGCCGAGGTTGGCGATCGTGCCCTGGGTCGTCGGGTCGTTGAAGACCGTGCGGATCGTCGTGTCGCTCGAGTCGAGGTTGAAGTCCTGGCGGCTCTGGCGCGCGTCGGGCAGCAGCAGGTTGACGTAGTAGTCGCGGCTCGACTGGTTCATGCCCGCCCAGATCGCCTGCCGGCCGGAGGGCGTCGCCGCGGCCATCGCGTCGACGATGCGCTGGACCTCGTCCGGGGTGTCGACGAACCCGTTTGCGCCGCCATAGCCGACGCCGATCGTCCATGTGATCGGGTTGACGTTGCCGGCGCGGTCCCACACGTCGACCTCGAGCTGATGCGAGCCCGGGCTGAACTGGGAGAGGTCGATGGTCGTCGAGAGCGTCATGCCCAGCGGCGTGCAGCCGTAGCCCGGGCATTGGGCATCGCTGCGGCTCGTGCCGGTGATGTATCGGAGGCTGCCGTCGGCCATTTTCTCGTAGAGCGCGATGCTGTTCACACCGCTGTAGCCGTCATTGGCAGTCACCTGCAGATCGCCCGCGGTGACCGTGCTTCCGGCGCTCGTCCAGAGGCCGCCGCCCATCGTCGCCGTCGGCGCCTCCTTGTCGACCGGCAAGTGGAACTGTCTGTCGGTCTCATTGCCGTTGGCGTCGATCGCCTGGACCTGGATCGTCTGCAGGCCGGAGTCGAGGTTGGAGACGACACTGCGCACATGCGCGTTGCCGACGCATTGGATGCCGGTGTCGGTGACGCAGCCGTTGAGCATCTGCGAGCTGCCGATGCCCTGCCAGCCGGGGACGGCCGGAGCGAACGTGCGCAGCACTCTGATGCCGCTGCCGGAGTCGCTGGCGCCGAAGTCGAAGAACAGGTTGGGGTCGTTGACCCAGTAGCCGGGCCGGTTGATCTCATAGATGTCGGGCGCGGTGTGGTCGCGCGAGGTGTTCAGGCGCACCGTGTCATCGGGTGCAAGCCCGGCATACAAGGCGGCACTCGTCGTGCTGTCGGCCGCCGCAATTGCCGCTTCGAGGCCGGCGATCTCCGATGCGGTGTTGACGCGATGGTCGCTGCCGCCGTAGTGCCACGAGGTCGGATAGAGCCCGACCTGCCACGAGTCCTGTCTGACGTTGCCAGCACGGTCGGTGACGGTCACCGTGACAGTGTGCGACCCGGGCGCCAGGCTGCTCGGCGAGATCGTGCGGTCGGCGGTGAGCGAGCAACTGTTCTGCGTCGTCGGACAGGACTGACTCGTCGTCGCCGTGTCTCTGTCGACGGCGATCGCGATCGAGCCGACGCCGGAACGCGCGTGAGTCGAGTCGCCGTCCGTCGCCGCGACATGCAGAGCCGACGTGGTGTCCGGCGAGATGTCGGTGCCGCGCGCGTCGCTCAGGCTCCCTGAGCTGGCGAGCGTGGGCTGCTCGTTGTCGATGTTGAGGTTCCACGTTCTCGCGCCTGACAGGTGCAGGCTCGGGTCATACGCCCACAACGCGATCTGGTTGGCGCCGTTGGGCATCGCGGAGCTGTCCCACGAGATCGTGCGCGTGTAGCTCGTCGGGCACTCGTCGCCGATCCGACCGGTGCAGCCCTGCGCGTATCCGACGCTGCCGCCCGACGGCGTGAGCAGGCCCGGGATCGCGATGGCATACTGCCAGACACCAAGCCCAGGATCCGTCGCCGTGGGTGAGATCGAAGTGGTTCCCCTCACCCAGCCGGTCTGCAATGGGCCACCGGCGCCGGTCACGCCCGTGATCGTGGGCGCCTCGGGATCCTCCACCTCCAGCACGACACCGCCGGTGTAAGCCTCCTCCCAGTTGGGCAACGTTCGCCACGCATCGACGAACAAGCCGAACCAGACCTCCTTGCCATGAGCGATCGTCCCCATGTTCGCGGGGATCGTCAGCGTCGCGTTCGTCAAGCTCGACTGGGTCGTCGTCAGCCCGGTCCAGCCGCCGGCGGTCATGTCGAGGATCCCCGCGGCAAGGAACGGGGCCGGAGCAGGGTCGCCTCGGCGATTGAAGTAGGTGTTGACGAATCTGACGCTCTTGAAGTACGCGGTGCGGGACGGGTCGAGCGAAAGCGCGAAGCCGGTGTTCGCGCCGGGCGAGTACGTGTAACCCCCGTAGGCGTAGATGTACAGGCCGTTCGTCGCATAGCAACTGACCGGCGTGTAGCACGTCGACCGCGGAGCGAACGCAGCACCGCTGCCATGACCGTCTGAGACCCCCCAACGTTCCAGCCCGTCGCGATGACCGCTGAACCACCAGCCGTTCCCGCTGCCGTCAAGCCACGGCGAGACGACCGGATCGACGAGAATCGGATACGCGAACCCCAAGCCGCGGTGCGGGACGTCGATCTCAAGCGATCTTCCATCAGCGGATGGCGTCATCTGCACCGGGACGTCCCGGCCCACGGCGTCCTGGGCTCTCGGGGCCGAGATCGACACCGCCGTGCTGCCGTCGGCCGCCTCGACGTGCGCGCCACCAGAGGCGTCCGCGAGCAGGCGCCCGCCAGCGGGCACGTCGACCGAGAGCTGCTCCTGCTCCGGGCTGTCCGCCGACCGCAGCACCGTGAACAACTCAGCCCCCTGAGCCGTCGCCGCCGCCACCGCGTCGGTGTCGGTGGCCACACGCGGATAGACGACACTGTTGTCATCGAACGTCTGCGCGGCCGGGTCCGCGCCGCCACCGACGTTCACGGTCACGCCAACGTCATTGACGACGACGCCGCCTCTGAAGCTGTCGGCAATCGCCACCGGGGCTGGGGAGCTCACAGGCTGCACCGCGTTCCCATCCTCAACCAAGCTCAGATCAGTCGGCACGCTGCGCCCAGACCCATCGCGATGCCGCAGCGGAACGCTCGACATCAGCAGGCGCCCGCCGCCACGCGGAACGACGGTGTAGTCGTCCAAGTACCGCTGGACGCCGCCGTCCGCCGCCACCGCATCCTGTGCACCCTCGGTCATCTGAGCGATGCGATCACCAAATGCCTGCCGGACCACATCGACAGCACTCCCAGCATCAAGCCCCGACAGCGGACCCAGCGCAGGCGCCGGCGCGCTGAGCCCAGTCGAAAGGAGCTGTCTGTCCATGAGCGCCGCCTGCAGCGAGTCCCCCAACCACGGAATGCTCGTCGTCGGCAACCCCGCCTCAGCAATGTCGCCACTGCTCGCGGCGGTCTCGGTTTGGTCTGCACCGGCGATACCGCCGAACCCGACCACAACAGCCAGCACAACGAAAAGGCCACACCAGGCCCTCGCCCAACTTGACGTTTGAATCACCGCGCCTCGCCTGATCTCGATGGGACAGCGCGGCACCCTACTGCATGGTTAAGGCGATACACACCATTCACGCACTTCTGATTGCAGGAAGCCGGAGCGCAAGACCGACTGACAACTGCGATAGTCCCCGCCCGATGAATCGCCGTCCACCCCTCGTCGCATGCGCGCTCGCAGCGTTGATGGTCGCCGTCTGCGCCTGCGGCACGACTGGCCCCGCCGACCCGCAGGGCGCACACGTCTCGCGGATGACGATCCACAGCCGCGACGTCCACCGGACCGAGCACGTCACCGTCGTCGTACCACCCGGACAAGCATCGCGCGGGCCGCGTCCGCTGCTCGTCTTCCTGCACGGCCGCGGCGCCGACGACCAGACCTATCTCGCCGACGCACCGCTGTTCACCGCACTGCGGCGCCTCGGCCCACGCGCGCCGATCGTCGCATTCCCCGACGGCGGCGACCACTCCTACTGGCACGACCGCAGCGACGGAGCCTGGGCGGCCTACGTGACCGGCGAGGTGATCCCGCAGGTCGAGCGCCGCTTCCATGCCGACCCGCGCCGGATCGCGATCGGCGGGATCTCGATGGGCGGCTTCGGTGCGCTCGACCTCGCCGAGCGGATGCCCGGCCGTTGGTGCGCCGTCGGCGCGCATTCCCCCGCGCTCTGGCAGCAGGCGGGCGAGACCGCGCCCGGCGCGTTCGACGACGCGCAGGACTTCGCCGCCCACGACGTGATCGCGACCGCGTCGACGCCCGCCGGCGAGGCGGCACTCGCCGCGCAGCCGCTGTGGCTCGACGCCGGCCAGAGCGACCCGTTCCTGCCCGGCGACCGGGCGTTCGTCGCGGCCCTGCACAGCATGGGCGACACGGCCGCCCAGCTCGACACGAGACCCGGCGGCCACGACGACGGCTACTGGTCGAGCCGCTGGAAGGACTACCTGAGCTTCTACGCGACGGCGCTCGCGAACTGCCGCGCGGCGTGAGCGGCACGCGCAGCGAAGTCGCACGCCTCCGCCGGCTTGGCCCAGCGTGCCGCAGCCCGCGCCAGCGTGGCCGCCCGCTCCGTCAGGCCGCGAACAGATCGAGCTGCTCGCTCGACTTCAACGGCTTGAGGGCGGTCGGCGGCGCCTTCGGCACGAGCGCCACGACGGGCGCAACCGGCAGCGTCGCCGCGGGCGCGACCGGAGCGAGCGTCGCGGGCGCGACGGCGAGGGACGGCGTGGCAGCCCAGGCCGCCACGATGTCGGCCTCAGCGATCTCCTCGCCGGTCGGTCTCACGCCCTGCTCCTGCAGCTCGCGGAGGAACTGCTCGCGCGAGATCGGCTCCTCGGGCTCGTCCACGAGCTGCCCGTCGAGCGCCAGGTCCGCCGCGGCGGCCTTCTTGCACAGCAGCTCCCACTTCTTCGGGTCGAGGGAGCCGAGCGTGAGCGCGACGTAGACGGAGACCGGGCCGGGCGACGTGAGGCGCCACGCGCGCGCGATGAACTGGTCGAACATCTCGTACGAGAAGACGTGCCCGTTCGTGATGACGCAACTCGCCGTCTCCAGGCTGTGTCCCAGGCGGATCGAGGGGATGCCGTAGCAGAGAACCTGGGTGTCACCGGTCTTGAAGGCGTCGATCGCCTTCGCGCGCCGGCGCGGGCTCATCGTCGCGACCTCCCCGCGCGCTCCTCCACGATGTGCGCCGCGCGAACGCCCTTCTCCAGCAGGCGGTCGCAGAGCCACCGGCCGGTCTCGATCAGGTCGGAACCGATCAGCACCTTCTCGCCGCGCTGAACGTGGTCGATGGCGACCTGCAGCACCTTCAGGTTCTTCGGGGTCCAGTTCGAGTGCTGGTAGCCGGCCAGCCCCGGCCAGAGGATGTCGGGGTCTGCCTCCGGCAGCGTCGTGGCGTACTCGAGCTTCGAGAGCTGGCCGAGCGCGGCGGCGAAGCGCTGCACCATGCCGGCCTCCAACATTCTGTGGCCGGGGTGCTTCCAGCCGAAGTAGCGCTCGAAGTTCCCGGCGTCGAGCCAGAACCGGTAGAGCTCCAACTGCGACTTGCCCATCGGGGCGGCGATCGTGCGCGTGGTGCGCGGCGGCAGCTCGCCCATGTCCCGCTTGCGGCGCCGGACCATCCCCCCGGCGAGCAGACGCCAGAGGCGGGACACGTTCGTCACGCGCGGGAGCCCTTGCGCGCCTCGCGCTTCCCGCCTCTGGCGTGCCACTCGATGACGCAGAAGTCGAGCTCGAACTTGGCTCGGCCGCCGTCGTACGAGTACGGGAAGCGCAGCGTGGCCTCGCCGAGCGTCCACCAGAGCAGCCAGAAGACGTCGTTGACGTAGTTGCTGATCGGCGTGCCCGTCAGGAGGTCGCGCGCGAGTTGGACGAGCGCGGAAAGGTCCTGACCAGCAGCGTGACGCGCGGCGAGCTCGATCTCCTTCTCCCGCCGCTGGCAGGTCCGGTCGTACGCCGCGATCTGCGCGTCGAGACGCCCTACCACCCGGTCTTCAATCGAGCGGACCTGCGCGAGGTCGATGCCCAGCATCTTCGCGCACTGCTTGCGCGAGACCACCCCGTCCATCTTCCGTGCGCGCTCGCCGCCTCGATAGCGAAGGCGGATGACCCACCGTTCCGTTTCCGAGTAGCCCGCGAGCAGATCCTCCACGACGGCGCGATGCCACGCCTCGATGGCGCGCGTCGGCGGATCGATCGACGGATCGGCGTCGGCGAGCCGCTCGACTGCATCGGCGTGGAGCGGAGCATCGGCGACGACCTGGAGGCGCTCGTCACGAAAGCGGTTCTTCAAGCACGCTGCGAAGGTCCCGTAGAGGCAACCGCGGACGTGATCCTCGTCGCCGCGAGCGCCCGGGTCGAACGCGATTACCGCCAACGTCTTCTGCAGCACCTCCTCGTGATCCCACGGCGCCGGGAACCGGCGCCCAGCCCAGGCGAGCATCTCGCTCCGCATGCGCTGGCCGAGCTGAGCCACGTCCTCCGACGTCTCGTACCGATCCGTCGGTCTGACGGCACGCAAGCTCATGCGACGCCGCCGAGGCAATGCCAGCGATGGATGGAGTTGAAATGGGGCATCACCCCTACCTCACGAAAACGACGAGATTGTGCGAACTCGATCGCGAAGCTGGCGCGCTGGCGCTCGCAAGACTGCGTGCCGAGCCCACTGCGCGGCATGCGCTGAGGGAGAGTCAAATCCGTGTGACTGCAAATCCACATCAGGGCGACTAGTCCGTTAGTCGATGTGAGCGGCACTGCGCGACCTCGCGGTCCGACTTCGGACGGTGAAGCGGGCCTAATCGAGGCTCAGGCCGCCGCGAGATACTCGTCAAGCTGCTCCGCGGCCTGCATCTCATCGCCGTCGAACAGGTGGCCGTAGACGTTGTACGTCGTGCGGATGTCGGAGTGACCGATGTAGGTCTGGAGCTGCTTCGGATTCAGGCCGGCAGCGATGAGGTAGCTCGCGGCCGTGTGGCGTGCCTCGTGGGGCGACAGCAGCTCAACCAGCTCGTCGCTGCGAACGTCGCGGCCCTCGGCCTCCGCCTTCGCACGGGTCGTCTCGTTGTGGGCTCTGACGGCCGCGACTGCTCGTCTGCGCGGCGTCGTGCGGACGAATGCGGTTTGGGCCGTCCGGCCGAACACGAGACCGTCCGGGCCGCGGTCGGACGCTGCGCGGTGCCGCTCGAGCTCCTCGCGCAGCGGACCCGCAAGCGGGACCGCTCGCGTGCCCGCGTCGCTCTTGACCTCGATTTCGCCCTCCACGTCGTCCCAGGACCGCCGGACGTGGATCTTGCGGCCGGCGAAGTCGATGTCCCGCCAGCGCAGGGCGCGAAGCTCTCCAATCCGCAGCCCGCTGTAGAGCGCAGTCCCCCAAAGCGCCCGCTCGAACGGAGGCAGAACGTCGAGCATCAGGCGCGCGCTGGGGCGTCAGAACTCGATCGCGCCGACCCCGGACCAACGGCAGGTCCAGGTCGGTCGTGGGGTCGTCGCCGACCTCCTCACGTCTCACAGCTCGCCGATAGATGACGCGCAGCGGGTCGAGCTTGTTGTGGACTGTGGAGGGCTTCAATTCCATGATCCGCATCGCGTCGACCAGCGCCTGAACGTGCTTTCGCTTGAGCTGGTCGAGCCGGTGCGTGCCGAGTCTCGGCTTGAGATACGTCCACGCCGCCTGCTCGTAGGAGCGGATCGTGGACGGCTTGTACTCCTTGCCGGAGCGGTCGAGGATGGTCCCGTCCCGCATCCCGTCGATCAGCGTGTCGAGCGCCTGCGCCACGGTCGGCGGCGCGTCCGGCTCGTCCTCAATCGGAGTCACGATCACGCCCAGGTAGGGGCCGACCGCCTCCTTCCGTCGGATGACTACGACCCACGTCCCCTCGACAGGAGCCCGTCAGCGTTGTCGTCAGCCCACCGGCGCAACTCCGCCATCGGGTACAGCCGAAGCCGACCTCGGCGAATGCACCGAACATCGGCATCGACGTAGCGCTCGAAGCTGTCGACCGACATGCCAAGCGCACGAGCGGCGTCCGGCTTCGAGACCGCGACTGGCTCCAACCAGAACGTCGGATGAACGGCCGGTGCGCCCATCACGGGCGACCGATCCGAAGGCGCTGATCTGGCATCCGTGCCATACCCCTTCCTCACGGAAAGGTCCGGATTGTGCGAGCTGTCTACGGCGCCCGAACGACCCGCTTCGCGTTCGCTATCCCGCGTTCCATTGTGGGGAGCATTGCGGGACAGCGACCCCCAAGACGCAGAAAACCCCGCGATGTGCAGGGTTTTCCGGAGTACCGCCACGGGGATTCGAACCCCGGTTTCCGCCGTGAGAGGGCGCTAGGGTGTTCCCGCGGATTCCCAGAGATACCCGCATTTGCAGGGACTTTCCCGAAGGGTGGGAGCGTCGCGGAACGCCGTGGGACGCACTGATGTGCACACTGAGCGCACAGGCGTCAGCACGATTCGCGGGGAAGATTGGCCGGCGCCGCGGGGTCATAGCGGGCGGGATGTGGATGCACTGATCCCGTGCTACACTGATCTCGTGGCGAATCTCACCATCGCGATCGACGATGACGTCCTGCAGCGCGCGCGCGTGCGAGCGGCGGAACAGGGCACCTCGGTCAACGCCGTCCTGCGCGAGCAGCTGATCAGCTTCGCCGACCCCGCCGCTGGCGACCGTGCCGCCGACGGCTTCCTCTCACTCGCACGTGAGCGCGCCGGGCGCAGCGCCGGCGGACGCCGCTCGTGGATCCGCGAAGAGCTCCACCTCGAGCGACTCTCCGTCGAACAACGCCCGCACGACGATCACGACGAGCCGGCATGACGACCACACCCGTCTTCGTCGACACCAACGTCTTCGCCTACGCGCTCGACCGCGCCGACACCACCAAGCAACGCCTCGCGCAAGCCGTCATCCACGAGCACCGCCGAGCGGTCGTGGTCAGCACACAGATCCTGTTCGAGCTCTACGCGGTGTGCACGCGCAAGCTCGGCATGAACCGCGACGACGCCCGCACTGCCGTTCGCGCCGTAGCCGACTTCCCGGTCACGCACACCGATCGCGCGCTCGCCGTCGACGCACTGCAACTCGCCGCAACGGCCCAACTGTCGATCTTCGACGCCGCGATCATCTGCGCCGCCCAGCGCTCCCGCTGCCAAACGATCCTCACCGAAGACCTCAACGCCGGCCAGCGCTTCGGCGAGGTCGTCGTCGAGAACCCATTCGCCTGATCGCACCGCCAAAGCGCTCAGTGCGCCTCAGTGCGGTAGTCGCTGCCGCATAGGCTGGGTCACCGAGGGGGCGGAAGGCGCTGCTGGATGAAATCCGCACACATAGCCTTTTGCTGTGTAGAGTTTCATCCATACGACCGGACCGGGTGCTGGAGCTTGCGCGCAACGCGGGCGGCACCGTCTCATCGGCTGAGCTGATCGCGGGCGGTGCCCGTTGGGAAGACCTCTACGGGATGCGCGACCGCGGCGCCCTGGTGGAGATCTCGCGTGGGATCTATCGCGTCGCCGATGCCGCGGCCACTGCCCATCTCGACCTGCTGGCCGTCTGCCGGCGCGTGCCGGACGGGATGATCTGCCTCAACTCGGCGGCGAGCTACTGGGACCTGACCGACGAGATGCCCGTGGCCGTGCACGTGGCCGTGGCTCGCGGCCGACACCGCCCGCACATCGCCTACCCGCCGACTCGGGTGCACGTCTTCGCCGCAAGCACCTTCGAGCTCGGCCGCGAGCAGCGGCGCATCGAGTCCGGCGAGACGATCGTGGTCAGCTCGCGCGAGCGAACGGTCGTGGACCTCCTCCGGCTCCGCTCCCAGGTCGGTCGCGACCAAGCGCTCGCGGCGTTGCGCCGGTACCTGCAGAGCGACGGCGCACGCCCAGGACAGGTGCTCTCCCTCGCGCGCCGGCTGCGAGCAGGCACGATCGTGGCAGCCGCGATGGAGCCGCTGCTCGCATGAACGAGCGCACGCCACACCAGGCATACGCGGCGTTGCAACGACTCGCACGCGAGCAGGGCCGCACGAGCCAGCAGCCGTTCGAGCTCTACGTCCACGAGCGCTTCCTCGCACGGCTGGCGGCGTCGTCGCTCTCGCAGCGCTTCGTGCTCAAAGGAGGCATGCTGCTCGCCGTCCTCGACCTCCGCCGTTCCACGCGCGACGCCGACCTGCTCGTGCGCGGACTCGTCAACGAGCCGCACGCGATCCGAACGGTCATCGAGGAGATCGCGGCGGTCTCGATGCCTGGCGGAGTCGTCTTCCACACGCCCGCCATGACGATCGAGCAGATCCGCGAGGACGCCGACTACCCCGGCGTGCGGGTCAGGCTGCCCGTCGGCCTCGCCAGCGCCGAACTGCGACTCACCGTCGACCTGTCCTTCGGCGACCCGATCGTCCCACGTCGCATCGACTACCCAACGCTGCTCGACGACGAGCTTCGCGCTCCTCGGCTACCCGCTGGAGAGCGTGATCGCCGAGAAGGCGATCACGATGCTGACCCTCGGAGACGCCAACACGCGCGACCGCGACTACGCCGACGTCTACCTCCTCTCGCGCGTCCACACGATCGAGGCCGCCACGATGCGATCGGCGCTTCATACGGTCGCGAAACATCGAGGCGTCGAACTCGCTCCACTCGAACCGCTGCTGGAGACACTGCACGAGAGCCGTCAAAGATCCTGGACGGCGTTCCGCACCCGTGTCGGACTCGACGTCCTGCCGGAGCGCTTCTCAGACGTCGTCGAAGCAGTCGTGGCGTTCGTTCATCGACGGCCTGGCAGCAGACGACGTCATGCGATGGAGCCCCACTGACGAGCGCTGGGTTCCCCACGCCTGACCAATCGCGCGCCGATGAATCGACAAGGCTGGAGCCGGTTCGACCACCGGCCGGATCAGTACTCCCAGGGGACTGCAATGCGAACCGGGCGGCCTTGAGCCCGCTGACGCCGATCGCGCTGCCACGCAAGCGGGTCGCGGGTGCATAGCCGGGTTGGGTCTGGACGCATTTCCCCAACCCAGGCGACCGGTTAGTCGAGGTACAGGATCACCCGTCGTGACGGAAATCCACCAGATCAGGCCCCGCGATTCAGATGTTCCGCTGTGTGCAGCTTGAGCACCCAGAGCGTGCGCACACCGGTGTCGGGCTGCTGATCGACCCGCGCTACTCGCAGGCTCCTTCAGCGGACGACATCGAAGGTCACGCGCCGCGGAGCGCCGGTCAGACCGAGCGCTGTTGGCGTGAGCGTCGCGCGGTAGCGTCCCGGCGCGAGCGCGTGACGCCCGATGCGGCCGCTGAACGGCACGCGCGCACCGCCGGTCGGCAGTCGTCGCATGAGCCTGCCGACCCCCGCGAAACGTGTGCAGCGGTGGTGGCTGTGCAGGCGTGGGCTCGGCGCGACGCATCGTCGACCCGAGACACGTCCGACAACCGGCCGCGCGAGCGCGATCGTCACCGCCGCGGCCTCGTTGAGCGTGAATCGGAACGCCGTGCCGACGGACACGGGCACGCGATGCCGCCGGACGCGTGCAGCGATCGCTGTTGACGCGGGGCCCACCCGGAACCGCGAATCGACGAGCGACAGACGCGACAGCGACGGCGCTGACGCGACGACGTGCACGACGCCTGACCGCGAGGTCGCGTTGCCGACGGCGTCAGCCGCCGTCAGGGTCGCAGTAAACGTGCCGCCGCGCTCGAACGCGTGCGTCGGGGCGGCGCCGGACGCCGAGCCCCCGTCCCCGAAGTTCCACGTCAGCGACACGGGACCCCAGAAGTCGCTCGCGCTCGCGGCGAACGCGGTCGCTCGACCGGCGCGCGCGCTCGCCGGGATCGACACGGCGCCGATCTGCGGCGGGGTCGCGTCGAAGCCGCGCACGTGCAAGGGGTGCGGCGCCGAAGCCTCTCCGGTGTTGTGCCATGAGACCGCCCCGTCGCCGGCGTCATCGAGCGCAAGGTGCTCCCCGAGCGCGTTGTCCGCCGAGCTGGTGATCGCAACCGGAGCTCCGAAGGTTCCGCCGGGCGGCCTCATCGAGGCGAGCAGCGCGTTGCCGCCACCAGCCGTCCACCCCTCCCACACCGCGAGTGCGCTCCCGTCGGCCGCGAGCGCGACGCGCGGGGCCCCTGCACCTGGCCATGAGTCCTGGAGCGTCTGCGCCAGACCGAGCGGGGCACCCGCCAAGTCGAACGAGCGCACCTCTCCCTGAACCGCGAAGGTGGACGGACTGTCCCCGTAGCCGAGCAGGATCTCGCTCGGATCGATCGCGATGCCTCCGACGCCGAGCGGCCATTCGGGCCCGACCGACGAGGCCTCGCTCGCCGCGGGAGGACCGCCCACCGGCGTCATCACACCGCCCACCGGCAGCACGAGCCGCAAGTCGATCGACGTGGAGCTCGGCCCACGCTGCGTGCAGCTCGGATCCCACGTCTGCGTCTGCCTCGACAGCAGGCCGACGGCTTGCCCCTGCGAGTCGATCGCGACCCCCGACGGCTGCCGAAGGTCGTCGGTGCCGGACAGCTCGTGGCCGAGTCCGCCACGATCGGCGACACCGCCCAGCTCCCCGCGCGCCGCAGTGCGAAGACCGCGCCGCCGCAGCGAAATGCGGCCACTGCATCGCCCGAGGGAGCGACGGCGAGCTGCATCTGGTCGGTCTCGCAGCCGGCCGAGACCACGCGCGGCGCCACCGCGAGCGCAGAGGAGCCGACCGCGAACATGCGCTCAGCGACGTCCGGCGAGCGGTCGTAGAGCAGCGTCACACGACCGCCCTCGTCGATGCCGACAGCCGGGTGGAACGCCTTGCCGGCGCTCCCGTCCGCGAGCATCTCGGGTGCGCCGAACACCGCGCCGGCCGGTCGCGTCGCGACCACCGCCTGCGCACTACCTTGATCGACCGAGTCCTCCCACGCGACCGCGGCCTCGCCGGCAGCGTCGATCGCCACCGACAGCTCCGACTTCGACATCGAACTCGCATCGAGAGCCTGCGGCGCCGACCATGCGCCGCCGGGAGGACGAACGGACACGTCGATGGCGGACGGCCCGCCGTTGTACTGGTTCCAAGCGACGATGCCGTAGCCGTTGGGCGCGAACGCGATCTCCGGCACATCCGCCCCATCGGGCGAGAGGGTCTGGTCGGCTACGAACCCCGGGGCAGCGAGCGCCTGGGCGTACAGTGCCGACAACGCGAGTGCGACGAGACCCACCCCGGCGATCCACCGGATCATGGATCGACATCTTAGGCGGCTCGCACCGCGAGACGCGCCGCCAAGCGCACTTACCGGCGCCGATGAGGCCGACCACACTGGCCGCGCAGCGGGACATCAACGCGCGCCCACCACGTTTCGCTAGATTGGCCGGAGGCCTTGATCTGACCCTGCGTCAGCCCGGCCGGGGCGCTCGCGCCTTCCAAGCACGGAAGCGGCGCTACGTCTGCTTGAGCTTCACGTCTTTCGACGCAGCCGGACTAACCGAGATGTCGGTCGCGGTGATCGTCGCCGTCCCCACCGTTCTCGATGCGGTGACCGTGGCGGTGTAGGTGCCGTCCCCGTTGTCGGTGACGGCGCTGATCGACTCGCCCGGGTCGCTGCTCGAAACGCTGATGTGCTCGCCGCTCAACGGCGTGCCGTGCGCAGTGATCGTGACGGTGGCGGTCGTTGTGGACTGCCCGTCTGCGGGGAGCGACTTCGGGCTCAGCGCGATGTGCACGTCGCGCGGGATCGCTTGGCCCAATGGCGTGGTCGCGGAGGCGGCCGGGTCGACCGACGTATCGGTCGCTGTGATGATCGCCGTGCCGACGGTTTTGGAAGCGGTGATGGTGGCGGTGTAGGTGCCGTCCCCGTTGTCGGCAACTGAGCCGATCGACTCCCCCGCGTCGCTGCTCGCCAACGTGACCGACTCCCCGCTGAGCGGCCCCTGCGGCCCCGTGACGGTCACGGTCGCGGTGGTGGTGGCCTTGCCGTCCGCGGCGATCGTGCTCGGGCTCATCGAGACGCTGACGATCGGACTTGCCTGCGTCAGGCGGGTCGTCGCCACACCTGGCGGATCGACGGTGTCGTCCTCCGCGGTGATGGTCGCGCTTCCGGCGGTCTTCGATGCGGTGATGGTTGCGGTGTAGGTGCCATCGCCGTTGTCGGTGACCCGGCCGATCGACTCCCCCGCGTCGCTGCTAGCCAACGTCACATGCTCCCCACTCAACGGCACCCCAGCCGCTGACACCGCCACCGTCGCCGTCGTCGTCGCCCGGCCGTTCGCCGCGATCGTGTCCGGGCCCAACCCCACTGAGATCTTCGGCGCTACCTGATCGAGGCTTGCGGTGGCAGAAGCCGACGGAGCGGACGCGTCGTCGGTCGCGGTGATCGTGGCTGTGCCGGTCGTCTTGGAGGCGGTGATCGTCGCCGTGTAGGTGCCGTCCCCGTTGTCCCTGACCGCGCTGATCGACTCCCCCGCGTCACTGCCCGCCAATGCGACGGGCTCGCCGGTGAGCGGCCCTTGGGGACCCGTGACGGTCACGGTGGCAGTCGTCGTCGCGCGGCCGTTCGCGGCGATCGCTGCGGGGCTCAGACCGACGGAGATCTCGGGCGCCACCTGATCGAGCGTCGCGGTGGCGGAGGCGGACGAGGGAGCGGACTCGTCGGTCGCGGTGATCGTCGCTGCGCCGACGGAATGGGACGCGGTGATCGTCGTGGTGTAGGTCCCGTCGCCGTTGTCCGTGACCGAGCCGACCGACTCCCCCGCGTCGCTGCTCGCCAACGTCACATGCTCCCCGCTCAACGGCGCCCCGGCCGCCAAGACCGTCACCGTCGCCGTCGTCGTCGCCCGGCCGTTCGCCGCGATCGTGTCCGGGCTCAACGCCATCGAAACCGCGATCGGCGGCGTTTGTACGAGATCGGCGCTCGCCGACACGGTCGGGCTGACCGAGTCATCCATCGCGGTGACGATCACGAAGCCGGGCGCATGCGAGGCGGTGATGGTGGCGGTGTAGGTGCCGTCCCCGTTGTCGGTAACTGCGCCGATCGTCTGGTCCGGGTCGCTGCTGACGAACACGACGTTGTCGCCAGCGACGGGTCCGGACGGCCCCGTGATCGTTGCGGTCGCGGTGGTGGTGGCCTTGCCGTCCGCCGGGATAGACGCCGGCTGGAGCGAGAGCGCGACGGTCGGCGCCGCCTGAGTGACCACGATCGATGCGCTCGGGGCGGGGTCGAGGCTTCCGTCGGTTGCGGTGATGGTGGCCGCACCGACGGCGTGTGAGGCGGTGAGCGTCATCGTGTAGGTGCCGTCGCCGTTGTCGGTGACCGGCCCAAGGCGCTCGCTCGTGTCGGTGCTACTGAAGGACACGTGCTCGCCCGGTACCGGACCGGTAGGCCGGCTGACCGTCGCGGTGATCGTCGTCGTCGCGCGGCCGTTGGCGGCGAGCACTGCCGAACTCGCGGTCAGGGCGACGCTCGTGCACTGCGCGCCAGCGCAAAAGGGCTGGAAGAGGACGTTGCCGGCAACCCGCGTACCGAGGCCGAGCGGCTTCGGTCCCGAAGCCGCCCCCCACCAATTCCCAGTGGCGTCGACCGTGGCGTTACCCGCGTTGTAGATGCCCCAGGCGTCCTGGGGATCGAAGTCGGAGGCGTGGATCGCCGCGGACGCGTTGCCGGTCAGACCGACGCCGGTGCTATCCGCATCGAAGCTCGTGTCCGTCACGTTCGCGGTGTAAGCGCACGCAAAGCAGTCCAACTGCAAGCCGGTGCCGTCCTGCGAGAGGCTGGAGGAACCCACCGCAACCGTGTTGGCGGCACGAACGGCCAGTCCCGCCCCCGCGTTCGAGAGCGTGGTGTTTTCGATCTGGGCCCTGCTGCCGGTCCCCGGCAGCTCGACGTCGTCTCGCGCGTATCGCACGACGGCATGGTCGAGCGTGGCGCTACCGCCGCCCTCCACCTGGATGCCGTACCAATCGCCGGCCGCCGGCGTGACGCCCGCCTTCGCGCAGCCGCAGTGGCCGCCGGCTGCATCGTCGTAGGGGGAGGTGAAGATTGCTGGCGCTGCGGCGGTGCCGGAGGCGACAAGCGTTCCGCTCACCGACAGCTCCCCGGGATCGACGCCCGGCGATCCGATACTCAGGAACTTGATCGTCGTACCGGGTCCGATGACCAGCACCGTCTTCGGTGATACCGCGACGTTGCCGTCGAACGCGTACGGGAGATCAGAGACGAGATGCACCACGCCCGCGGGAAGGACGCCTTCGCCCAGCTGGACGTAGCCGCCGCCGTCCTGGACCGTCGTATGGGTGAGCGCCGTGCGCGCAGCCGTTGAGTCGAGCACGGCCTCTTGGTTGACGCCGTCGAAGGTGGCATGGTCGATCGCGGGCGCGGCATTGCCTGTGGCCCAGACGCCGACCTGGTCGCCCGTGAACACGGAGTTGGTCACCCTTGGTGCGTAGGAGCAGCCGAAGCAGTCGATGCGCACGCCGGTGCCGTCGGACGCGAACGTGGACCGGTCGACGGCCACGGAGTTGACGCCTGTCGTCTCCACGCCGTCGCCATCATCGAGGAAGGTGCTGCTCGTGATCTTGAGCGTCGCCGGCGCCTCCTGGATGCTGACGCCCCAATTGCCGTACCGCACCTCTGCCCCGTTCAGGTTCACGGTGCCACCGGGCTCAGCGACGATGCCGTACCAGTCGCCGGCCGCCGGGCTGTGCCCCGTCGGCGCACAGCTGCAATGGCCCCCTGCCGTGTCGTCGTACTCCGACGTGAAAACCGCCGGCGTCCCAACAGGACCCGGCGCGACCAGGGAGCCGTTCACCAGCAGCTCGCCGCCTTCCCCTGCGGCGCGCACGAACTTCACATTCGCCCCAGGCTCGACCGTGAGCGTCCGGCCCTTCGCGACGTACACCGGGCCCTCGAGCACGTAGCCGGCGACCGTCGAGGTCATCGTGTAGTTGCCGATCGTCCCCGAGATCGGCACCCACTGGTCGCTACGCCCGACGGTCACCTGATGGCTCTGCGTCAACGCAGGGCAGGAGGAGCTTCTCTGAGTGACGTACATCGTCACGTTCTCGACGGCGGCGCTCGAGAACGTGTGCGTGACCGACGCGCCCGACGCGTTCGTCCCGTCACCGAACGACCAGGTCACGGAAAGATTCGTATTGCTCGCGATCGAGGGGTCGGCGTTGAAGCCGAGCTGCACCCCCGGCGCGACGGCATACTCCCCGGTCGACGTCGTCCAGTCGGCGGTGTAGGGAGGCGGCAGCGTCACGCCCGCTCTGCGCGTCACCGTCTGGCCGCCGGCGGTCGCCGTGAACGTCGCGGTCTGATCTCCCGGACAGGCGAACGAATGCGTGACGGCAACGCCCGGTGCGCCCCCGCCGTCGCTGAACGCCCAGCTGTAGCTCGGCGAACTCCCCGCCGCGGCGAACGGCCCCTGATCGATGCCGAAGTTCGCCGTCATCGGCGGGGAACCCGCGAGCAGGGCGGTCGCATCGCCGACGAAGAGATCTCTCCTGACGCCGGCGTAGGCGGTCGAGAGGCCAGCGACGCCATCGACCGTGAAGCCGACGGTCGAGGCATCGGTCACGGTCCCGCTCGACAGCGACAGCAACGCATCCTCGCCCGGATCGAGTTCGCTCAGCTGCCCGAGCGTGTGGCCGCCCGAGTCGCGGATGCTGAGGTCAGTCACCATCGCGTCGCCGGTGTCGACCGCCTGCATCGCATTGCCCGAGACGGGGACGAGCACGAGGCCCGTTCCGCCCTGGTAGGCGCTTACCGAGCGCACGACGCCGTCGATGTAGTCCGCGTATCCAAGGCGGTCGCCGGTGTCCTGCACGAGGCGCATGCACCCGCTCGCGTACTCGAATTGCGCGAAGAGCTGCGGGGTGGACAGGCCGCGTGGCTGTGCAGCGGCGGAGAGCGCCGGACCGAAGTTCTCCTTCAGGTCCTGCTGTGCTTCTTCGGCAGATTGCCCGTCGTCGACCTCGTCGCCGTAGTACTGAGCAAGCAGCGACCGGTAGGCGTTGTCGCTGTCGAGGTAGGCAACCGTGTCCACGTAGGTCGAGAGCAACGACTTGAACTGACCGAGAGAGCTGTGCAGGCCGGTGATCAGCTCTGCCGAAGCGGTGTCGCCGAGTACGGAGAGGATCAGCGGATCCGCAAGCTGGTCCGCCGCGAGCACCGAGTCGATCTCGCTGCTGAGCGCACTGACCTCCGCCTGCTCAACCCCCGTGCTATCGAGCGCATGCTCACCCACGAAGGCGCAATCCAGGTCTCCTCTGATGCTCGGGCCAAGTTGGGAGGCGTCGAGCAACTGGGCCAACTGGGCATCGCTCGCCTGCGAACTGTCAATCCCGAAGATCGACCGCAGCTCTCCGATGTACTGCGTGTCCTGGATGCTGCTCGCCCCGGCGCAAGGCGCGACCAGCCCGGCGACGATGAACGCGACGATAAGCGCCAGGCAACTGAAGCCGAGCCGTGTCGCAAGGCCGAGCGAACGCCCGCACATCACAGTCGAGACCGATGTCGATGCCCGCACATCCACCGTCCCTGGCCGAACTCGACCGTCGATCTACTAGATTGGCGCGCGAAGCATATCAGTCGCTCTCTTCTTCCGCTTGGATCAACGTGCGACCTCCGCTCGTGCAGCTCATTTTGATTAAGGCGTACGGTCCCGCCAAGCGCTGAACCGTCCAGCGCGAGGCCGTGCGACAGTCCGTGGAGATGCTCTGCGCGGCCCTCAAGTCGATCCGCTGCAGGGCCCACATCCATCGCTCCGAAGCAAACGCGCGGCGGCACGAACGGTCATGGTCAGGCCGCAGGGCCGCCTGAGTCTCCGGCCTGTCCGCGGAGATCGCGCCAGGCCACCCGGCGACAGCCGGGCTGGCACAGACACCGCCGGCTGCGGTCGCGCGCCGCCGCAGCGACGAGGCCCGCCCGCTCGCCTGAGAGGGCAAGGTCCACGCGACCAGCAAGTCGGAAGGTCCCCAGTTCGCCGACCTGCACGCCGTCCAACCACAACGCGACGCAGAGATAGTGACGATCGCCGAGGGCGCTGCAGCGCACCGACGCGGCGCTCGACTATTTCGCAGCGTTCGAGAACGGCGCGATGCCCGAGCAAGCCTGCAGCCAACGCGTCACCGATCTCAACGCGAAGCCTCGCCGGCCTTCGCGCGCGACGCCTCGGCGGGTCGCAGGTTCGTAGCGGAGTCGGACCTGGACATCCCCGGAGAATGCACCACTGAGCGCGACCGCAGATCAATGCGGTCGCGGAGGCACATCGGCGCCTCGCCCCGTGAAGGGCAGCTCGAGCGCGAGCCGGCTGCGCTTCGCGGAGGCGCTCGTGGCGTCCTTGGGCAGCAGGGTGATCGAGGCGGCGACGGCGTCGTCGGTGGCGGAGCCGAACAGCGGCTGCTCGAGCTTGCCGGCGAGCTGCCCGAGCGATCCGCCGATGCCTCTCCAGGTCAGTCCGACGCTGCTGAGGAGCGCGGCTGCGCCGGCGACGATCGAGCCCGAGTTGTCGACGACGACCATCAGCACGACGCCGAGGGCGAACAGCGCGACGATCAGGGCCACCAGCCGCCACATGCGCCGCAGCGCGCCGAGCGCGGCCTCGCGGAGACGGTGCAGGAAGCCATCGGCGACGTCGAGCCAAGCGTCCATGTCGAGCATGTCGGCGCCGCGCTTCTCGCCTGAGAGCAGCGCCGCGCCACAGCTCGCCCTGCCGGCGCAACAGCTTCAGCAGCTCTTGTGCGGTGGGCGGCGGCTTGTCTTCCTCGGCTCTCGCTGGGACCTCGCTGCCGACATACTCGGACCAGGCGCGCAGGGACGCCGCGACAGCGTGTCCGGCGTGCGGCGGGAAGGCGCTGTTGAGGTCGTCGAGCCAGCCGAGCAGGTTCGCCACGCGGTAGCGGCCGAGCTGTCTTCTGAGGCCTGCGTCATCAGTCGGCTTGCGGCACGTGTCGGCGAGCGCGCGGCCAAGGCCATAGGCCTTGCCGAGGCGGAAGTCGGCCGCCGTCAGGTGGCCGAGGATCTCGACGTGCACCGTGAGCACCGCGTCCGGCGGCGGGAGCGTCCCCGGCGTGCGCAGGCCGCTCAGGTCGATCACGCCGAAGCCGGCACTCGCGAGCGGAGCGGCCAGGCGCGCGAGCGCCGCCTGGACCTGGTCGACGAGGATCTCGGCGCGCTTGGGGTCATCCAGCGAGCTGAGGCCGGGCAGGTCCTCGGGCGCTTCCCGTCGCTCCCGCCCGTGCGGGCCGCAGGCCGACGGCCACTCGCGGGGCGATAGAGCTCGGCCATCTGCCAGCCAAGCGAGAAGGCCAGCGCGACATTGGGGTCGGCCGTCGAGGACGGGGCCGTCTTGGCCGCGCTGACGAGCGACTCGCCGAACGCCACGAGCGCGTCGGTCGGCGCACCCGCCTTGCCATCCGCCACCGGTGGCCTCGCGCCCGCCGCCGCGCTGGCCTCGGGCTTCGCCGCTTCGCCGGCTGTCGGGTCGTGCACTTCCACCGTCCCGGTCCTACGGCTGCCCGGCCGGATGGCCGTTGCGGTGCAGCTCCTGCGCGGCGGCGAGCAGGCCCGTCTGCAGGTCGGTGACCTGATGCTGCTCGGCGGGGCGCAGCATCTCGGCCGGGGCCGTGAGCAGGCGCCGCGAGCGCGCGGCATGACGCCCGGCCACCCACTCGACCAGCGCCGCGCGATCCGGCGCGGGCCGTGGGGCCGACTCGGTCAGCAGCCCGCCGAGGTCGGCGGCCGCGGCCACGCGCTTGCCCATGTAATGCGGGTGGCCCTCCTCCAGCCAGTAGCGCAACGCGTCGGCGCCCGAGCGCTGCTCCAGCTCGGACGGGCAGAAGCGCGCGAGGATCGTCTTGGCGATCGACGCGTGATCAAACAGCGTGCTCGAGACCGACCGCGCCCCGACCCAGGGTGAGACAACGATGGCCGGCACGCGCACGCCGTAGCGCGAGAACGTCTGCGGATCGTCGTCGGGCGGATGCTCCGGCGGCGCGACGTGGTCGTAGAAGCCGCCGTGCTCGTCGTAGACGATCAGCAGCAGCGTTCTCTCCCATTGCGGACTCGTCGCCAGCGCGTTGTAGACGAGGAAGACGAGCTCCTGCCCCTCCTGCACGTCGGAGGGCGGATGGTCGTCGTTGGGCGGCGTGCCGACGAGGTTCAGATCCTTGAAGTTCGGATCGATCCACGAGACCGCCGGCAGCCTTCCCCGCGCCGCGTCCTCGAGGAAGCTCGCCGCGTCCTCGTCGACGAACAGCTCCTCCTCCGCGCGCGCCTTGAACGCGAGCTTGAGCTTCTGCACGTACGCGAAGCGGTCGTGATGCCCGAGCAGGTACTCGTCATCGACGCAGCGCAGCGTCCCGATGTCGTACGAGTACCAGCGCCACGACACCCCGGCCGCGTCGAGATGGCGCACGAACGACTTCTTCGCATACAGCGGCGGCGGCTTGGGCTTGTCGTCCAAGCTCCCGTCCGCGCTGCCCGCCACCGCGTACAGGCGGTTCGGCCACGTAGCCCCCGGCACCGAGCTGTGCCAACGGTCGCAGACGCAGAAATGCTCGGCGAGATGGTCGTAGACCGGCAGATCCTCGGCGTTGTAGTAGCCCATCGCGATGCCCGGATCCGGGTCCGCCACACCGCTGCCATGCAGCTTGTGGGCATAGCTCGCCGCGAACCCGTCCATCGCGCCGCCGCCGATCTGCTCGCGCGTCGCCGCGCCCGAGTGATCGAGGTCCCAGTGCCCGTCCGGCAGATGCGTCGCGGGCAGCCGGTGGACCGGGTACTCGCGCCCGCCGGTCGTGTTCGCCATCCCCGCCCTGAGCCCGTCGACGTCCGCACGACCGCCCTCGAGCGAGAGGTAGCCGAGCATGTGGTCAAACGACCGGTTCTCCAGCATCAGCACGACGACGTGCTCGATCTCCTGCAACCCGCCCGCCACAGCAGCTCCCTTCACCCGGCACCCGAACCGGCCCCGCCCCGTCTCGTGGCCTCAACCGACCGAGCGCTGACTCAGACCTCTTATAGCCCACAACTCGGTCGGAAGGACACCACGCCAATCCACGTGCAGGCCATCGCGAACCGCTGTATGACGAGGCAGTCGGAGCGGCGAACTCTCAGGAGTACCGGTAGCCAAGTCTCGCGATGTCGAGCACCGTCGAAACCCTCACGCCGAACAACGGCGAAGATCAACCAGATCCAGAGCGGGTCAAGCGCGTGCCCCTCCATGCGATTCGCGCCGCATGCCCCTACCGGATCGTCGAATCCTCGATCTCAGACTGTAGACGCGGTTCTACGCCAGGTGCGCGTCTCGTTGTGCTGGCGCCCGTCGACCGCCCACGAACGTACAGTTGTCGCTGTGTTCAGCCGGGGACCCAGCGTCGAGGGGATCGAGGCCCACTTCCTGTCTCAGATCAACGCCACGATCGGCAAGGCCCCGGTGTCCGGCCAAGACGCGGCAGCCGCGATCGAGCAGCAGGCCACCCAGGTCGCCGAGCTGTTCTCGGCCTTTGCCGCGCAGACGACGAAGACGCTCGACGTCTGCATCTATGACTTTCGCCTCACGATTCCGGCGGTGAGCGGGATCGTGGTCAGAGCGATCAACGACGCGGCCGAGCGCAGTATCGCGGTGCGCGTCGCCTACGACAAGACGCAGGATGACGGCGACATCCTCAAGCAGTTCGCTGGGGCGGGCGGGGATCCAGCGCCGACCGGCACGCACCGGTTCCTGACCTCCGCGCCGCTGCACCCGGCCGTCCAGCTCAAAGCGGTGCTCGAGGAGGGCATCGACCCGTCAAGCCAGATCATGCACAACAAGTACATGGTCGCCGACGGCAAGACGCCCGATGCCCGTGTGTGGATGGGGTCAGCGAACTTCACCGTCGACGCCTGGGCGCTGCAAGAGAACAACGTGCTGGTCGTTAGATCGCCCGAGCTGGCTGCCGCCTACGCCAGAGACTTCGACGACCTCTGGGTCGCCGGGCACCTGGCGGGCACCGGCGTCAACGACACCGGCACTGTCTCCGTTCATGGCACCGACGTCGAGTACGCGTTCGCTCCCGGCGAGGGCAAGACCATCGAGCAGCTGATCGCCACCACCATCGCCGCCGCGAAGAAGCGGATCCGCGTCGCCTCGATGGTGGCCTCCTCGGCGCCGATCCTGCAGGCGCTCAAGGCGGCGATCGAGGCGGGCATCGACGTAGCGGGTGTCTATGACTACGGCGAGAGCCACGGCGTCGTGACCGGCTACCGCAACCGCGCCGCGGACCCGAAGACCAGAGACCCGGCCGCCGAGACCGCCAAGGCCGACCTCATCGAGAGCGTGCTCGATCACCTCGTCGCCAAGCACTCCCTGCCGATCACCAAGGAACACCCCGACTGGGCGCACAACCTCATGCACGACAAGATCCTCGTCGCTGACGACATCGTCGTCACCGGCAGCTTCAACTTCTCCACCAACGCCACCCGCAACGCCGAGAACGTCCTGCGCGTCAGCCACCCCGGCCTCGCCGACGCCTACACGGACTACATCGACGGCCTCGTGAAGCGGTACAAGACTGCTTGACAACTCGCCCGGCTCAAGCTGCATCAATCCCATTGGCAGCGCACTGACGCGTCGGCGTCGAGTGGTCTCCGGTTGACTATCGGAGTGTGGACCAGCGCCGGGCGCCTGGATCCCATGCCCCGTTCGCCGTGTCGCTGACGATCAGTGGGTCGGCGAAGGTCGCGGCGGCCGCGATCACCTCGGCGAGATCGTCAGGAAGATGCTCGCCGAAGAGGCCGAGAGCCTCGCGATAGGCGCGGTAGTCGCCGCCGCGCAGGCTGGCGAGATCGCCGACGGCGACAGCCACCGGGATGAGGTCTACGTTGCGGAAGGTGGCGGTTGCCGCCAGCGCGTCGCGCATCGGCGCATGGGCGATCGTGTGGGCGCCGGTGAGGGTGTAGATGTCAGCGAGGTCGCGGACCCGGGTGTTGGTCTCGGCGAGATCGATCGCGGTGGTGAGCTTCTCGGCCAGGACAGTCTCGACCGGGTAGCCGAGCACGTGAATCGGCGGGCTGTCCGGCCGCAGCCCAGGCAAGGCGACGTGCTCTGGCTCGGGTGTGACCGGATCGCCGAAGTTGATGTCCAGGCGCAGCTTGACGACGGCGGTGGCGATGCGCGCGTCCATGACGACGCGGACGCCGTGGTAGAGCGCGTGGTCGCGGATCACCTGTGTGGCGATGGAGGCGGTGAGGTACTCGACGCCGTCCTCGGGGTCCTCGATCGCGGCGATCTCCGCGACGCGCGCCGCGACCTCCTGCGCGTCGTTGGCGATGCCGATCGCGAGAGCATCAGCATCGACGGTCGGTCGGCGTTGGCCAAACGCGGCAAGCAGCACGCCGCCCTTCAGCACGAACTGCGATGCGTAGGACGAGCGGCTCAGCCGGGCCAACCAGCGCTCGACCACATACGCGGTCAGGTACTCCTGGGTACCGCGGCCCTCGCGGCGAGCGCGGTTCTGCAGGTCCAGGTAGGCCCGGCCGGCGGGCGTCGCGCGGCTCACGGGACTCATCGGGCGCTCACCACATCCAACGCACGACGTACCGGACCGAGCACGCCAAGCTCGCGTGCGTACTCCAGCAGCAATGCCGGCCGGGCGTCCGGCCGGGCCATGTACCGGTTCAGCGCAGCGTGCGCGATCGCCTCGCCCAGGCGATGACGCAGTCGCATCAGATCGACCACCGTGCGCGCCGCGTCGTAGACGCGGACCGGCTCGCCCGGAGCGGCCTCGACGCTGGCCAGCCCCAGCTCGAAGGTCCGTGGATCGAACCGGAACACCCTCGTGGGCGGGTGATCGATCCGCGGCGGATGCGTCCCATTGGGCACCGCCACCTGCACGCGCACTGGCTGCTCGTCGGTCAGGTCGTGCACCGCAGCGGCCGACACGCAGCACACGATCGCCCGCGGCGCCCGATAGAAGACCGCCAGCAGATCGGGATGCCCCGCCAACGGCGCATCAGCGCGGCGAAACACCCCGCGCGAGAGCTCGACGATCTCGCCCGCATCACGCCATGCGTAGAGCTCCCGCGGATGCACCCCGCGCGAGAACGCCGTCGCCGACGTGAACGTGTCCGGTATGTCCGCCACCACAGGCATGGATAAATAGCTTACACGACCGCTCCGTATGTGCAAGCTATCTATCCACCGGGTCGCGACTGTCGTCCGCTCACGGCGCTGGCTCGGCACCCGCCAAGTTGAGCGCGTCGCAGGCGTTGGCGACCAGCTGGGCGCAGAGCGCGTGCCAGTCTTCGTCGGTGGCGGCGTCGCGGATCTCATCGATCATGGCGCGCAGCGGGCGTGCGAGCACGGCGGGGTCGCGGTCATCACGGGTCAGGTACTCGTAGAGCAGCTCGGCGACCTCGTCGGCGACCGCGTCGTGCGCGAGCGCCGTGGTGATGAAGTCGCGGACGAGCGCTGCGGCGATCGGTCCGCGGTCGCTCGGGCGCACGGCGTCGTCGCTCATCTCGGCTCCTTCCGGTTTTGCTCTTCGCGGATGGTTTCGGCGAGGAGCCGTGCCCGGGTCGCGAGGTTTCCTTCGATCTGTGCGAGCGCGTGCTCGAGCGCCGATGCCAGCGCGTCGGCGACGGCGGCCACGCGCACGAGCGCGATACGGTCGAGCCTGCCGAGCCGGGCGCGGTCGCCGGTGCGCTGTGCCAGCTCGAGCCGGTGGTGCAGGAGGCTGGTGTAGACGTCGGTCGCGCGCAGCGTGGCCTGCGTCGTGCGCATCTGCTGCTCGGGCGCGGTGCAGCGTTTCCGCGCCGGGCGCTCGAACGCGAGCAGCTTGCCGCCCGCGGGCGGCTGGCCGCCGCCGGATCGCTGCCAGCTGCTCATGCGCACCTCCCGTCGGGAACCGGCTGAGGCTCATCGTCGTCGAGGCGCTTCAGCAGGTCGGCGTAGATCTCGACGCCGCGGAGCGCGGCGCGTGTGCCGCCGAGCAGCTGATGGGCGTGACGGCTCGCGTTCTCGTGCAGACGTCGGAGCGTGAGCCGCAGCTCGTCGGCCGGGATCGTGAGGTCGAAGTGCTGGTGGGGTTCGTGCTCGGCCCAGCCGATGTCGTCGAGCAGACGCATGTCTGCCTCGAAGCGGCAGCGCAGCGCGCGCGCCTTCTCCCACTGCTCATCGCGGATCGCGAGATAGACGCCGTCGATCCCGGTCAGGTCCTGGGTGACGTCCTCCCACAGCGCGGCGCGCTGCTCGGCATCGATCGTGACGTTCATGACGGTGCCTCCTTAACGGTCAAGGGCACCGACGGGACGACCATCGCCCTGCACGCGAAGCGATCAACGGGCTACGGTGTGCCGCGGCATCGAAGGGCTCGTTCCTTCGGTGCCACAGGCCCAGGGCGGTGCGCGAACACCCCCTGGGCCGACCTATTGCGGGTGGTTGGGAGACGTCGTCTACCTCGACGCGGCGACGATGGCAAGCCCTTTGTCAGCCGTCGCTCGTCGTCGCCGAACGGACATTGAGATCGCCTGCGATGGATGGTGTCGTCGTCCTCACCCGATCAATTAAGGAGGGCCGCGATGAGCGCCACCAGCAGCACGCAACACCGCAAGGCCGACGAGGTGAGAACCAAGCAGCAGGGGCCGCGTGAGGGCTCCGTCATGTGGGCCGTGATCCAGGTGCTCGACGGCAAGCGCAAGCCGCTGACGCCAGCCGAGATCCTCACCGAGATCCAAGACCGCAGACTGGCCAGGAAGCTCGACGGCAAGACGCCGCAGGCAAGCGTCGCCGCCCGCCTGGCCGTCCACGCCGCCAAGGGCCTCTACGTCGAGCGCGCCGAGAAGGGCAAGTACCAGCTCAAGAAGAGCATCACCGCCACGTCCCTTGCCAGCCACGCTGACGCCAAGCCGACGGGCGGCAAGCGGAAGACGGCCTCAAGAAACCGACGCAGCACGCCGGCAGCGCGGCCCCGCAAGGCGCAGTCCGAGAAGCCGGCACAGGAGCGCGAGGCGACGTCGGCGGAGGCGGTTGACCCCGCACAGGAGCCCACTGCCGCGACGGCATAGCCCTCTCGGGCTCGCAGGAACCAGAATCGCGAGAACTGAAAACGTAGTTGGCCCGGGCGGTTGCGCTAACAACCCCCGGGCCTGGCACCGAAGGACAACGGCCTTCGATGCGGGATGAACGCTATCCCCATCTGCGCATCGCCGGTAGCCCGACGGGTTACCGACTGACGCCGCGGCACACGCTCCTTCGGTTCCTTGACCGAAAGGAGCCGTCGTGCCCCGCATCCACTCAAACAAGCACCGAGCGCTCGGGGTCGCCGTGCGCGAGACCCGCGCGCGCCGCGGCCTCTCCCAAGAGGACCTCGGCTTCGCCTCCCATCTGCACCGAAACTACATCGGCGCGATCGAGCGCGGCGAGATCAACCCCACCTTCCGAATCCTGCTGACGCTCACCCACGGCCTGAACCTGCCGCTCTCCGAGCTGATCGAGCTGACGGAAAGACGGTATCGCGAGCTGCAGATCCTCACGGGCCAACCACCCGAGGATGACCCGCCTCTCGCTGCGCCGCACCCGCCCAGGCACGGTGCGCCGCCGCCCGCCGACCGGACGCGCAACCTCTCCACGGAGGGATGACATGCGCGGCACTTGCGCCGTCTCGCCCGCGAGCCGCTCACCGCGCCGCACGCACCGCATCGCGGCGCCGGGCGACACGCTCGTGGTCGTGCTCGAGGACGCGATCGCTGGAACGCTCACGCGCTCCCCCGACAGACGGCTCGCGTTCACCTACGAGGTGGACTACCGCCGTCGACCGGAGACGACGCCGCTCTCGCTCGCAATCCCGAAGCGGACCCGCGAGCACACCGGCCCGAGGTTGGAGGCGTGGCTGTGGGGGCTGCTGCCCGACGACCCCGCCGTCCTGCAAGCCTGGGCACGCAGGTTCCACGTCTCCCCCGCCTCGCCGTTCGCGCTGCTCGCGACCCCGATCGGCGAGGACTGCGCCGGCGCCGTGCGCTTCATCACACCCGGCCGGCTCGAGCACCCGCTCGACCAGTCCAGATCCGTCACCTGGCTCACCGAGGAAGATGTCGCCGCGCGGCTGCGCGACCTGCGCACCGACCGCACCACCTGGCTCGGCCACGCGCCCGCCGGCCACTTCACGCTCGCCGGCGCACAGGCAAAGACCGCGCTGCTGTGGCGCGACGGCCGCTGGGGCGTCCCCTCCAGCGCAATACCGACGACGCACATCCTCAAGCCCGCGATCGCCGAACAGCGCTGCTTGGAGGGCGCCATCACCGCACGGGAGAGCGTGAGCCGTGTCGGTTGAGAAAGCATCGAACGGCCGATGGCTCGTGCGCTGGCGAGAAAACGGCCGCCAGCGCGGACGCCGCTTCCTCCTCAAAAGAGACGCCGACGCCTTCGACCGCGAGGTTCAACGCCGCCGGCAGCTCGGCCCACTGGCGCTCACGCAGCTGACAACGCGCGGGTCGACCCTCGGCGAGTGGATTGCGGACCGTTGGGCGCCCGAGCACGGAGCGACGCTCGAGCAGTCGACGCGCGAGCGCTACGCGGATGTGTACCGGCTCCACACCGAGCCGTGGCTCGGCGACGTGCCGCTCATGGACCTGACCGTCGGGCGCTTGCGTGCGTGGCAGGCTGACCGCATCGCGGCGGGCATCGGCGTCGGCACGATCGAGAAGGCACGCACCTTCCTGTCCTCGGTGCTGCGCCATGCGGCAGAGTCGGAGGCGATCCCCGGCAACCCGCTCGCGCTTGTGCGCCCGCCGCTCGCCGAGCACCGCGACAGCGTCACCCCGCTGGCACCCGTCACGGTGGAGAGTGTGCGCCGCGTGTTCGCCGGGTCGATGGACGTTCACGTCCCCGAGCGCACCCGGCGCGGCGGCGTGCGCGTCGCCGGCTACGTCGTGCCCGACGAGCGCGACGCGCTCACGCGACAACGCGACGCGGCCATCGTCTCCGTGCTCGCCTACGCCGGCCTTCGCCCCGGCGAGCTCCGCGCCCTGCGCTGGGGCGACGTGCGCAAGGCGACGATCACGGTCGAGCGAGCGGCACGACCGAACGGCACGATCAAGAGCACAAAGAACCATGAGCGCCGCGCCGTGCGCCTGCTCGCACCGCTCGCCGTCGACCTCGCCGAGCTGCGCCTGGCCGCCGGTCGCCCAACCGACGACGCGCTCGTGCTGCCACCCGTCGGCGAGCCAGCCGCCGACGCGCACCCCGACGCCGTGACGTGGACGAAAACCGACTGGCAGATATGGCGCGCCAGACGCTGGGACAAAGCCTGCAGGCTCGCGGGTATGCCAACCTCCCCGCGGCCGTACGACCTCCGACACAGCTTCGCCTCCCTGCTGCTCGCCGAAGGCCGCAGCGTCCACTACGTCGCGCGCAGACTCGGCCACTCGCCAGCGCTCACACTCTCGACCTACGGCCACCTCTTCGCCGAGTACGAGGACGCCGAGCGCATCGACGCCGAACACGAGATCGTCAAGGCGCGCGACGCCCGCACGGCGGCCTCACGCGAACGTCGCGCTGGGTCAGTTCAGGAAGCGGCGTGAAGCGCTTCGGGCGAATCGGCCACGGAGCCGACGTCCGTCGGCCCACCGATGCCCGTCGGGGAATCCAAGCGAATGTCAAAGGCAACTGCGCGCGCTGACCGAAGCAGAAGAACCTCTGCTCGGCTCCCTGACGCCCGCCCATTCGAGATGTAGAGATCAGCGCTCACCGGCCATGAGCTGCTCCAGCTCGTGAGCGAGCGTGCCGGGCCTTCAGTTCGTCAGCTGCTGTCGTGAGCCTCCGCCCGCCGGCCCGAGCGTATGCCGTTGGCGAGCGCGTTGAGGAACAGCCCGATCACGACGATGCCAGCCACTGCTTCGAGACCGACGAGTTCGCGGGCGGTTGCGGACACCGGCGTCAGGTCACCGAGACCGAGTGTGGTGATCGTGGTCGAGCTGAAGTAGAGCATCCGCATCCACCAGCCGGACGCGTATGAGGGGTCACCCTCGACCGCGTTGTAGAACCTCACAAGCCGTCGGTTGGCATCGAGCGACAGCGTCAGAACGCCGCTGTCCGATGGTTCGCTCCGGAGTGCTCCAGCCTGCGTTGCCATCAGCAAGGACACCGGCGGGTTGAAAGGCGAATGGACTGGCGTTCCGCCGTTGGGGTTCACGAGCGCCACGCCGTAGCTGACCTCAACGGGATGCGACGGCTCCCGGGTGATGAGTTGGCTTGTTATGAACACCTCGACCCACTCTTGGAACGTGCCGAACGTGGCCGGCGTCTGACCCTCAGGACTGGTGTACTCGCCGGACAGCTCGACGAGGATGCGGCCGTCGTTCGTATGACGGATGCTGGCAACCCTGACACTCCCCGGGTCGACCCGCAGCTTTCCGACTGGGCTCGTCCAGCTCATCGGCACGGCTTTCGGGGAAACCGCAGCCGTCAGGGCGTCACGCAGACCGGCTGAGTCAGCCTCGAGTGGTGCCTCCACCTCAATGTTGGAGTCACGGAAGCTTCGCGCAGGCAAGGCGGCGTAGGCCGTCGCAAACGCTGGGACGAGCGCTAGGTACAGCACTCCCCATTTGAAAGGTGAGCGCCGCATTCGCGCGGCTCGGGGGCGATCCATCGCTGCGGCGATGCTAATGCTCGCGCCGGCTGTCGACGTCAGCTCCGCCGCGTCGGGCGCAATCGACCGCTTCGCGGACTTCGGTCGCTGCGGCAAGCAGATCCGTGATCACGGCGTCGGCCAACGTGAGCGACAGCGGAATGACCTCATGATCGACGAGTTCCGCGTCATCCGCCTGCGGGGCGAAGCTCTCGAGTTCCTCTTTCGTCGGCCGATAGGCGAGCTTCGTCCTCAGATATGCCCGCGTGTACTGGCCCTGGTTGTGCACCAGGGCGTTGCGCAACGCCTGCGCGTGCAGGGCCTGATCCCAGCTCGGCAGCTTGCTCAGCTCGATTCCCGCGAAGTCCTTGTAGCGCTTCGTGATGTTCTCGAACCGGCGATCCCAGCTGCGCGCGTCGTCCTCGACGAGCATCGCCAGCGCGGGATGCTCGGACAGGTCATAGCTCAGGTAGTTGAGCCTGAGCTCGCGCACGAGGTAGTCCTGATAGACCGCCCACGCAAAGACCACGGCTGCAACGCGGATCGTTCGGCCGAAGTCCGCGAACCCCCACCCCTCCTCCGGGCCTGCCTCGGCTCCGTATACGTCGATGACATCGCCGTCCTCCCCATCGCTGGGCCGCTCGCCGATCTCCCTCCAACGTCGTCCACGATCCGCCTCGATCAGTGGCGGGACGATTCTGATCAGACCGCGCAGCTCAGTGAGTTGGACCGTCAGTCCCTCGAACGGGTCCGAGTAGACGCGCACCTCGGGATACATCCTCACGTTGTACCGCCCAGCGCAACGGCCTGCCGCGTCAGGGATCTGAGCGAACGGACCCTTTCCAAGGCCCGCGATAGCGGAGGTCACGCCCCCCTGCCGTCGCCCGCGCAGCCCAACCCTGCTTGCGCACGTGTCCGGCAATGGCCGGCGCGGCGACTGCCCGATGTGCACACTGAGTGCACAAAACGGCACGAACCCTCGCCCAACCGCTCTCCAGAACGCAGAAAACCCCGCGATTTGCGGGGCTTTCTGGGAGTACCGCCACGGGGATTCGAACCCCGGTTTCCGCCGTGAGAGGGCGGTGTCCTAGTCCCCTAGACGATGGCGGCGTGCTGGCGGCGAGGATAGCAAAGGGCCTTGGATCGTCGGCGGCGGGCGGTGCGGTCGCTAGGGTGGGCGGGGTGACTGGATCGAGCGACCTCGCCGACCGCTTTCTGGCGCTCCACCGCCCCGGAGCGCCGCTGCTGATGCCGAATCCGTGGGACGTCGGCTCCGCGCGGCTGCTGGCGTCGCTCGGCTTCGAGGCGCTCGCGACGACGAGCAGCGGCCATGCGGCGACGCTCGGCCGACGCGACGGCGGCGTCACGCGCGCAGAGGCGCTCGCGCATGCGACGCAGCTCGCCGCGGCGTCGGAGCTGCCCGTCTCGGCCGACCTCGAGAATGGGTTCGGCGACACGCCGGAGGCCGTCGCGGAGACCGTCGTGCTCGCATGCGAGACCGGCCTGGCTGGCTGCTCGATCGAGGACTGCTCCGGCGGTGGCGCCGGCGAGCGCCGCATCTACCCGCGTGACCTCGCGGTCGCGCGCGTGGCGGGCGCCGCCGAGGCTGCGCACGCCGGTCCGCGCCGGCTCGTGCTGACCGCGCGTGCCGAGAACCACATCCGCGGCATCGACGACCTCGACGACACGATCTGGCGCCTGCAGGCATACGCCGACGCAGGCGCGGACGTGCTGTTCGCTCCCGGACTGCGCACGCTCGAGCAGATCGGCGCGGTCGTGGAGGCGGTCCCGCTCCCCCTGAACGTGCTGATGCTCGCCGGCTGCCCGCCGGTGCGCGAGCTGGCCGCCGCCGGCGTGGCGCGTGTCTCCGTCGGCGGGGCGTTCGCGTTCGCGGCGCTCGCCGCCGCGGCCGAAGCCGCGCGCGAGCTGCTCGAGGACGGCACGGCCGGCTACCTCGAGCGCACATCCGCCGGCATCGCGGCGGCGCGCGCCGCGTTCGGCGGCTGAGCCGGCGCACCCGCGCGTGCAGCGGCGTACCGGAGGCCATGCGGCTGAGAGGACTTGAACCTCCACGGGGATTTGTGTGCCCCACACGGACCTGAACCGTGCGCGTCTACCGATTCCGCCACAGCCGCAGGAATCGGGATCGAAGATACACGGTTGCGGGGGTGCATCGCGGCGCGGTCGGGGTAGCGTTTCCGTCATGCCGTCCCCCTCCGCCTGGCCGGCGCTCCCCCGCTACGACGCGTGGGCCGACACCTGCGACACGCTGCACGCACACGCGCAGGTGCTCGGCAAGCTCGCCGTCGCGCTCGCGCCGCCGGAGCCCGAGCTGCAGCACGCCGCGCTGCGCCTCAGCGCGCGCGGATGGGAGACGCTGCCGCTGCCGGCCCCGAACGGCTCCGGCGCGTTCGTCGCCGCGCTCGACCTGCACGCCCATCGCGTCCTCGTCGAGCACAGCAACGGCGCGACACGGCGGATCGCCCTGATGCCCGACCGCCCCGTCGGCCACGTCGCGCGCGCGCTGCTCGCGGCCGTGCGCGAGCTCGCCGGCCGCACGGTCGCGATCGACCCGACGCCGCAGGAGGTCCCGTGGAGCGCGCCGCTCGACGAGGACGAGCAGCACGCGACCTACGACCCGCACGCAGTCGGCGCCTACTTCGCGGCCGCGACCCGCGCGGCGCTCGTGCTCGCCGCCTTCCGCGCGCCCTACCGCGGCCGCTCGACGCCCGTCAACGCCTGGTGGGGCTCGTTCGACCTCGCCGTCAACCTCTTCTCCGGCGCGCCGGCCGCGCCGCCGGCGGACGACTTCATCATGCGCAACGCGATGGACGCGCAGGAGGTCGCCGTCGGCTGGTGGCCGGGCGACGCCAGACACCCGCAGCCCGCCTTCTACGCCTACGCCCACCCCGCCCCACCCGACTTCGCCGACGCGCGGCTCGATCCGCCCGCCGCGCGCTGGGACGCGGAGCTCGGCGAGTACCTGCTCGACTGGGACGACGTGGCCGCGAGCCCGGACCCGCACGGCGCCGCGCTCGCGTTCGCGCGCTCGGCCTTCCGGCACGCCTGCGCGGTCTGCGGCTGGGACCCGGGGCTGGCGGCTCCCGGACCGCCCGTTCGTTAGGCTCGCCCAGGTCACGAGGGAGCGCGGCCGACGTCCGCTCCCACCCGTCATCGTGTCCAACAAGGGAGCAGTTCCGTGAAGCTCGTGATCGGCATCGTCCGGCCCGAGAAGGCCAACGACGTGCTCGAGGCGCTCTACCGCGCCGAGGTGCGCGGTGTCTCGATGAGCCGCGTGCAGGGCCACGGCGGCGAGCTCGACCGCGTCGAGACCTACCGCGGCACCACCGTCAAGATGGGCCTCTCCGAGAAGGTGCGCTTCGAGATCGCCGTCTCCGACGACTTCGTCGAGACGACGATCGCGGCGCTGTGCGACGGCGCCCGCACCGGCGAAGTCGGCGACGGCAAGATCTTCGTCGTCCCGCTCGAGCGGGCGGTCCGCATCCGCACCGGGGAGACCGACCACGGCGCCGTGACGCCGGTGACGAAGTGAGCGGCGCGGTCGACGCCGGCGACACCGCCTGGATGCTCGCCGCGACCGCGCTGGTGCTGATGATGACGCCCGCGCTCGGGCTGTTCTACGCCGGCCTCGTGCGCTCGAAGAACACGCTCAACACGTACATGATGTCGATCGCGGCGATCGCGCTCGCGCTCGTCACCTGGGCGGTCGTCGGCTACTCGCTCGCGTTCGACGGGCACGGCGCGCTGCTCGGCGGCCTGCACCACGCGTTCCTGCACGGCGTCGGCTTCGCGCCGCGCGCCGGCACGCACATCCCGCAGCTCGTCTTCTTCGCCTTCCAGGCGACGTTCTGCATCATCACCGTCGCGCTCGTCTCCGGCGCGGTCGTCGAGCGCATGCGCTTCGGCGCCTATCTCGTCTTCGCCGCGCTGTGGTCGGTGCTCGTCTACGCCGTGCTCGCGCACTGGGCGTTCGGCGGCGGCTGGCTGCAGGCGCACGGCACGCTCGACTTCGCCGGCGGCGTGCCCGTCGAGATGGGCTCCGGCTTCTCCGCCCTCGCCGCCGCGCTCGTCGTCGGCGCGCGCAAGGACTATGGCCGCCAGGCGCTGCTGCCCCACAACGCCGTCTACGTGCTGCTCGGCGCGGGCCTGCTGTGGTTCGGCTGGTTCGGCTTCAACGGCGGCAGCGGCTTCGGCATCAACCGCGAGGGCGTCCTCGCGTTCTCCAACACGCTGATCACGCCGGCGTGCACGCTCGTCGTGTGGTTCGCGCTCGACCTGCTGCGCGAGCGCAAGGTGACGGCGATCGGGGCGGCGACGGCGATCATCGTCGGCTGCGTCGCGATCACCCCCGCCGGCGGCTATGTCTCGCCCGGCTGGGCGATGGCGCTCGGCGCGCTCGCGGCGCTGCCGAGCTACGCGATCATCGTCTGGCGGCCACGCACGCGCGTGGACGAGACGCTCGACGTGCTCGCCGCGCACGGCACGGCAGGCTTCTTCGGGATCCTGTTCGTCGGCGTCTTCGCACAGCTCGCGTGGAACGGCGCCGCGAACGGGATCGCCTACGGCGACGCGAGACAGCTCCTGTGGCAGGCGCTCGCCGCGCTCGCCGGCCCGGCCTACGCGTTCACGGCCACGTTCGCGCTGCTGAAGCTGATCGGCGCGGCCGTGCCGCTGCGCGCAGCGGAGCTGGAGGAGGCCGTCGGGATGGACGTCACGCAGCACGGCGAGGAGGCGTACGCCTCAGGCGAGGGCGCGATCCTCGTCACGACCGAGGCCGGGGTCGACGGACCGCGCGCGGTCGCGCAGCCGGAGCCGGCTTGAGCCGGCTCCGGGCGCGACCGTAGGGCCGCGACCCGATCCGTGCACAGCTTCGGGTGAGCTTTCGCGCGCGTTTGCGTGCGTCGAGGCGATCGGAGCGTCGTGCGCGGCCAGCGCGGCGCCGATGGTCGCGCATCGCGCACCACCGGGGTGCGCTCCCCCGCCCCCATGGAGGTCCGCCGCATGCGCCGCCTCGCGCTCCTGCTCGCATTCGCCGCCCTGCTCGCGCCGGCGGCCGCCGCGCGCGCCGACAAGCCGGAGCACGCGCCCGGCCCCGGCGCGCCCTACCGCGCCGCCGTGCTCGGCGACCACCCGATCTCCTACTGGCGCCTCGGCGAGCAGCCCGGTGCGACGATCGCCGCCGACGAGCTGCACCGCCACCCGGGAGCCTACGTCGGGCCGCCGACGCTCGGGATCGCGCACCCGCTCGGCGGCGACCCCGACACGGCGATCGACCTCGACGGGCTCGAGACCCAGCCGGTCGGCCAGTTCGTCCACGTGCCCGACGCGAACGATCTCGCCTTCCCCGGCCGCGCGCCGTTCAGCCTCGAGGCGTGGATCCTCCCGCGCGGCTTCAACGGCGTGACGCGGCGGATCTTCTCCAAGGAGGGTCCCGACGGCGGCTACCTGCTCGGGATCCAGAGCACTGGCCTGGCGTTCTCGCGCTACGCGTACGGGGCGTGGAGCACGCTGAGAGCGCCTGTCCCGCACGACCGCTGGAGCCACGTGCTCGCGACCTACGACGGCGCCGTCATGGACCTCTACGTCGACGGCGCGCTCGCCGCCTCCGAGCCCTCGACGCTGTCGCTGCCCGACGCGCGCTCGGATCTCTCGATCGGCGCGAAGCAGTCGCAGTGGCGCTTCTACGCCGGCGGGCTCGACGACGCCGCGATCTACGGCCGCGCGCTGTCGGCCGACCGCGCGCTGGCACACGTGCGTGTCGGCACGGGAACCGGCTGCCGCACGCACGGCGACGGCTCGGACCACGGTGGTTTCAGATTGCGCCGAAGCGGATAAACGCGGTCTCGCCGCCGCGCCCCCTCGGCGCACGAACGACGAACGGAGAGACACGATGCGACGCGATCTGCCGACCCGTCACGGCCGCGCCGCCGACGCCACAATCGCCGCCTACCTGCGCGAGCTGCTCGCGGAGGACGCGCTGGACCCGCTTGCCGTCGACGACGCCCTCGAGTCCGAGCCGGGGGTGCCGCCGGCCGTCCTCGAGATCGCCCGGCCGCAGGCCGCCCCGCTCGACGCGGCACGCTGACGCGCCGCGTTTGCGAGCCGTGCGCAGCGCGAACCTCCGAGGGTGACGGCGCGCCCGGCCGGGCGCGCGATACGACCCCGGGAGGCGACGCGATGCGACTCGGAATGACGGTCCTGCGCGTGACGGTCGGCGGCCTGTTCGCCGGCCACGGCGCGCAGAAGCTGTTCGGCTGGTTCGGCGGCCACGGTCCTGAGGGGACCGGCAGCTTCTTCTCGCGGCTCGGGCTCCATCCCGGCCGACACCACGCGCTCGCCGCCGGCGCGGCCGAGGCGGGGGGCGGCCTGCTGCTCGCGTCCGGCTTCCTCACGCCGCTCGGCGCGCTGCTGACGAGCAGCACGATGGCGACCGCGATCCGCCTCGTCCACGGCAGAAGAGGCGTCTGGAACACCGACGGCGGCTACGAGTACAACGCCGTGCTGATGGCGTCGGCGTTCGCGATCACCGCGGCCGGCCCGGGCGCCTGGTCGCTCGACGCGCTGCGCGGGCGCGAGCGCTGGGGCGAGCGATGGGCGCTCGCCGAGCTGACCGGCGCGCTTGCCGGGTCGGCGCTCGCGGTCGAGGCGGGACGACGGCTCAAGCGACGCGCAGAGGAGTGCGAGCGCGACGCCGCGCCGACGCGCGAGGACACGCCCGCGGCGCCCGTCGAGCGACGCGAGCGCCGGCCCGCGACGCTGGCGGCGTAGAGAAGTCGCGCGGAGCGCGAGCGGGGCTCCGCGGCGACGCGCGCGCGGCTGCCGACGCTTGGCAGCCGCGCGCCGCTCGCATAGGATCCGCGCCGAATGGCGGGCGCAGGCGGGGATCGGCCGGCGGGCGGGCTCGAGCGCATCGAGCACGTCGTCGTGCTGATGATGGAGAACCGCTCGTTCGACCACATGCTCGGCTTCCTCTCGCTGCACGAGGGCCGCGACGACGTCGACGGGCTCACCGGCCGCGAGTCGAACGGCTACGGCGGGCAGACCTACCTCGTCCACCACCTCGACCGCACGCAGTACCCGAAGCCGCTCGACCCCTGCCATGGCGCGTCGTGCGTGGCGCAGCAGATCGCCGGCGACATGGGCGGCTTCGTCGCCAACTTCGTCGAGACCAACAGACCCGACCCGCAGCACGCCGGGCTCGTGATGGGCTACTACGACGCCGGCGACCTGCCCGTCTACGCGCACCTGGCGGAGGAGTTCGCCGTCTGCGACCGCTGGTTCAGCTCGCTGCCCGGCTCGACCTGGCCGAACCGCCTCTACTCGCTGACCGGACGCTGCGACGGCAGCGCCGACAATCGCAGCGGCCTGCCGATCTACGACGTGCCGTCGTTCGCGCGCGAGCTCGACGCGCACGGCGTCTCCTGGCGCTGGTACTCGCACGACCCCGCCACGCTGCGGCTTGCGGACGGTCGTTACCGCCTCTCCCACCACGACAACTTCGCCTTCTTCGACCGCCGCAAGGTGAGCGAGCCGACGCAGCTCGCCGAGGGGCTCGTGCTCGAGGAGCGCAGCTGCTTCCTCGACGATGCGCGCGCCGGCACGCTGCCGTCCGTCTCCTGGATCGACCCGAACTTCGTCGACCTGAGCTTCTTCGAGACCAGCTCCAACGACGACCATCCGCCCTCCGACGTCCACGCCGGCCAGCAGCTCGTGCTGCAGGTCTACCGGGCGCTCGCCGAGAGCCCGCAGTGGGAGCGCACGCTGCTCGCGATCACCTACGACGAGCACGGCGGCTTCCACGATCACGTCACGCCGCCGGCCTGCGCCGACGACGACCCGCGCTTCCGCCGCTACGGCGTGCGCGTGCCCGCGCTCGTCGTCTCGCCGTGGGTCGAGCGACGCACCGTCTCGCACGAGGTCTTCGACCACACCTCGCTCATCAAGACGATCCTCACGCGCTTCTGCGCCGGCGCCGACGGGGCGATCCCGGACATGGGCGCGCGCGTGGCGGCCGCCAACCACCTCGGCTCGCTGCTCACACGCCGGGAGCCGCGCAACGACCATGCGCAGTCGACCGGGCTGCGCACCCTCGTCGAGCGCTTCCACGAGCACCGCCTGGAGGCGCTCATGCGCCGGCTGCTGCACCCCAACGAGGCGGTCGATCCGCCGCAGCGGCTCGACGACCTCAAGACCGGGATCGCCGGCGCAGCGCTCGAGCTGCGCCGGCAAGGACTGCCGGCCGGGCATCCGTGAGGACCGGCTCCGGCGCCGCGTCGGCGCGCGGGCGGAAGGCGTCGGCCGTCTGTGCGCGGAACGCCTCGACCTCGCGTGCGGCGCGTTCGTCGGACCAGCCGAGGTGGCGCACGGCGATCTCGGCGGCCGCATCGACGGCCCGCAGCCCGGCGTGCGCGCCGTAGCCGACGAGCGTGCGGCGCGCCACGACGTCGGCGAGCGTCTCGGCCAGCTCGGTGCGCAGCGAGAAGACGACCTCGACGCCGAGCGCGCCGCTGTCGGCGTCGAACGGCTCCAGCAGCTCCGGCGCCCCGTCGGCGAAGTCGAGCGCCTCGGCGGCGCGCGTGCCGTAGATGCGCAGCAGACGGTCGGCGGTCTCGAGCGGCATCCCGCTCGTGACGCGGAAGCGCTCGCGGAAGCCCTCGAACGGGTAGGCGGTCCCGCCCGGCAGCGGCAGCTGGTGCGTGCGGCATCTGTCGGCCTTGCGCCCGAGCTTCTTGACGGCCAGGTCGACGGCCTCCTGCGCGAGGCGCCGGTAGGTCGTGATCTTGCCGCCGACGATCGAGACGAGGCCCTCGATCCGCTCGGCCTCCGTGAGCTCTCTGCGCGCGTGGTCGTAGACGACGTGGCTGCGCGTGATCGCGCCCTCGTCTCTGGTGTCGCGCCCGGAGCCGACGCCGGGCGCGGGCAGCGGCCGCACGCCAGCGTAGGTGTAGAGGACCTGCTCAGGCGTGAGCGCGGCGCCGGGGATCAGGCCGTTCGTCTCCTCGATCAGGTAGGCGATCTCCTCGTCGGTCGCGGTGACGGCGTCGAGATCCCCGTCGTAGCGCGTGTCGGTCGTCCCGATCAGGTACAGGCCGTTCCACGGCACGACGAAGTACGGCCGCCCGTCCCCCACCGCCTCGGCGTAGACCGCCTCGCGCGGCGCGCCCGGGAACGGCTCGACGACGAGATGGCTGCCCTTCGTGCCGCCGATCAGGCGGCGCTCGCCCGCGCCGGCAGGAGCCAGCAGCTCGTCGACCCACGGCCCGCTGGCGTTGACGACGAGCCCGCCGCGCGCACGGTGCTCCGTTTCGTGCAGCGCGTCGTGCAGGGTCACGCCGACGATCCGGCCGTGGGCGCGCTCCAGGCCGGTCACGCGCATGTAGGGCAGCACGACGGCGCCGAGGCGGCGCGCGTCGAGCGCGTTCTCGAGCGCCAGGCGCTCCGGGTAGGCGGCCTGCGCGTCGTAGTAGGCGGCCGCGCCGCGCAGCCCCTCGGCGCGCAGCCCCGGCTCGCGCCGCAGCGCCTCGTCGCGGCTGAGCATGCGGTGGCGCTCCATCGACTTGTCGAGCGAGAGCGCGTCGTAGGCCATCATCCCGACGCGGATCAGCGCCGGGCGGCGCTTGTGCTCCTCGTAGATCGGCAGCAGGAACGACAGCGGGTGCACGAGGTGCGGCGCGATGTGCAGCAGCGTCTCGCGCTCGCGCAGCGACTCGCGCACGAGCGGCACCTCGAAGTGCTCCAGATACCGCAGCCCGCCGTGCACGAGCCGCGTCGAGCGGCTCGTCGTGCCGGCCCCGACGTCGCCCTTGTCGACGAGCAGAACCGACAGGCCGCGCAGCGTCGCGTCGCGGGCGATCCCGGCGCCGTTGATGCCGGCGCCGATCACGATCAGGTCGAACGGGCGCTCGAAGGTGCGTGTGGGCAGCGGTGCGCGCATTAGTCTCCCGGCCTCCCAATCGTACGAAGGAGCCGGATGTCCCCGCCGCGCTACGTCGCCGCCATCGACCAGGGCACCTCCTCCAGCCGCTGCATCGTCTTCACCCGCGACGGCGCGATCGCCGGTCTGGCGCAGCGCGAGCACGCGCAGATCCACCCGCACGCGGGCTGGGTCGAGCACGATCCGCTGGAGATCCTCGCCAACGTGCGGGCGGTGATCGACGAGGCGGTCGCGGCGGCCGGCGCTGGCGCCGCCGACGTGGCGGCGGTCGGGATCACCAACCAGCGCGAGACGACCGTGCTGTGGGAGCGCGCGAGCGGTGAGCCGGTCGCCAACGCGATCGTCTGGCAGGACACGCGCACGAGCGCGCTCGCGGCCGAGCTGCGGAGCGGCGAGCACGGCCCCGACCGCTTCCGCGCGATCACCGGCCTGCCGCCCTCGACCTACTTCTCCGGCCCGAAGGCGCGCTGGCTGCTCGACGCCGACCGGTCGCTGCAGGCGCGCGCGGAGGCCGGCGAGCTGTGCTTCGGGACGATCGACAGCTGGCTGATCTGGCGGCTGACCGGCGGCGTGCGCGGCGGCGTCCACGTCACCGATGCGACGAACGCGAGCCGCACGCTGCTGATGGATCTGCACACGCTCGACTGGTCGGACGCCTGCCTCGACGGCATCGGGATCCCGCGCGCGATGCTGCCGCAGATCCGCTCCTCCTCGGAGGTCTACGGCGAGCTGCGCGCCGGCACGGCGCTCGACGGCGTCCCGATCGCGGGCGTGCTCGGCGACCAGCAGGCCGCGCTGTTCGGGCAGGCGTGCTTCGACCCGGGCGAGGCGAAGAACACGTACGGCACCGGCTGCTTCCTGCTCGTCAACACCGGCTCCGAGCCCCACGTCACGCGCGAGCTGCTCGCGACGGTCGCCTACCGGCTCGGCGAGCAGCCGCCCGTCTACGCACTGGAGGGCTCGATCGCCGTCGCCGGCGCGGCCGTGCGCTGGCTGCGCGACCAGCTCGGCGTGATCGAGGACGCCGACGAGGTCGAGGCGCTCGCGGCGAGCGTGCCCGACAGCGGCGGCGTCTACTTCGTGCCCGCGTTCTCCGGGCTGTTCGCGCCGCACTGGGACGAGAGCGCACGCGGGACGATCGTCGGACTGACCGCCTACACGACGAAGGCGCACCTCGCGCGCGCCACGCTGGAGGCGACCGCGTGGCAGACGCGCGAGGTGATCGGCGCCGCGCGCGACGTCGTCGGCCGCGACGGCGCCTTCCTGTCGGAGCTGAAGGTCGACGGCGGCATGACCGCCAACGCGCTGCTGATGCAGTTCCAGGCCGACGTGCTCGGCGTGCCGGTGGTGCGCCCGCGCGTGGCCGAGACGACCGCGCTCGGCGCCGCCTACGCGGCCGGCCTCGCCGCTGGGGTGTGGCGCTCCACCGCCGAGGTGCGCGCCAACTGGCGCGAGGCGCGCCGCTGGGAGCCGCGGATGGAGCGCGAGGAGGCCAAGCGCCGCTACGCACGCTGGTGCGAGGCAGTCGCGCGCTCGACCGGGTGGGCTCGCTGACCGCCACGGGTTTCCACCGGCGCGCAGCCGGGCAGGCGCCGGAGAGGGGCCGCGGGAGCCGGCCGCGGCCCGTGCACGATGCCGACCGACTGGAAGGAGCAACCGTGCTTGCCATCACCGACACCGCCGCCGAGGCGATCCGCGGGATCGTCGCCGCGCCCGAGATCCCCGACGGCGCCGGCCTGCGGATCGCGACCCAGCCCGGCGCGGGCGAGGCCGCCACGCTCGAGGTGTCCGTCGCCGAGACCCCGGACGCGACCGATCAGGTCGTCGACGAGCTGGGCGCCCGCGTGTTCGTCGAGGATGCGGCCGTGCCGCTGCTGGATGGGAAGCTGCTCGACGCGCAGATCGACGGGACGCGCGTCGGCTTCACATTGACCGAACAGCAGCTCTGAGTCACAGCAGCAGCAGCTTCGCCAGCGCCGCCAGACCGACGACGACGACGAACGCGCGCAGCGCGCGCGGCGGCAGCCGGCGCCCGACGCGCGCGCCGAGATGGCCGCCGAGCGTCGAGCCGAGCGCGATCAGCGCGACTGCCCCCCACGCGACGTGGGCCGCGATCACGAACACGACGGCGGCGACGCCGTTGACGGTCCCCGCCAGCACGACCTTCAAGGCGTTCACGCGCGTCAGCTCGTCGTCGAGCGAGAGCCCGAGGATCCCGAGCAGCAGGATCCCCTGCGCCGCGCCGAAGTAGCCGCCGTAGACGCCCGCGCCGTACGTCGCCGCCAGCGGCGCCGCTCGGCCGCGCGGGTCCGCCTCGCCGCGGCGCCGCTGCAGCATGCGGTTCAACCGCGGCTGCAGCACGACGAGCACGATCCCGGTCGCCACGAAGACCGGCACGATCGCCTCGAACGCGGACGCCGGCAGCGCCAGCAGCAGCACCGCGCCGGTGAGGCCGCCGAGCACGGAGGCAGGCGCGAAGCGCCGCACGCGCGCGCGCTGGCCCGCCAGCTCGCGGCGGAAGCCGTAGGCGCCCGCGATCGATCCCGGCACGAGCCCGAGGTTGTTCGAGACGTTCGCGGTCAGCGGCGGATAGCCGACCGCCAGCAGCATCGGGAAGGTGATCAGCGAGCCCGAGCCGACGAGCGTGTTGATCGCGCCGGCGGCGACGCCGGCGGCGAAGACGAGCAGCGCGTCAAGCGGCGTCATGGACGTCGGCGAGCACGCCGAGCAGCTCCCCCACGCGGCAGACGAGCAGACGCTCCTCGTCGACCTCGACCCACGCCCCGGCGGAGGCCGGGAAGACGACGTGGTCACCCGGCCTGACCGGCATTCTCACGCCGACGTGCCCCCACCAGTCGAGTCCCTCGCCGACCGCGAGCACGATCCCGTGCTGCGGCGGCGGCTCGTGCGTGCCCGGCGGCACGACGAGGCCCGACTCGCGCACGCGGTCGGGCTCCAGCTCCTTGATGACGACGCGGTCGAAGAGGGGGCGCAGCTCGTGGCGCATGACCGCGGGAAGCATAGGCGGGCGGCCCGGGGGGAGGCCGCCCGCCTGGCTGGGGGGAGTCGAGGCTCAGTTCGTGACGACCTGCTGGGGCTGCGTGCCGAGCGTGGCGGTCACGGTCTGCCGCGCGCCGCCGCGCTCGATCGTCACCTGCACCGTCTCGCCGGGCTTGTGCGCGGCGACCGCCGCGGCGAGCGCGTTCGCGTCGGAGACGGGCGTGCCGTCGAGCGCGGCGATCACGTCGCCGGTCTGGATGCCGGCCCGCTGCGCCGGACCGCCGCTCGCGACGCCCGCGACCTGCACGCCGGCGCCGGTCTCGGTCGTCGTGAGCTGGACGCCGAGGTAGGCGTGCGCGACGTGGCCGCTCGCCTCGAGCTGGCCGACGATCGACTTCACCATGTTCGAGGAGATCGCGAAGCCGATGCCGACGTTGCCGCCCTGCGAGGAGCCGCTGCCGTTGAGGATCTGCGAGGTCACGCCGACCACCTCGCCGCGGTCGTCGAGCAGCGGGCCGCCCGAGTTGCCCGGGTTGATCGGCGCGTCGGTCTGGATCGCGCGATCGATCGGGAAGCCGTTGGGCGCGTCGATCTCGCGGTTGAGCGCCGAGACGACGCCGCTCGTGAACGACTCGTCGAGGCCGAACGGGTTGCCGAGCGCGTAGACCGGGTCGCCGACCTGGAGCGTGCTCGAGTCCGCGAACGCCAGCGGGGTGAACGTCTGCCCGCCGGACCTCTGGACCCGCAGCAGCGCCAGGTCGGTCGACTCGTCGCGGCCGGCGACGGTCGCGGGAAGGGTCGCGCCGCCGCCGACCTTGACCGTGACCGTCGTCGCGCCCTCCACCACGTGGGCGTTCGTGACGATCAGGCCATCCTTGGAGACGACGAAGCCCGAGCCGGTCGCCTGGCTCTGTCCGCTGTCCGCGGTGACGTAGGCGACGGATCCGCGCGCGTGCGCGTAGACCTGCGTCGGCGTCAGCGCGCCGTTCGCCGTGCTGCTCGCGGCCGGGGTCGGCGCGGCGCCGGGAACGGAGATCGTCGTCGTGACCGTGCGCCCCCCGCCGCCGCTGACGCCGACGAACGCGGCGCCGCCCGCAGCGCCGAGCAGCGCCGCGAGCACGAGTGTGAGGAGTGCTTTGGGGGTGTGCATGGGACGGATGGTGCCCCGCGATCCTGAACGCGCTCCAAGCCGCGCCTAAACGCAGCCGAAGCATTCGCCGTGCGAACGCTGAGCGCGCTGTGCGATCGATCACACGCGCGCCGGGACCGTCGCCCGCGGCGCGGGCGCGCGGTAGCGTTTCCGGTGCGATGGCGGCAGACGAGATCGACCTGGACACGCTTCCGCCCGGCCCGCGCGGACCGAACACGCTCGTCGCCGCGCGCTTCCTGCTGCGCGGCCCCCACTTCCTCGACGCCTGCCGCGCGCGCTACGGCGACGTCTTCACGATCCGCCTCAACACCGGCCGCACGATCGTGATCGCAGGCGATCCGGCGATCACGAAGGAGGTCTTCCAGGGCGGCGGCGAGGATCTCCACGCCGGCGCCGGCAACGTCGTGCTCAAGCCGATCCTCGGAGCCCGCTCTGTGCTGCTGCTCGACGGCGCCGAGCACATGCGCCAGCGCAAGCTCATGCTGCCGTCCTTCCACGGCGAGCGGATGCGCGCCTACGGCGAGACGATGACCGAGGTCGCCGAGCGCCACGTCGACCGCTGGCGGGCCGGCTCCACGTTCGCGGTCCACCCGACGATGCAGGAGGTCACGCTCGAGATCATCCTGCGCACGATCTTCGGCGTCGAGGACCCGGCGCGCGTCGAGGCGCTGGCGGCGCCGACGAAGCGGCTGCTGAACTCGACCGACCAGCCGCTGCGGCTGCTGATGCTGCAGCTCACCAGCTCGGCGAACGCGAAGCCGCGCAGCCCGTGGGGCCGCGTCTATGCGCTGCTGGCGCCGGTCGACGCGATGATCCACCAGGAGATCGCGGCGCGGCGCGCGGCCGAGGCCGATGGCGCGGCGCGCGACGACATCCTCTCGCTGCTGCTCGCCGCGCGCGACGAGGACGGCAACGCGCTGACCGACGCCGAGCTGCGCGACGAGCTGCTGACGCTGCTGCTCGCCGGCCACGAGACGACCGCGACCGCGCTCGCGTGGACGCTCGAGCGGCTCGTGCGCACGCCGGCCGTGCTCGCGCGCGTGCGCGAGGAGGCACAGGACGGTGAGAGCACGGAGTACCTCGACGCGGTGATCAAGGAGGCGCTGCGACTGCGGCCCGTCGTGCCCGGCGTCGTGCGCCAGCTCCAGCGGCCGCTGAGCATCGGCGGGATCGAGCTGCCGAGAGGCTGCCACGTCGCGCCCTCGATCTACCTGATCCACCGCCGCGCCGACGTCTACCCCGAGCCGGAGGCGTTCCGGCCCGAGCGCTTCCTCGGCGACGAGGCGCCGAGCACGTACGAGTGGATCCCGTTCGGCGGCGGCATCCGCCGCTGTCTGGGCGCGGCGTTCGCGCAGTACGAGATGCGGATCGTGCTGGCGACGATCCTGCGCCGCGCGACGCTCGCGACGAGCGACGAGGCGGCCGAGCGCGTCAAGCGCCGCTTCGTGACGTACACGCCCGCGCGCGGCGGGCGCATCCGCGTCACGCGGATGGAGCCGGCGCGGCCGCCGGCGCGCGTCGCCGCCTGAGCGCAGCGCTCAGAGCCCGGGCGGGTGGCGGACCGTGTAGCCGCTCGCGGAGCGCGTCGTCGCCTGCCAGCGCGAGGGGTGCGCGCCGCTCGTGTCGAAGCGCAGGCCGGCGACCACCATGTAGACGTGGTCGGCGTTCGCGTAGAGCGTGATCCACGTCCCGGGGCCCTGATCGCCGTAGGCCATCATCTCGCCGGAGGTCATCGTCGTCTCGAGCAGGCCGCCGCCGTGCAGCGCGTAGCCGACCGAGCCCGAGCAGTCGTAGCCGATGTCCTCCCAGCTCGCGTGCCCGCCGCCCCACTTGTAGGGCAGCGACGCGATGCGGTTGCCGGCGGCGATCGCGGCGACGACGGCGGCCGGCGCGCCGGCGGGCGCCGCGGCGGTGCCGTCGGGCAGCAGCGTGGCGGGCGCGGTCGGCGGCGGGGCGGCGGCGGCGACGGGCTTGACGCGCGGGCGCGGGCGCCGGCGCGATCTCGGCCGCGATCTCGCTTTCGGTCTCGCGGGCGCTCTCGCCACCGCGCCGGGCGCGGCCCCTCCGCTGACGCGCATGCTCGCCGCCGGCGCGCCCGCGGCGTCTGCGCTCGCGCCGCCGTTGGTCGCGTACGCGCTCGCCGGCGCCAGCGCGAGCAGCGCGGCGACGAGCAGGAGCGGGCGGATGCGGTGAAGCTGCGACACGAGCGGTGACCTCCGCGCGGGGGACCTGCCGTCGGGATCGGCGCACCGCTTCCCGCGGCCAAGTCCTGCACGAAGCCGTTCATCGCGCCGGGTGCGGTTCCTGCCGGCGTCGGCGATCGCGTCAGGCGTGCGCTGCAACTGGCGCGGCGCCGCTCATGTATCAAGCCGCACACGCCGACAACCGGCGCATGTCGGCGATTCCCGGCATGCTCGAGGCGCCCAAGCGCGGAAGCTTCGAAGCGCGCATGCGCGTGCGGGTGCTCGCGAGCCTCTACGTGGCGGGCGCGACGCTCGTGCTCGTGACGCTGGCGCTGCCGCACGCGGCGGGCGCGAGCGAGGTCGGCCTGCTGGCGATCGCCATCGACGCCTACGCCGTCGGCGGCGCGCTGCTGCGGCAGGCGGGGCGCCTGCCGGGGTGGATGCTGCCGCTCGCGCTCGCGTGGGGCAGCCTGCTCGTGACCGGCGTGGCCTGGTTCTCGGCGCAGAGCCCGAGCCCGCTCGTGTTCTTCTACCTCTGGGTCTTCCTCTACTCCGCGTACTTCTTCCCGCTGCGCACGGCGATCGCGGAGCTGGCGCTCGTCGCGCTGCTCTACGGCGCGCTGCTGGCCGGCCGCTCACCGCATGGCGGCGCGGTCGCGTGGTGGGTCGTCGGGCTCGCGACGATGGCGATCGCCGCCGCCGTCATCCGCGTGATGCGCCGCCACGTCGAGCACCTGATCTCCCAGCTCTCCGACGCCGCCCGCAGCGACCCGCTGACGGGACTGCCGAACCGCCGCGGCTTCCGCGAGCTGCTCGACCTCGAGCTGGAGCGCGCCCGCCGCGGCAGGACGCCGATGAGCGTGCTCGCCGGCGACCTCGACCACTTCAAGGAGGTCAACGACCGCGCCGGCCACCACGTCGGCGACGCGGTCCTGCAGCAGGTCGCGGCGCTGCTGCGCGAGGGCGTGCGCCAGATCGACCTGCCGGCGCGGATCGGCGGCGAGGAGTTCGCCGTGATCCTGCCGGGCAGCGACGCGCAGGCGGCCTTCGCGGTGGCCGAGCGGCTGCGCTGCCGCCTGCGCGACGCGTTCGCCGGCGCGAGCGTGCCGATCACGATCAGCTTCGGGATCGCCACCCACCCGGCGCACGCCGAGACGGCCGCATCGCTCGTGCGCGCCGCCGACGAGGCGCTCTACGGCGCCAAGGAGAGCGGCCGCAACCGCACAGTGATCCACAGCGCCGCGCTGCGCGAGCTGGCCGGCGCACGCGACGCGCGCGAGCAGCGCGACATCGAGGCCGAGCGCTACCTGTCGGTCGTGCTCGACCTTGCCGAGGCCGTCGACGTGCGCTTCAGCGGCAGCGCGCGCCACTCCGAGACCGTCGGCCGCTACGCCGAGCTGATGGCGCGCGAGCTCGGGCTCTCCGAGCCGCGCGTGGGCCGCGTGCGGCTCGCCGGGCTGCTGCACGACGTCGGCAAGGTCGGCGTCCCCGACGCGATCCTGCTCAAGCCCGGGAAGCTGACCGACGAGGAGCGCAAGGTGATCATCCGCCACCCCGAGCTGGGCGCGCAGATCCTCGAGCATCCGTCGCTCGCCGACGTGAAGGCATGGGTCCTCGCGCACCACGAGCGCCCCGACGGGAGCGGCTACCCGCGCGGGCTGTTCGGGCCCGAGCTGCCGCTCGAGGCGCGCATCGTCGCGGTCGCCGACGCCTACGAGGCGATGACCAGCGACCGCTCCTACCGCGACGCGATCGGCCACGCCGCGGCGCGCGCCGAGCTGGAGCGCTGCGCCGGCACCCAGTTCGACAGCGGCGTCGTGCGCGCGTTCCTCGCCGTGCTCGACCGCGAGGCGGCGCGTGCCGACGAGCTGCTCGGGGCGCAGGCGCCGTAGGGCCTACCGGGAAAGGCCCGTCGGCGCCACCTGCGCGAACAGGCGCGCGTACTGCTCCAGGTGGCGGTCGCCGAGGAACTCGCCGACCACGCGCGTGCGGGCGTTGCGCGCGAGCCGATCGGCCTCGAGCGGATCGCGCAGCAGCCGCTCGATCGCGGCGCCGCAGGCGGCGAGGTCGGCGGGATCGGCCAGCAGCAGGCCGTCCCGGCCGTCGCAAATCTGGTCGACGATGCCGCCGACCGCGCTGCCGATCACCGGCCGCTGCTTGAACATCGCCTCCGCGACGGTCAGACCGAAGCCCTCCGCGAGCGACTTCTGCACGACGACGGTCGCGTGGCGCTGCAGCGCGTTGACGATCGCCGCCTGCTCGTCGGGGTCGGCCATCGGCATGCACGCGAGGTGCACGCGGCTGCGCGCGGCGTGCGGCAGCGTGCGCCACAGCTCGATGCACTCGCTCAGCACGCCGCCGCCCTCGGGGTCGTCGGCGACGCCGGTCACGACCGGGCCGGCGAGCAGCAGGTGGGCGCCGAGGCCGGCGTCGACGTGCTCGGCGAACGCGCGCATCACGCCGGCCATGTCCTTGAGTCGGTCCCAGCGCGAGATCTGCACGACGAGCGGGGCGTCGGGCGGCGGCGGCGGGCCGGTCTGCAGCACGTCGGCATGGCGGTTGATGCGCCCGGGCGAGCCGTCGCGGCGGGTGAACGTGACGTGCGGCCCGTCGGCCTCGCCCGCGAGCGCGCCGACGTAGACGAGCGCGGCGCGGACGTGGTCGCGATCCATCGGCTGGTTCTTGGCCGAGAACGGGTCGATCGACGGCGGGATCGCGTGCACGCGCGCGCGGTCGGCCCACGGCGGGGCGAACGCGGTGCGCGAGACGACGACGGCGTCGACGTCTCCCACATAGGGGCGCAGGAACTCCCAGCCGCGCGCGGTCCAGTCGTTCGCGACGTCGCAGCCGATGTGGCAGCGCCACACGACCGTCGCGCCCGCGCGCCGCAGCGCCGGCGCGATGCCCGCCGTCTGCGGGTCGTGCAGCAGCACGACGTCGCCGCCGCGCACGAGCGCGAGCAGCTCGCGCGCGTTTCGCTCGGCGACCTGCTCGTAGTGGCGGCGCTCGCGCTCGCCGAGCGCGCCGCCGTCCCCGGGCACGCCGTAGATGTGGTTGTGAACCCGCTTCGTGATCGCGAAGAAGGCGGGGTCGCCCTCGATCACGAGCCAGCGCGCGTCGACGCCGGCGCCGCGCGCGTAGGCGAGCAGGGACTCGAGCAGCTCGGCGACGCCGCCGCCGGTGGCCGTCGAGTTGACGTTGACGATCGAGCGGCCGTCGAGCCGCTCGCGCGCTGCGGCGGCCGTCGCCGCATAGGCGGCCATCCGCTCGGCGCCGATCAGCGGCTCCAGCCGTGCGGCGTCGATCGCCTGCACCGCGACTTCGCGCATCCGCCCCTGACCGCCGCCGCCCATTGTCGCGCCAGCCTCGCACGACCGCGACGCTCCTCCATCCGGGGGAACCCCGGCTTCGCGCTGCGGCTCCGCCGCCTCAGTCGCCGAGGAAGCGCCGCACGTCGGCGCCGTCGCGCTGGAGCGCGGTCGCGGCGGCTCTGCTCAGCGGGCGCAGCGGCTCGAGCGCGACACGGCCGCGTTCGAGCCTCCAGGTCGCGGCCGCCGTGCCGCGCACGAGCGCGATCGGCCGGAAGATCCCGTTGGCGGTGACGACGTTCGTCGCGGCGTGCTCGCCGAGGACGTCCTCGCGCGAGACCCAGCCGAGCAGCAGCGGGTCGAACGCGCCGAGCAGGCGCGGCGGCGGCAGCGGCGCCGCGGGCGGGGCGTCCGCCAGCTCGACGAGCCCATCCGGGCGCTCGGACAGCTCGGATGCGATCGCGGCGAGGCCGGCGCGCGCGTCGCGCAGCGGCAGCCCGGACCAGCGCGCGAGGTCGCGCGCGTCCGCCGGACCGTGGCTGGCGAGGTAGCGGCGCGCCAGCTCGGCGAGCGCGGCGCCGCGCGCGACCGGCGCGAGCGCCTCCTCTCCCAGCCACTCGCGCGCGAGCGCGAACGCATGTCTCGCTCCCTGCAGCGGGCCGCGCACGAGCCCGAGCGCGAGCGTCGCGGCGAGCAGCACGTGCACGAGCGCCTGACCCTCGGTGCGCACACCGGCGGCCGCGACGCGCTCGCGCAGCGCCTCGCGCGTGAGCGGGCCCTCGTCGGCGAGCGCGCGCTCGACCGCCGCGACGGCGCGCTGCGCGTCGGCCGGCGGAACGCCCTCCTGCGCAAGGCGGCGGGCGCTCGCCGTCCGCAGCGGCGGCGTCGTGAGCGCCTGCAGCCACGGCCAGTCCTCGCGCCGCACGAGATGCAGCGTGCCGCGGTTCAGCCACGAGACCACGAGCGTGCGGTCCTCCGTCAGCGCGCGCTCGACGTCGGCGGCGCTCGTGCGGCCGAGCGGCGTGCGCGCGCGGATCGCGAGCCGCATGCCGCGCGGATCCTGCGCCTGCACGGCCAGCAGCCGTCCCGTCGCCGCGACCGGATCCGGCGCCGGCTCGCCCGCGAGCAGCTGGGCGGTGAGGCGGGCGGCGAGCATCCCCGGAGTGTCGCCGATCGGCGCGCCCGCGGGCGCGCCGCGCGAAGATGGTGCGATGGCACGGCGGGACGGCAGGCTGCGCGCCTGGGCCTCGAACTGGGGCGCGCGGCCGGAGGAGGTCGCGGCGGCGCTCCCCTGCGATCCGCTGCTGCCGGAGGCCCCGCTCGTCCTGCACCGCGCCGTGAGCGTCGCCGCCGACGCCCCGCTCCTCTGGCGCTGGCTCTGCCAGCTGCGCGCCGCGCCCTACAGCTACGACTGGCTCGACAACTTCGGTCGCCGCAGCCCGCAGCGGCTGACGCCGGGCCTCGACGAGCTGGCCGCCGGGCAGCGCGCGATGACGATCTTCCGCGTCGTGGGCTTCGCGCGCGGCGAGCATCTCACGCTGCGCCACGCGACCCGCGCCACGGGCGAGTATGTGGTCACGTACGCAGCGCGCCCGGACGGCGGCGGCACGCGCCTGCTCGCACGCTTCCGCGCGACGCCACCGGCGCTGCCGCCCATCGTGCGCGAGCCGTTGACGACGGCGGGGATCGTCGTCGACCTCGCGATGGCCCGGCGGCAGCTGTTGAACCTGAAGGCGCTCGCCGAGCGCGACGCGCGCGCGGGCGTGCGCGTCTGAGCCGTGTCGGTCCTACCGCCCGCGCGGCGAGCCGCATGCGCGCGGCGAGCGGCGTCGCGCCGGCAGGCAGGGCTCGATCCAGCGGCGAATGCGTGGCACGAAGCGCTGCGCGGTCGTCGTGGGCGAGGCACGTCGAGAACGCGCGACGCGCTCCGAAGCCGCGGTCGCCATCCGGGATCGGCAGCTCTGTCGCGGCTTGCGTGTCGTCAGCCGGCGAACCATCTGGCGGCGATCAGCTCGATCGTGCCCTTCGTGCGCACGGTCGTGGGCCCGACGAGCTGCGCGAGCGCGCCGAGATCCAGCTCCGTGTCGGCGAGGCCGGAGCTCGGCAGCCAGTGCAGCTCGGCGCCGTCGAAGGCGAAGCGATCGCGCTCGGGCGCAAGCGCGAGCGCGGCTCTGCGCGCGCTCGCCGACGGCCGCCCGCCGAGCAGCACGACCTGCGGCTTGCCCTTCGAGGCGGCCAGCTCGTCCGCGTCGAACGGCGCGTGCGCGGCGATCGCGCGCATCCGCTCGGCGTCGCGCGCGAACACCGGCACGTCGTAGGCGAGCGCGGCCGACAGGCCCGCCTCCAGTCGCTGCGCGAGCGCGGCGATCGGCTCGTCCTCGTGCGCGCTGAAGATCACGTTGCCGCTCGCGCGGAAGGTCGCGACGTCCTCGAAGCCGAGCGCACTGACGTGTCGTGCGAGGTCGGCGTTCTGGATCCGGCGCCTGCCGAGGTTCATGCCTCTCAGGAAGGCGGCGTAGCGCGGCATGCGCGGACTGTAGCGGCGGGTATGGTCGCGGCATGTTCGCGCGAGTCGAGCTGCGGGTCGCGGACCTCGAGGCGTCGCGCCGCTTCTACGACCCGGTGCTCGAGTGGAGCTGGTGCAGCGCTCTCCGGCGTAGGCTCAGACCGATGCGGATCCCGCCCGTCGACCCGGCCGCACCGCGGCGCCTGCGCAAGGCGCTGCTGGAGCCGCTCGCGCTCAGCAGCGCCGGGCGCTGGTACGTGATCAACGTCGCGCCGCGGATCGACAGATCGCTGGGCGCGCGCACGGGCGGGCGGCTGCAGTCCGTCCCGGGCGTTCCGATGCTGCTGATGACGCATCGCGGCGCCAAGAGCGGGCGGTCGTACACGACGCCGCTGCTCTACTTCAGCGACGGGCCGGACGGCGACGTCGTCGTGATCGCCTCCAACTACGGACGCGCGCGCCATCCGGCGTGGCTCGCGAACGTGCGAGCGAACCCCGAGGTGCGCCTGGCGGCGCGCGGACGCGCCGGCCGCTACCGCGCACGCGTCGTCGAGGAGGAGGCCGAGCGCGCGCGCCTGTTCGGCCGGGCGAAGCAGCTCACGCGCGCCTATGCCGACTACGAGCTGCGCACCGCCGGCGAGCGCACGATCCAGCTCGTCGTGCTCGCGCCGCTCGAGCCGGCGTAGCCGTCACCCGCGCGCGCCCCGGCGTCGCCTCGGCGTCGGCGCGCTCGGCTCGGGCTCAGCGCGCCGCGAGCGCCGCGAAGCCCTCGCGCCACGTCGGCCAGCGCGGCGTCCAGCCGAGCCGCGCCTTCGCCTTGGCGTTCGAGGCGCCGCGGCTCTCGCACATCATCATGACGGCGTGCTCGCCGGCGAGCAGCCGCGCGAGCCAGCGCGGCACGTGGCGCGGCGGCTTGGCGCCGACGACCCGGGAGAGCGCCGGCAGCCACTCGCGCACCGGCGCCGGGTCGTCGTCGCAGACGTTGTAGACCTCGCCCGGCGTGAAGCGCTCGAGTGCGGCGAGCGTCGCCCCGGCGGCGTCCTCGATCTGGCAGAACGACCAGATGCCGCCGCCGTCGCCGATCACCGGGAGCTTGCGCGCGCGCACCATCTCCCACTGCTCGGCGCCGGGCGCCATCCCGGTCCCCGGGCCGTAGAAGCCGCCGTAGCGCAGCGCGACGCCGCCGGCGGCCGTGACCGCGCCCTCGACGTGGCGGATCGCGTCGAGCCCCGAGCGCAGCTGCGCCGGCGGGTCGGGGTCGAACGGAGCGCCCTCGTCCTTGACGGGACCGCCGGTGCGCGCGGCGGGCCAGCCGGCGAAGCTCTGCGCCACGACACGCTCGACGCCGCCGGCCCGCGCCGCCGCGAGCAGGTTGTCGGTGCCCTCGGTGCGCAGGCGGTTCGTCGGCGCGAACGCGCGCTCGACATGGCGCAGGTCGGAGAACGCCGACGCGAGCGCGGTCATCTGGTGGACGATCGCGTCCGGTCTCGCCGCCGCGACGGCGGCGAGCACGGCGGGCCGGTCGAGGCCGTCGAGCACCACCGGCTCGGCGCCGAGCGCGCGCAGCTCCTGTGCTCTGGCGGCGCTGCGGGTCGTGCCCGTGACGGTGTGACCGTTGGCCTTGAGCAGAGGGATCAGCGAGCGGCCGATCGCGCCGCCCGCTCCCGCGACGAAGACGTGCATGCGCCTGCGACGGTACCCCGATCGGGCCGATCCTGCGCAGGCGCGCGGTCAGCGCGTAGCCTCTGCGCCATGGAGATCGGCGTCACGAGCTTCGCCGACGTGCCGGACGGCGGGGACGCCGGCCGCCGGCTGGGCGAGCTGGTGGAGGAGATCGAGCTGGCCGACGCAGTCGGACTCGACGTCTTCGGCGTCGGCGAGCACCACCGTCCCGACTTCGCCGTCTCGGCGCCGGCCGTCGCGCTCGCGGCAGCCGCCTCGCGCACGAGACGGATCCGCCTCTCCAGCGCGGTGACGGTGCTCTCGACCGACGACCCCGTGCGCGTCTTCGAGCAGTTCGCGACGCTCGACGGGCTCTCCGGCGGCCGCGCGGAGATCATCGCCGGGCGCGGCTCGTTCACCGAGTCCTACCCCCTCTTCGGCGCCTCGCTCGACGACTACGACGAGCTGTTCGCCGAGAAGCTGGAGCTGCTGCTGGCGCTGCGAGCCGACGAGCGCGTGAGCTGGTCGGGCTCCGGGCGCCACCGCGCCGCGCTCTCCGATGCCGGCGTCTACCCGCGCCCCGTGCAGGATCCGCTGCCGGTGTGGATCGGCGTCGGCGGCACGCCCGCCTCGGTCGTCCGCGCCGGGCTGCTCGGGCTGCCACTGGTGATCGCGATCATCGGCGGCGAGCCGGCGCGCTTCGTCCAGTTCGCGGACCTGTACCGCGAGGCGCTGCGCCGCGGCGGCCACGACGCGGAGCGCGCGCCGATCGCGATCAACTCGCACGCGCACCTCGCCGACGACGCGCAGCAGGCGGCCGACGAGATGTTCCCCTCCTACGCGGCGATGATGAACCGCGTCGGGCGCGAGCGCGGCTGGCCGCCGCTCGTGCGCCAGCAGTTCGAGGCGGGCCGCACGCCGCGCGGTCACCTGTTCGTCGGCGACCCCGAGCAGGTCGCGGCGAAGATCCTCGCCCAGCACGAGCGCTTCGGCCACGGGCGCTTCCTCGCGCACATGGGCATGGGCGGCCTGGAGCACGCGAAGGTGCTGCGGGCGATCGAGCTGCTCGGGACCGAGGTCGCGCCGCGCGTGCGGGAGGAGGTCGCGCGGCGCCAGGCAGCAGCGGCGGCGGCATGAGCGAGGACGGCGCCGGGACGATCGCGTTCGAGAGCGGTCCCGGCCGCTGGGTGCTGGCGATCGCGGTGCTCGGGTCGGGGATCGCGTTCCTCGACGGGACCGTGGTGAACGTGGCGCTGCCGGCGATCGGGCGCGACCTGAACGCGACCACGAGCGAGCTGCAGTGGATGCTCAACGGCTACCTGCTGACGCTCGCGTCGCTGATCCTGCTCGGCGGCGCGCTCGGCGACCGTCACGGCCGCCGCACGGTCTTCACGATCGGCGTCGCCTGGTTCACGCTCGCCTCGGCGCTGTGCGCGGCGGCGCCGAGCGCCGGCGTGCTCGTGGCCGCGCGGATGCTGCAGGGGATCGGCGGCGCGCTGCTGACGCCCGGCTCGCTCGCGATGATCGAGGGCAGCTTCCGCCGCGCCGACCGGGCGCGCGCGATCGGCGCATGGTCGGGGCTGACGGGCGTCGGCGCGGCGCTCGGGCCGCTGCTCGGCGGCTACCTGGTCGACGCGGTGTCGTGGCGGGCGGTGTTCCTGATCAACTTGCCGCTCGGCGCGTTCGTGGCGCTGACCGCGCCGCGGCGCGTGCCGGAGACGCGCGACCCGCTGGCCGCCGGCCGGCTCGACGTGCTCGGCGCGGGCCTCGCGGCGCTGGGGCTGGCGGGGACGACGTACGCGCTGATCGAGGCGCCGGGCGGCGGGCGGACCAGCGCGGTCGTCGCGGCGGCGGTCGTCGGCGTGGCCGCGCTGGCGGCGTTCCTGCTGGTCGAGCGGCGCGCGGAGAGCCCGATGCTGCCGCTCTCGCTGTTCGCCAACCGTCAGTTCAGCGCAGCGAACCTGGTGACCGTCGTCGTCTACGCGGCGCTCGGCGGTGTCTTCTTCCTGCTCGTCGCGTTCCTGCAGATCGCGATGGGCTGGTCGCCCGTCGCGGCAGGCGCGGCGTCGCTGCCGGTGACGGCGCTGATGCTGACGCTCTCAGCGCGCTCGGGCGCGCTGGCGAGCGCGATCGGCCCGCGCGTCCCGCTGACGATCGGCCCGCTCGGGATCGCGGCCGGCCTGCTGCTGATGACGCGCATCTCCCCCGGCGACTCCTACGTAGGCAGCGTGCTGCCGGCGGTCGTCGTGTTCGGGCTCGGGCTGACGCTGGTGGTCGCGCCGGTGACGGCGACGGTGCTGGCGGCCGCCGACGCGCGCCATGCGGGGATCGCGTCGGGCGTCAACAACGCGGTCTCGCGCGTCGCGGGGCTGCTCGCGGTCGCGGTCTTCCCGCTGATCGGCGGGCTCACCGGCGACGCCTTCTACAAGCCTGCGGCGATGACGCACGGCTTCCACGCGGCGATGGCGGCGGCCGCCGCGCTGGCGGCGCTCGGCGGCCTGATCGCGTGGCTGACGATCGATCCGCACGTCTTGAGAGCCGACGAGGAGGCGCCGGAGTACGAGTGCCCGGTGTGCGGCACGCCGTTGCGGGCAGGCCATGAGGCGCACGACGCAGTGCAGGCGTGAGGCTCAGCCGATCGGCGAGCCGGCGAGGAAGAAGAACCAGACGTTGAAGGCGATCACGGCGACGCTCACGCTGAGGACGACCACGCGCTCGACCGCGCTGACGCCTTGGCGCGCCTTGACGTAGGCGTCGCGCTCGCTGCGCATCGAGCGCATCCACGGCAGCACGCGCCGGTCGGCCGCGCGCCCCGCGAGGCGGTCGTAGCGGCGGCTGATCCGACCGAGCAGCGCGGTCAGCGTCAGCACGAGCGCCGCGAGCACGACCACGACGACGAACACCGCGGTCATGCTGGTGCCGGTCGGCCCTGCCGCCTGCGACCCGACCCACAGCGCCAGCAGCGGCGCGCCGGTCCAGATGTTGACCGTGACGAACGCGGCCGCAGCGGCCAGCGCAAGGCGCTTCAGCAGCATCACACATCCATACTTGCAGGCTGATTGGTGTAGCCCGGTGGGGCGCCTCGCTTGACGTGACTCGCCCCAGGCGCAGACCCTCCACCCCGTGCCTCGACCTCGCAGCGGCAGACACGAGTCGCGCGAGGCGCCACTCGCGGAGAGGCTCGGCGCCGGCTGAGCCGCGACGCTACGCCGCCGCCCGACCCGCGCCGAGGTCGGCGGCGATCCGGCGGGCCCAGGCGCGGATCGCGTCCCAGTCGCGGCGGTCGCGCCACTCGGGCGGGGTGTTCTCGACCATCGCCTGCTCCATGCGGCCGTGCGGCTCGGCCGGCATGCTGCCGCCGAAGACGACGTGCTCGCGCGCGCCGACCTCCTCGGCCTTCCTGATCGTGTGCGGCGGCTCGGTCCACGCCGGGTTGTCTCTGGCGGGGTCGCCGGTCGGGCCGGAGCTGAAGACCCACAGCGGCAGCGCGGCCAGCTCGCGGCGGTGCCTGCGCAGGAAGCGGCGCGCGTCGCCCCGCCAGCGTCTCATGTAGACGGCGCTGCCGAGCACGACGGCGTCGTATCCGCCGAGCTCGGCGACTGCCCCGGCCTCGACGCAGTCGGCCTGCGCGCCCGACTCGCGCAGGACCGCCGCGATCGTCTCGGCGATCTCCGCGGTCGAGCCGCGCTTGGAGGCGTATGCGACGAGGACCTTCGCCATGGGACCGTCAGCCTCGCAGCGCCGCACACCCCCCACATCGGCAATCTGGGCGCGTCGCGATCCGGGTGGGCTACGGATGCCGGCGGCGCCGCTGCCGGGCTCGCCGCTGGTCCACGTGCGCGCCTACACGCTGCTGGGCGGCGTCTCGATCGAGCAGCGCAAGCAGCGCTGACGCGTCAGGAGCACTTCGACTTCGTCGCGTCGAGGAAGCCTCTGACGGCGTTCACGACGCTGGAGGCGTCGGTCGCGAGCGAGGCGACCTGCGCCGCCGAGGGGTTCGACGGCAGCGCTCTGATGCTGTTCACGAGCGTGTCGACCGACGTTCTGACAGCGCCCGTCTCCGTCGGGAAGTCGCTTCTGGCGGAGGCGACGAGCGCGTTCGCGTCGCTCTGGATCGTCTTCAGCTGCGCCTGGAGGCCGCTGACCCCGCTCGAGAGGCTGAGGCTCGCGAGCCCCTTGACGTCGTTCTCCAGTCTCGTGCGATCGGCGCAGTAGCCGGGCTTGCTGGAGCCGCCACAGCCGGCGGCGCCGAGCAGCAGCGCGGCCGCGAGCGCGACGGCGAGCAGGCGGACGGCGGGCGTCTGGCGGGCGGGTCGGCTCACGTGGAGAGCTGATATCCCGAATGCGGTGTGCTCGAAACCGGCGCGAGCGGCAGCTCGACCGTGAACAGCGCGCCGCCGCCCGGCGCGTTCGCCGCCTCGACGCGCCCGTCGTGGCGCTCCACGACGCCCGCGACGATCGCGAGGCCGAGGCCGGCGCCGCCCTTCCCGCGCGTGCGCCCGCCCTCCGCGCGCCAGAAGCGCTCGAACAGCGCGTGCGGGTCCTCGCCGGCCGGCAGGCCCGGGCCGTGGTCGCGCACCTGCACGCGCGCCGCCTCGCCCGCGCGCGCGACGACCACCTCGATCGGCGTGCCCTCGGGGGTGTGGACGAGCGCGTTGCGCAGCAGGTTCCCGAGCACCTGGGTCAGCTCGTGCGGATCGCCGAGCACGGTCGCGGCGCCGGGCGGGCCTTCGGCGTGCAGCTCGATCGCGCGCTCGGGCGCAGTCGCGCGCGCGTCGGAGACGACGTCGCGCGCGAGCGCGCAGAGGTCGACCGCGACGCGCTCGCCGTCGCGCGTCTCGCCCAGCCGCGCGAGCGTCAGCAGGTCGTCCACGAGCACGCCCATGCGCGCCGACTCCTGCTCGATGCGCCGCATCGCCTTCTCCACCTCCTCGGGCTCGCGCGCCGCGCCGATCCGGAACAGCTCGGCGTATCCGCGGATCGACTGCAGGGGCGTGCGCAGCTCGTGCGAGGCGTCGGCGAGGAACCGCCGCAGCCGCTCCTCGCTCGCCTTCTGGCCGGCGAACGCGCGCTCCAGGCGCTCCAGCATCGCATTGAGCGCGAGCCCGAGCCGCCCGACCTCGGTGCGCGCGTCCGCCGGCTCGACGCGGTGCGAGAGGTCGCCGCCGGCGATCGCGCCGGCCGTGTGGCCCATGCGCTCCAGCGGCAGCAGCCCGACGCGCACGACGAAGCGCGCGGCCAGCCCCAGCACGAGCAGGACCGCGGCGATCACGAGCAGCTCGACGAGCAGCAGGCGGTGCAGCGTCTGCGAGACGTCGGCGAGCGGGACTGCGACGACGTTGACGCCGCCGGTGTCGGGATCCGGCGTCGCGAGCGCGCGGTAGTCGCCGCCGTCGACCGTCGTCGGCTGCCCGATCGGCAGGCTCGACGGCAGCGACGGCGCCGCCGGCGCGGTTCGCGTCGTGTCGCGGTAGCCGCGCACGATCGTGGTCGTGACGACCGCGCCGCTCGCCGAGCGGCGCTCGCCGTAGGTGCCGCGCGGCAGGCCGAAGCCGGGCCCCTCGCCGGGGTCGCCCGCGCCGCCCGGGCCGCCGCCGAACGGTCGGCCCGGGAAGATGCGGCCGTCGAGCGCCGCGGAGATCGGCAGCGCCGCGGCGCGCAGCTGCCGATCGACGCGGTCGAGCAGGAACGAGCGCTGCTCCGCGTAGGTGATGCCGCCCAGCACGACCAGCCCGATCGCGGCGAGCGCGAGCAGGCCGGCGACGAGACGTGCGCGCAGCGAGTGCATCTCAGCGCGGCAGGCGCAGCACGTAGCCGACGCCGCGCACCGTGTGGATCAGCGGCGGCCCGTGCTCGTCGAGCTTGCGCCGCAGGTAGCTGACGTAGGTCTCCAGCACGCGCGCGTCGCCGCCGAAGTCGTAGTCCCACACGTGCTCGAGCAGCTGCTGGCGCGAGAGCACGCGGCGCGGGTTGAGCATCAGGTAGCGCAGCAGGCGATACTCGGTCGGCGTCAGCTCGATCAGTCGGCCGGCGCGCGCGACCTCGTGCGCGTCGTCGTCGAGCTCGACGTCGGCGAACGTGAGGATGGAGGACGTCGCTTCGGCGGCGCCGGAACGGCGCAGCAGCGCGCGCACGCGCGCGACCAGCTCCTCGAGGCTGAACGGCTTGGTGACGTAGTCGTCGCCGCCGACGGTGAGGCCGCGCACTTTGTCCTCGGTCGCGTCGCGCGCGGTCAGGAAGATGATCGGCACACGCGCGCGCTCGGCGCCGAGCCGGCGGGCGACGTCGAAGCCCTCCATGTCGGGCAGCATCACGTCGAGCAGCATCACGTGCGGGCGCTGCGTGCGGACCGCGGAGAGCGCCTCGGCGCCGGTGGCGGCGGAGGCGACCTCGAAGCCCTCGTAGCGCAACGCCATCGAGATGACGTCGACGATGTTCGGCTCGTCGTCGACGACGAGCACGCGCACGGGGCCGGCGCCGTTCCCGTTCTCGCTCATGCGCAGATCATGGCGAACGCGTCTGGGAGATTCCTGGGAGCCTCATGTGAGCGACCCCGCCTTGCCCTGGCAGTCGTAGAGGCCGCTCACGGAGGAGGCGGCGGTGCACGCGCGCTGCACGGCGCTCATCGCGGTGCGGTCGCCGACGCGCGCTTCGTTCAGTCCGCTGGAGTCCGTCAGCACCCAGCGGATCATGCCGGCCCGCACCGCGCTCGCCAACCACGCGGCGGTCACCTGGCTCTCGCGCCCGGAGAAGCCGCCGATCCCGGCGACCTGCCTGCCGGCGATCACCCCGGAGGAGGCGCCCTGCTGACTGCCGACGCCGAGCGTGCCGCCGCCGTGGGCCTTGATGTATGCGAGCGCCTGCGTGACCTGCCGGTCGCTTCCGCCGAAGGGACCGCCGCCGCCTGAGCCGCCCGGGCCGCCGCCGAACGACGCGCTCGCCGGGCCGCCGGCCGGGAACGTCCCGCTCGTCGCGTGGCCGAGCGTCTGCACCGCCCAGGCGCCGGGCGCCACCAGCAGCAGCGCGAGCGCCGCGGCGAGCGCGACCCCGCGCACGCGCGCGCGCCGCTCGACCGCCAGCACGAGCGCCGCCGCGCCGCCCCCGAGCACGAGCAGCGGACCGAGCCAGGCAAGGCCGTCCGGCGTCGCGTGGACGACCGCCAGCTCGGTGGCGGCGCCGCCGGCGATCGCCAGCGCGCCCGTCCAGCGCCCGACCGCGCCGCCGCGCAGCGCGAGCCCGGCGCCCGCGCCCACGAGCGCCGCCGCGAACGGCGCGAGCAGCGAGACGTAGGAGGGGTGGAAGATCCCCTGCGCGAAGCTGAAGGCAACGGCCGTCGTCGCGAACGCGCCGCCGACCGCCATCAGCCAGCCGCTGCGCGCATCGCGCGGGCGCAGGCGCGTGGCGATCGCGCCGCCGGCCAGTGCGACGAGCGCGAAGCCGAGCAGCCAGCCGGCCTGGCCGCCGAGCGCCTCGTTGAGCAGCCGCAGCGGCCCGGCGGAGCCGCCGAACGGACCGCTGCCTCCCCCGCCGCCCGGTCCGCCGGCGCCGCCGGGCGCTCCGCCGCCGCCCGGGCCGCCCGCCTGCCCGTCGAGCCGGCCGTCGCCGTTGTAGCCGAGGATCAGCGACCAGATCGAGTTGTCGCTCGTGCCGCTCACCCACGGCCGATCGGCCGCCGGCATGAGCCACACGATCACGGGCCACGCGAGCCCGACGACCGCCATCGCGGCGCCGCCCGCGAGCAGCTGGCGCAGCGCGTGCAGGCGTCCGCGCGCGGCCGGCGCGACCCACAGCCACGCCGCCGCGATCCCCGGCACGACCATCAGCGCCACCGCCATCTTCGTCTCGAAGCCGAGCCCGACGGCGACGCCGCACCAGACGATCCAGCGCAGCCGGCCGTCCTCCAGCCCGCGCACGAGCAGCCACACGGCTGCGACGCTGCACAGCACCAGCAGCGCGTCGGGGTTGTTGTGGCGCGAGATCGCGACCGCGATCGGCGTCAGCGCGAGCGCCAGGCCGCCGGCGAAGCCGGCGGCGCGGCCGAAGCGCCGACGCACGAGGTCGTACGTGAGCCCGACCGTCGCGACGCCCATCAGCGCCTGCGGCACGAGGATCGCCAGCGAGCTGAAGCCGAAGGCACGCACCGACAGCGCCTGCACCCACAGCGCCAGCGGCGGCTTGTCGAGCGTCATCACGCCGCTCGGGTCGAACGCGCGCCAGACGAAGTCGTGCCAGCTCGTGCTCATCGAGCGCACGGCGGCCGCGTAGTAGGCGTTCGCCCAGCCGTTGCGTGAGAGCGCCCACAGGTTCAGCACCGCGGCGAGCGCGAGCAGGCCGAGCAGCTCCGGGCGGCGTCCGAGCGCCGCCGCACGGACGCGCAGCCGCTCGCCGGCGCCCGCGCCGCGCAGTGCGGGCGCCGCCGCTCCCGTCACGCTCACGACCAGTGCGGCGCGCCGTTCGGCGCGCGCCTGGTCGCGTCGGACATGACGTCGCTCGTCCAGCGCGAGCCGCGTCCCCAGCCGATGAGGTACGCAACGCCGGCGAGCCCGCCCGCGAGCGCGAGCCGCCGGGTGGGGAGATGAATCGCCATGCTGCTCATTCCTTTCTGAGGGAGATCGTCGGGGAGGGGCCGGGACGCAGCGAGACGCGCACGCGCGGCGTGTGCACGGGCGGGCGGGACCGGACCGCGGGCGGCGGGTCGAGGACGACGGGCGCGCCGTCGTCGAGCACGAGCACGCCGCCGTGCGGCAGCCAGCGGGCGGCGCCCGCGGGGCCGGACAGCAGCGCCGCCTTCGCGCGCCACTCGGCCTCGAACGCGCTCGGCGCGAGCGCGGTCGCCTGCACGATCCCGGTGAACGCCGGCCGCCCGCTCGCCGGGTCGAGCAGGTGGTGGGCGGGCGCGCCGTCGTGGTCGAGCCAGCTGCGGCGGCCGATGCCGCTCGTGGCGACGCCGCCGTCGCGCAGCGAGAAGGTGTGCAGCACACGGTCGTCGAACGGGCTCGCGACGCGGACCTCGCGCGCGAGCCCGGCGCCGCCGCCGACGCGCAGGTCGCCGGCGCAATCGATCGCCCAGCTCGCGTGGTCGCGCAGCGCGCCCGCGAGCAGGTCGGCGAGCAGACCCTTGACGATCCCCCCGCTGTCGAGCTGCAGGCCCGCCGGGCGGCGCACGACGCGCGCCCAGCGGTCGACGCTCAGCTCGCGCCAGCGCGCGGCCGGGTGCGGCCGCGCGGGCCGGCGCGCGGGCGCGCGCTCGAGCGCGAAGGCGAGCGGCGCGGGCGCGGCGACGTCGCGCTCGTAGCCGGCGTCGATCAGCTCGTGCAGCAGCGTCGCGTCGACGAGCCCGCCGCTGCTGCGCGCGGCCAGCATCGCCGCGGCGGCGAACTCCGCCATGTCTGCGCTCACCTGCACCGCGTCGCGCACGTCGGCGTTCAGGCGCGAGAGCTCGCTGCCGGGCTCGAAGCGCGTGAAGCGGTCGTGGCCGGCGAGCAGCCTGCGCCGCACCGCCTCGACCGCCTGCTCCGGCGAGCCGAGTCCGCCGGCGCCGCCGACGTGGACGGCGCAGGTCGCGCCGAAGCAGGCGAACTCGGCGCCGGCCTCCGCGAGCGCGCTCACGCCCGGCTCCAGAGGCGCGATGGGACGCGCTCCGCGCGCGCGGGCAGCGGGCGCGGAGCGGGCGCCGGCGGCGGCGCAACGCGCGCGTCGGCCAGCCGCACGGCGAGCAGCGCGAGCGCCGGCACGGCGACGATCCCGACCGCGGCCGTGAACCACGCAGTCCCCGCATCGGTGCCCGCGCCGAGCGAGTGCGCGAGCGCGAGCGGCCACGCGAGCGCGGTGAAGCGGTGCAGCCGGCGCCAGCGCTGCACGCCGATCCGCGCGCGCATGTAGTAGGAGAGGCCGAGCAGCGCGGTCATCCAGCCGGCGACGAGCCCGATCCCCAGCCCCGGCGGCGCGCCAGCAGCCGGCCGCCCATCGTCAGGCCAACCGCGACCGACAGGCTCGACGCGAGCAGCGCGACGACGCCGGCCGCGCGGCTCGTGATCCAGAAGACGTGCGTGGCGGCGAGCGCGAGCATCAGGACTGGCGCGTCGTGAGCGGGGTGACGGACTGCTGCTGCTGGCCGGACGAGGAGCCGGTCTGCGACTGCGAGGAGACCTGCGCGGAGGAGGAGCCGGCGGTCGAGCTGGTCGCGCCGGTCGAGCCGGTGCCTGCGATCACGCCCCAGGCGATCGCGAAGCCGGCCAGGCTCGCCGTCCCCACCCCGCGGCGCACGCGCCGCCGGCGGCGGACGAGCGCCTCCCGCGGCGAGACATCGCCGCGCTCGTTGGAGGATGCGTCGTGCGTGGACATGGGGGCACCGTATGGCCGCCGCGTGGGCCTTCCCTCAGCGATCGCTGGGAGCTGCCTGGGTGCGGCGGACGCCCGCGCTCAGTCCCAGTCGGGCGCGAACGGCGGGTCGGCCGTGCGCAGGCGGCGCTCGGCGAGCGCGGCGACCGCTGCCCGCTCGTCGTCGTCGAGCTCGAAGTCGAAGACGTCGAGGTTCTCGGCGCGGCGCTCGTGCGAGGACGCCTTCGGGATCGTCGCCACGTTCGGCTGGTCGAGCAGCCACCGCAGCGCGACCTGGCCCGCCGACTTGCCGTGCCGGGCGCCGATCTCGGCCAGGACCGGCTCGTCGTGCACGTAGCCGTGCGCGAACGGCGAGTACGCCGCCAGCAGCAGGTCGTGCTCGCGGCATTCGCGCATCACCGGCCCCTGCGGCAGGTAGGGGTGGTACTCGACCTGGTCGCAGAAGATCGGCGCGAGCGCGAGCGCCTGGCGCAGCAGCGCCGACGGGAAGTTCGAGACGCCGACGTGGCGCGTCAGGCCCTGCTCGCGCAGCGCGTCCATCGCGCCGAGCGTCTGCGCCAGCGGCACCTCCGGGTTCGGCCAGTGGAGCAGCAGCAGATCGACGCGGTCGACCTGGAGGTCGGCGAGCTGCTGCTCGAAGACGCGCGCGAGCAGCTCCGGCTCGGCGTGCTCGTGCCAGACCTTCGTCGTCAGCCAGATCTCCGCGCGCGGCACGCCGGCGTCGGCGAGCGCGCGGCCGACCTCGCGCTCGTTGCCGTACGCGCGCGCAGTGTCGAGGTGGCGGTAGCCGAGCTCGAGCGCGTCGAGCACACCCTCATAGGCGTCCTCGCCCTCGACGAGCCAGGTGCCGTAGCCGAGCTTCGGCACCTCGACCCCCTGCACGGTCACCGTCGTCGCCTGCGTCGTCTCGCGTGGCATCGGGCGGAACCTACCCTGCGCGTCCGCGACCAAAGCTCGCCGCGACCTGGTCGCCGACGCCGCGCTCGCCGCGCTCGCCGCCGAGCACAGCGCCGAGGTCATCACGCACGACCGCGACTTCGCGCGCTGCGCGTCCGTCTGCCGCCGCCGCCTCGCCGGCGCCTGACGGCGCCCCGCACGTCAGCGTCTCGGCCGCGGCCGCTCGCTCGGGCCGACGCGCTCGCGCAGCCAGCGCACGAGCGGGGTGGCCGCGTCGAGCTCGGCGCGGATGCGCGTGCCGGCGCCCGAGCTGTGGATCCATCTGGGGAGCGGGTGGCGGCGCGAGACTGTCAGCGAGCGGCGGCGCAGCAGCTCGATGCGTGGATGGTCGAGCGGGTAGCCGCGCGGGGCGCGCACGAGCTCGGGCGCGTTGAGCGCGAGGCCAGCCGCCTGCGCGCGCTCGATCGCCGCCGCGAGCGGTCTGGCGGTGCGCGCGTCGGCGACGAGCCGGCGGATCCGCTCGACCTGGTCGGGCGCCGGGTTGTGCAGGCCGGCGGCGATGAGCAGCCCGTCGAGCGAGAGCTCGACGTAGTAGCCGCCCGCGCCCTCGTAGCCGACCGCCAGCCCGAGCTGCTCCTTGATCGGCGGTCCGGGATGGAAGCGCGTGTCGTGGTAGGGACGGAACGTGTGGGGCCGCCCGAAGCCGGCGGCGGCGAGGTCCTCGCCCAGCGCTCTCGCCGGGCCGAGCAGCAGCTCGTCGTAGCGCGCGCGGTTGGCCTTGAACCAGTCGCGGTCGTTGTTCGCCTCCAGCTCGCGCAGGAACTCGAGCGCGCCGGACGGGAAGCCGCGGAAGGTCGTCATCCCGGGAGATGGTGCCACGGCGGCCGGCCGCCGCGCGGAGGGCCGGCCAGACGATCGAGAGCAGCACGACCCACGCGTTCGTTCGACTGCCGGCCTGCGAAGATCGCAGGATGCCCGCGCGCGCCGCCGACGCACCGCGCAGCCCCGACCTCCCGGAGGAGCTGCCGGACACGCCGTCGGACGACCCCGGCGCGTGGTCGGGCGCGGCCGTCGCCGGAGCTCGCCTGCCGGGCTTCGCGGCGAGCGGCCTCTCGATTCTCGGCGCCCGCCTGACGCGCGTCGAGCTGACCGGCGCGCGCCTGCCCGACCTGCGCGTCGTCGACGCCGAGCTGTCCGCCTGCGATCTCGCCGGAGTGCAGGCGCGCGGCGCCGCGCTCGTGCGCTGCGAGCTGCGCGACTGCCGCCTCACCGGCAGCGCGTGGAGCGAGGCGCGGCTGACCGACGTGCTCGTGCGCGACTGCCGCGTCGACCTCGCCGCGTTCGCCGCTGCGACGCTCGAGCGCGTGACGTTCGAGCGCTGCCGCATGACGCAGTGCGACCTGCAGGCGGTCGCGTGCGACTCGGTCCGCCTGCTCGCCTGCGACCTGGGCGAGTGCGACCTCTCCGGCGCGCGCTTCAGACGCTCGGAGCTGCGCCGCTGCGAGCTGCGCGACGTGCGCGCGGTCGAGCGGCTGCGCGGCGCCGCGGTCGCGTTCGAGGACCTGCTGGAGCTGGCGCCGGCGCTCGCCGCGGCGCTCGGGATCGGCGTGCTCGACGCGGTCGGGGACTGAGCGCGTCAGGCGTCCGCGACGCGCCCGAGCAGCGCGAGCGCCTCGGCCAGCAGCGCGCGCTCGGCCGCGTCGAGCTCGCGCTCGAGCGCGCCGGTCAGCCAGCCCTCCCGCCGCACGCGTGTGGCGCGCAGCAGCTCGCGCCCGTCCGCGGTCAGCTCGACGAACGCGCGGCGGCGGTCGTCGGGGTCGGGGCGGCGCGAGACGAGCCCGGCCGCCTCGAGGTCGTGCACGGTCTGCGCCATCGACTGCGGGCGCATGCGCTCGGCGGCGGCCAGCTCGCTCGTCGTCGCGGGACCGTCGCGGTCGAGCCGGCTGAGCAGCGTCTGCTGCGGGACGGGCGGCCCCGGCTCCTGGCGCAGGCGCCGCACAAGGCGCCCCACGGTGTCGCGCAGCTCGTGCGCGAGCGCGGCGGTCGAGGGCTGCGTGGCCGGCATGGCGCGCATTGTACCGTGGTCGACAGGCAAACTGAACAGGTCGCCTGTATAGTTCTCGGAGTGCGCCACGGACACGCCGACCCCGACCGCTACAAGTGGATCGCGCTGTCCAACGCGACGCTCGCGGTGCTGCTCGCGACACTCGACGGCTCGATCACGATCATCGCGATGCCGGACATCTTCCGCGGGATCAAGCTCGACCCGCTCGTGCCGGCCAACAGCTCCTACCTGCTGTGGATGATCCTCGGCTACCTCGTCGTCACGAGCGTGCTGATCGTCAGCCTCGGCCGCCTCGGCGACATCGTCGGCCGCGTGCGCATCTACAACCTCGGCTTCGTCATCTACACGCTCGCGTCGCTGCTGCTCGCCGCCTGCTGGCTGGAGGGCCGCGCCGGCGCCGACTTCCTGATCGGCTTCCGCGTCGTGCAGGGGATCGGCGGCGCGTGCCTGCTCGCCAACTCGGCGGCGATCATCACCGACGCGTTCCCCTCCCACCAGCGCGGGATGGCGCTCGGGATCAACAACATCGTCGGCGTCAGCGGCTTCTTCATCGGGCTGATGCTCGGCGGCCTGCTCGCGCCGGTGAACTGGCGGCTGGTGTTCCTGATCTCGGTGCCGGTCGGCCTGTTCGGCACCGTGTGGGCGTACCGCAGCCTGCGCGAGCTGAGCACGCCGCGGCGCGCGCCGATCGACTGGCCCGGCAACGTCACGTTCGCGCTGGCGCTGATCTGCGTGATGGTCGCCGTCACCTACGGCATCCGCCCGGCCGGCGGCCATCCGACCGGCTGGAGCAGCGCGCGCGTGCTGGTCCTCGTCGGCGCCGCGCTCGCGCTGCTCGCCGCGTTCGTGGCGGTCGAGCGCCGCTCGCGCGCGCCGATGTTCCGCCTCTCGCTGTTCCGCATCCGCGCGTTCACGTTCGGGACGCTCTCGACGTTCCTCTCCGCGATCGCCCGCGGCGGGCTGATGTTCATGCTGATCATCTGGCTGCAGGGGATCTGGCTGCCGCAGCACGGCTACAGCTTCGAGCGCACGCCGCTCTACGCGGGCCTGTACATGCTGCCGCTGACGATCGGGATGCTCGTCGCCGGGCCGACGTCGGGCTGGCTGTCGGACCGCTTCGGCGCGCGCCCGTTCGCGACCGGCGGGATGGTGCTCGCCGCGGTCGGCTTCGCGCTGCTGACGCTGCTGCCGACCGACTTCTCCTACCCCGCGTTCGCCGCCGTGCTCGCGCTGATCGGGATCTCGATGGGGCTGTTCGCCTCGCCCAACCGCGCGGCGGTGATGAACAGCCTGCCACCGCGCCACCGCGGCGTCGGCGGCGCGATGAACCAGACGTTCCAGAACTCGGCGCAGGTGCTGTCGGTCGGCGTCTTCTTCACGCTGCTCGTGCTGGGCTTGAGCGCGACGCTGCCGCACACGCTGTCGTCCGGCCTCCAGGCGCACGGCGTCTCCGCCGCGACCGCGCACGGCGTCGCGACGCTGCCGCCGGTCTCGATCCTGTTCGCGGCGTTCCTCGGCTACAACCCGATCGGGCACTTCGTCGGCCCGCACGCGCTCGCCGCGCTCTCCGCGCACGACCGCGCGGTGCTGACCGGCCACGCGTTCTTCCCGGCGCTCATCTCCGGACCGTTCCGCGACGGCCTGCACGCCGCGTTCGCATTCGCGATCGTCGCCTGCCTCGTAGCGGCGGCGGCGTCGCTGATGCGCGGCGGGCGCACCGCGCCCGTCGACGAGGAGCCGGCCCCGGCGGGCGCCCCCGTCCCCCACCGCCTGCGGGCGGGTGTCGAGCTGGAGGAGCAGCATGCGCGTTGAGTGGTACGGCCAGTCGGCGTTCCGGCTGGAGCACGGCGGCGTGACGGTCGCGATCGACCCGTTCGGCGACCTGACGGCGCTGACCGCGCGCGGGCGCCGCTGGGAGTACCCGCCGATCGAGGGCCTGTGCGCGGAGCTGCTGCTCGTCACGCACGAGCACTTCGACCACAACGCCGTCGAGGTCGTCGGCGGCGAGCCGCTGGTGCTGCGCTCGAGCGCGGGCCGCTACGCCGAGACGCCTGTCGGCGAGGTCGTCGGGATCGCCTCCGAGCACGACGAGGTCGCGGGCACCGAGCGCGGCCCCAACACGCTGTTCGCGTTCTCGCTCGGCGGACTGCGCGTCGCGCACCTCGGCGACCTCGGCCAGCGCGCGCTGCGGCCCGAGCAGCTCGCCGCGCTCGGACAGCTCGACATGCTGATCGCGCCGGTCGGCGGCGGCCCGACGATCGGCGCCGCGCAGGCATGGGAGATCGCGCATGCGACCGGCGCGCGGATCGTCGTGCCGATGCACTACCGCACCGAGCGCGTCGACTTCCTCGCGCCGGTCGATGCGTTCCTCGAGCTGGCGCCGCGCGTGGAGCGGCTCGCGGGGTCGTCGTTCGAGCTCGACGCGCTGCCCGGCGGCGATGGCGCGCTCGCGGTCGTGCCGACTGCGCCCTGAGACGGCGGGCAGCCATCCGCTCGCCGCGCTGCGACGATGCTCGGATGCCGCGCCGCTTCGCCGACGCCCGCTGGTTCGAGCTGCGCCGGGCCGCCAACCGCAAGCCGGCGACGTACCGCTGCCCGCTGTGCGGGGAGCTGCTGCCCGCACTCGGCGAGCACATGTTGCTGTTCCCCGAGGGCGACCACGGCGCGCGCCGGCACGCGCACAGCGAGTGCGTGCTGGCGGCACGCCGCGCGGGGCGGCTGCCGCTGCGCGCGGAGGTCGAGCCGCGGCGGCCCGGCCCGCTCGCGCGGCTGCTGCGGCGCGGCTGACACCCGCCCGGTGCCGTCGCCCGCGTGCCCGCTACCCTCGCCCGCGATGAGCCTGATCGCCGAGTACGAGCCGATCGCAGGCGAGCGCCACCGCCATGGCCAGGTGGAGCACGCGCATCCGCACAGCGGGCCGCACGTGCACGAGCACCGTCACGACCACGACCACCATCGCCACGGGCACGGCCACAGCCACGGCCTCCTCGACGCCTCGATCAGACGCTCGCGCGCGGGCGTGCGCGCGGTCCTGCTCGCGCTGCTCGTGCTCGGCCTCGCGGCGGGCGCGCAGGCGGTCGTGTTCGCGGTCTCCGGCTCGGTGGCGCTGCTCGCGGACCTGATCCACAACGGCGGCGACGCGGCGACGGCGATCCCGCTCGGGATCGCGTTCGCGCTGCGCAGCGCGCGCGCCGAGCGCTGGGCCGGACTCGCGGTCGTCGCGGCGATCTTCGCGTCGGCGTGCGTCGCCGGCTTCGAGGCTGTCGACCGCCTGATCCACCCGCAGCACGTGCACCACCTCGGCGCGCTCGCCGCCGCCGGCGCGATCGGCGTCGCCGGCAACTGGCTCGCCGCGATCGTGCGCGCGCGCGCCGGCCGCCGGCTCGACAGCCCGGCGCTGATCGCCGACGGCGACCACGCCCGCGCCGACGCCTACGTCTCGCTCGCCGTGATCGCCAGCGCGCTCGTCGTGGCGCTCGGCGTCGCGATCGCCGACCCGTTGATCGGCCTCGCGATCGCGGTGGCGATCCTGCGCATCACGTGGCGCTCGTGGGAGACGATCCGCGGCGGCCACAAGCACCCGCATGCCGATCGCGGGCGCTGAGGGTCGCGCCGGCGCTCAGCGGCGCTTGCCTCTCGATCGACAGCTCGCCTCTGCGCGAGCGCGTCGTGCCCGCGCCCGACACCTCCACGGACGTCGTCGCATGCAGGCTGCAGCGCCGGCAGCGCAAGGGCGATCCCACGCGCGTTGAGCTTGACCCTCGGCGTTTTCGGAGCCGCAGGCGCAGGGCCTCGGCGATGGCGAGCAGCGAGCCGTAGGCGGATTGCCCTCGCCGCGCTCGATCGCGCCGAGGTGCAAGCGGTCCACGCCGGCCTGACAGCTACGGGAGAAGAGCAGCGGCTCAGCGGAGCGCTCCGCCGAGAATCCGTCCTCACCAGAACCTAGTGTGGCGCTCGCGCCGTGAGCCCCACTGCTTCCATCGCCCACGGTCTCGTTGTTGGACTTCTGCTCGCTCTCGTACGCGCGTGCGGATGGGCTTGGGAGGCCGACGCGCTCCTGGTCGGGATCATCGTGCTCCCGACGCCGCTCCTCATGCTGAGTGGCCGGGAGGCCCGTCGCAGCAAGACCGGTGGGCCGCCGTCGATCCCGCGCAGTGAGCGCGTGCGGATCGGCATCGCCTTGGTCGCGATACTCCTTCCGAGCGCAATCGTCGCGCTCGTCCCGGACGCGACAGGCTTCATCGACGTCACGGGCAGAAGCAGCAGCATCGTGCTCGCGATGACACTGACGTCGCTGGCCGCCGCGTCGCTGGTGCTCCTGTCCGGCTTAATCGACTGGTTTTATGTCCGCCCGCATCTCCGAGGTGGCCAAGGGACGATCTGCGCGACCTCGATGCACCACCGCTGGCGCGGAGTGACCCGAACATGGCTGATGCACCGAGCGGCTGCCACCCTCGGTGTGATCGCGGCGATCACGGCGATCGTCACAATGGCGGCGAACTCCTGGGTCCGTCCGCTCGATGACGTCGTCGCGGGAGCCATCGCCGGCGTCGCCACGATTATCGCCGGCTACTACATCACCCGTACCGCGCCGCTGCTGGCAATCGCAGTCAATCCGCCCGTGCAGGTCGGCGACGTGATCGAACTCGCCGAGGAGTTCAACATCCACGAGCCAGACAAGCTGCGCGAGTATTTCGTGGTCGACGTAGCGCTTGAGGGGGTGAAGCTGCTGCGCGTCGACAGAGACGATTGCGTCAGACGCACCGGGCTCGACGCGAGACGCACCCACGACCGCACAGTCGACGTGGCGGAGATCGCCAAGTTGCTGCGCGGACGCCGGGCGATCCGACCATGCGACAGCTGCCAGCGGCTCTCCGAGCACTGCGGATGCGCCGCGGCATGGGAGCCCGCGGAGACGTCGACGAATGGCTCGTCGACGTGAGTGAGGCGAACTTGCGGATTGGGCTCGTCTACGACGACACGATCGACCGCTTCGGCGGCATCGGTCTCTACGTCGTGACCCTCGCCGCCGTGCTGAGACGGCGCGGTCACCACGTGGAGCTCCTGCTCGGAAGCTCGCGTGCAACAGAGGCGGGCGGGGCCCGAGTCCACTCGCTCGCGCGCAACGTCCGTGTGCGCTTCAACGGCAACGAGCTGTCGATGCCTGCGTGGAGTCACGGGCGCCGGCTCGACCGTGCCCTGCGGGAAGGCGCGTTCGATGTGCTCCACGTCCAGGTTCCATATTCGCCGCTGATGGCCGGGCGCCTGCTGACGCGCGCGGACCCCCGCTGTGCGGTCGTCGGCACCTACCACGTCGCCTCCGAGCGCCTGCTGCCACGTTCCGGTGCGCGCCTCTTGCGCATACTGAAGCTGCGCTCTGCGCCGCGCTTTGACGCGACGGTGAGCGTCAGTCACGCCGCAGCCCGCTTCGCTGCGCAGTGGTCTCGGTTCCACGTCGATCGTGTGGTGCCCAACATGCTCGACCTCGGCCGCGTTCGTGCGACCGCCGAGGCACCGAGCCCGCTTGAGGCCGACATCGTCTTCGTCGGTCGCCTGGTGCCGCGCAAGGGCGTCGAGCAGCTGATCAATGCCGTCGCGACACTAACGCGGCAGCTCGGCCACGACCGCACGCAGGTCGCGATCATCGGGGACGGACCTCTGCGCGGGCGACTCGAGCGGCAGGTCGAGCGCCTCGGCATCAGACGGTCGGTCACGTTTCACGGCGCGCTCGACGACGCCGCGAAGCTGCCTGCGCTCGCCCATGCCCGCATCGGCTGCTTTCCGTCCCTGTACGGGGAAAGCTTCGGCCTCGTCGTGCTTGAGGCACTTGCTGCCGGCGCCGACGTCGTGATCGCCGGGGATAACGCCGGCTACGCCGAGCTGCTCAACGGCGCCGGTGGTCTCGTCGACCCTCGAAATCCGGAGGCGTTCGCCTCACAGTTGCGGCACTTCCTCGGGAACGCCGCACTACGCCGCGGCGTCGGCGACCGGCAACGCGAGCAGCTGCCTCGCTTCGACGCCGATCAGGTTGTCGACGCCGTGCTCGATGTCTATGCGGCCGCACTGCGCGGGCGCGCCGGACGATCGCTCGCCGAATCGCAGGGGGAGGCAGCGGTTGTCGCGGCGTGACCGCGCGCTCGGGCGCGTCGTGACCGTTCTGCCGAACCACAAGTTCGGCGTGACGCGCAGTGTGGCGCTCGAGGCTGACCTCGTGTCCGGCGATGGTGATGCAGCGTTCATCCGCGCGAACGCTGCATTCGTGTGGAACTACTATGCGCGCGTCGTACGGCTTGCCGCCCGGCGGTCACGGGACCGCTTGCTGGATCGAGTCACCGCTGTGGGGGAGCACCACCTGCGCACGGCCGAGGCGCACGCGCGTGGCGTCATCCTGCTGTCGGTACATCTCGGGGATTTTGATCTCGCCGGTGCGTGGCTGGCGGCTCGCCGCGGCCTGACCCCCGTCGTCGTCTCGCGTCCCCTGCTCCCGCGGTGGCGGGAGGCGACGTTCTCGGGCATCCGTCGGCGTTGCGGTGTGGTCGTGCGCGACGCGAACAGCACTGCGCTTGCCAGCCTGGAGGACGATCTGAATCAGGGCCGGGCGATCCTCGCGATGCTCGACCGGCGCCCGCCCGGCCCGACGAGCACGTTGAAGATGCTGGGCAAACCCGCCGTCGCGTCGCTCGCTGTCGCGACGCTCGCGGCACGCACCAGGGCGCCACTGCTTCCTGCGGCAACGTGGCGGTCGAGACGAGGCAGCGTCATCGCCTGGTTCGGTGCACCCACCGTGGCGCTCCGGGTGACGGAGGCCGTCACGGCGATGGCAGCCGCGGCCGAGACGTTGAGCACGCTGATTCGTGACCATCCGGAACAGTGGCACGTCCCGTCCGACCTCCGACAGCTCGCCTGGAGCGGAATCGGAGAGTCGCACTCCGCGACCCGTGCTCAGCCGGTCCCCGCACTCAAGTCAGCGAACGCATCGGCCCGGTAAGCGGCCGGACGGCGCACCGACGCCCCCGGCCCGGCACCGAAGGAGTGAGCTTCGATGCAAGGTCACCGTACATAGGACCTCGCCACACAATCGTGGACTGGCTCGATCCCGCCGCGCGTCAATCCCCACACCATCAGGCGCTCGGCCACGTGATCCGACTCGAGCGTGTGCGTCGTCGCGTGCCTCAGGAGGAGCTGGGCATGCGTGCGGGTCTGCACCGCAACCACGTCGGCGCGATCGAGCGCGGCGAGATCAACCCGACGCTGCGCGTCCTGCTGTAGCTACAGACCGGGCTCGACATGCCGCTGTCGGAGCAGATCCATCGACCGAGGAAGAGATGGATCGCGCCGCGGACCGGCGCTGAGCTGCGGCAGTGCCGGTTACGGTGCTGGGATGCGCGCGCTGTTCGCTGAGGCGGTGCGGGAGGCGGCGTCTCGGATCGACGGCGATCCGTCGGTGAGCTTCAGGGAGGAGCGGCTCGAGCGCGCGCTCGTTGACGCACTGAGAGCGCGCGTCCCGTCTGGTGCCGTCGTTGGTGCGCGGCGGCGCTTCGTCGTGCCCGACTGGGATCCCCAGCCGGGCGGTGTCGACCTCTTCGTGCTGGACAGAGATGAGACGCCGGCTGGCTTCGCCGAGCTGAAGGTCGACAAGATCGAGGAGGCCCTGTGGGACCTCTTCAAGGTTGCCGCGCTCGCAAGCTCGCCGCCGGCGCCTGCCGGGTTCCTGGCCGTCGCCGCTTCTGCGAGGCGCTGGCGGAGAGCTGAGGTGGACTGCGCGTCGCTGTTCCCCGAGGCCGATGGCCGGCCGCGGTCCTGGTCGTCGCTCGTGCTCTTCGACCGCTACGCCGCCGCCTGGCGATGGCTGCTCAGCGGCGGGCGGGCGCGGCCCACGAGGGTGCCGGCGACGGTCGAGATCGCCTTCGTCGCGAATGAGCCGGTGCGCGCGTATCCCGGCTACGAGCTGCGCGCGGTCGAGGTGCGGGCCGTCGCCGATGACGGCTGGCTGTCCTTCGACGGCGACTGGCCGGCGGGGTCCGCGGAGGCGGGGTGTGTGCCGGTGCGTGCACTTCTCGACCCCGAGTCACGCGTCGTGTGGATGCCCGGCGAGGTCCGCACCGAGATCCAGCTCACCGGTGAGGAGACGGGCGACGCGCTCTGTGTGCTGGTGGATCAGCCACCGCCGGGATGGTCGCTCCCGCCGCACCGCCACCGCAACGAGTCCGAGACGATCCATGTAGTCGATGGCGAGTTTGAGTTCCAGGTCGACGGGGCTCGCTCCCGCCTGGGCGCCGGTGAGTCGATCCACGTCCCGCGAGGGATCGTTCACTCAAGCGCGAACGTCGGCGACTCGACCGGTCGGCGGATTGTGATCTTCAGCCCCGCTGGCATCGAGCGGTTCTTTGCGGAGACTGGGTCGCCTACGCCGGGCGCCAACGTCGATCGCGCCGCCGCACTCGCGTCCGCCCTCCGGCATGGCTGGGAGTTCGTCGCGGACAGCCCGCGGACCGGATAGGCGAACTGGTACCAGCTGGGGTACCACAGGAACTAGTCCGGCTGCCGTGCGTGGTCGTGGAACGCACGGAAGCCCCGTGAGAGCGGCGCTTCCGAGTATCGGGCTGATCGGACGGCTTTTGAACCGGGAGGTGCGGGGGCGGGTGCTGGGACTTGCGTGCCCCGAGATGCCGTACGACCGCTGCCGCGACACAACACAACGGCTGTAGAGCAATGCCCGTTGGCGCTCCAGACTGTCGGCCATGCGGGCAGCATCTGGCCCTGTTCATCTGTTGACAACCTCCAACGCTCCGCTACAGTCATTGCGACGGCACTCCGACAAGGACATCCGCAAGGCACTCAAGCTCGCGCTCGACGCGGGATGGACGCTCCAGGAAGGCAAGGGCCACCGCTTCGGAACGCTGCGCTGCGGCGACGGTTGCGAGGTGGCCGTATGGAGCACGCCGCGCAACCCGACCACCCACGCCAAGCGCATCCGCGAAACCGTCGAGCGCTGCCCGCACGCGACGGACGCATAGGAACCGAGACGACATGAGCCCAGCCAAGAAGACGTACACCTTCACGCTGTTCGTTCGGGGTGCCGACGTCCTCAGCGACGAGAGCATGGACGCGCTGTTCGAGGCAGGCTGCGACGACGCGACCTTCGGCGCCCGCGACGGCGCGCAGTACGGGGAGTTCGACCGCGAGGCGACCAGCTTCAGCAACGCCCTGGCCAGCGCCATCCACAACATGGCCAGCGCCCTCCCCAGCTTGGAGATCGTCCGCGTCGAGCCTGACGACCTCGTCAGCATGGCGACGATCGCCGAACGCAGCGGACGTTCCCGCGAGTCCATCCGCCTCCTCGCCGCCGAACAACGCGGCCCCGGCGGCTTCCCACCGCCCGTCGCCTACGTCGACCAGAAGACCCGCCTCTGGCACTGGCCCGACGTCGCCCACTGGCTCACCGAACACGACAAGGCAACACTCGACGTCGACCCAGAGGCCGCCGACCTCGTCGCCGCCCTCAACGCCGCCTACGACCTGCGCGAGCACACGCGACGGCTCCCCACGGCGGCGCTCGCGCTCATCGACGAGGCGCTCAGCACATGCCGCATCGCCCGCCCATAAGCCACGAGATCAACCCTTCAACCGCACGGTTGGAGGAGTCGGGGAGACAGGATTTGAACCTGCGACCGCCCGGCCCCCAGCTGGCTTGTGCAATGCGCATATGGCGAGATGCCATACGGGAATGGTCTTGTGGCGTTGGCGCGCGGAGCTGGTGGAAGGATCGGACGATGCGGTCGGTACCACCGGCGGTACCACAGCGGTGACCGATGACATGACGCCGACGCAAGTGATCGAGGAGATCGGGGCTCGACTTGCGAGAGCCGCACCGCCGAAGTCGCGCGTGCTCCTGTTCGGCTCCCATGCGCGCGGCACCGCCGACGACGGCTCAGACTTCGATGTGCTCGTGATCGAGCCGACGGTCGAGAGCCCGATCTCAGAGGCGGTCCGACTGCGTCGCGAGCTGCGCGGCCTCGGAGTTCCGATCAACGTCGTCGTCATGGACGAAGCCAAGGCGAAGCGGCGCGCAGGCGTGCGCGGAACGATGGTCGAGCGCGCACTGCGCGAGGGCTGCCTGCTTGCCCGAACCTGAGTACGGCAGTTGCCGCCGGTCGCGACGACACTACGCTCGACGCCGGATTGACCCTTGCCCTCGGCACGATCGTCGTCGCGCTCGCGGGAGCGATCCTGGGGCCGCGCGTCAGATGGAGCCGTTAGTAGCGGAGCGACGAGCATGGCCGCACCGAACTGGAGCAAGCTCACGGTCGAGGTCCGCGGGGTCGAGATGCTGAAGACGTTGATCCCCTTCTTGTAATCCGCCGCACGCGCCTTCTGGCCTCCCCGTGACGCTTCTCAATAGCGGACCCAACTAGAAATTGGACCGCTCTATCGGCTCCCGTCTACGATGCCGCCCCGATGGACAGCAGCTTCCTCCCCCGCGGTCGCAGCGCGCCCGCGCTCTCGACGACCGTTCCGATCCCGACAGCCGGATGGGACTTCTTCATCTCGCACGCCGGCGCCGACTCCGAGCACGCCGAGCAGCTGCGCCTCGAACTTGAGGATCGGGGCGCGTCGGTGTTCGAGGACTCGATGCTCCCGGCCGGGAGCGTGTGGGACCGGGAACTGCCCGCCCAGCTGAAGTCCTCGGCGGTCTGCGTCGTGCTCGTCTCTATCCGCACGGAGCAGGCTCACTACCAGCGATCCGAGTACCAAATGGCGATCGACCTGTTCCGGCACGATCCGCGTCGCCGGATTGTGCCGGTGTACCTGGAGCCGCTCGCGGGCCGCGAACGCCCCTTTGGCCTCGGCGTCCTGACCAGCATCGAGCTCGACGACAACGTCCGACTGGCGGACGCGGCGGCACGACTCGTCGCCGAGCTGAGCGAGGCGCGCTCGCTGCCGTCTCCCGGACCGCAGGAGGCGGCGCTGGAGGCGGCGACGCTGCTGCTCAGGCTCGACCAAGCCTGCCTGCGGCTCGGCGAGCCCGCGGACGAGCCGGAGCTCGCGGCAATCGTCGAGCAGGCGATGGCACGCGTAGACGGCGCCTGTCCCCGCGACGCGGACGCCGCACTGCGCGCAGCGCTGCCTGTTCGCGGGCTCGACCCGCGCATCCTGCTGACTGCGTCGCCGGATCACGAGCATGCCGTAGACGCATGGCTCACCGTCGATCAGAGCGACCCGGCCGTACAGGCAGCCGAGCCGCTCGACACGCTGCTGAGCGATCTGCGCAGGAGCGTGCAGGACCTGCTGCTTGCGGACGAGCCGCTTTCAGAGCGGCTCTGCACGACAGCGACGCGCTCGCACCTGCGGCGCCTCATGGCCGGGCCCACGGCCGTGACGTCGGTGACAACCGAGACGTTCCGAGCCGCGTTGGAGGCGCGCCTGCCGCCGATCCGCTCCAGCTCGCGCGAGGCCGTGGTCGTCACCGAGTCCGCGCGCGTCGCCGGCGTCGCGGAGGAGCCGCTCCGCTTCTCGCTGACATACGTCGCAGGGCAGATGTGCCGACTGCCTCCGCGCGATCCGCTGCTCGCCGGCATCGACGACGTCGTAGGCAGACAGCGGGAACTGCTGCTCGCCGCGCTCGCGCAGTCCGACAGCGCCGTCGCGTGGTACTCGGGCTCGCCGGGCGTCGGTGCCTCGACGCTCGGCATCGAGGTCGCGCGCACGCTGAACCAGGACGACCAGCGAGACGTGCGCTACGTCGACCTGCGCGGACTGGATCCGCGAGCGCGCCGCAACACCGGCGAAATCGCGCGCCTGCTCGCCACCTCGCTCGACATCGGGTTCCCGCGCACGCTCACGGACGACGAGCAGGTCGCCTTCCTGCGATCGGAGCTGGAGGGAACCCGGCTGTTGCTCGTCCTCGACAACGCGCTCGACGCCGCCCACGTCGCCCCGTTCCTGCCGATCGCCTCCTCCTGCGCGCTGATCGCGACTTCGCGCAACCGCCTCCAGGCGCATGCACCTCCCAGCCTGACGGTCCACGCCTCGCCGTTGAGGCGTCGCGACAGCATCACGGTGCTCTCCCGGGCCGTCGACCGTGCGCTCGATCCGACGAGCGAGCTCGACGCGATCGCGCGCCTGTGCGCGGACGTCCCGCTCGCGCTGCGGCTCGCGGGGGCATGGATGGCCTCGCGCCCAGAGCTCGCACCGAGCGACTTCGCACGGCTGCTCGAGGAGACGTTGACGCGCCTGGACTACCTCGCCGACGGCGAGCGCGCGGTGCGCGCGGCCGTCGACCTCAGCTACCAGCACCTCGACTCGGAGACGCGCCGGCTGCTTTGCTTCACCGCGCTGGCGCCCGGACGCACGGTGACCGCGAGCGAGCTGAGCCAGGCCCTGGGCGAGCACGCCGCACGCGTCGAGCTGCTGCTGCAGCGACTCGTGGACCTCAACCTCGCCGTGCAGACGCCGCTGCGCACGGTCTCCGGCCAGCCGGTCCTGCGCTACTCGCTCCCGGAGCTCGTGCACCTGTTCGCCGCCGAACGCGCCCGCGCCGAGCAGTCGGCGGAGGCGACGGTGGCCTTCCAGCGCCGCTACGTCGCGGCCCTCGCCAGACGACTCGAGGAAGTCATCGAGGACGAGCTGCACGCCGACGTGTCGCTCGAGCTCGACACCCACGCGCTGCGCGAGGCGCTGCGGATGGCGGCCGAGAACCGCTGGGTCACCGAGGGCCTCGCACTGGCGGTGAACGCCGAGGCGCTCGCTGGCGCACAGCCCGACGTCGCCCTCATACAAGACGTGGCCCAGCGCCTCATCGCCCTCCATCTGGCCGCGGACGCGCCGGAGCAGGCGGCGCTGGCCGCGCTGCGCCTCGCTGAGACGATGAGACGCAGAGGTCGCCCCGCGCTCGCCGAGGAGGCGTTCGAGCAGGCGCGTGCGCTCGCGGCGCGCCATACGCTCCCCGAGCTCGAAGCGACAGCCGTCTTCCACCTGAGCGGACTCGCGGCCGATGAGGAGCGCTGGGAAGAGGCGTTGCGGCTCGGATCGAGCGCGGCCGCCACCTTCGAGCGTCTGCACAAGCACCGGCGCACGGCGTCCGTCGCCATGAACAACAGCAACCTGGCCGCGCAAGCGGACGACATGACCGCCGCAGCGCAGTGGGCCAGGACGGCGTGGGAGCAGAGCAGGCGAGGTCCCCTGGACCACATCCGCGCCCATGCGGCATTCCGCTACGCCGGCGTCGCGATGCTGCTCGACGAGCCCCCGTCGGTGACATTCGATGCCTACCGGGAGGCCACCCGGCTGTTCGCCGACGACGAGAGCTGGGGAAACGCGGCGGTCGCGGCGTACTGCGCCGCCGAGGTCGCCGCGGCGATCGACGATGACGCGACCATGTTGGACTTCGCCGAGCTTGAGCTGGCCCACGTGCGGCGCGATGACCAACCGAGCTTCGTGGCCGCCGCGCTCGTGAATGTCGCGAGCGCCCACTTTCGCGCCCGGGCACACGAGCGCGCCGCGCGCGCCCTGACAGAAGCCGAGGAACTGCTCTGCCCGTTTGGGCCGCCGCCGCTGAGCCTGCGGTTGGACCCTGCGCCGCCCAAGCTCCGTTACGAGGTGCTCGTCCGACGGCTCGCCCTCCGCTCCGTCACGGGCGAGCGCGGCCTGCTGACGATCGTCGGTCCGGCACGGCGCCGGCTTCCGACGCGACCGGGCGATCCGCGTGTCGACCCCGAGCTTGAGTGGGTGCTGGAGTCGATCGGGATGGTCGAGGCCGACGAGGAGCTGCACGCCACGCTGCGCCCGCGGCTGGAATCGCTCCTGCGAGCACCGGTAGAGCATCGCCCGCCGTACGGAAGCTTCTGGCTGTACGACGACCTCCCGACCGAGCCAGAGCCGGTCGCGGCACTGGACCCATGAGATCGCGCTACGAAGCTGAAAACTGCATCTCCGTTCAGGAAGTCTTGTGCGTCCCCCAGCTTCTCCGGTGCTTTCTATCGAGACAGGATTTGAACCTGCGCCCGCCCGACCCCAGCTGCGTTGTGCAATGGGGACATGGCGGGATGCCATACCGGAATGGTCGTGTGGCGCCAGGACGGGGAGCTGGTGAAGGATCGACCCGAGGCCGTAGAATCCATCCCATGCTGACCGTCTCCCAAGCAGCCCGCCGCGTCGGGCGCGACCCCGCGACGATCCGCCGCTGGATCCACTCCGGTCGGCTTCGCGCTGAGCGCGTCGGCACGCGCCACGTCATCAAGGAGCGCGACCTCTCGCAGGCCGCGCACAGCGACATGCTGCCGCTGCCACCCGGCTGGGACCGGATGGCCAACGGCGAGCCGATGCCCGACATCGTCGCCGCCGTTCGACGCGCCCGCGCCGGCCGCTGACCCCCGTGCTCGCAGTCGACGCGAACATCGTCGTCGACTGCTGCCTGTCCGGACCCGGCTTCGACCTCCTCAGCAGACACGACCTCGTCGCCCCGCCGCTCGTGCGGCCGGAGGCACTCTCCGCGCTGCACGAGATGGCATGGCGCCGGGAGATCCCCGCCGACATGGTCGATCTCGCGCTCGATCGCCTCGACGGCGCACCGGTAAAGATCACGGAGCCGAGAGGACTGGCGCGCGAGGCATGGCGCATCGCCGAGCAGTTCGGCTGGAAGAAGACCTACGACGCCGAGTACGTAGCACTCGCCCGGCTACTCGACTGCCGGCTGCTGACGATCGACGGCCGCCTCCGCCGGGGAGCAGCACGACTCGGGTTCGTCGTCGGCCCCTCGGATCTCTAGCGTCCGGAGCACCGCAGCGGTTCGCGGAAGCGAGTCCAGCTGGCTGATGCAACACGCGTATGGCGCGATGTCATACGGGCATGGTCGTGCGGCACCAGAGCGGGGATCGGGTGGAAGGATCGGACGATGTGCTCAGTACTACCGGTCGTGCTTTCCCCGGAGCAAGCTGCCGAACGTCTTGGTGTCTCACCTCAGCACGTGCGGCGGCTGATCGCGGTCGGCGAACTCGAGGCCGAGTTCCTCGCGAACTCGCACAGATGGCAGCTGCCGTTCCACTCGATCCTCGCGTTCGAGGAGCGTCGTCATGCCGCGCGTGAAGTCTCGGACCAAGCAGCGCGGAACCTCGACCGGCTCGGCGCACCGATGGAATGAGCTTCCGCGCCGAGGAGAACGCGCGCCTGCGCGACCGGTACATCCAGCGGGATCCGCGGATCATGGGCGGCGAGCCTGTCATCCGCGGCACGCGCGTCCCCGTCCGAACGATTGCCGCCCTGCTCGAGGACGGCGAGTCCCGCGACGTCCTCCGCGAGGACTACCCGCACGTTCCCGAGGAGGCCTACGAGATCGCGGTCCTGTGGGCCCGCGAGAACCCGCGCCCGAACCGGCCTGCTCCCGCCATGTCCTCCGCTGAGGTGATCGAGCAGATCGGCGTGCTGCTCGGCAAGGCGGTGCCGCCCAACTCGCGCGTGGTCCTGTTCGGATCGCACGCACGCGGCACGGCCACCGCGGACTCCGACTACGACGTCCTGGTGATCGAGCCGACCGTCGACAGACCGATCCAAGAGTCCGTCCGGCTGCGCGCCGAGCTGGACGATCTCGAAGTGCCAATCGACGTCGTCGTGGTCGACGAGGCGAAGGCCGAGATCCGCGCGGCGGAGCGCGGCACGATGATCGAGCGCGCGCTTCGCGAGGGCTGCCTGATCGCCCAGACCTGACCCTGCGCCCTTACGCGGTGAATGTCTGACACGGCTTTCGCACGCTGCTGCTCGATCGATCGAGGATTGACAGGAATTGTGAAGGCGTGTTCGGCCTGATTTCCTCCGGCGCTTTCATCAAGCGGCCGGGCGGCGCTTGAGACGCCCCCGGCCCGGCACCGAAGGAGTGAACTTCGATGCAGGACCACCGTACCCGTCCATCGTCTGGCGCGACGCCAACCGCGGAAGCAGACGGCTGTCGCGGCGCGCGCGTCAAGTCGGAGCAACATCGCGCCCTCGGCCACGTCGTGCGCTACACGCGCGCCCGCCGCGCTCTTTCGCAGGAGGAGCTCGGCTTCCACGCCAGACTCCACCGCAACTACGTGGGCGCGATCGAGCGTGGAGAGATCAACCCAACCTTCCGCGTGCTGCTCAAGCTGGCGAGAGGGCTCGACCTGCCGCTGTCGGAGCTGCTCCGCGAGCAGGAGCACATCGCCCCGCCCCGCCTCGGCTAGACATGTGCGGCTGGGCGCGCACAAGTGCACAGGCCGAGATCGCGAAATCCCTCCGGACTGTCACCGTACTGACGCAGGACTGTGTTAGTAGTGATATTGCAGGGATTTCTTGCACCGAAAGTCTCGGCTTGTGACGCACTGATCCGCTCTGGCAGCACACGCCCTCTTGATAGCCGGGCGCTCGCCAACGAGTTATATGTGTGGATACATTTACCTCGCGCGAGACACAGCGGCTCGCGCATAAACCCCGCGGCGATAGCCGCCTGTTCCCGCTGTACGTCTCGACAAGCTCGGAGGTACGGCGATGACTCGCGCCACGAGCTGCACGATGGAGGAGTTCGCCGAGGCGACCGGCCTCCCCGCGTCGTTCCTCAACGAAGTTGGCATCAAGGAGGTCCGCGGGAAGCGCCCGGCGGTGCGACTCTCGAACGCCCTCACCTACCTCGGGCCGCCGCCATCCGACGGCATGGGCGACGACCAGGCCGTCGAGCGCAAGGGCAGCAGCTCGGCGCTGTTCGGGCTCGACTCGCTCGACCTCATCGCCGAGACCGGTTCGGTCTACCTCGTCGCCGACGAGATCGAGGCGCTGACGCTGCACTTCCACGGGCTGCCCGCGCTCGCCGTTCCGCACGTCGCGCGCTGGACCGAGGACTGGCCGACGCTCGATGAGGCCGCGGTCGTCTATGTCGTCATCACCGACACCGACGAGCCGACCCCACCACCGGCCTGGCTCGCCGACGCGCCGTTCCGCGACCGTGTCCGCCTCGTCCAGGCGCTCAAGGGCCTCGGCATCCGGCACCTGCATCGGCACAGCCCGCGGTTCTTCCTCGACGGGTGGAAGACGATCTGCGAGGGCGCGCTCGCATGGACCGAGTACGCCACCAAGCAGCGCGAGGAGCGCCGTGCCGAGGCCGCGAGCCGATGCGCGGACCTCGTCAACACGCCCGAGGTCCTCTCGCACTTCGCAGCCGACCTCGCGCAAGCCGGGTTCGCCGGCAGCACGCGCGAGGCGAAGCTGCTCTACCTCGTGGCCACGTCACGCCTGCTCGATAGCCCGATCTCGACTGCGGTCAAGGGACCGTCGTCGGCCGGCAAGAGCTTCGTCGTCAAGAGAGTCCTCGAGTTCTTCCCGCGGTCGGCGTTCCTGGCGATGACGGCCATGAGCCCGAAGGCGCTCGTCTACTCGAACGAGCCGCTGGAACACCGCGTTCTAGTGCTCTACGAGGCCGACGGGATGGGCTCCACCGCCGAGCTGATCCTGCGCTCGCTCCTGAGCGAGGGCCACATCGTCTACGACACCGTTGTCTCCGAGGACGGCTCAACACCCAAGGGTAAGCGCATCGAGCGCAAAGGGGCCGACGAGCTTCATCACCACGACTACCCGCGTCTCGCTCCACAGCGAGAACGAGACGCGGTTCTTCTCGGTGATGGTCTCCGACTCCGCGGAGCACACGCGCGCGATCCTGCTCGCAATCGCTAACGAAGCCGCCCGCCCGGTCGACTATGGCCGGTGGCATGCGCTGCAGGAGTTCCTCGTCGACGGCGAGCACGAGGTGACGATCCCGTTCGCTGAGGCGCTCGCCGGCTTGGTCAACGGCCACGCCGTGCGGCTGCGTCGCGACTCGGCGCGCTGCTCTCGCTCATCCGCACGCACGCCCTGCTGCACCAAGAGTCGCGCGAGCGCGACGAGCGCGGCTGGATCGTCGCCACGGTCGAGGACTACTCGGTGGTCCATGACCTCGTCCACGAGATGTTCGCGGAGACGGGCGAGAAGGCCATGCCCGCCGACGTCCGCGAGACGGTGGAGGCGATCCAGCAGATGGGACCGCCCGCGATGGCCGACGGCGACGGTGTGACGATCCACCAGATCGCCGCGAAGCTCGCCAGCGTCGGTGTCGCCCTCGACCGCTCCTCGGTGCAGCGGCGCGTGAGAAGCGCGATCGAGCTCAACTTCCTGCTCGACAAGGCCGGGGGCGGTCGGGGGAAGGCCAAGCAGATCGTGCTTGGCGATTGGCCGGGCTACGATGAATCGATCGTGCCAGTCCATCTTTTTTTTGGGAATCTTTCGCCACTCAGCGGTGATGCCCCGATGTCGCATCTCCTTCACGAACCGTTTGAAGTCATTGCGTGTCCGCTCGTCGTCGCTACCCTCACCTGACAACAGTTTGATCTCGGAGATCGCCGCGCCGTCTGCCTCATACGAGAGTGGTTCGAGTGCCTTCCACGGCAGGTGAGGCTCGGCCCAATGAATGAATTCCTCGCAAGACCGAAGAATTTCGCGCAACGCAAGCACGTTTGAGTAGGGGCGCTCAGGCTCAACCACACGCACCACCGCGGCAAACTCCTCCGGGAGGGGCGCAAGGACGCGGACCGATTGCAGCTTGTTGGAGTAGGCGACGATTCCAGCCGCATTCAGGGTCTGCAACAGCGCGCGCACTCCCGCAACGTCTGTGGGCGCAGCGAATCGATGACGCGCGAGAAGATGGTGAGCACCCGCGAATGAAATGGGACCGCGGCCATGAAGTCCTTGCATCAGCGCCTGAGTCACCGGCAATCCCAGGAGCGCGGATTCCCAGATCTCTTTGGCCGTTGTCTTGTCGCCGTAGACCCAGTAGGCGTCATCGAACGCGTGGGCCGAATCGGTCATCTCCCCTCTTACACACAGCCCGAGATCGGTCAGCAGCGACCTGCCACCCGCGTCGCTTGCGTCGAGGCTAGCGGCCCGAACTGCATCTGCGACGACGGCAAGTCTCGCTCTCCCACCAGCGATCAGTCCTCCGTCAGCGCCTCCCGCACCTGCCGCACGATCTCCCCGATCTGTTCGGGCGTGTGGTGCTGCGCCTCGATTGTGATCTCGAGGCTCACCCCGAAAGGGACGGATTGACCATCGCCCCCTTCTGTTGCAAGCAGCTGAGCGGAGTGACTAGCGGGTGTTGCAGCACCAGGAGTGCTCTGCAACGGTCTCGCCGAGGCAGGAGGGCTAGGGGACTTCGCAGGGGCAGTCTTCGATCTCGTCGCCGGTCTGGCGTCGTTCGCCCCAGCGGGAACCGCTTCCATCGCCGCCTCGATAGGGGCAGCTTGAAACTTTCCGTCTGAGATGAACCCGGCGTCCGTTGCAACTGCCACCACCAGAGCCGCAAGTGCCTCGGACTTTGTGTCCTTGACTCCGAGGTCATCGCGCAACACCCCCGCGATAGCGCCTTCGTTGACGGCACGTGTGGAGAAGCGATTGATCACCCCGCGGAATCCCGTACTCATCACCGCGTGCTGCTTTGCCTCCAGCTCAGCAGTCGCGTCACCGCTCACGAACGCAGCACCGCGATTCGTAAGCTCGCACTTGCCGTCGACGAGTCCCGTGCGGAACCCGTAGTAGCCCATCGAGGCCCAGCGCGTATCCGCAACGCCGCCAGTCGCAGCCTTCCCCACCTGGCCAAAGACAAGGTTTCGAGAAGCAGGGCCGTTGAGCTCATGCAACGCAACCACGAGATCGCGGACTTCAGCCATCGAGGCGTTTGGGAGTCTCTGTCCACGCGGCATGACCTCCCGCTTTCCGGGAGTATCCGGCTTCTCAGATTCCTGACCTTGGTCGCTCATGATTTCGTCCTTGGAGTCGGCAGTGCGAGCTAGCGTGAACCTTGTGCGATACGGCACATGACGGGGTAGAGCACCGTAACGGAGATGTCGGACGGGATTCTGGTAGGTGCCGGCAGCAACGTGCCACCGCCCGTGCCCCTAGCCAGCCCGGCAAGACCCACAGGCTGAGCACATCGCCGCATCGGCCCGGGTACCACGCCTGGTACCGCGCACCACTTGGTCAGCCACGCTCGCCAACCCAAGACGCCGAAAGCCCCGCTCTCACGGGGCTTCTAGATATCGGGGAGACAGGATTTGAACCTGCGACCGCCCGGCCCCCAGCCGGATTCCGCTACGCGCGCGCCCTGGAACATCCCTGCAAATGCCGCACTTTGCGTGTCGTTGCGTGAGGTTGAATTAGGTCAAAACATGACATAGACATGACATGGATTCGGTGCCACGATGCGACTCGTGAGCGCGACGATCCAGGCCCCGAGACGGAAGCGGAGAAGCGCCCCGCGAGGTGCCCGTCGACGCCCCTACGGGTCCGGCTCTCTCAAGCCCGTCGGCGGCTCGTGGATCGGGACGTGGTACGCGCTTGACGGTCGGCAGGTACGGCGCAAGGTCGGGGACGTCCGCACGCCGGGATGCGCCGACGGACTGACGCAGCCGCAGGCCGAGCGCAAGTTCGCCGAGATGCGGCAGAACGACCCGCCGCGCCGGAAGCAGCCGGGCGACTCGCGCGTGACGATGAAGGAGGGCGGCGAGGCGCTGGGGCGCAGTCTCGTCCGCAAGCGTCGGAAGAAGTCGCACCGCCTCACGGTCGCGTCGGATCTCCGCAATCACATCGTGCCCTTCTTCGAGCTGAAGACGCTCGAGGCGATCGACGCCGACGACATCGAGCGGTACATCGACGTCAAGCTGCGCAAGCTCGCAGTCAAGACGGTGCGGAACCACCTCAACACGATGCACTCGGTCTTCCAGATCGGTCTTCGGAAGGGGTGGTGCCATCACAACCCCGTCAAGCTCGCAGAGCGTCCGGTCATCAAGAAGACGGAGACGCGGATCCGCTTCTTGACCCAGCCCGAGGTCGACAAGCTCGTCGCGACGGAATACCCGGACGACGCGTGGGGCTCGATCGAGCCCACGCTCTACCTCACCGCCGCCATGACCGGCCTGCGCCAAGGCGAGCTGCTCGGCCTGCGCTGGCGCGACATCGACTTCGAGGCCGGCCGCATCCGCGTCGTCTCGCCGTACGTCCGCGGAGAGTTCGCCGATCCGAAGTCGGAAGGTTCGGGGCGCTCTGTGCCGATGGCGAGCCGCGTAGCCTGGGCGCTCAAGGAGCTCCATGCCAGTACGCGGTTCGGGCGCGCGAGGAACCTCGTCTTCTGCCACCCCGAGACCGGGAAGCCGCTTGACCGCTCGAAGCTCGTGCGACGCTTCAAGAAGGCGCTCAAGCGCGCCGGCGCGCGGCAGATCACCTTCCACGAGCTGCGCCACACCTTCGGTACCCGCCTGGCAGCACATGGCGTCCCTCTCCGTCGGATCCAGGAGTGGATGGGCCACGCCGACGCCAAGACAACGCAGATTTACCAGCACTATCAGCCCGCAGAGGACGAGGTCGGCGTCGTGGACCTCGCGTTCGCCTAGCGGCTGCCGTGCGGCGACCCAGCGGGTCGATTCACCACGAACCCGTGCGACTCCATCTATAGAGGGAGAACTACCGCCGATAGGCGGTGCGGCCGCCTCCACTGATGGCTGCCGATGGAGATTTTCCGGCATGTGCGCCCGCCGCGGGTCTGGTGTAGGTGAGACCAAATCACCATCGCCGGAGCGCACGATGTCCAGCACCACGATCGAAGACCCTCGTCTCCTCACTGCCGCAGACGTCTCGACCCTGCTCAAGGACGTCCCGATCTCGACGATCCACAGTTGGGCGCGCAGAGGCTTCCTGCCGAGCGTCAAGCTCGGCAAGCACCGGCGATTCCGCCGAGAACAGATCCTCGACTTCATCGACCAGCAGTCGCGTCAATCGCGACGGTAGAGCGCTCGAACGCGCCAGCTTCGCGCTCGCCGCAGAGGTTCTCGGCACAGGGCCGCCTCACGGGTCTGGTACTCGTAGATGGCCGCTGCCGATCATGTTCCAACGCCTCGCCGCGCAGAGGCGTCGACCACGGGCGACGAGACGCGCGAGTCAGTCGACCGGGGTTGGGGTCCGCCGTCTGACACCGCTCGACGACGGTCGGATTTTGCTGAAGATCCCGTTACCATAGGCCCAACGCAGGAGTCGGATCTCCTGCCAGTTCGGGAAGAGGGGTCGGACGCCACGTTCCGCGTAGAGTCCACAGCCGCCAGGTCGAGTGCGGTTCGCTCGCGCGCACGACGACCCCGCCGTCTGGTCCTCGCGCCCGTCGGGCGCCGTGGCTGGGACTGCGACGACGTCGCCGCGCATCTGCTCGATCGCCGTGCCGCGATCATCCGCAGCCTCGCGCGACTCCCCCCGTGGGGCGGGATCGACCATGAGACGCTCGACGGCCTCTACGTCGAGGCGGCGGCGAAGGTCGCCCGGATCGCGGGATCGCAACAGCGCCGCGACTGGCGGACGCGCCGCGACCTCGAGCGCGCGATGATCGCCGCGTTCCGCTTCGAGGCCCAGCACTACTGGCGGAACGTCAAGGCCGAGAAGCGGCGCGGCGACCGAGATGCAGTCCCGTTCGACGTCGACGAGCACGCCGAAGGCGAGGACTTGCTCGCGCGGATGTTCGACGCCGGCCCGCACGAGGAACTCGTCGCACGCGACTGGCTCGCTCAGCTCCAAGGCGAGGTGCGCGCGTTCTGGGCGCTGCTGCTTGAAGGTGTCTCCTTCACGCAGGCGAGCGAGCGCCTCGGACTGTCTTACCGCGAGTGCCAGGTGCTCTACCGTGCGGGCCTCGAGCAACTCGGCCGCTTCCGCACACTGCAGGCGGGAGGCATGGTCTGTCAGCTCCGCGCCCCCGCCATCGCGGCGTTGCGCGCCGGCACCGCCGACGAGCTGACTGCCGAGCGGGCACGCGCCCACCTCGCATGCTGCCTTCCCTGCGCTCTCGTTCATGAGAAGAACGCGAGCGCCCTCAAGCGCGGCATCTTCCATGTGCTCCCGTTGCCGGCAGTGGTGCGCGCGCTCGGTCGCGTGCGCGAGATCGTCGGCGATCGCGCCGTAGAGGCGACGGCCGGGGGCGCCACAGGCGTCGGCGGCGCGTTCCTGCTGAGCAACGGGACAACGACGGCGCTGCTGTGCGTCGGCGCGCTCGCCAGCGGCGCGTGCGCCGTCGGGATCGCCCCGTTCCCGAGCCTCGCGCACGCCCATCACGCGCACCACCAAGCGCCCCGCCTCGCGTCCATCGCGACGCCATCGGGATCGAGCGCAGCGGCGACGCTCGCGCCGGCGACGCTGTCGAACACCTTCGCGGCCGTGTCCCCGGCGCCGCGATCCTCTGGCCCAGTGAAGCAGCCGCGCGCGCGCACGACCGAGTTCGGCGCGCCGCCCCGCACGAGACCGAAGTCCTCCGGCTCAACAGCGCCAACGTCGGCACAGGCCGCTGAGTTCAGTCCCGAGAACGCGGGCACGACTTCGACCGCCTCGTCTTCGAGCCCGACGGCGTCGACCGCCTCCACCCGGCCCAGCTCCCGGTCCACGTCGAGTTCGACCTCGTCGACAACACGGTCGGCGTCGTCCCCAACACCCGCAGCTTCGTCTGAGTTTGGAGGACCCTGATGGTCGCCTGCCGCACGCATGCCTGGCCGATCGGCGCTCGCCTCGTCGTGGCGATCGCGAGCTGCGTCCTGATGCTGGCGCTCACTCCCGGTCTCTCGCGCGCGGGGACGTACATCGCCTACAGCTGCCACACGCCGAGCGACCACGTCGCAGAAGTCGACGGCTGGAGTGCCGAACTGCGGCAGACGTCCACGGCCCTCGAGCGACCGACTCCCGATTTCAGCAGCAACGAGTGCGCGGGCCTTGGGCAGCTCTCTTACGGACTCGGTGATTCGCGGTGGGCACAGGGCGATCGCGCCTCGTTGGTCTTCACCGCCCCCTCCGGCGAGTCGGTTGCGGACTTTCGCGCGTCGGTATGCGGCGACCCCGTGAGCAGCGGGACAGGCGTGTCGTTGACCTGGACTGGCCCGGACTACAGCTCCCCCGGCGGCTTTCACGCGCAGTACGGCAGCGAGCTCGGCTGCACGGGGACGTCGAGCCTGACCTACCTGGACGCCGCGGCGATCTCATCGCCGCAGGTCTACTTCAGCGTGACGTGCCTCGTCGCGGGGTGCGCCCCGACAGTCAACGGGAGCACGCCGGAGTGCTTCGCCGCGCCGTGCAACTTCGGCTCGACGGGCTCCGTGTCGGTCGTGTCCTTCGTGGCGACGCTGCGCGACGACTCTCCGCCCGTCGTATCCGGCGCGTCGGGCCCGCTCCTGGCGTCAGGGCAGCACGGAGGCAGCGAGTCCGTCACGTACTCGGCGACGGACGCCGGCGGCGGGCTCTACCGCACGGTGGCCCAGGTGAAGCCGCTCGGTCTCGGAGACTGGGAGACAGTCGCCGTCTCCCCCGTGGACACGAACGGCGGCAAGTGCGTCGATGCCGGCGAGGACCCGACGAACGACTACGAGTTCGACGCGCTCGTGCCGTGCAAGCTGAGCGTCCAGAACGCGAGCATCAGCGTCGACACGAGCCAGCTTCCACCCGGCGACGATGTCCTTCGCGTCTACGTCGAGGACGCTGCCGGGAACCGAACCGACGTCATCAGTCCGCGGACCTTCACAGTCGCGAGCGCCGGCGGCGCGATCTCGACCACCGCGCCCGCGCCGCTCGCGCAGCTCGCGGCAAACAACGGCGCCCATGCGTCTCGCACTGCGTTCGTCCACGTCCGCGGCAATACCTCTCGCCGCGTTCGCTACGGGCAGGCGTTGCCGCTCGCCGGCCAGCTTGTCGATGCCGCGGGGAACGTCATCGCCGGAGCGCAGCTCGAGGTGGTCTCGCGTTCGCTCTCTGCAAGCGGCGAAGGCGTCGCGCCTTGGCGTCCCCTGGGCGAGGCGGTGACCGACAGGCACGGTTTCTTCAGAGCTCGCGTGCCCGCCGGTGCGAACCGCAGCATCGCCGTCGTCTACCGCGCGAACCTCAACGACCCCGGCTGGACGGCCGCCGCCGAGGTCAACGTGTTCGTGAGCGCGGGGATCACCCTGCGCGTCGCGCACTCGCACGTCCGCAACCACCACTTGGTGATCTTCCGCGGCCGCGTCGCCGGACGCATCCCGCCCGACGGAATCCTCGTGACGATCCAGGTGCAGTACGGCTCGGGATGGATCTTGGTCACGACGACGCACCCGATCATCCAGACCGACTCGCATGGTCGCTTCACGGCTGCCTACCGCTTCGAGCGCACGCCGTACGCGGCGACGTTCCGCTTCCGCGCACTGGCCAACCGGGATTCCGCTTTCCCCTACGAGGTAGGCAGCAGCAATTCCGTCGTCGTCCACGTCCGGCCGTGAACAGGACTCCTGTGCGTGTCGTCGGTGCCGCCGTGACGCACCTTCCGCGACCGCGGTCCGGCGCCGCGCTGCTGCTCGCCGTCGCCCTCGCGATCGTGCCTGCGGCCGCCGCGAACGCCGAGACGGTCGACCTCACGAGCCAGGCGGTGCGCGACGGCGCGTCGTTCTTGATCGCGACGCCCGCCGCGGCACCGACCGCCGTCTGCCTCGTCGACACCGGAGTCGACGGCAACGCCGACACGACGGCCGTCGTCGCGACGATGGCTCTGTCGGGCTCGAGTTCCGACCAGAGCCCGACGCGTCACGGCACGCTCATGGCGATGTTCATGGGCGCCGACCGGAACGGCTGGGGGATGGTCGGGCTGTGGCCCGCGGTGCGGATCGTCTCCGTCCGCGCGAGCCTCGACGGCTCCGACACCTTCACCGCAGCCGGCTTCATCAACGGCGTCAAGCGGTGCGAGGCGGTCGCCTCCACATACGACGTCAAGGTGATCGAGCTTGCGTTGTCCTCGACCGACTCGCTCACCGACTCGGAGGCAGCGGCGCTCGGCGATGCGATCGCACAGGCGCGATCCGGAGGCGTCACGGTCGTGGCCGCTGCCGGCAATACAGGCGGCTCACTCGGCACCCCCGCGAACTTCCCCGGCGTTCTGTCGGTCGGCGCGGCGGACCCGTCCGGCGCCCTGTGCTCGTTCAGCGCAAGCGGCGCGACGCTGCTCGCCGCCGGGTGCGATCTCGACGGCGCCGATCCTGCGACCGGAACGCCCGAGACCGGGATGCAGGGCACGAGCCAGGCGTCGGCGATCACGGCAGCCGCGGTCGACGCGCTGGAGTCCTACCGTCCGGATCTCGGCCCCGACGCGGTTGCCGACCTCCTCTCGAGCACGGCGACGTCGACTCCAGGCGGGCGCCTCCTGAACGTCGCGGCTGCGTTCCGTGCCGTCGGGCTCGGATCCGTTGTCGACCGCGGCGCCGCGGCGGCACCGACGACCTCAGCCGCGGCCGCGCCGACAGTGCCGACGACGACGCTCCCGCTCCCGCACACGCCGACGCGCATGAGCCGCCTGCCGACGCCACGACTTCGTGTGCGCGTCCATCGTCGGCATCGGGGCGACACGCTCACGATCGTCGTCACGAACCGCCCGCACGGTTCGCTGATGCGCCTGCGTATCTACCTGCCTCGGCGCGGGGAGTTCGGGCGTCCGACCGTCCAGCGGTCCACCTCGGCCACGCGCATCACGCTGCAGGTCGGGGCATGGACCCGCATCGCAGCTCGGTTCGTCGATCCGCATGGCGATCGACCGCCGAGCCGTCTCACAACGATCGCGTCGAGCGCGGTACGGTGAAGACGATGATCCGCGGGGTGGTCGTCGCCTTCGTGCTTGTCGCCGCGCTGGCCGGCGCGGCCGCGACGGGCAACGCGGTCGCCGGGACGTATCAGGTGGCCGCGTGCTTCGATGCGCCGCACGGAGAGACCACCGCCTTCACGCCCGCGAACAGCAGCCCTCAGACGATCACGACGAGCACCGAGTGCCCCCCTGCGCCGGGGGCGACCTTCAGCGGGCTGCTCGTGTCCACCACGCTCGGCGCCGCGAACTCCGCCGACGGCGCGTCGGCGTCGTGGAGCATCGCCGCCCCCGCCGGCACGACGCTCTCGTCGCTCAGCGTCCGCCGTTACTTCGGCAAGCTCGACGAGAACTGGAACGTCGCCGTCCGCGAGGCCGACGGCACGGCGCTCGAGACGTGCGACTTCGATCCGAATACGCAGCTCGAATGCACCGTCGGCTCCGACGTTCCGACCGACGCCGAAAACTACGTGACGTACGGCAACCTCGACACTCCGAGCGTCTCGTTCGGCGTCGTCTGTCAAGCGGGGGCCTTCACCTGCCTCAGCGGGTCGACGCAGCGCCAGGCATGGATCGCGGTCTACGCCGCGACCGCCACGGTCAACGATCCCGACCCTCCGTCGATCGGGACGCCGCAAGGCTCGTTGATCGGCGCCGCCGGTACGTGGCACCGCGAGACGGAGGCGGCGACCGTCCCGGCAACCGACGCGAGCGGAGTCAAGACCGTGTCGCTGCTCGTCGACGGATCGCCGGTCGCCACCTCTCCGCAGTCGTGCGACTACACGCACATGCAGCCGTGTCCGGGCTCAGTCGATCCGACGATGAACGTCGATCTCGCCGACCTCGCCGACGGACCGCACGAGCTCCAGGTCGCGGCGACCGATGCCGCCGACCAGCAGCAGCTCACGGCCGCCTCCGAGCTGCTCGTCGACGACCACGCTCCCACGGCGCCGCTGAACCTCGCGGTGCAGCGCAACGGCGACGGCACGTACTCCGCGACGTGGACGAACCCCGCCCAGGGCGCCGCCGCACCGATCGCCGGCGCGCACTACCGCGTCTGCCTCCAGGGCGGTACCTCGTGTTCGGCAGACACCTACGTGGCCGGCGCAGGCGTGTCGCACCTGGACTCGATCGCCGTACCGCCGTCGCCCGCACGCTACGAACTCGACGTATCGCTCCAAGACGCAGCCGCGAATACGAACCCCGCAAACGCCGCGTCGGCCGTCATCGACACGACCACCGGCCCTGGGGGCGGAGGCGGGAGCGGCGGCGGCGGAACTGGAGGCGGCGGCAGCGGAACGGGTGGAGGCGGTCCGCCGTCGACCGGACGCAGCGCGCACCTGCATATCCACAAAGCGACCCAGCACGGAGGCGTCTTGACGATCGTCGGCACGATCGCGCCGGCCGCTCGCGGATCCATCGTGGCCCTGCTCAGGCGTGCGCCCACTGGCCGAACGCGCGTAGTCGCTCGCTCGTCGGTCAGACAGGGGAATTGGACTCTTCGCCTGCGGCTCTCGACCAGGCTTCGAGAGCAGATGCGGTACCTCTTGCGTGTCAGTTATGACGGGGACCACAGCTACGCGGCCGCATCGCTTTCCCGTCTACTGCTCGCTCGCGGTCGGCTGACGTCACCCGGAGCTCGCCGAGGGTTTCGGCTGGCGTCTGCCTGACGCGGCGCCGAGTTCGAGCGTCAGCAATCGGACTCTGCGGCCGCCCGTGTCGTAGCGCCGCTCTCCGTCATTTAGTCGCCCGTTCGGCTCATTGCCTTCCGTTAAGGCGCCGCCGAGCTCCTGTGCTCGGCGGCGTCTTCTCGTCGTTAACGAACTTTTCGGCATAGCTCCCGGTGGTGGGTCCGGTGCTTATACATGGACCGCAACTTCCCACCGCCGGCCGTCGGCCTGCTCGTCACCTTCTCCGGGGAGCGCTGAATGCGCGCCTCGCAGCTTCACAGCGGCGATGCGCGTGCAGTCAGCGCTTCCCCGCCGACGAGCACCCGCGAGCTGGACGCTGACAGCGGCCCGGTCGCCCTGTGCGACCGGGCCGTGCCTCTCGTCGAAGTCGCGCCCGAGCCGGTTTCTGCACCGCTCGACGACGCTGCTCCGGAGGTGCGCTCGCCACGCAGTCGACGGCGGGCGGCGGCGCCCGCGCTCGTCGGGCAGCCAGCGGCCGCCGCGATCGCGAAGCTGCGCACCGTCGGACTTACCCCGGCCGTCGAGCTGCACGAGACGCAGCTCGACGGCGAGTTGGGCGTCGTGCTCGCGCAGGACCCGCCTGCTGAGGCCGACCTTGCGCGTGGCGCCACACTGGCCCTCTGGGTAGGAGCGCCGCCGCGCGAGACGCCAGCGCTCGCGCCGGACCTCGGCGCGCTCGACGGCGCCGACCGCACGAAGGCGGGCTTCGGCGCCGACGGCACCCCCTGGACGGGCCGAGACGTCGGTCGATCTGCCTCTCAGGCCCGAGACGTCCTCGTTGCGGAGGAGGTCGACGACGACGGGTGGTTCGACGCGCACGTCGCCGAGCCCTCCAGCGCGGACCGCCCGTGCGAGCTGCACACCGACGCTCGCCGTCCTGACGTGCGCCGGCGTGCCGCGTCCCCGTCCTTCGCCGTCGCCGACGAGACCGACGAGGCAGAGGACGACGGGTGGTTCGACGCGCACGTCCTGCAGGTCGTCGACGACCGCGACGGTGTTGACGAGCCGGCCGCGATCGAGCAGCACGCCGCGGCTTCGCGCAGGTCGGACGGCGTCGCCGAAGCCGCGGGACGAACCTCGCGCGAGGCACGCTGGGGGCGCCGCCTGGCAGCTTGCGGCGCGCTGCTCGTCGCCGGCCTGGTCGCTCTTGCAGCGCTCGCCGGTGTTCGGCATCCCCAGCCGTCCGCCACCGGCGCGGCGCGCGCGATCGCAGCGGCGCGCTCCGCGCATCCGCGGAGCGAGGCGCGCCGCGCCGCGCGCCCGGCGTCCGGCACCTCGCCTCGAGCGGCTTCACGACGCCGCGTGCGGGAGCCGCGCGTTCCTGCGCCGCCGGCACCGGGTGCAACGCGGCCCGCGGCGCCGATGTCGAGCGCGCCGCAGCCGCCGGTGGAGCGTCCCTCGTCGCCCGCGGCCGCCGCCGCGCCCGCGGCGCCACCTGCCGCGCGTGCGGCGGAGTCACCGGTTCGCCGGGAGTTCGTCGCGCCGTGAGCCCTGTCCATCGACATCGGAGGTGTCCTGCCATGCCGGCGCTCTCACTCTCACGCGAGCGCGTGCTCTTCACCGCCGTGCTCGTCCTCGTCGTCACAGGCGAGGTGATCCTCGGCGCGCAGATCGTCAGTGCGCTGAACGCCGCCGGTCTCACCGGCGGAACGCCGATCGCCGGCTTGGCGAGATTCGTCGACAGATTGAAGTCCAATCTGATCTGGGTCGCCGCGACGGTGGTCGGAATCGGCGTCATCGGCATCGGCCTGCTGTTCCTCATGGGCCACAGCCGTGCGCAGGACATCGCGATCAAGGCGCTGATCGGCGCGGCGATCGTCGCCAGCGGCACCGGGATCGTCGCTTGACGCCATGCGGCGCGGTGCGGTCATCGGCGCCTGGATCGTCGCTGCGAGCGTGGTGGCGCTCGGCGTGCGGGCCGACGTGGCGTCGGCCAGCACGCTCGGTCACGTCACGCTGCCGATCGGCGGGCTCTTCGACTTCCTGAACCCGATCAAGGACGTCGCCGAGCTGATCGGGAAGGTGGTCGGCAAGCTGTTCGGCGCGTTGGCGCAGGCGTTGATGCCCGACTTCCTCAAGCGCGCGACGGTTCACACGCTCGAGGGGCTCGTCGCGCTGCCGCAGCTCGGCGACCAGCGGGCCTGGCGCAACGTCGGCGCGCTGCGCGCGGGCACGACCGCGATCGCGTGGGCGCTGCTGCCGTTGCCGTTCACGCTCGCGGCGACCCGCTACTTGATCGGCACCTTCACAGACGGGCCGAACCCAATCACCGCGGTCACGCGCCTGGTCGGCGCGGCGTTCGGTCTCGTGCTCTATCCGTGGGCAGCCGGGCAAGCACTCGTCGCCGTCAACGTCCTGACGCACAGCCTGCTCTCGTTGCCCGCGGTCGGCAACGGGCTGCAGCGCGCGGTGCAGGTGCTCTTCGGCGCCGCGATCATCGCCGGGCTCGCGACCCCGTTCCTCGCCGTGCTCGCGCTCGTCGCGATCGTGCTGGCGACGCTGCTGTTCGCGCTGAAGATCGCGGTCTTGATGATCGCGGCGCTGCTGTACGTCGCCGGCCCGCTCGTGATCGCGCTGGCCCCGTTGCAGGAGACCTCGCACCTGTACCGGGCGTGGCTGTTCGCGTTCATCGCGCTGGCGATGATCCCGGTCGGCTGGTGCCTGATCTTCGCGGTCGCCGGCGCGCTCACGCTCGACGCGACGAGCGGCGGCGTCTCCGCCGGCCTGATCGGCAAGGACGTCACGGCGGCGCTCGCGGCGCTCCTGTCCTTCGCGATCGCGGTCCTGTGGCCGAAGGTCCTCATCAGCCATGCGCTGCAGGTCGCCGCGGGCATGGGGATCCGCGTGCGCGGCGGCGCGGGCGCGAGCATGGGACGCGCGCCCGTTGCCGGCCGCGCGCAGGCTGCTGTCAGACAGCTCCGCGACGGCGCGCTGACCGTCGGGCGGGGCGTCGGACGCGCGATGGGCGCGCTCGGCGCACCTGCGGGCGGCGTCGCCGGATGGGCTGGGCGTCTCATGGCACGCACGCCTCCGGTCGCCGTGGCGGCCGCCGTCGCGGGAGGTGCGACGAGCGCGCTCGGCGCGCGCGTCGCCGGGATCCGCTCGCGCGCCGCCGCCGGCGAGGGCGGTCGGATGACGCGCGCGGCTGCGGAGCTCGCAGCGATCCCCGGCGAGCTGCGCGCACAGCGCGCATCGGCCGACGGAGTTGCCGAAGCCCCCGCCGGCGCTCCCCGTTCCGCAGGCGCTCGCTCGCACGACCAGAGCGCGCCCCCGGCCGCAGGCGCTCCACCGGCGCCGGATCGTCGTGGGTCGAGTCCTCGGACAGCCGCCGGCGGTAGCGCGACGGGGTCGGCGCGCGGTTCGCTGAGCCCGGAGAAGCGGGCGGTGCTCGGTCGCCTGCCGCGCGATCTTCCGCCGCGCGTGCGCGAAGCGGTGCTGCGCGCACAGCCGGGGCAGGCGGCAGCGGCGGCGACGAAAGCAGCGAGCCGCGCCGGCGCTCCGCTCTCCGCGCAGACGCAGCGCGCCGTCTTCGCGGCCGGGGGCGCCGCCGCTGCGCGGACGCCTGGCGCCGAGGTGCGCCCGTCGCGGCCAGCGCCGCCACGGCCGTCGTCACGGCCGGGCTCCACGCCGTCGACGCGGCCTGCGCCGAGACTGTCGGCACCGAGACCGGAGCGGCCAGGGCCGCGTCCGGCGCCTGCGGGGCGCCGCTCCCGGAAGCCGCGGGGACGGCGAGCGTGATGCACCACCGGGCCTATCGCACGCTGAACGATCCGCCGAAGCTGCTGGGCTTCACCGGCTGGCAGTGGGTCGCGCTGCTGAGCGCCGGCGCGCTCGCGGTCGGCTCCACGCAGCTCGTCGGACTGCCCGTCAAGCCGGCGATCTCGTTCTGCGCGCTCGTGCTCACCACGGTCGCCGCGATCGCATATGCGACGGAGCCGGGCGGCATGCAGCCGCTCGGCCTCCTGGCCGATGCGCTGCGGATGCTCACGCGCGCGCGCGTATATATCCCGGAGATGCCGGCACCCGCCCCGAAGGCGGCCGTCGGCGTGCTCGTCGTGGGTGCTGACGAGCAGGAGCGCGAGCGCCCGCGGGTCGACCGCGCGGCGGAGGTGTTCGTCTCGTGAGCGCGACCGCCGCCACGTCGCCGCCTGTTCGGGCACGTCGCCGTCGGCGCACGCAGGCGTGCGCGCACGCGGGCGAGCTGCTGCCGATCCTCAGCATCGACGCGGACGGCCTGATGATTCGCGAGGACGGCGCGTTCGTGCGGGTGATCGAGGTCACGCCGATCAATCCGCTGATCCTCGAGGAGGATGCCGCCCGTCGTGTCAACGACGCGCTGGGCACGGTGCAGGCGCGGCTCTCGGCCGGCGAGTCGCTGATGCTCTACGCGCAGGCCGACCCGCTCGCGCTGCGCGAGCTGATCGACGCCGAGCGCGCGAAGACCGAGCGCGCCGCCGCCGCGCAGGGGCCAGAGCGTGCGCGTGTGACACGGCGGCTGCAGGCCGCCGCAGCTCACTCGCTGCGCACCCACGCACCCGCCTTGGCGGCGGTCTCGATGCGGTACGCCGTCATCTGCCCGTTCCGCGTCGAGGGACTCAAGCGCTCGCGGCGCGGGTCCGGCGTGCTGCGGCTCGGCGCTGAGCAGTACGCGCGGGCGGTGCGCGACAGCCTGCGCTACGCCGACGGCATCCGCACGGATCTGGAGGCGTGCGGGCTGCGCGCCGAGCACATGCCCGGCGGGCGCGTGCTCGACCTCCTGTGGTCGCGCTGCGCTCCCGATCACGCCGACGCCGGCACGCCGCCTCCGTCGCGCACGACACCGGAGGTACTCGGCAATCCGCTCGACGCGCGCACTGAGGAGGACGCCGACGCGCTCACGCGGCACCTGCGCGGCGTCCTCGCGCCCGATCGGATTTCCCTTCCGGACCGCTATCGCATCCAGATCGGTCAGAGCGTAGAGCGGGTCGCGTGGGTCTCCGGCGTGCCGGAGCAGACGTGGCTCGGCTGGCTGCTGCATCTGATGCAGAGCCCGCGGCCGTTCAGCCTCGCGGTGCATGTCCATGCGACCGACCGCTATCGCGAGCGGCTCGCGCAGCGCCGCCGCGCACGGCGGATCGCCGGCGTCAACGACGGCGCGCGCGATCGCGGTCGTCGTCCCTCGCCGGAGGCGCGCCAGCAGGAGGCCGAGGCGGAGGAGCTCAACGAGGAGCTGGCGACGAGCGCCGGCTCCGGCATCTACCGCGTCTCGATCTATCTCGCGCTGCGCGAGCCGGGCCCGGAGGCGGACCTCGCGGCGCTGGACGAGGACGTGCGGGCGCTGGCGCGCGAGGCGATCACGGTCGCCGACCTGCGCACGCAGCCCGGCCAGTTCGCCCAGCGTGACTTGTGGCGCTCGAGCCTGCCGCTCGGCGTCGACTACGGTCGTCGGCGACGCTCGCGCAAGCACGTCAGCCGCACGGCGGCGGACACCACTCCGCTCGTCGGCACGCGCTGCGGCTCGCCGTTCTCGTCGACGAGTCAGCCGCTCGGCTACGCGCATCCGGGCCGCTCGGTCGAGCATCTCGATCCGTTCGATCCGGAGCACGAGAACCACCTCATCGTCATCAACGGCCGATCCGGCACCGGCAAGACGGTGCTCGCGAACGTCATCACGGCCCGCGCCCAGGCACAGGGCGCGATCGGCTTTTGCATTGATCGGGCGGGGCACTTCGACTTCCACGCGAGCTTGTTGCCGGACGCGCGCACGGTCGCGCCGGGTGGCAGCGACCGGCATGCGATCAACCCGTGGGACACGCCCGACCTCGCGCACGTCCCGCGCAGTCGGGTCGCGTTCCTGATCGGGCTGCACGATTTGTTGATCGGCGGCAAGCAGGGCCTCGACGGGCTCCAGGCGGCGCTGCTCGACGTCGCGATCCGCGCCGTCTTCGACCGTTGCCGCATCACCGGGGAGGCGCCGCGCGAGCTGCTGCTCCAAGAGGAGCTGACCCGTATGTGCCAGGAGGAGCGCGAGGGCGGCGACCCGCAGGCCGCAAGCGTCCTGAACCTGCTCGTCAAGCAGCTCGCCTCGTTCGTCGGCGAGGGCGCGTATGCGTATCTCGCCGACTGGCCGACGAGCGTGCCCGAGGACTCGTCGTTCGTCGTCTTCGACACTCGGCACATCCCCGAGGACTATCGCGGGGCGGCCGTCTTCGCGATGTGCGACTACATCACGGAGACGATCGCGCGCCGCCGCGAGCAGTACCTCGCCGCCAACAACGGCACCGACGACGGCGGCTGGGCCGGCAAGTGCTTCCTCGTCCTCGACGAGCTCTGGAAGCTGCTGCGCAGCCCGCGCACCGGCGCGTGGGTCGAGGAGTTCGCGCGACGTTCGCGGCATCTGGCGCTGTGCGTCATCGCGATCACGCAGCAGCTCGCCGACCTCGACAACGAGTGGGGCCGCGCGCTGCTCAAGAACGCGGCGATCAAGTTGTTCCTGCGCCAGGAGCCCGCCGAGCTGGCCTACATCCGCTCCGCTGTCGAGCTCTCCGACGCCGAGGTCGAGGCGATCGGCAGCCTCACGACCGCCAAGCGCCAATACTCCACGGTCTTCTTCATGAACGGGTCGCGCGGGCGAGGGAAGCTCTCGATCCGCGTCTCGGCACCGGAGTATTGGCTCGCGACGAACGAGCCGATCCGCGACGAGCCGGTGCGCCGGCGCGCGCTGCGCGAGGCCCACGGCGTCGGCCACGAGCGGTCCTGGGATGCGCTGCGGCTGCTGTGCGATCCGCTCTGGCACGACCCCGGCTACCACGAGTTCGGGCTCGCACGGTGATGGCCGTGCCCGCCGTCATCGCCGCCGCCGCCAAGCGCCGCGCCGCGAGCGCCGCCGCACGCTGGGCGCCGATCGTCGCGCTCGGCGTGCTGGCGATCCCGCTGTTCATGGTGCTGCTCGTGCTCGCGCTGTTCGTGGGCACGCCGGAGGCCACCTGTCGGGCGCAGGGACTCGCCGCCGGCGGGCCGGTGCCCGTGACGCCCGCGAACCCGCCCGGCGGCCTCTCGGCGAGTCAGCGCGCCTTGTTCGCCGCGCCGCTCCAGATGCAGCCGGGGCGCTGGTACGCAGCCGGTGCGACCTACTACTACGCCGGCGACAGCACCGGCTCGAGCGCGTACGGCGCGATCCCGGATCCGACGCAGTCCAACCTCACGCAGCACCCGGACACGTTCGCGGAGCTGTCCGTCCTGACGCACAACCCGGCGAACGGCGGCACGTTCACGTTCGACGACGCGAACGCGCTCGACCGGCTGCCGTGGATGACCGCGCTGCGCGTCGCCTACGGCCATCGGTCGATCATCGTCCGCAAGCGCGACATCGGCTACGGCCAGGGCGCCGCCACGATCGACGGCGAGCGCTACCGCATCGACTTGTGGGGCCCCTCGGCCCGCGCACTCGGCACGACGTCGAGCCTCGTCCACATCGAGCTGGTACCGCAGACCGGCGCCGGCGCGACGATCGGCGAGACGCCGGGCGCGACGACGATCGCCACGAGCGCCGCGACCTGTCCGGCAGCGATCGGAGCCGGCACCGGCCCGCTGCCGTTGACGCCGGGCGAGCGCGCGCGGCTGCTGCCGGGCGGGCTCGCCGCGGCGCCGGAGCGTGCGCCGGCGGCGGTGAAGCGCCTGATCGCCGCCGGCAACGAGCTCGTCGGCAAGCCCTACCTGTGGGGCGGCGGACACGGCACCCCGCTCGGCTCGATCAGCCAGTTTTACGACTGCTCCTCGGCGGTCAGCTACCTGCTCTTCCACGCCGGGCTGTTCGTCTCCCCGTTCGCGTGGGTCAGCGGCGATCTCGGCAGCCGCTACGGCGCGGCCGGCTACGGCCGCTGGATCAGCGTGCTCGGCGACGCCGACCACGTCTACCTCTACGCCGCCGGGCTGCGTTTCGACACGCACCGCTGGGACTCCGCCGACGGCGGCGTGGAGGGCATCGGGTGGCACACTGAGCAGCGTCCCGACACGGGCTTTCACCCCCGACACCCGGTCGGCCTGTGACGAGGACCTTCCACATGAGGCGTCGCCGGCTGGCCGTGCTCGTCGCGACGGTCGTGCTCGGCTTCGCCACGACGGGCTGCGGCCTCTCGGACCCCTATGGCCGGTCGTCGTCGACGAGGTCGAGCGCGACCGCGCCGCGCGTGGTCGACAACGAGGTCCGTCCGGCGCAGCCGTACCGCGACACGTCGGTGCCAGCGGCGCCGGCGGCGACGCCGGAGCTGGCGATCGAGCGCTTCGCACGGTTGTACGTCAACTGGACCTATCGCACGCTCGCCGCGCACCGCCTGCAGCTCGCGCGCATGGCAGTCGGCGCGGCGGCCGCCGAGCAGCGACGCGGCGCCGTCGAAAGCGCTCACGACTACGAGCTCGCGCAGGGAAGAGTCGCGAACACCGGGCAGCTCGTCGCGGTCGCCGTCCGGCGCCGCGGGCGCGCCGGACAGTACGTCGTCGTCACACGCGAGACGACAACCGGCGCCGACACCTACGAAGGGCTTCCGCCCGCCTACCACGTCACGCTCGTGACGGTCGCGGCGGTCGGCGGCGGCTGGGCGGTCAGCGCATGGGAACCGCAGAGCTGACCCGCCGCCGCCAGCTCGACGCCGCGCTGGCCGTCTACGCCGCGTTGTGGACGACGACCGCGCTGGCCGCCGCGGCGGTCGCGCTCGCGCCGGGTCTCGCCGCGCACGCGCGGGCGAGTCTGCGCGGGCTCGGCATGGACCTGCACCCGCACGCGGCGACGCTGCATGCGCTGCTCGTCACGCGGCTGGCGAGGAACATGGCGATCGCCGCCGCCCCGACCGAGTGGGCGGCGATCGGTGCCGGGCGCAGCCGGCGGTGGCGCCGCGTCGTCGACGCGATCCTCACCGCCACGCTGCTGACGGACGCCGGACTCGTCGGCGTCGCGCTCGGCGCCTACGGCGTACGGCTCGTGGCGTGGCTCCCGCACCTGCCGCTGGAGTGGGCCGCGCTGGCGGTCGGCGTGCTGCCGTGGCTCGCCGCCCGCCGCGGCCAGCGACGCCGCGTCGACCTGCTCGCCCCGCTGGCGGTCTGCTTCGTGCTGCTGCTCGCCGCCGCCTGCGTCGAGACCTGGCTGACCCCGCACACGTAGGCGTCGCCGTGATCCGTCCACTGACGCACCGCCTCAGCCGCTTCGCCGCCTTTGTCGTAGGCATGGCCGTGCTGCTGGCGACCATCGTCGCCACCCAGGTGCCGCACGGCGCCGAGCGTCTGCGCCACGCCATCCACATTCACGTCGGGCTGCCCGTGATCGGCGCGCTCGCGCCGGGCGAGCTCGTCGTACCGGTCCTCCTCGCCGCAGCCGTCGTCGTGTCGATCGCCGGCGCCGGCCGGCTCCTCGGCCGCCGGCTGCGCCAGCCGCACCCGCTCTCGGACCACTGGCCGCTCCGCGCCCGCCTGGAGCGGCTGCACGAGGAGCTGCGCCCGGTGTGCTTCGAGCTGCTGCTCACGCGCGACTCGCTCGCCGAGCCGTATGAGATCGCCAAGCTCGCCGACGGCCTCTCGTCGCTGTTGCGCTCGTGCCGGCGCCTCGCCATCGGCCGCCTGCTCGGTCCCGATTCGATCGTGCTCGAGCAGCGCGCCGTCCCGGCCGAGCGCGCCGTCGCCTTCTACGTCGCCTGTCCGGCGCGGGCGCGCGACGCCGTGCTGGGGCGGATGCGCTCGGCCTATCCAGGGCTGCGCGCGCGTCCCGCGCCGCCCGACCGCCTCCTTGCCGCGACGCTCCCGCCCCGGCGCGTGGCGCGGGAGCTCCTGCGTCGACGCCGCCACGGTCGTGTCGGCGTCGACGTGCTGCGCATGCGCAAGACGCGCCGCTGGATCTGGAGTCTCGGGACGCAGAAGGACTACAAGCACTCCGTCGTGGACTCGATCGTCCACCACCTGCACGCGGCCGGCTGCGAGGCGGCCGTGCAGCTCGTCCTCACGCCCGCCCCACCGCTGGTCGAGCGGCTCGCTGGCCGCGCGCTGCGCCGCCACGAGCGTGACCTGCGCTGGGAGACCGGCGCCGGCGTCGAGCCGGGCATCGAGTCCGTCACCGCGCAGAAGGACCTCAAGGGGGCGCTCGAGGGGGTGGGCCGCGCCTATTACTGGTTTGACTGGCGCATCCTCGTCCCGCGCGGGCGCACCGACGTCGCCGACGCGCTCGTCGGCGCGCTCGCCGAGCTGCGCCAGGACAACAGCCTCGCGCCGCGCACGATGCGCCTGCGCCGGCGGCTCACCGCGTACCGAGCGGCGCACGGGCTGCGGCCGCTGTTCCCCGCGTGCTGGACCGGCGCGCTCTCCAGCGCGGAGATCGCGTCCGCATGGCACCTGCCGGGGCTGCGCGTCAAGGACGTCGAGCTGCGCCGGCAGAACACCCGCCAGCTCGCGCCGCCGGCCGCGATCAGCCGTGACCCGCGCGACATGCTGCTCGTCGACGAGCACGGCGAGCCCGTCGGGCTGCGGCCCGCGGACCTCCGCAAGGGCCTCGCCGTCCTGGGCGCGCCCGGCGGCGGCAAGACCGCGCTGCTGCTGCGCTGCATCGGCAACGTCGCCCGCGACCGCAGTCAGGCCCTTCTGCTCGTCGATCCCAAGGAGGACCTCGCCCGCGACGCGCTGACCGTCATCCCTGCCAGCCGTCGCGTCCACATCATCGACCTCCACCGGCCGCGGTGCGGGCTGAACGTCCTGGCGATCAGGCAGCTCTCGCCCGAGGTGCGCGCCGATCTTCTCGTCTCCGCCATCAAGGAGATCCACGGCGAGGACAGCGTCGGCCCGCGGTCGGACTCCATCCTGCGCAAGGCGATCAGCGCCGTCTGCACCGTCGAGGAGACCCCGACGCTCCAACACGTCTACGACCTCACAGACCCGTTCGACGCCGGGTACCGCCGATGGGTCGTGCGCGAGTTGACCTACCACCTGGAGGTCGAGCACGTCCTCGACTACTGGAAGCGCGTCTTTCCGGCCATGTGCCGGACGAATCTCCGGTTCGTCGTCGAAGCGCTCGCGGCTCCCCGCAACAAGATCGAGCGCTTTCTCGCCGTTCCGTCCCTCGCGCTGGCGACGAGCCACCCCGTCGCGATCGACCTCTTCGAGATCATTCGCAACCGCGAGATCCTCGTCATCAACGGGTCGAAGGAGAGCATCGGCGAGGACAACGCGATGCTCTTCTGCCAGCTCTTCCTGATGCTCGTGCAGAAGACGCTGCATCGCATGCAGGCGCTCGAGCGTCACGAGCGCGTGCCCTGCACGCTCGTGATCGACGAGGCGCACAACCTCTTCCGGCCGTCGCTCGCGACGATGCTCAGCGAGAGCCGCTCGGCGCTGCTGCGCGTGGTCGCCGCCTGGCAGTACAGCGGCCAGATCACCGACCAGCGGGTCAAGGACGGCGTCCGCTCGCTCCTTCAGAGCATCTCGATCACGCGCACGCGCGACCTGGAGGACGCTCGCGCGTTCGCCAGCCTGGCGATGGAGCTCTTCGCGGACTCCATCCGCGTTGACCCCGACGATCAGCGGCGCCTCACGATCGACCCGGTCGACGTCGTCAACGCGCCCGACCACCGCGTCTCGAACCTGTGGCTCGCCGAGGGGACGCCGCAGCGCGTGTTCCACGCCGACACCGTCGCGATCGAGCCCGTCGTCGAGCGCATGGGCGGCAGCGAGGCGCGCGCCCGCCACGAGCGCTCGCAGCTCGAGCGTGGCTACCACCCCCACGACCACGGCCACCCGATCGAGCCGCCGCTCGTGTGGAATCGAGACACGCCCGCGATCGCGCGCCGGCGCGGCGTTCACGTCGACCTCACCGACTGGCAGCAGTTCAGACGGCTGAAGCCGTCGGAGGTGCAGATCACCCTCACCGGGTCGCGCCACGTCGTGCGCTACCGCGCTCGTCGTGCTGACAAAAGCGGACGGCGCTACACGGTGGAGGTGCCCGAGCAGGTCGACGTCGCCGGCCATCTCCCCGCCGGCTCCTACCGCGTCAGCGTCGTCGTCGTGCAGGCCGACGGAAGCCGCTCCGAGTGGATCCCGAAGATCCGCGTCGCGTCCGACGGCGACGACGACGAACCCCGGTTCGAGCCCGTGGCTGTGGAGATCAGCGACGTCCCCCGGCTTCAAGAAGAAGCTCAGGTATGACCGAGACGCTCCTCCTCCCGGACATCCACCGCGGCGTCGAGGACCTCGTCAGCTGCACGCTGGAGGTCGGCAACGTCACCGCGAGACGACCCATCGACCTGCGCGATCGCGACCTTGATGTCCTTCAAGCGCTCGCCGAGCTGCGCTACCTGACCGGCCAGATGCTCGGCGCGCTGGCGTGGGGCAACTACCACGGACGCTTCCGCAGCCGCCTGTCGGCGTTGTTCAGCGCCGGCCTCGTCCGGCGCTTCCGGCCACCCGGCCGCCCCGGCGCGAACCACTGGGTCTACGAGCTGGCGCCGCCCGGATACCGCGCGCTCCGAGCCCAGCGCGCCGACCACGCCCCGCGATGGCGAGAAGCCGAGCTTCATTCGTTCGCCTATGCCGAGCACGACCTCGAGCTGAACGCCCTCCTGTGCGAGCTCGCCGCCCGCGCCGCCGCACACGTCAGAGCCCGTGGCCCGCTGCTCCACGCAGCTCCGTTCGCCATGCTCGGCCCCCGCACCGGCCGGATCGACCCGCAGCACGAAGGCCGCCCGCTCGAAGCGTCGTCGTCCAACGAGCTTCCAGCCGGGTACGTCGTGCGCCCAGGTCGGAGTCAGCACGGCATCCTCGAACCGGACGCGACGCTGCTCGGGACCGAGGCGACGAGCGGAGAGCCGCTGACAATCCTGATCGAGTACGACCGCACTCGACGCTCGGGCAAGTTGCTCGCGAAGCTGCCCCGCTACGACAGCTTCCTCGCGGACGGATGGCGCCGCAGCCGATACGCGGCGTTTCCCGGAGAGCCCGCGGTGCTGTTCGTCCTGCGGGACGACGAGCACCTTCCGCATGTGCTTCGCGAAGCCGACCGTGAGCTCACGGCATGGGTCGGCCCGGTCGGCGTCGACGACCTGCAGGGCCGCTTCCCCGGCCGAGAAGAGCTCGCCTTTACGACGCGGTCGCGCATCCTCGCGGGCGCCGACACAGTCCTCCAGGTGAGTCCGCAGCCCAGCGACGGGAACGGCGGCTGGACAGAGTCGGCAGCGATCGAGACGCCGCTGCCGCTCTCGCGGCTTTTTCGAGGCCGCCTGCCTGCTCAGTAGACCCTCTCCGGTTGGCCGAGACCCGACAGGTCGACGCGTGTTCAATCCGCAACTTGGCGCGTAGGAAACGTGTTCGTATACATCGAAGTGCGCTGCGTATAGGGTGGCCCTGGCAGGGCCTTTCGGGGAACGAAGGAAGGGAGACGAACACCGTGGGATCTCACCTCACGCGACGAGGCCGTCCGGCACTCGCAGCCGTCCTCGTGCTCGCGGTCGGTATCGGCGCCGCGGCGACCGCTGCCGCCAGCGGACCCGGCGCGCACGCGTCGCGCCGCGCGCTGCACGTCAACGACTCGGCCAGCCTGCACCTGACCCGCAAGTCGGGCAACGTGCTCCACGAGGCCGGTCGCGCGTTGGGGTCGCTGCCCGGTTCGGTCACGGCCACGTTGAACATCAGCCACATCACGCGCGTCACCGGCACGGTGACCTTCCACTCCGGCGCAGGCTCGATCACGATGGCGGCCGTCGGGTACCCGTCGAGCACCGGGACCATCGTGCCCTTCTCGGGCAATGTCGCCGTCCGCAGCGGCACGGGGCGCTATCGCGCCGCGCTCGGCAGCGGACGCTTCAGCGGCAGCGTGAGCCGACGGACGTGGGCGGTCCGGATCCGTAGCGTCGTCGCCACCGTCACGTACTAGGCCGAGACCGAGCACCACGACGATGCGGGGACGGAGCGCGCTCGCCGCGCTGCTTGCGGCGAGCGCGTTCGCCTCGGCCAGCGCGCACGCGGCGGCGCCCGTCAGCCTCCGCGCATCCTTCGCCAGAGGTGCACGCCTCGGCCGCACGAGCCCGCTGAACGTCGCGCTGCACGTCGACGCCCGCCGAGAGCGCACCCCGGTCGTCGCCGTCCGCCTCGCCTACCCGAACGGGCTCGGACTCGTCCTCAGCGGCCTCGGGCTCGCGCCCTGCGAGCCGCCGGCGAGCGCGTTCGCAGCCGTTCTGATCGCCGGCTCCGGCCTCGGCGGCTGTCCGCAGAACTCCGTCATGGCCTACGGCACGGTGCGCGCCCAAGTGCGCCTCCTGCAGACCAGTCAGGTCATCCGCGAGTACGCCACTCTCATGGTCCTCTCCGGCCCGATCGCGAACGGCCAGCTGCAGCTCGTCGTCTACATCGACGGCGAGCGCCCGTTCGGCGGGCGCTTCCTTCTGCCTGGCGAGACCGCGGACGCCCGCGCACCATATGGAGGCGCACTCGCCGTCCGGTTCCCCGCGGTGCCGGGTCTCGACGAAGTCGCCACGGTCAGCCTTACGGACCTGCGGCTCTCGATCGGCGCGCCCCAGATCGTGTATCGCGATCACGGCCGCCGCTACCGCCCCGGCGGGATCGGCGTGCCCGCCGCCTGCCCGCCCACCGGCTTTCCCTTTGGCCTCTCGCTGCGCTTCAGAGACGGACACCAAGACAACGCACGCACGATCATCCCGTGCCCGCCCCAGCAGTGAGCGTCGCCTCGACGCGCGCGGCGAGCACATCCATGAGATGGTCGCGACTCGCAAGCGGCCTACTCGGTTAACCGTGTTGCCGATCGAAGCCGCGACCGGCAGGGTCCGCCGGATGAGCGGCACTGCGCCCGGTCCCTACTACCTCGATCCCGACCTCTTCCGACTCGCGCTCGGTGCCGCGCTCCGGGAGCGGCGGGAAGAGCTGTCGCTGTCGCAGACAGCGCTCGCCGAGCGCGTAAAGGTCAACCAGACGCGCATCTGGGAGTGGGAAACGGGCTATCACGTGATCCGGTTGGACCGCCTACTGGTCCTGTGCGAGGCGTTGGCGACATCGGTAGCGGCCGTGATGACACGAGCCGAGACCGCAACTCGTGATGCAATGCGCCAGCAGGCGGATGCACGACGCAAGGGCGCGTAATCGGCGGTTCGGGACGAGTTTCGAGGCCCTCGGCGATACGGTGCTACCCGGTAAACCGGGTTGCATCCCGACACTATGCTCGGAATCGTGAGGAGCGCCAGCGGGAACGTTGGCCTGCCGCCGAGTCCCCCGCGGCCGGCATCGCTCCAAACGCTGCAGCTTTGGCGACGGCCGTTCTCCTACCTTGAAGAACTTCGGAACCGGTACGGACCCCGCTTCACGATTCGCGCCTTGGCGCGACCGCCGCTCGTCTTCCTCTCGGACCCCCACGACGCGAAAGCCGTCTTCGGATCGTCGGCCGAGGTGCTCAGACCAGGGGAGGGCGGCTCCGTCATCGAGCCGATCGTGGGCCCGAATTCATTCATGATCGCCGACGGTGCGGCCCACCTTCATGGCCGAACGCGGTTGCTGCCGCTCTACACCGAGAGCGCCGTCACGGCTCATGCGACGGCCGTTCGAGAGATCGCAGAGCGAGAGGTCGCGACGTGGCCGCACGGAACGCCGGTCGCGCTGCACGACCGTTTCCGGGCTCTCAGTCTTCGGGTGATCCTCCATACGCTTTTCGGGCAGGACCTCGCCGAAACTCCCTGCCTTCATGCCCGCCTGCTCTCCATGCTGTCGATGACGGGAGGCACCGGCTTGAACCTTCCGGCGACCCGCGGGTTCCCGCCGACACGCTCGGCTTGGCGTCGCTTCCTTCGAGATCGAAACGCAGTCGATGCTCTGATCTTCGAGCTGATCGACCACCGAGCTAGGGACGGTGGACGTGCCGGTGAAGCGCTCGGCGTCCTGCTCGCAGCGCGACGACCGGATGGCACCCGCCTGACCCCGACCGGCATCCGCGACAACCTCATGTCGCTGATCCTCGCGGGCCACGAGACCACGGCGGCCGAGCTCTCGTGGTCCTTCCAGCTCTTGGCACACAGCGAAGGGGTCCGCGCCGAGCTGGTGGCGGAGATCGACCGCGACGGAGGATCCGAGTACCTGACAGCCACCGTTCGTGAGGTGTTGCGGCATCGTCCGGTCTTCCTGTTCGCGATCCCTCGCGCGGTGAGCGCGCCCATCGAAATCGGCGGCTGGACATACGAGCCACCCGCTCATCTGCTCGTGTGCATCTATCTCCTTCATCACGATCCAGACCTGTTCGCGCAGCCGGACGAGTTCATGCCCGAGCGCTTTCTGGACGATCGCACCGCGCATGGTTGGGGGCCATGGGGCGGCGGACGAAAGCGATGTCCGGGGCGCCGGCTCGCAGTGCTGGAGGTGGAAACCGTCCTCAAGGTCGCTCTGTCCCACTTCACCCTCCGTCCCGCGGCCGCCCCCGAGCGGCCGAGCTGGCGAAGCGTGATCGTCGTGCCGCATCGTGGATCCCGTGTGATCCTCGAGCGCCGCCGGCCGTCCTTCTCGGCCTAGAGCTCGAAGGCGGTGCGTGGGGGGACGCGGGCGGCCTTGTTGCTGGCGATGGCGGCGATGGCGAACGCGATCGTGGCGAGCAGGAGGTAGCTGAGCAGCGCGACGAGGAGCGCGATCGAGGCT